>Ga0207797_1000021_pt1 | contig 96677 bp, 86 predicted proteins | sample PRCRCaboRojoPR_6_FD_187275 | JGI IMG/M metagenome (GOLD analysis project Ga0207797, IMG submission 187275) | Marine sediment microbial community from Cabo Rojo, Puerto Rico - PR CR 10% Liquid 1 (SPAdes) | ecosystem: Environmental > Aquatic > Marine > Coastal > Sediment | place: Cabo Rojo, Puerto...
TGGACACAAGATCTTCATGGTGGTTTCAGCTGCAAATCCAAACCCTGATACATGAGTATAAGTTGACCAAAAATCTGAACCTTAAATTCGAACACAGATTCCACAATTTAACAGAATCTGGCTTCTTCTGCTGGTAAAATCAGAGATATTCTATTTTGTATTTCGAACATACCATCAAGGCACTTTATGAACCGACCGTTAATCCTCATCCTCATTTTTGTTTTTGTTGACGTCCTGGGTTTCAGTTTAATTCTCCCCCTTCTGCCTTATTACGCAGCGGATTTCCAGGCTTCTTCCATCGTCGTCGGACTGCTTTTATCCACCAATGCCCTGACACAGATGATCGGGGCTCCCATCCTGGGGCGTTTGTCCGACCGCTACGGCCGCAAACCTCTCCTGATCACCAGCATCAGCGGAACGGTGATCAGCTTCCTGATCCTGGGTTGGGCAAACTCACTCGCCATGCTCTTCATCAGCCGGATCATGGATGGGTTTCTGGGGGGAAATGTCTCTCTCGCCCAGGCGTATATCACCGATTCAACGACAAAAGAAAACCGGGCTCAAGGGTTGGGATTGATCGGCGCCGGGTTTGGTTTGGGTTTCATCTTCGGCCCTGCGCTGGGTGGAATGCTGAGTGCTGGCGGGAATTATGCCCTTCCAGCCTTCGCGGCAGCTGGCCTCTCAGCCCTCAACCTTATCGGGACAATCATCTGGCTCCCCGAATCCCTGCCCCCAGAAAAGCGAAACACCTCCAGCGAGAAATCACGGTCAAAATTTTCTCTTCGCGCTTTGATAGAAGCACTGCAGCGGCCTTGTGTGGGCCCCCTGCTCAGTGTCGTGGTCATTTACAGCCTGGCATTGACCATGTTTGAGACCATATTCTCGCTTTTCACCCAAAAGAAACTCGGTTTGACCGCCCAGACGACAGGTTATGTCCTGACCTATGTGGGCATCCTGGTCGTTTTGGTGCAGGGTGGGGGCATCCGCTTGTTAAGCAAACAATTCACAGATAAACAATTGATCTTTGGGGGATCCGTTCTGCTCACAGGCGGGCTGCTGGGATGGGCGTTTTCACCTTCCCTGCCAGCGCTTCTGGTCGCTTTGCTGCCCTTATCGCTTGCTTCAGGGATGCTGCGGGTATCGACAAACAGCGCGTTAACAAAGAGCGTGCATCCCTCTGAAGTGGGAGGTATTCTGGGACTTTCCTCTTCCATGAACAGCCTCACCAGGGTGGTTTCCCCTCTGATCGGTTCTTTCCTGCTGGCTGAAATCAGTCCAGCTGGACCGGGCCTGGCAGGAGCATTTTTAATGGTTTCAGTGGTGATCATTACCTGGCAGCAAATCCTGAATGTGCCAGATTTTGAATGCGAAAAAGTCACCTGAGGGACAAGGGCTGCAGGTAGGATTCGCTGGGAACATTGAAGTAGCTTCTAACGTTTCTACCCAGCGAATAAGGGTATGTATAACGAACCAGGTTTTTTTATTACTCTTGAGAGGTTTTTGATGAGAATCACCAAAAAAGTATTTCTGGACCTGGCCATGTGGATGGTGGCCTTTGGATTGTCCATCGGTCTTGTTTTTCCCTGGTTTGTGATCCTGCTGGGCGTGCCCAGACCGATCGCCATCCAACCCGGTTTCTACGCCGCTTGTCTGGGAGCCGGGGCCCTGGCCGGAGGTGTTAATTTCGCCATCGCTCGTTGGGTGGTAGCTCCTAGAATCCGGGTCCTGGCTGATGGGATGCACCAAGTTGAAACCAAACTACGCGAAATGGATGCTAATGACGCCGATGAGATGTGTACCTATAAAGACTGCTCAATCCCCATCGACTCTGAAGACGAGTTAGGTGAAAGCGCCCGTGCTTTCAACCGTTTGGTGGACACATTGGCTAATTCGCTGAAAACCCAGGACGCTCTGCGGTCTTTTTCAAAAATGTTAGCCGGTACTCTGGAATTAGATATTCTCGCTCAAAACTCCCTGGATATGTTCCTGGAACATACTGGCTCTGTAGGAGGAGCTGTGCTCTATGACGCAGGTGGGGAAATGAAGGTGGCAGCCAACCGCGGATTGAAAGACCCCACATCCGTCGCAAAAAGCGATCATGTTAAAATGGCGCTCAGAAGCGGCCTGCCACAGCGCGTTAGCATCCCCAAAGAAATCCTCATGGATGGCGTCTTGACAGATTTTCGTCCTCAGGAAATATTCGTCCTCCCAGCGTCCTACAAAGAGATTCCCCTCGGTGTGGTCGTCTTAGGGAAAACGAAACCTTATCAAGCAGAAGAAGGAATCCGGCTGGAATTGTTCCGCCAGAGTTTTGGCCTGGCTTTGAACAACGCCTTAATGCACGACCGTTTGCAGCGCCTGGCTGCGTTGGATCCCCTCACCGGCGTTTACAACCGCCGGTTCGGACTGGGGCGTTTTCACGAGGAGTTTGAAAGGGCTATACGCAGCTCCACACCGCTGGGTGTGCTGATGATGGACATCGACCATTTTAAAAGTGTCAACGACACGTACGGGCACCAGGTCGGGGATCGAATCTTAAAATCGATTGCGACCCTTACCCGTTCCGTGTTACGGGAGGGGGACATCCTGGTCCGCTACGGCGGTGAGGAGTTTCTGGCCATTCTGCCAGCTGCTTCCAGCGATGACCTGCGTTTAATTGCGGAACGAATCCGGCGCAGTGTGGAAGACAGCACCGCAAGGGATGGGGAGCAAACCATCCGGACTACCCTGAGCATAGGCGGGGCTTCCTTCCCCCATCAAAACGTTGAAAAGGAAAGTTCCCTTTTGCAGTTAGCGGATGATTCCCTGTACCGGGCCAAAGAAACGGGTAGAAATCACGTGGTGATCGCGAACGCATCGGGCACGGAAAACCTGACTTGACTCTCGATTCCACTAAGTTGTTAAAAGAAGATACGAGCGGATGGGAAAAAGAAAAGGTGCCCATGTTTCAATTAATGGGCAGCTATCCAGTTCATGACCATAGCCAATAAAGGCGTTATTGCTTCATATAAACATCAAAATAATTATGGATGAGATCATAAGGCAACCATTCTTCTCGGAAACACCCATTCCACATCTGGCATACAACAGCCATAGAATCAAAGGCTCAATATTCTGACCTATCACGACTGAAAGGTTATCTCCTCTCTAAAAATTCAATCTGACTTACTACCTAATAGATCTGTATAGGTTTTCTGCCCCAAATTTCGAAATCAAGATTTACAATAATGCATTAAAGAAAATGGTGTTAAGGTATTTCAAGCTGGACATTTTCCCTTTATGGACGATAAAGAGAAAACCAAACAGGAGCTTATAGAAGACATCAAGGCACTCCGCCAGCGGGTATCCGACCTTGAAACTCGCCAGAAAGACTTAGACACGCAGAATCAAATGTGGGAAACCCTGATGGCGAACACGCCTGACCTGGTGTATTTCAAAGGCACCGATCATGGTCTGATCAGAGCCAGCCAGGCCTATGCGGATGCTGTGGGTGTAGGTTCCAGTGATGAGTTAATTGGCAAGACAGCAGCTGATTTATGGCCTCAAGAAGCTGATGAGATCTTTGCGGATGAACGAAAGGTCTTAGATGGTGAACCGATGATCCGCAAGGAGAGAAAGGCAACTACCGCTGAGGGCGACTCGCGCTGGTATCTGTTAACCAAGATCCCCATTTATGAAGACGGCGAAGTGGTCGGTTTCTTCGCTATGGACAAGGACATCACCCAGCGAAAAATAACCGAACAGGCCCTGAAGGAAAGCGAGAGCCGCTTCCGGCGCATCTTCGATTCGAACATGATCGGGATCTCTTATTGGAATCAATCTGGCACCATCACGGACGCCAACCAGGCATACCTGGATATGATCGGTTATTCCCACTCAGATTTGATGTCGGATAGCTTGAGGTGGGATGAAATTACCCCTGATGAATACACAGCCCGGGACCAAGAAGCCACGGAGGAGATCGAGTCAAAAGGTTATTGCGTGCCTTACGAAAAGGAATATATCAGAAAAGACGGCTCCAGGATCCCCGTCTTGATCGGGGGCGCTTCCCTGGAAGGGGAAAGACATCTCGGGATCACATTTGCGATCGATATCTCCGAACGCAAACGCGCTGTGCAAGCCTTAGAAGAATCTCACGAGCGTTTTCTGACTATCCTCAACAGCCTTGATGCTCATATTTACGCCTCGGACATGAAAACGAACGAGGTTTTATTCAGCAATCAAAAAATGCGGGACGATTTTGGGTGTAATCCGGAAGGTAAAATCTGTTATGAAATATTCCGGGGCCTATCTCAGCCCTGTCCGCACTGCTCGAATCCCGAGCTGCTGGATGACAAAGGGCGTCCCTCGGGGGTACACACCTGGGAAGGGAAAAACCCCCTCACCGATGAATGGTATCTCAATTACGATCGGGCTATCAAGTGGATCGACGGCCGGTTTGTCCGTCTCCAAATCGCTTTTGACATTACAGCCCGAAAAGAGATGGAAAAAAAGCTACAAAAGAGCGAAGAAAGACTCCGCAACATCGTCGAGAACAGCACGAACCTGTTCTACATACACACACCCGATCACGTCCTGACTTATGTAAGTCCACAAAGCCGGCGATTTTTAGGCTGTGAACCTGAAGAAGCGATGGTGCGCTGGACAGAATTTGTCACGGACCATCCGGTAAACGAACAAGGATACAAATCCACCGAACGGGCCATCCAAACCGGGGAAAGGCAGCCGCCCTTTGAATTAGAATTAAGAAAGAAGAATGGAAAGAACATCTGGGTCAAGGTTCACGAGACCCCGCTCGTTGAAGACGGCGAAACAGCGGCCATTATCGGCTCTTTGACGGATATTACCCAGCGGAAGATGGCCACGCAGCAAAAAGAGAAAAGGCGCATGTACCTGGAAAGCATCCTTAATGCTGCCCCAGACGCCATCGTCACCCTGGATGCCGATCATCATGTCGTGGAATGGAACCCCGGTGCCACGGAATTATTCGGTTACACGGCGGATGAAGCTGTGGGAAACCTGCTGGATGATCTCATCGCCAGGGGGGAAGTCCTTGATGAAGCGAAGCGCATCACAGCACAAGTTCAAGCTGGACACGAATTGCCAGCCAGAGAGACCGTGCGGTATCGAAAAGATGGAAGCCCTGTGGAAGTCATCCTGGCCGGATCTCCCATCACCGTGGACGGCGAATTGATCGGAGCGATCGGCGTATATACAGATATCTCCGACCGGGTGCGGATGGAAAAAGCTCTCCGTGCCATGGCACTCAGGGATGACCTCACAAACCTCTATAACAGGCGCGGTTTCAACGTCCTCGCCAAACAGCACCTCAAAGTCGCCCAGAGAGAAAACAGGAGGATGTTCCTGCTTTACGGTGACATGGATAATCTGAAAGGTATAAATGATAAATTCGGGCACCTTCAGGGAGATCGAGCCCTTGAAGTCCTATCCTTAGCCCTGCAGAACAGTTTCCGAAAATCAGATATCATCGCCAGGATTGGAGGTGATGAATTTGTCGTCCTGGGCCTGGAAACAGAAACAACATCTCCAGAAAAACTCATCACCCGCCTGAAAGAACAAATCCAGGAGATAAATCAGAGAAATCAATCGGAATACGATTTGTCCGTCAGTTTCGGATGGTGCATATACGAACCAGAATCCCCCTCCTCACTGGAAGAAATGCTTATCTTAGCTGATAAAGCTATGTACAACCGGAAATCAGTTCAATGTCCAGATTAGAATAAGAACCCAAACCTACCGTCATTTTGGCAGGTGTAGAAACACCATGGAAAGTCCTAAGCTGACGAGCAAGTTCCAACCCAGATGGGTTTCCCTTTCACTATCTAATAAACATAGCTAAACACTACTTACCGTTGGTTAGGCGGAAAACGGCGGCAGATCAATTTCGTTCAAGTACATTCTTCATTCCCCCTTTTCATCAAAAAATATATCGATTTTTATAACGGTCCAGGTATTAAACTATTATCGCTTATTTATTATCTTGTATACAGAAAAGATATAAGAGCGGTACATCGAATACAAATCTAAAACCTGAATTTATAAGGAGGCTGCAATGAACATGAAAAAAACTCAATTTGGTTTTGTTATCTCTATGTTGATCCTGACCGTCTTCGCCTGCAGTTTCAATGTGACCACAGCGAATTTTAACAGCGCCCAAATGGCCACTGATCCCCAGGCGGAAAACCCTGCAACGACATTTTCACCCCAGGATACATTTTACGCCGTGATTGATCTTGATAACGCTCCCGATGACACGAACGTGCGAGCGGAGTGGTACGCTGTGGATGTGGAAGGCGAAGACCCCAATACAAAAATCGATCAGGCGCAGCTCACCACAGGTTCCAATCAACTTCATTTTAAACTCGAAAACACATCTCCCTGGCCTAAGGGTGATTATAAAGTGGATCTTTTCATAAATGACAAATTGGAGCAGACGCTGGAATTTCAAGTAGAGTAAAGTCTATACGCTGAACACTGAACATAAAACTTCAAAAGCGAGGCCTGGGCCTCGCTTTTTTCTTTCTCCCCTCCTGCATTTCTCACCGTGGAAATACCCTTTTTAGAAAAACAAGTTGGACACGATGCATTTATTCCGGACATTGAGGTACGATGAAGGGTTTCCCAGATCTGGGATGGTCCAGGACCTCAATCGGCGTGTGATAAGCTGATTCTAAGTTATCACAGGTCAGGACCTGATCTGGAGAACCCACCGCGGCCAAATTCCCCTTCACCAGCAAAGCCACTCGATCCGCGTAACCTGCCACCTGATTTAAATCATGCAAGGCCATGATTACCGCCAGGTCCTGCTCTTCAACCAGTTCCCTCAGCAAGGTCAGCAGACTGACCTGATACCCCAGATCAAGATGGTTTGTGGGTTCATCGAGAAGAAGGACATTCGTTTTTTGAGCCAGGGCGCGGGCCAGCAAGACTCTTTGTTGTTCTCCCCCTGAGATTTCCGCCAGGCGTCTGGCCGCTAAATCCTCGACCTCCGTTTGAGCCATGGCCCAGTGAACGATCTCCTTATCCCTCGAACTGGCTTTCCCCATCATACCCAGATAAGGCGTCCTGCCCAACAACACAGTCTGCTCAACAGTAAAAGCACCCCCGAGCTGCCGGGCCTGAGGCACTACTGCTACACGAAGCGCTCGCTGGTTTGGGGTGTAGCTGGTGATGTCCTGGCCGTCTAATAAAACCTTGCCCTTAGAAGCATTCAACACGCCGCTTATGACCCTGATAAGCGTTGATTTTCCCGCTCCATTGGGGCCAATAAGGCCCAAGATTTCACCTCTGGAAACATTTAATGAGACCCCATCCAGGGCCTTTACTTCTCCATACACAGCGGATAGGTCTCTTGTTTCAAGCATAGATCCCCCTTTCTAACCAACGGTGCTTCACCAGAATACCTCCTGTTTCGCCCGCCTCAAAATCCACAAAAAGAAAGGGGCCCCAAACAAGGCTGTGACAATGCCCACCGGGAGCGATTGCGGGGCAAGGATGACGCGGGCCAGCATGTCCGCTGCCAGGAGCGTACAACCCCCGCCAATCATCGAGAGAGGAATCAACTGCCGATAATCTCCCCCCCACAACATGCGCACCAGATGGGGTACGATCAACCCGATGAAGCCGATCACGCCTGAAAAAGACACAGCTGCTGCTGCAGTCAAGGAGGAAGCGATGATGATGAAAAATTTGACCCGCTCCACAGGCAAACCTAACTGCTGTGCCTGCTCCTCACCAAACTGGAGGACGTTTAAAGAATGGCCCGTGAGCAGCAGCAGCCCAAAACCCACGGCCGAATAAGGCAGCGCGATGCGGACAGGATCCCATCCAGCGACAGGAGACCCTCCCAACAGAAAAGACAGGGCATGCTGCAGTTGGCGATTGGAGCGCAGCATCAGAAAAGAAGTCATGGCCGTAGTAAAAGAACCAACAGCAACGCCAGCTAAGATCAATGTTGTCAAAGGCACCATTTTACCCACCCTGGCCAGGCTGTAGACGATAATGACTGTGCCCAAGGCCCCCAAAAATGCCCCCGCTGGAATGAGAAATTGTCCCATCCAGGGCAAGGCCATAAAAAATACAGCTCCCAAACCCGCTCCGGATGCGACCCCGATCAAATAAGGATCCGCTAACGGATTCCGGAATAAGCCCTGATATGTGGCGCCGCTGCCGGCCAGGGCCGCCCCCGTCAAGGTCACTAAAATCGCATGCGGCAAACGGATTTCAACCAGGATGGTTTCAAAATACCCAGGCCAGGTTTCCGTAAACTCCAAAGACAGGAAACGATTTGCGGCTATGCGCAGCGCTGTCCCTGGGGGAATGAAAACCGCCCCCAGGGCAACGCTTAACACAAAGGCCAAAACAAGCAAGCAGAGCGTCAGGAGGTATGGCCTTTTCAACATAGGATTATTTCTCAAAGACTTCAGGATGGATCATCTTCGCCACTTCTTCAAAACCCTGCACGAGCCGGGGTCCTGGCAAACTGATCAGATCGTCATTGATCGGCAGCACCCTGCCTTCCTGAACTGCACTAAGCTGACCCCAACCCGGCCGCTCAGCCACCGATTCCACACTCACCCCATATTGGGCATCACCGAGGATGATGTAATCTGGATCTTGAGCGATGATCTCTTCGGAGCTGATCGGGACATAACTACCTTCTAATGCATCACCCAGATTTCTCCCTCCCGCTTTGTCGATCACATAAGAGATAAATGTCCCCTCCCCAACTGTATAGGGATTGGAAGGATCCGTGGCATCCAGTTCATAAAAAACCAGGGGAGTCTCCTCCACACCAGCCACTTTCTCCTCGACTGACTTGACTCGTTCTTTCAAAGAGGCAACCAACTCCTCTGCATTCCCCTCTTTTCCAACCAATTTCGAGAGAGCCATCAGATTCTCAAACAAACCCGGAAAATCCTGGGGGTTTTGCTGCCAAAATACAGTCAACCCCAGATCACGCATCTCCTGGACCTGTTCTGGAGAAATGATTTGAGCTGCCACGATCAGATCCGGCTCCAAGGATACGATCTTTTCCATGGGCAACCCTTCCCAAATGGCTCCAATGTTTTCGATCTCGTTTGCTTCTTCAGGATAAGTGGAGTTGGACTCCCTGGCAATGATGCGATCCCCGGCTCCCAGAGCGAACAGGCTTTCCGTCATGGATGGAGACAGCGATACGATCTTTTGAGCGGGTTCCTGGAGGACAATCTGATTTCCAAGATCATCGGTAAGCTCGATGGGTTCCGGTGTGGGTTCGGATGTAACTGTTGGTTCTTCCGTGGGCTCTTCCGTCGGCACCTCTGTTTCCGCAGGTACATTCGTCGGTTCAACCTCCGTTTGTGTAGGCTCCGAGACTGCAGATGGTGCACAAGCAGAGATCACAAACAAGAATAGAAAAAGGACATACATAACACTTTTTATGGGTTTTCTCATCTTTACCTCAATATATGTATTTATTTATCTCCCCTTAAAACAAAAATCCCTGTCTCGGACAGGGAAGCAGGATAGCTCATAGGAATTCCATGCTCAGTTCACACCTCCTTACCACGAGAGCTTGATGAACATCAGCGGAGGCGGTCGACCTGGCTTTGCTCCTGGGGAGCATTACAGTTGCGGGTCAGCGTCTGACTTTCACAGACTTCGCCTTTCAGCCTTCCCTTCCGGGAGAAAAAGGCACCTCAGCCAAAATGAATTGTTAAGTTCCGGTTTTATCTCGTACCAACCGGATTTTACACGTTTCTTGAACGCTTGTCAACCGATAATAACCCTCAAATTTTCACTTAACTCGAAGCTCCGAGAGCGAGATGTGTCATCACTTTTTTGCTCCGGTCCAATGAGGGTTCTTTTTTTCTGTTTGATACATCACGTAAAAATTTCTCTGCTCCTCCCACGAATATAGAATTCAAGGCATGATAAGATTGTTTTTGGGATGGCTTCCAAGAGAGGAAAATATATTTTATGTATGATCTCATCGTTGTCGGGGGAGGCGCTTCAGGTCTCATGGCTGCCGGCCAGGCAGCATCCAGAGGTGCCCGAACCCTGCTTCTGGAAAAGATGGAGCAGCCCGGCCGGAAATTGCTGTTGACCGGAAAAGGCCGCTGTAACTTGACGAACGTGGGCAGCGTGCAGCAGTTCATCGGGCATTTCAATCCCCAGGGCAGGTTCCTGACCCAGCTCTTTTATCGATTTTTTCATCCCCAGCTGCGGGAGTTTTTCGAGGAGCTCGGGGTTCCCACAGAAGTCCAACGCGGGGATCGTGTCTTTCCAAAAAGCGAAGATGCGCGGGAGGTAAGGGATGCCCTTTGGGGCTGGATCAGGGAGCAGGGTGTGGAATTGATCACAAATGCCCCCGTTACCGATCTGCTTCTGGAAGACAAAGGCATCAAAGGTGTAACAACGGAGAAAAAAAAGCTCTACGCCCCCGCTGTGATCCTCGCCACCGGTGGGGCAGCCTATCCAGGAACTGGATCGACCGGGGACGGATATGACTTAGCGCGCAAAGCCGGGCATACGATCATTCCTGTTCGCCCGGCGCTGGTCCCCCTGATCACGGCGAGCGACACTGCCCGAAAACTGCAAGGGTTGAGTTTGCGCAATGTGCAAGTCAATCTCTGGGTTAATGGAGATAAAGCAGATGACCTCTTTGGCGAAATGCTCTTTACCCATTTTGGACTCTCCGGTCCGATCATCCTCACCCTCAGCAGGCAAATTGTGGACTACCTGCGGGCTGATAAAAACGTGGTTATCGCCATCGATCTCAAGCCAGCCCTCGACCACCCTACCCTGGACAACCGCTTGCTGCGGGACATCCAGGCATTGGGCCGGAAGCAATTCAGCTCTCTATTAGAAGGATTGCTGCCTAAGAAGTTGATCCCGGTTTGCGTCAACCAAACAGGCATTCCCTGGGACAAGAAGAACAACCAAATCACCGCCCAGGAGCGGAAACACCTGCGGATGTGGTTGAAAGAAGGATTCCGTTTTCAGATCACCGGCCACCGATCCTTTGACCAGGCGATCATCACGGCTGGTGGTGTGGATACCCGGGAGGTGGATCCTCAGACCATGGAATCGAAACTCGTCCGGGGTCTCTTTTTCTGCGGTGAAGTGCTTGATGTGGATGGAGACACAGGTGGTTACAATTTACAGGCCGCATTTTCCACCGGATGGGCTGCAGGGCGGGCAGCGGCATCCTCATTGCGCCATAATACCCGGTCATGATCCTCTGGCTTGGCCATCACCGCCACATACAGTCCCGCCGCGTTTGATCAAGAATAAGGAGAAGGGATTAACTCCGATTTCTTTTGTCCTCGATGCTCATCAATAATGTCTTGATAAAGGCGAATAATCCGGTCGCTGATGTTTTCCCAGCCATATTTCTTAGCGAATGCAAACGCATCATGTCCCATCCGGTATCGTAAAGCTTTGTCTTCCAACAATCCCACTATCCGTTCACTGAGCGCCTGGGGGTCTTCCACGGGGACATGATAGCCGGTGACCCCATCCTCCACAAGATGGGTCAATCCTCCGACATGAGAGGCGACCACGGGGGTCCCGCAGGCCATGGATTCCAGGGCTACCATCCCAAAAGATTCGTAATGGGAGGGCATGACAACCAACTCAGCTGCGGAGTAATAATACGGCAGGGAATCCTGATCCTTTTTCCCTAAAAAAGTGACCAGTTCACCTAATCCAAATTCCTTGCACAGGGACCGCAAATAACGCATCTCGTCATTTTCCTCGCCTGCCTGATCATCCACATCACCACCAATAATGGCCAAACACAGCTGATCACGAAAAACTTCTTTTTTCCGGATGACTGCTAACGCTCTGAGTAGTGTCTCAATCCCTTTCAGGGGCTCAATCCGGCCTACAAAGAGAAGCATACGCTTATCTTCTGGAACACCGACAAATTCTTTAGATTCTTCAGGAGGGATGGGATAAAAATGGCTCAAATCCACGCCGGGGGGAATGATCCTGATTTTTTGTGGATCAACCCCATACAACGAGGCTAAATGCTCTTCCTCTGTAGTCGTGGCGGCGACAATCCGGTCCGCCAACCTCATCACTTTCCGCTCGCCTTCAATCCGGTACTCCCCTTCCTCCTCCTCCGGGGTCTGGGCCACTCGCTTTTTCATCTTCCCGAGGGTATGAAACATCTGGATCACAGGCACATTCCATTCATTCTTCAGCCGTTCCGCTGCAATCCCTGACATCCAATAGTGGCTGTGTATCAGATCGTATCGAAGGCCTTTACGCATCGAAAAATCCAGGATATTTTCCGTATACATGGGGATATGTCCAACCAATTCCCGTTTTGGTAGAGGCACTTCCGGCCCCGCAGGGATATGCGCGACTCGGTTCCCATATCCCAGGTCATGCAGCACATGAGGGACATGTTCATCCTGTGAGCGGGTAAAGACATCCAAATGAATCCCTTCGCGACCCAGATAGCGGGAAAGGTCCCGCACATAAACATTCATCCCCCCGGCGTCTTTTCCACCCAATGTAGCCAGGGGACAGGTATGATAGGAGAGCATGGCAACCCGCACAGGCACCTTCCTTAAAATGTTTCCCTGATAAAGCACGATCAGGCCAAGTAGAACATCCTTGTCACTCCCGTATGATAGCTGGTATAATTTCAGCCGTCAACCGGAATGTATGCCACCGTAGCTCAAGGGTAGAGCAATCGCTTCGTAAGTGATAGGTTGAGGGTTCAACTCCCTCCGGTGGCTTTTTGCTTTCCGGACCTAAAATTTTTCATCTCCGCACCGATGAGAACGCTGGGCAACTATTTAATAATCAAAGGAGCTTCCGTGCCTGATATTGACGATCGATTGCAAAAAATCGCCCGAGAAATCCACGATTTTGACGATTCGCCACTTACAGCATATCGTGAAAAGAATGATTATCAACCCGTGCCGGGGGAAGGGAACCCCAAATCCAGGGTTTTATTGCTGGGGGAAGCTCCAGGGAAAATGGAGGCTGAAACCGGAAAGCCCTTTATGGGCGCAGGAGGGAAAGTTTTAAACGAACTTCTGGAATCCATCGGGGTATCCAGGAAAGACGTTTTCATCACCAACTTACTCAAAGATCGTCCCCCTGAAAACCGAGATCCCAAAGCGGCGGAGATTGAAGCCTACGCTCCCTTCCTCTGGAAACAAATCGAGGTAATCCAACCGAAACTAATCGTCACCCTGGGGCGCTTTGCGATGCATTTTATTTTAGACGCCTTCCACCATCCCCAGCAAGATAAAAAAATTGGCGACATACACGGGCAGCTGCTTCAGGGCAAAGCTGATTATGGGGATGTATACATTTTGCCTCTTTATCATCCAGCCGCTGTTCTTTACAACCGGAGTTTAGAACCGATCCTCAAAAAGGATATGCAGGTCCTCAAAGTGTTCTTAGAGAAATCTTCCAGGAATTGAAGAAATCCTCCCTCAAACATCATTATGTAACCTTTTCCATTGAGCTGCATCTAAATAATTGAAAGCGGGATGTTTAATTAATGTGGGAAATGTCCCCCAAAGTATACCGATTAACACCAATGTGCATATTTACAGGCATTCATCCCACATTTATGATAATTATGGATAAGGATTTGATCACATTTTACTTAAACTCAGCAATGGAGGAAAAATGGACAAGAAAAAATTGATAAAAAACTTAAATGAGGACTTGAAGGGCGAGTTTGGCGCAATCATTCAGTACACCACATATGCAGCGCAAGCAACTGGCCCCTACCGCCCCCAATTGGCAGAATTTTTCTTGAACGAAGTTGCAGATGAACAGCTGCATGCAAAATTTTTAGCCAACAAGGTCGTTGCCCTGGGAGGAACGCCGACCACAGAACACCGTCCGGTCCCTGAGGCGAACACTAACCGCGAGATGCTGGAAGAAGTTCTCAAGGCAGAAAAAAGAGCCGTGAAGGATTACTCCCAACGTGCAGAGGAAGCGGATGAATTTGGGGACAAAGGATTGGTAGTTGCTTTAGAAGACATGGTTCGTGATGAAATGGAACACTCAGAGGAGACCGAACGTATTCTCCGCAACTGGCCTTTATAACAATTAGCTTATTTCGTTGAAGCTCGCATACGGAGGCTAATAAAGCACTCGCCATCCAGAAGATAAAAATACATCTCAAAAAAGGGCTATCCACCAGGATAGTCCTTTATTTTACCGCCATCCAAACTGGAGTGCCAGGAAACACATTCACCACACAGGGACAGGCACCTTCCTATCCCTAATGGTACAAATATATGCCTGTGGGCATCCCAGGCAAGAATCTCCCATTCTCCAGCTAGGAATAGTAGAATATATGTGATATAACCACTTTTTGATTCACGGATCTTGTTTTCTTATGCATTCAAATATCTGTTAACTCGACAAGGTTTGATCCATTATCCATCAGGAGACCCTGTATGTCAAAACGCACCCTCAGTTTCATGGTCCTCATCATCGCCTTCGCACTCTCATCATGCGGACTCACGCCTTCAGCGCCAACCTCCACACCGAGCCAGGTAAATACACCCATTCCTCCCACGCAGACCGTCGTCTACGAGACGGAGAAATCTCCAGATCCTGAAAAGGAACCCGTTAAAATTTCTGGAACCATCCCTTTTACCTCTCCATTCTTCCTGAATACCTTCTCGGAACCCTTTGTCCTGCTGGAAGATCAGGCAGGGTTTGTAAACAGGAATCGGGAATTTGAATTTGCCCTGGAAGGACAGGTAATTGGTCCTGTAAAAAAGGTCGACGAGCAAACACTGAATTATCATCTCATCCTCCCAGAAGCCCCTCAAGCGACATTGCTTGATCTCGATTTCGACCAAGAAGAAGATCGCGGCGTGATGGTATTCGCGGTCGCTTATTGGTCAAACACCTGGGGAGATCCTTTCCTTGAACCTCGCGATGGAACGGGCTGGTCGACAGCTTACTCCTCTACCATCACAGATCCAGAGCGTGACGACGAGATCAAGGGTGGAACGCTGGTGGTCTGGGCTCCTGACAATCAGCAGTCATTTCCCACAAGCTTTGGAGAAGATGACTTGCTTTTTACAGAGGATGATCCCAGTGAACCCATATCTGCCGGCTACACACTTGTGGATTTAAATCAGGAACCTTTTCGTTTTTATAAAGAAAAGCACCCGGTACTCACACTCACAGAAGGTGAAGTCGCAGTTAACGATTATTCCGAGATGAGTTATGAAGAAGCTTTCGATGCCCTCTTTAAAAAGGCATCCCGAGAATACCCATTTACGGAGTTGAAAGGGATCGATTGGGATTCGCTATACGAAACGTACGCCCCGCGGATTGCACAGGCCTCGGATCCCAAGGAGTTTTATGCAGCCCTCCATGACTTCACTCTGGCCATACCTGACGGTCATGTCGGGGTCGGTCCCGTTAATCCGGATGTATTTTTTCCGGAATTCGGCGGCGGTTTTGGGTTGGTTGTAGAAGAACTGGGCGACGGTACGATCCTTGTGACACAAGTTCTCTCTGGGACCCCGGCGGCGGAGGCTGGTATAGAGGTCGGAGCTGAAATCGTCACCTGGGATGGTCAACCGGTACGTGAAGCGCTCCAGGATATTGAACCGTTTTTCGGGCCTTACTCAACAGAACATCACCGCAAGCTGGGACAACTTCTTTTCCTTCCCCGAACCACCATTGGAAGCCGCATCGAGACCACATTCAAGAATCCAGGCCAAAATACCCAGACCGTGACCATGAAATCTGAAATCGAAGTCGATTCCTTATTCGCTGCCCTGGAAAGCGAAAACATGGATGAGTTCGCTCTCCCCTTGGAAGGAAAAGTACTGGATGATTCTGGCATGGGTTATATTTCGATCACAACCTTCTCGGACGACTATAATCACATGGCCCGGCTTTGGGAACATTACATTGACAAGCTTATAGAAAATGAAATCCCGGGATTAATCATCGATCTCCGGCAAAACGGCGGGGGGAACAGCGGGCTTGCGCTTGATTTTGCTGGCTATCTGTTTGAGAGAGAGATCACCCTCTCTCGCTCCGCGTACTACAACGAGAACACAGGAGAATTTGAGTTCGTTGAACTACCCAGGACAATTGAACCCGCTCCCAAATACTACGATGGAAAAGTGGCGGTTTTGGTAGGGCCTGAATGTATCAGCGCATGTGAAGGGTTTGCCTATGCCCTTGCGCATGATCAGCGTTCTACGATTGTTGGCCACGCTCCCACAGCAGGAGCCTACGGTGAAGTGGGGCGAGGCCAATATAAGCTCCCTGATGATCTATCCCTTCAGTTTCCCACGGGAAGAACTGTGAACCCCGATGGTGACATCATCATTGAAGGCAAAGGCGTCACCCCGGATATCCAGGTCCCAAAGACACGGGACAGCGTTTTAGGAAGGGAAGATACGGTGTTACAGGCTGCGGTAGATGCGCTAAGCGAGTGATCATTAACTGGAGTGAGATCAGGGGTATAACTTCAACCCCTGATCTTTCTTTTTCTTCGAAGATTTCAGCTGGGCGAGCACCATCCCACACAACATCAATCCGCTCCCCAACAAACCCCGCCCTGACAATGTTTCACCCAGAAAAATCCATCCCCAGAGAACGGCAAAAACGGATTCCAGGCTTAAGATGATGGCAGCAGGGGTTGGCCTGGCCTTCTGCTGGGCAATTATCTGCAGGGTATATGCGATCCCAATGGAGATCACGCCCCCGTAAAATATCGCTCCCAAAGCACCGGCAATCATCGCTGAATTGGTGTCTTCTACCAGCAATCCCACCCCGAAACTGACCCCTGAGGTGACCACGGACTGCACGAATGATAACCGCAGCGGATTCACCTGAGAGGAGAAATTGGCGATGTACTGCACATGTCCCGCCCAAAAAAAGGCACCCACGAGCACGTAGGCATCTCCCACTGCTAAACTTAAGTCCTCCTTCATACTCAAAAAATAAAGTCCCACAACTGCTAAAATAGCCCCGAGCCAGGACTGCAGTGGAGCTTGATCCCCCCACAGGGCACCCAATAGAGGGACAAGGATCACGTATAAACCGGTCACGAACCCCGCTTTTCCCGCCGTCGTGTACACCAAACCGAGCTGCTGGAAGGTCGCTCCGAAGAATAAAAACAGGCCGGCAACCACCCCGATCCCCAGAACAGCTTTCCAGCCCCTGCGGTCAAGCCGTCTGTCTGGGTTCCGCTTAAGCAGCAAGGGAAGGAGCGTAATAGCACCCAGGCCAAATCGGAAACCATTGAACATGTACGGCCCCATAGACCTCATACCGATCCGCTGGGCCACAAAGCCGCCTCCCCAAATGATGGCAGTAAGCAAAAGCATTCCGTTGGCTTCCACGCTCTTTCTATCCATACTTCCTCACCGTTCTCCCGCATAACCCAGATTTCACTAAGTATAACGCATAGCCTGGGGAATGAAATTGATTGAACCCGATCTCTACTCCTCACTGACTATTTTGGAGAAATGCGGAATCTAGCGTATACTTAAAGTGAGATCCATATCACATCCTCGGATGCTTGGGGAGAGGAGATCTTATATGAACCTGACAGGATTGCATATCCTCTTGACATATATTTGCAACTGCACCTGCGACCACTGTTTCGTGTGGGGTAGTCCAAACCAGCGCGGAACTTGGACATGGAAAGCGCTAAACAACCTGCTCCAACAATCCCTAGAGGTTCCGAGCATAAAACAGATCTACTTTGAAGGGGGAGAACCATTTCTCTATTATCCTCTCTTGCTTCGCGGGATCAAAAAAGCTGTATCCCTCGGTTACCAAGTGGGCATTCTCAGCAATGCATACTGGGCCATAAGTGTAGAGGACGCTGTGATGTGGTTGATGCCATTCTCAGATGATATTCACTCTCTGACTATCAGCACCGATAGTTATCATAACCACGACGAGATGGAAGAGTGGGCGAAAAACGCTGTGCAGGCCGCAAAACACCTTGAGATCCCGACAGGTACGATCTCGATCGCTCAACCGGAAGATCAAAATGCCCCCTCTGTGAAAGGCGTCCTTCCCCAGGGTCTTTCCGAAGTGCGATACAGGGGACGGGCCGCGCAGGAGCTGGTAGATTACGCTTTTAAAAAGCAGCCCTGGACAGCCTACACTTCCTGTCCTTATGAAGATCTGCGCTCACCCTCACGGGTCCATGTCGACCCTTTAGGAAATCTGCACATCTGCCAGGGCATCACTATGGGGAATATCAACCAGGTTTCACTCGCCCAGCTGTGCGACCAATATCAACCAGAAGACCACCCCATTGTTGGGCCTTTGCTCACAGGGGGACCAGCAGAATTATTCCGATACTATAATCTACCTATCGATGGTAAATACGCTGACGCCTGCCATCTGTGTGATACCGCCCGCCGTCGACTGCGTGACCGATTCCCGCAGGAACTCTGCCCCGATCAAATGTACGGGGACAGTTAGACATTCATACCGGGTTTCACCTTTTGGCTTTTCAGTTTCCTGCGGTCCAATGCTCATGAAGGCCTTTACCGCCCCACTTCATAATCAAGACCTAGCCAGTTAAGGACATTTTAATGACCGTGATAGATCAAATCCACAAGCATCGATCCATACGCCATTATGCAAGTGATCCCATACCGGAAGAAACAATCAAGAAAATTCTTTCTGCCGGGATCAGAGCTTCTTCCTCGGGAAATATGCAGTCCTATTCCATAATTCTGACCAGGGAGAAGGATCGTCGTGAGCAATTATCTCAGGCGCTGGGAAAGCAGGAAATGGTGCGTGATGCACCTGCTTTTCTCACATTCTGCTCTGATTTTCACCGCATGCGGAAGTGGTTGGCTATCCGCGATGCACAGGACAATTTCGACAACTTTCTGGCGTTTATGATCGGCGCAATTGATGCCATCCTTGTCTCCCAAAATGTCGCTCTGGCGGCTGAATCCCAAGGGTTGGGAATATGTTACCTCGGTGGTACACTCGTCTTTTGTGACCAGGTTGGAAAAATTCTTCATCTCCCCGAAAATGTCGTCCCCGTGGTAGGATTTTGCCTGGGTTTTCCCGATGAAAGCCCTGAACTGCGGCACCGCCTACCCTATGAAGGCCTGATCCATGAAGAGACATATCAAGACTACAGCCGGGATGAGATAATCCAGATATACAAAGAGAAAGAAAGGATAGATTGGGAACGCTATCTGAAATCACCCCGGATGCGGGAACTTGTTGAGGGTGAAAACATTAAAAATTTGGCCCAATTATACACAAACCTGAAATATACAAAAAATTTCCACCAGGATTACTCACGAAAACTACTATCTTATTTAGAAAATAAAGAATTTTTGAACCACGGAGGTTAAGTCATGGAAACGAGAAAGTTGGGGAAAACAGGTCATGAAAGCACAGTGGCTATCTTAGGCGGGTTTGCATTTTCAGAAACCACCCAGGAAGAAACAGATGCGGCTATGGAAAATGTCCTGAAAGCAGGCGTAAATCACATAGATATCGCCCCCACCTACGGTCACGCAGAAGAGCGCCTGGGGCCCTGGTTAGCAAAGCATCGAGAACGATTTTTCCTGGGCTGCAAAACCATGGAAAGGGATAAAGATGATGCAGCCAGGGAACTCAGGGAATCCCTTTCCAGATTGAAGGTGGATCACTTCGATTTATATCAAATTCACGCTGTGACCACAGAAGAAGAATTAGAAGCTGCCTTAAAACCCGGGGGAGCCATCGAAGCCCTCGTGGAAGCACGGGACCAAGGACTGACGCGATACCTGGGCATCACAGGTCACGGGGCTGCGATCCCATCTTTGCTCATGCAGGCCTTAAACCGCTTTGATTTCGATACGGTCCTCTTCCCGATTAATTACATCCAATACACGGATGAGACTTACCGAAAAAACGCTGAAAAACTGCTCACCCTGTGTCATGAAAGGGGCGTGGGAACGATGATCATTAAATCCATCGCCAAGGGAAAATGGGGAGATAAACCCCATGCTTATAATACATGGTATGAGCCGTTCGATGAAAAAGAAGAAATCCAAAAAGGCGTCAACTTCGCCCTTTCCCAAGATATAACGGGGATTTGCACGGTGGGGGATGTGAATTTGTTACCTGCCGTATTGAACGCTTGTGAGAATTTCACCCCCTATACACCAAAACAGCAAGAAGCCCTCATCGAGGCTGGAAGAGAATATCAACCATTATTCCCATAATGATCCAAAATTAATCTCAGAAAGGCTTGCATTATAAAGCCACTTGCAGGTTCAGGATCATGATCATCATCACAATCACAACCAGAAGAATCAGGCCGTAAACCCAAAAACCCAAATAGCTGATCAAGAGGTCCACAGCGATCAATATGGACATGATATACATGGCCCTGGACATCCTTTGACGCCGGGGTCCTAAACGGGCATTTCGGTATTGAAGTTGGAGTATGCTGTTCCCAGCTAACATCAACAGGAAGGTAAAGCCCAAGGTTAAACCCATCACTTGGGCCCCCTTTAAGAACGGGATATCTAAAACCAAAACACCACAATTCGCTTCCAAGGAAGGATAGGGATATGAACCCTTCACATAGGCCCTGAACAGGACAATTTTCCGATACACCGCATCCTCGGGGGATATTTCCCAACTGAGTTCCTTTGTTTCCCCCGGGTCCAACGAAACATTTTGTTTGATTTCTCGAACAAGCGTTAAATATCCCTCGGAAATCGTCGTTGTCACGAATCGAGTATCCTTTTCTTGAGAGGGATTTTTTAAAGATAATGTGACTTCACGCGTCTCATTTGTGGTCATCAAAACCGGACAATCCAAACGCCTGGTAGTTTTGTCGCCGATCAATCCAAAGAGAAATAAGGAGCCCTCTAAATCCGCCCAGACCATCCCGGCAGCCAGTATTAAACCCAGTAAATTACCGATAATCACACTCAACATACCGATTACAAATATTTTATTTTGTTTATCCATTCCTTCTCACCTGTATAACCTGAACAATTGTCTCACACTCACGTGGGTAAGGGTCATCAAAGTGTCATCGCACATCCGTCCGCCCGCGGATCACTTCCTCCCCACAGCACCTCAGTCTCCGAGGCTTTTAAAATGATTTGACCGCGGCCAAAGAGTGCTCTCTGATAGCCTTCCACAGGTCGAATCTCGTGGCCCATTTCCGCCAATTTTGCGAGCGTTGAAAAGGAAATTCCCTTTTCTAAGGCCACTTTCCCCCCCGATGTCCCATCCGTGATGCAAAAACGGGGTTGATCTAACGCTGTTTGAGGGTCAAGCTGGTCATCTATTAAACCACAAGCCACCTGCAGATGTCCTTGAGGCTGCATGAACCCTCCCATGACCCCAAAAGATGCGAAAAGTTCCCGGTTTGAACCCTGATTTTCTTGCGTGATCATGCTGGGGATAATGGTGTGATAGGGACGTTTCCCAGGTTCTAAGGCATTTGGATGGTCGGGGTCCAGATCAAAATTATGCCCCCTGTTCTGGAGGGTAAAACCCCACCCTTCGGGGACAATTCCCGTCCCAAAACCCATATAATTACTGTTGATCAAAGAACAGGCGTTCCCTTCCCCATCGACAACGGTCAGATACACCGTATCTGAAGCGTGAACCGGTGAGCCCCGCTTTTGATCCAGGGACGCACGCTCACGATCTATCAACCTCCTCCGGCGCTCCGCATATGATTTGGATAGTAATTCTTTCAAAGGAAGAGACTGGAATGAAGGGTCGCTGACATAATACCGGGCATCCGCGAAAGCCAGCCTCAAAGCCTCGATCTGAAGGTGAAGTCGTTCTGCTGATAAGGGGTCTTTTCCCCTTATCTCAAACCCCTCCAGGATATTTAAAGCCAAAAGTGCGGTCAATCCCTGCCCGTTGGGTGGGCATTCCCAGATATCATATCCCCGGTAATCCACACAGATCGGCTCTTCCCACGTCGCTTGGTGGGAAGCTAAATCCTCCAGCGACAGGCAACCCCCCGCTTTTTCCACCACATTCACGATGGATCTGGCTATTTCACCTTTATAAAATGCATCCTTCCCCTTCTCAGCTATAGTTTTCAGCGTTCTGGCTAAACCCGGATTCCGGAATACCTCACCACTCCGGGGAGCCCGGCCATCGATCATCAGCTCCTTACCGTTCGGAGCATGTTTGAGCTGTCGTTCCGCACCCCGTCCCCAGAAAAAAGCAGTCACCGGGGCGACCGGAAAACCCTCTTCTGCCAAGGTGACGGCTGGTTTCAGGACATCTTCCAGCAATAATTTTCCGTGGCGCTCCACCATATCGCACCATCCGGAACACGCCCCCGGTACTGTAATGGTATAAGGATGATAAGGGGGCAAAGCGTCCTGAAAACCCTCCTTTTCCAGGCGGGATAATGACAGAGCCCGCGGGGCCCGACCGGAGGCATTCAAAGCTGTGATCTCCCCTGAATGAACGTCATAGTAAAGGGCGAAGACATCTCCGCCGATCCCGGTCGATGTGGGTTCTGTGACATTGAGCGCAGCTGCGGTAGCCACCGCAGCATCCGCTGCATTTCCACCACTACCCAAAATTTCCAATCCTGCAGCGACGGCCAGAGGCTGGCTGGTCGCTACCATTCCTTTCCGTCCCATAACCGCGGACCGCCTGGATTGAAACCTGTAGGATATTTGCAAAAGCTCCTCCCTTTAAATCGGAATTCTTTACAAGTTTATACCACCCTATATTGTAATCGATACCCTGGTCATGATTCCAGACCATTGACACTGGGACCCTTTTGCGAGCAGCATCAAAAATTAAGTAAAACATAGGAAAATTGTGTACAAAGATGGTGCAAGATGTTCAGGGCAATTTCACCCAGGAGAAATGGTTTTCAGGGATGGTAAAATGAGGAGCATATCACTTCACCTTCCTACCCCTGGGTTCAACTGACCATATTCTAAAAGGAGATATCAGTGAGACATCTAGGCGATAAAAACATAGCATTCATCGGATCTGGGAATATGGCTGGGGCCATCATTCAAGCCTTACTGGAAGCAGAAGAGCTGGATCCACATCAAATCACAGCCAGCGATCCTTCGGGAGAACAACGCGCTTACGTTGAGTCCCAGTATGGAGTCCAGACCACAGCGGACAATCCGAAAGCCGTTGAAAAGGCGGATATCGTAATCCTTTCTGTGAAACCTCAAGTGCTGAACGATGTTTTATCAGAATTAAAGGGATCCATTTCGCCGGGGTGTTTGGTATTTTCCATCGTCGCGGGTCGGGCTATCTCATCCATCATATCGAGGTTAGATCACCACGCTGTCATCCGCTCCATGCCCAACACGCCCGCCCAGGTTGGAAAGGGAATGACCGTATGGACCGCATCAGCGGGTGTGAGCGAGGATCAGCGGGAACAAGCCCGGATCATTCTAAACGCCATGGGGCAGGAATTGTATGTCGATCAAGAAGACACGATCAATATGGCAACAGCGGTCAGCGGCACCGGCCCCACCTATATATTTTTGGTCATTGAGGCTTTGGTTGACGCTGCTGTCCACCTTGGGTTCTCCCGCCGCGATGCCCGCAAAATCGTCCTCCAGACGGTCCTGGGGTCCGTGACTTTTGCCCAGCGATCGGATAAACACCTGGCTCAACTTCGGAACATGGTCACTTCACCTGGCGGAACGAGCGCTGAAGCCATTTATCAATTGGAAAAAGGGGGCCTGAGGACGATCCTCTCTAAGGCGGTGTGGGCAGCATACCAGAAAAGTCGCATCCTGGGCGAAGAAAGTGAAGAACCCCTAAATGCCCCTATTGAACTGGAAAATGAGTGAAGCAGACCCCTTTCTGCCCCTGGATTGAGAACTGGGGTCCCGCATCAAGCCTATCTTTTCTTCTTTCGACTCGAAGCCGCTCCGCCGCCGCTCCCGCCAAAGGTGATTGAGGTGCCCAGCAAAAACCCGAGAATATACCACCCCCCATTATTGTGCACCTCAAAGACATAAATATTCTCAGTGAACAAGGAGAGAATAAAAGTTATGGGGGAAATCAGGCCGTGCCACAATCCCATCCAAAAACCAGCTACCTCTCCCTCTTCATCCGGCACATTCTGAAGCTGATTGGGACCTGCAGTGCAAGAGACAGCAGCCAAAGAGAGCAGCACCAAACCAAAGATGAGCATGTTTTTCTTCATCATTCCTTCCTTTGGAATCATTCCTCAAAACCATCGACAGGGAACCCGGGCAGCGGAGAAATTCTTTCCCGGCTTCCGTTGGATCGAGGGCGAATTGAAACATATCCCGGGGGTCCCGGCGCGCGACAAAAAGCCCTCCATCAGAGCACAAGTCACACACACCAATAAAAGGGATGATATGCGACTGTTTCCGGACAACGCAGGAGGTTCCCTACGTCTCCATTTTCCTTAACTTCCGACTGCGATGTTTACGGCCGTCGTCCTCCATCAAGTATAATATCAATACTATGAAAAATGAAAACAAATTGGTCATTGGGATCGCTGGTGGGACAGGTTCTGGAAAGACCACGATCGCAAATTATATCTTAGAAAAAGTTGGGCCAGATAAGATATGCTTTCTTCCTCATGATGCGTATTATAAGGACCTCAGTCATCTCCCCTGGGAGGAAAGGAAATTGATCAATTTCGATCACCCTGACGCTTTAGAAACGAGTCTGCTTATCAAGCATATCAAACAACTTAAGGCGGGAAAAAAGATCCAATTGCCCAGCTATGATTTTAAAACCCATACCCGGATCAAAGAGACGACCCCTATAAAATCCCAGCCTATCATCCTCATAGAGGGGATTTTAACTTTCGCGGAGCCTGAACTCAGAAAATTATTCGATGTGCGCATTTTCGTGGATACAGATCCGGATATCCGCTTCATCCGCCGCTTACAAAGGGATATAAACGAGCGAGGACGGACCACCCAATCCGTCATCCGACAATATTTAGAAACGGTGCGACCCATGCACCTTGAGTTCGTGGAACCATCTAAGCGTTATGCGAGCGTGATCATCCCAGAAGGCGGGTACAACACGGTTGCCCTTGATTTGATAGTCGCCCGTATTGAGTCGATGCTGGAGGAGTTTTCCCAATGAGTACCTTTGACGCAATTGACAGTTATCTAGAAAAACACCTGGAACAAAGCCTATCAGAATTAAAGAAATATGTCGCTCAGCCCAGCGTCGCTGCCCAGGGCTGGGGAATGGATGAAGCGGCCCACCTCGTGTCTCTAATGCTTGAAAGCCGGGGATTTGACGTGGATATCATGGACACGGAAGGATTCCCCGTCGTCCTGGGTGAAAGAAAAGGCCGCACAGATCAGACCTTACTCATCTATAACCATTATGACGTCCAACCACCCGAGCCTCTGGAGCTGTGGGAATCACCCCCTTTTGAACCTCAAGAGCGGGATGGGAAATTATTCGGGCGCGGGGTCAGTGATGATAAGGGCCATCTGGTCAGCCGCTTATTTGCCCTGGATGCCTTGCTTGAGGAGATGGGTGAGCTTCCCTGCAATATCAAATTCATCGTTGAAGGTGAAGAGGAAATTGGCAGCGTCCACCTCCCCGACTTTATCAAAAAGCACAAAGAACGACTCGATGCAGATGCCTGCATCTGGGAATTTGGCGGGGTGGATTATCGTGATATTCCCATGCTTTATTTAGGCTTGCGGGGAATTTGCTATGTTGAACTTTCTGTTGAGACCGCGAGCCAGGATGTCCATTCAGGTACGGGAGGTTCGATTTTCCCCAACGCGGCCTGGCGCTTAACCTGGGCACTAGCCAGTCTAAAAGACAAGTTCGAAAATATCCAACTGCCTGGATTTTACGATCCCATCCTCCCCCCCACTGAGAGGGATCGGGAGTTGATGGCAGCCTTGCCTCCCATCATAGATGAATATAAAGATCGCTATGGGGTGGACCATTTTCTCCGGGGCATCACGGACGAGACGGAGCTGCGGATGAACGCGGTCTTTGAGCCCACCTGCACCATTTGCGGACTGACTTCCGGTTATCAAGGTCAGGGTTCAAAAACGGTCTTGCCAGCCAAAGCGTCTGCCAAGGTGGATTTCCGTCTGGTGCCGGAGCAAAGACCGACCCAGGTTCTGGAACAGCTGCGGAGCCATCTGGATGAAAGGGGATTCACGGATGTGGAGTTCGAATTCCTGGGAGGAGGTCCTCCGGCGCGTACGGATCCTGATGACCCCTTTGTCAACCTTGTCGTCGAAGCTTCGAAAGGCATATACCGCTCCCCCATGGAGCTGGTGCCCATGGTGGGAGGCTCCGGACCAAACTACGCCTTTGTGCATACCCTTGATCTGCCGGTGGTCACCGCGGGGTTGAGTTATCCGGGCACAAATGCTCATGCACCGAACGAAAATATCCGGTTTGACCTTTTTCTCAAACACGCAAAACACATGACCAGGATCATCACCGCCTTTGCAGAAAAATAAACTGCTAATCAAACGCAAACGTCGCGAATAACCCTGCGCTGAAACAGGTTCAGGGAATTGATTTACAATCCTTCCTGCAGGCACATGTCCCAGGAAACGGATTTCACCCGCATCACGTCATTACGTATTTTATTGTCAGAAAAATTCGCTCACATAAACCAGATTGGTTACCTATGGAAACTGTGGTCATTGCCCTCGACTTAGAAACAACAGGTTTGGATGCTAATGAGGACGCCATCATTGAAATTGGCGCCGTGAAGTTCAACAATGATGGGATCATTGATGAATTCCAAACCCTGATAAACCCCGGAAGACGCATTCCCCCGGCCATCACCCATCTCACCGGGATCACAAACGCCATGGTCCGGGGTGCGCCTGTGATAACAGATATCATTGAGGAATTTGAACATTTCGTCGGTTCAAATCCCGTCCTGGGTCATAACATATCATTTGATCTCTCCTTTCTCAGGAATCACCACCTTTTCTATGACAATCAGGCTATCGACACATATGAAATGGCAGCTGTCGTCCTCCCCTCCGCGGGTCGATATAACTTAGGAGCTTTGGGCCAGGCCTTTAATATCCCTCGGCGTGCTACCCATAGAGCCCTGGATGATGCCCGGGTTACTTATCATGTGTTCAAAAAGCTGTACACCAAGATCGCGGAGCTGCCCCTTCCTGTCCTGCGGGAAATCGTTCGCTTGGGAAAGCCGCTCAATTGGCATGGCAAATGGGCTTTTCAGCGAGCCCTCAGCTACAGATTAGACCAAGAGCAGTCCCAGGCCCCAGGAAAACCTTCCTCTTTGAAATATGAAAACCCTTTATATAAAATTGATCCTCCGGAAGAGATCATCCCCCTCCAACCCACGGATACGCCCCAGAAATTGGATATACCTGATGTGACTGCCATACTCCAACCTGGAGGGCCATTTTTCGACAGCTTTCCAGAGTACGAACATCGCCCGGAGCAAGTGGAAATGCTCCGGGCCACCGCGGAGGCCATCTCCGATTCCAGGCACCTTCTCATTGAAGCAGGGACCGGGATTGGAAAATCCCTTGCCTATTTGATCCCCGCAGCCCTCTGGGCGATCAAAAATGAGCGCCATGTGGTGATCTCAACCAATACGATCAACTTACAGGACCAATTGATATCCAAGGATATTCCAGGGCTGCAAACCGCTCTTGACCTTGATCTGCGGGCTTCCGTTTTAAAGGGGAGAGGGAATTACCTCTGCCCCCACCACGTGGAAATCCTCAGAAAAGGGGGACCCAAAAACAGCCTTGAAATTCGGGTGCTGGGAAAAATTTTAGTCTGGTTGGAAAAGAGCATTTCCGGGGACCGGGGCGAGATCAACCTCAATGGACCAAGGGAAGATCGGGTCTGGCACCGCCTATCAGCGGATAGTGAAGACTGCTCTACAGAAAACTGCTTGAAGAGGACGGGGGGAAGATGCCCTTTTTACCAAGCCCGTCAAGCTTCTCACAATGCCCACCTGATCATCGTTAACCACGCTTTGCTCTTAGCTGATGTGGCCACGGGAAATCGTATTCTCCCCGAGTATGACACTTTGATTGTCGACGAAGCCCAACATCTGGAATCAGCAACCACGAACGCCTTAAGTTTTTACGCGTCCCAGGCGAATATTCGCCGTTCGTTAAACGCCCTGGGGGATGAGAAAAAAGGAGCTTTGGGCTGGTTGAGTTCTTACGGGAAGGATGCCCTGACGCCCGCAGACTTTGCTTCCTTACAGGCGCTGATTGAAACCATTTCAAAAAAAGCCTTCAAAGTGGAAAGTCGGATGGACGAATTTTTCCAGGCGCTGGACACTTTTTTAGAACACCAGCGGGGCGGGAAACCGATCGGACGGTACACACAACGAGAACGGATTCTGGACTCAACAAGAACTCAACCTGATTGGAGTGATGTGGAAATCGCCTGGGAGCAGGGCCGAAACTCCCTCAACGGTTTGTTGGAAAGTTTACAAAAATTATGGGACGCTATCCGCGAGATGATCCTGCGGGCCCCCGAAGATGAACCGCAAATTGAATCCGTACTGGGAGATATGAGAGAAGTCTACGGTGAACTATACGAGTTATTTGAAAACCTGGATGCACTTGTATTTGAACCGGATCCAAACATGATCTATTGGGCTGAAGTCACGCCGAATCAAAAACACATCTCCGTCAAAGCTGCTCCGCTTCATATTGGAGAATTGATGGAAAAGCATATATGGTATGAAAAGCGAGCGGTCGTACTCACATCTGCCACCCTGACGACGACCGGAAATTTCGATTACATCCGAAACCGTTTACAGGCCATAGATGCTGAAGAGATGACACTTGGTTCTCCCTTCGATTACCAGACCGCTGCCCTGCTTTATCTGGTAAACGACATCCCGGAGCCCACGGATTACCGCGGCCATCAAACAGCTCTGAACCAGTGTTTGATTCCCCTCTGCAAGGAAACCGGCGGTCGGACTCTGGTGTTATTTACATCCTACACCCAACTGCACAACACCGCGGAAGCGATCACATCACCCTTAGCGCAAGAAGGCATCATCGTTTACGAACAAGGAAGCGGCCCTTCACCCCACACCTTATTAAGGAACTTTCAGGAATCGGATCAAGCGGTCCTCTTAGGCACCAGAGCGTTCTGGGAAGGGGTAGATATCCCCGGAAAAGATCTGTCCGTCCTGGTCATCGCGAAACTCCCTTTCGATGTCCCCTCTGATCCCATTGTTTCCGCGCGTTCAGAAACCTTCCAGGACCCGTTCAGCGAATATATGCTTCCTGAGGCCATTCTTGGATTCCGGCAGGGTTTTGGCCGCTTGATCCGGTCCAAACAGGATCTCGGGATCGTGGTGAGTATGGACAGACGCTTACTGACGAAAACTTATGGCCCTCTGTTTATCAATTCCCTGCCCCCATGCACCATCCAGGAAGGCCCCCTGCACAAGACACCCGAAGTCGCTGCCCGTTGGTTGAATATCTAGGCCTGAAAAGACGTCTCTTGCAATCCATCCCGAATTTTGCTATAGTGAAAATACAGCAATTGTACCCAACACCTTCCTCATGCGCATTTATGATCTTGATATCATACCTTGGTTGATGCGTTCAGATCGTTTAAGCGTTTCAGAATCGCTAAGGAGGGAGATATGGTTCAATACCAGGAGACAGTTTGGTGTGATGGGTGTGGAGTTGAGATATTATGGAACCCAATAATAGAAAATGAACTCCATTATTGCTGCCTGGACTGTAAACAGGGCTTGAGATGTGAGTGTGGTGATTTACGCGAAGAGGATTACAGAGAGGATAACCCTCAGGCAGCGGTAAAGGTTGCCCTGCATCCATAAATCTTCCAAAAAACAAAGCCTGGAGTGAACGGAACTCCAGGCTTTGAAATTAAACCAAAATTATTTTGCTGAAGAAAATTTACTCCTGATTTTCGTCAGGCTCCTCTTCCTCGCCTTCTTCTTCCTCATCGTCCGATTCCGATTCCTCTTCCTCGTCCTCTTCTTCTCCCTCATCGTCCGATTCCGATTCCTCTTCCTCATCTTCATCCCCCTCATCGTCCGGTTCTGATTCCTCTTCCTCGCCTTCTTCCTCCGATTCTTCGACCGCTTCCAGTTCTTCAGATTCTTCTTTTAGATCTTCTTCTACGGAAGCTTCCTGCTCTCGATCTTCTTCAGTCTCAGCCTCAGCGTCGGAGTCCTCATCTTCGATGTCCTCCATTTCTTCTTCACTGGACACAGCGGCTTCCATTTCCTCCGGCTCAAAGATCGTGTCTTCCTCTTCACCTTCGTGGATGTCTTCAGCACCGCTGTCTTCCAATTCTTCTTGAGATTCAATATCCAAATCTGATACGGTGTCTGCGTCTTCCTCATCCATCATCCAGGCCAGCTGATCATCCACTGGCACCCTGCGCATACTGAGGGAAACCCGCTCACGCTCCGGTTCAATACTCAGGACCCTGACCAGGACGTTGTCCCCTTCCTGCACAACACTCTCTGGGTCGCCCATGTTTGCATATCCAATTTCACTGACATGGACCAGGCCTTGTAATCCTTCCGGGAGTTCGACAAATGCGCCAAAATCCAGAACAGAAACGACTTTTCCTTCCACAAGGTCGCCCACATCATATTTTTCTTCCAGTTCTTCCCAGGGATTAGAAAGAAGCGCTTTTCGGCTCAAGCTCACCCTTTCCCGCTCCACGTCGACCTCTACTACCTTGACTTCTATCTCATCACCCACACTGAAATATTTAGAGGGATCATACACGCGGTCCCAAGCGATTTCGGATTTATGCACTAAGCCGTCTACGCCGTCCAAATCGACGAATATGCCAAAATCAACCACGTTGACGACACGGCTGGTAATCACATCGCCTTCTTCAAGTTCTTTGAGCCGTTTTTCACGCTTTTCTTTTTGGGCAACACGTGCAGAAAAGACCAATCTGCGCTGTTTGCGATTGACCTCAATCACTTTAAGGGGAATGGTATCCCCAATCATCTTTGATTTTTCTTCGCTTGCTTTTTGTCTGCTCGTACCTCGCCGTAAAGACGGGATATGGGAATTGGGAACAAACCCCCGCAGGTTCTCAAACTCAACCAGTAATCCCCCTTTGTTCTGGTCGATGATGGGTAGCTCTAATAATTTATCCTCTTCCATGTACTGTTTGGCTTTCACCCAACTTTCATAAGCGATTCCCCTACTTAATGAAACGAGAAGGTCATCATCTCCAATTGGGCTGCGGATCACACTGACGAACACTTCATCACCGACGTCCAAATCTTCAAGCGTCTCTTTATCGACTTTATCTAAATCTTGGCTGGTAACGATGGCATCTCGCTTTAAACCCACATCGAGCAAGATCGAATTATCCCCAATATCCAAGATCACGCCTTTTAATATCTCCCCACGCTGAGGTCGATCATAATCATAATTATCGACAAAATCCTGGAACCAATCCGGGTTTTCCTGGGATTGTTCATTTTCTACAGCGTTAGTTTTCTTCTCCTTTTCCTTGGTTTCCGTCTCCATAAAAAACTCGTACTCTCCTCCAAAATATAGGTACCCACAGATGCAAATAATTGCAGGCTTTATAAAAGGTTAACAACAAGTTTGCTGCCATCCAAAATGGGAGGCAGCAAAGTCATCAAAACATATGAAAATGATAAAGGAATGTCTAAGCCTCGCATGAACAGATAAATTATCACAAATTTTATTCCTTTTGTCAAATACAAATCCGCTCAATCCGGCAGAAACGCGTACCCTACACCCCAACGGTTGACGATAAACTCGGGATTTTCCGGATCTCGTTCAATTTTTTCCCGCAATCTCCTGACATGAACAAATAAACCCCTGCGCGATCCTTTGTCAGGTGCATCCCAGACATGTTCAATTAGCTGTTGGTAAGGGAGCACTTGTCGTTGATGTTGGGACAAATAAGTCAAGAGCCTATACTCAAGGGGTGTGATCTCGATCATCTCACCGCGAAACCAAACCTGCTGGGAATCATAATCGATCCGTAACCCTCGTCTTTCAAAGACTTCCGACTCCGGGTCTGCGTTCCCGTTCCGGGTCCGCCGCAGCAGGGCTTCGACCCGCATCAATACTTCATCCACCAAAAACGGCTTCACTATGTAATCATCCACACCGGCCTCAAACGCTTCTACCATGGGGCCCGGATGGGTTTTCGTTGTTAACATAAAAATAGGGATGGAGGACCACCTTCGAATATATCTGCTGACGTGTAATCCGTTCATCCCGGCCAGTTCCCATTCCAGGATGACCAGATCTGGGGTCTCCGCTTGCGCGATATCCACAACAGAAGGTCCATCCGAGGCGATTTTGACTTGATACCCATTTTCCCGGAGAACCGATGTCAAAAGATGAAGCGTATCGGAATCCGACCCGGCTATGAGAATCGTTCGCTGAACTTTCTTATCCGGGGTAGGTCGCACATCCTTAATCCGGACGGATTTTTGGAGCGGCATACGCGGCAGCAAGAAAGATATCTTAAACCCCTCATTTTGACTCCCGTCCATGTCCTCAATCCAGATCTGACCACCATGGGATTGGATAATTCCCTGACTTATAACGAAATCTCCGATTTCTGCTGCTCCACGAGACCCGTGTGATGAAAGAGGAGGCGGTCTCCCTTCCTCATCCTCCAGCTTGACGACAAGAGAGACTTCCAGGTCACGATCGTGGACATCGATGTCAATCGTCACATCACTGCTTTTTGGAGATCTGCTCGCGGCATATCGGGTGATTTCCTTGAAAACATCCGCAATCCTTCCAGGATCGACTCGTACCGCTGGTAGTTCCAGATCTTTCGGATAATGAAACGTTAAGTTGGGGAATTGAGGGTTATGTTGTTCAAGAAAATCCGATACCAGCTCGTTTAAATTCACTTCCTCAGGATAAACAAGCAACCCTTCTCGTTCAAACCTGACCAATTCAAGGGCTTGTTCCACCTGCCCTGCGACCTGGTTCATTTTTAGATTCAGGGTCTGGAACAACTCTTGGGTCATGTCCTGATCCCACCCCAGATAGTGTTTTGACAGGGCCCTAAATTGGCCTTGAATGGATGCCATTTCCCAGGGTAATTTCTTCAGCAGATCAGCAGCGGCTTCCAACGTTTGTTTGACTTGAGAAACCTTCCTCGTCCATTCGTATACCGCACCTCCCCATCCGACTTCTTGCCCTTTCTGATCCTTGAAAGGAAAAAATATCACCTGCAGGTGACGTCCTGTTCCCTCCTTCAACTCCCAATCCACTCGGGGCATATCCTGAAGGGTGAGTCGGGCCGCATAAAATCCCTTCCGGACCTCGCTCGGGGCCGCAGCCAGAGAAGTGAACACCTCAAATAAATTGTGGTATGATTGTCCCGTAAATGGATCTTCATCAGCATGCAACAACTTCAACAAAGCTGGGTTTACATAGGAGATCCGCCCCCGCGTGGAAACGAAGAACGCGCCAATGGGGAGATGTTTCAGCCACAGATTCGCCTCTTGCACGTCTGTGTTTTTCATCGCCGGAGTTCCAGATAATTTTTGGGGTCTTTTTTCCATAATTCCATTCTAGCACGACCGAAAGGGCCCGTCAATGTAAGTATTTTGTAATTAATAGGCTTAATATTTAAGTGTTTTGTAATCAGGGCGCGGTATACTGTAAGCCATGGAAAAAGGAGGGTTCAGCCAGAAAAAATGACTGGCGCCTTCAGGAAGACACATAATTCAGCCACAATTCAGACAGGGTGAGATAGAATACGCCTCACCCTGTCTGTTTGAATGGCACATAGAAAGGATGTGAGAAGATTGGCAGTAAAAGTTGAACTTCGACCGAATGAGTCACAAAAGCAGTTAATGAAGCGTTTTCGTAAAAAGGTTGCCCGGAGCGGCGTTCTAAGCACTGTTCGCCGCAAACGATGGTTCGTGTCCAAGAGTGAATTGAACAGGATCCAGCGCAAGAAAGCAATTCGACGCCGCAAGCGCCGTCTTTCCAAAAAACGTCGTCAAAAAAGCCAACGCCGCCGCCGATATCAGTATTAGGCGGGTTCCACGGCCTGTTTTCATCAGGATCTGACAGCCGTTGATCATTTGTTCCCATTCCGATGGACAAGTCGTTGATATGACGAAGAGGTAACATGGCCAAAAAAGAAGAAAAAATGCGTATGGAAGGCACGGTTGTCAAGGCCCTGCCGGGTACGCAATTTAAAGTTGAACTGGATAACGGACATGAAGTGCTGGCATACTTAGCAGGGAAAATGCGGAAATACTATATCCGCGTCTTGCTGGGAGACCGCGTGACGGTGGAAATGTCCCCGTATGATCTCTCTCGGGGCCGGATTGTTTACCGACACAAAAAGCAAAGGCCAAGCCAAAACGAGGATGAGTGATCCGGAATATCCCCCCTTGCGGGATACCGAGACGCGGGGTGAATAGGGAGAGGGGTCAAAAACGGATACAACACACTCTCCCTCTGGAAACCCGATTTGTGCCTTGGTTCAGGAAACGGATACGTAAAATAGCACGTAAATCCCTAATCGTTTCATAGACAACTTAAAAAATACATGACAAAAAAAACAGATCCTACAACTGTATCCGATGAAAAGCAACAAACCAAACCCATCAGTGAGCTCATCGAATTAGGACATTCCCAGGGATATGTGACATTTTCAAATATTCTCGACTACTTCCCGGACGCAAAAAAGGACATCTCCAGCTTAGAAAAAGCCTTCACAACCCTCATGGAGAAGGACATTCCTTACCTTGAGGAAAGCGCTGATGAGGAAATAGACTCCTTATTTGGTGATGACGGGGGAAACGGAAAAGTGGTGGAGGACGAAGAGGAACTTCTAGACGAGGACGAGAATAAATTAAGTCAGATCGATACGAACGACCTCATTGAACTTTATTTTAAAGAAGCTGCAAGCATCCCATTGCTTACCAAAGAACAGGAGAAGGATCTTTCGAAGCGAATCGAGAGGGGCAGATTGGCCCGGAAAGAGTTAGCCAGGGGGAATGTATCCCCTGAGCGGAGCCGTGAACTCCACGAAATGATCGAGGATGAATGGGTTGCCCTGGACCACTTGATCACAGCCAATTCCCGGCTGGTGATCAGCGTGGCCAAGAAATATATGGGTCGCGGAGTCCCCTTCCTAGATCTCATCCAGGAAGGAAACATTGGTTTGATGCGGGCAGCCAAGAAATTCGATTATCTCCGGGGGTATAAATTCAGCACATATGCCACCTGGTGGATCCGCCAAGCGGTCACAAGAGCGATTGCAGATCAAGGGAGAACCATCCGTGTCCCCGTCCACATGGGCGATAAGATATCAAAGATGTTTCGCATGCAAAACGATCTCAAACAGTCCCTGGAACGGGATCCGACCATTGACGAACTCGCGGACGCCCTCGACGAAGACCCGGAAAAAGTGCAGTACATGATGAAAGTCGCCCGCCGGCCGCTTTCCTTAGAAATGCCAACCACAAAAGAAGGTGATGCGGTTTTAGGTGATTTTGTAGAGGATCATGAAACCCCGTTACCGGATGAGACAGCCACCAAACACCTCCTTAAAGAACACCTGGAAGAGGTCATGGAAGCCCTGCCCTCCCGGGAGGTCCGCATCTTACGCTTACGCTACGGCGTCCCGGACGGAAAAAGCCATACGCTTCAAGAAGTAGGCCAAAAGGTGGGCGTATCCAGGGAGCGTGTGCGGCAAATCGAAGCGCAGGCGCTGCGCCGTCTACGTCAACCCCGCATTCAACGCATTTTAAGGGATTATATTGAGAAACAAAAACACAACTAAGTAATTCTGTGATAAAATTATTATTTGGTGTATGTCAGAGATTATTTAGATACGACAAGTAGCGGCGGAGGACGGGATGACGGCAGAAAAGAAAGAATTTTCTAAAGGAGACTGGGTTTTTCACCTGTACCACGGGGTCGGTGAAATACAAGGCATTGAAGAAAAAGTCTTGGGAGACGAAAGCGAGACCTATTACAAAGTACAAGCCCGAAAAGGGATATATTGGATTCCTATCACAGAAGCTGAAAGCGAACGGATCCGGCCTGTTGTCTCAAATAAAGATTTGAAAAAGGCACTTGATATCTTAAAATCGCCTCCAGAGAAAATGGCCGACAAACATACCACCCGGAAAAGCAGGATCACGCAGATCACCAAGGAAGGTGAACTAGAAGGGTTTTGTGCCCTGCTGCGCGACCTGCAAGGCAAAAGGGTTCGCGATAAGCTGAACACAACCGAACAACGCGCTCACCGTAAATTAAAGAAGAAAATCGCCTCGGAATGGGCTGCCACCAAGGAGATATCTGTTCGCGAGGCAACCAAGAAATTGAACAAAATACTACGAGACATCTCACCTGAAACCGAAGAAGATTGATCTTCAAACGTGATTAAAAGTAGTGAAAGGAGTAAAGCCACCATGGGAAAATACAAGATTAAAACACACCAGGCCACAAAAAAGAGATTCCGGAAAACCGGAAGCGGAAAGATTTTGCGCGCCAAAGGACACCAAGGGCATTTGCGCCGCCGGAAGTCAGATCGATCGAAGCGGCAAATGAAAAAAATGCATGAGGTTGAAGCATCAGGCTTGAAAAAAAGGATCAAACGCCTCGCTCCAAATTTAGGCCGCTAACAGCTTCGCTTTCTCAAGTCCGTTTCACACCTGTGAAACGGACTTTTTTTTACCCCCTACACCATCCATTTATCCATAAAAACAGACCTCGAATACCTGTCCTTTAGCACAGTTATGGGGGAGGCCAAATTCTTATCCACCCTCCTTCTTAACTACCAATCAGTCCCTTGCGTTAATTACGGCAAGGGACTGTTGTTGACATATTCGCTCTCGACTCTAGCTGGGTTTTTCAGATCCCTAATTTCTGGTTTAAAAGATTCAGGTCCACATTTTCCACGATTAATTTTTTAAATGCTTCCAATTTTGATTTCTGACCGAGGCGTGTTTTTCCAAAAACTCGATCCAGGCTCTCGACGGTTTCCATCGTGTTTTTTGAAACCAGCAAAATGGGTACGTTCATATGATCAGCCTGCTTGACAATCAAGGGGTTAGGATGCAGATTACCTGTCAAGATTAAGCAAGACGTGGACGTTTCCATCGCCGCCAATTGAATATCCGTGCGGTCTCCCCCCGTAATGACCGCTTTATTATGCTGTTTACGGAATCGTCGAATGGCTGCATCTTCCGTCATCGCCCCCACCATTAAGGCCTCTACAAGAGTCTCTTCTTTTACCGTTTCCGTTAAGATCTGCGCATCTAAGATACTGATGATCTCCCCCACTGTAAGGGCCGCGATCTTCCGTTCCTCCGGCAAGACCCCCAAGACAGAAACACCCTTTTTTTCCAGGTAGGGAACCACGAGGTTATTGACAAATCCGCAAGCGCTTTCCGGCACACGGTTGATGATCACCCCACTCAGGGCATCGCCTAACCTGAACTTCGCGGTCAGGACATCGTCCAAGAGAGACACATCTTCATAGTATCGGACAACGGCCAAAATATCGCTCTCTAGTTCCTTGGCCACGCTGGGGGTGGGTAAATCCATCACATACCCTTCCCGCAAGCTACCTCCTCCTTCCAAGAGGAGAAGGTCTTTCCCTTTTGCCGCCTGCTCAGCTGCCGCCTTGACCTTTCCCATCAAATCGCTTTCGCCCTTTCCCATCAAATGGGACCTTAATCGTTCTGGGGTGACGACCACGGGCGCGAGTTCCCAGGGGGAAGCTTCCAAACCAAGGGTGCTGATCACAAATGAGGCATCTTCATCCGCGATTTTATCTTCAAACCGCCACGGCTGAAGGCTGAACGGTTTCAAATATCCCACTCCCAAACCTTTCTTTTGGTAAAGTTTCCCCAAAGCCAGACAAACAGCGGTTTTTCCTGAGTACTTTTCTACGGACGTGATATATAACGATTTCATCCTTATTCTCCTTCTTTTTCGCTGGATAAAACCAGCCGCATATCAATCGCAATGGCTCCTTGCCCTTCAGGATACACAATCAGAGGGTTGATATCGAGTTCTGCGATCTCTGGAAACTGTTGTACAAGCTGACCTACACGCATTAAAATCTCCACAATAGAATCTTTATCAACGGGAGGTTCTCCTCTGACCCCTTCCAATAAAGCGCTGGCCCGGATTTCCTCCAGCATAGCCTGCGCTTCTTTCCTGGAGAAAGGGGCAACCCTGAAGGTGACGTCTTTTAAAGCCTCCACATAGATCCCACCAAGGCCGAAGGTAATCAAAGGGCCAAATTGGGGATCCCGGTTCATCCCGATTAAAACCTCTAACCCTCCCGGGGGAGCCATTTCCTGTACCTGACATCCCCAGACCTCAGCTTCCGGAAGATACCGCTCTGCCCGGTACAGCATTAACTCAAAAGCATCTCTTACTTCTTCCGGACTTTCCAAACCCACTTTTACGCCGCCTACATCCGTTTTATGGAGAATATCCGGAGAGGTAATCTTCAACACAACCGGATACCCGATTTCCGCTGCGTATTCTACTGCCTGGTCCTGGCTCTCCGCTAATTTCGATTTAGGAATTCTGATCCCATAAGCTTCCAAAATATCCCAGGCTTCAAGGTCTCCAATTGAATACCGGTCTTCTGACTTAACCCTCTCTATCACATCGCGGACAGCTTGCTGGTCCACCTCAAATGTCTCAAATTCCGGCTGGGGTCTAAGCCGGATCTCCCGGTAGTCTGCCATCGCCCGGAACGCCAACGCAGCCCTTTCCGGGAAAGAATAGTTGGGGACATTATACTTCCTAAGCACCTCGATACCCGATTCTACTTTCGCCTCCCCCATGAAGCACCCCATGATCGGTTTATCGATCTCTTGAGAAATTTTTCCCACAGCTTCAGCTGTTGCTCCAATCTCAGTCATAGCCTGTGGAGTCAGAACCACCAACAAACCATCCACATTGGGATCTTCAGAGACAGCTTTCAATGCAAACTCATAGCGATTTGCTCGGGCATCTCCAAGTACATCTACAGGATTCGCAGCGCTGGCCGCGTCAGGCAGGTACTGTTCTAAATCCTGAATGGTCTCCACCTCTAATCTGCTCAACGACATCCCTCTGTGTTCCAGAGCATCCGTAGCCAGAATACCCGGTCCGCCCGCATTTGTGACGATGGCAATCCGGTCATTTTTAAGGGGAGGTTGGTATCCAAGTGCCAACGCCATATCGAATAAGCTGGCCATGTCCTCCGCTCGAAGCACTCCAGCTTGTTGAAAAGCTGCTTGATATGCCTGTTCAGATCCTGCCAGAGAACCGGTGTGAGAGGAAACGGCTCTGGAACCTGATTCAGTGACACCGGATTTCACAGCAACCAGAGGTATCTTCCGGGTGATTTCTCTGGCCACCTCAATAAACTCCTGCCCATTGGGCAGACCTTCGCTGTACATCAGGATCACGTTCGTATCCGGATCATCCACCCAGGCTTTCATCAAATCGATTTCACTGACATCCGCTTTATTTCCCAAGCTCACGAATTTTGACAAGCCCAATCGACCCGCCTGAGCCCAATCAAGAATAGCGGTTCCCAAGGCGCCGGATTGGGACATAAAGGCCATGGGCCCTTTGGGTGGGGTTCCCGCTGAAAAAGAGGCGTTTAGAGGGGTGAACGTGTCTATGATCCCAAGACAGTTTGGGCCCACCAAACGAATCCCGTGCTCCTTGGCGATTTCAATTAACTCCAGCTCGCGTTCTAAACCCTCCATCCCTGCTTCCCGGAATCCAGCGCTGATCACAACCACAGCGGGGATCCCTTTTTCTCCACATTCGCGGAGCACATCGGGGACATATGTGTATGGGATGACGATCACAGCAAGGTCGATCTCGCCAGGAACTTCTGTGACAGAGGAAAACACCTCATATCCTAAAATTTTCTCAGCATGGGGATTGATGGGATAAACCTTTCCTTGTTGGGCATACCCCCCCTCTACCAGATTTTCTAACACCGCATATCCCAGTTTATCAGGGTCCGTGGAAGCGCCTATCACAGCTACAGATTTGGGTTTGAAAAAATAATCGAGCATATCTCTATCCTAATACATTATCCGAGGCAAAGGTGATTCTTAATCTATCCAGAGATGCATTCTAGAAGAATACGTTTCCATGAAGGTAATTTCTAATTGACATACAGTGGCACATTATATCCCAGGAAGCAGTCCAGAAGAAGGGTAATTACTCAATCTCCAATGGTTTTCCCTTCAACCTTTCGATTTTTCCACAACCCGAGTCAAGAACTCATGGAGCTCTTGAAAGTGTGAGCCTTTCCAGTACACCTGTTGGCAGTCCTGACACTGCATAAATGCATCATAATACTTTTTCGTGAGTGGTTCCAGGTGATCCAATACCTCTTCTTTTTTCACAGGTTTTAACAAGCCGTTACAGCGAGCACACCGGGTGTAGGGCTGAACATAGTTGGCGATGTCAAATTTTCGCAGCACTTCAACAATTTGATCTTTCGGGTCATCCGATCGAACACAATATCCGTGGGTGACCTGTTTTCGTTTCAACAAACCTCGATCCCGCGTTAACAATATGCGATCTTCATGAGATGAGATAGAGGCAAGCTTTGGATCCTGGAAATCGTTCTCATACAATGTATCAAAACCGAGGAGGCGCAGGTATCCGGCTAACTTTCCAAGGTGATTATCCACGACAAAGGTGGGCTCCCGGAGGGGATCAGGTCTCACTTCTGTCAGCTCAGAAATGTCCAGGATTTCAAACATCGGGTAGACACTAACTCTGTCACCATCCTGAACCTTTTGATGAAAACCCACAGACCTCCCGTTGATTAGAATCAAATCAACCTCGGTGTGGGGAACCCCTACAGTTTCCAAGAGGTGCTTCACTGTTTCATGTCCAGAAAACGATACAGTAAAGGTGCTCTGCCGCTTATCTTCCGGGAGGAAATCATTTAATTCTGCATAGAAACGAAAGGTAGCTTTCGGCATGGTTAAGGGATGATGGTCACTAACCCAGGCTGTCCCAGGTCACCATCAACTATGAATTCAACGGAAATAAATTTTTGGATCACCTTTGCGTTGGTCACCAGGTGGGATGTGACCTTTGGGACCCGCAGTCGAGACTCATGATCCAGCAGTGCTAAAGGTAACAACAACTGGTCTGCCAGGTATTGATCAATACACCCATCCGTTTTCATAAATCGTAAAACTTGATCGACCAGTTCATCCGCAACGGACTCTGCCCGTTTTCCGCGCTCTCCAAGCGAAAAATAACAAGCCTGCGAGGCTTCAAATTCAACCCGCAATCCGCAAAACGCCCCTTTACCACGGCCCTGGATCTGTTTGATTCGGATGTCATTGAGGGGATACTTCCGTCCCAGACGACTTACGAGGCGATCCCGCATCCTGCGTGTGATGTGATCCGGTAAATCTGTCACTGCTGATATCCCGCGAATCTGTTTCAGACTGCCCCGTTCAACCAGGTCTAACGAACGCGATCCCTGGCTGGGTTCAATAACGGCTTTGATTTCACCCCCGCCCTGAGGGTAATACCCGGCTTTGAGCAAAGAAAGCTTACCCTGATATCCAATCCTCTCCAAATAATCCATCCACTGCCAATCCAGGTAATGGAAACACGGACTCCACTTGACATGAGTTCCCCCCTCAATGGTGACTCTGGAGGTATCCCCAGCCAACGTCAAGGGGAAAAATAAGGTTTGCAGGACCAGGCAAGAAGAACCCGCAGTTGGAATGGAAAAATGATAATTTCCGGACTTGATTTCATGAGGTATAAACTGGATATCCTTGCTGCCAACCCTATCTCCCTCGACCTCCGCATCACATATTTCTGCAGCAGCTTGAACCGCTTGCAGGTGTTGGTGTTTTAATCCGGGAGAGGAGCGATTTTCTCGAATCCTCTTTATTCTCATGCCTTTCCCGGTCAGAGCGGAAAGGGACAAAGATGTCCGCAGGACCTGCCCACCCCCTTCGCCTAAAGACCCGTCAATATGGATCATGATTGTATCCCCTCACACGTTGATAGGCATCAGGCTGCCGGTCTTTTAGGACAGGTATTTTTTCACGGACTTGATCCACCAACGCCAGATCAATCTTCGCTGTAAGCATGGCTTCTTCTGTCTCTCCCTCCACGACCCGCTCACCCCAGGGGTTGACGATCACGCTGCGGCCTCCCAGATCAGCACCCTGACTCCGCCCCACCTTATTGACAGCGGCTATGTAAACCTGGTTCTCAATAGCCCGGGAGAGCAGCAGCGTCCGCCAATGTTCAATGCGGGTTTCCGGCCACTCAGCGACCATCAGAATCAGTTTTGCCCCTGCTGCAGCATACACCCTGAACATTTCAGGAAAACGCAGGTCATAACAAATACTCAAACCTGTTTTCCCCCAGGGCGCATCAAGAAGCACGAGTTCATCTCCCGCCCGCAACCATTTTTCCTCTTCCAGCAAGCGAAAGAGATGAACCTTTCGATAAAAACCCATCAACTTGCCGTCCCTTCCATAGAGGAAAAAGGTGTTGAATATATCCCCCTGATGATTTTCAAGGAGAGATCCACCCAGGATCATGGAATGCTGTCTGGCCAGTGCAGACATTCGCAGAAACAGGCCTTCATCCAAAGCCCGGGCATGCGCTGCAGAGTTTTCCAGATCATAACCGCTGGCCCATAACTCAGGAAAAAGAAGGATGTCTGTTCCTTCTTTTTCCGCCTTCGCCACCCACTTTCTTGCTCGCTGATAATTTTTTTCAGGTTCCCCAAATGCAAACGCCATTTGAGCTAAAGTTATGGTCAAGTTCATACGCCTTCACCCTTCTTTCCACCATGCGCGACCAAGTTTCTTGCCCCCATCTCTCATAGGATAGTTCATAAAGGAATTACTCAATAGGACGCGAGGAATCCGTGATCCATTCACTCCATGATCCCGGATAAAGGAGGGGCATCTCATAACCCGCATGAACCATGGCTAAGATGTTATGAGTGGATGTGACCCCGGAACCGCAATAAAACACGGAGTTCTCCGCGGACCGCCCTTCTAAAAGACGGTCAAATCGTTCCCTTAATTCTTCAACAGGGCGAAACAACCCTTCATCAGTTAGATTATCAACATAAGGGGCTGATATGGCCCCCGGTATGTGCCCGGCAATCGGATCAATGGGTTCCTCTTCCCCACGATACCTTTCAGCATCCCGCGCGTCGAGCAGAAGGAATTCATCATCCAGGCGGATCTCTTCCACCAAGTTGACATCAACCGCCAGTTCTGGTTTTGGCTGCGGTTCAAATTCCCTTCTGAGCCGGTTTTCGACCGTGTCATCCACAGGATACCCCTGATCAACCCAATGGGACCAACCCCCATTGAGAACAGCTACCTTCTCATGCCCCATCCAACGCAGCATCCACCACAACCGGGCAGCGATCCCACCACCCCGGTCATCATAAGCGACAACCTGAACCTTTTCATCAATTCCCCAACTGGAAAAAGTTTCCACAATGTCCTCCCGGGGCGGGAGCGGGTGCCGTCCGGTCTGTCCCGGGATTATTTTTCCTGAAAGATCCTCATCTAAATGGGCATACAACGCGCCGGGTACATGGGCCTCCAGATATGATGCCCATCCTTCTTGTGGATCCTGGAGGGAAAACCTGCAATCTAAAACCGCCCAATCCGGATCATTTAAGTTAGGAGCCAGTTCACCAGCAGAAAGTATGGTTTGATAGGTAGTCATTCTTTTCACCTTTTATCAATGTCTTCTATGTATGACATGAAATATTTTTCTATTTTATGAATACAGGTGGTGTTTCTCAATAAACGAGTGAATAAAGGCAGGAAGGAAATATCGGTAAGGTCTTCCTTCCCGAATTCGTAATCGAATATCCGATGAGGAAATTTGAATCAACGGCCCCTCAATCTGAATCAACTTATTTTCCAACCCCTTCAATTCGGGATCATATTGGTTCGAGGGAGGATTTGCCTGCGACCGGGAATACACAGCCAGGCCATCCACCCGATCAATTAGCTGCTGAGGGCGCTCCCAAAGATGAAGGTCGCGCAAAGAATCTCCCCCGATCAAATAAAATAATTCGTCATCGGGATAATTCTCTTGAAAAATCTCTAACGTATCCACCGCATAATGAGGTGGGGGCCGATTTATATCCACCCGGGAGAGGATAAAATTCGGGTCCCGTTCCAGGACTAACTCCAGCATCTTCTCCCGGAGTTCATGGGTAGTGATATTCCGGTCTGGCTTGTGAGGTGGAGTGGGAGTAAGGACCCAAAATACCCGGTCCAAACCCAGCTGGGAACATCCCTCCGAAGCGAGGATAAAGTGACCCATATGCGGAGGATCAAACGTCCCGCCAAAGATACCAATTTTCATGTCTCACTCTTCCCAAGTCAGTTCATGATCGCCGATAAACACAGTGTCGCCGGGCTTAATTCCCGCCCTTCGTAAAGCATCATCAATCCCCAGAGATTCCAGAATGCGTTGGAACCTTCTTACCGATTGATGGTACTCCCAGTAGGTCATGGCTGCTGCGCGCTCCAGAGCATCACTTTCAATTTTCCAGCCCCGGGGAGATTTCAAGATTTTAAATTCTCCAGGGTCTTCTTCCAGGCGATATACCGGCATTTCAGCCCCGGTTTCCTCCTCTTCCATGGTTTGTTCAGGGATCTCAGCCAGGATTTCAGCTGCCCTGTATAGGACGGGATGAATCCCTGAATTTGTGGCGGCGGAAACAGCGAAGAGATCTTGATACCCCTGTTCCATAATCTCCTGCTTCACACGAGGCCATTTTTCTTGAACTTGCGGCAGATCAAGCTTATTCAAAACCACAATCTGGGGTTTTTCCGCCAGATCGGGATCAAACAAAGCAAGTTCACGGTTAATTTTTGAAAAATCCGCGATGGGGTCCGGGGAAAGACCATCCAATACGTGAATTAGCACCCGGGTACGTTCGATATGCCGCAGGAATTCATCACCCAAACCTTCTCCCTGGTGAGCGCCTTCAATTAACCCGGGAATATCCGCCATCACGAATTGCGTTTCAATATCCAGCTCCACCACTCCCAGATTGGGCTCCAGGGTCGTGAAGGGATACGCGGCTATCTTTGGGGTTGCATTAGAAACCACAGAGAGCAATGTGGATTTTCCCGCATTGGGCACGCCCACCAGACCCACATCCGCGATCAGTTTGAGTTCCAAACGGAGGGTTCGTTTCTGAGGAGGTTCCCCTTTTTCTGCAATCCTGGGAGCTTTATTATTTGAGCTTTTAAAGCGGGCGTTTCCCCGGCCTCCTCGACCACCTTTGCAGACCAGCAGAGTTTCACCAGGCTCCTTGAGATCCCCCAGAAGCTCCTGATTTTCCTGATCAAAAACCATGGTCCCGGAAGGGACCTTCAGGTATAAGTCCTGACCTGAAACGCCCGTTCTGTTGCTTCCCCCACCCCTTTCTCCATCCTCGGCTTTGAAATGCTTCTGGTGCCGGTATTCGCCCAGCGTATTAATATGGGGATCAACTTTCAAGTACACATCCCCTCCCGCACCTCCATCGCCCCCATCGGGACCTCCACGAGGGACATACTTTTCCCGCCGGAAATGGATAACGCCATCCCCACCTTTTCCCGCTTCGACTTCAATGGTAATCTCGTCAACAAACATTTATCTAACCCATGTATATATCAAGGTCGATTAATCATAAATCGCTTTTGCCGAAATCCCCACTGGCAAAAGCGGTCCCCCCCCTGCATATTCCCTCCTCCTGCCTGACTTATGCCAACGCCACATCCTTCATATAAAAAAGCTTCTCATCTGATCACCACAGGCATTCCACTCTGAAAATTATACCATCCGTGACCATCCAGGAATGCGAATATGGTAAAATTGTGCAAATAGTCACAAGCAAAGATTACAATTCCATAAACACACCAAATAAATACACAGGGAGCGATTATGGGAGAAGAAATACCCAAGATTATCATCGGTCGTTTACCGCTTTATCTCAGGGTGCTTAGAAGATTAAAAAATGAAGGAGAAGTCTACGCCTCTTCTCAGGAATTAGGGGAGATGTTGGATATCTCCGGCGCTCAAATTAGAAAAGACCTTTCCCACTTCGGAGAATTGGGGAAAAGGGGAACAGGATATGAGATCGAATTTCTAATTGAAAAGATAAGCCAGATCCTGAACATCAATCAGGTCTGGAATATAGCTGTGGTAGGTGTCGGGGATGTGGGTCACGCCCTCGCTCGTTATAATGGTTTTGTAAATCGAGGATTCAAGGTCACCGCGATATTTGACTCCGATGAAAAGAAAGTTGGGACAAAAGTTCACGGTCTCGTGATCCGGGATGTCAAGGATTTGAAGGATGTCATCCACAAAGAGGATATTAAGATCGCAGCGGTTGCCACCCCAGCGTCTGCTGCTCAAAGCGTAACCGACAGTCTGGTAGAGAATGGGATCAAGGCCATCCTGAACTACGCACCCATATATCTCAAGGTTCCCGAGGACGTACTTGTAGAATATATAGATCCAGCCATCCACCTCCAAAAACTCAGTTATTATTTAGGGTGAGATGCACCAATAAAAGCTGAACCGGGCAGCTCTATGCCAGCCCGGTTTTTTTTTATTTATCGTGACCTGAACTGTTTTCTCAGGTGATCAGATTCCGTTTTATTTTCGGGAATACACCCGGTGACAAACCAAGAGAAGCTCCCTCCACAATACATGTCCTCGGGTTATCGACAAGATAAGTAGGAACCCCTAATTCTTTAGTGAGCAGTTTATCAATACCCGGCAGCAGCGCAGTACCCCCACACAGGGCAATGCCCCGATCAATGATATCGGAAACCAATTCCGGAGGGGTTTTCTCCAGGACCTGACGGGAGGTCTCCACGATATCCTGAAGGGGATCTTGAAGGGCTTCAACAATTTCTCCCGTTTTTAATGACAGAGGTTGGGGTAAACCTGAAACCTGATCCTGTCCTTGCACTTCAATCCCACCTTCCTCATCCTGTGGAATGGCAGCACCAATTTCAAGTTTAATTTTTTCAGCGGTGGGCTGGGCAATGATCACGCCATACTTTTTCCGGACATAGGATATGATCGCTTGATCGAGCCCAACCCCTCCTTCTCTAAGAGTAGAGGCTGAGACAATCCCATACATCGCTAAGACCGCTGCTTGCGTCGATCCTCCCCCTAAGATGAGGATCATATTTCCTGTAGGGGTATTGATGGGTAGTTCAATGCCCAATGCACCCGCCAGTGGCTGCTCGATCAGGTAGACTTCCCGGGCTCCGGCTTCTAAAACCGCTTCCTGAACCGCCCTGCTTTCCACACTGGTTGCTCCATGAGGCACAGTGACCATCACACGGGGACGGAAAAAGCGTACCGGTCCTGTGACCTTTCTGAGCATGTACTCCACAATCTTTTCCGTGACTTCATAATCAGCGATCACACCGTTTTTCATTGGCCGGGCGATTTCCAGAGTTTCTGGTACGCGGCCATACATTTCTTTTGCGGATTGCCCGATTTCCACGATCTTTTGTTCATCAATCGCAATAGCAACCACGGTGGGTTCCCGTTCTAAGAGTTCCCCTCCCTCCGCGATCATGACGAAAAAGGTGCCAATATCTATACCAAAGTCTTGAGAGAAAAAAGCCATAAGTTCTTTGCTCTGATGAGCCCATGCCAGGAGGTCTTGCCCACTGGCTACGTTTGCGATATTAGTGCCCGGTTTTCAATCGAAGTTGAAATCACCTATAAAGCTGCTTGCACCTTCAAATATGTGTCCCTGTCGTATGGAGTCCATTTTCAAGGGTCTTTTTGGTTTTTTCTCAAGTCCTTTTCGCCCGCTGTACATCGGCTGGACTTCGATCAACCACCCTGTAACTATGAAACCTGCTCATTCTGAACTTTGCGCAGTTTTCTTGAACCCAAATACGAGATTACGATGAGCGGGGTAGGATTTACAAAAACTCAATGTACCCCGGGAGAAAACCATTCCCAATGACCGGAAACCTCTTCACACAAAATCCCTGTCATGATACCCGATAGCCGGTAGATTGTCCAGTTTTTATAAACGCATATCAGCTAAAATACCGCAGCGCAATTGTCAATCTTTCCTCCACATCATCCGGTGCATCTTCAGGCAGGGATTGCAATGCGGATTGAGCCTCCACCACGCTGTACCCCAAAGCAACCAGAGCTTCTTGCACCTCAGCGTTTGTGTTGCTTAATGCGGGTACCTCTTCCTCTTCTTCTCTTAGTCTGATCCTGTCTTCCAGGTAGAGGATAATTTTTTGTGCGGTCTTACTTCCGATGCCGGATACTTGAGAAAAAATTCCATCCTGCTTATGGATCACCGCTCTTTTTATGACAATCGGAGAATGTGTGGAAAGGGTTTCTAAAGCCAAACGGGGACCAACGCCATTTACGCCAATTAATTGATCAAATAAATCCACCTGTTCTGATTGTGGAAAACCATACAAAGAAAGGGAATCCTCCCGGACCACCAAATGGGTGTGAAGTGAAATCGTTTCACCTTTTCTGACTTTTTCTGGGTAAGTATGGGGCACAAAGACCTTAAATCCCATTCCCCCTACCTCCAGGATGACAAAGTCAATTCCCGTTTGGATCACTTTCCCATATAAATGAGCTATCATGCCTAACCTTTGATGTCAGATAATGAAAGCGAAGCCCAGGCCAATGAGGATAATGATCAAAAAAGCTGGCCAGATCACACGCTTCAGCTTTTTGGTGCCTAAAGATAAAACCATCCCACCTTTGACCACCGTGTTAGCCACTGCAGCCAAGATGATCGCTCGTTTCGCTGTGACCAAGCTGATCCCCTCTGGACCTTTGCTTAAGTCAGCGACGGATAGGGTGATGGCATCCACATCCGCCAATCCCGCGATAAAGCTTGAAAAGTATAATCCGCTTTCACCCAAGTATACTTCTGCCGCTTTGGAAATCACCAACACAATCGCGTACACAAGTCCAAATTTTATCGCTGGACCCAGTTCAAACGGGTTGGAAACATCCATCTGCTCCTCATCCATCGCCGATTGGGAGAGGTAGAGATATACAGAATACAGCAACCCGGCCACACCCATGGTAACCATGGATGGCCAGATCACCGGCAGCAGTTTGCTATTAACCACAGCGATTTCCACCAGGACCCGAGCAAACATGATCGTCCAGCCGATGATGATCGCCACCCCGAATGGTTTGTTAAGATCCGGCTGTGAGGTGCTTCGCTGTGAAAAACTGAGTGTGTTCGCAGTGCTGGATGCCAGCCCCCCCAATAATCCGCTGATGCCTATCCCCCGTTTGGGGCCAACAATCTTAATCAGAATGTAGCCCAAGAAATTGATCCCGGAGATGAAGACCACCATCTGCCAAATCTTATAAGGATTCAATACATTGAGCGGGGGAGGTCCAAAGGATTGATTTGGCAGAATGGGGAGGATGATGGCGGTGATCACCGCAAACTGGAGGGTGGCGAAAACATCCTCCCGGGTGAGCACCTGCACCAAATTGCGCATTTCCCATTTGATGGCCAAGAGCACAGTCACCAAGACCCCTAAGGCGGTGGCGAACTCAACAGAATGGGCATAACATATGGCGCCGATCAGGATGGTCACCAGAGCTGCAACCTCGGTTGTCAGGCCGACTTCTCCCCGTTCGGTAGCCCCTACAAAATAAGCTACAATGACCATCAAAGCTAAAATGGTGCTCAGGCCCACGAAAATATACGCAGCCCCCAACTCCTCTGCTAGGAAAGCGGCCGTGGCTCCAAACAAGCTCATCAATGCGAATGTCCTTGCCCCGGCAAAAAGTCCCCCGGAAGGATCTCCATACGCATATTCCCTTTGGAGGCCGATCAGCACGCCAATTAACAATGCAGAACCAAAACGTAAAATGAGATCGTAATTCGTCATATTCACTCTTTTAGGTAGTCATGTTTCCTGATGTGTGGAGGTGGCAAATGGCTACAGCAAGCGCGTCCGCAGCATCATCCGGCTGGGGAATCTCATCCAAATCCAGGAGTAATTTTACCATCTGTTGGACCTGATTCTTATCCGCGTTTCCATAACCCACCACCGCTTGCTTGATCTCGGAAGGTGTATACTCACCCATGGGGAGATTCGAAGTGGCCATAGCAATCAGCGCTGCTCCCCGCCCCTGCCCCACCCGTATCGCGGTGCGAACGTTTCTCTGAAAAAAAATATTCTCCACAGCACAACTTTCGGGTTGGTACTTAGCGACTATTTCCCTGAGTGTATTATAGATGAACAACAGCCTGCGAGGTTCTTCCCAGCCGCTGGGAGTCGTCACGACACCGTAATCTATTCCCTCTAATTCGCTGCGGCTGTTCATCCTGACCAAGCCATACCCCGTGGTCGCTGTACCGGGGTCGATCCCGATCACCACCCTCGCTTTAGACATGCTCTTTCTCTAATTCCTCTAAGACCTGATCAGATACGCGGAGATTCGAATATACGATTTGGACATCATCCAGATCTTCCAACTCCTCGATGACTTTCATGACTTGAAAGGTCTTTTCGAGATCCAGATCAATTTCTTGATCTGGATCCATCCGCAAACCAGAGTTCTCTGTTTTTATGCCTTTTTCCTTAAGGCTGTCGTGAATATCCTTAAAGACTTCGACTGAACCCACGATCTCAAAGTATTCTTCATCCTCGATGACATCTTCCGCGCCGGACTCGAGGCCGACATTAAACAAAGTGTCATAGTCATGCCCATCCGCAGGGATCACAAAAAAGGATTTTCGCGTAAACTGCCAGGCAACGGATCCTCCCTGACCCATATTGCCCCCATATTTCGAGAGTATGTGACGGATATCAGCCACTGTGCGGTTGCGGTTATCCGTGATGGTCTTAATGATCAACGCTACCCCATGAGGGGCGTAGCCCTCATAGTGAATCTGCTCCATTTCTGAAGCGTCCCGGTCTTCACCCGTTCCCCGCTTGATCGCCCGTTCGATATTATCGTTGGGCATGTTCGCGTCTTTGGCCCGGTCAATGGCTATACGCAAATTAAAATTGACTTCGGGGTCGCCTCCTTCCCGGGCCGCGATCTCGATCTCGCGAGCTAACTTGGTGAACAGTTTCCCCCGCCGTTTATCTTCCTTCTTTTTCTGATGCTTGATGTTCGCCCATTTCGAATGTCCAGCCATGATGTGCCTCCCGCCTTCCTCCCCCAAAACGCCCCCCCTCCGACGCAGAAATACCTTACTTACCTGTGACACCTATTATAACATTCATGGGCTGGTATCTTCCCCGGGAAAAAGCCCCTTTCAGGAAATTTTCAGCACGGCTTCGCCGTTGATAGCACTGTGTTTTATGTCCTCCAACGCCTGGTTAGCTTCTCGCAGCGGGTATACTCGGGTCGTGGCTTCTACGGGAATCTCTGCTGCCAATGCCAGGTATTCAACTCCATCCTGATAGGTCGCGTTTGCCACGCTTCGCAAAGTCCTCTCCTCATAAATCAACCGGTAAGGCATTTCGGGGATAGGAGACATATGGATGGCATTGATGGCCAGCGTACCTCCTGGCCTCAATTTTTCCAACACTTTCGGCACCAAATGACCTGCTGGGGCAAAAATGATCGCGCAATCCAGTTGCTGAGGAATTTGATCCTCAATCCCACCAACCCAGGCTGCCCCCAATCTACGAGCGTGTTCCCGGTGCTCCTCTGATCGGGTAAACACAAATACCTCTCCTTCCCGGTGGTGAGCTACCTGGATCGTTAAATGGGCGCTGGCCCCAAATCCAATCAAACCCAACCTCTGTCCATCTTTGAACTCCGCTTGATGGAGAGACCGGTACCCAATGATACCTGCACACAGTAAGGGCGCTGTTTGCCGGTCACTCAAGTCAGGAGGGAGAAGAAGGGTATACGCGGCCTCCGCAATCATAAATTCAGCAAACCCTCCGTTCACATCGAATCCCGTGAATCTTGCATCCTCGCACAGGTTTTCCTTCCCCGACTTGCAATACATACATTCCCCGCAGGCGTCATAAAACCAGGGCACCCCCACGCGGTCACCTTTCGAAAATTTTTTGACATCTTTGCCTAAGGCGTCCACTTCACCCACGACCTGGTGGCCGGGGATGATTTTTGATTTCGAGGGATGGATATCCCCCTCCGCGATATGCAAATCCGTGTGACAAACGCCGCACATGTGCACTTTTATGCGTATTTGACCTGGACCTGGCTCCGGTTTTTCTATCTGCACGAGCTCCAAAGGCTCTTCTTCAATTTTGCTTGGCTCAGAAAATTGCATGGCTTTCATGATCACCTCATCCTCACTTCCGGCGTCCCTTGCTGGTAGCATTCCATGAATCTGCGTCCCGTATGCTCCATACCAGGGCACAACGATAAGTATCTATTTATCTGTCCCCTCTCTCCAGCCCCAACTCGGATGCCAGCCTTTTCACCTCAGCAAATTCTTTACGTGTCAAACGGCGATTTAGCTCAGGATAGCGATGGGCACGATAGCTGGGTCTATATTGATCCATGAGATTCAGGTATGTCTTTCCGGATATTTCCTCGGCTATGAACTTTAGAATCTGCGCTGACCCAGCCAGTTGATGGGGAAGGATCAGATGGCGAATTAATAAACCTTTGACAGCGATTCCTTGCTCATCCAGCACCAGGTCCCCCACCTGGCGATGCATCTCTTTTACCGCCCGCTGGTTGACCGTCGGATAGCTCTCTGCCCGGGAATATGTCACCCCAACTTGCGGATCAGCATATTTCATGTCCGGCATGTAAATATCCAAAATGCCGGAAAACAGTCGCAACATCCGGACAGAATCATAACCGCCGGTGTTATATACAAGCGGGAGTGTCAAGCCTTTTTTCGCGGCCACAAAAACAGCCTCCATGATCTGGGGGCCTACATGAGTGGGCGAGACAAGATTGATATTATGGCACCCCCGTTCCTGCAAACTCAGCATCATCCCCGCCAGCTGCTCAGGGGAAACTTCTCGCCCGCCTCCGGACTGACTGATAGAAGCATTCTGACAATACTGGCAGTGCAAATTGCACCCGCTGAAAAAGACCGTGCCAGATCCCTTCCACCCGCGAAGCGGACTTTCCTCTCCATAATGGGGGCCATAACTGCTCACTCTGGCCCGGGAACCGATTCTGCAGTCTCCGATTTCACCTTCCAGACGGTTAACCCGGCAGGTTCGGGGGCAAACGGTACAGGAAGATAAATATTCCCTTGCTTTTTGTAACCGCCCTTTATATTTTCCCGAGTCAAGCAGGCTCAGGTACCCCGGTTTATTTGCCATACATCCTCCCGCACCGTCTCTCTCCACCATTATACCCAGCCTTTTTCATGCTCTGAAGACAGGGGCTCCCCAATGCTGGATGAAATATGATCTTTCGAACCATCCTTGATTTATCTAAAGGCCACGGTTAGAATGTTTCTGGAGGTATAAAGTGAGTTCGATATCGCGGAAAAGTTTCTTAAAGTTGTGTATGTCTGGTCTGCTTGGAATGGGATTCTCTTCCCGCTCCCGGTCCAAGGAAGGATATTTTCAGCTGCCTGGACCCATCGGGCGCATCGCATCCGATGAAAAAGACATTTTTATCTATCAGAAACCGGACGAGGAGAGCGATATAGTCCGAAAGACCAGTTTTGATGAGCTGATTAACATCTATTATCAAAAAGAAATCCTGGTTGAGGAAGATCACTATCACACCTGGTACCGTGTCTGGGGGGGCTATTTACCAGGATCTTACGTGCAGCCCACGTATTATCAATTGAACAAACCCCTGAAAACGGTCCCAGAATGCGGTCAACTAGCAGAAATAACGGTTCCATTTACGCAATCTTTCAAGTATCACAAAAATGACGGCTGGGAAAAATATTTCCGGCTTTACTACGGGACGACCCATTGGGTCACAGGAAAGAGAACAGGACCTGATCAGAGAACCTGGTATAAAATCACCTCGGAATGGGCGCCTTCTCTGCATTATTTTGTACCCCGGGAACACCTCCGGCCCATCCCGGACGCTGAGTACATCCCCCTCTCCATCGATGTCCCTCCCCAGGAAAAGAGGGTAGAAGTGTCCTTGATAGAACAAAAAATGATCGCCTATGAATCCAACAAACCCGTGAAAACCTGCAGCGTGTCCACCGGCCTGGGATACAAGGAGGTCCCGGAGGGCACCGCGACCCCGATCGGCAGGTTCGATGTGACATCGAAACATCCCACGCGGCACATGGGTGGATTGGAGCCAGGTTCTGTTGATGAAATCCCCGGAGGGTACGCCCTTCCCGGCGTCCCCTGGGCGACTTTCTTTATCAGCGAAACGGGCGTGGCGTTTCACGGGACGTACTGGCACAACAATTTTGGGCACAGGATGAGCCACGGCTGTATCAACATGAAAACAGAGGACGCAAAATGGCTTTTCCGATGGGTAAACCCTCCTTATAACCCGCCGTATAGGGACCACTGCGATTGGGAAACGCACGGACGGGGAACCTCTGTCATCATCTATAATTAACCATCCAAATCATTCAACTGGATCAGAAGACACCTTATGGGTATCAAAGTCATCACCAGAAACAAGAAAGCCAAATTTAATTACAAGATCCTCGATACTTACGAAGCGGGGATTGTTCTGAGAGGGTCCGAGATTAAATCCCTCCGGGAACATAACATCAGCATAGACCAGGCTTACGTGTATATCGACGGAGAAGAGGCCTGGCTGGTGGACGCGTACATCCATCCGTATGAACAAGCCCAGCCCTTCAATCACGATCCAAAAAGAAAGCGTAAACTACTCCTCCACAAACGGGAAATTATGGATCTGTGGGATAAAGTCCGCATAAAAGGTCGAACTATCATCCCATTGCAGGTGTATCTGGTAGACGGCATCGCAAAAGTGGAAATCGCAGTCGCCAAAGGCAAGAAGAAGTGGGACAAAAGGGAGGACATCAAGGAGCGGGATGCAGAACGCCAGGCAGAGCGAGAAATGCGGCGTTTTGGCTTCTAGAGGACATTGTTAAACTTTCCGTGTTCGAAGAGGACTTCATGCCCTCACCATCCACAAGCGGTGAAATCTACCATCATCCCTTTCCGTAATAACATTCCCCTTCCGCTGACATCATCTCACCTGAACTGCTGGAAAAATTCGCTATGCGTTGAACGTTTTCACGTCGACCGCCTTCCTGATGAAAAGAAGACGGCTTTGGAATCTACCGCGCACATTCCCGAAATTGAAATCAGCATCCGCCCCCGGTTCCGGGCGACTCAAGATGAGATATTTTCGCATCCCTACCCCGATGGAACGGTCTATAAATTCGGCAGCAAATATGCCGGCACCTGACCGCTGATGGTGTTCCCTGGTAAAATACGCCTAACTTCTGAAATCACATTCGAAGCTTTTACAAACTGAGCTCCCGAGTCATATACCACCCATGAGCCTAATCCACCTTGATTGAGAGGGACATATGTTGAAGTTAGATGGAGAGACCCTTACCTTGTCTGAAGTGATCCAAGTTGCTCGTCATCATCTTCCTGTTGACCTGTCCAAAAAGGCCGCGGCAAAAATCCAGAAATCAAGAAAGTGGGTAGAAGAGATCATTTCCTTTGGAGATCCGGTGTACGGCATCAACACAGGTTTTGGGGCTTTTGCTGACCATCAAATTTCCGCCTCGGATTCCCAAACATTGAGTAGAAATTTAATCCTCAGTCATGCGGTGGGAACAGGTCCAATCCTGGCAGAAGATATTGTCAGGGCAGCGATGTTAATCCGCGCCAACACATTGGCAAAGGGGCACTCCGGCGTCCGGCTCGAAGTGGTGCATACCCTGTTGAAGATGCTCAACAAAAACGTTACCCCCCATATTCCTTCCCAGGGCTCACTGGGTTCTTCGGGCGATTTAGCTCCTCTCTCCCACCTCGCGCTGGTCTTCACGACAGATCAGAAAGACAGGGAGGATGAATCTGGATGGGCAAGCTACCGGGACCAAGATATGACGGGCAAAAAGGCCATGGAAGCAGCGGACATTCCCCGCCTGGTTTTGGGAGCAAAAGAGGGCCTGGCCATCACCAATGGAGCCACATTCTCAGCTGCCATCGCAGCCCTGGTATGTGAGGATGCTGAGAACCTCCTCCGGTCCAGCGAGATCGCTTTAGCAATGAGTCTGGAAGCCATGCTGGGAGTATCCTCTGCGTTTGATCCCAGGATCCATCAAGTCCGGCAACATCCCGGGCAAATCAAAGTCGCAAAAACCATTCGGCACTTAACACGCCAAAGCACACTGCTTGACACCGCAGATAAAGTTCAGGACGCCTATTCACTGCGCTGCGCCCCCCAGGTTCAGGGGCCTGTTCAAGAGACCCTGGATTTTGTGAAACAGATCACGAATCGGGAGATCAACGCTGTGACAGACAATCCTGTCCTCTTTGACCGCCAGACAGCGATATCCGGAGGGAACTTCCATGGAGAACCCATCGGTTTGGCCATGGATTACTTGAGCATAGCTCTCACTGAAATCGCAGGGATCTCGGAGCGGAGGGTTTTCCGACTGACGGACAGCAACCTTAATGCAGATCTTCCTTCCATGCTGGTAAACACACCGGAGGATGCCGGTTTGAACTCGGGGATGATGATGCCGCAGTACACAGCCGCTTCTCTCGTCCTTGAAAACCGGTCATTGGCCTCCCCGGATTCCACGAACTCGCTTCCCACTTCCGCAGAACAGGAAGATCATAACGCAAATTCCATGACCGCAGCCCGCCACACCCGACAAATCGTGAAAAATACAACCCATGTCATTGCCATTGAACTTTACACAGCTGCCCGGGCCCTGGACATTCGCCTCCGGGAAAAACCACAAGCGAAGATGGGGATAGGTACCAGGGCAGCATACCAGAAAATTCGCTCACAGATCCCTTTCAGAGCAGGAGATGCCTGGTGGGGACCGGAAATAGAAGCTTTACGGGAGCTGATCGAGAACAGGGAATTGGTCAACGCGGTGAAGCATGCGGTCCAAGGATAAGAAACCTTGCCCCCCTTTAATAATCAAAAAACCCTCTCCTGGATAAATCATCTTTCCGCCTATCCTCATGGGAGGGGAAGCGCAGGGTTTTCCCCGCTCATATTTGTAACTCACAGGAGTAAACAATGACTGAATGCCCTTTCTGCAATATTCTCGAAGGCCAACTTCCAGCGAGTGTTATCCATCAAGACCCTATTTGCACGGCCTTTTTGGATGTCCAACCCATTAATCCTGGCCATGTTTTAATCATTCCCAACGAACACGTGGAGTCGTTCACTGAATTGTCATCTGGCACGCGGGATCACCTCTTCCAACTGTCTCAAACGCTTTCGGAGGCACTGCGAAAGAGCGGGATCAAGTCTCCCGGGGTTAATCTTTTCCTTGCTGACGGTAAAGAAGCTATGCAAGAAGTACCCCATTTCCATATCCATATCATCCCTCGATTTGAAGGAGATGGTTTTGAATTCAACTTCAGTCCCACGTATTTTGAGCTGCCCACAAGAGATGAGTTGGAAAAAAACGCCGAACACATACGGCAAGCTCTCCAGGAGATGGGAAACACAGCGAGTTCGGAGTAGAAATCCTGGCCCGGGTGGGTATATAAATCAATTCAATTCACCGGATGGATTAAACGCTTGTCCCGGAAGGACAACTTCCCCCAACATACAGACTAAGCTTCATATTCCCTTCAATCAAACCTTTAACTCTTATTAAGAACTACATAAAAGAACTTGCTTTGCTGCATAAAGGTCATTAAAATTAATATTTAGGGAAAGTGGCCTAATCAAAGATATAATGAAAACATTCGCCCAAAGGAGGATACTTTGAAGAAGATAAACAAGCCTATCTTGATTTTTATTCTCATCTTTTCGTTTATTTTAGCTTCCTGTAATTTCCCGGGGTCGGGAAACCAAAGGTCCAGTGAACTTGACAGCATTAACACCTCTGTTGCTCAAACCGTCACAGCGGAGTCCCAGGCCACGGAAGACAGCACACAGGGAACCACACAAGAGCCCAGCCAAACGGAAATTTCTTCTTCCCCCACAGTTACCCCAACGGAAGAGCCTACCGACGCTCCTACCGCCACAGAGGAACCTCTGCCCACGGATACGCCGGAGCCTACAAGCACCCCACTGCCCTGTAACATGGCAGAATTCGTGGAAGATGTCACCGTCCCGGACGGCAAGGATTACCTGATGGGAGACACCTTCACCAAAACCTGGCGCTTGAAAAATGTAGGTTCCTGCGCCTGGACATCCGGTTATGACATCGTCTTTGTGGGCGGGGATAAAATGGGTGCTCCTGATTCAGTGCAGCTCACCTCCGGCACCGTGGACACCGGAGAAACGGTCGATGTCTCCGTGGACCTCACTGCCCCTGACAGCCCCGGCAATTTCCGCGGCAACTGGAAATTACGGGATCCGGAAGGCGTGATCTTTGGAATTGAAAACAGCTCTTCCGGAAACTTCTGGGTTGAAATTGAGATCGATGACCCCGGACCTGTGGTTCAATTTGACTTTCACGCGCAAGCCCCTTCCGCGACGTGGGTGTCCGGCGCGGGAGCGCTTTCTTTCGGTGGTCCGGATAATGACTCCGACGGATTTGCCATGTACAAAGACGGCGAAAAAGTCGAGGGCGGCGCCACGCCCGACAAAGTGTTAGAAATGCATCCCGAGTGGGTGAACAACGGTGTCATCTCCGGGAGATTCCCCTCCTACACGGTTGAGGACGGGGACCATTTCAAGGCTAAAATTGGTTTCCTGACCTTCAGCGACGGCTCATGCGGCGCAGGGGATGTTGAATTCCAATTCAACTACAAGCAGGGAGGGACACTTTACCCCCTGGATTCCTGGATGGAAACCTGTGACGGCTCTCTCACTTCAGTGGATATCGATCTGTCCAGCCTTTCCGGCGAGAGTGTAAAATTCGTTTTCGCTGTTCAAGCGAATGGTTCGGCAGCGCAGGACTGGGCGGTTTGGGTTGCTCCCCGGATAGAAAACTAAGCTGAATATACACACCAGTTAAAAAAACGAGCGCCCATAATCAAGGCGCTCGTTTTTTTCTTGTCACATCACATCCCGGCAAACAAATCGTGCTCCACTTCTCCCTCCCGGGGTTCAGGATGCGCGCGCATGTAAAGATCTTTCCCCCGGAACCCCAGTATTTTCAGCACCCATCTAAAAAAATCCCCCACCAGGCTTGAACCGCTCTGGCTGGCATGGCATGCGGATGCAGCTTTCTTCCTTTCCTCCATGCTGTGGACATCGATCCGGGCATGGACAGGGAATTCCTCTTCAGCAAGCGCTGCTAAATCTATATCATCATTTTTCCCCCATTTTGTGGGATCCTGCCCCAATAAACGCAGCAAACGGACCACTATACGCAGATAACGTTTCGAAATTGTATGATAATAAAGTTTTTCCGGCTGGAATGGGCGGGAGTCAGTTTCATAATCAGGGTCCCCCGCCTTGAAGAAAGCTTTTTTCGTCACTTCATGGATGTATACGTGATCGGGATGTCGATAACCGCCGATGGGATCAAAAGTGACCACCACCCCAGGTCGGAATGTGCGGATGATATCTGTAATCTCTCGGACCACTTTTTCTTGGGGAGCAGAGACAAGCGCACGGGGATGCTTGTTGTCCGTTGAACCTTGCATTCCGGAATCCCGATAATCTAAAAAATATACTTGTTCAATGCCCAGGTGCACAGATGCACACTTTAATTCCGCTTCCCGGAGGTCAGCGATCGATTCATGGCCATCCAAATATTCCGGTCCCACTTCACCCGCCTCTCCACGGGTCGCACAAACCAAATGCACCTCCACGCCTTTTTCCGCATAATACGCCAGGGTGCCACCCATCCCAAAAGATTCATCATCCGGATGAGCGAGCACAGCGAGTAATTTATGTCCCTGATACCTTGTTCCCATGGCAGGATCCTTTTCAGGTGATAATCCAAGTTTTTTCAATTCACCTCCGCACCATCTCAGAGCGGAGATTACGATCCATACAAGGGATCATATGTGCCCCTGGAGTTTTCGACTCCCCAAAACAGGCTGAATTACCATCATTCATCCCATACATTAATCTTATCTAATGGGATGATTTTTCACAATCAAAATTTGTAATAAATAATAAGATGTCAGTTGACACTTTAAGTGGTTATTTGTATAATGTGACGGATATTGGTATAGTTATCTGGAAAAGGGTTTATGGAAAACACACAAGACATTACATTGACAAAACAAGCTGCAGCAGCCATAAAAGAGCTGTTAGAAAAAGAGGACATGTCAGAACATGCCCTGCGGGTGTATATCGCCGGTGCGGGTTGAGGCGGCCCCCAATACAGCATGGCGCTTGATGACCAAGTTCATGAAAATGACAAGGTTTTCACAAGCCATGATGTAAAGGTCATCGTGGATGACCGCACGCTTTTGTACCTCAAAGGCGGGACCATTTCGTACCTTGAAGCAAACGGACGGAGCGGATTTCAAATCCAGCCCCGATCACAGTCTGGCTTTTCAGGCTGTGGAGATGGATGCTCTTGTTAAAGAACGGACAAGAAAATAAAAACAGCTTCCCTGGAAGGTAATACCCTTCCAGGGTTTTCCCTTTAAAATGGCTCGCTCTCAAGACTCACGGAGGAGGGAAATGAAAAAGCTGAAAACGCTGACCGCGACTATTCCAATGATCACCAAACCCATAGGGAACTCAGTTGACCTTGATCTGGTCGTCTGGTTTTCGTAGGTCGGTATGACCAGCGCAGGTGCTGGTGTAAAGGTAGGCTTCCGGGTGGGAGGAATCTCCGCCACGAATTGTGATGCCAGGGTGGGATCGATCGTCGGTGTGGTAAGGGGGGTCGGTGTAGGAGGTTTAGGAACGATAGGAAGCTCTTGATTCACACGTACCAGGGGGGCATACACCCAGGCAACCCCGCCTTCAACGCCCGGATAAACGATTTTCACCCATGCGCCTCCCTCCGTTTTCGCCAGAGCAGGAACTTCTTGACGGTTGATTAAAATACCAACTTTGGGGTAAATGATGTCAGGCCCAGAGCGAACGTTTATTTGATCTTCCGGATCCGATACAACCACAGCTATAGGACCTGTTGGGGTCCCGGTTACGGTGGGGACATTGACCGTCGGCTGTTGAGAAAACCCTGAGGCCTCCACCAGGGCGGCCCCTAACAGGCCCCAGACCACTCCCATGATGGCCACGCTCAATGCTAATCCTGATAATATTTGCTTTCCTTTCATCTTTTTATTCATTATTTTTTGGTTTCCGGGGGTCAGGACAAATGCGTTAACTTCTCTAAAGCTGCCCGGGCATAGAGGATTAACTTCTGCTCTTCTGCGTTCCTGCTCGAGGAGACAAAATCCATATGCGTTTGCCGCTCGCTTTGTGCTTGAAGCCGGCCAATAAGCCTTTCCAAGGCGGGTCTGGAATCCACATACCCCACTCGCCCGCAGTAATAAATCGCCGTTCTGCGGATGGGAACGGGCACCTTTCTGTCGGTTAATATACCACTTAGTGTTTTACCAGCATAGGAACACATGTTCAAGATCGCGACGATGTCTTCTTCAGAGGCTGAATAACGCTCAGCGACCTGTAAAATGGCGTATATTTGCCTTCTTCTCATTTGCGACAGATAACCCTGAAGATGATGCCGGATCAAGTCCGGGGTCGAATTCTCTCTATCACCCATGCCTAAAATGTCGCCCAAGGCTTTGATAACATGAAATCGGATTTCCAGGTTAGGATCCGTTAGCCGGGTAGCCAGCAGATAAGCCAGCAGAGGAGAGCGGCGAAAGCCGTCCACCGCTTTCAACTCGTTAAGCCCTTTTTCACGAAGCCGGTCCTGGGGGGATGTCAAGCGTTCAGCTGCTTTCCAGATCTCTGGAAAAAGATCCCCAGGCTCCCGGGAAGGATCCTGCCGTGCAAACAACTTCAATTGTGGTAATTGTTCTTCTACCATATCCACCTTTAATGCAAGACACGAAAAGGTTCAGGATAGGATGCGGTGCTCAGTTCCATCCTTACCTCAGGCTCTCCCCGTTTTCCAGTTTACGAATCTTACCCACCCGCCGGGCATGTCTTTCCTTCCCCGTTTGATTTCCCACAAACTGGGCCTTCAAGAAAGACTGCACGATCTCATCAGCCAGATCTGATCCAATCACTCTCCCGCCCAGACAGAGGACGTTCATATGATCATGTTCCACACCCTGATGTGCAGAATACGTGTCATGACAAATTGCCGCATAAATCCCTTTCATCTTATTCGCGGCAATACATACCCCAACACCTGATCCGCATAACAACACCCCCCTGTCCGCTTCACCTGCTTGAATGGCCCGACATAACGGTTCCGTGAAATCAGGATAATCGACACTCTCTGCGCTGTCCGTTCCATAATCCACTGCATCATGGCCAGCGCTCTTGATCGCTTCAATGACCGTCTTTTTTAATATAAAACCGCCGTGATCCGTTGCCACCGCAATACGCATCAGCGTTCCTCCTTAACTAACTTTCGCGCTATGTTGATCACGTTTTCAACCGTGAACCCGTACTCTTTGAAAACCCTTGATCCGGGCGCGCTGGCGCCAAAGGTTTCGACGGAGAGGATGCGTCCTTGAGACCCAACCCATCTATGCCATCCTTGACTAACGCCCGCTTCAACTGCCATACGCTTATTCACATCAGGAAGGAGTACTGAATCTTGATATTCCTGATCCTGTTCTTCAAACAGCTCCCAGCTTGGGAAGGAAACCACCCTGACACTCACACCTTCACCCGCCAGCTTCTCACCGGCTTTGAGAATCAGGTCAACTTCTGATCCTGATGCCATCAAGATTATCTCTGGATCCCCATCCCCTACATCGGCCAGGACATATGCCCCTTTTTCCAAACCAGCGGCTGAAGCGTACCGAGTTCTGTCAACAACCGGCACATTTTGCCTGGTAAACAATAAAGCCACAGGTCTATCTTTCTCCAGGAGGGCGACCTTCCAGGCCTGAACGACCTCGTTTGCATCCATGGGGCGGATGACCACAAATTCAGGGATAGCCCGCAAAGATGATAACTGCTCAATGGGTTGATGGGTTGGTCCATCCTCTCCTAACCCGATGCTGTCATGGGTGTATATCCACAAGACCGGTATCTCAGAGAGAGCGGAAAGCCTCACCGCCGGCCGCATGTAATCGGAAAAGACCAAAAAAGTTCCCGCATAGGGGATCACTCCCCCATGCAAACCCATGCCATTAATAACCGCCGCCATGGCATGTTCTCGTACGCCGAAGTGGAAATTACGACCGTGATACTGTTGACTCTGAAAATCTGGACTGCCGTCTATCCAGGTCTTATTGGAAGGAGTGAGGTCCGCAGAACCTCCAATCAACTCGGGGACAGCAGGCGCGATCTCGTTGATCACCTTCCCAGAAGCAGCCCTTGTCGCCATCCCTTTGGGATCCGCATCGAATGTGGGCAGGCCTTCCGTCCACCCTTCAGGCAGCCTACCTTCCAACCTGCGCTCCAATTCTTGTGCTAAGTCTGGATGCTCAGCGCGGTAGGATTCAAATCGATCCCTCCAGTCACGTTCTCGTTCACCTCCCTGCTTACCAACCTGACGGAAAAATGCAAGTACGTCTTCAGGAACGAAAAAACGGGGTTCTTTGGGCCATCCCAAGCGTTCTTTTGCAGCCTCAAGCTCCTCGTCCCCGGGCGGCGACCCATGGGCCTCTGCAGTGTCCTGCTTTGTAGGCAACCCATAACCAATGTGTGTTCTGACGGAAATCAGCGAAGGTCGATCATCCTCTTTCGCGCGTTGAATGGCTTGATGGACGGCATTGACATCGTTTCCATTCTCAACCTTCTGGACATGCCATCCGTAGGACTCGAAACGGGCTGCGGTGTCCTCTGTGAAAGTCAGCTCTGTCTCCCCGTCAATGGAAATATGATTGTCATCATAAAGGTAAACCAGCTTTCCCAGTTTCAAATGACCTGCCAGGGAAGCTGCCTCAGCAGAGACACCTTCCATGAGATCGCCGTCTGTGACCAGGGCGTATGTATAATGGTCGATGATTTCATGCCCCGGTTGATTGAAGACCGCAGCCAGATGAGCCTCAGCGATGGCAAACCCTATCCCATTTCCAAATCCCTGACCCAGGGGTCCGGTTGTCGTCTCCACTCCGGGTGTCAGGTAAACCTCAGGATGACCCGGAGTCATGCTTTCCCACTGGCGAAAGTTTTTGATTTCTTCCAGGGGAAGATCAAAACCAGTCAAATACAGCAAAGAATATAAGAGCATGGACCCATGCCCCCCGGAGAGGACGAAGCGGTCCCTGTCAGGCCAAGATGGATTGTCAGGGTTAAACTGCAGATGCCGCGTCCAGAGTGTGTAAGCTAACGCTGCTGCCCCCATGGGCAGTCCCGGATGACCGGAATTCGCTTTCTGGACCGCGTCCGCGGATAAAAAGCGGATGGTATTGATCGATTTCTGTTGTAAATCTTGATTGTTTGAGATCATGGTCGCCTTTCCTCGTCTGAGGGTTCCACATAGTTGAACCTCAAATATACATTTTACCTCAAATTCTGGAGTCTTTTTTCTGATTGGTTTTCAGACCTTAGACTGATAAAAATCACCCCCCCAAGAACCGGGCTTGGAGCCACTTACCCCCCTCTTTTGCGAGGTTTTGTCCCGACCCGTTCTGGATAAGTCATTTATTCATTTAACAAATGAAGAATGAGGAACATTATGTGATATTAATCACATAAAATCTGATATATTTCTGATATACTATAGACAGTTCAGTTTGTGTAATTTCTTACAAGGAAACAACCCTGTTTTTTTGTGGATGGACTTTGAAAAAAAGTTCCTTCTTTTCCGACACTAGGAGGTTGTAATGAAACAGACCTTATCTGCCCGTGCTCCCTCCCTTTTTGAGGAAGTCGTCGCAGAAACATCCGGACTTGGAGAAAACCTCAATACCTGCATTCAATGCGGTACATGTGGGGGTTCCTGTCCGTCTGGGGATGATATGGATCACACTCCCCGGGAGATATTTGCTCTGATCAGGGAAGACATGAGAGATGAAGTCCTAAGCAGCAACACACCGTGGTATTGTGTTTCCTGCTATTATTGCATGGCTCGATGCCCTCAGGATATCCACATCACGGATATCATGTATGCCCTGAAACGCATGGCCATTAAGGAAGGCCTCTATCAAAAAGCAGGTAAAGATAAAGCGCCTGAATTCTCCGAAACGTTTATCGGTTTTGTGGAAAACAACGGCCGGAGCTTTGAACTGGGGTTAGCTACCAGGTACCACCTTCGCCATCACCCGTTGGACGCGGTCAAGATGGCAACCGGCATGGGCTTGCAGTTATTCACCAGAGGTCGAATGGACCTCATCCCCCCCAAAATAAAGGGGATCGACCAGCTCAAAGCGATCCTCAAGAAGTCCAAAGAGCTTGGAGGTGAAGCATGAAATACGGATACTACCCCGGCTGCTCTATGGAAAAGAACGCACGATCCTACCACACTTCATTAATGGCAATTGCCGAACATCTGGATCTTGACTTTGAGGAAGTGGAGGATTGGAACTGCTGTGGGGCAACGGAATATTTTGCAATCAATGACATCCCCGCCTACGCGCTGGTGGGAAGGAATCTGGCCATCGCTTCCAAACAAAACGGAAGTCAAAAACTGGTGGCCCCGTGCAGCGCTTGCTTCCTCAACCTGAAGAAGACCGACCATATCATGGCGGAACATAAGAACGTGAACGAGAAGGTCAACATTGCCTTAGAGGAAGGCGGCCTTTCGTATCAGCCGGGCACTGTCAGCGTACACCACCTGCTGGAGATCATTGTCAAAGATGTGGGGCTGGAAGCCATTGAAGAAAAGGTCCAAAGACCGCTTTATGACCTGAGGATCGCGCCTTATTACGGGTGTATGGTCCCCAGACCGGCGGATATGGAAAGTTTTGATGACCCTGAGCATCCAACCTCAATGGACACCCTGATGGAGAGATTGGGCGCCATTGTTGTGGACTTCCCACTCAAAGCCCAGTGCTGCGGCGGTCATATGACCCAAATCAGCGAAGAAACCGCGTTGGAGCTCATCCGCCGCTTGCTAAAGAACGCGGATGATTACGGGGCTGACATGATCAGCACGTTGTGCCCCATGTGCCAACTGAACCTGGATGCCTACCAGGACGCGGTCAACGCTCACTTTGGAACGGATTATCACATTCCAGTGATGTACTTCACACAACTCATCGGGCTCGCTTTTGGCATTCCTGAAAAGGAGCTTGGTTTTGGAAAAGAGATCGTATCCGCCCAACCTGCTCTGCGTAAGATCAGTGATGAGCCACCCCAAAAGAAAAAGCGGAGGAGAAGACCCCGAAGAAGAACGGGCCTCCCCATGCCAACCATGCCGGAGGAGGGATAACTCATGGTCGAAGAGAAAGAAAAAAACATGCAAAAAGAAAAAGTAGGAGTTTACATCTGTCACTGCGGCTCAAATATTGCCGGCACGGTAGATGTTGAAGAGGTCAGGGAATGGGCTGGAAATAACCCCAATGTGGAAGTTGCCCGTGATTATGAATTCATGTGTTCCAGCACCGGACAGGAACTGATCGAGAAGGACATCAAGGAAAAAGGTTTGACCCGCGTTGTCGTCGCCTCCTGTTCGCCACACATGCACGAGAAAACTTTTCGGGGAGCCACGGAACGTGGGGGTCTGAACCCCTTCTTATATGAAATGGCCAACATCCGGGAGCACGACTCCTGGGCCACCAACGACAAAGAAGCGGCCACTCAGAAAGCGAAGAGCCTGGTCAATGGAGCCATCGAACGGGTTGTCCATCACGAACCCCTGGAAAAGATCCCCGTGGAAATCAACCCCAACACGCTTGTGGTGGGAGGGGGCATCGCCGGGATCACAGCGGCTCTGGAACTGGCCAATTCTGGAAACCATGTCTATTTGGTAGAGCGAGAGGGGACGATCGGCGGCCACATGGCCCAGATCGATAAAACGTTCCCCACCCTGGACTGTTCTGCCTGTATTTTGACCCCCAAAATGGTCGATGTCGGCCAGCATGACAATATCACACTGCTCACCTACAGCGAAGTCGAAAAGGTGGATGGGTACATCGGCAACTTTGAAATTTCCGTGCGTAAGAAAGCGCGCTGCGTTGAAGAAGAATTATGCACGTCTTGCGGTATCTGTGAAGAGAAGTGCCCTGCCCAGGTGGTGGATGAAGGGTACGGGGCTGGATTGGGATATCGAAAAGCCATCTACCGGGCTTTCCCGCAAGCTGTTCCGGGATACCCCGTTTTGGATAAGGAAAACTGTATATACTTCCAAACCGGGAAATGCCGGGCTTGCGAAAAGTTCTGCCCCACGGAAGCGATCAACTTTGAGCAAGAAGATGAGATGCTGAAGTTCAACGTCGGTAATATCATCATTGCCACAGGCTACGACCTCTTCGATGCCCGGCAAATCCCCCAATATGGATACGGCCGGCTTGAGAACGTCTTCACCAGCCTAGAATTTGAACGTATGGTCAACGCATCGGGACCGACCGGCGGGCATGTCGTCCTCCGAGACGGGGAAACCGAACCGGAAAGGGTGGCGATCGTCCACTGCGTCGGATCCCGCGACAAGAACTATAATGAGTACTGTTCAAAAGTTTGCTGCATGTACTCTCTTAAATTTGCCCACCTCGTCCATGAGCATCTTCCGGAAACAGAGGTATACGATTTTTACATTGACATGCGAACGCCGGGGAAAGGGTACGAGGAATTCTATAACCGCCTCCTCAAAGAAGACACCCACTTCATCCGGGGGCGGGTCGCGGAGATAACCGACGCTGACCACCAGCCAGGCGAGGAAGGCAAACTCATCGTGCAGGCTGAGAACACGCTGCTCGGCAAACAGCAGCGCGTCCCGGTTGACATGGTCATTCTCAGCGCCGGGATTGAAGCCCGAGCGGATTCTGAAAAAGTCGCCAATCTCTTCAAGATGGGATGCGACTACGATGGCTTCTTCAACGAAAGGCATCCGAAGTTAGCGCCCGTAGCCACCATGACGGACGGTGTCTTTATCGCGGGTGCTTGTCAGGGGCCCAAAGACATTCCTGAAACCGTCGCCCAGGGAGGCGCTGCTGCTTCCCAAGTGGCCAGCCTTATCGGGCAGGGGACCGTGATGATGGAACCTGTGCGGGCCAGCATCCGGGAAGAAGACTGCTCTGGATGCCGGATCTGCAATAACCTTTGCCCGTACAACGCCATCGAATTTGACGCAGAAAAAGAAGTTTCGGAAGTGATTACAGCCCTTTGTCAGGGCTGCGGGACCTGTGTAGCAGCCTGCCCGAGTGGCGCGATAGATGGAGCTCACTTCACAAACACCCAGGTGATGTCCGAACTCCAGGGCCTGCTCTGGGACGTTCAACCCGCCCCCGAAAAGGTTAATGTGTAGGAGGAGATAATAAATGAGTGAACAATACGAACCAGTCATTGTAGGATTCCTTTGTAATTGGTGCTCCTACCGGGCTGCGGACCTGGCGGGCACTTCCCGCATCAAATACGCGCCAAACATGCGCCCCATCCGGGTCATGTGCTCAGGCCGCGTGGATCCCCAATTTGTGCTCAAAGCGCTTCGCAATGGGGCAGATGGTGTGCTGATCGCAGGATGCCATCCCGGTGAATGCCACTATGTAAACGGCAACATCAAAGCACTTCGACGCTACACTATGCTCAAAAAAGCGTTGGACCAATGGGGAATCGAAGAAGAACGCGTCCAGCTCTTGTGGGCGTCCGCGTCGGAGGGGACTAAATTAGCTGAAAGAGTGAACACTATGACTGAAGAACTTCGAGCATTGGGACCGCTCCGCTGGCACGAAAAAGTACTAGCTGACAACGGGGCCCATCGCGTCCCCGTGAAGGAGGCCTAACGAACATGACAGAGAACGGAAAACCCAAGTTGGCTATGTATTGGGGAGCATCATGCGGCGGTTGTGAGATTTCAGTTCTCAACATCCATGAGAATATCCTCACTGTTGATGAAATCTTTGACATTGCCTTCTTCCCCTGCATTGCAGACTTCAAGTATAAAGATGTGGAGGCATACCCTGACAATTACATCGATGTTTGCCTGTACAATGGAGCCATTCGCAACTCAGAAAATGAAGAAATGGCCCATTTGCTGCGGAAAAAATCGAAGGTCCTTGTCGCCTATGGCTCTTGTTCCTACGAAGGGTGCATCCCGGCTCTTTCGAACCTAACCACGAAAGAAGCCACACTCAATAAGGTCTATATCGACAACCCTTCCATAGAAAATCCAAACCAGGTCTTTCCCCAAACATCGACCCATGTACCGGAAGGGGAACTCACGTTACCCAGCTTTTATCACACGGTAAAAGCACTCGACCAGGTGACCGATGTGGATTATTACCTCCCCGGTTGCCCTCCCGAACCCCCTCAAATCTGGGCGGTCCTCCAGGTCATCGCTGGAGCTCTTACGGAAGGAAAGGAACTTCCTCCCAAGGGCTCAGTCGTTGGCGCTGGACAAACCGCGGTATGTGAAGAGTGCCCCCTGGAAAAACAAGAAAAGACCATCGCCCGTTTTTACCGCCCCTATGAAATCAACCCTGATCCCGATCAATGTCTGCTGGAACAGGGGATCATGTGCATGGGGCCGGCCACACGGAGCGGATGCGGCGCTCTCTGCCCCCAGGTGGGGATGGGGTGCCGGGGCTGCTACGGACCGACGGAAGACGTCGAAGACCAAGGAGCGAAAATGCTCTCCGCAATCGGTTCCGTCCTTGATGCTGGCGATGAAACCATGGAAGAAGACGAATTAGAGGCCCTGATCGAGGAAGCTGTGGAAACCATCGCAGACCCATCAGGGACATTTTACCGGTTTAGCATGGCGCATTCGATTCTCCAGCGCGTCAAGAACGGAAAAGGAGAAGGCTAATGGAACGAATATCAATTGACCCAATCACACGTTTGGAAGGACACGGGAAAATCGAGATTTTCCTGAATGATGATGGAAATGTGGATAACGCCTACTTGCAAATCCCCGAGCTGCGCGGTTTTGAGCAATTCTCAATTGGCAGGCCAGCAGAGGAAATGCCCCGGATCACAAACCGGATCTGCGGCGTTTGCCCGGAAGCTCATCACATGGCGGCCACAAAAGCTTTGGATGACCTCTTTAATGTAGAGCCATCTTCAGCTGTCAAAAAGCTCCGGGAGCTTTTTTACTCTGCCTTTTATGTCACAGACCACACGGTCCACTTCTACGCCCTTGGCGCTCCTGATTTCGTGCTCGGCCCGGAATCTGATCCAGCGAAACGAAACATCCTAGGGGTGATCCATAAAGTGGGTGTGGAGATCGGTAAACAGGTCATCGAGTGCCGCAAGCGAAATCATGAAATCATCCAGATGCTCGGTGGACGCGGTATCCATCCCGTCGCTGGGCTTCCCGGGGGCTGGAGCAAAGCCATGACTTCTGAAGAGCGGGATCAAATAGAAGAGTGGTCCCGGCAAAATGTGGAGTTCGGTCTTTTCAGCCTCGAATTATTCGATGACGTGGTTTTGGGCAACCAGGAATACCTGGATTTGATCCTTTCGGATGCCTTCACCCATGAAACCTATTACATGGGAACGGTGAATGAAGATAACCAGGCCAACTTTTATGATGGACAGATCCGGGTTGTGGGTCCGGATGGGGAAGAATTAGTCAAATACCCTCCCAGCGAATACCCGGCCCATGTTGCTGAACGCGTTGAGCCCTGGTCCTACCTGAAATTCCCTTATCTGAAAGATGTGGGATGGAATGGGTTCTCGGACGGTAAGGACAGCGGTGTATACTGCTGCACCCCCCTCTCACGGCTCAATGCCTCAGATGGTTTGGCCACTCCTAAAGCTCAGGAGCACTTTGAACGCTTTTATGAAACATTAGGATCTGAGAAAATCAACGGGCGATATCAACCCGTTCATCACCGTTTAGCAACCCATTGGGCCAGGTTGATTGAACTCCTGTATTCCGCTGAACGCATGGTGGAACTAATCCAGGACCCCGAAATCACCAGCCAGGACGTCCGACCAGTGGTCACAAACACACCGGATGAAGGGGTAGGCAGCGTGGAAGCCCCCCGGGGGACGCTGACCCATCACTACAAGACGGATGAGAACGGGATCCTCACCGATGTGAACCTCATTGTGGGAACCACGAACAACAACGCACCCATCGCCATGTCCATCAAGAAAGCTGCCCAGGGTTTGATCAAGAATGGCGAGGTTTCCGAAGGCTTACTTAATACGGTAGAAATGGCCTTCCGCAACTACGATCCCTGTATGTCCTGTGCCACACACTCGCTTCCCGGAAAGATGCCCCTTGAAATCAAGATTTATGACGCAGACGGGGAAGAGCTCGATACGCAACAGCAGTACATCGACTGAGCGAGCAAGGGCTGGAAAATAAATAAAACGAAAAGTAACCAGTTGCTTTTGGATTTCCCTAAGGAACTGGTTACTTTCTGTTAGACAAAGAAGAAACCATGAAAACCTTGATCATCGGTTTGGGAAATCCTATCCTTACAGACGACGGCGTGGGCGTCAAAGTTGCCTATCAACTGCAGGAACTGGTGGACGAAAAAACCCATCCTGAAGTGACCATCACAGAAGCCAGCGCGGGGGGTATCCGGTTGATGGAGGCCATGCTTGGATATGACAGAGTCATTCTCATCGATGCCTTTTTACTCGACGAAGAAAAAACACAACCGGGACGGATCCATCGCCTGACGCTGGATCAGCTCGGGAGTTTAAGCCCCACCCAACACAGCGCCAGTGCGCACGATACCACCCTGTTTACCGCCTTGAAAGCTGCCCAGGAAATGGGCTACCACACACCCCCAGAGGTAATTGTCTTTGCTGTCGAAGTGCAAAATATCCTGGAATTTAGCGAAACGCCCACACCCCGGGTCGCGAAAGCCGTCCCCAAAGTGACCCAAATGGTGCTGGAAGAACTCTCCAGCTAAAACGCACCCTACAGGCTCTTGGTCACTCTTCCCTGAAAAGTGCCAGCGTCCGTCCTGACCCTTCTGCACCCCTTCTGAAAGAAACCCTTTCGCTGAGAGTTATTAACGATCCTCGATATAGCTGAAATTAGACCATCAGCTGGGTGATTGAAATCCAACTACATTCTGCGCACTCCAGAACGACCCTTTGGGAGCTATTTGGGTTAAACCACTACCGATATTTTTGAAGTATTTGTTTCCCGAACCAAAAAAAGATCAATATGCTTACCACCGGGATCAATCCCCCCAACAGGCAGAGCAGTCCCATCAAAGCAGATTCTTGCCCGTAGAAAAGATAAATCAATCCCTCGCCGACCACAAAGATCAGAAACAGGAACCCCACAATCAATAGGAAATGGGTTTTCCGCGCATATTTACGGAGATCCCTACTCACCTTCGTAATCCCCTCCAGGTACTGGGATTTTATCCAGAACGTTCTGGATGATCTCGGCGCTGGTCAGGTCCTCCAACCGGGCAGAAGAACTTAAAATGATCCGGTGGCTCAAAGCAGATTGGATGAGAGTGATCACATCATCAGGAATGACAAACGTCCGATCGTGCATAGAGGCCCAGGCTTGAGAGGCACGGGAAAGCGCCAAACTCCCTCTGGGACTTGCTCCCAAATACACATCTTCTACGTTTCTTGTTTCCTGGACAAGGTGTACGATATATTCTTTAACCTGATCAGCGATGTACACCTCGCGGACCCACTTTTGGGCTGCCAGGATTTCTTCTTCACTCACCACGGGTTCAAGGGTATGAAAAGGATGTTGGATTTTTTGGCTTTCCAGGACATCGATTTCATCCTCCGCTTTGGGATACCCCAAGCGGACCTTGATCAGAAAGCGGTCCAATTGAGCTTCCGGCAGGGGAAATGTCCCTTCATATTCAATGGGGTTTTGAGTGGCCAAGATCATAAAGGGACGGGGCAGATCGTGTGTCACACCGCTGACAGTCACCTGCCTTTCCTGCATAGCTTCGAGCAGAGCTGCTTGTGTTTTTGGTGTGGCCCGGTTCACTTCATCCGCCAGCACAATCTGATTGATGATGGGCCCGGGCCGGAATTCAAACTCCATATCAGCCTGATTGTAGATATACACCCCCGTGATATCGCTGGGAAGCATATCGGGCGTACATTGAATGCGGTTAAAAGTACATCCGATAGATCGGGCTAAACTACGGGCCAACATGGTCTTCCCCACACCGGGAACGTCCTCAATGAGCACATGTCCTTGACAGAGAAGGCCCAGGACAGTCATCTCTACGGCCTCCCGTTTACCAACGATCACTTTTTCTATGTTTTGGATGATTCTATTTGATAACTGAGATACAGTTTCCATTGCTTACTCCACAGGGCTCTTGTTCATAAAGGGAATATTCTCTCTAAAACGTAGCGTGAGTTGATGCAGCTTTAAGAATAGATAAACAATCATCAGCCGCCATCGTAATCTCTTCCACGTCTGAATGATCTCCGCTTGTTTTTCTTCCAGGGGAATTTCAGGACCATAATAGGCTTTCACATAAAGATCTGCCAATCTTTGAAACTCAATGCCAGCCCGAGCCGCTCCACCTCGACCCTTCATCATCTCGTCCACTTCGGAAAGTCGTAGACGCAGTGCATGGGCAAATTGATAGGGTGTAGCAGGTCGCTTAAGGTCTATGTCTAGCCTATACCCCCAGCGGTAGGATCGATGTATTAATTTTATCAATGTGTCCCTGGTATTACCACGCCGGAGCTGCCAGGGATCGAGCCAGAAAACCCACAAACTAATCAGGATCAGGACGATAATCGCGCTCAGCAAGAGCACACGGCCCAAAACCCTAAGGAAAATCCTCCCGGGGCCGAACCCCCTCTCGGGCGTATCCAATTCAGCAGGTATGGGGAGAAGCTCCTGATCACGCTCGAAGACCTCCCTCTGGGCCGTGGGCTCAAATGGAACCCATCCAACATCGTTAAAATACAATTCTGGCCAAGAGTGGGCATCCGCCTCCGTGATCAAATACCTTCCCCCTTCGGGATCATACATGCCATCCACATAACCCACAGCCAGGCGGGCCGGGATTCCCACTGCGCGTGCCATGACGACCATGGCAGTCGCGTAATAATCACAATACCCTTTCTGTAAATCAAAAAGGAAATATTCTACAATATCCCCATCTTCAGGGGGAGGAGGTAAATCGAGGGTATATTCATATTGACGTAAAAATTCCTCTATTTTCTTCGCCTTATCATAATTCGTCGTTTCTCCCTCGACCAGTTGGGATGCAAAATCTTCCACCCGGAGGGGCGCCCTTCTGCGCATGTCAAGATATCGATCACGGATCCAGCCAGGGTATCTCCCTGAAGAATTTTTCAGAACCTCTTCCTCTACGACGGGGATCGCCGACTCCACCTGATAGTAATCTTCATACACTGCGACAGCGAAGACATCTTTATAGATTAAAAAATCTTCCTCAAAGGCTTCAGGATTCTGGGATGTCGTTCGCCAAAACGTCTTGTACTCCCTGTTTACTGAAAGGGGCAAACCCGAGGTGTACAAAGGACCCACCAATTCCTGGCTGAGTCGAAATTCTTGGACAATTTTGGTAGAGGACTGCGGGAATTCCTCAGACATGATTTGTCCTGGGTTGTACTCTCGCTCAACCACGGGAGTGGTCGCCCAGCCTAACCCTGAATATTGATTGTAAGCATAGGATCTCCAATATCGAGCCTCTCTGGGCAAAGGCGAGGAGTCCGCTGCCCCCTGAGGAAGGTTCACGACCATGACCACCCTTTCCTCAAGTTCACCGGTAGAACCAATCAGGTGCCTGCGTGGCAGTTTCGCGACTTTCTTTATTCCCCCAGTTCTCTCTTCCGGTTGATATTTGACCCCCAGAGCCCGCATTAAATCCCCATCCCCCGCTTGTTCGCGGCTCCATTCTTGAATGGGTTCCGTGAGAGCATCGATGGACACAGAAGGAATTGAAACCGCGATGATCGTGATCATAAAAGAGACAAGCAGGATGTGAACTTTTGTGGTTCTTTCCACGCGGGAATAGTACGGGATGCCGGCTTCTGACCAACCCTTTTTCTTCCTCTCAAAATAAGCAAAGCCAAGCAAGGTAAATCCTGAACCCAATACGAAAACTAATAAATAAACATTCCTTCCCGGGATATAGGTCAGTAAAACGGCCATCAAGGTCCCAATCGGCAGAAACCCCCAAAGCGGCCGGAAATAACGCCTCATCGACCAACTCAACCCCACGGAAAGCAGCCAGATTGTCCAGCCCCACAAGAACTTACTGACCAAAAACCTGTACCTTGGAACCCCGTTTACTGCATCTCTCACCCATTGGAGGAGAGTGTAAAAAATGTTTCCCACCGGTGCCACCAACTCCGCCCATGCTTCCTGGACGCGGATGAACGGAACCGGTTCTCCTCCGCCCAACCAATCCCAGAGATAGGTTGATGTGACATTAAGGGCCCGGAATATGGGTCTCTGCAACTCACCCACCCGGATAACAGAGAGCAAAACGCCAAAGAGGAAAGTCATCAGCCCGACCCAGAGGGGGGAAACGTCGTAATGAGCCAGGATCCAACCCAAGAGGAGACCGTATAAAGCAAAGACGATTAAATAATTCCAGTTTATGCGGGGGACAACAGAACTCACAGTGCCTGAAAAAGAACCTAAAATAATAAAGATCAGCAGGATAAACAAGAAGGTTTGCCAGCTGAATAAAGATCGAAATTTTTCCCACTTCTGCGCTTTCATTTCACTGACCCCCAGGGTACTTTACGTTCATAGATTTCCCGCCAGCGGTCCCGCATGGTGTCTTTCTGTCGTCCTTTCGCGTTATCAATGAAATCCGGTCCGATTAAGTAATAACGCACACCAAGATCAATCAAGCGCCTTTCCATATACTGCACATTGCCCTCTCCCCCAAAGGCCGGTTGATCTATGAGAAGTACGGTAGGAACGACCCCCTGAAAGGTGAGTTGGATTAAGGGGTCAAACCACTTTCCCTGGATGTCAGATGTGATGATAATCAGGCTATTACTGGAATTCATGGAGCTTCTGGTTCTCTCCAGGAGGTCATGAAGGGGTCTGCTCCCAAGATCAGCAGAGGCCAGACTCCGCAGTATCTTCCATTTCTGAGTTTCTTCTAAAAGGGGCGGGTGCCAGATCAAATCCTTTCCACTAGCAACCAGACCGACAGCCTTCCCATTTTGCAGCCCCCGATTGGTCAAAGAAGCAGCCAGAATGATCCCATGCTCCTGGGTGGCTTGGTCACCTTCCCCAACTTGGACGCGCCGATTCAGGTCCAAGAATATCCATTGATCGCTCGCAGGGGTGCTCTCAAACACCCGGACATAAAAATCACCTTTCCTGACTGTCGTAGGCCAATGGATGTTTCGTAAACTGTCGCCAGGGCGATATTCTCTCACTCCCGCTGCGCTGACTGTCTCCGTCATCGACTTCATGACTTGGCGACCTTCCCCAATTCGCCCACCAGGGGCGACTTCGATCATGGGCAAATTAAAAACAGGAGGGAGGACCATCATATTCGTTGTCAGGGTATATTCGATCGTCGTCTTAAAGATCCCGAAAGGGTCACCTGTTTCTATGACCGTTGGCCCCAGAGTATATAAACCGCGCCGAATACAGATCCCGCGTTTATACCAATGACGATTGTCATTCCCACTGATGGATGTCACAGTACTCGCTTCATAACCTGCCAGATTGGAATGATCCCGGACAGCAATCCAGCTTGCTGGGAATCGCCCCCGGTTATTCAGGTAAAACCGCTCCTGGAGGGGATCTCCCACATGTGACCACCCAAATCTCATTTCTCGCGTCAGGTGTAAGTGTCTCTGCAAAGACCGGGTCCAAAAATAGCTGAGGATGAAAACCCCTGCTAACCCGACGAACAACGTCATCCAAATTTTGCTGGGGCCCATGATTTGAAGGACCAGCACAAAAAGAACGAGCAGGGGCCATATTTTTCTATTAAGTTCAAACCTTTCTTCTTTCATATGCCAGGTTCCAGTATCCCCAACCGCGGAAAAAATCACTACCCGAAAGGGAACTATATTCTATCGTATTTAGGATCGGAATGATAAAGAAAATACCGGGGATTAATTATCCTCTTATCCCAGCAAAAGAATTCCGCTGGGAGCAAGAGTCAGCTTAGTCTGGCATCATTGATCAGGGAAGTTGATACCCATAATTGGGCTGTGATGATCACGGAGCTTGTCAAACACCAGGCACATGTCGCCCCTATTACAAAAGGCTCCAAGAACGTTAAATACGTAGAGAAAAGGGTCCCAAACCCTGTCAACAACCCTAACGCATAGGCAGCCCATGTTTGGTATTGCATGGGACCCCACCGGTAAACCAGCCAAACCCCGGCGATGGACAGGAATCCGATAAGACCAAAGACACCAACGGGAAACACACCCCCTATCTTAGCGTAAGGGCTTTGCTGCACTGTATTACAATCCCCGACCGGACCACAGATGGCAGTTGTATCCGTGATCTCAATGTACGATAAATACCCTGCGACACACGCACCGGCGAGGGATAAAACAGGTATCAACCAGTCTGGCCAGGACATTTTATGGGTTGGGGCGTAAAATAAATCCACCCCGACACTCACCAAGCTGGCCACCATGGCTATGAAAATGATTATGGAAAACATATTACCCAAAAGGTCTCTACTTACCCTGGCAAACATCCGGTCTAAAAATGCAAATTGGGTGTTCTGGTTATCACCGTAGATCATGCCCACCGGGGTCCCCTGGGGGGAAGGAGTGACGGGCAGGTCGGTAGGGGTTGAAGGAGGTGACTTGGTTGCCGTTTGGAAGGGGCTTTTCTGGGGAGTTTCCGACTTTTCCAAGGTAGGACTCGGTGTTCCAGGTGTGTACGTCAGGGAGGGTGTTGCAGTCCAGACAGATGCCGTTGCTGTTCGCGAGGCAGCTTCAATCAACTCTAATAATCCCGGGATCTCCGGCCAGGGTATCCCTCCCTTTTGCAAGCCTTCCCGGATCAGAACAGGAAAACGCTCCGGGATTTCATTTCCCCCAACCAGGACCTGCTCCCCAACGACCAGTAATGGCACACCTTGCCTTTCCCGGGGAAGTTCAAACTTTAATACAATTTCCTTGAACATCTCATTCCCTTCAGGAGACTGGGCGTTAATCAAGATCATCTGCAGTTGATCGCCAAATTCTTCCCTCAGGGGAGGTAAATCTTCCTTGATAACAGAAATACAATGGGGGCAGGATGGAGAATAGAGCAGCACAGCGTGAACAACAGGGGTAGGCCCTTGGGTTTCACCGGATACAGGCCTGACAGGCAAGAAGTTCAGTAACACCAGCAGTATGAGCAGACAGGTAATACGAGGTTTCAGATTCAACCTCCATTCTATTGATTCCCTTGTGTCCAAATCACTTGAAAATTTTATCACAGAGCATCCTGGAAATCATGCCCGGGATAATGAGAGAAAGAAGGGAAAAAATCACCTCAAGCTCCCCGGGAATGTGAAGCTCAAATTCTGGCCTACGGGAGGGATAAGTTTAATTGGATTTCGATCAGGGACAATTACGTCAAACTTATTTAGGAAAAGAGAGCCAGCATCCAGAAATTTAGATGATCACGTGAAGAAACGTCTGATGCCTTTCTTTTTTTCCTTCAACGCCTCAAGGTCGGGCAAGGCTTTTTCAACAGCGAGGTCTCCACGGGCTGCAATTTCAATCACATTCACCTTATCTAATATCCCAACATCTACCACATCAGGCCGGATGATCACATCAGGTTTTTCTAATTCCAATCGTTTTTCAGATAATACGTGAGTCATCAACTCTATGGACCGGGTAAAGATATCAAACGCCTGCGCCACCCGCATGCGCTTGATGGGTTTCAATAAAGGCGTTTCTGAGAAGATTTCTGGAGCTGAAATCTCCTTCCATTTCTCAGGGTGAGGGGATAATACAACGGCCACAACCGGCAAATCAGGTGCCAGGGACCTTGCTATCTGAACCGGGACTGGATCCAGTACCCCGCCGTCCACCAAGAACCGCTCCCCCCATTTTTTGGGAGGAAAAACCCCTGGAATGGCAATCGTAGCCATCACGGCATCCAGCACCCTTCCTTCCTGGAGGACAACCTCTCTCATTTCTTTGATATCCACGGCGGTAAGGGCACAGGGCATGGTCAGATCTTGAAATGTCTCTTCCTCAATAAATCTCGCCATCGCCTTCACGATCCCTTTTACGCCTAACAACGCCCTTCCATTCCCAAAATTAAACAACTCATCCTGATCCACTTGGCTGAATATGTCAATGGCTTCTTGCGGCTTATACCCAGCGGCATAGATGGACGCTGCCATCCCGCCGGCGCTTGTCCCGGCCACGGCTTTGATTTGAAAACCTTCTCCTTCTAATGCCCGCAGGACGCCTAGATGGGCACTTCCTCTTGACCCTCCGCCTCCCAGCGCTAAGGAAATCTCCATGTTTTAGTTCTCCTTCATCCCATTCATTTCCGGAGGTACGAAGAATTGACGTTTATACAACTCAGCATACATGCCTCCGCGATTGAGTAGTTCAGTGTGTGATCCCTGCTCCACTATTTCACCTTCATCCAATACATAAATGATATCAGCATTCCTGACTGTGGAAAGGCGGTGGGCAATAATAAAGCTAGTCCGGTGGGACAATAAACGATCCAATGCAGTCTGGATTAAAGTTTCCGTTCGCGTATCGACACTTGAGGTCGCTTCGTCCAGGATGAGGATTCGGGGATCTGCTAGGATCGCACGGGCTATGGAGATCAACTGCCGCTGGCCTTGGCTGAGCATCCCACCCCGTTCGCCAACCTGGGTTTGATATCCCTCGGGAAGGCGGGTGATGAAATCATGGGCGTTAGCTGCCTCCGCTGCTGCGATGATTTCTTCCTCGCCCGCACTTTGATCCCCGTAGCAGATATTTTCCTTTACGGATCCCGAAAATAAAAACGGCTCCTGAAGCACCATGCTGATCTGATCCCGCAAACTCTTCTGGGTGACGTCCCGGATGTCAATCCCATCCACGCTGATCTTTCCCTGGGTCACTTCATAGAAACGCGGGATAAGGCTGATCAGCGTGCTTTTCCCGGCTCCCGTTGGGCCAACGAAGGCTACCGTTTGTCCGGGCTTCGTTGTAAAACGGATATCCTTCAACACCGGCTGCTGCGGATCATACCCAAAAGTAACCCCTTCCCCGTCCTGCCCTTCCTCAAATCTGACCTGTCCCCGAATCCTAGTCAGTGCCAGTGCATCCGCTCGATCTCTGATGTCCTCTTCCGTATCGATAAGATCAAAAATCCGCTCTCCAGCTGCCAGGGAAGATTGAGCCAGGGTCCACATCTGGCTCACTGTCTGAACGGGCCGGGTAAAATTACCCACATATTGGAGGAAGGAAACCACCACCCCAACTGTCACAGCTCCACGGATGGCTAAATACCCTCCCAGGCCAGCGACGATAGCGATATCCAACGTGCTCAAAAGGTCCATGGCGGGAGAAAAAGCAGATGTTACTGCAGTGGCGCTGACATTCGCATCCCGGTTGCTTGCATTTCTCGCTTCAAATTGAGCGATGTTTTCCTGGCCCCGGCTGAAAGCCTGCGCTACCTTGACCCCTTCCAGCTCCTCTTGCAAGTCAGCTGACACATCCCCGATCGTTTCCCGAGTTTTTCGGAAGGCGCGCCGTGACCAGGTGGAAAACTTTCCGGTAGTGAGGATCATTACCGGCACGATGGATAAGGCAGCCAAAGCCAAAGGAACATTGAGCGCAAACATGCCAATCATGATACCCAGCAGGGAAAAGACAGCCCCTATAGCCTGAATAAATCCCTGGCTGATGAAGGAATTGATGGCATCGATATCATTCACCAACCTGCTCATCAAATCCCCGGTTTCTTCCCTTTCAATATACTGCAAAGAAAGCGATTGGAGCTTATCAAAAACAGCCAGACGCAAATCAGCCAGGACATGTTGACCGGCTTTTGACATCAGATAAATCTGAAAGCGAATGGCCAACATGCTGACCAGATACACGCCCATCAGGATCAGCATGGTGGACGCTAAACCTCGTTTATCCCCCACAGCGATGAATTGGTCCGTCGCCCGCCCGATCAATATCGGACCCATAGCCTGGGTGCCCGCGTTGAGAATGACAAAGATAAACGCCCCTGCCACCTCCATCCAATACGGCCTCAACCTGCGGATCAAGCGGTAGATGACCCGCCTCTGGTTCTCCGCTCGTTCGTCTTCGCTTTCCGCGATCCGCCGCATACCGTGCCTCATCATGGAGTGAACACCTCCTCATCCTGGAATTGCGTTTCTAAAATATCTACATACAATTCACTGGTGCGCAGCAATTCCTGATGGGTACCTTGAGCTGCCAGGCGTCCCCTCTCCAGGAGGAGAATTTTGTCCGCGTCCCGAACGGTACTAATCCGTTGGGCAATCACGAAACTGGTCCGGTGGGCCATTAATTCATTCATTGCCTGCTGGATTTTATATTCTGTTTCCGCGTCCACGGAGGATGTGCTGTCATCGAGGATCAGGATCCGGGGATCCACCAGGAGGGCTCGAGCAATAGCCACCCTTTGTTTTTGTCCTCCCGACAATCCCACCCCGCGCTCCCCAACTTCCGTTTCATACCCCTGAGGTAAATCTACGATGAACTGGTGGGCTTGGGCGGCGCGGGCCGCAGAAATGACCTCAGCCATCTCCGCTTCTGGTTGGCCGTAAGCGATGTTCTCCCTGATCGTCCCGGAAAAAAGGCTGCTCTCCTGAAGGACAATCCCAATTTGCCTGCGCAGTGAGTCAAGCGTTAACTCGCGCACATCATACGTATCGATCATCACGCGTCCGGAAGTGACATCGTAAAAACGGGGAATGAGATTGATAATCGATGATTTCCCCGCTCCCGTCTGGCCCAGAACCGCTACTGTCTCTCCCGGTTCCGCAGTAAAGGATAGATCATGAATGACATCTTCCTGACCGCCAACGTAACGGAAGCTGACATCCTCAAACACCACCTTCCCTTGGACCGGAGGCAAAGGTATGGCATCTTCCCGCTCTCTCACCTCGGATTCTGCATCGATCACTTCGAAAATGCGTTCACCAGAGGCTTCTGCCCGGGAGAGCATCGCGCCAATCATCCCCATCATGAAAACCGGCTGTAATAAATACATGATGTAATTTATAAAAGCCACCAATTCCCCTAAGGACAACGTATCCCCAATCACCAGCAGTCCCCCAAACCAGACCACACCAACCGTGGCGAAATTCGCAGTCATGAATATCAGGGGAAACAGCGCCGAGATGAGTTTCGCCAATTGAATGTTCTCTTCCAGCAACTCATCGTTCTGGCTCTCATACCGTCCTATCTCATACGCCTCGCGCGCAAACGCTTTTACCACTCTCATGCCAGCCAGATTTTCCTGCAAGATGGAATTCAAAGCGCTTAACTTTTTTTGCACCCTTTTAGAAGCGGGCATGATCCGGCGAACGAAAATCGAAAATATGTATAGTACGATGGGCAGGATCAGGAAGACTACCAAAGCAAGTTTCCAATTCATGCTTAACATGAAACTTACGGTCCCTATTAGCATGATCACCGCGGAGAGGAGCATCACCACACCCCGGCCCACAAACATGCGCACAATTTCCACATCGGAGGTCATACGCGTCATCAATTTTCCAGTTTGGGATTGATCATGATAGGAAAAGCTTAAATTCTGTAATTTCCTAAATATCGTGTTCCGGAGATCAAATGCCACCCCCTGAGAGGCAATTTCTGACCAATATCGTTGAGAAAAATTGGATGCGCCCCGGATTAACGCGACGGCTGCCAGCCCACCAACAACCATCCAGATCGTGTTCATCTGCAAAGGGTTTATACCCCGGTCAATGAGGACGCGTAATAGTTGAGGAGAAATCAGATTAGCGCTGTTGACAATTAATAAAGATAGAAAAGCCCCCAGCGTAGGTTTCCAGTAAGGCACCAAATATCTCAGTGCTCTGCGAACGTTTTTCATTGCTGATTGCTGAACCTTTCTTTTACTTAAACTTTAATTCCATTCCAGAAATAATCGATCACGTTCTCTAAATCTTCTTCCTTCAAAGCTTCCTCCCCCTGGATCCGCTGATACCCACTCAAGCCGTGGATCATCCCGATCAGGATGGACGCCCCGGAGTAGCCTTCCGGAAACGGCCTCACAACCCCGTTTTCAACAGCTAGATCGAGGACATCATCAAAGGGTGAAAGGACATCTGTGACCATTTCGACAAATTGAGAAGGGGGATTGCTTTCTCTGATCTCCCTCCCGTGGTGGCGGATCAAAAACATGAAATTCTGTCGATTGGAAACCAACCTCAAATACTCCTTAACCATGGCATGAATTTTATCTTTCGGGGACTCAAAAGCTTCCCCGGCCTCAGCCAAACGCTCGCTTAAGCGCTGTGTATGCCGCTTCATGACCTCCGCAAATAAGGCTGCTTTATCCTCGAAATGATAGTAAAGGGCAGCGTTGGTCACGCCGCAAATATCAGCGATGGAGCGGATAGAAACCGCTTGAAACCCATGTTCAGTAAAGAGTTTCTCAGCTTTTTCCAGGATCTTTTCTTTGCCCACATGATTCCTGTTCTCACTCATCGACTTACCTCTTTCCCCTTACTTACTGAACGATTGGTAAGTTAGTATATAACCTTTAACCCAATATGTCAAATATCCCCTCACTACCCCCTCTGTCCATCCAGTGTTTTAGAGTAGGATTGAGAACATAGATAAAGCGGCGTTTCGCCACATAAAAAAATCACAGGTCTCTTGATCCAACCTGCATACAAAGAACACTTTTTTTGCTATGCGCAACCAGGAAATGAGACTACCCTAAAGAAAACGTTCCAAAACCCCTCTCTTTCATGAATCCATCCCGTTCCGTTGATGCAGTTGTTGAACGATCTCCGCCATCACGGCCAAAGCGATCTCTTCCGGCGCTCGTCCTCCCAAATTCAGCCCGATGGGAGCGTGTAAGCGATCCAAACTTTCCTGACTGATTCCGGCTTTCAACAACCTTTTTCTGCGCTCTTCTTGCGTCTTTTTGCTCCCCAAAGCCCCGACATAAAACGCATCGCTCTTCAGGGCAATCTTCAGGGCCGGATCATCAATTTTGGGATCGTGTGTCAACATGGCGACTGCTGTGTAGGAGTCGACCGTTATGTCCCGCATAGCCTCCTCCGGCCAGGTTTGCAGAAGGTGATCTACTTCCGGAAACCGGTCTCGATTGGCAAACATCTTCCGGGGATCGACAACCACAGTTCGAAAATTCAGCATGTCCGCAAAGAACATCAAAGGGATGGAAATATGAACTCCACCCACAGCCACCAACGTAGGCCGGGGCTCTTTGACATTGAAAAAACACGTCAAGGTCTCAGGATCTTTTTCCGGGGCTCTGATCCGGGCGGTTCCTGACGTCCTATCCCCCATGAATTCCTGTGCTCTTTTCTTTATGGGTTCTTCCCAGCTTTTTCCCAGATGTCCCCCCACCCACTCTCCACTACCCAGGAGGATGCGTTCTTCACCTACCAATTCCCTGGGTCCCCCGGTGATCAAAACGTAGCAAAACTCCCCCCTATACCGCTTTACCGCCCGCCAATCTTCCAGGTCTTTCCCGTTTAGAGGGCGCAGGAAAACATCAATTTCTCCACCGCAGGCTAATCCTACCTCCCAGGCGTTTGCGTCTGTAACGCCAAAATGCAAACTTTTTGGCTCACCATCCTGGATGACTTGAATCCCGGCCTCAAGCACCGCCCCTTCCACACATCCACCGCTTACCGAACCAGCGACCTTTCCGCTGGAACTTACCACCATCTGTGACCCTACAGGACGCGGTGAAGATCCCCAGGTGCTGGTCACGGTGGCGACGGCCAGACGTTCTCCCGCTTCCCACCAGGTTTTCGCTTTTTCATAGATATCAAACATATCTCATCGTTCCCCAGGAAAGTTGAGATTCCATAGCATCTTTAGGGGGTCATTCTTCACTTGGAGAAATCCAGTTTTGTTCCGAAACTTGATAGGAATACCCATCTCCTAATCTCCCAAGGGACTGGAGGTGTTTTTGAACATATTGGCCGCAATTTGACCCGATTTCGTTTTCTTCCCGTTCCCCGATGCTGAGGATGACCCGGAATCCCTTTTTCCTGATTTCATCCAGGAGCGAACTGTTAGCATGATCCTTTTGACAGTCAATATAGGACGTTAAACCCATCTTTCGCGCCTGATATGTAGGGTTGAGGGGAGTAATCTTGATCAGAAATACGTCTGGATCAAAATACTTTTTCAGGACCTCCGCATCTAAGGTAGCTTCCTCTGCCAAAGCAAAATTTAAGGTCAATTTTCGGTCCCCCGGGCGGTAATACCTGGCCCCGAATGCTGCAATTTGCGTGAAATCCCATTTTCGCACTGGAATCAATTGATCCCGCTTCTCCAGATCCGTGGTATGAATGGAAAACTGAAGCTGGAACCTCCCCTGGGGATAATGGGCATTTTTCACCTCAATCAAACGGTCAAAGAAATCATCTCTGCCGTGAGGTGCAACCGTGGACAGAGAGGGCATCAACCCCGGTGCTGAAAACCTGTCAGGTAACTCCTCCAGGAGATTAAGCACATGGGGATTCAACGCGGGTTCACCCATCCTCGCAAATTGAATTTTGAATTGCCTGGAAGGGACATGCCCATCAGGATACCGGGTGGAGACAAGAAAACGAATTTGCTCTGCCATTTCCTCTTTGGATAGTTTTCCCCGGTAATGCCCCCCCGCATCACACATTTGACATTGAATCGGGCACCCGTAAAGGGTAGAAATCATCAGGACCCATTTTTCATCCCGTGGGGTAGGAGGTTGGACGGCTTCAACACACTCCACAAGATTTCCACCAAAATCCACCACATAAACCATAGCTACATCCGGATTTCCCGCACTTGCTACAACGTTCATTCTTTATCCTCCATCCAGTATTTGATCGATCTTCATAGCTGCTTTCAAGCCATCTCCAACAGCGATGGCTGTTTGGCGGAATTCACGATTTTTTACATCCCCAATGAAAAACAATCTTCCCATGTCTGACAATGATTTTACTTCATCTTTCACGGAGGGGCTTAAGAAATCTAAAACGGGTCTTCGGCCGATTGCTGGAATCAAGAAATCACAAACAAAAGTCCGCTCTTCTCCCTCCGAAACAGCCCCGATCCTCAAAGATTGACTGTCACTATATTGAATACTCCGCACGATATGCCGGTCATAATAACGGATGCTGTTTGCTTTCTGTACCCGCTCCCAGAGCAGCTCCAACCCTTTCCTTTTCCTGCTCCGATTAAGGATCAAGACCTGGTTTGCCTCTGCCAGATTCAGGGCATAATCCAGCGCGGCATCGCCCGCCCCGATGATCAGAATGGTTTTACCCCTGACCTGCAGAATGGGAAACACTTCGTAAAAAACCAGTCCAGCAGCCTTTTCAGGGACCGGCACATCACGAAAAACGTTAGGCTCCGTCCCTGTAGCTACGATCACAATTTCTGATTGAAACACGTCCTGTTCAGTCTGGATGGTGAAGTGATCCCTTTTAAAGTCCAGGGACCGGACCTTCCTGTGTGTGATCTCCACCCCCCATCGATCCACCTGGGTGAGGAATTTTTCCACCAGATCAGGCCCGGATATGCCTGCAGGAAACCCGGGGTAATTCTCGACAAGGTTCGCGTTTAGCAGCAGCCCACCCGGGCGCTTCCCCTCCAACAATAAGGGCCGCTGCCCCTGACGTTTAAGCTGCAGGGCAGCAGACAGTCCTGCAGGACCGGCGCCGAGGATGGCGATCTTATACTCCTTCATCTTCCCGCTTCCGGAAACGTATCTATAATTTGCTGCACGGTGACCAGGGTAGCAAACCCGTGGCCGAGATTCCGCAGCGTACCGAGGTGGTAAGAACGCCTGTATGTGGCTGACCCATCCACAAGGAAAAAGACATCAAAACCGCGCATAAATGCAGACCGGGCTGTTGTCTCACAACATAAGTGCGTCATCACTCCCCCAACCAGAACCTGCTTGATCTCATCTGCTCTCAACCTTTCTTCCAAATCAGTTTGATAAAAAGCGTCATACTGGGTTTTCTGGAATACCTCTCCTTCACCCACCTGGAGTTTGCCGTGAAGCGCGTGATAGGGATGGTTTTCTGTGATCAAATCCCGCCACCAGCGTTTCATGGATCCCGCATCACTTTCCATATTCAGATGCTGTGAGAAAAGAACAGGCCGGGCATGCGCCTGGAAGAGAGCTGCCAACTGGTTCAATCCAGGAAGTACGGCCTGAGCGCTGGGGATGTAGGCATGGGATTCGGGATGAAGGAAATAGTCCTGCATATCCAGAACGAGGAATGCCGCTTGATTAAAATCGAATCTCTTACCACGCTTCTGGCCTTCGGGATACAGATCCTCCAGCATCTCTCTGGAAGAAGAGATAAGATTCCCAGCGGTGAAATAAGTTTCTTTCATGGAAAAAATTGTAGCACAGATATCCGACTGCTGATCAGCAGATTATCCTCGACATAACCACCAACGCCAAGCTTACCCTCTGGTCCCAGTCAAAACCCGATTCCCGCTCTCCTTATAGGCACCAGAACACTCAGTGAAACCCATCTGGGGTAGACATATCCCAAGAACAACCTCCTACAAAAAGAACGCCACAGATAGATCTCTGTGGCGTTTTCCATGGCTCTCCCTGCTTGTTCCCAACCTTCGGTCTTTGAAAAGCGGGAATCAAATCTCCCTTCAGCAGTACCGCAAAATGAGCTATCCTCAAGCTGAGGCTGTTTGTTGTTTGTGTTCCTTTTTTGAGAAAAAACCTGAAATGCTTTGGAGCAGTTCATCCCAGGAAGTAAGGGATCGAATGATCGTGATCACCATCACCACAACTCCCACGATGCCGCCTGCCACCAAGATGCCTTTCTTGACTTTTTTGGCTTTGACACGGCGCTCCTGGGCTTGATCAATCTGAAGACGTAACTCAGAGACAAACCCGGAGTCCGGTTTGACAGGGGTCAATGCATTTTCTAATTTTTTCTCCACTTTTCTTAGGCTTCGATTCATTTTCTCTTCTTTCCTCATCTTAAAATACCCCTTCCCCTACTGGATAGGCAACGATCCCTATCGTTCCCGGGCCTAAATTCGCTGCGATCCCCGTAGAAACCTCTTCCACAAAAAAGCGCTTCACATTTAAACGCTCTTTTACCTTCTCTCCAAAATCAAGGGCGGTGGCCAGATCATGGGCGTGCATAATGGCTGCGTGGACCGGTGTGTCTCCTATTCGTCGGACCATTTCCGCGATGATAAACTCCAGAGAGGCCACTCGTGTGCGGACCTTCTCTCCAATTTCCAACATCCCCTCTTCGAGGTGGATGATTGGTTTGACCCTTAACAAAGAAGCTAATAAGGATTCGATCCGGTTCACCCTGCCGCTCTTTTGAGCGAATTCAAGCGAATCCAGGGCGAAGACGACCTCACATTGATCCCGGATATCAGCCAACCGGTCCAGGATTTCTTCCATGGAAGCGCCCTGGCGATGCATGACCCTGGCCTCGCAGCACATATATCCCTGAATAGCTGTTCCCGACAGGGAATCAAAAGGGATGATCTCAAAAGGTTCATCTTCTAAATCACGAGCCGCAATCACGGCTGATTCATATGTCCCGGATAACTTACTCGTCAGGTGAATGGAGAGGATGACATCTCCCGGTTCTGCGATCTCCCGGTATATCTTTTTAAACTGCTCCGGTGAAGGTTGAGACGATTTTGGGATTTCACCGGTCTCTTCAACCCAGCGGTAAAAATCATCCACACTGAGGTTCACATCTTCTAAAAACACCTTATCTCCCATATGGACATTTATTGGGATGATATGGATATCGTATGTTTCCATCCATTCCCTTGGTACATCGCCACCACTATCCATCACTAACCGAAGCATTTTTATCACCTTTAATCCAATACGCCGTACTCGTCACGGAGGGAAACCAGGGTCCGGTGATACAGCGCTTTGATCGCCCCTTCTGTGCGATCCATGATTTCACCAATTTCCTGATTTGTGAGTCCCTCGACATGTTTTAATATGATCAATTGCTGCCGGTCCTCCGGGAGTTCACGGATGATCTCCATGAGTTCCTCACGTTCGTCTTTCACCTGTACCCTTTTTTCTGCCCCTGCTTCAACGGAAGGAGGCGGGTACTGATCAACGATAGGGACTTCATCCACACGGTCTTGGTTACGGTACCAGTTCACAACCAGATTATGCGCGATGCGGTATAACCAGGCTGAGAACGGATATCCCCGATCCTCGTAATCCTCAATAGCCCGCAGGGCTCGCAAGAACACGCGCGAAGTTAAATCCTCCGCTTCCTGTTTCCCGCTTGTCCTGTAATATATATAACTGTAAATCTGATCGATATATTTCTCATATAACTGACCGAAGGCACTTGCATCTCCGTTGGTCGCCTGTTCAATAAGGTCAGTCTCCGCCAGATTCTTGTCCGTTGTATGATTCATAACACCATTTTTCGTCTTTCGTTACTACCCATCGAAAAGTATATCACAACAAACTTTTATTGTTTCTCTCCTCCCAAGTTTAACTTTCTCATATAAAGTCACCCGCTTTTCTCAACTTGCATTAAAATATAGGTGCAATGCTCAGTTTATCATTACACATCCCAGGCTCACTTAAAACGGGATCTGCTCCCCGCAAAAGGGATCGTGCATGACCCTTCGGATTGGGTGGGAAAAACCCAGGAGATCCTGAAGGAACACAGATAAAATTAAATATTTACCTTATCATTTTCAGAACCGGAAAGCATAATGGCTATTATCAAAACCCGCTCCACTCCCCAGGCCCTCGCTCAAGCAGCAGCTGCTCATATCCAGGATGCAGCGTTTGAAGCGGTCGCTGATCATGGTTTCTTCTCCCTCGCCCTGGCAGGAGGTTCGACCCCGATCCCAACCTATCAAGTCCTCTCCGCCCCTCCCTACGAGGGGAGTATGCCCTGGGAGAAGACGCACATATTCTGGGGCGACGAACGGTCTGTACCTCCAGACCATGAGAACAGCAATTATCGGATGGCTCGAAAAGTGCTCCTGGATCCCCTCTCATTTCCGGAAGACAACATCCACCGCATCCGGGGAGAATTGAAACCCCAGGAGGCTGCCAAAGCATACGAAAGAGAGATCCGCGAATTCTTCAACGGGGATCCACCGCATTTCGATCTCATACTTTTGGGGATGGGAACAGACGGCCATACCGCCTCCCTTTTTCCCGGCTCCACAGCCCTACTCTCCCCTCAAAAATCGCGCCTTGTGCTGGCAAATTATGTAGATGCCTTGGACTCGTGGCGGATCACTTTCACCCCCCGCCTGATCAACGCCGCTTTCCAGGTCACTTTTTTAGTCTCAGGGGAAAAGAAAGCAGAACGCGTCTATCAGGCCCTGTCCGGCCGCCACCAATCGGACAGCCTCCCGGCCCAAATCGTCAATCCTGCGGAGGGAACGGTCACCTGGTATCTGGATGCAGGGGCATCGAAATACCTGCACGATGCCTGACCGGGAGGGTCAGATTCCTATCCTTTAATAAAAATCAGCCCCTCAATATCCCCTCAATCTCCTCTACTTCCTCTTCGGAAAGGTCCCAATCCACGGCGTTTACATTATCTTGAACGTGTTCCACCTTGGTTGCTCCGGAGATCACGGAACTTATTTGGGGACGGGCGAGCAGCCAGGCGATCGCCAACTCATTCAAACCCCGTTCTCGTTCCCGGGCAAATTCCTGTAAAGCTTCCAGCTTCTGGAAATTCTCAGGGGTCATATAAGACTGAACGTATTCGCTGCTTTCACCCCTCGAACCCTCAGGGGGCGATTCTCCCTCGTCATATTTCCCGGTCAAAAACCCCCCTGCCAGGGGAAAATATGGGAGCACCCCAATGTCAAAGTATTCACAGGCAGGCAGCAATTCACCTTCGATGTCCCTTTCAAACATATGATAGTGGGGCTGAATGGAAACGAATTTCGTCCAACCCTTTAACTCCGCGATCGCGTTTGCGTGGGTTAACTGCCAGGCGGAGAAGTTCGATGCCCCGATGTAACGCACCTTTCCTGAACGGATTAAATCGTCCAGAGCACGCATCGTCTCCTGAAGGGGCGTTTCCGCATCCCAGCGGTGAATCTGGTAAAGGTCAATGGTATCCATGTTCAAACGGGTCAAACTCTCTTCCACTTCACGGATGATATGCTGGCGGGAAGCCCCCCGCTCATTGGGCCCCTCCCCCATGGGGAAATAAAATTTCGTGGCGATGACTGCCTCCTGACGCCTTTTCACCAGGGCTTTCCCGATGAACTCTTCGGAACGTCCCTCCTGGTATATGTTCGCTGTATCGATCAAATTTACACCCGCATCCAGAGCGGTGTTCATGATCTCTTTCGTCGTCCGCAGGTCGACCTTTCCCCCAAATTGATTGGTTCCCAATCCAACAGCGGAGACTTTCAAACCGGATGAACCTAATTTTCTATACTTCATCAGCGCCCTCCTTGTATGTAATGATTGCCCATCCATTGTATCAAACCCCGGAAATGATAGAATAGATTTTGATCTCTTCCAAGCATCATAGGTTCTACCAACCACAAATTTCCAGGAACCAGATCCACGCTTGCCCAGGAAGCCCCATGAAGAAGAATGGTCGTTCAATAACCTATCCCAGAAGATCAACAGCCCGTGGCTTGCTGCGTTTGATCGGGCGGATTATGCTGCCGCTGGTGTTTGATTTTGAGTTTACAGGAAAATCCAATTTCCCCGATCAGGGCCCTTTGATCGTCATCGGAAATCACACCGCAGCTATGGAAGCCGCCTTCTTGACCGTGTATGTTCCCTGGCAGATAGAACTGCTCGCAGCTGCGGACATCCCGCCAGAGAAATTCGTCCAATGGTTGAGCGACTTTTACGGCGCCATCCCGCTCCATAGGGGATCCTTTGACCGTGCCGCTTTGAGAAAGGCATTAGCGGTGTTGGATCAAAACGGGGTGGTGGGACTCTTCCCGGAGGGAGGAATCTGGGAGGAAGGGAAACGACAGGCGCAATCCGGCGTAGCCTGGTTGAGCTATCGAAGCCGGGCTCCCATTTTACCCATCGGTTTCAGCAACACAACTGGCATGTTAAATGAGGCCCTGCACTTGCAGCGGCCTTATATGGAAATGAACGTCGGGGAAGTGATCCCACCGGCAGAGCTGCCAGAAGGCGTACCGCGCAGAGAGTACCTGCAGACATACGCCAGCCGGGTCATGGAGGAAGTTCATAAACTGGTGCCTGAAGAGGACCGGATCCCTGAGCCCATGATCGTCGATGAACGCTTCGATCTCGAAGTCGCTGTCAGGGACCAGAAAGAACGACCGGTATCGATCCCGGAAGACAAACAGATTCAACATGCCTCCGCTCTGGCAAAGGTCTTACACCGTCCGGCAATCCTAAAAATCTTCCGGGTGAATTTAAACATGCCCGTTGAACCTCTACAAACCCTGGTGGAAACGCCTCCCGCAGTGAGTTTGGCGAACGCGCTCCAACCCATCCTCACCTACCTGGAAGAAGAGAACCCCTATCTCCTTACCTACCGGTTTGGCCCTTCGGAAGGGTATGCCATGCAGGCGGGATTAGAAGAGCTGCTCTCCCTGGTAAATTGGGTGAAAAAGCGGGAATATACCATCGAGATCACCCCTGTGCGGAAATATTTTTCCAGGGAAGACGGGAGGGATATCGTACAGAGAAAGCAAGGTGAATTCAGGCACTGGATGTGAAAGCTTTCGTTTTCAAGCAGCAGGAATTTAAGTTCTCTGTTTCGCCCCTCAGCCTGCATACAAATGAAATGTGTTAGAATCTAGATCGCTGATTTTCAAGTATTTACAGCATTCAATGAGGGAAAGATACATGGAAAAAAAAGCCAATGCGTCCGTGATTGAAGCAGCGGGAGGACTATTATGGCGGCAGAAAGAAAAGGGACGTGAAATAGCCATTGTACATCGGCAAAAACATGACGACTGGTCCTTACCGAAAGGCAAACGCACAGCGGGAGAAGATTGGCAAGAAACGGCTTTGCGGGAAGTTTTAGAAGAAACGGGCTACCGGGCAAAAATTGAGGGCTTTGCAGGGACGCTGACCTACACGATCGACGACACACCCAAGGTGGTCTTATTCTGGCACATGACGCCCTGTGAACAAGATCTGGAAGCCATGAACGGCGAAGTGGACCAGGTGAAATGGCTATCAGAAGAAGATGTCCTGGATGAACTGGATTACGAAGACGAAAAAGCTTTGATTCATTTTCAAACCAAAGCCCGAAAAGGGGGGACATAAGCCTATGTTCCAGGCCTTGGTCCTGGGGGCGACCGGCTTTATAGGGGGTCATATCGCAAAAGCCGCGAAAAAAGTAGATTGGCGTGTAACTGGGTTTCGCCGACATCCTGACCGGAAAGGACACCTCTCCTCCGGAAGCATCGATTGGTTTGAAGGCGATTTGATGGATCCCAGCTCTCTCAAAGAAGCCATGCAGGACGCTGATTACGTATTCCACGCGGCTGCCTATTACCCGCAGGGGAAAGAACCGAAATCTGTCAGCGAGCATATCCAAAGCGCAAAAGAGGAAATCAGCCATGTCCTGGAGGCTGCCAGGGCTGCAAACCTCCGCCGATTTATATACACATCCAGCTTATCGACGATTGGGACCCCTCCCCCAGATAAAGAGCGTCTGGCAGATGAAAGGGACGTTTATCAACCCGGTACGTTCCCGGATAACGCATATTACGAAGTGAAAATCAGCATGGAAAAGGCGGTCCTGGAAGCTGCGAGGGATGGTCTGCCAGCTGTGATCGTCAACCCAAGCGCTGTCTTCGGCCCCGGAGATGTCCACCTCACCACAGGGCAGATCCTCCTTGCGGCCGCCAAAGGCAAGGTCATTGTCTCTCCCCCGGGGACCATCAATGTCATCGACGTCAGGGATGTGGCCTCCTCCCAAATCGCTGCAGCCAGAAACGGTAAAGTGGGACAGCGATACATCTTGGGCGGGTTTAATTATGCCATCCCCGAAGCCCTGAGCTTGATGGCTCACACAGCAGGGACAAGGCCACCTTTGTTCACCATTCCACCCTGGGTCATCCGGGCTGGAATCCGGATCGCTGGCTCCCTCCCTTTCCTCCCCGCCCTGCCCGATCACCTGCGCGCGTTTTCACACTGGCAGGGAATGAACAACCAAAAAGCCAAAGAAGAATTAGGGCTTTCTCCGCGCTTGTTTGAAGAGACCGTCCGAGACAGCCTCAAGTGGTATCAAGACCACGGGATGTTGTAAATGGACCCCCGGATTCTAATCGTTGAAGACGATTCTACGCTGCAGGAAACGTTGAAATACAACCTGGAGCGGGAAGGGTACCAGGTCAATGTCGTAGGTGACGGCATTCAAGCCCTGGAATCCGCCCGTGATATTAAACCCGACCTGATCATCATGGACATCATGCTGCCGGGCATGGACGGCGTTGAGATCACCCGCATCCTCCGGCATGAAAGCAGCGTTCCCATCATTATGCTCACTGCCAAAGACGAGGAGATTGACCGCGTGCTGGGTTTGGAGATCGGCGCGGATGATTACCTGACAAAACCATTCTCCATGCGGGAATTGGTGGCTCGCGTCAAGGCCCAGCTTCGCCGCCAGCGATTGGTCGAGCGTGATTTGAATCAGGAAAGGGCAAGCGAAGAGAATATTCTCCAGTTTGGCAACCTGACCATGGACTTAAACCGCCGCGAAGTGTCCCTTGACGATCAACAAGTATCATTAAAACCTAAAGAGTTTGATCTTCTTTGTTATCTGGTTCAACATCAAGGACATGTCTTATCCAGAGATCGCATCCTGGAAAAAGTCTGGGGATGGGATTATCACGGAGAAAGCCGGACCGTGGATGTACACATCCGATGGCTGAGGAAGAAAATTGAAGAGGACCCTTCAAATCCAAAGCGGATCCTCACCGTAAGGGGTGTCGGCTACCGTTTTGAGGAATGAGATGTTGAATAGTATCCGCTGGCGGATCGCGGTTCCCTACCTCGCCCTCATCTTATTAGTCACCCTCGGGATTGGGATCACATCCAACCGTTTTATCCGGCAAATATATGAAGAAGAAAAACTGGATCACCTCGCTGATCAAGCCTTATTAATCAGCGATGCTTTAGCGGATCAACCTTTTCCGCCTTCTGCTTCCCAGAATTTAGAGGAGCAGGCTCTCCAGTGGCAGGCGCTGCTTGACGCCCGGATCACCATCCTGACCCGGAATGGAACGGTGTTAGCTGACTCAGACCAGGATCCTCCATCCGCTGAAAACGCCCTCCAAAACCCAGAAATTCAACAGGCCCGGGAGCAGGGACGGGGCCACATCATCCGCTACAGTCCATTCCATGACCAGCGAATGCTCTTCGTCGCTGTACCTATCAAGCTTTCAGGTCAGACCCTTGGATTTACCCGACTCGCCGTCCCCCAGAGCGAGATCATGGCCAGCCAAAATCAACTCAGGAATAAAGTCTTCCTGATCATAGGTTTGACGGCAGTGGGGGCGATTCTCCTTTCATACCTCATCGCTTACCTGACTACGAAACCGATCATTCAACTCACGAAGTCAACCCGGAAAATGACGGAAGGGACACTGGGTGGGCCTTTAGTTTCCGGAGGGTACTCGGAAATTCATCAATTGACCCGGGCTTTCAATAACCTGGTGAAAACCCTGAGATCTCAAATTCAAGCGTTAGAATCAGAGCAGGATAAACTCAGCGCTGTTTTACAGCAGATGACGGATGGCGTAATCATCATTAACGGTGAGTTTGAAATCGAACTCATCAATCCCGCAGCGGAAGAAATATTCAATACCAGCGCTGAACTCGCGACAGGGCATTCAGCGGCGGAGGTTTTACGGCAACACCAGTGGATTGACCTTTTACATGCCTGCCGTGAAGAAGGGACAGAAAAAGCTCGGTCCCTTGATCTCCCCGGGAAAGACCTCTTCCTGCAGGGAATTGCCATACCTTTAGGGGAATCCATGCCGGACCACACGCTTCTTCTCTTTCAAGATTTGACCCGGATTAAGCGCTTAGAGACAACCCGGCAGGACTTTGTGAGCAACATTTCCCACGAGCTGCGCACCCCATTGGCATCCTTAAAAGCGTTAACGGAAACACTGCAAAGCGGGGCATTGGAAGACCCTCCGGCTGCTGAGAGGTTCCTAAGCCGGATGGAAACGGAAGTGGACGCGTTGGCGCAGATGGTCACCGAATTATTGGAATTGTCCCGCATAGAATCCGGACAGGTCCCCCTCGAATTACAGAACACGTCCGTTCCTTCTCTTGTGGAGACAGCCATTGACCGCATGCAATCGCAGGCCAAACGCCGGAAGATAACCATTGAAACGGATCTGCCGGGGCCATTGCCGGAAACCGAA
>Ga0207797_1000022_pt1 | contig 95970 bp, 92 predicted proteins | sample PRCRCaboRojoPR_6_FD_187275 | JGI IMG/M metagenome (GOLD analysis project Ga0207797, IMG submission 187275) | Marine sediment microbial community from Cabo Rojo, Puerto Rico - PR CR 10% Liquid 1 (SPAdes) | ecosystem: Environmental > Aquatic > Marine > Coastal > Sediment | place: Cabo Rojo, Puerto...
TCTCCGCCTTTCCTCTTTGGCTTTTATGCTTTCATTCTTAGGCAGGCAAGCTATCCATTTTCAGACCTGGGGAAGTATCGGGGTGGGATTGTTTTTAAGTGCTTTGCTTTATCTCACGAGGGGGAGAGAGATTAATCAGCGCGAGGGCTGGTTTTTTCTGATTGGATTTTTGAATGTTGTCATTGTGATAGGAATCTATTATATTTTTGCTTTTGACAGCAGATACGATATTAGCTGGTGGTTGAACTCCGGTTTCAATCGGATGGTTATGCCGGGGATGATTTTAATTTGGTTGGGCACTATACTGTATATATCACCCCGCAAGGAGAAGATAATTTTGAGTGAGTGAGCTGCCCAGCCTTCGAATCACTTGTTTTCTGAGATTCTGTCTCTTCTAATACCGGAACGTTCGGAAGTAGTCAAATTCAATACTTTTTAGGTGGGTAAGAGAAACCAAGTGGGAGCGCTCCAGGCGCAGCGGTCCCAGGCAATGGTGGCCCTTAACCAGCGCAACCGCTTACCCCGTTGAATTGTCGGCAGGCAATTTTCCAACCGAAACCCATGATGATCTGTGCAGACATATAGTTTAAAAATACCTGGATAGTATTGTGGAAAAGTCCCCTAAACCTGTGGGTAACTGGGGGATTCCTGTGGAAAAAGAGGATTATGTGGTGATAAAGTACATGCTGATGTGGAAAACTAAGCCTAGAAAGACACTGCTCCCCCACAGGAAATAAGCCAGGCGTCGATTTTTCTCTCTTCGGTAGAGGAAGAGCCCGATGACAAGGTTCCCAAAATAGGAAATTGTATAAAGGATGGGGAGAAGGATAAGGCGGACGCTGGGTAAAGGCTGGTGAGGGTCCCCTTGATGGGAGAAACCCAGGGAAATTTCCTCCCGGTTGGGGATGATGGTTAAGGCCCAAACCAGGAGTGATAAGACGAGGATGAAACCTGAAAATGTGATCATCAAGTTCGCCCGTCGTTTCCATAATTGGGTGATCATAAATGCGGGGTGTGTTTCTTGCGAGGGCAGGGGGTTCAATGATCCGAGTTCGGTAAGATGGTTATAGGTATTGACGAATCTGTCTACATCTTGTGGTGAGATCGCATAATACTTATCTTCCTCCGCGATGATGACCAATGAATGACCCCGAGAGGCAAGAAATTCTATCATGGGACCGCGACTCAATCTTCTTTTACCCAATACTGCCCCCGGCCAGCGGATGAGTGGAGGTTTGGGTTGGGTGTTCAACTCTTCATCGTGATGGACCCATTTAATGTGATCCATGGGGATGGTTTTCTTCCGCCATCCCCATTGAAGTATAAGACCATCGCGATCGAGGACATATTCAGAGCGGTGTAAGGCGTACAACCGGTAGATCAGGAAGGGGACGAAAAGAAGGAAAAGCAGGATGGGTAGGAGGTAAACCAACAACTGGGGCGCTACCTCCGCATTTGAAATTTGCCATACCCCCCAGATACCCAGTGCAATCAGGGCAGCGATGATCAGGAAGTGAAATATATTTCCTTCTTTCCGCGGGGGATGGAAAGTGTATCTCTCCTTCATGGTACCTATTTATACCATAGCGGAATGACAGATAAATATGATCAGCAGAGGGGTGAATTTTTGTGTTTTAAGACCGGGTTATATCATGCAACCCCTTGGTGTGTATTGCACCAAGGGGTTGATTTCTAAAGCGAGATAGAATTTAATGTTGTAAGGAATGTTCAATGCATTCTATTGACCAATTTGATAACTGACACTTACCCTTACCTGGATCTCCATTTGACCGGGGGAAATCGGTACAGCTCCTGCCGCCTCTTCAAGTTCTCTCTCTGCGTAAACAGGGCCGCCGCCAAAGGTTTCCACACGATATACTTCTCCCAGCTGGATATCCGCTGTTTCAGCGATCGTTTCCGCCCGAGTGCGGGCGTCCTTCATGGCCAGTTTGAGAGCTTCTTTGTTGGCTTCTTCTTTCTTTTCAGCGTCAAATTGGATGCCTTGGATCCTGTTGGCACCTGCTTGGACCGTTTCATCCAACAACGCGCCAAGTTGATCAAGGTCGCGCAATGTGACGCGGATAAGGTTCGAAACCTGATAAGTCTTGTCTGCCTCTTCCTTGTTTTCCAAGCCCGGTTCACGATCTGCCTGTTCGCGAATGCTGAAATCCGATGTTTGCATATCCTCGGGGGAAATCCCAAATTCTTCCAAAGCGGCCATGACCTCTTCTACCCTCTGGTTGTTTTCTTCTACAGCATCTTGGGCGTTTTCATCAGTTGTCTGAACGCCGATGGTGATGCGGGCCAGGGTGGGGTCTAGGGAAACATGCCCCGTACCCTCTACAGAAATCATGCGAACTTGATCTTCCGATGCGAATGGTGCAGAAACAGGGTTTTGACATGCACTTACGACAAAACCAAGCATGAAAACGATGAGAATCCATTTTTTGTTAAACATGTTACCTCCGGTAAAATCTGTAATGTGTATTCTTGGTCTTTCATGACTATGACGTATTCAGGTGGATATTTGTTCCTTTCAGTAAGCGTTTTAGGTCTCCAAAATCAGGAATGATCCTCTATTTCGGATAGGGAAGGAGAAAATGGATCTCCTGAATTTATTTCCCTGAAGATGGGTTAGAATTTCAATATAGGATCGGGGAAGATAATTTGTCAATATATCTATGCCTGGTTTAATACCTATCAGAAGATCTATTTAACGCAGTGGTTAGGGTCACCTTTGATCTGGAAAACTGGAGAATGTTGTCTCCTTTTGTTAAACTTGTCAAAAGAGAGACTCACCTGTACAATACTTGAAACATATGTTCGAGGAGGGAAATTCTTGAGTTTGAATTACGAACAGCTCCAACCCCAGGTGAGGGACTTGGGTGAGCGGGCGGTGGTCAGAGAAAATCATTTGAACAAAATTCGCAAACGCGCGGGTGATTTGCTGCAAGAATTCGCCCAGCAAACAGACCGACTGCAGAGCAAAGTGGAAAAAGCTGCGGGTCAATATCCTGCCTTGAGATGTGCCTGCCCCAAACAAGAGGGGCTTACCTCGCGTTTCAAGGCACCGGAAATACCAGATAAAGTCGGGATAATAGCTGCTGACGGATCCCAAATCAACCCGGATCCCCACGCTGCAGTGCAGTATTATTTAGTGAATGTGGGTGGGATCTGGTTCGATTTACATCGGGATCATCCTCCTCAGACGTCCATTGAGACACAGCTCCGATTTGAAGAGGATATTTACACCTCGCATGGTTTGGTATCACAGGGACATGTAGCCCTTGAGCGGGATGTCGCTGAACGCGAATATATCGCCATCAAGGCAGGTCCATTGTGTAATATCGAGAAGGATCCTTTCCCGCTGGTTACGCTGACAGATGGACCCTTAGAGCTTTGGGAATCCCATGACCGGAGTGGAAGCCGGTCCCCTGCCTTCCGGAAGGGATTGAAACGCTATCAGGAAGCGCTGCGTGACCTGAGCCGGATGGGCACTGTAACGGCCGGATACGTTGATAAACCGAGGGCTGATTATGTGCTCAGATTGCTGGAGTTAGCCACTCTGGCAGATGGGGATTTGAGTAAAATAGCAGAGCACCACCCTTTTCAAGGTTTATCAGATATCGATTTATTCGCCAACCTTTTACGTCCCGGGGAGCGGTCAGGTGTGTTTGGGATCCAAGCTTTCTCAAGCTCGGATTACACAGATGATATCGCCCTGCATTTCTTTTATCTCAATGTGGGACGAGCAGGGAATCCATGGTTGGCGAGAGTCGAGGTCCCTGCTTGGGTTGTGGCAGACGGGGAGAAGATGGATTGCCTGCACGCTGTTCTATTACAGCAGTGCCGCATGATGGGCGGTGTCGGATATCCCTATGTATTACACAGGGCGCATGAGATCGCTGTAGTGGGAAGAGAAGAGCAGGAGTTGTTGACGGAGATGATCCTCAGGGAGCGGCGGAAAAGAGGAGTGTCTGTAGGTCAAAGATCGCATAAACGATATTATAAAGACCAGGCTGGTAGAAAGAGGTATAGACGATGAATGAAATAAAAATTGGACGCATGCTGCGGGCAGGGATGAGCGGTTTCGTTGTCGGCTGCCAGGTGGATAAAATCGATGTGCCCACCTTTGGCAGCCTGGTCAGAGCGCCCATTGGAGAACATGCCCAGGTCTATGGTCTTGTGCATGACCTTCATGTGGACGATGACGGCTTGGTCCGGCATTTAGCGACTGCACCTGCGGTAGAACCCAGCACGATCCAGGATGCACAGGTGAACCGGAACATCCCTGTGGAAATCAGTGTGCTTAGTGTGGGGTATGAAGAAGCTTCGAAATTGCGCCATGTGCTGCCTCCCCGGCCCCCGTTGAGCCTGGATTTAATCTATAAATGTACTCCACCGGAGGTCATGAGTTTCACATCACAGGGGCGTTTTGGATATTTCAGACACCTCTTGCGCCATGAGGACGTCCCGCTGGTAGAATTGCTCGCGGCCCATATCCGGCAGTCCCATCAGATCCAAGCAAAATCAGGCGACCCCTCCTGGTCGAAGAGAGCGGTAGAGGAGTTGATCCTGCTCTTACAGGATGATTATCAGACCCTTACTTCGTTACTTGGCGCTTTACAGGATACCTTTGGAGAGGAAAGGATTGTATAGGAATGGATATGGCAGAAAACACAAATCTGATTGGTTATCTGGTTCGTGGAAGCCTGAAGGATCATCTCAGAGTTCGCTTGACCGTTCCCTCTTTTGAGGTTCAGGAGGGATCGTTTGTCGTCCTGGAGAGCGATCAGTGGTTGTTTTACGGTTTGGTGACGGACCTTCAACTGGGGGCCACCGAGGAGCGTTTTGCGGAAGAGATGAGTGAAGATCGTTTCTCCCCTGAATTGGCTGGCATGCTTCATGAAAAGACGCTCTATACGGATCTTGAGGTGCTGCCGACTTTGATGCTGGAGCGAGGTCCTGAACTGGCGTCTGAGGAATATCAAGCATGGGCGCAGGACATTGAAACTGGAAAAAAGGATCAACCTCGTCCGATCCCTGTAAAAACTGTTCCCCCTCATCATGCCCGAGTCCGCATGGCTACGCGGGGAGATATCGCTGAAATTTTTGGAAAAGAAAAGAAAGGCAATTTTGTGATCGGTGAAACCCGGGAAGGTGAACATCCGGTCCGGATTGATCTCCATAAATTCATCCAGCGCTCCTCCGGCATTTTTGGAGCCACTGGAACCGGGAAATCCTTTTTGACCCGGATTATGCTGGCCGGGCTCATTCAATTCGACACCGCTTCCGTGCTGGTGTTTGATATGCATAACGAATACGGCTTTGATGATACGGCTTCCGACACGGGAGAGCGAGTGATCGGGTTGAAAACGAAGTTCTCCAGTAAGGTGCGTGTGGTAGGTTTGGGTAAGGGAGCGCAGATCCGCGGACAAAGCCCTGATTTTAATTTAGAAATCCCCATGTCAGCCATCCAACCAACAGATATCATGCTGCTGCAAAGGGAGCTAAATCTGCGGGAGACAACCCCTACCACCTTGGATGCCCTGGTGAAATCATATGGGCGGAAGGATTGGTTTCGGGCTTTCCGGGCTATGTCCGTCGGTCAATTTGTGGAGAACAGTGACGGAAAGAAGGTCCCGGCCGGCGACAGTGTGGCTTACTGGGCGAATGACAATGGGGTGAATGTGATGGCTGCGGAAGCCTTGCATAATAAACTTCGCAGGGTGTTCAACAGTCCCTATATCGTGGAGGAACCCGCATCGGACGGAATCCAGGAGATCGTCAAGATGCTGGAAGCGGGAGGCCACGTCGTGCTTTCTTTTGGAAAACACGAGAGTGATCTGGATTATTTGTTGGTGTCGAACTTGCTGACCCGGAAGATCCGGGAGCGGTGGGAGTGGAGAACAAACCAGTTCCGAAGTTCTGGAAAAGAGGAACCCCGCTCCTTGATCGTGGTTGTGGAGGAGGCCCATAAACTGCTGAACCCGGAAATGGCTTCCCAGACCACGTTCAGCACCATCGCCCGGGAACTGCGCAAATATTATGTCACCTTGCTGATCATCGACCAGCGTCCCTCCCAAATCTATGACGAGGTTATGTCACAACTCGGGACGCGGATCTCGGGCTGGCTGGGGGATGAAGATGATATCCGGGCCGTGCTTTCAGGTCTGGCCGGTCGACAAGTGCTGCGGGGCATGCTCTCCCGCCTACAGCCAAAAGAGGAAGTGCTTCTCTTAGGCTGGGGGGTGCCTATGCCGCTGCCCATCCGGTCGCGCCGATATGACGATTTTTTCTGGGACCAGCTGAAAAGGGGGACAAAGGATATTTCAGAGCAAAGTGCAGAAGAATCCCTGGAAGACCTTGGATATTAATCATATTTGAAGGTATTAAGCAGGTTTGACCCTGTGCGCCTTTGATCTCTATCGACCAGGTCTAACTCCGGTTTCATGATTGGTGATTTACCGCGCATATGTCGAATGCCGATACATATAAGTTTTTAACTTATATGAAAGCGGGGACATTGTATCCCGGGTGGATAGAATCCCAAGCGTATTGAAAAAGCAAACGGCATATATCTCAATCATGGCCTCTTATTTTTCATTCTTTTGTAAAAACCCCGAATACACGGAGATAGGTTTTGTCCTCTCGGTAACTTCCTGAGTAAGATGGTTTCCATGATGCTCGTCTAGGTATTGAAGGAAAACACATAATGTGAAAAAGGAGATTTTGATGCCTAAGAAAAGGTTATTGGTGTTAGCTGTGGTGGTGGGATTGTTGATTTCTGCGTGCGCCAGCGCTGCAAAACCCGGATCTCTACCTGAGGATGATCTGAGTGGAGGTGGAGTAGTGAAGGAAGAAATTGATGACCCAGCGGGAGAAGGTCTGGCATCCAAAGGAGATCAGGAAGAGGATACACCTTCACAATCAGCCCAAGGAGAAGGGTCAAAGGTGGATGAAAATACATGTGAAGACCCATTTGATGGAGAACAACCGGCTTTTAACACAGGTTATTGGCAAAAAACGAATTTCTGCGAACACAGTGTTGACTACAGCACCATTTTCTCGGGTGGGCCTCCCCCGGATGGCATTCCTCCCATTGATGATCCCATCTTTGTATCCCCGGAGTCAGCGGATGGGTGGTTAGAGGATCGCGAACCTGTGATTTCTCTCCAGATTGATGGGGATGCCCGGGCTTACCCTTTACAGATTATGACCTGGCATGAAATTGTCAATGACAAGGTAGGAGGGGTACCGGTCGTGGTCACATTTTGTCCCTTATGCAACACAGCTTTGGTCTTTGAAAGGCCCAGTGTTAATGGACAAATCCTGACCTTTGGCACCAGTGGAAATTTAAGGAACAGTGATCTGGTGATGTATGACCGTCAGACGGAGTCCTGGTGGCAGCAGTTCAGTGGGGAAGCGATCGTAGGGGACTTAACAGGCCAACAGTTAAAGTTCCTTCCGGCAACGATTGTCTCCTGGAGTGATTTCAAAAACGAGCATCCAGAGGGTGAGGTCCTGTCTCGGGAAACTGGGTTTAACCGCCGCTATGGTTCTAATCCCTATGTCGGATATGACGATATCGACTCTTCACCGTTTCTCTTCCAGGGTGATGTCGATGGGCGTTTGAAACCCATGGAAAGAGTGGTAGGCATTCTCGGCGAAGGGGACCAGGCGATAAGTTTTAGTTACCAACGCCTACAAGATGAAAAATTGATTCATGAGACCTTTGAAGGGACTCCCATAGTAGTCTTCTGGAAAGAGGGAACCGCTTCTGCACTGGATACAAGCACTATCTCAGAGGGGAAGGATGTGGGTACAACCGGGGTTTTCGAAGCTTTGGTGAAAGGTGAAGAACTCACATTTACTGCTGATGAGGATGGCACATTCCGGGATAAAAAAACGAACAGCACCTGGAACATCCTCGGTCAAGCGGTCGAAGGTCCTTTAGCAGGAGAAACGCTCACCCCCATTCCCCATCATGATACGTTCTGGTTTGCCTGGGCCGCATTTCAACCCCCGGATTCCTTGATGGAGGAGTAACCTTTTTTAGGGGAGAATACGGAGATATGTCGAGCCGGTACTGATTTATCAGGCCGGCTCGATGGTATTAAAGCTATGGGACCAGGATGAGTTTGCCCAGCGATCTTGAAGGGAGAAGATCATTGACATCGATTCGTGATCAATTTAAACTGGGATGTAGAGGCGAGTTTCTCTTACGCTGTGTTATGATCAATAAATCATGGTGTCAATTCCATGCAAACTCTAATCCTTAGGAGATATCCATGACTCAACTACTGCTCACCCCATCCCAGTGGAAAGAAGTCCTGATCTCCATGGGGATCCTAGCTGGTTCGTTCCTGTTGGGCCGTTTGTTATTATTGATCCTTGATCGGGTCGTGGTCCGGATTTTGGAGAGTACGCGGACAGAATTTGATAACGCTCTTCTTGAAGCGCTCAGGTTACCTGTATTCCTGTTATCTATCTTCATCGGACTCCAGATAGGGATCCAACGGCTGCCTTTTTTTCCAGAGGAATGGGTGGTTTATAGGAATCACTTCTTCTTTATCCTTTACTGGATGTTGGCCATCCTGGCTAGCGTGCGGGTCGTTAATGAAATTGCATCGTGGTATGACCAAAAGATGGCCGAACAAACAGACTCTACGTTGGATGAGCAAGTTTTACCTTTTGCCCGCCGCGTGTTTCTCGTTTTAATTGGTTTCATTGCCCTCATCCTCCTTTTGAGCCATTTTGAAGTCAACATCAGCGCGTTCGTTACCACACTCGGGATTGGATCTTTGGCGGTGGCTCTGGCTGCGCGCGCCACGCTGGAAGACACGATCAACGGATTTGTGATCATGGCGGATCGGCCTTTCAGGATTGGCGACCGGATTGAGATCCTGGAATTGGATACCTGGGGAGATGTGAAGGATGTGGGATTGCGCAGCACCCGCATTCGAACCCGCGATAATCGGATGGTTGTCATCCCCAACTCGGTGATAGGGACCAGTCTGATTGTCAATCACTCCATCCCCAGCACGGTGTATCGCGTGGAAACCCATGTCTGCGTGGGCTATGGTACCGATATCGATCAGGTCAGACAAGTGATGATCGACGCTGTCAGCAGGCAGGATTGGGTCATGAAAGAGCGAAGGATCGAGGCCCTTTTCGTTGAATGGGGGGATTACGCGATGATATTCCGGGTTCGATGTTGGATCGAAAATTATGTAGAAACGAGGCGCATTTTGGATAAACTCAACAGTTGCCTGTATGATGCCCTGATCGAAGCAGGGATTGATCTCCCTTATCCAACTTATACGGTTTATCACCGTGTGAATGAAGATCAGAGAAAAGGTATCGTTCGGGCATTCCAATCCTTTCCCAAGAACGATTAAGAATGAATTGCCCAGGCATGGTTTTACATGGCGGAACTCAAACTAATCCTGTTTATCCTTAAAGAATTGGTTCACCTTAACACAATGTGGAGAGGTTCTATAATAGGATCGGAATTATGTGGTGAAAGGCAGATAAAGAAAGGAAGGTAGGGAATGAATTTTTTAGATACCGTTTTCTATGGAAACAGCATTCAAAGATGGTTTATGGCATTTGGCATCCTGGTGCTTGTGGTGATCTTTCTGGAATTGATAAAAAAGTTTTCTAAAAATCGCGTGGTCTCCCTGATCGAAAAGTCTGCCACGGAAATCGACGATTACTTTCTTCCTTTGCTCCGGCAAACACGTTTCTTCTTTTTATTGATCATCGGCATCTACGTGGGGTCCTTAGTGTTGTCCTTGTCGGAAGGAAATCAAACCATATTAAACAAAGTAATTCGGATTGCCTTTTTCCTGCAGCTTGGTTTCTGGGGGATGAGTTTGATCACCTTTTATGTCAACCGCGGCGTTTCTGGGAAATTGGATGAGGACCAAGGGGAATCTGCCACCACCATTGATGCCTTTGGTTTGGTAGCGAAAATCGCTCTCTGGGTCCTGGTGGGGCTGCTGATCCTGGATAACCTGGGCGTGGAGATCAGCTCGCTCATCGCCAGTCTAGGGATTGGGGGCATTGCGGTTGCTCTGGCAGTCCAAAATGTATTGGGGGATCTATTTGCGTCTTTATCCATTGCTATGGATAAACCCTTTGCCATGGGAGATTTTATCGTTGTGGATGAATTTGCGGGCACGGTGGAGGATATCGGGCTGAAAAGCACACGTGTTCGCAGCCTGTCAGGAGAAGAGTTAGTGTTTTCTAATTCGGATTTGTTGAACAGCCGCATCCGGAATTACAAACGCCTGCAGGAGCGAAGAATAGACTTTACTTTTGGTGTTTCTTATGAGACGCCTCATGAAACGCTGCAGCAAATTCCATCCATGGTTGAGAATGTCGTCCAATCCCTGGAGGAGGTCCGTTTTGACCGCGCGCATTTGAAAACGCTGGGTGATTTTGCTTTGATTTTCGAAGTGGTCTATTTTGTGGAACGGCCTGATTATAATTTTTATATGGATGTGCAGGAAGCCATTAATCTCGCTCTCTACCGGCGTTTTGAAGACGAGAATATTGACCTCCCCTACCCCACACAAAAAATATTACTTAACCGCTAAAAAAGATCACTCACCTATTTTTGAGCTTCCCCGGGCTCCAATGGATGTCTATCCATAAGTTCCCCTATAGAATGAATCACAGAGCAATCCGCATCCGGGAAAGTGTCATGGGGGTCGATCAGGATGGTATGCAGTCCCGCATTTTTCGCCCCCAAAATGTCCGCGTAATAATTGTCGCCGATGAATAAAGTCTGCTGAGGTGTGCTCTGGGCTAGGTCCAGGGCGAATTCAAAGATCGCCTGGTCAGGTTTCCAACTCTGGATTTCTCCGGCTGTATAATGAAAATCAAAGTAGTGGGCGAGGTTATGTTCGCTTAACTCACCCCCAATAGGCATGGATCGGTTGGAGACCAATCCCAGTGTGTACCCTTCCCGTTGTAACGCGGACAGCGTGGGATGAACATCGGGAGGGATCCATGGTTCTGGTTGATATTCTTTCTCCATTCCCGGTTGAAGCTGAGAAGACAGGGCGCTGCCGCGCTGTTCATCTAATCCCAAAGCTATCAGTTTGCGTTTCAGGTAGTTTTCCCAAAAAGGTGGGGTCAACTTGTCAAACTCATTAATATCCTCCATCAATTCCTGTGAATTGGCCCAATAATAATGCACGAAGCGTCTCGTATTTCGCTTTGATTTGGAGTCCACACCAACACCCGCGTTCTCAAGAAGGCGGAAAAAAACATCCAGGGAAGAGGGCCGGCGGTGACACAGGGTCCCGTCAAAATCAAATAAAAGAGTGTGCACCCTTTGTGGCAGGATCATATTAATATCTCCCATATGATCCGTGAACGGTGAAATATAATCTCAGGTGCGTTGAATATCATTTAATCTGACCCTTTGCTTTTCTCCACAAGGGTTCCTACTCCTGGGTTCTGACTTATAATACACTGGGATTATATGATATAAAGCGAGATGTGCAGCGGTCAGGTTTTTTGGATCCTTTACCGTGGAGTTTGATTTTAGATCAAGTAATCACGTTATCTACCAGTGGTCAATACATGTTTGAAAGAGCAGGAAAACGAGGCCGACTTCGGTCAATTTTTTTAATTATTCTCATCGTTACCATTCCTTGTTACTGCATTGGTTTGGTCTTTGTGCGCATAAACACGATCAAGCGCGACACTCCCACTCCGTCACCTACACAGGATTTCCAACCCGCGCCGACCCTAACAGAAACTTTGAAACCCCTGGTACGGACCCCGTTCCCCTCTTTTACACCCTCCTTGACGCCCTTGCCGACGAATACCTGGACTCCCACTCCCTTGCCTACAGACACCCCGCTCCCTTCACCGACGCCTTCACCGACCTTGACGAGTACACCGTCCGAAACGCCGACATTCACTGCCTCACCCACGGATCTACCTTCCGAGACACCGACCATCGCGCCTTCCCCGACGGAAGACGGTTCCTAAGGATTGATTATGGATAGTATGGAAATGAATGACCTTCTTCTGGATTTGCTTCACGTTCCGGGTTTGTCAGGGCGCGAAGACCCTGTCCTTCGTTACCTTCAAGAAATCTGGGAACCTCTGGTGGACGAACTCCGGGTGAGCCCTTTAGGCAGCCTGGAGGGGGTGGTGAGAGGAAAAATTTCTCAGCCGCGCCCCAAAATCCTATTTGCTGCACATATGGATGCCATCGGCTTGATGGTCACAGGTTATCAAGGTGATTTCCTGCGTGTGACCTCTGTGGGTGGTGTGGATCCCCGGGTTTTACCGGGGGGGATCGTTACCGTGCACGGGGAGGAGAATTTGCCGGGGGTGATCGACCAGCTCCCGAACGCTCTCCTTCCTGACTCAGCTCCGAAGGATTCCGTGGAGTTAAAATATCTGATTGTGGATCTCGGTCTGAAAGAAGCAGAGTTAAAGGACCTGGTCCAGATAGGGGATCTGGTCTCATTTCAACAGCCTCCTCTCATCATGGGAGACAAGTTGATCGCTGGACCTGCATTGGATAACCGGGCATCCGTGGCTGCGATCACGATCATGCTAGCTTCACTTCAGACCAGAGCCCCTGCCTGGGATGTATGGGTTGTCGCCACCTCCCAGGAGGAGGAGAACATGTCCGGGGCGTTGACATCGGCCTATACTCTCCAGCCAGATCTGGCTGTTGCTGTGGATGTCACGTTTGCTTCCGCCCCGGGAACGCCGGATCATAAATCTTTTTCCATGGGCGAAGGGATCCCCTTAGGTTGGGGGCCCAGCGTACATCCCGGTCTGCATCGGGCTTTTGAAAAAGCCGCTGAAGAAGAAGATATCTCTGTAAAGAGAGAACCTCTCCCCATGCGCTCGGGGACGGATGCCGATGTCCTGCAAATTTCAGCAGCCGGTGTGCCTACGATGGTGCTCAGTATTCCTCTTCGTTACATGCACACTCCGGTCGAAATGGTGCATAAAGAAGATATCCGGGCAGTGGCAAAATTGAGCCAGGCTTTTATCGATCGTTTAGACGCGAATTTTTTAGCCACCCTAGAATGGGAAGAATGACGGATGACCACAGACAATCAACTTGACCTTTCTCTTATTGAAACCTTATCCAACCTCAGCGGTGTTTCTGGTGCGGAAAGCGCTGTCCGGGAACGCGTCATGAAAGAAATCAAACCCTTTGCTGATGAAATTCAGGTGGACCCACTGGGGAATTTACTTGTTGCTTGCCGGGGAGAAGATAGCGGTCCCAGAATGAAAGTGATGGTTGCGGCGCATATGGATGAAGTGGGCTTCATGCTGACCGCAGAGGATGATGATGGTTGTTATCGCTTTGCAAAGGTTGGGGGGATTTCCGATAAATACCTGACCGGAAAATCGGTATGGGTTGGGAAAGAACAGGTCCCTGGTGTGATCGGCCTACCCCCCATTCACCTCACGGAAAAGAAGGATCGAAAAAAAATCGTTCCCCTGAAAAAGCTCCGGATTGATGTGGGAGCTGGCTCCGCTGATCGCGTTCAGGTGGGAGACCGGGCGGTGTTTGCTACCCCGTTTAAACGGGTTGGAGATTCCCTGATTGGAAAAGCTTTTGATGATCGCCTGGGCGTGGCAATCCTGATTGAACTCATCAAGCGCGCTCCCAGGCATATTGATCTCCTGGCTGCTTTCACCGTTCAGGAAGAGATCGGGCTGCGGGGAGCCCGCGTGGCTGCATACAAACTGAATCCGGAATGCAGTATCGTCTTAGATACAACACCTGCCCGTGATTTCCCCGTCTGGGAAGAAGGGGTTGAGAACGCGTTTTATAACACACGTTTAGGGAAAGGTGCTGCTGTTTACACTGCGGATTCCGGGACGATATCGGATCCCCGGCTGGTCCAATATCTCCTCCGTGTCGGGGAAGAAGAGGGTCTCTCTTTCCAATTTCGCCAGCCGGGGGGTGGAAGGACAGATGCAGCTGCCATTCACAGACAACGCGGCGGTATTCCGAGCGTTTCGATTTCTGTACCCACCCGGTACTTACATTCTCCTGTCTCGTTGGTCAGGTTGGAGGATTACCAGGCGACCTTGAATTTCGTGGAAACCGCCCTGAAGCACATATCCCCGGACATATTGAGCCCCATGGGTGCATAGCGTTGGAGAAAAGGAAAAAGGAGTAGATTGATGAAGTCACTGTTAAAGTCATTGGTTGAAATCCCGGCTCCCCCGGGACATGAAAAGGAGCTCCGGGATTATGTTCGGGAAGAAGTCGAAACGATGGCGGATGAAATCAGAGTTGACTCCATGGGAAATTTGATCGTCCGCAAAGGGGAGGTGGGGGAGGGGGGGAAGCGGATCATGATTGTCTCCCACCTCGACGAAATAGGACTCATCGCCACGCATATAGACAAGCGCGGCTTCATTCGTTTCACGAACATGGGGGGTGTTTACCCCAGTTATTTGCTGGGCGGGAGAGTGCGGTTTCTGGATGGTACGCGCGGGGTGATTGATGTGGAAGGAACAGGGAAACGCAAAAAGGTCCCTGGACTTGACAAAATGTATATTGACATCGGGGCGGAAAATGAGAATCAATGCTCGATTAAGATCGGGGATGTGGCGGTGTTTGACCGGCCGTGGTTAGATTTGGGAAAGCGGGTGGTCTCCAAAGCTCTGGATGACCGGGTTGGCGTGGCGGTGATGGTGCAAACGTTACGTGAAGTGCATCAATCCCAAAAACGAACCCCACATGAAAGTTGGTTTGTGTTCAGCAACCAGGAGGAGGTAGGTTTACGGGGAGCCGGGCCTGCCGCATACCAGCTGGAACCGGATATCGGCTTAGCGATTGATGTGACCCGGACGGGTGATACACCCCAGGGAGCGAAGATGGATGTTTGCTTGGGGGATGGGCCGGCTATAAAAATCAGGGATAAAGGGATGCTCTCACATCCAGAGGTGGTGGATTGGATGATAGATGTCGCTCAAAAGCATAAAATCAGCTACCAGAGAGAGGTTTTAGAAAGAGGTACAACGGATGCTGCCTCCATTCAACTCACGCGAGGAGGCGTTCCTTCTGGTTGTTTATCCATCCCCTGCCGCTATGTGCACAGTCCCTCGGAGATGGTGGATTGGGACGATGTTCAACAAGCTGCTATTTTGCTAGAAAAGCTGCTTTTTGAGCCTTTTTTGGGCAGCTGACGGAAAATATGACTCTCAGGAATGTAGATTTATGGTTTAATATGTCTTCATTGCCTTTGAGCCCACTGGAACCACCGGATAGAACTATGAAGAAGATGATCCTGATTGCAATCCTGAGCCTGATGTTCACTGCTTGCACACAAATCCCTTTTATTGGTAATTCTCAATCGGAGGTAAAGGGGACGACCCCTGCCGTCACAGAGACCCCCGTTGCGCCCGAGGAAACAGCCACTCTACAGCCTTCCAGCAGTGAGAAAAGCGTGTTTACGGTTTGGGTCCCCCCTCAATTTGACCCCCAGAATGGGACTCCAAGCGGGGACCTTTTCAAAGCGCGTCTGGAAGAGTATTCTTCTCAAAACCCCTCCTTGAAGATCGATGTCCGGGTGAAGGATCTTTCCGGACCCGGGAGCATCCTGAATACGTTACGAACTGCACAGAAAGCAGCTCCTGGAGTCCTGCCGGATGTGATTGCCATCCCGCGTCCTTTGATGGAAAAAGCAGCTGAGGAGGAATTGATCACCCCATTTGGTGAGTATGCGGCTTTTTTTGAGGAGAAAAGTTGGTATTCATTTGCCGACCAATTATCAGTCTATAACGAGAACACATACGGGATTCCATTTGCGGCGGACATCTTGGTTTTTGCGTATCAGTCAGGTAGTTTTGAGAATCCGCCTGGTACATGGGAAGAGCTGCTTTCCACTTCACAGGTGATGATCTTTCCTGCTTCAGATTCTGATTCGCTTGTCACCTTCGCGTTTTACGAGAGTTTAGGGGGGGAGTTTGCACAATTAAATGATACTTATCTCGTTGATAGAACCCCTATTTTAGAGGTCTTGACCTTTTACCAACAAGCCCACCAGGCGGAGGTCATGCCTTTTTGGTTGACACAATTTGAAACAGATCAGCAAGCCTGGAATGCCTATACCCAGCGTCGGTCCACCCAAGTCATTACTTGGAGTTCAAGTTTTTTGCAAGCGAATGCTCCAAATACATCTTTAGCAGCTTTACCTACCTCAAATGGTAAAGCGTTTTCTTATACCACGGGCTGGATGTGGTCGATTGTTGACAAAGGTTCGGAACGGGTTGATTTGGGTGCGCAGTTCATTGATTTCTTTACTGAAGAACGTTATCTTGCAGAATGGACCACGGAGGCGGGTTTTGTCCCTCCTCTTTCCTCCTCGATGCCTTTTTGGGGAAAAGACGAGGGAGGGGGTAACCTTTTTGAGCGGATTCTTCCTGCTGCGAACTTGATTCCTTCTCAGGAATTTCTAGATCATGCAGGCCTTGTCTTTCAGGAAGCAGTCATCTCGGTGCTCGAAGATCAGGTGGATCCAGAAGAAGCTGTATCTCAAATTCAGGATCAACTCCAGGATCAATAGGTTTTCTGGTTTCATATCTCGTGGCTGGTATTTCTCTGGTGGATGTACGCATCACCACATCCTGGTAGGCGTTCAAGGAGAGGATACGTTTCGCGCCTCTAGCCAGAGCAAGGCATATGTTTTTCTGTTTCACTTCTCAAAATCCATCAGCCATGTTATAATGACCAGCCGTGTAATTGCAGGATGAAAACGCCGTTGGAATTTTGGCATTATATAAATAACATGAAAGGTAATTAAAAATGAATGACTTATTGAAAGCTTTTGAAGCTGAGGATAACCCAAACATCCCTGATCTGCGCTCTGGCGACAATGTCAGCGTTTTTGTGCGCATTAAAGAAGGGGATAATTTACGGATTCAAGAATTCAAAGGAACGGTGATCCGTGTTCGCGGATCGGGGAACAACAAGACCTTTACGGTTCGGCGCATCGCAAGCAATGGTATCGGCGTGGAGAGGACCTTTCCCACCAGGTCTCCCATGATCGATCGGGTCGATGTCCACCGCAGTTCCTTTTCTCGCCGTTCCAGATTGTATTACTTGCGAGCCCGCAGCGGGAAAAAAGCACGTTTGAAACAAAAATTTACATCTGAATGACCTTCATAAATTTCAGATAAGAGCGCAGTGATATTCACTGCGCTTTCGTTATTTAAGGTATGGAAATGCCTTGCTTTTATGAATACTCCAGTAATACTCCCGGCGGGGTATAATAAGCTCGGCGGTTTATCATTATTGTTGTTTTGGGGAGAAGTATGTCACCTGACAATCGACCGATTGGACTCTTTGATTCCGGCGTCGGGGGGTTATCTGTGTTGCGCGCTGTCCGGGATCAATTTCCGGATGAGAATTTAATCTATATCGCTGACCAGGCCCATGTCCCTTATGGGCCCCGCCCCAAGACAGAGGTCGCGAAATTATCACATGGTATCGTGCGTTTCCTGGTTAACCGGGATGCGAAACTGGTCGTCGTTGCCTGCAACACCGCGTCTGCTGCTGCCTTGAAAAAACTACGTGCATCTTATCCAACGCTGCCTTTTGTGGGTATGGAACCAGCTGTGAAACCAGCTGCAGAGGAGACCAACAGCGGTGTTGTAGGGGTCTTAGCCACGCCAGCCACCTTTCAAGGGGAGTTGTACAATTCCACCGTGGAACGCTTCGCTCAAGGGGTCACAGTTCTCCAGCATACATGTCCCGGTTTGGTGCGTCAGATTGAGATGGGACATGTTGCGGATGCGGAGACGAAAGACATTTTAGAAAGAGCTCTTATACCTATGCTGGAAAAGGGGGTGGATAAAGTGGTCATGGGATGTACGCATTATCCTTTTGTCATCCCCCTCATCAAGGAAATCGTCGGGGCGGAAATTGAAGTCATTGATCCTGCACCGGCAGTGGCCCGGCAGGTGGGTAGGTTGTTAGATCAATATGATTTGCGAGCCAAAACAGGTGGAAAGGGTCAGATCCAGTTTATGACCACGGGGGACCCTGAGGAATTCTCGAGATTGCTCATTCAGCTTGTAGGGCTTGAAAGTCAAGTTAAAAGGTTGGTTTGGATAAAAGGGGAATTGGTGGAACGGTGAAGGAACCCGAGGTCCACTGATTGCGGATTTTCACTGGTTTCTGTTCAACCACGCTAAAAGCCTTTTTTTTGACCAGGTGTTAATCACATTTTCCGCGCTCGCCCAACCCCGACGTGCTGTGGCCAAGCCATATGGAAGGTAATCAAACTCATCGGGCCCGTGCGCGTCCGTGTTAATGCTGATAGGGATCCCATCTTGAACCGCCCGGCGGACGTATATGTCCGAAAGGTCAAGACGCATGGGGTTGGCGTTGACCTCTAATGCCGTTCCTTGCTCTGCAGCCGCTTCAAAGATACTGTCCATATCCAGGTCAGCAGGTTCTCGTTTACCAATTAACCTGTTGGTGGGATGCCCAATGATATCTACATATGGGTTCTGAATGGCGCGCAACATCCGGGCTGTTGCTTTCTCCCGGGACTGACGCATGCTGGTATGGAGGGAAGCGATGACGATATCTAGCTCAGCGAGGACCCGATCGGGAAAATCCAACTTTCCATCAGCTAAGATTTCCATTTCAATTCCCTGGAGTAAGGTGATCTGATCGCCTAACATTTCTTGCACACGCTGGATCTCTTCTTTCTGTGCTTTTAAGTCATCTCCTGTTAATCCACCAGCGATGCCCAGGCTTTGGGAGTGGTCTGTGACCGCCAGTATTTCATATCCCCTCTTGATGGCTCCCAGTGCCATTTCTTTTATGGAGTACTTACCATCGCTCCATTCAGAATGGCTGTGAAGTTCGGAGATGACATCTCCTTGTTCGATCAGCGCTGGCAGTGTGCCTTCTTTAGCAGCTTGTATTTCACCCCGATCTTCGCGAAGTTCGGGAGGGATCCAGGCTAATCCCAGGGTTTTGTAAAGGTCCCTTTCATCCTCAAAAAGCAGTTCATATTCATCCTCGATCCGGAGCAGTGCATGTTCTGAAAGGGAATACCCCTGATCTAACGCGAGTTCGCGCAAACGCACATTGTGATCTTTTGCTCCGGTTGCAAATTGCAGAGCGGTCCCGAATCTTTCTGGGGGATGAACCCACAATTGAGCTCGCATGCCCCCTCTGAAGCTCACGCTGGATTTAACATCTCCAGAACTGACGATCTCTGCAACCAGTGGATGATTCAAAAAGGTTTCCATGACCGTTTTAGGGTCCTTGGATGCCGCTAAAAGGTCCAAATCTCCCACTGACTCTCGCCTACGGCGTAAACTTCCTCCTGCCTGTGCCTGGGTTACCTGGGGTAATTCCCGCAATGTTTGGAGCAGTTTCTCTGCAAAAGGTAAAGCATCGCCCAGGCGTGTTCGACCAGCGCGCTTTTTTAGGGATTCCACCCCCGAGATGATGTTTTCTTCGGTTTTTGGTCCCAGGCCGTCTAATGCCCTTAACTTCTGGTCTTCTGCAGCTGCCTGCAGCTCATCCAGGGTGGTGATCTCCAACGCCTGCCAGATCTGGCCTACCCGTTTGGGCCCCAGCCCCGGGACATCTAGCCATTTGACAAGCGACGGCGGCACTTCCTTTTTAAGCTCTTCAAGAAAGCTAAGTGAACCGGTTTCTAATAATTCTTGAATCTTCTCGCTGATCGCTTTCCCCACGCCTGGGATCTCCTGGAGGGCACTGCTTTCGTGAATTTGAGAGACATCTCGTCCTAATTCACGCAAGCTCTCAGCGGCTTTACGATAGGCAAGAATCTTGTAGATCACATCTCCGCGGATCTCTAAAAGGTCAGCGATCAAATCGAGTTTCTCTGCGATCTGCACGTTGTCCATGCGTTTTATTTTTGTCCTTATACAGCCTTAGTGTCGAAATAGCGACTCTCATAACGGGGGGGTGTGGATGCCTGTTCGCATCCCGAATCACCACGATGTCTTATGGGTTTCTATTCTGGGACCAGATACCGTTTTCTCCAAGGTGGAAAGAACGGCTTGTGGAGTTACCTGTTCAACCCTTCGCTTTTGAGTTCTTTTTTTAAGTTTTCAATCGCTGCCACAGGTGTGGGATCGACATCGTACAACATGGCCAGATAATATGCGACATAATCACCCAGGTGGAGCGTTGACCACTGTTGTGCCAGACGGGATTTCCCTCTGGCATCTATGAAATCTGTGTTGAGTCCTTCCAACATAAATTGCTTTTTTGTCAGGTTCACACGAGCCTGGTTGCGGCTGTGAGTGGCATCAGCGCGTAGAAAGAGCGCCATGGTTTTGAAAAGCGCTTCTTCGGGGTTCAGTACACCCGCCAGGGTGTTGTGATCCGCTTCGGGAAGGGCTTCCCATTGTCCCCAGGCTTTGGAGAGTTCGTTTACCTGCGTTTTCCAGCGCCTTGCCACGGGGGTTAGGTGTTCCGTGCCTATGATGCAAACCCATCGTTCGACAAGCTGACCGGCAAGCCGTTTGGCTGGGTTTTTGGGGATAGGCAGATCTGAAAATAATTCCTTCTGCTGCTTCCTGAGGACGGATACCGCCTCCTTCACCTCAGGGGTCGGATCAGGGATGATTCCTGACCTGAAAAGGGCAGCTAAGAGCAGAGTGAAGGAGTAACCTACTGCAGCCCGGGGTTGCCCCTGGTGTGAAAACTGCCATAAGATGGAGTTTTCTTCCTTCACCCGATGAGCCAACCTGCCGCCGGTCGTGATGCCTATGACCCGACAGCCTCGTTCCACAGCTGTTTCAAACGCGGAAAGGGTTTCCTCAGTATTTCCGGAATGGGAAGAAGCGATGAAAAGGGTTTCCTTCCCCCTCACCCAGGCTGGGAGATCATAATTCCGGTGAACATATATCGGTACTTCACCCAGGGGAGCGGCGTAGGCTTTGGTCAATGAGCCCCCGATGGCGGATCCACCCATACCGGCGATTACCACACGGGTGATGTCCGTCCATTCCGGGAGCGGTAAATCTAGCCCGATCTCCCAGGCTTTTGCCACTTGTTCAGGGAGTCCATTGATCTCGGCGAGCATATTTTGGGTGTCCAGGGTTTGAAACGCTTCGTGGTCATTTAGATGCATTCTTTTCTCCTCTAAGAAAGGTCCTGCAGCAGTTTGTATACCGTTCTTCTGGCCCATTTTGACCGTTCCGCTACGTCTTTGGCTATTTTGGAGGGGGGCAGTCTGTCCTCCCTTTGCAGTTTTTGTAATTCATCAAGCAGCTTTTCCCTGGACCACTTCTGGTCTAATGGAGATGCTCCCTTGAGGACCAATGTGAATTCTCCCCGGGGTCCTTGTCTCTGAAAATGTTCCACTGCTTCCCTTAAGCTGCCTCTGAAAATTTCTTCGTGAAGCTTAGTGAGTTCCCTGGCCACGGTGATGTCCCTATTTCCAAATATTTCTTCCATCTCCGGGAGGGAATCCAGAATCCGGTGCGGCGATTCCAGAAAGATAAGCGTATAAGGCTCATCCATTACCGCCCGGAAGACTTTTTTCCGGTGGCTGGATTTGCGGGGGATGTAACCCAGGAAGTGGAAGGAGTCAGTCGGGAGGCCGGAGGCGGAGAGCGCGGCGATCAAAGAACTGGGACCGGGAATGGGTACGACAGCATGACCAGCTTTTAGGGCAGCCCGGATAAGGTTATAACCCGGGTCATTGATCCCTGGTGTGCCAGCATCGGAAACCAGGGCAAGGTTTCCTTCTTCTAAATAATCGATCAGGGCTGCAATTTTTTCTTCTTTGTTATGCTCGTGATAGCTGGTAAGGGGGGTGGAAATTTGGTAATGATCGAGCAGTTTGCCGGTGGTCCGGGTATCTTCAGCTGCGATCAGAGAAACTTCGTCTAAGATGCGCACTGCTCGATACGTGATATCTTCCAAATTCCCGATGGGGGTCGCTACGACATATAATGTGCCCATTTCAAACTTCTTCAGACAGGATTTTTTTCGTGTTGCGGGCTAATTTGCGGCGGGGAAGCATCACGCGCCGCCCGCAGCCCAGGCATTCAATCTTAATATCTCCTCCCAGGCGAACCACTTTCCACTTATCTTCGCCGCAGGCATGAGGTTTTCGGAGTTTGAGGATGTCATTCAGTTTAAGATCGGGTAACATGCTGGCATTATAACATTCCTTTTTGGCACCTTTTTCCCTCTTTGAGACCGGTGAAACTCCCCTCCATCAGCCCGGAAGGCGGGTGGTATAATGCTCCAACAGGAGAAAAGTTATGTTAAACCTTGATCCAGCAACATTGATCTCGCGAATCATCATCTTGATTACGGCTTTTTCAGTCCATGAGTTTGCCCATGCCTGGACTGCTGATCAGTTCGGGGACCAAACGCCGCGAATGAACGGCAGGCTGACATTAAATCCCGCTGCCCACCTGGACCCCATGGGCTCTTTAATGTTGATCGTAGCTGGATTTGGATGGGCGAAACCTGTGCCAGTCAACCCTTACGCGTTAAAGCGAAGCTCCCCTGCGGGTCCGATGTGGGTTTCCCTGGCGGGCCCTTTATCGAATTTCCTGATGGCGATTCTGGCAGCTGTGCCTTTCCGCACAGGTTTGGTTTCCTTGAATGCGGCGATTTCAGCTTCCTATAATGGATCGCGAATTTTTCCCACCCTGCCCGGTTTTTTGTGGGAGTTCATTTCTATTAATTTAGTCTTGATGCTCTTTAACTTGATTCCCTTGGCGCCTCTGGATGGGGAGAAGGTGGCTATGTATTTTGTCCCTCCTTCTTGGAAACAAACCCTTGAAGAAATTCGACCCTACGGACCTATGATCTTGCTGGCTCTTTTCATCCTTGGTCCTTATCTGGGTTTGGATATCCTGGGATGGATCCTGGGACCGCCGCTGCGCTTTTTGGTGAGGTTGTTGATTGGATGAGTGTGGATAGAATTTTTTACCGGGCTCGCCAATTCTGGCACACGCTTACCGGCAAGCTTTCCCACCGAAACTGGGAAGAGGTGCGTTCAACCCTGGCTCCGGACCCGTTAGCTTTATTTATGGAGATGTCTGACCCCGAGCAAACACACGGCTTTCGAGTCTATCGCAGGCTAAAAGCTGAGGGGTATCAGGATCCGGACTTACTCGCTGCTGCATTACTTCACGATGTGGGCAAAAACCGCTCCCCATTGGCGGTTTGGGAACGGGTGTGGATTGTGGTTGCCTCCTCAATTTTCTCCCAAAGCTCAAAGCAGAACACTTCCCCCGCCCGGGGTGATGACAGGCATCCTATGACTGTCGCAAAGCACCATCCTGCGTGGGGAGCGGAGATGGCTTTTCAGCGGGGGGCATCCCCCACCACTGTATGGCTGATCCGAAACCATGAAAGGCAGGATTTTAAAGGGATCGAGGACACCTCTCGACTTCGGATGTTAAAGGCACTGAAAAATGCCGATGATATGTGCTGATTATTATCTGAAGCCTGAACTGAAAAATAGGGGCAGGTCGGAGAGGAGCTGTTTTCAGGGGACTGCTGCCAGGATTAGCTCTCGGGAGATGAGCTGTGAGTAAAGAAAACAAATCTCGCTGTTATTGTTACATTGTGAAATGCGCGGACGAGACATTTTATACCGGGTGGACGACGGATGTCCATCGCAGGGTGGGGGAGCATAATGCAGGGAGAGGGGCTTTTTATACGAAATGGCGGAGGCCCGTGGAATTAATCTATGTGGAAGAGCACCCCGACCGGTCCGCAGCCATGAGCAGGGAGTATGAAATTAAACAGCTTTCCCATGAGCAAAAGAAAACTTTGTCCCAAAAGTGTGAAATCGAGATGGAAACTGGTGAATTCCCATGTGAGGGGTGATCTTCACCGCTTGGAAAAAGGCAGTGACCTGAAATAGAAAATCCATCGTTGCATAATGGAGGATTTTCTAGGTCTGATTTACAAGAAAAAAAACAAACTCAAGGTAGGTTCTGAACCAAGGAGGATGGACTTATGAATACAAAACGCGATCCCATTCGCTATTTAGGGGAGGAGTATCAGCGTTTGGCAGAGGAAGGCTTGACCTGGGAGCCCAGAGAGCTTCAAGGTGCGAGTAAACCGGTTTCTAAAGTGGATGGTCGTGAGGTCATCGTCCTGTGCTCGAATAATTACCTCAATTTGTCCACTCACCCCAATGTCGTGGAGGCTATGGTAAGGGCAACCGAGAAATACGGTGCGGGCGCGGGGAGTGACCGTTCCATTGCCGGGGATACATCCCTCCATCGAAAACTGGATCGACGGTTAGCAGAATTTAAAGATGCCCCTTCTTCCCTTACCTTTCAAACGGGATTTATGACCAATCAAGGGGTGGTCGCTCAACTTGCGGGGGAAGGGGACCTGTATGTTTCGGATGAGTTGAATCATGGCTCGATTATCGATGGCATGCGGTTGACCAAAGCAGACAAGGCTATCTACAAGCATAAGGATGTTGATGATCTTGCCCGCATTATGGAAGAGGCGGAAACACACCAGCCCGCCTATCAGCATATCTGGATCGTCACAGACGGTGTCTTCAGTATGGATGGGGATTTGGCGCCTTTACCTGAAATTGCGGATATCGCCGCCGAGCATGGCGCGGGTGTTTACGTGGATGATGCCCATGGGGAAGGGGTGCTTGGTGAAGGGGGAAGGGGGATCGTGAATCATTTTAACTTGACCCGGGACCAGGTTCACGCGGAGATGGGGACTTTTTCGAAGGCTTTTGGTATTGTAGGTGGTCACCTGAGCGGGAGTGAAGAACTGACTAAATTTGCCATGAACAAAGCCAGGACCTGGCTGCTGAGTGGTGCCCTGCCGCCCAGTGTTGCAGCGGCTACCATCGCTGCCATAGAGGTCATGGAAAATGAGCCAGAGCGCGTGGAGCGCGTCTGGAAAAATCGGGAGTATTTCCTCCAGGAGATGAAAGCCTTGGGGTTTGATACCGGACACAGCGAAACTCCGATTGTCCCCCTCATGTGCGGGGAGAGCAAAACCGCTAAAAAGCTGGCAGACTATGTCTGGAAGGAAGGCTTATATGTCCTCCCTATCGTTTATCCCATGGTCGCCCGAGGAATGGCAAGGATCAGGGTGCAGCTTTGTTCGGAACACACACAGGCACAACTGGATGAAGCCATTCAGGCTTTCAAAAAAGGTGGGAAACAGATTGGGCTCATCTAGCCAAAAAGAGATCCGGGAAGAAACTCTTTCACAAGATGGAAAAGCCAGCCTTCTGCAGCTGGCTTTTTTGTTTTTTGGCTTGGAAATTCGTTTTCCTCCGTTTACGTTGCTTCTTGATTTTTCTTCTCCATTTATGTATGATTAGATAAGTATCATACATAATTTCCATATCTCTAAACCACAATGATGTGAAAATAAAATATTGGGTATGCCTGTTAGGAGGAACCAATGAGAAAAGGCCTGGTCTTGTTCTGTCTGAGTATCTTCACACTCCTGATCGGTGGTTGTATTCCTGAAACTCCTCTCCCTCCTTGTCCAGCAGTGGATTTGGTAGCACCTGAACTTTACTCCCCGGACTGGTGGGAGGTATTAGATGGGAACACGGTTATCCTGGAATGGGAATACCCAGATCCAGCATGTGAACCCGAAGGGTATCAAATCATCCTCTCCAAAACCCGCGATTTTTCTGTGATCGATATCACAGGTGGGACGGGAAACCCGAACACATCTTGGATGCCAGCTGATCCTTTAGACCCTGCGACCGAATACTTCTGGCGGGTAGCAGCCATGCATGGCACCACGGTGGGACCCTATTCCCAAGAATTACGTTCTTTTTTCACAGAACCTATCTGCGATCCAGCCGCGCAAGTGGCACCGGAATTATCTCTTCCCGCAGATGGGGGGATTTTTGAGCGGGGCTATTCCTCCCTGGAATGGTCTTATCCAGATCCCTCCTGTATTCCGTCCAGCTACCGGGTTGAATTGTCCACCACGCCGGATTTTTCAGATACATCGTTATTCGGGGCTACTGGAAATCCCTCCACCCGCTGGGGGCCGGGAGGGCCATTGGAACCCGCAACGCACTATTATTGGCGTGTTGCTCCTTTCACAGAGGGAACCCTTGGTCCTTACTCGAACCGGCGGGACTTTTTTACGGATCCCTGGTGTGGTGCGGGTGAGGTTCCCCAGCCGATATTAGATGCACCTGGTCCTTATCAGATCGTTACGGATCTTGTGCCAATCTTGGAATGGTCTAATCCGGGGATGTGCCTGCCGGAGAGTTATCTCATTCATCTCTCTCCGGATCATGATTTCTCTGACATGTCCCTCTCAGGTGCTACCGGCACACCGGATACATCCTGGGCTCCAGGTTCTTCTCTAGAACCAGCCACGCAGTACTGGTGGGAAGTGGGAGGTAGTGTGGGTTCCACCTCGGGGACGTTCAGCGACAAGCAAAGTTTCTTCACCGGTCCGGAATGCGCTTCTTTGGGTGAGGTTACAGCTCCGGTCCGGTTGACACCGGAGGACGGGGACCATTTGGACAGCTTGGTTGCCAAACTGCATTACACACCGGGGGATCCGGGCTGTATCCCTGACGGGTATAGTCTGAATCTGCAGACAGACCCGACCTTTGGCGGCGCGAACCTGCTCACAGATTATCCGTTGCCAGGAACAACAGTGTTCACGGATCCTTTGGATGATTGTACTGTTTATTACTGGAAAGTCGCTGCTATCCAAGATGGTAGTTACGGCCCCTATTCGGATGTGGGATGGTTCTTCACTAATGATTCCCGTGTATGTGTGCCCCCCTTTATCCCCGGTTTGATCAAACGCGGGGTGAACTGCCGCAGCGGCGTTCATAAAAATGCCCAATTGCTGGCGGCGTTTCCAGAAGGGCAAATCGGGGAAGCGGTTGGGCGGGATCCCACGGGAGAGTATCTGGCGTTCAGGATCCCGGGAACGCAGGATATTTGCTGGGCTCTGGGATTCTCTTTTGAACCCTGGGCGGACCTGAACGACCTGGAAGTTCGCTATCCGCCTCCTACACCTACCCCGTTGATATGCAGCGAAGACCTGTCGGAGGAAGCCTGCGAGAAAGCCGGTGGGGAGTGGAAACAAGATCCAAGTATAGTAACCCATGTGAAGTATTATTGCGACTGCCCCTGATCACTGCCGTGGATTGAGGACGTATCCACTTTGAAGGGCAGTGGCCTACACTGGAAGCGATCTCATCTAAGTGAGGAGAGGAATATGTTGAGTGTTGAAATCGATCAAAGAAATCAATATTACAAGAGAAGTACGGTGAAATGGGGCTTGTGCTTACTCCTGGTAACCCTCCTGGCTCTCCTGTCATCCTGCGACATTCCAGTTTCCACACCAGAAGAAGTCGACCAGGGCTCGATTGTGGATACTAAGGTAGCCCAAACCGTCGCTGCCCAGTCTGCCGAGAAGAAAGGATCAAACACCGATACGCCGATTCCATCACCAAGCCAAACCCCAACTAAAGCGGAAGAAACGCCTACGAAACAGCCGACCCTTACCTTGACACCCACGGTGGGAAAGGTGTTGGTGTATGTGGGGGGAAACACGTTTTGCCGCGAGGGTCCGGGGACGATCTACCAGGAGGTGGGGGTTATGAATACTGATCAGGAGTCAGAAATCATCGCCAAAGACCCCACAGGTATGTTCTGGTACATCGTCAATCCGGACTATCCCGGCAACTGCTGGATTGGAGGAAATTATGCCACGCCGGTCGGCCCCACAACGAATCTTCCGGTATTCACGCCCCCTCCGAAGCCAACTTACTCCTTTGACTTCCAACGATCAGACTGTGGCGCGGGACACTGCCACCTGTGGTTTAAGATTATCAACACAGGCAGCATCACCCTGGAATCCATTTCCACTACAGTTAAAACCAAGTACCGCGATGCAAGTAATGTTGTCCAAAATCAAGAGGTCACCGAGTCAGCTGATGCATTTTTCGACAGTGGGAACCCCCTGGATCCCTTGAATCCTTCTAAAGCCAAAATAACACCTGGACAAAAAGCATATTGGCACAGTGGAAGACTACGAAATCCCTTGGACTTTAATGTGGAAGTCACTGTGACCGTCTGCTCCCAGGATGGGATGGCGGGGATGTGCGTTAAAAGGGTCATTAATTTCACAGCGGAATAAGCTGCCTCGCCTGCATCCTGAACCTGATCCATTCATTTACGTGGTGAAGAGTGGGGAAAATACGCAGGGATCAACAGAATTGTCACCATGGGCATATACGAGATCCCAGGTCAGGCAGAACATGGCTGGGTATGATCTGCCCTTTTTTATGGCCCAGAAAACGTTTTCATTTTTTCCATGGGATTAATCTCGATTTCTAAAGTTTGAAGATTTGTGTCCTTTGTGTAACCAGCATATGAAAGAGGTCACATGAAAAAATGCCGTTTCTCAAATATATTTGGGATATATCAGGGATGGAGTGGCACCCATATTTAATGTGCACTGATTGAAGAGAGTTCCATGTGAAGCAGACGGAGTATGCTAAAATCCATTGGGTCCACTTTTGATCTCATGTGTTTATTCTAAAGGAGAGAAGTTATGTCCCCCGATCCCCAGGATGATTTTTTATTCCGCGATTCGTTGGATCAGATCGCCCCCTTTGTATCGGATCTGATCCGTTGGGAGAGAGAGCGCCAGGCGCGAAAATTGATTTTTATTCCCTCCGAGTCCTACGCACCACCATCCGTTCGAGAAGCGCTCGGTTCTCGATTTCAAAACATTTACGCGGAGGGCTATCCGCCGACTCGGATGACCCGGGAACCGGAAGATCGGCTGAAAGATGTGGCCTGGCAGCTGGCTTACTACCGGCGGTACGCGGACCGGCGTTTTTATAAAGGCGTTGATTACGTGCATTTTGTGGAATGTCTGGCTCAGAGGCGCTGCGCTCAAGCTTTTGCTCACGATTCTATTCTTCCGGAACATATCCATGTCAATGTTCAGGCGCTTTCCGGCACAGCGGCCAACCTGGGTGTGTATTGGACTTTATTGGATCCCGGTGATACGCTGATGGGATTGGACCTCTATCAAGGTGGACACCTGTCTCACGGATCTGAGTTCAATATCTCCGGACAGCGTTACCAGGTGGTCTCTTACGGCGTGGATCCAGAAACGGAGCGCTTGGATTATGACCGCATCCGCGAGCAAGCGCTTGAACACCAGCCCAAAATCATCGTCGCCGGTTACACTTCTTATCCTTGGGCGCCAGATTGGGAAGCGTTTCGTGAGATCGCCGATGAGGTGGGTGCGTATTTGATGGCGGATGTCGCACATGTGGCAGGGATGACAGCAGCAGGTGTTTACCCTAATCCGGTCGGCATAGCAGATGTGACCGCGTTTACCACTCATAAGACGCTCTGCGGTCCGCGAGGGGCGGTCATTTTAACCACGGACCCAGACTTAGCGAAAGAGATCGATTTGGCCATTTTCCCTGGAGAGCAGGGAGGGCCGCATGTCAATAAATTTGCGGCCATGGCGGTTGCCTTCAAAATCGCCCAAAGCGGGAAGTTCAAAAAATTACAAGAGCATATCGTGAAGAATGCAAAAGCCCTGGCGGCAGGACTGCAGGAAAGAGGCTTGAGGTTGGCGTATGGCGGAACGGATACCCACCTCTTGCTCATCGACCTGAAATCCATCAAAGCGCCAGCTGCACCTCCTACCGGGCAAGACTACCCGGTGTGGGGGGAGCCTGCTGTGCGGATGATGGACCTGGCTGGCCTGGTGGCCAATAAAAACACCATACCCGGCGATGAGGAAACATCCCTGGCTACAGGGATCCGGCTGGGTACGCCGTGGTTGACTCAGCGTGGATTGGACGAAGGGGACATGGACACCATTGCCGGGCTTTTACATCGTTTATTGACTAACATACGCCCCTTTACCTATAACGGGCTGATCGGCACACTGCCCAGAGGGAAGGTGGACCTTTCCATTCTGGAAGAAGTCCGGCAGGGTGCGGCTGAAGTAGCAGAGAAGGCGGGCATAGATTTTGAATACAGTGAAAGCGGGTATCCCCACTATACAGGGCTTGCAGAGGATCCTGATCCGGAACCCATTTCCCTGCGGATTAGCGGGTGGAGGGCGCGTCAGCACATGAACGATATTTGCACCTCCAATATGATTGGCATGGAGGTAGGGGATTCAATTACTACCTACCTTCTGGACCGAGAGGGCCGTTTGATGGATGAAGTCATCGTCACTCGTGAAGAGCAGGATGAGGTGGGACGCGATTGTTTCCTGCTTACCCCTGCACCGGAACAGGCAGCCCGCGTGACTTCCTGGCTGCGGGGTCTGGCTGATGGTTATACATTGTTTGATGAGGATGACCTGTACCGCAAGGTAGAGGGCCCTGTCGTGGTTGAGAAAGTGGAAGCGGCCCATGACCATCACCCATCTACCCAACCGGGAACCCCGGCGGAATCACTCTATAAAGAACATCCAGAAAAATTTGACCTCCGGAAATTGTACTTTGTGGGTCGTTCTTCCCTGGATGAGCTTGCCCCTGAATCTGATCTGGAAACATGGACCTGGGAGGAACCGGAACAGCCTCTCAAGAAAACGCCCCTCAATGAGATCCATAAAGAAATGGGCGGTAATATGGTCCCCTTCGCCGGCTGGGAGATGCCGGTCCGGTACGGTTCGGTGTTGGAAGAGCATCGGGCAGTGCGGAATGCCGCGGGATTATTTGATGTTTCCCATATGGGTGTTTTTGAGGTCTCAGGTCCCAACGCAACCCATTTCCTCGACACAGTGTTTTCAAATTACGCAGCCTGGATTGAGGATGGGCAGTCCATGTACGGATACTTCCTTGAGCCAGATGGCAGTGTGATCGATGACGGGATCATCTATCGATCACGGGTTGATCAATACTACATGGTAGTCAATGCTTCTAACGAAGGCAAAGATTGGGATTGGTTGAATGCGGTAAATAATGGGGATGTTTTGATTGATGAAGACCGGCCCTGGATCGGGGTGGAAGCCTCAGCTACCCTTCGCAACCTGAAAGATCCAGGGGTGGGTGAGGATCAAAAGCGGGATATTGCGTTGCAGGGCCCAGCCTCACTGAAAATTCTTCAGGACCTAACCCCGGATCCGGAAATCAAGGCAGAACTTGCTCGACTTCCAAGGACGAGGTTTATCGAATGCGAGTTGGCGGGGATCCCCCTGGTGATTGCCCGAACGGGGTACACAGGAGAGAACTGGGGGTTTGAAATCCTGGTACACCCCGATGATATGGAAGCATTGTGGACGGATATTCTGGAAGCCGGGGAGGAATACGGTGTAAAACCGGCTGGTTTAGCCTGCAGGGATTCCACACGGATCGAAGCTGGATTGCCGCTTTATGGTCATGAGTTAGCGGGTCCTTTCCAGATCACGCCCATAGAAGCAGGCTTCCCGGGCTATGTCAAGTACCACAAGCCATTTTTCGTGGGTAGAAAAGCGCTTTTGGAAGGTGAAAAAGACCGGGATCGAGAATTGATTCGTTTCCGGCTCAACCAGAAGAGGGCGCGCCGCCCTCATATGGGTGACCCGGTGGTCGAAGAACACGGCAAGGAGATCGGTCAAGTGACGAGCTGTTCTATCGATGAGGAAGGGTATATGCTGGGACTGGCTATCGTGGATCGGCGTTACAATGAACCTGGGACTCCGATTTCGATCTTCCCCTTGCGTGGAGAATCGCTTGAAGATGCTTTACTGCGCCGTAACCGGGTAACCCTGCCGGTTGAGGCCACGATCCTGACCCGCTTCCCTGTAAAAGGAGAGGCTCAACCCTCCTGGATGGGTGCTGAAGATTAAGTTTTATGATATAAAAAATAAGACGCAGCCGCAGGTTCTTGGTACACAGGGATGTGCGGCTGCTTTTTTACCGTTTCATGTTTGGTGTTGCCAAAGGAGAATATATATGGATCCGATTATTTTTACGATCCCGGGTACGAACATATCCTTGCATTGGTATGGCTTGATTATGGCTTTAGGAATCATTGTGGCGGGATTTGTAGCCGAATGGGGTGTCCGCCACCGGGGCGAGAATTCTGAGCATGTCTGGGATTTGCTGATTTGGGCTGCGCCTGCAGGTATCGTAGGGGCCAGGTTATGGTACGTGGTCAACGAGACCCTGGGCGGATCAAGGTATTATCTGGAAAACCCTCTCCAAATCATTAACTTACCCCAAGGGGGACTGCATTTCTATGGAGCTGTCCTTTTTGGCGCTCTGGCTGCCTGGCTGTATATCCGGCACCATGATCTTGACGTCCGTCTGGTTTTCGATGCAGCGGCACCGGCGCTGTTGGTCGGGCAGGCTGTGGTGCGTCCCGCCAATTTCATTAACCAGGAGCTGTATGGCCCACCCACGGATTTACCGTGGGGTATAAAAATTGACGCTGTGAATCGAATCCCTCCGTGGGATAATTTGGCCAGATTCCCTCTGGAATCGACACACTTCCATCCCACCTTTGCATACGAGATATTGTGGAATTTACTGGCCACCGGTATTCTGTTGTGGGCCTTTCTTGAGTTCAAGAAGAGAATAAAACCGGGTTCCATTTTTGCCGGTTGGCTTGTTCTTGAAGGACTGGGAAGACAATTGATCGAATTCTTCCGGCCGGACCAGCCTCGGGTCCCGGGTACGTTGATCAGTTATTCCCGTGTCGCTGCGGGGTTGATGATCCTGGCCGGCTTGATCATCCTTTTGGTCCAGTATGAAATCATCCGCTTACCTTTCTTGGAACCCGGGCCGGATGAATATGAGTTATCCCCTGATGCTCAAAGAAAGGGGAAAGTCCAGGGATAAATGTCAGGGCATGTCGAAAGATCCAGCTTTTTCTGTTAAATGAGGGGGTCCAAACCGCCTCTATCCTGCAGGGTAGAGGCGGTTTTCCTTTCTGTAAACCTGTTGCTTTCCCTGGTAATCCCGATCTTGTTTTTGGTTCTTAGGAGAATTAAATGGATACCGGGTTTTGCTTTACACGGAGCTATTTCCACCATTTTCATGGTAACCAAGCAGATAGGGGAACTCCTCAAGGCGCAGTTAACTTGTCTTTCAAATAGTTTTATCCTAAGATGAAATTGTGTTTTGGAACTGCACGAAGAAAACTTTTTTCAACTAGTAGTCCGAGTCTATCCTTTGGTAGAGCAAATTCCTGGAGGTGCTGTTATGCCAGATACCCATGATACGTTGATTACGGACCTGTCCTGGGGGGAGATTGAGGTGACTATAAAGGGGAAATCGAATCATTTCCGAGATTGTAAACTCTGGCCTGGGGGAGCAAAGGAGTGGGACTGGAATGAAACTGGCACCCAGCACAGCCCTGGTATTCAGGTTTCGGATCTCGAAGACGTCCTCAGAAAGGACGTAGATGTGGTTATACTCTCCCGGGGACAGAACAAACGTCTCCAGGTGAAAAAAGAGACGGAAGAATACCTCCGTGAAAGGGATGTTGACTATCATGTTGCTGAAACGCGGGAGGCGGTGAAGTTATTCAATCAACTTGCAAAGAAAGGGGAGCGGGTGGGGGGCTTATTTCATACCACCTGTTAATTCCTCCTTTTACAATGTAGCTCCAATCATCGTTTATCGATTTTCCGATAGGCGGAGAATTTATCCTTTTAGATAAAAGTTGCAATGAAAAAGTAGAATATTTAATGTTAATCGTGACAAATTGTTGTATGATTACTGAGGTACAAATATATTTATTACAAGGAGGGTGGATACATGAATAAGGAAAAACGGACCAACATCGCTGGGGGCATCATTTTAGTTTTGGTGGGTGCCGCATTATTGGCTGTCCAAATCCTGCCTGGAGTGTTCATTCAATTTTCCTGGCCTTGGATCGTGATCATCGTTGGGCTTTTTTTGTTTGGACTGGGAGCGGCGATTGGCGAACCCGGTATGGCAGTCCCCGCTTGTATTGTGGGGGGGATTGGGGGGATCCTGTATTACCAGAACCTGACAGGCAACTGGGAAAGTTGGTCTTTTTTGTGGTCCCTGATCCCAGGCTTTGTCGGGATAGGCATTATCCTGATGAATCTTCTCAGCGGGGAGGGAGGTAAAGCGTTTCGGGAAGGTGGACTTCTGGTTTTGATCAGTCTGACCCTTTTCGCGGTCTTTGGATCTTTCTTTGGCGCTCTGGGTTTGGTCGGTGATTACTGGCCTGTGCTCCTGATCCTTTTAGGAGTTCTCATCCTTTTGCGCCCTTTGCTCATTCCCAAGAAGTGAAGCTGATTATGGTAGGTTGGTCAAGTACAAAGGAGGAACGATGAGACGCAGCCGCGTATTTTGGGCTTTGATGTTTGTGATTTTTGGTTTTTTATTACTGTTGGGGAACCTTGGGTTTTTGAGTCAAAATGTGTGGGGTTTATTCTGGCCCATATTTCTGATCCTGCTCGGAGTGTGGTTTATATGGGGTTCTTTGACACGCAAACCATCTGCGGAAGGCGAAGAGGTGGCCATCCCTCTCGATGGAGCTGGTGAGGTCAAACTTCGCGTTAAGCACGGTGCAGGCCAATTCCGATTGTCAGATGGCGCAGCTCCGGATCAGGCGCTTTCGGGGACGTTTGGAGGAGGTTTGGAGAAGGCCGTCAACCGGGAGGGGTCAAGGCTGGATATTACCCTTAAACCATCCCGCGGGGTATTTCCTGATTTTCTCTTTCCTTGGACATGGACTGCGGGTGGAGGATTTGACTGGTCGTTGAAAATCAACGAAGAAATCCCATTATTCTTCGATATTGAGGCCGGGGCAGGGGGTGCGAAGTTGGATTTTTCCCACTTGAATTTGAAAGACCTTCAGATAGAGACGGGGGTTAGTTCAACTACACTAACGCTTCCTGAAAAAGCGGGCCACACAAATGTAAAACTTGAAGCGGGGGTTGCATCCGTGTCAGTGCGAATTCCCGATAATGTATCTGCTCGTATTGAAGCCGAAGGCGGGCTTGCCTCCATAAATGTCAACGAAGATCGATTTCCGCGGCAAGGAGGTTTGTATATTTCCGATGGATATGAGAAAGCTGAAAACAAGATTGCGATGAAAATTGAGACGGGTCTGGGATCCATCAAAGTGCAATAACCCGTTTGAAGATGACAATGCCATGATGTGAAGTTTGCTGCCCCTTCCGGGCAAAAAGAGTGATAATTGCCTGTCTGAGGAGAACCATATGAGTGAAGTGACGGAAGAACAAAATTGTGGAAATTGTCCTTTACGTAAAAAAGCGGAAGCGAGACCCAAGTCAATTTTAGGTCGCTTGTGGCGCTGGCACACCAACTGGTGTCCTGGGTGGAAAGCCTACCAGGAATCTCTCCAGGAGGGAGAAGGATAAAGTGGCCGCTGCATAAAAAGCGCCACCAAACCATCTGACATCTTTTTTTAACCAGGTTTCAATCCGAAACCTGGTTTTTGTGCGTGGCCCGCATCAGTATTTTCTATTTTTTCAAGGGAAGGGATCAAAGCAAATGACCAGGAGGGATTCAGAGATCGGATGTCATTCTTTTTAGAGGTCGAACCTTTCTGACGGGATGGGTTCTTGTTCTGCCGATCTGTAATGGTCCGATAATTGCACATATTTTTACTAGTTCCGGATGATAATTTTTCATTACTTCTGCAGCCGAGGAAGGTTTTTTCATACAAATTATTAACGTCATCTTGATATAATGGCACTGGTAAAGGGTAGAGGAAACTACCCTGTTTGAAGTTTCCATATCAAGGAAGGTAAGCTTATGATGCGTTTCGATCGTTTCACGGAACGAGCACAAGAGGCTGCCCAGCGTGCCGCGGAGGTCATTCAGCGGTATGGGCACAATCAAATTGATACTGAACATATTCTTTTGGCTCTCATTGAACAGAAAGAAGGAGCCATTTCCCAGATTCTGGATCAGCTCAATGTGAGTGGGGCTGAACTGATTGATCGTTTGGATTACATCCTGAAAAACACCCAAAAAGCAAGCATTTTCGGGAGCAGAGGTGCGGGTCAGGTATTTATCACACCCCGGGTGAAAAGGATTGTGGATGTCGCTAATCAAGAGGCGAACCGGTTGAAAGATGAATTCATCTCCACCGAACATCTCTTCCTGGCCATCCTGCATGAAAAGAACACGCCAGCAGCTCGTTTATTGGAGGGGGAGGGGGCGACGAAAGAGCGGGTGTATGATGCTATTAATGAAATCCGAGGCGGAAAAAGGGTCACGGATCCCAAAGCGGAAAGCCGTTATCAGGCCCTGGAAAAATTTTCGCGGGACATGACCAAGTTAGCCCGGGAAGGAAAGTTGGATCCCGTGATCGGTCGCGATGTGGAGATACTGCGGGTCATCCAGATCCTTTCCCGACGCACGAAAAACAACCCGGTGTTAATCGGGGAAGCCGGGGTTGGAAAAACAGCCATTGTTGAAGGATTAGCGCAGAAGATCGCTTCCAATGATGTCCCCGAAATTTTAGCCGGTAAAAAGGTGGTTTCCCTGGATATGGGTTCCATGATTGCTGGCTCCAGGTACCGGGGTGAGTTTGAAGAACGGCTAAAAGCAGCCATTGATGATGTGAAAGAAGCGGAAGGGGAAGTTATTCTCTTTATTGATGAATTGCACACTGTGGTTGGTGCTGGAGCAGCGCAGGGTGCGATGGACGCTTCCAATATGCTCAAACCGGCACTGGCGCGGGGGGAGCTGCAGTGTGTGGGGGCTACAACCCTGGATGAATATCACAAGTACATTGAAAAAGACAGCGCGCTGGAACGCCGATTTGCCCCCGTCTTTGTGGAAGAACCCTCTGTTGAGGAAACAATTGAAATGTTGGAAGGGCTGCGGGACAGGTACGAAGCTCACCACAAAGTTCGCTTTTCGGAGGAAGCCCTGTTGGCTGCAGCTAACCTGGCGGACCGTTATGTCTCTGACCGGTTTCTGCCGGATAAGGCCATCGATCTTATGGATGAGGCGGCGGCAAAGCTCCGTGTCGCTTTGTACTCATTACCTTCTGAATTGAAAGAAATGCAGTCCCAAATCATGCATCTAAAAAATGAGGAGGAGGTTGCGGGCCAGGAGCGGGATTACGAGCGCGCGGCGACCATGCAAACCCAGCGCTTACGGCTGGAAAACGAATTCGTTGAAAAACGGGACCAATGGGAAGCAGAGCATGAATTGGACGAAGTGGTGGATGAGAATGATGTAGCGGAAGTCGTTTCGCAGTGGACTGGGATCCCCATGACCCAGATGTTGGAAAAGGAAGCTGAGAAACTTCTCCACATGGAAGAGCGCATTCACGAGCGAATTGTGGGCCAGGATGATGCGATTACCGTGATTTCTGACGCTATCCGCAGGGCCAGATCTGGACTGAAAGATCCGAAACGTCCCATAGGCTCGTTCATATTTATTGGACCTTCGGGCGTTGGCAAAACTGAACTGGCGAAAGCATTGGCGGAATTCCTGTTTGATGACGAGGATGCTCTCCTGCGCTTGGATATGAGTGAATACCGGGAGCAGCACACCGCTTCCCGTCTGTTTGGAGCGCCTCCTGGATATGTAGGATATGAAGAGGGAGGGCAATTGACGGAAGCAGTCCGCAGGCGTCCCTACCGTGTGGTGCTGTTTGATGAAATCGAAAAAGCCCACCCCGAAGTCTGGAATGCCTTATTGCAGATTCTAGATGAGGGTAGACTTACGGACGGTCAGGGGCATGTGGTTGATTTCCGGAATACAGTTTTAATCATGACCAGCAATCTGGGGACAGAGTTCGTAAGCAGGTCAGGCAGTTTGGGATTCTTAAATGGGGGAGGGCAAGATGGAAAACAGGAAGAACAGGCGAAGATCGAAAAAGCCCTGAAGGATAATTTTCGGCCGGAGTTCTTGAACAGGATTGACGAAATAATCACATTCTCTCCCTTGAGCAGGGAACAGATGGTGGAGATTGTGGATTTGCAGATGGCTGAAGTGGAGAAGCGGCTTCGGGAGAATGGACTGGAAGTGGAATTAACCCCGGAAGCCCGGGAGTGGTTAGCTGAGAAAGGATATAATCCTGACTTTGGTGCCCGCCCTCTGACGCGGATACTTCAGAAATATCTGGAGAGCCCCCTCTCGAAAAGACTCCTCAAAGGTGAATTCAAGAAGGGGGATGTAGTGATCGTTGATGTGAATGAGGGAGATGAGGAGGGGTTGAGCTTCTCTCATGCCAACGAGGGCTGAGTTCACAGAGAAATAAACAAGGATTTTATAAAAATTTGGTGAGGGATCGCCCCTCACCATTTTTTTTGGCGAGCGGTGGCTGTCTTTTCTCCATGTTGTCATAAAGGGGTTTTTAGGCTACACTCAGTACACATGTGATCATCGAAAACGGGGAATTCAAATATGCTATTTAATAACGCTGTTTTCATTGGAATTGATCCGACTGCAGGTGAACGTCCTATGACGTATGCTGCCATTGATCACGATCTGAAATTGCTGGCGTTGTCGAAAGGGGATATGAACGCTGTCTTGGCTTACTCAGGGGGACAAAAGGCGGCTTTTGTAGGCATCAACGGCCCCCGGCGTCCCAATCAAAAATTGATGCGTTCTGAAGAATACCGCCAGGAACTCAATCCGCAGCCAAACCCGGGACGGTGGACGAGTTTTCGGGCAGCTGAATATTATCTCTTCCAGAAGAATATCCGCATCCCGCGAACAGCGGCTGAGGAGGATGATTGCCCCACGTGGATGCGAGTTTCTTTTAAGCTTTTCAAGCGCTTGAAGGAGTTTGGGTATCAGGAATTCCCCACGGCGGGATCAAAACAGCAAACGCTGGAAGTTTATCCTCATGCGTCTTTCACGGTGCTCTTAGAGCGGATCCCATTCTCTAAACACAGCCTGGAAGGTCGCCTACAGCGTCAGTTGGTGCTGCACTCTTTGGCGATGGATGTGCCGGACCCCATGAGGATATTTGAGGAAATCACCCGGTACCGTATTATGCAGGGAGTGCTGCCGCTGGATCGCTTGCATTCGGTGGAAGAACTGGATGCGCTGGTAGCTGCGTATACCGCGTGGATGGCTGCAAAAGAAGATGAAACGGTTACCAGAATAGGTGATCGCACGGAGGGCGAAATAATCCTCCCTGTGGGGGACCTGGCGGATACATATCGATGAAGCGGACACATACTATGGATGAAGCGTTCTAAATGTCTTTCTGGTGACCGGGGCTTCCAAGCCAATGGCCCGGCTCCCTTCCTTCCCTGATCTGATCGCAAGGAAATTTTAATGCGAAACCATGATGTGAAATTTATTATGAATCCTAACGCAAATATGGGGAAAGCTTGGCGTCTGGCTGCAGATTTGCGTCCAGTGATGGATGAATATGGTGGGGCGGATTGGGCAGGGTCGGTGTTTCCCACTCATGCAGTCGAACTCGCCCGGCAGGCGGTTTATGAGGGGTATGAAATGATCATTGCAGGGGGAGGTGATGGGACGGTTCATGAAATTATCAATGGCCTGATGGAATTCCCGGTTGAGGATCGCCCCAAATTAGGCGTGGTACCTTTGGGTTCTGGGAACGATTTTGCGTATGGCATTGGAATGCCGGAAGAGCCTTGGGAGGCTCTACGCCAAATATTTACCGGTACGCCCAGGAAAATCGATCTTGGTTACGTAGAGGATGACCGGGGCCGTCAAGAATTTTGGCAAAACACGGTAGGCATCGGCTTTGACGCCATCGTTACGATTTATTCCCACAATTTACCTCTGGTGAGAGGGTTTTTAATGTATTTGATTGCGGTTATGAAAACCGTATTCTTAAACCATCAACCCTTGAATTTAAAAGTGACTGTGAATGGGGAGCATGACTGGGAAGACCAGTTGTTAATGTTTACCCTTTGTAACGGTCCGCGCGAGGGTGGTGGGTTTAAAATTTCCCCGGATTCGATTATGGATGATGGTCGTTTTGAATATGTGGCTGTTAAAAGCGTTTCCCGCCCGATGATGCTGCGGTTAATACCGGAATTCATGCGCGGGGCTCATCTCCGCTTCCCGCAAATATACCTCCATCCGTTCCGTCAACTGGAAATTAAATCTGATCAATCCATGTACATTCATATGGATGGGGAGATCTTCTCAGGGTTCTCATCCAATTTGCGGTACTTAAAAGTGGAGCAGTACCCCAAAGCCATCCAAGTTGTCGCCTGACTTCAATCATTGTTATGCCTGATTTGAAACATAGTTTACAGGGTGCTGATCTCATGCACCTGAAACATATTGCTGATAAATGGGGGGTCACCCTGGATGCGCCCGATGTGCGGCACGGCATCCCGCTTTTAGTTGAAAAACTGACCCAGCCTGAGCTGGTGGAGGAGATGGTCTCTGCGCTGCCGGTGGAGACTTTGGATGCTTTAAAGTGGTTGGGAGATCAGAATGGGCGGGTACCCTGGGATTTGTTTACCCGCCGTTTTGGGGAAGTCAGGGAGATGGGACCTGGAAAACGTGATCGAGAACGCCCGGATCTCGATCCCATTTCCCCTGCGGAAGTTCTCTGGTATCGTGCGTTCTTGGGGCGGGGATTTTTTGACTCTGAAACCGGTCCAAAAGAATTTGCTTACGTGCCTGATGATCTAAAAGAGTATTTACCCGAATCGGTCTATCCAGCTCATGAGGAAGAAAAAACCCCGAATCAGATTCTGATCGCCAGGAAGGCAACTCCCGAGGAGCGGAAGGAAAAATTGTTTGCCTCCATTGAGGTGATCCAGCATACCTGCACTGAGCTCGCAGCTCTTCGCATGGGTGTGGACCCCGGGATTCATTTGCCGGACGTCACAGAAGGAGAACGCCAATTTTATCAGCGACTGCTGCAAACCATGCATTTGATAGATCCGGAGGGCGTTCCAGACCCGGAACACATCCGCGATTTTTTTGACCTGCCTAGAAATAATGGGTGGCTGGATCTGTGGAAAGCCTGGCGGTACAGTTCGACTCACAATGATTTGTATCTCACGCCAGGATTAACCCCTCAGGGAACATGGGATTATAAACCTCTCAATGTTCGGAACGCTGTTCTAGATTTGATTTCTCAACTACCCGGGAATGCGTGGTTAAGTGTATCTTCCTTTGTGACTCGCATGAGACAAGATCATTCTGATTTTCTTCGCTCAGCAGGGGAATTTGACTCCTGGTATATAAAGGATGATGAGACAGGAGAATTCTTGCGAGGGTTTGAACACTGGGATGAAGTGGAAGGCGCTTTCCTCCGTTACTTGATCACAGGCCCACTTCACTGGTTGGGGGTGATGGACTTGGCCTCTGCAAGTCAAGTTCCCGGCCACCCTTGGACCGCGTTCCGAATCTGCAAGCGTGGTCAGGCCTTATTGGCAGATGAGGTCCCTGATATACCCCCGCTGGATCCGGAACCGGTTCACGTTCGCTCCAAAGGTTGGATCAGAGTTTCGAAAGGGGTGCAGAGAAAAGTGCGCTACCAGCTGTCCCGGTTTTGTGATTGGCTGCCCATGAAGAGGGACTCCTATATGTACTCCCTGAGTCCCAGATCTTTGCAAAATGCAAAAGGACATGATTTGCAGATTGAACATTTATTGGCCTTATTGGAAAACCACGCTGAGGTCGTGCCGCCGAACTTGGTGAAAGCTTTACAGCGCTGGGATCAACAAGGGAGTCAAGCATCTATGGAGCAAGAAACGGTGCTTCGCGTTCGCTCTCCTGATGTGTTAAAGGCCCTCAAAGGTTCCCGCGCAGAGCGGTATTTACGTGAAACGCTTGGTCCGACAGCGGTGATTATCCAAGAGGGGAGTGAACCGAGGATCAAGGAAGTATTCCTGGAAATGGGATTCTTGGTGGAAGGTGTGAAAGGCGGAGAAACAGAGAAGGTCGCTGAAGAGAACGGTGAGTGAAAAGCTAACTTGGTTTCCAGATTTGGTAATATCCAAGGTTGCCTTCCTTACCGTCGGAATAAAAATCGTCTTCAACTTTAAATCCACTCTTTTTAGCCAATACCGCTAATTCCGATGGGGTAAAATGATGCACGTACCGCAATCCGTAACCTCCCCGTCGCCAATCCATGAGGTAGTCCCCTTCCTCCACATCTTTTTCCCGAAGGCCCACTTTCTCCCAGGGCTGAACCCGCTTTTTGAGCCGAGGACTGTTTAAGAACTGCCAATTGGAAAGGTAGAAAACCCCGTCTGGCTTGATGCGGGGGCGAATTTTCCGCAGCGTATTCAACCGGAGAGTATGGGATGGGATGTGATGCAGGGTGGCGAAGGCAAAGATCGTGTCAAACGGTAGAAGGGGGAGTGATTTCCCCCAATCATCCTCGGTGAGATCCAATTCAAGAAAGCTGGCAGCGAAGTCATCGGGCAGGTTTTCTCGAGCATGGGTCAACAGGTCGCTGCTGAAATCAGCTCCTAGATATGAACACGCAAAATCCCTCTGGGCTAAGGCCCGGGCTAATTTACCGTTTCCGCAGCCAAGATCCAAAATCCGGATCTGTGAGTTGAGTTGATCCAGGATCCGGTCTACCCCTGGTTGGAGCCTCTGCCGGGTTTCTGAGAACGCCCCGGAGAACGTTTGGTAAAATTGATGATTGAGTTCGATCAGGTATTGGGCCACCTTGTAATCCATATATTCATTATAGGTTGAATTACATTTCTTGGACAGCGCGGGTAGTGAAGGACATTTTATTCAGGTAGTGATGGGAATTGAGATGAGTAAACAAAAAGATGATTGGATGGAAGAGCACCGTGAACACAGCTCAGAGGAGTTGGCCTTAGCGCGGGAAACGCTGGAAGATATTGTCCAGGGTGAGGAAGTCTTTGAAGCAATACGGGCCCATCCTTTACCTGGTGGGGCTGGATTTCTTAGTAAGCATGCCTTGGTCACAGCCTATCGCCAGCAGGTGGAAAGTGGGGAACGTTCCCCGGACAGAGAGTTGTTGGCGAAGATTAGGCTCAAGCCCATGAGAAGCCTTTCTGGTGTGACCACGGTCACCGTACTCACCAAACCCTATCCCTGTCCAGCTGATTGTATTTTTTGCCCGGATTATGATCAGCTGCCGGTCAGTTACTTACCGGATGAGCCTGGAGCTATGCGGGCTCTGCGCCACCAATTTAATCCATATAATCAAGTCAAAGCCCGCATTCAGGCACTTTATGAAATTGGCCACCCCACGGATAAAATTGAACTATTAATCTTGGGTGGATCATGGAGCGCTTACCCGACGGATTACCAGGAATGGTTTGTAAAACGCTGCCTGGATGCCATGAACGATGAGGTTGCGGAGACCTTAGCGCAGGCGCAGGCCTTGAATGAGACAGCGGACCATAAGAACGTGGGTATGGTGGTTGAAACGCGTCCTGATTATATTTCTCCCCGGGAGATGAAAAAAATGCGCGGCTTGGGGGTGACCAAAGTCCAGATGGGCGTGCAAAATCTCGATGATCGGATCGGAGCGCTCAACAAACGCGGTCATACCCGGGAAGAAACCATCCAGGGGGTGGCCTGGCTGCGGGCTGCCGGGTTCAAAATTGTTCTCCATTGGATGCCTAATTTACTGGGAGCGACCCTGGAGTCCGATAAAAGAGATTTTGCCCGCCTGTGGAAGTATTTGGCTCCTGATGAATTGAAGATTTATCCTACGCAGCTTTTAGAGGGTACGGAGCTTTATGAGTACTGGAAGCGTGGGGAGTACGAACCTTACACAACGCAGGAACTTATTGAACTCATCGCTGATGTAAAACCAAGCATACCCCGTTATTGCCGGGTGAATCGCATCGTGCGTGATATCCCTTCTACGAACGTTGTGGCAGGAAATAAGACGCCAAGTTTGCGTCAGGACATCCAAAGGGAGCTGAAGAGACGCGGCGAACGGTGCCTGTGTATCCGGTGCCGGGAAGTGAGGGGAAAAGACGTTGAAGTGGAGGATCTCACCTTGGATGATTTAACCTACACCATCCACGGGAGTGAAGAGCATTTCCTTTCTTTCAATACGCCGGATGATGAGCTCGCGGGTTTCCTGCGGCTCTCACTGCCCGGGGAAGATATTTTGGATCCGGGGATGGATGACCTCAAAGGTGCTGCCGTCATCCGTGAAGTTCACGTCTATGGACCTTCCTTGCAGGTGGGGCGGGAAAGGGAAGGCGCGGCACAGCATGCAGGGCTGGGCACATCATTATTGGAGTGGTCTGAGCAAATCGCCCGAGAACGCGGGTACCCGAAAATCGCTGTGATATCTGCAATTGGCACCCGGAAGTATTACTTGGAACGCGGGTTTAAACGAGGAAAATATTATCTGGTGAAAGAGCTTTAAATATAGATTATTTTAAGCCTGCAAGGGTTAATATTCGATTTCGCTGATCGGATTGAGTTTCTCAAAATTGTGTTTCGCTCTGATCCAACGCACGCTGCCTGTCATGCCTCTGATCACCAGACTATGCGTCTCTGCCCCATGCGGTATGTACCGGACTCCCTCCAATAATTCACCGTCTGTAATGCCAGTGGCAGCGAAGAAGACATCATCAGAAGAGACCAGGTCATCCATGGTGATAACTTTTTCAAAGTTATATCCTAATTGCTCCCCCCTTTTCTTTTCTTCCTCAGATCGGGCATAAAGTTTCCCCTGTAATTCTCCTCCCATGGCACGGATTGCACAGGCAGCTAATACACCTTCGGGGGTGCCCCCAATTCCCAACAAGGCATCGATCCCTGATTCCGGGAGGCAGGTCATCAACGCACCCGCTACGTCCCCGTCCGGGATGAGACGGATCCGGGCGCCAACGGATCGAACTTCCTTGATGAGCTCTTCGTGACGGGGCCGGCTGAGGATGACGACGGTCACATCCTTGATGTTTTTGTCTTCGGATTTGGCAATTACTTTCAGGTTTTCAGCGACCGGCGCTTCGATGTCAATCAGCCCTCTGGCCGGGGGACCCACGGCAATTTTATCCATATACACAAAGGGACCGGGGTCGAACATGGTTTCTCTTGGGGAGGTGGCGACCGTGGCGATGGAGTTCAGAAAACCATTCGCCAGGGGTCGAGTGCCATCGATGGGATCAACAGCGATATCCACGGCAGGGGATTCTCCTGTGCCGACTTTCTCTCCATTGAAGAGCATGGGAGCTTCGTCTTTTTCGCCTTCACCGATGATGATGGCGGCATCCATGTCTATAGAATTCAAAACCAGGCGCATGGCATCCACTGCGGCTTTGTCCGCAGCTTCTTTATTTCCTCTCCCCATGAATCGACCTGCGGAAAGGGAAGCCGCTTCGGTTACACGGACAAGTTCTAAGGCAAGGTTTCGGGTGGGTTTTGTGTTCATAGTTTTATAGAGTTGGGTATATGTATTGGATGAAGAGGTGACTTATGGGCATGGCCCATAACAGGGTGTCGATGCGATCAAACATACCGCCATGCCCGGGGAAAAGGCTGCCGGAATCCTTTACGCCGGCTATCCTTTTGAACATGCTTCCAGTAAGGTCGCCCAAGGGAATCACGCAGGTCAGAATCAAACCCAAGAGAAAGACTGCCCAGGGGGAAAATGAGATTCCTGCTCCAACCTTTTGGGGAAGGAAAGAGAAACCGATTCCTGCCAGGGAGCCGACAAGGATTCCTCCAAGATATCCTTCCCAGGTTTTATGGGGACTAAGACGGGGACTGAGCTGATGAGAACCAAAATGGGTGCCGATGAAATAAGCTCCTGTGTCTGTCATCCAGACAATGAAGAAGATTAGAAACATCCACCACATTCCTCCAGAAAGCATTCGGATGATGATCAGGTAGGATCCCAACCAACCGATGTAGAGGGTGATGATCAGCGTCCCCCCAAAGTCTCTCAACGGATGCGGGCGGGACCGTTCAAACTGGAGGGTGAAATATCCAGCGCAGACAAGCAGGAGCCCGGTTATCAACCAGGGTGTCAAGTGTTGGTAATGGAAACCCGCGCTCATGGGCAGCAGGAATACCCCCACCAAGATGACAGGCTTGGCGGGCTCATAACCAATTTTTTTCATCAATTTCATACATTCCCAGGCTGCCAGGAGCAGGACAGCTGTGATGAGGATTGTGAAATAGATTCCTCCCAGGTAGGTGATAAATAGTGCTGTAGAAGCTAGGATCAGGGCTACTAACGATCGTTGAAACAGCATAATTCCCTTTCTGACTATGGGGTGGAGATGGAGCCGAACCTGCGATCTCGCTGGTCATAATCAACCAGCGCTTTTAGCAATTCCTCCCTGTCAAAATCAGGCCAATATGCGGATGCGTAATACCATTCTGAGTAGGCTCCCTGCCAGAGAAGGAAATTACTGCATCGGAGTTCGCCGGAGGTGCGGATGATTAAGTCTGGATCCGGAGATTCCGCGGTAAATAAATACTGGCTGAATACGTCCGCGTCTATATCCTCGGGGGCAAGGCCATCTTTGATGATTTTTTTCACCGCGTAAAGGATTTCATCTCTACCGCCGTAGTTGAAGGCTACATTGAGGATGAGGCGAGTGTTGTCTTTCGTGAGCTCGATGGCTTCTTTTACTCTGCGTTGTAAGTCCTGATCGATGGGATCCAATCGCCCTAGATGTCGGAGCTGGACCCCGTTTTCGTGGAGGTTTTTTAGTTCCCGATCCAGCATGTTTCGAAAGATCCTCATTAAGCCTTTGACCTCTTGTTCGGGCCTTTTCCAATTTTCTGTGGAAAAGGCATAAATGGTCAGGTATTGGATGTTGAATTCCACAGCGGCCTCAATAATTGTCCTCAGGTTTTCTGTACCTGCTCGATGGCCCGCTAAACGGGGCAGGCCGCGGGCTGCTGCCCAACGCCCGTTTCCATCCATGATGATGGCCACATGTTGGGGGGTATTTTCGGGAATTTCTAAGGTTTCGTTATTCATTTTATGGTTGTAAGTGAGCCTTGCAGGAGGTTTTCTTCTCTACTCCTCCTGAACGACGGGGTGAAATTTTAAAAAGGGCAAAGGATCATGGTCCCTAAACAGCCATGATCTCCTTTTCTTTCCGTTCACACAGGGCATCAACTTTTTCGTTGAAGTGATCCGTGATCTCCTGCACTTTCTCTTGCCCGCGGTGAAGATCATCTTCGGTAATCAGGTTTTCATCCTCGAATTCGCGCAAATTCCGGATGCTTTCCCGTCGTATATTGCGTATAGCTATTCTGGCTTCTTCTGCTTTGTCCCCGACCACCTTGACCAATTCTTTCCGGCGTTCTTCCGTGGGTGTGGGAAGGTTCAGGCGGATGTTTTCGCCATCGTTATTGGGCATCAAGCCCAGATCTGAGGTTAAAATCGCCCGTTCAATATTCTCTAAAGATGTGGGATCAAAAGGTCTGATCAACAGCGTCCGGGCTTCTGGAACACTGATGCTGGCCAATTCTTGGAGAGGGGTCTTTGTACCGTAATACTCCACAGGTAGGGTTTCGATGAGGGAAGGGTTCGCTCGCCCTGTCCTTATGGAGTTGAGTTCATGCTTGAATGTTTCAACTGCTTTTTTCATGCGGGTTTCGGTTTCTTTATAAACATCATCTAGCATTGGGACCTCCGGTGTGATTATGGATTACTTATACAATCAACTGGATCATGGACAAACACTGCTGTTGATCAGTCCAAACCCGTACCTGCATGTGGAGAAAAAGGTCAGGATCTTTCTCTTCTGGAATAGTCTTATTATAGGCCTTTTTACAACCTATTCAAGCATAAATGTTAAAACTCGACTTGAATCGCTGCAGGATAACGGGAAATGAAAAAACCCCATCTGGAACGGAAATCAGATGGGGCAAGCGTTTGTTTAATCATTTGTCAACGGGGCGCGTGGGATACCCACGTCCCTACCTTTTCACCCAGAAGCCCCTTTTTAAGGGCATCCGGGTCCCACATGTTGAGGACAAGGATGGGCAATCTGTTATCCATACACAAAGAAAGGGCCGTGCTGTCCATGACTTCCAGCCGCCTGTTGATGGCCTCAATATAAGGGAGGTAGTCAAAAAGTTTTGCGTCGGCATTTTTTTCTGGATCGGAATCATATACCCCGTCTACCTTGGTGGCTTTGATGAGGACATCCGCGTCAATTTCCATCGCCCGAAGAGCTGCTGCGGTATCCGTTGAGAAGTAGGGGTTTCCAGTTCCAGCGCCAAAGATAACGACCCTGTTTTTCTCCAGGTGTCGTATGGCCCGGCGTCGAATATAGGGTTCGGCCACAGCCCTCATTTCAATGGCTGACTGCACTCTGGTGATGATCCCTTGCCGTTCCAGGGCGTCCATCAAGGCCATGGCGTTCATCACGGTCGCTAACATCCCCATGTAATCAGCCGTGGCTCGATCCATTCCCCGTTCCAACCCCTGCCGTCCCCGCCAAAGGTTACCGGCGCCGATCACGATGGCGATTTCTACATCCATATCATATACGCTTTGAAGGTGTTCGGCTAAGTCCTCCGCGCGGAGGGGGTCTATGCCAAATCCTTGGGAACCCGCTAACGCTTCCCCACTGATTTTTAATAAAATGCGGTTGTAGTTTAGGTTCTTGGTCATGGTCCTTCCCCAATGCCTTAATTTGTGACCCTTTCCCCCCTATTATAAAAGAAGGCCAACCATTTGGTTGGCCTTTTGAGATTAATTCTCGATCGCTCCTCCGAGTTCCCAGCGTTTGAAGCGCCGGATGACGATGTTCTCTCCAATCGAGGCGATCGTTTCGTGAAGCAGTTCCTCGATGGTCAGTTCATCATCCCGGATGTATTCCTGTCGTAACAGCACCGTTTGATCTTTAAATTTATCCAGACGACCTTCTAAGATCTTTTCAATGATGTGATCAGGCTTCCCTTCTTCTTCGTATTGCTTGCGGGAAATTTCTTTTTCGTGTTCGATGACATCTTGAGGGATGTCATCTTCCGATATCCACCGCGGTGCAGCGGCAGCAACTTGGAGGGCAATTTCATGGGCGAATTCCTGAAAATCATCCGATCGCGCAACAAAGTCCGTTTCGCAGTTGACTTCCACCATCACCCCCACGCGACCATTTCCATGGGAGTAAAGGTCAATCACCCCTTCAGATGCTTCCCGATCTGATCGCTTTGCAGCTTTAGCAAGCCCCTTCTGGCGCAAGATATCGACCGCTTTCTCCATGTCGCCCTGGGTTTCTTTCAGAGCTTCTTTAACGTCCAGAATACCAGATCCTGTGGATTCCCGTAATTTTTTTATCTTTTCTATTGATACATCCATAGTTATTTAGGCCTCATCGCCTTCCGTTTCTTTTTCCTCTTCAGCTTCTTCTTCATCCGACTCTTCGGCTTCTTCTTCCTCGTCACTCTCTTGCTCATCCAAGTCTTCAGCTTCTTCTTCCTCGTCACTCTCTTGCTGATCCAAATCTTCAGCTTCTTCTTCCTCAGGTTCCGCGTCTGTTTCTTCAGATTCGGTCTCAACCTCAACTTCGGCTTTTTCCGCTTTATTTTGGGTTTCTTTTTCCTGCTCTTCTTGCATCTTCTCCAAAGTGGATTCACCGAGGAGCTCTTCATCCGTCAATTCATCTCGAAGTTCTTCCGGCAGTTGGGCTTCTGCTTCCGCAGCTTCCATTTCGGCTTCCCGGTCTTTGCGCATGTTCACGCCCTCCTGTACAGCTTGGGCGATTTTGCTTACGATCAGTTGAATGCCGCGAATGGCATCGTCATTTGCCGGGATGACATAATCGATGTTTTTTGGATTGCAGTTTGTGTCCACCACAGCTACGACAGGAATTTTAAGAAGATTCGCTTCGTGGACAGGGATTTCCTCCCGAAAGACATCTACAACGAAAAGAATGTCTGGAAGTCCATCCATCTCGCGGATGCCCCCCAATCGGTCCAGCAGGCGTTCGATTTGACGCTGCATGCCCAGGGCTTCCTTCTTGGGGCGAAGTTCAAACTCCCCCCGGTCGCGCATGGCTTCCAGGCGCTCCAATTCGTGGATGCGTTCCCGGATAGTTTGCCAGTTGGTCAGAGTGCCCCCCAGCCAGCGGCCGATCACATAGGGCATGTTGACCTTTTCAGCGTATTTTTTAATGATGTCTTGGGCTTGGCGCTTCGTCCCTACGAAAAGGACTTCACCACCTTTTGCTACCGTGTCACGAATGACTTCATATGATTCCTCAAGGCCCTCTACGGTTTGTTGAAGGTCAATGATGTGAATGTCATTTCTTTCCGTAAAGATGTAAGGCTTCATATACGGGTTCCATTTTGATGTTCGATGACCAAAATGAACGCCGCTTTCTAATAGCTCTTTCATGGATACAATGGACATGAGATATCTCCTTGCGTTAGGCCTCCGTTTCCGTCTTTCCTTCCCGGCACCAGCGGTTGAAGCTGGCACGCACCGTCAGGTCGGGAAACGTGTGTAATTAGTTGATTCAACATTTGTCCCGCCAATAAGGCGGGAACGTGTGAAGTATATCATGAGAGATCTGATTCGTCTAGGTGCCCCCCCTTTTTTCAGGGATGATGTCTGGGTTGGGCTGAAACTTTGAATACCTGGATGGGATGAATGAAAAGGATAACGGCTGTTCTGACCGTTGAAATATCCTGGAGGTGCCGTTTGTTGACGGTGGTTCTTGTTCATAGTATAATTTTCCCCGAAATTGAATACTTTCAACCTTCGGGGTTGGGTGAGCGAAAGCAATTCCCTATCGGCGGTATAGCCCGCGAGCGCCTGAAATGGCGCAGGATTCGGTGAAACTCCGGGGCCGACGGTATAGTCCGGACAGGAGAAGGTACCATGTTTTCCTCTGCCTGTGGTTTGTAATGGCGGGAGGATCTACCCCGAAAGCGTACAGCTTTCGGTTTTTTTATTCAGATGGTCCTGCCTGTGTGAGGAAAATCAATTGCCCTGCCCCGATCAGATGTGGCAGGGCTCCATTCGTTTACAGGGTTGGTATGGAACAAAAGAACCTTTATCAGTCAACCAAACGCTCTTTCTTTGTAAGGCCTACGGGGAGGATTATACTCACCGTTACCTCTGGATTGATTGCCCTGGCTTTGTGGTTTTCGTTCACGAAGTACAGCCAGGTACCCGCATTTATTTTGCCCACGCCAGGCCAGGTTTGGGATCGCTTTTTGATCTCTGTTTCCGATGGCAGCTTGCTCTTTCATGCCTGGGTAACTCTGTCTGAAGTTCTGTTGGGTTTATTGATCGGCGTAAGTTCAGCGATCGTTATCGGGTATACCCTGGCGAAAATGAGGGTAGTGGAGCGAATATTGGCACCTTATATTGTCGCCAGTCAGTCGATCCCTGTCGTTGCTATTGCCCCTCTGTTGGTGATCTGGCTGGGTCCGGGCATGCTTTCCAAAGTTTTGATTAGCGCCTTGATCGTATTTTTTCCAGTCCTGGTGAACACGATCGTCGGGATCCGCTCTGTCCCTGATGAACTCTATGATTTGATGCATTCCCTGCAGGCTAATTCCTGGCAGCGAATGCGGCTGTTGGAAATTCCCGCGGCTATGCCTGTTTTTTTGGGTGGCCTGCGGGTCGGAGCGACCCTCTCCGTTATTGGAGCAGTCGTAGGGGAATTTGTGGGGGCAGATCAGGGTTTGGGATTCTTGGTCAATGTGGGCCGGGGCATGTATGATACATCCCTGGTTTTTGTGGCTGTATTTACGTTAATACTTATGGCCCTGGCTTTGTATGGGGCGGTGATTTTAATTGAAAAAAATGTTCTTTCATGGCAAAAGACAGAAAGCCACTTTTAAGATACACAAGGAGTGAATGAACATGAAAAAGAGCGTTTTAATCATCATATTTTTGATGACTCTGGTTCTTTCTGCATGTACTGAGGGAGAAGCGATCAAGCCAACCTCACCGGAATTGGTGGAGATTAGGCTTCCTATGGGTTATGTGCCCAATATCCAATTTGCCCCTTTTTATGTCGCTGTGGAAGAAGGTTATTACCGGGAAGTGGGTCTTGACGTGACTTTTGACTATAAACGCGAAACGGATGGCCTGGCCCTGGTTGGAGCCGGTGAGATCCCATTTTCTGTGGTTTCAGGTGAGCAGGTTCCCCTGGCCAGGGCTAAAGACCTCCCTGTGGTTTACGTGATGGCCTGGTATGAGGATTATCCAGTGGCTGTGATCGCGAAGAAGGTGGAGGGGATCACGGGACCAGAGGATCTCGAAGGACGTTCAGTAGGGTTACCTGGATTGTATGGCGCAAATTATGTTGGTTTGCGCGCGCTTCTGAGTTATGCGGGGTTAAAAGAAAGTGATCTCAGGCTGGATTCCATTGGATTCAACCAGGTGGAGGCGTTGGTCAGCGATCAGGCAGAAGCTGTCGTCGGGTATCTCGCGAATGAGCCAGTCCAACTCAGAAGCCAGGGTTACGATATTGATGTCATCGCTGTCGCTGATTACGTGCAGCTGATCTCGAACGGATTGATTACTAACCAGCAAACAGTGGATGAAAACCCGGATCTGGTGCGCGATATGGTGCAGGCGACTTTGAAAGGCATCCAGTTTACCGTAGAGAACCCGGAAAAAGCGTACGAAATAACTCTCGGATATGTGGAAGGGCTGGAGGAGGCTGACCGGGACGTTCAAATGGAAATATTGCAAGCGTCCATAGATCTTTATCAGACCGAACCTTATGGGAAGAGCGAAGATCAATCCTGGGAAAATATGGTAGAGCTCTTGAGAAATATGGGTTTGCTCGAGGAATCAGTTAGTGTGGAAGCTATGTACACAAATGAATTCATCAAAGAGTAAAGACCCGATACTGGAGGTCCATGACCTCAGCTTAGCGTTTCTGGATGGGAAAGAACCCCTGGAGGCCCTGCGCGAGATCCATTTCCGGGTCCTCCCAGAGGAGTTCATTTGCATTGTAGGCCCCTCGGGGAGCGGGAAAAGCACTTTACTGCGAATTATCGCGGGTTTGCTTTCCCCCACGATAGGCGAGGTGGTTTTTGAAGGAGAGCAGGTCACGGGACCCCGTTCCGGTCTGGGGATGGTATTCCAGGATGCCAATCTGATGCCCTGGCGGACGGTGCTGGAAAATATCCTTCTGCCGCTAGAATTGGACCGCGCATCAAATCTTTCCCGGAATGAAATGGAAGACCGGTCACAAGAGTTGATTGATTTGGTCGGCTTGTCTGGTTTTCAGGACTGGCTGCCGCGGGAGCTGTCTGGAGGGATGGCTCAGCGTGTGGCCATTGCCCGCAGTTTAGTGCATGATCCTAAACTCTTATTGTTAGATGAACCTTTTGGCTCCTTGGACGCATTGACACGGGAGCGGATGGGAGATGAGTTATTGCGCATCTGGCGCGCTCGTAAAAAGACGGTAGTCATGGTCACCCACGATATCGCGGAAGCAGTTTTCTTAGCGGATCGCGTTTTTGCGTTCAGCCCCCAACCCGGACGCCTCCGGATGGATCTTTTGGTGAATTTGCCCCGACCCCGAGATGAGGGAGTGCGATATTCTACCCGGTTTATCGAACTCACGCACCAGTTGCGGGATGCGATACGCTGAGATAAACAAAAGTTGAGGGAGAATCCGGTATACTACTTGAGGAGGTTTCCCTTTGAAAAAAGCGGTTTTGTTCATTGTGCTGGTTCTGATGCTCTTTCCCCTTCCGGTAAAGGGTCAGGAAGGGTTAACCTTTGAGGAACTGGTGGTAGACATCTGGCCGGAATACGACGATCCTCGTGTCCTGATCATTTATCGGGGAGTCTTGTCATCCCAGGTCTCACTGCCTGCTTTGGTTACATTTCAAATTCCTGCTGAAGCAGGCCAACCCAATGCAGTAGCTGTTCGCGATCCTGAAAACAAGTTAATGTCTGTCACATATGAACGTGTGGTGAAGGGGGAATTCGCTGAGATCTCATTTATTGCTACGTTTCATGAGGTTCAATTTGAATACTATGATCCTCTTAATAATAAAGAGGGAAATCTGCGCACATTTACTTATACATGGCCTGGCAATCACACTGTGAATTCGGTTGTGTTCCAGGTTCAAGAACCTAGAGGTGCTTATGACCTGGATATATCACCACCTTTTGGGGAATCTTATCAGGGGAGTGATGGATTAAAATACTTCAGGATGGGCGAAACCCAATTGAAGGAAACTGAAAGCCAGAATATCCAGATTCGTTATCAAAAATCCTCTGATTCATTGAGTGTGGGGGGACAATCAATCCAACCCCGCAGACCCATTGAACCCCAACTTTCTTTTTCTTTCCAGGGCTGGAATCTTCTCCCCTGGCTGTTGGGTAGTTTAGGATTTTTGTTCATATTGGGTGCAGTTGGAATTTATTGGTGGTTTGGTGAAAAACGAAATCCTCCTGAAAGTTTGGAAAGTGAACCGAATCCGCAGGAGCCAGTTTTCTCTGAATTGAGTTCCTCTTGTCCACAGTGTGGAAGCAAAACATCAGAAAACGATCGTTATTGTAGAGTCTGTGGACATAAGCTATAGCCTTTACCTGGAGCGACCCATAAGGTTCGAATTTAAGAGTTAATCTCCAGTTTGCAAAGGATATTTCATATACCATTCGTCTGATTTTCATATTCTATTAATCTCAATATGTGAAAATTTTGACAAGCGAGAATACATGAGTTGCGTAAAGTGATCATGGGCTTTAAGCATGGGTGAAGAAATGGCTGTGAAGGAAATCAAAAATCGGGGTCGGATTAAGTTTATCGTGGGGGGAATCCTGATCGTGACAGCGGTGATTTATTTGATTGCTTCCTCCGCGAAAGCCAACACGCAGTATTATCTCACCGTAGAGGAAACAAACGTGAAATATGAGCAGGGGGAATTAAATGATCGGAACGTGCGTGTGTCCGGGGCAGTGATCGGCGAAAGTATCGCATATGACATGGAAAATTTAACCTTGACCTTCACAATTGCTCATGTTCCGGGGGAAAAAGCAGCCCTGAAAGCTGAGGGCGGTGTAGCCGCTGCCTTGCATCAAGCTGTGAATGACCCTGATCGGGAAACCCTGGATGTCTTGTATGAGGGTCCTAAACCAGATTTATTGGTGCATGAGGCCCAGGCCATCATCACAGGAAAGATGACTTTAGATGGTGTATTCTACGCGGATGAAGTTCTCCTGAAATGTCCCTCCAAATATGAGGAGGTCTCTCCCGAACAATCTGGATGAGATACCTGGGGAATCGGAATAGAAGTTAATTAATCAAGTCGGTCTATGGAGTTTACGTGTGGTAGCGAACATCGGATTTGGCACCCTGTTGATTACACTTATTGTCGCCCTTTACGGGATCGCAGCAGCGATTTACGGCCAGAAGTCACAACATGAGCGGTGGGTCAACAGCGCGCGTCAGGCCATGGCTTTGATGTTTCCTTTATTAACCGTACCTGTCCTCAGCCTCCTGTATTTATTGGTAACCCATCAATACCAGGTTGCTTATGTCTCTGAGGTTACCAGCAGGAGCATGCCCTTTTACCTAAAATTAACCGCACTCTGGGGCGGACAATCTGGTTCCCTTGTGTTTTGGTCCTGGCTGTTGGCTGCCTTTGCCACGGCCATTACGCTGCGCGATTGGGGACGAGATCGTGAGTTCTTGCCCTGGGTGATCATAGTTATTCTGGTCACACTGCTTTTTTTCCTCTCCTTAAATGTATTCTTTGAAAATCCATTCTCCCGCTATTGGCAAACCTCTACAGGGATCGTTCAGGCATTCGCCCGACCGGAAGGGGCTGTCCCTTTTGTGCCCCGGGATGGCCAGGGTTTGAATCCCCTGCTCCGCCATCCGGGTATGATCTTTCATCCTCCCTTGTTGTATTTAGGATTTGTGTCCTTTATCATCCCTTACGCCTTTGCAGTTGCTGCTTTGGTCACAGGGCGGACGGATGACCGTTGGATACGCCTGACGCGGCGCTGGACCCTTTGGGCCTGGCTGTTCCTTTCATTGGGGTTGATCCTCGGGGCGCGTTGGGCCTATGATGTCCTTGGCTGGGGAGGCTACTGGGGGTGGGACCCGGTAGAGATCTCAGCTTTTATGCCCTGGCTTACGGGGACGGCCTTTCTGCATTCTGTCATGATCCAGGAGAAGAAAGACATGTTCAAGCGGTGGAACTTGGTCTTGATCATCCTTACCTTTGACCTGGTGGTCTTTGGTACCTTCCTCACGCGTTCAGGGGTACTTTCTTCTGTGCACGCATTTGCTCAAAGCGCGATAGGTCCTCTTTTCTTTGTGTTCATTGCCTTGACTTTTGGTATTTCTTTGGGGTTATTGTTATCCCGTTGGAAGGATTTAGAATCAAAAAATGAACTTCATTCGCTTTTCTCGCGGGAGGCGTTGTTTCTCCTTAACAACTTGCTTTTTTTAGGCATTTTCGTGACCACTTTATGGGGGATCCTCTTCCCGCTTATTTCTGAGATCGTCACCGGTCAGAAAGTCACGGTGGGACCTCCATTCTACGAGCGAGCGACAGGGCCTCTTTTTGCTGGCCTGCTTCTGTTGATGGGGATTGCTCCGCTCACTGCGTGGACATATTCTTCCCTAAAAAAATGGGGCCGGGCGGTTTGGAAACCTTTGGTTTTTTCTATGCTAACTTTTCCTGCCCTTTATATCGCTGGTATCACGGGCTGGCAAGGGGTACTGGGTTTTTGGCTGGTGGGGTTTGTGTTCGCTGTCACGGCATATGAATTTTGGAGGGGAGCCGCAGCCCGCATAAAAGCGCATGGGGAAAATGTGTTCACTGCATTTTACAGCCTGGTGAAAAAAAACCGCCGGCGATATGGGGGGTATATTGTGCATATGGGGGTGATATTTATGGCTCTGGGCGTGATCGGCATTGAAATGCGCCAGGTAGAAACCCAGGGAACGATTCCAGAAGGGGGGAGCCTTTCCCTGAAGGAATATTCCATCACGTACAAAGATTTGGTGTCCTTTGATACCCATGATGGTAGGAATGTGACCCGGGCAGTTGTGGGTGTCACCCGCAGTGGAGAGGAATTAGCGGAGATATATCCCAGGCGGGATTATTTCTATGATGCCAATCAACCGATGACGATCCCGGGGGTGAAAAGCACTTTGGCCGGTGATCTCTATGTCATCCTGGTGGATTGGCGAGAGATATCCGAGGCAGGAGCCACATTTAAGATTTATTATAATCCTCTGGTAAATTGGCTCTGGATTGGAGGTTGGGTCTTTATCGTCGGTATTTTGGTTGCCGCTTGGCCGGAAAACGAGTTGGATCGAGTTCAGAAAGTGTCCTCGCCACTCATAAAGAGGAAACGATGAAGAACCATATTCATCTTGGGATTTGGGTTTTCCTGGTTTTGCTTGTTTTGGTCATGTTGTACCCAAGCCGCGGTTTCGCTCAGGAACCAACTCCTCCTGATGATGAGGTAAATGCGATTGCCAAACAGCTTTACTGCCCGGTTTGTGAAAACACACCGCTGGATGCCTGTCGGACCTCTGCCTGCGAGCAGTGGCGGGGGTTGATCCGTGAGAAGCTTCAGCAGGGGTGGACGGAAGAAGAGATTAAAGTGTATTTTGTCGCGGAATACGGCGACCGTGTTTTGGCTGAGCCCCCAAAGCGAGGGTTCAACTGGTTAGTTTATCTCGTCCCACCCCTGGCTTTCTTAGCAGGAGCCTATGCCCTTTATCGAGGGTTTACTAAATGGCGGATCAGCAGAAGTCCTTCTCGCCCTGATTCCAGGGAAGTCCCGGAAGATGAGGTAGGGATTGAGAAAGAGTATATCTCCCGCGTGGAGAAGGAATTAGAAAATAGGTGAAAGAGGTAAGGGAAACCGTATGAAAAAGTGGTTGCTCTGGGGAGGATTGGTGCTGCTCTTGACGATCCTTGCTCTCGGATTGATAAGGACACAGCAAGGTCAGATCGGGGTTGGTGAGAAAGCGCCTGATTTCAAATTGGTGACATTCTCTGGGGAGACGTATCATTTGCAGGAGCTGCGAGGGAAGGTGGTAGTTGTAAATTTCTGGTCTTCCTGGTGCGAATCATGTAAGCCCGAAGCCAAGGACTTAGAACAGGCTTGGCGGGATTATCGATCTCGAGGAGATGTCATCTTCCTGGGTGTGGATTATGTGGATACTGAGCCTGAAGCAAGAGAGTACATTGATCAATTTGGAATCACATATCCAAACGGCCCAGACAGGCGCACAGATATTTCTCAAGCCTTTCGCATTCGCGGCGTTCCGGAAACTTACATCATCGACCGGGACGGTGAAATTTACCACAGGCAGATCGGGCCGTTTCGTTCCCTGGAGGATATCAAATCCACCCTGGATCCTCTTCTGGAACAAAAATGAGATCAGAATTTGAGGTGCTTTGAAATGGATGTCGGTTCAATGTTAGTCCTCCTCAGCATACTGTTGTTGGTGGCTGTATTTGTCAGCCAACCCTTTTTTGACCAGGAGACGGATGGGTCAGAGGAGGAGCGTGAGTTGATCCGGCTTCGGGCTGAACGAGAGCGGATGTACAAACGCATTGAGGAGTTAGATTTTGATTACGAGCTGGAAAAGATGGCCCCCAAAGATTATCAGAGAGCCCGCCAAACCCTGGTAAGGGAAACAGCCCTAATCGTTAAAAAAATCGATGAGTTAGAAGAAAAGCAGCAAATTGAAAAGAAACCCTTACCTGGTGAGGTGATCCAAAAATCCCCTCCAAGAACGGAGGTTGATGAGATTGAAACTTTGATCGCTTCCCGGCGCCGTGAATTGGGCACCAAGAAATACAAATTTTGCCCTCACTGCGGCCATGTTGTGGGAAGTTCTGATCAATACTGTGTCCAGTGTGGAGAAAAATTGGCATCATGAATATGGCAAAGGCTGGTTGGTTAGTCTTGATTTCATTCCATGCCCTGAACATGGGTATGTGGGGTGGGCTTTCCCCTTACCCAACGACCACACCACTCTCGAAATTTTCCAGGTCTCTTTCAGGGAATGTATTAGCGGAAATCCCCTCTCGTCACCTGGGGGGACAGAGAGGATCACTGATTCCAAAACGGAAGCCAATTCCACAATCCGAACCTACACCTGAACCGACACGAGAGGAGGGGCTCGGAAACGTGATGGTCACCGTTATTGATCAACGGGAAGATGAAAACTTGGAGCCGGGCCTGCGGGTGAAATTAGAGGGTTATGACCATATGGATCAAGTCTATGTTCAATCCCTTCCGCTGGGAGAGGAGGGTAAGGTCCTTTTTCCTTCGGTGCCTTTGAAACCGGGGTTATATTATTTCGCCTCCCTTGTGTATCAAGGAGCGATGTATCGTTCGGATGTTGTCCAACTTAAATCAGACACCACAACGCTTGACCTTCAAATTCATGTTTATGGAACGACCACAGATCAGGGATCATTATCCGTGGAAAGTTTGCATATCTTTGTGAACTTTTCCGATCAAACGCTTGTTAAGTTTGGGGAAATGTTTATCATTTCAAATTTTGGCCCTAAAACAGTTGTTTCTGAGAAAGAAGGAGAGCCCGTCCTTGAGTTTGCTTTGCCGGAAGGAGCGCATAATTTGCGGTTTGAGTCGGGTTCCCTGGGGGAGCGTTATGTGATCACGGAGAATGGTTTTGGTGATACGATGAGTGTCCCTCCCGGGTCCGGTGTGTATCAAACCATCGTGTTTTTTGATATCCCATATCAGGACAACCAGCTTGAATTTATTCAGGAAACGAATTTGCCTGTAGGCTCAGTGGAGGTCATGACGCCTGCCCAGGGCGTGGATGTCCAGGGAACCTTCTTCCAAGACATGGGAATCAGAGAAGTCCAGGATGGTTCCATTCATGTGTTTTTGGCGGAAAACCTACGTCGCGGAGAACAAATACATTTTACGCTTTCCGGTCTTCCCGGACAGTCTGGTCCAGGAAATGGATTGGCTCTGGTTGAGGATCGGAAAAATATTATGATTGGTTTCAGCGTCTTGATTGGAGCCTTGTTGCTGGTTGGAATTTGGTTTTATCATCAGCGGCTTGAGAATCAGGGTCCTGATCCAGATTTGCATCAGGAATCCATAGACAAGGCAGAGATTATGGATGCGATCATCGCTTTAGATGATTTATATGCTGAAGGCGAGATTCAGGAGAAGGAGTATCTTTCCCGCCGGGAGAAACTAAAAGCCAGGCTGAGAGAGTTTGTAAAGAAGGAAATGCAGGATGATTAAAGTGCGGAATCTCCGGAAACGTTTTGGTCATAAACGTGTCCTGAGCGGGTTGGATTTTCAAGTGGCGAAGGGTGAAATTACGGCCCTTCTGGGGCCAAACGGATCGGGGAAAACAACCTTACTCCGTATCCTGTCATCGCTTTCCCGACCAGATGGGGGGGAGGTGTATGTCGGGGGTTATCAGTTGCCCCAAGAGGCTGACTGGGTTAGAGAACGAGTAGGGTTTGTCTCCCACCAACCCCTGCTTTATGGCGATCTCACAGCGGAGGAAAATCTCTGGTTTTATGGTCGCCTTTACAATGTGTCTGATTTTCGGCAAAGGACTGCAAGCGTTTTGGAAATGGTGGATTTGCAGCGCCGCGGCGCCGATCTGGTGAGGACGTTTTCGCGGGGCATGGTCCAGCGTTTAGCCCTGGGAAGATCCCTCTTACATGAACCCCAAATTTTACTTTTTGATGAACCGCACACTGGTTTGGACCAGGATTCCGTGCGAATGTTGAACGATGTCCTCCTGCATATGAGTGAACAAGGCCGGATTGTTCTTGTCACCTCCCACGATTTGGCGCAGGTTGCCAATCTGGCATCGCGGTTTGATGTCCTCTCTCGAGGAAAGATCGTGGCTTCTGTAAAGGAAGAAAAAATAGACTTGGATCGCCTACTGATGTTTTATCGGGAGGCTGTCCGGAGGAGAGGGGGAGAGCGGTTGTGAGAAATTACCTCAGGACCGTGATAACGGTAGTTTGGAAGGATATTGTTGGTGAAGCCCGGAACAAAGAAATCCTCACGTCTATGCTGGTTTTTTCCTTATTGGTAATACTCATATTTAACTTCGCTCTGGATTTGGATGTCCAGGCTCAAGAATCCGTCACAGCGGGGGTTTTATGGGTCACATTTACGTTTGCCGGCACATTGGGTGTAAACAGATCCATGGCTTCTGAAAGGGAAGGGGGATGCTTGGATGGTTTATTATTGGTACCTGTAGATCGCAGCGCGTTATACGTCGGGAAAGCGCTTGGTAATTTATTATTTTTGCTGGTAGTTGAAGTGATAGTCCTCCCGATCTACAGCGTCCTTTTCAATGTCAATATGTTGGTCCCCGGTTTCCTGCTGGTGGTGTTGTTGGGTTCGATAGGCTATATTGCGGTAGGGACCCTTCTGGCGGCCATGAGTGTTCAGGCCCGGACGCGCGATATCTTACTTCCGATCCTGCTTTTTCCTCTCGCGATCCCGATCCTGATCCCCGCGGTGAAAGCGAGCATCGGTTATTTAGAAGGATATCCAGGGCCTTGGATCATGACCTGGCTGAATGTCATTATTGTCTATGATTTGATATTTACCGCAATCGCTGTTATCTTGTTTGAATACGTGGTGGAGGATTGGTCATAAATGGAAGAAAAACCCCGTTTCCTTTCCCTGTTGGATGGGATTTCCGTTATTCTTTTTTTGGCAGCTGTTTTGTTGGTATTTTTCTACGCTCCGTTGGAACGTAGTATGGGGGCTGTCCAAAAAGTGTTTTATTTTCATGTCTCTACCGCATGGGTGGGGATGTTGGGATTCTTTGTTTCAGCCCTCATGGGCGTGATGTATATTCTCAGCAGGGAAAAGATATGGGACATGATTGGTTTTTCCAGTGTTGAGATAAGTTTTATTTTCTTTTTGATTGCCATTATTTCTGGCTCTATTTGGGCCAGGCCGGTTTGGAATACATGGTGGACGTGGGATCCCAGGTTAACCACAGCCGCTGTGGTGGAGCTGATCTATGGGGCTTATTTTTTACTGCGTCAGGCTGTTGATGAACCACGACAAAAGGCTCGATTCTCTGCGGTATATGCGATCTTTGCTTTTGTCAGTGTGCCGTTGACATTCGTATCCATCCGGATGCTGCGCACCATTCACCCGGTGGTGATCGGCGCTGGTGACCCGATTGGGGGGGGAGGGTTCAGCATGACAGGCCCTATGCAAGTAACGTTTTTCTTTAGCTTATTCACGTTTTCTGTCCTCTTTGTGGATGTGCTCTGGCACCGGATCAGGTTGGAAAAGCTAGAAACCATGATGAATGAACTCCGCTTGGCATCGAGGAATTGAACTTAGAAGAAGGATTATTTGGGACTGGAAATTATGGATACATATCTGTACATGGTCGCTGGATATGCGGTTATCTTTAGTTTTATCCTGGGCTACTTACTCCGACTCTATATCCGGATCCGACGCGTGAAGAGAAAGATCTCTGTGTATCGGGAGATGCTTGACGAAAGGCCTTAAAGTGATGGCCCTCAGGCATGAATGCCTGAGGGATGTATCTGGAAAATTTGAATCAAGACACGTTTCTATTAATCCCCCTAGATGATATTAATTACGCGGGCAATACCCCGATCTCCTTCCAAATCTCTTCCCAGCTCTGGTTCATGCTCCGGGTCAATAGTTCTTTTGGAGGGATATTGGATAGCTGGCTGGTTTGAAGGGCTTTCATGATGTCTTGAAATGACCTTCCCCCGCTGTACCATTCCATGAGTTCTTGTTGGGACACTTCGTATGTTTGCGTAAGTTTCTCATTCATATTTCACCTTCACCTTTAATTATCAAATACTTCTTTCATGTATTCCTTTTCATTATTCCTTCGGCTTCGTAATCCCTAAATCATCCCAAATCTCTTCCCAGGTTTTTGCCTCTATTTCTTTCAGCAAAGTGTCAGGTTCCACATCCGACATTTTGCTTGTTTGCAAAGCTAGTAAGATGTCTTCAAAAATGTAACCATCGCAATACCAATCGATCACTTTCTCATATGAGACGTCAAATTTTTCAGTTATGCTAACAGCGATGGGCTGTGGATCTTCTTCAGGGCATGCAGGGGTATTTTTTTCCTCATCCGATTCTTCCGCCCCACTTTCTTCCTCTGCCGAATGAGAAGTCGGTGTGCTGTGTTCCTCTTTGCCCAAGACTTGCTGGGTCGCTTTTTGGAGTGAGTTATCGCAAGCGGTCAACGCAAAGAGTATCAGGATTACGAAAATGAGCAGTTTCTTTTTCATAGTGGTTTCAAGTGTTATGAGAAGAATGCTCCCATGTGTGAGAGAACATAGTGTTGTGAGAGGGACGCTCCCCATGGGCGAGAGAGCGTCCTCTCACTGAGGTTTATGTCAGGTCTTCAGCTAATGCTTGGGTCCTCCAGCGTGATCCGGTTTGCCTTTGCCTTCTGGTTTTCCTACATCGTCAGGTTTCCCAGCGTCTTCAGGTTTTCCGGCGTCTTCAGGCTTCCCGGCGTCTTCAGGTTTCCCAATCAAATCCAGCTCCTGCCAGATTTGCCCCCAACCTTTGCCTTCCGCGCGTTCACTCAAGATCTCGGAAGCTGTTCCCCCGGTCTCTTCTGCGGTTTGGTAGGCCAGCATGATCTGCCCGAATCCGGTCCGGGCGCTCCCCTCTTCACCCTGTCCATCACAGAACATGGCTATGACCTCATCATAGGTCGCACCATATGTTTCTGCGATAGCTAAAGCTACCGGGTGCTCTTCACTGTCCTCGGAGCAGAAGTACCCGTCCTCTTCGCGTTCGCGTTCCTGTTCCTGTTCCTCTTCCTTCTCCTCGAATTTATGTTTGTATACAGTCCATTCCTCGGTTTCTTCGTTGAATTTGACCTCGATTTCGAATTCGCTGCCCTCTTCAATGACGCCAAAATCGAATTCTTCATCTACAGAGATGGTGAGGGGATCCTCATCTCCTACGGTGAGCGTGAAGAAGTAGTTACCTTCATCCTCTTCTACCGCACTCACTGAGATCAGAATGTCGTCCTCAGTCAGGAAGGTGAAGCCATCTTCGTTTACCGTTTCCACGATGCCCGAAAATTCGTACTCATCCGGGGTTTCCGCTTGAACGGCCCGGCTGGTGAACCCTGTGAGTAGTAGGGTTAAGATGAGCATAAGACTGGTGAAAATGTGCTTTTTGTGTTTCATTTTTTCTCCTTTCTTTCGAATGATCGAAAGCCTGAATAATTGCTAGTTTTTATCTGCTACCTTCTCAAACCCCGGTTCTCAATTATGGTTTTCCTTTCTCGTCGGGTGGGCCAGGATCCTCGGGTTTCCCTTTGTCATCCGGCGGTCCGGCGTCATCCGGCTTACCTTTGTGATCCGGTGTGCCAACTCCATCCGGTTTCCCTTTTTCCTCGGGCGGCCCAATATTTTCAGGCTTTCCGGACGGAGGGGTCTCGAAAGGTTTGAAAGGATTCTGTTCTTGATCAGTCTTTTGTAAAGTGGTTGGGTCCAGCATTCCTTCATCGATGCGTTGTATTTGTGACCGCAACCTTCCCTGGACCATACGCAGTGCTTCTCCCGCTTTCCCTGATTCTCGCTCAGCGAGCTTGTGAATGACTTCTTCATGAACTTGTAGCGCATTGCGAATATGGGATAGCGTTTGAGCTTGATTTTCATCCTCTAATTCCGCGGAGAGCTGCAGCATGGTCTCTGTGTGCTGTTCAAAGCGGGAGATCGTATCTTGGGGGATATCCTCGCCCCGTTCAGCCAATGCGGTCACTTCTTCCACGCGGCGGTTCGCAAATTTTTCCAGGAGGTCTATTTTCTCCTGGGTCTGATCTGCAAATCGCAGTTGTATATCCTCAGTAAATGTCTTTACAGCGTAAAGGGTTTGATGGGGCAAGCTGTCTTGAGAAGCGTATACGGTTCCTCCGACGGACCCCAAGGTAATGATTAGAGCAATCAAAACGCTGGTGACAGCGGTGGCTAAACGGCGATTGCCCCTGATTTGTAGCGAAGAAAGCGTCTTTCGGAAGTCCGCTAACCAGGATGTCGGCTGGGGTTTTTGCAGGCTCTTCACTTCTGCCAGGAAATAGTTCCGCCCTTTAGCGGCCTCCTCTGCATCACGCTGGGGAGCTGTTTCTTTCAGAGCCTCAAAATATTCATTTAATGTCGGGTATTTCTCTTTTCCACTCATCATGATTTCCTGGTCAGGGTTTAAAAACACCTTTTTTCTGACTTTCTTTCACTCTATATGACGCGAAAAGGGCCAGATTGTTACGGGTGTTTGTTAAATATCTGAATTTTTTAAGGTTGAGATGGTGGTTTTGGGGAGAAGGCGAATATTTGGTTATCAAAGGGTAGTTGGGGAGCCAGGAAGCATTTTGAGGTAACGATGCCATGCACCCTCAGGAGAATCTTCCTGATTCTGAGGAGGTTATAGGGGGATGGGATAAATGGGGAAGTTAAAAGGATGAGAGGTTATATGTCTATCTCGAATTTCGGTAATCTGCTTAGAATTATGTTCGTTCTCTTCTCATGGTCCTCTTTTATCATCCGGCGGACCCGGATCTTCAGGTTTCCCTCTGTCATCTGGTGGGCCTGGTTCGTTTGGTTTTCCCTTGTTGTTTGGTTGCCCGGGGTCTTTAGGTTTCCCTTTATGGTCTGGCGTGCCAACCTGGTCAGGTTTTCCTTTCCAAATAGGGGTGCCGAGGTCATCCGGTTTCCGCTTATTTCCAGGGGTCCTACTTTCTTCAGGTTTCCCGGGTTTCAGGGTCTCAACCGGGGTTAAAGGTGTTATGTTCTTCATTTTCTCTCGAAATGAAGCTGGATTGTCCAGGCCTTCCTCGGCAAGACGGATTTTTTCCTGTAGTTTTTTCTGCAGTTGGGTTATTTTCTTGTCAGCGTTTCCATGCTCTATGTTTGCCAATCTGGCTATTTTCTCTTCCTGTGCTTGGAAGGATTTCCGGATTTGATTCAACGATTGGGTTAGTTCTTTTCCTTCCTGTTCAGAAGCTATCTTCAGCATGGTTTCTGCATGCTGTTCCAGTCGTGTAACAGTCGCCTGAGGATAAGCTATTTCTTTCTCTGAAAGTGCGTAAAGTTCTTCTACCCGTCGATTTGCAAACTTTTCCAATAATCTAATTTTTTCTTTTGGTTGTTTTGCAAACCTGAGCCTGATATCTTCGGTGAGTGTTTTTACAGCGTAAAGCGTTTGATTTGGCAGGCTGTCCTGAGAGGCATACACCGTTCCTCCAGCTGCTCCGAAAGTGAGAACGATCGCGATGAGAATACTGGCGAGTGCGGTTGCCAGACGCTGGTTGGCCTGAATTGGCAAGGAGAAGATCGCTGCAAAAACATTTGCCAACCAGGGGGTTGATTTCTTCGCTTGGAGTTCTTTCACTTCCGAAAGAAAATTAGCCCGCCCCTTGGCTGCCATTTCTGGGTCGCGCTGCGGAACTTTTTCTTTGAGAGCTTTGAGATATTCATTTAATTCAGGTTGCATATCGTGATCGGTCATGATTCATCTTCCTCGTCGACCAGAATCCTTTCAAGAGAAGCAAGAGCGCGGTGGGCTTGTGACCTTACAGCGCCTGGTGATTTTTCCATCGTTTCCGCAATTTCCTGATTGCTGAATCCTTCTATGTATTTAAGCATGATAACCTGCTGCTGCCCGGGGGTTAGATGCTGGAGGGCTTTCTGGAGCTTTTCAGCTTTCATTTGTTGCTTTAAGATGTCTGCGGGTTGACCTAGGTCCTCACTGTATCTGTCTTCATCCAATTCCAGGGGAGGGGGAGGTTCCCTGCGGTAATGATCTGTAATCAGGTTATGGGTGATTCTATAAAGGTAGGCTTGTAAGTGGTCTTCTGGTCCTCCACCGCTTTTTAAAGCCTGCAGAAATCTTGAAAACGTTTCAGCGACAAAGTCCTCCGCTTGTTGAGCGTTTCCCACCCTTCTGGCAGCGTATGCATACAATTTGTCACTGTAAGTGTCGTAGATAATTTCCAGGGCTTTGCTGTCAAGCTTTCGGGCCCGCTGTAATAATTTTTTCTCTTTTGAAGACATTATGTACGACCTAGATGATGTGAGGTGCGTAGTTCTGATACCGTTATCGGGAAAAGACCTTTTCTTTAACTACGCCACCTACATCTTATCCTAAAAAGGTACCTGTCTGGTTAACAAATTCTTAATTGTGATGACTGGTGGGACCATTATTATTTATTTTGGTGATCAGATTCGTCAAGTTCCAGAATATGTTATTAGAGGACCAGAAAAAAGAGATGTGAATGCATCTCACACCTCCAAAAAAAAGTCATAATCATCCTCCAGGTTATGAGTTTTTATCAGAACCTGCAGCTTGGCTTTCGAGTTCAGATCCACTTAAAACTCACCCCCCCAGGCCAAATGATGTTTGACTTTGCTCTAATAAGGTTCCTCCCGAATGCTCAGCGCCGGTCAAGCAGCGACCGCTTTCTAAATCCCATCCGGCAGCCAACACCATCGCAATGTTGACGGTATCAGCTGTGTTTAATTCACGGTAACATCTGCTCCCATGGGAAGGGGTAGTTCTCCTATTTTCACCTCGCTTAGAGATATTTGGAAATTAACAACTCAAGTTTTGAACGGGTTTCCTCTGGAATGAATTCAGGATCTGTGATCACTGCGTTTTTCAGGGCCTGGGAGCAGGAGCAGGTTGGTTCAGACGGCATAGGATTCGCCGCTAAATACTGAAGGGCTTCTTTGACGTTTTCTGTATTTTGCTGAATGATGCTTAAAACCATCTCCACGGTAACAGGATCTTCGCTGGTGTGCCAGACATCGTAATCTGTAATGTGAGCTAAAGATGCGTAACAGAGCTCCGCCTCCCGGGCTAAAAATGCCTCGGGAGCTGTGGTCATACCGATAATGGACATCCCCCAGGTCCGGAATGTGTTGGACTCCAAGCGCGTTGAAAATCGGGGTCCTTCAATGGTGATGAAAGCTCCCTGGTCGTGGACGGTAGCGCCCGTTGATTTCACGGCTTCGAGGAGATGGCTTGAAAGGTCCTTACAAAAAGGATCCGCAGAGCCAATATGAGCTGTTAATCCTCTCTCAAAAAATGAAGTGGTCCTGTTTTTCGTAAAATCAAACAACTGGTGAGGGATGACCAGATCCCCGGGTTGGTAGTCTTCCCTTAAAGACCCACAGGCATTGACACTGATCACCCGCTGTACTCCCAGCATTTTCAGGGCGTAAATGTTTGCCCGGTAATTCACTTCACCGGGACTCAATTGATGGCCCATTCCATGGCGGGACAAGAAGGCTATTTTTTGATTCCGGAGGATCCCTGTCCTGACGGGAGCGCTGGGTTTCCCAAAGGGGGTTTCCAGGTCATGTTCTTGTGTGTCCGATAATCCGGGGATGTCATATAAACCCGAACCCCCTATCACAGCGAAATCGGGAGGTTTATTCATTTTCTTTCCTTTGTGGGGGTAAAAGTTGATTACTAGAACAACGTTGGTATGATTTCTATTCTGGCTTTCATGCTGCCTGTCAATCGAATTATAGAAGAATCTACGGGAATGGACAAGAGAGGGATTGATAGGTGCGGTATTAGCAGTCAGAATCAAGCCCCGATTCTTTGTGATTTGAAGTGAAAACTAGATCGGAAGATATATCGTCTTCTGATCGGTTTTCTTTAAGCTTTGTTATACTGTACTTAAGTATGAGTGAAAAGGAAGCTGGTTTCCAGGAAATTGAACATACGGCGGACGTGGAGATCAAGGTGTGGGGGGATGATCTGTACGCATTGTTCATACAGGCAGCAAAGGGGATGTATCATCTCTCCCAAATCCGAAAGGTGGAAAATGAGCAAACAATCAGATCGCGATCCTTTTCCGTGACGGGAATGGACACGGAGAGCCTTTTGGTGGCGTTCTTAAATGAAGTTCTCTTCTATCTGGAAACGGAACGTATTGCTTTTCAAGAATTTGATTTGGAGTTTCAAGGGAACGGTCGCCTTCAAGCCCAACTGGAAGGTACGATTATCAAGGAATTAAACAGAGATATTAAAGCTGTGACCTTTCACAACCTTGAGATTCAAGAGCTGGACACAGGATGGCAGGTAAGGATTGTGTTTGATGTCTAGCATTTAGACGTTGTGAGGTATCTACTATGGTTGATCTACGAGACTTAAATCGGATAGCAGAAAACGAGTGGGAAATCCCCAAGAGCTACCGGGATGATATGAATGTTTCTGTAAGGATCATAGCTTCAGAAGAACTTATAGAAGAGGTCACCCGGGACAAATCCTTGGATCAGGCTGTGAACACAGCTTGTTTGCCTGGATTGGTAGGAAATGTGGTCGTCATGCCGGATATGCACCAGGGATATGGTTTTCCTATTGGCGGGGTCGCGGCAACCCGGTATCCAGATGGCGTGATCTCACCAGGTGCCATTGGATATGACATCAACTGCGGGGTGAGGTTGATGTCCACGAATATGCTGCATGATGAAGTGAAGCCCTTTTTAAGTGATCTGGCCACGGAACTGCACCGTCAGTGTCCAAGTGGCGTTGGTGTGAGCGGACATTTGCGTCTGGATAAAGATGAGATGCGTCGATTATTGAGAGAGGGCAGCCAGTGGGCGAAGAAAGAAGGCTATGCCACCGGTCAGGATGTGCGCCGGACTGAGGAAGGCGGGAGGTTAGATGGGGCTGATCCCGATAAGGTCAGCCAACGAGCGTTGAACCGCGGGAAAAGCCAGGTTGGAACGTTGGGTTCCGGCAACCATTTCCTTGAGGTGGATTTAATCGCCAAAGTCTTTGACGAGGATGCAGCAGAAGTGATGGGATTGCGGGAAGGGAACATTGCCCTTCAGATCCATACCGGATCTCGCGGGTTCGGGCATCAGGTGTGCACCGATTATGTGCAGAGCTTCCAGAGTGCAGTCAACCGCTACGGAATCAAACTGCCGGATCGGGAGTTGGTCTGTGCGCCCATGAATACCCAGGATGGGAAAAACTATCTAGCAGCCATGCGCTGTGCGGCAAACTTCGCTTTTACGAATCGACAGCTGCTGGCGTATTATTCCCGGCGGGCATTTGAAAATGTGCTGGCCGGTAAGGTCGACGATTGGCATCTCAAACAGGTTTATGATGTGGCCCATAACATGGGTAAAATCGAAACCCATATGATAGACGGGGAGGCTATGAAAGTGTGCGTCCATCGTAAGGGAGCCACCCGTGCGTTCCCGCCTGGCTCCGAAGATCTGCCATCGGAATATAAACGTATTGGCCAACCGGTCTTGGTGCCAGGGAGCATGGGCACCGCCTCCTGGGTATTGAAAGGGACTGCAGCCAGCATGGAACGCTCGTTTGGCTCGACATGCCACGGAGCGGGGAGGACGATGAGCCGTACTCAAGCTAAGCACGAGGTCTGGGGTGAGGATCTTAAAGAGGATCTGGAAAGAGAAGGGATTCACATCCGGGCCAAGTCCATGGCCGGGTTGGCGGAGGAAGCCCCGCTTGCCTACAAAGACGTGGACGCTGTTGTGAATGCTGTGGAAAGCGCGGGGATAGCGGATAAAGTTGCTTTATTGACCCCCTTGGCAGTTGTCAAAGGGTAGGGAACATTTTGGTGATGATTTCCGTCTTAACCTTGTAAGCAAGATAAGTAAACAGGAGGTTAAGAAATGAAGAAACAAATTTATTGGGTTTTGCTCTCTGTGCTGGTTTTAAGTGTCACGGTTTTAAGTGCCGCATGTGGGATGGTTTCTACTCCAGCGACCACGGATGTTCCCCCCGAGACACAATCGCCTACAGCGGTCTCGCCTTCTCTTGATCAGGACACAGAGGACACGGAAGAGGGTCGACCGTACGCACCACAACCGGGTGATCAGGACCTTGACCGAGGGGACGTTCAGCTCGAGAAGATTGATTTGATGATCATGGAGAGCTGGCCTGTGCAGATATCACTTCAGGTAGAAGGCAATCTACCCACACCCTGTCATCAATTGCGAGCCAAAATATCTGAAAAGGGTGACGATCAAAGGATCGAGGTTGAAATGTACTCCCTATCGCATCCAGAAGATATTTGCCCCCAGGTTCTTGAGCCGTTTGATGTGAATATCCCTCTGGGTTCGTTTAAGGAAGAAGGGATTACATTCTGGGTAAATGGCGAAAAAATTGGGGAGTATTAAGCATCTTAACAAGACAAATAAATGAAACACCCACGAAAGTTTCTCTTCGTGGGTGTTTATGTTAATGACTACCTGTTGAGGGGATCCGGCTGATCGGTGCTACAAGAGCATGGGTACATTCAATAAGGGCATCGACTGGGAGCCGTATGTTGACTCCCAATTCTCCTCCGGATACGTGAATGGTTTCGTGTTTTTCAGCAGTAGAATCAAGTATGATGTCAAATCCTTTTTGGATTAAAGCCAAAGGTGAAATTCCACCCACCTGTAAACCAGTGGTGCGCTCCGCTTCTTTTTGGGAGGAGACTTTGACCTTTTTCACTCCTACAGCTTTGGCTAAAGCACTGGTATCCACCTCTTTATCTCCGGGGACTACTGCAAGAATTTCTTTTCCCCCATTCTTTCTCGTGACTACGATGCTTTTGTAAATCAGTGACAGGGGGACCTCTAGAAATGCCGCCGTTTCCTCAGCGCTCTGTTTCTCAGCGGGGAGGGCAAAAGCCTTATAGGGGATCTTGCGGCTGTCTAAAAAACGAGTGACATTATTAGTGGGCATAGGGACATCTCTGAATCGGCTGCAAATTGGGATCTGTGTGGGAGATTTTAACACAGCCAATGGAGATTTTTGGTGGATTTTGGGAGTATCTTTGGATTGTTGTCTTTCAGACCCAGTATCTGGGTTCAGCAGTGGAATTAATCATACATATAGCTAGAACAAGCAGATAAAAATATATTCACTTCAACCGACTGTGATATCATACACCCTAGCTAGAAATCTTTTGGCTTGTGAGATTCCAGGGAGTCATTTCACGGCAAATTATTAGTGAGTAAAAGGATTCTATGAATTCCAGAGAACGGTCCATAGCAGAAGGTATATTGTTGACAGATCAATATCAGCTGACCATGGCTCAACTTTATTATCGGATGGGCATGCATGAAAAAATGGCTCAGTTTGATCATTTCTTCCGCAGTTATCCGGATTACGGTCAGCACAAAGCGGGGTACTGTGTCAACGCCGGGTTGGAATGGCTGCTTGATTGGATGGAAAGTCTACAGGTCCGGGAAGAAGATATCTCATACCTGAGCAGCCAGACGGGAAACTCGGGGGAACCGGTTTTTGATGAGGATTTCCTTTCCTGGTTGAAATCTTCTCCCCCCTTTGCGAATCTGACAATGAAAGCGATTCCGGAAGGAAGGGTGGTGCACCCCGATGTCCCTCTCACTACAGTTCAGGGTCCTTTAGCCTGGGCCCAGATCTTAGAGACCTCGCTGTTGAATCATCTGAATTTTCAAACGCTGATTGCCACCAAAGCCTCACGGATACATCATAGTGGGGGAAATGGCCTTTTGTTGGAGTTTGGACTCCGGCGTGGTCCCGAAAAAGGGGCAAATGCCGGAACCCGGGCCGCACTGATTGGTGGGGCTGATTTCTCATCCAACGTCGGCGCTTCCCATATACTCGGGATTGAACCGAAAGGAACGCATGCCCACAGTATGGTGCAGGTTTTCCTTGCCCTGGGCGGGAGTGAATTAGATGCTTTCCGGGCCTATGCGGATGTTTATCCGGATGACTGCCTTTTGTTAGTGGACACAGTGGATACCTTGGAAAGCGGTATTCCCAATGCGATCAAGGTATTTGAGGAATTGAAACAAAAGGGCCATCAACCTGTTGGTATTCGCTTGGATTCCGGGGATCTGGCTTTTCTAAGCATTCAGGCCCGGAAGATGCTTGATGAGGCAGGGTTCGAGGATACGATTATCGTCCTATCTAACCAATTGGATGAATTAGTTTTATGGCAAATCCTGACCCAAATCCGGAAGGAATCTGAATGCTGTGATGTGCACCCAGATCGGGTCATCGACTCTTTGGTGTATGGCGTCGGCACAAGGTTGATTACCTCTCAAGGTCATGCCGCGCTTGACGGGGTGTACAAACTGGTAGCTGTTCGGGATAACGCTGAATGGGTTCCGGCCATCAAGATTTCCGAAAATCCTGCGAAGGTCCCTAATCCAGGAAACAAGCATGTCTGGCGGGCTTACGACCAGCGCGGAAGAGCTACTGTTGACATCCTTAGTCTGGAAGAGGAAGATCCGCGGAAGATGGATGAGTTGGTACTGCATCACCCCGCAGAACACGCTGTCTTTCGAATTTTACAGCAGGCTGAGGTGGATCATATCGAACCTTTGCTGGAAGAGGTCTGGGTGGATGGAGAAGTCGTCATTGAGATTCCTCCCCTGGAACGCTTGCGGCAAAGAAGATTGGATGACGTTTCGAAATTAGACCCCGGGGTTTGCCGTTTGATGAACCCTCATATTTACCATGTCTCACTCACGGAAAAATTGTGGAATTTAAAACGTGATTTGATAGAGCGTTTGGATTAAACTCATTAATGTCACTGTAGATGGTCAACAGTGTTTATTGAGAAAAGGTCGAGGGTCCGCAAGGGATTTCGACCTTTTTTGGGTAAAGATGAATGGTTTCGGGGGGGACAACAACTGCTCATTCATGGATCCAGGGGTGATCCTTTTCTTGGAATTTGTATATCCCGTCTCTCAGGAGTTATTTCCCCCGGGTGATTTTTGGAAGATTTCCTGGGTTGAAGGGAGGATGGGAGGAACACATTATGGTAGCATTCATTAAAGTACTTACCGTTCCGGATAGGATTCTAGTGAGGTAGTCATGCGGCAATATTTGGATTTGTTAAAACATATTCTGGATGATGGCGTGGAGAAGGGCGATCGGACCGGGACCGGGACCCGTTCGGTGTTTGGTTACCAGATGCGTTTTGATTTGCAAAAAGGTTTTCCTCTGGTAACGACCAAAAAGCTTCACCTCAAATCTATCATTTATGAATTGTTGTGGTTCATCCGGGGAGATACAAATGTGGCGTTTCTCCAGGATCACGGGGTAAGTATCTGGGATGAATGGGCCGATGAAACGGGTGACTTGGGACCTGTGTACGGTGCTCAGTGGCGGTCTTGGGAGACGAAAGAAGGTGGTAAAAAGATTGATCAACTCAGCAGGGTTATCGATCAACTCAAGACGAACCCGGATTCCCGGCGCATCATTGTCAGCGCCTGGAATGTAGGAGAAATCGATAAAATGGCCCTCCCCCCCTGCCACCTGCTGTTCCAATTTTATGTCGCAGATCAGCGGTTGTCATGTCAGCTTTACCAACGCTCAGCGGATGTTTTTTTAGGTGTCCCATTTAATATCGCTTCCTATGCCCTCCTGACCCTGATGACTGCGCAGGTGTGTGATCTCCAGCCAGGAGATTTTGTACATACCCTGGGGGATGCCCACCTTTACTTGAACCATCTTGACCAAGCTCGTTTGCAGATAAACAGGGAGCCGTATCCTTTACCTGAGATGGAGATCAACCCGGAAGTGGAGTCAATTTTTGATTTTAAATATGAGGATTTCCTGCTCAAGGGATATCAGGCACACCCCCATATCAAGGCCAAGGTTTCTGTATGATCATCTCTTTAATTGTCGCCATGGATGAAAAAGGGGGGATTGGAAAGGAGGGTGAGCTTCCCTGGCATATCTCCCGGGATCTCCAGCATTTCAAAGAAGTCACCATGGGGCACCATTTGATCATGGGGCGGAAAACGTTTCAGTCCATTGGGAAGAGGCTGCCGGGGAGGACGATGATCATCCTCACTCGAAATCCAGATTTCCGGGCTGAGGAATGTCTCGTGGTCCATTCCTTTCCGGAAGCGCTCTCGTTGGCTGAAGCGCGGGGAGAAGAAGAGGTATTTGTCATTGGGGGTGCATCTGTGTATCGAGAAGCGCTGCCCCGGGCGGACCAGTTATATCTGACCCGGGTGCATACTGATGCCAAGGCGGATACGTATTTCCCTGCGTTTGATTTGAAATCATGGAAGTTGAAGGATCAGAGGCACTATCCAGCGAAAGGGCCCAATACATATCCTTTTACCATTCAGCGTTATATTCGTTCCTGGGACGACCCCACCTCTTAACAGGGGGTTCTAATCATCTTAATCACCAGCCAAGAGGTGTATTTTTTCCCAGGGTTTCATATCGCTTTCCAGGGCTAAGATCTCCCGCAGTTCAAAAATTTGGTCGCGTAAAGCAGCCGCTTTTTCAAACTCCAGATTGTCGGCTGCTGTCAGCATCTGTTGTTTCAAGTCCGCGATGATATCCATCAGCTCATCTTCTGGGATACCGCGTACGCTGTCCGCGTCATATTCCCCCTCTGCTTCTGAAACAGCTTTCATGGGGACACGATCGGTAATGTCACTGATGGATTTCTTGATGCTGACCGGTTCGATATCGTGTTCTTCATTGAATGCGATTTGGATTTCTCGACGTCGCTTGGTCTCGTCAATTGCGTTTTGCATGGCAGGTGTGATCTCATCTGCATACATGATCACTTTTCCATTCACATGACGCGCTGCTCGTCCGATGGTTTGAATGAGCGCGGTGTCCGAGCGCAGGAACCCGGACTTATCGGCATCCAGAATGGCTACAAGCGAGACCTCGGGAAGGTCAAGCCCTTCCCGGAGCAAGTTGATCCCTACCACCACATTGTAGACCCCTAATCTCAAATCTCGTAGGATGCCAACCCTTTCGATCGTATCGATTTCAGAGTGCAGATAATGGACTTTGATCCCGGTGTCCCGGAGGTAGTCCGCCAGGTCTTCCGCCATCCGCTTGGTTAATGTGGTCACCAAAACACGTTCACCCCGCTCGGTGCGCTGGTAAATTTCCCCGATCAGGTCATCCACCTGGCCTTCTATGGGCCGGACGTCAATTTGGGGATCCACAAGCCCGGTGGGGCGGATGACCTGGTCGATGACCTCGGGCGCTTTTTCAAGCTCATAGGGGCCGGGTGTCGCGGAAGTGTATACTGTGTACCCCATTTTCTCTTCGAATTCGTCGAAGGTCAGAGGACGGTTGTCCAGAGCAGAGGGAAGACGGAATCCATGTTCCACCAAAGTTGCCTTTCGGGATCGGTCGCCGTTGAACATGCCCCGGATTTGCGGGATGGTCATGTGGGATTCGTCGATGATTAAGAGGTATTCTTGGGGCAGGTAATCCATCAAAGTCCAGGGAGGTGAATCTGGTGGCCTTTGGTCCAGGTGCCGGGAATAGTTCTCAATGCCGGAACAGTACCCCACCTCCCGCAGCATTTCCAGGTCGTATTTCGTGCGCTGCTCGAGGCGCTGAGCTTCTAACAGTTTCCCGGCGGACTTAAAATAGGCCAGTTGATCTTCCAGCTCTTCTTCAATATTCTGGATCGCTCTTTGCAGCTTTTCCTCTTCAGTGATGTAATGTTTGGCGGGATAGATTTGTACCGAGCCCGGAGATTCCAGAATTTCTCCTGTCACGCGGTGGATGCGGGTGATGCGTTCTACCTCATCCCCAAAAAATGAGATCCGGTACAGGAAATCATTTTCATAAGCGGGAGCAATCTCCAGGGTATCGCCGCGAACGCGGAACGCGCCCGGTTTCAACTCTACTTCATTCCGCTCGTACTGCCCTTCGATGAGCTGGCGCAGAAGGGCGTTACGGCGGTAGATTTCTCCCTGTTGAAGCTCGATAACCACTTTTCCGTACGCTTCAGGACTTCCCAAACCGTAGATGCAGGATACCGAAGCGACGATGATCACGTCCTTCCGGGACATGAGTGCCGTGGTGGCCGCTAATCGAAGCCGATCGATTTCTTCATTGATGTCGGTGTCCTTTTCAATGTACAGGTCTTGATGCGGGACATAGGCTTCTGGCTGGTAATAATCATAATAACTGACAAAGTATTCCACGGCATTCTCGGGGAAGAAGGATTTGAACTCAGCGTAAAGTTGAGCAGCCAGGGTTTTATTGTGAGCGATCACCAATGCCGGCATTTGCAGGTTCTCGATGACATTGGCCATGGTGTATGTCTTGCCTGTTCCTGTAGCGCCTAATAGCACCTGGTCTTTCTTTCCGTTTTCTACTCCCCGAATAATTTTTTCAATCGCTCGGGGTTGATCACCGGTTGGTTTAAATGGAGCTTTTAGATTAAATGCCATAATTCATGTTTAGGGTCGAACGTATATGGGGTTGCTGAAAATCCAGCCCCTCTTTTTACCTTTGTAAAATAAATATGATTCCACACGATACACGCCGGGAACCGTGGTGGTATGGGAGCAAATCTCGCGATCTTCCCAACGTTTCAAAAGTTTTCCATCTTTGATGAGGTGACATTCTGCCCGATTCGGCAGCGTGATTTGCAGCGTCACACCGTTTTTTGCAGATATTTCATCTCCCATGATCACTGTTTCGTTCTTACCGTGAGCTTTATATCGAAACCCTTTACTGGTTCTTGGGAGATCGTAACCTATGAACGCATGACCTTCCCGAAATGCCTGCCAAACCATCTCTTTGTCCTGGTTTATATTACCACGAAGGGGGCGGGGAATGAGAAGGTGAGTGTTTACTCCCTGGAAGTGGAATTGATATGGGAAAACGGTACGCTGTAAAGGTCCCATACTGGCCTGCAAAGCGTGTGCATCCGATCCTCCCACCGCCGCGATCCGTTTCCCGGTCGAAGTTAAAGAATCCCAGAGGTTCAGTGTTTCCCGGAACGGTCCCCGGGCGATCCGTTGGGGAAAATATGCATAAAAAATGGCGTGGAGTTTACTTTTTAAAAGGGACTTGAATTCCGAAAAAGCGTTCCATAACTCGATCCCTGTATACCCTTTTACATCCCAGTCCACCCAGGAGATATTTGGCTGATCTACAGCAGGAGCTGCGGGGTCCACGGGATGAGCGATGAAAGACAACCCACCTCCTTTCTCCACAGCCTCAATCAATGCTTGAGGATCCTTCGCTTTGTCAACCATCGTCTCATCCATATCAAAGATCAGGAGATGATTTTTTTGTGGGTCTCGCGTGCGGTCGTGGGTTTCTTCCCCAACCAAAAGCAGGACCGATCTTTCTTCATCCCCATAATAACCCTCCAGTCCCTTTACACGCACGTTGTGGTCTGTAGCGATGATGGCATCCACCTTTGTTTGCAGGGCGGCTTGGATGAGATCCTGGTGGCTCCCGGTACCGTCGGAATAGGTGGTGTGGATGTGTAAGTTGACAGTTATTTCATTCATCAGGGCATCTTTTGGGGGATTGATCTGTATATGAAAGGCTTATTCGCATAGGGAGGAAAAATCACGCCCTCAAAGAGGGGGCGCTTGACTACTAAGCTGGGGTGACGGTATAATCGCTCTGCTTGTGTGTCAATGAAATGGTATGATTTAGAGCAGGACTGACATACACCGTAGAAGATTATAGGATATTCATGGTAGTCTTAGGAGGGTAGGTGTGGAAACATATCTTGATATCGGGTTGATCATTACCTCAGTAGCTTTGATTACCAGCGTAATTCTGCAGAGCAAAGGTGCTGGGCTTGGCGGCCTGACCGGAGCTGATATGGGGGGTGTGTTTTCTGCGAGGAGAGGTATTGAAAAGACACTTTTTCGGATTACGATTGGGTTAAGCTTTCTATTTTTTGGCCTCGCAGTTGCTACTGTGATTGTATCAGGCTGATCGAGATTCTCTTTAAATGAGGCTCAGATAAAGAACGAATACCGGGAAATATGGGGCACCCATATTTTCCGGTTATGTGTGTATACGCGAGTTTTGGTAAAATCTGTTTCAGAATTGGATTTTGGCTATGGACCTCATAAAAAAATTGCGGTGGCAGTTTCTGGTTATCTTCTTAGCTTTGATTGTCATCGCTGCTATTCTCTGGGGACAACAAGCGGAACCCGTTGTCGTTGAATCTCCGGAGCCAACCGGTGGGGGTGTATATAAGGAAGGGCTTGTCGGTTCCTTAAGACGCTTGAACCCTCTCCTCGCTAGATATAATCCAGTAGACCAGGATGTGACAAGCTTGCTTTTCACGGGACTTGTTCAATATGACAGCAAAGGCTATCCACAACCTGATCTTGCCAATTCCTGGGGTATTTCAAGAAACGGGGAAGTATATAACTTCTCGCTGAGAACGGATGCTGTGTGGCATGATGGCCAACCTGTGACCAGTGAAGACGTCGTTTTCACGGTCAACCTTTTGAAGGAGGAGGAGTTTCCCACACCCCGGGATGTGGAATTGTTCTGGAAGGATATTGAGGTGGAGGCATTGGACGAAAAAACCCTCCAGTTTCGCCTTCCCGAACCATTCGCTCCCTTTTTGAGTTACCTGAATTTTGGGATTCTTCCTTCCCATGTATTAGAGGACATATCACCCGATGAGATCGTTGACGCTGAATTTAATCTCGACCCCATCGGGACAGGCCCTTATCAGTTTGACCGCTTTTTAGGCGAAGGTGATCAAATATCTGGCGTGGTTCTGAAAAAATTTGAGGATTATTATCAGGATCAAGCTTTTCTGGATGAATTTGTATTTATTTATTTTGACTCCTACCAAGAAGCATGGGAAGCCTATGAAAACGGTGAAATCCTGGGTATCGGGCGGATCCCTGAGGGGATATTGACCCCCGCAATGGACGCACCTGATTTCAACTTGTACACATCTCGGCTCCCTGAAATATCGCTTGTCCTTCTCAACCTGGATAATCCTGAAGTCCCCTTTTTCCAGGAAGTGGACCTGCGGCGGGCCATGCTCAAAGGACTGAATCGGCAGTGGATGGTCGATCATGTTCTCGAAGGTCAGGCTGTCATCGCAGACGGTCCGATTTTCCCCAAAACATGGGCCTATTATGAGGGGATCACCCATTATAATTACGAACCGGAAGAAGCGCTCGAAACTCTCCGTGATCTGGGATACACTATCCCCGCTGAGGGGGGAGAGGTTCGTGTTAACGAAGAGGAAGTCAGATTGGAGTTCACGCTCCTTTACCCGGACGATCCGCGGCATGAAGCCCTGGCAGAAGCCATCCAGGAAGATTGGTCAACACTTGGTTTTGATGTGAATCTGGAAGCCCACCCATATCAGGAATTGAGGGCGGAATACCTGGAAAACCGGGTTTACGAGGCTGTGTTGATCGATTTCAATCTCTCTCATAACCCCGATCCTGACCCCTATCCTTTTTGGCACCAGACTCAAACGACTGGCGGACAAAATTATTCGATGTGGGATGATCGTCAGGCCAGCGAATATATCGAGCAGGCGAGGATTACTTTTGATAATCCCGATGAACGAGCTCGGTTGTATAGGAATTTTCAAGTCCGTTTTGTTGACCAGATGCCGGCTTTACCCCTTTTCTACCCGATGTACACATACGGGGTATCAGAGGACGTGAAGGGCGTACGAATTGGACCTGTTTTCAAACCTTCCGATCGTTTGAAAACGGTCACTGACTGGTATATTTTCTCAGAGGTTCCAGGTGGTCAGTCCCCTTCTGGAACTCCGCTTGAATAACGTCGTGTCGACTCCTGATCCGATGATGAAATCGATTGGGTAATGAAAATTTATATTTATTTTTTGGAGTAATCATTGTGAATGAAAAAAAGCAAAATCAAGCTATAGCAGATGTGCAATCCATCGAATCCTGGCATGCCATGAGTGGGGAGGAGGTAAAGGATCACCTGGGGGTGACGCGTGAGAAAGGTCTTTCCACTTCTGAGGTCGAGCGCAGAGTTGAAAAATTCGGTTACAACGAATTGAAAGAAGGGGAAAAGACCACGATTTGGGAGATGATCCTGGCCCAGCTTTCAGACTTTTTAGTCATCCTCTTATTGGTCGCTGCGGTGATCTCTGCCCTGCTGGGCGATTGGATTGAGGCCGGAGCGATTATGACCATCGTGGTCCTCAACGCGGTCCTGGGCGTCGTCCAGGAGCGCCGGGCGGAAGAGGCCCTGGAGGCCTTGAAGAAAATGGCCTCGCCGGACGCCGATGTGCTCCGGGAAGGTCACCGTCAGGATGTTCCAGCCCGTGAGGTGGTCCCCGGGGATATCGTCTTTTTAGAGGCGGGAAACTTCGTCCCTGCAGACCTGCGCTTGCTGGAGACCGCCAACTTGCGCATCGATGAAGCTGCCCTGACCGGGGAGTCCGTCCCCGTTTCAAAAACTGCCGATATCCAGCTTTCCGAGGAAGCCGCACTGGGGGACCGGAAAACCATGGCCTACACGGGGACCATGGTCACCTACGGCCGCGGAGTGGGTGTGGTAGTCAGCACCGGGATGTCAAGCGAAATCGGTCAGATCGCTGAGATGCTGCAGGGGGTTGAGGAGGAGGAAACTCCGCTTCAGAAGCGCCTGGACAGCTTTGGCCGAACCCTGGGCTGGGCTGCTCTGGCCATCAGCGCGGCGATTTTTGTGGAGGGGATCATCACAGGAACAGAGCCTTTGGATATGTTCCTCATCGCTGTCAGCCTGGCCATCGCCGCGGTCCCGGAAGGCCTGCCGGCTGTGGTCACCATTACCCTGGCCCTGGGCATGCAGGAAATGATCGAGCGCAACGCCCTCATCCGCCGGCTTTCCTCGGTGGAGACCCTGGGGTCAACCACGATCATCTGCTCTGACAAGACCGGAACCCTCACACAGAATGAAATGACTGTGACCAAGGTGGCTGTGGACGGGGAGTTTCTGGATGTCACCGGCTCCGGCTATCAACCTGAGGGGAAGTTCCTCTGCGATGGAGAGGAAGTCAACCTCTCCGAAGAGTATCCCGGCATCCTCACCGCGCTGTGGATCGCGGCTCTCAATAACGACGCCGCCCTGGAGACCGATTATGATGAGCAGGGCCGCAAGACGTACCGCATGGTAGGGGATCCGACGGAAGGCGCGCTCCTGGTGGCAGCGGCCAAGGCGGGTGCAACGCCTGCCCCCCTGGCCCAGGCTTATCCCCGTGTGGAGGAAATCCCCTTTGACTCCGAGCGCAAGCGCATGGTCACCGTGCACTCCATTGAGACGCCCAATGCCCAGGATGTGTCCCCGTTTTATGATGAAACGCAGCACAAAGCCTGGTATGTCGTCACCCAGAAGGGGGCCCCGGATGTGGTCCTTGAGCGCTGTACACATTATCAATCCCGGGATGACGAAGCTGTACCCCTGACGGATGAACAGCGCCGCCGGATTTTAGCGGCCAACGACCGTATGACCAGCAACGCCCTGCGCGTGCTGGGCGTGGCCTACCGGGTGGTGGAAAACCTGGATCAATACCGTCAGAATGGGGAGCTGGATCACGATGTCGAGGAGAAATTGATCTTTGTCGGTCTGCTGGGAATGATTGATCCTGCCCGCCCCGAAGTGGTCCCGGCCCTTAATAAAGCCCGCCAGGCTGGGATCCGCACAGCCATGATCACCGGGGATTATCCCAATACAGCGGAAGCTATCGCCAGCGAGATCGGCTTGATGCAGGAAGGACATAAGGTGCTCACCGGTCGGGAGCTGGACGAGATCTCTGATGACCGGCTTAAGGAAGAAGTCAACCGCACGGATGTCTACGCCCGGGTGTCTCCGGAGCACAAAGTGCGCATCGTGGACGCCTTTAAAGCCAACAATCAGATCGTGGCCATGACAGGGGATGGGGTCAATGATGCCCCTTCGATCAAGAAAGCGGACATCGGCATTGCCATGGGGATCACCGGCACGGACGTCGCCAAAGAAACCGCGGATATGGTGCTCACTGACGATAATTACGCCAGCATCGTGGCCGCCGTGGAGCAGGGCCGGGTGATCTACAGCAACATCCGCAAATTCGTGTACTTCCTGCTCTCCTGCAACATCGCTGAGATCATGACCATTTTCCTGGCCATCATGTTCGGCTGGAGCTCCCCGCTGAAAGCCATCCAGCTCTTGTGGCTGAACCTGATTTCGGATGGAGCCCCGGCTTTGGCCCTGGGGTTGGAAAAAGGGGAACCGGACCTGATGGACCGTCCCCCGCGCGACCCCGGGGAACCGATCCTCAACCGCTACATGCAGCAGGGGATCGCCATCCAGACCGTGGCCATAGCCGGCGTGACGCTCTTTGCCTACTGGATAGGCCTGCGGAACTTCCCCGAGATGGCCCAGACCATGGCCTTTGTCACCCTTTCTTTCTCGGAACTGCTGCGGGCCTTCACCGCCCGTTCCGAGCGCTATCCGGTGTTGAAGATGGGGGTATTTAAAAGCATGTATATGAATCTGGCGGTGCTTTCCTCCCTTTTCCTGCTCCTGATTGTCATTTACGTGCCGTTCCTGCAGCGGGTCTTTGAAACCGTACCCTTGATGTGGGAGCAGTGGATGTACATCCTTCCCCTCTTGATTGTGCCGGCGATTTTCGCGGAATTGTTCAAAGCCGTGTCCACACCCCGGAGGGATAAAAAGCAGCAGGAAACATCTTGATTTTCTCGATCATAGCGCCACTTAGGAAGAAAAAACCCCACAGTCCACTGTGGGGTTTTTTTATATCAACTCCTTCTGGTGCTTTCCGAAAGCAGCCCGTGGGTGTCAGGCGTATATGACGTGTTTGTTCAGGAAGGCTTCCACCGTTTGGTAAAAATGCTTGATATTTTCCGGCTGGCGAAATCCGTGGCCTTCCTCCGGGTAGAGATGGTATTCGTGGGGAACATCATTTTCCTTTAAAGCCTGAACGATGGCTTCCGCTTGTTCGGGGACGACGACTTTGTCCTCACCGCCCTGGAAGATGGCCAGGGCGTCTTGAATCTGATCGGCATTGAAAAGGGGCGACCGCTCCCGGTAGCGGGCTTTGGCTTCAGGCAAAGGCCCCAGCAGCGAATCGGAGTAATGCTGTTCAAACTTATGGGTGTCTGCGACCAGCGAGAACTGATTGGTCACGCCGTAAAGGCATATCCCGGCCTTAAAGACACCTGGATAATCCACCAGCGCTTTAAGGGTCGTGAAACCTCCCGCGCTTCCCCCCATGATCACCATTTTATCTTTGTCTACCTTTCCTGTGCTGGATAGATGCTGGGCCCCGCTGATAGCATCCTCCACATCATAAATCCCCCATTTCCCCCGGAGTGCGTTCCGGTAAGCCCGTCCGTAGCCGGTGCTTCCTCTGTAATTGGGCTGGAGAACGGCATATCCTCTGCTGGTGAAAAATTGGACTTTGATCTGAAAATCTGCCACACGCTGGCTGGTAGGACCGCCGTGGATGAGGACGATAAGGGGGGGGAGTTCATCCTCCACTTCCGCCTTGTCGAGAGGGGGGTAATACATGCCATATACATCCCCGTCGTCCATTCCCCGCCACTTCATGTGCCGGGGCTCACTGTATGCCGTGGGAGGGAGCTCCTCAGCTGTTGAGCGCCGCACCACATACTCCTTTTCCCCGTTTTGGAGGGTGATTATCCTGTGCGGGACCTTACCTCCAGAAGCGATCAGGGCTACCTGACCTCTAGATGGGGAGACGGCTATCTGTTCAAGCCAGGTATAGGCTTCTTCCTGTGTCCAGCGGGTTTGTTCCCCCGAGGAAATCTCCACGGACCACAGCGTCGCGGCCCCCTTCTGGTTACGGATGAAGTATAGGTGACGGCCATCGGCGCTGAATCCAAAAGTGCGCATTTCTTGTCCCCAGGCAGGTTTTCCGTGTTCAGCGGGTTCTGAGGTCAACTGCGTGTGGCTGCCTTCTTGGATGTCAAACAGATAGAGCTGCCACCAACCGCTTTGGTCAGATGCATAAGCCAGATAACGACCGTGCGGTGAAAATTCAACTTGAAAGATCGAGGTTTGATCATCTCCAGCGATGGTTGTCTGATCTTCAAGTCGGGGAAGACCACGGTCGTCCGATCTCAAAGTGCCAATTTTCAACTTCGTCCCATCCCAGGGCATGTTTGGTTGGTCCCAGCAAATCCAGGCGATTTTTTCTCCCTCTGGGTGCCAGCGGGGGTGCATGTAAAAGTCTTCACCGCTGACAATCTTACGCGGCCAGAAGCGCCCTTCGGTATCCACAATCACTAGGTTATCCTTTCCTTCATACGTGTGCACATAAAGCAGAAAGTCCCCTTCTGGCGATACTTGCGGGGATGCAGCAGCGCCGTATTCAGGTGTGATCGGTCGGGCCTTCCCTGATTGGAGGGGCTGTTTGTAGATACGCTTGGAATCCGATTCCACGAAATAGACATGATCATCGCCAACGGTGAAGGAGCCGCCCCCATAGCCCACGCCACCCTTGACCGCGAAATCATTGTTCATGACTCGAAAAGCTTCCCCTCCCGGAGGTAAGGCGATCAACCTCCCTTGACCTGCGTACCGTTCACGCCAAACCAGGGTCCCATCATTGTTCCAGGCCACGTCGCTGAAACTTATCCCCTGACTGATATCTTGAGGCGAGATGGGACTGGTCCATGTTCCGTGCGGTTTTTGGCTTTTTTCGATCATGATTGTCTCCTCTTCAGAACTTCTTGTGCTCGTTGGAACGCAAGATTCTTTTCCTTTTAGCCTTCCTGCATGTGCCGCATGGGCGCGAAGGACATCCGGTGGATAGGAGTTGGTCCTTTTTCAGCGATCGCTTTCCGGTGAGCCTTGGTGCCGTATCCTTTATTTTGAAAGAGCTGATAAGAAGGGTATTGTTTTTCCATTTCTACAAGGTGTTTATCACGGATTGTTTTTGCCAGGATGGAAGCAGCAGCAATGCTTAAGGAGCGCGCATCTCCTTTGATCAACCATGTTTGAGGAATGGGATTATCCGGAAGCTGCAGATAATCCAGGAGAAGGTGTTTGGGGAAGGGGTGAATGCTGTCTATAGCGCGTTGAGCTGCCAATCGTATGGCTGGAACGATCCCCCACATGTCAATCTCGTGGGAGCTTGCAAAGGCGACGTTCCATCCCAGGGCTTCTGCCTGAATGCGGCCCTTGAGAGACTCCCTTTCTGAAGGGGTCAATTCTTTGGAATCCCGCACTTCTGACAATGCCTGTTCGATATCTGGATTGGGGGGTAGGATGACAGCGCCTACCGCTACAGGTCCCGCTAGAGCGCCTCTTCCTGCCTCATCGATGCCGGCAATATAGGGGATATGGGCTTTCCAGAAGGCTGATTCGAAATCCAGATTCGGTTTGGGTGGGATAAGACAGGGGTCGAGTCTACTTCTCATATACACCTCGGCGCTTGTTGCGCCGGATGGTTAAGATGTCCGTTAACATTCCCAGTGCATCTTGAATTACGTTTACTTTGCTTTCCGAATCGAAATACCAGGGAATGGGGACTTCTTTGATCCTGTAACCGCGCATTTTTGATATGGTCAAGATTTCAATATCAAATGCCCAGCCATGGAGGGTAAGATGCTTAAAAATATCCTCTGCTACTGGCCCTCTGAAACATTTGAAACCACACTGCGTGTCCTGCATACCGGGGAGAAGGGCCAGTTGGATGAAAAAATTGATCAGCCGTCCGCCCAGGTGCCGATAGATGGGTTCGTGATAGCGAATGGAACCCTCGGCCTCACGGGAGGCGATCGCCAGATCAAAGTGTTCTAATGCGGGAGGGAGAAACCGGTTCAATTCCCCGATGGGCATGGATAAATCTGCGTCGCACATGAACCGGTATTGTCCGGTTACAGCTAACATTCCCCTCCGGATCGCTGCTCCTTTCCCGGGTTGAGCTTCAAAAAGCTTCCTCAAGCTGGCATGCTCCCGGGCATAAGCATCGATAATCTTACCAGTTTCATCTGTGCTGGCATTATCTACGACGATAATTTCGTGTGAATAGGATTGTTTTTCTAGGAAGCTGACAACTTGATCGAGAGTGGAGGGCAAGCGTTTTTCTTCGTTGTATGCAGGAATGATCAGTGAGAGAAAAGGGTTATCCACGATGAGATCTATTGGGTGAGAAGGATCAGGGTAATCAGTGCGATTAAAACCAGGATGACGAAGATGATCAAGATGCCGATGATAATCCATTCTTGCCTCGTGAAATTGACAACATCAACGAGGTCATTGAGTTTTTCTTCGAATCTAAAGGGTTCGGCTTTGGGAGAAGGTTCCTCCTCTTGGGTTGGTACTTTCTCCTTTTCTGGAAGGGCAGGTTTGGTCAAGAGTTTAATCAGGTTTCTGAAGTCCAAATCTGTGAACGCGGGTTTGGAAATCGCTAACCTGCGGGCGAAGTTTTTAATCCCGTCCGCGCGGATTACTTTCACAATGGGAGCGATGGATTCGATATGGGTTTCCGTGGAAACAAAAATCAAAGCGCCGCTCAGGTTTGGTGCTTTGAAGTTATGTCTTTTTAAATAACCTTCTATGGTTTTTTGATAAAGCCACGTTTCATGAATGAGGTTATTGAATGCGGGTTTATATTCTTCTCCCTGACCCATTACCTCCCATTTCTTTCCTTCTGCTCTGAAAAAACCTTTTTTATCCTTCGGGTTGATCACCGTTGTTCCAGACGGGGCGACCAGGACAAGAGGGATAGGTTTTCCTGCTTTGGGAAGGTTGACACTTCTGAGCAGGACACACTCGTCACTTAAGATATCATCCAAGATCGAAATCAGTTTCTTTTGGCTTTTCCTGGATTGGTACCACGACCAACCCTGCACGATGATACCCTGGATGGTTTTTAGGGTTGAGAGAACGGGTGAATCGCTTTTATATGGGGTGAGATCAATCGTTTTCATAGGTGTGTTCAGAAAAGATAGTGGATTTATGTGGATTATACCAGTCAAATAGGTCAAAAATCAAAACCAAGCTGCAAAAACAGCCTGACTGGTCCATTCATTCTGTTTGAATACTTGTACTAAGGAGTTGTTTTCTGACTGGTCCTTTTCCACATCCAATCCTGCGGAAAAGTAGATATCCTTCCCCTTGATTTCCCTGCTGATGCTTTCGAACCCAGGTACAGATTAAATGCCCCATTTCATGGCTTTTTGAAAATTCCTCCCGATCTACAGTGAGGACATCGAAGTATGCCATGTCTTTGCGATCATATATTCGGACTTAATCTATGAATCTATCTGGCGTCTACCAAACAGCTTCTGTGACCCCCGTTATTTTTGGCTTGAACAGCGCTGTCTGAGTCATCCTCTGGCCGTGATACCAGTTTCCATTGATAGGCAGTCGGGGTGGACGGACTTGAACCGTCGACCTCCGCGTCCCAAACGCGGCGCGCTGCCCTCTGCGCTACACCCCGGAGTCCACCTTCACGCAAAGCAGTATAATCTTAATGGATGTCAGCGTCAAGGATGACGGGTTTCCTTCACTTCAGGGTTTTTTATGCGGAGTCAGTTATATCAATTTCACCACCACTCATATCAGGAAGATATCCCATTTTGGTCGGAAATCACTGAGGGGTGTGATGGGGCATTGGAGTTGGGGTGTGGGACAGGGCGGGTAACGATCGCCCTTGGGGAAAAGGGTCATGTCGTGTGGGGTCTGGATCATGATCAGGATCAGCTGGAGTTCGCCAGGGCGGAATTGGTAAAGTGCCCTCAAGCGGTTCAGAATAAGGTTCGTTTTTTAGCTAAGGATATGAGATCTTTCCACTTGAGTCGTGACTTTGATATCCTGCTTTCTCCTTGTAACACATACAGCTTATTTCCAGAAGAGGGGCGGATATCTATCCTGGAATGCGTTGTTAAACACTTAAAGCCTCAGGGGTTGTTTTCATTCAGTGTGCCTAATCCCCATCAACTGCTGAAATGGACCCAGGAAGGGGAGGAAAGAGAAAGGGGTAAAAACTCTGTCTTGGAAGAGATCATTAGGCATCCTGTCTCGGGAAACCCTGTTCAGATCAGCAGCTGGGTGGAATCCGCTCCAAATGGGGTGAGATGGACCTGGCATTACGACCATCTTATGCCGGACGGGAAAGTGGATCGCCAAACAGTCAGCAACCTTCATTTCGATACGCCGGTGGATATGTACCTTTCCGAATTGAAGAGATATGGATTTTCAATCCAAACGTTTGGGGATTTCCAAAAATCTTCTTTCACAAAAGAAAGTCCCTATTTGATTATCTTGGGTCAACACTGAAAGGGAATACCAAAATCGTGAATAGGAGGTCTCCTTTCCCGCTTGTGCTGTCAGCAGGTTGGAGGTGTTAATAATCTGTGTACATCTTATTAGGAATCATCTTATATTTCGCTGTTATTTTTCTTATATTCGTTTCTTATCATACACAGCACAAGAGAAAAAAATTCGTTATCCGTTTCAAATAGGAGAATATTATGGCTATGTATATCAGACCGTATCGGGGACAGAGATATAAAATCCAACGGTCCCCAGAATCTGTGGAGCGCGAGGTTCAGGTACCTCTCAATGTCAGAGTAGAGGGCGATATGTACCTTGTGGAAATGATCGTTCCGGGGTTGAAGCCGGATGACTTAGATATTGAGATCCTGAAGAATAGGATTGAAATTCAAGGTGAGTTCAGCAAACCTGAAGAGGATGTGAAATACTTGCGCGAGGAAATTCCTGTAGGTAAGTTCCGACGTGTGATAAAGCTTCCCAAAATGATGGAAGTGGATCAGTCAGAAGCCAATCTCGAGCAGGGAATCCTGACCCTTCGGGTGCCTGTCGCCGAGGAAGCACTTCCCCGCACCATTGAAGTTCAAACTAGCTAACTTAAGCATTACCCTTGATGAAATGAAAAGCTGGGCTTTTGCCCAGCTTTTTTTATGGCAGGAATATTTTTGTTTGATCTTCTCCAGAATGGATGCCGTAGGTTCCTTATGCGGGGATCTTTGTTTTTGTTTGAGCGTTCCAAAGAGGTTTGTGTCAGGTATAATGTAGTTGAACAATGAGTGATGGTTATGAAGGAGGAAATATTATGAAGTGGAAGAAAAATGAAGAGGAGTCAGCTGAGGAACAAAACGAAGAAGCAGAACAGGTCGAGGATCAGGAATCAATGACCCCTGAAGAAGAACTAGGAAAGGGTCAAACAGACATGTCCGAAGAAGGGGAAAAGGTGATTGAAGAAGATGTCACAAAACCAGAAGAGGAAGGCAGGGAAAGAAGTAAGGCTGCCCGTTTCTTTCGTAAGGTGTTGATATGGCTGGTGATTGTGGCCGTCGCTTTCGGTGCAGGGGTAGGGACGACATACTATGTCCTTTACCAACCAGCGATGAAGGAAGCAGCTCAGACGACACAGGCTTTAGAGGATGCTGAAGCCGAGGTTGCCAATTTAGAAGGGGAAGTGGAGCGCTTGTCTGCTTTTGAAGAACGAAACCAGGAATTGGAAGCGGAAATCAAACAGACAAAGGTTCATATCACCCTTCTCAGTGCCCGGTCCTCTGTGTCAGACGCCCTTTTGGCTCTTTCGGAGGATAACCTTGCGGAAGCCAAGTTGGAATTAGATAAAGTTGGGAAAACCTTAGTCACATTGGAATCCATGCTTAACGAGGACCAGGTTGAGGTGGTGATCAACATGCAGCAGAGGCATGAATTGATCATGGAAGAACTTGAAGAGGACCGATTCTCTGCCCGATCTGATCTGGAGGTGCTGTCTTCTAAACTGGGTTCTTTGGAGAATACACTATTTGCCAGTCCATAAGTACGTAGTTTGTCTAAAGCGTTAATAATAAAAAAGCCCCCCAAAGGGGGGCTTTTCTTATTTTATCCTGGTGAGGCGTTCCTGAGGAGGACTCCCCCTGGATGTTCCCAGGGGGAGTCCCTTTTTTGTGCCAATAGATTTTTAGAGGGTGCTGAGCTTTTTATGGAGATCAGTGCTTTTTAGTGAATTCTCGGCCGAAGGGAAATAATGCCAAGGGTATGAGTTTGAAATGCTGTTTGCCAAAAGGGATCCCGAGGATGGTAATGTACAGGATGAGCCCATTGATCAGGTGGGCGATAGCTATCTCCCAGCCAAAGAAAACCAGCCAGATCAAGTTGAAAATAGTGTTCATTGTGTTGTGGGCAGTAGGTTTCAGTGTGATTTCTTCCCCAAAAGGAGTCAGGGTAGCGACACCGATCTTTATAGCCTGGACGCCAAAAGGGATGCCGATGATCGTCAGACACAGGATGGCGCCCCCGATTAAATACCCTAAAGCTGCCAGAAAACCGCCGAAGATAAACCAGATGATGTTGCCTAGAAAACTCATGATATCCTCCTTGTTTGGGTGTTCCTATTTATAGTATACGCGATTTGTCCGGTTTTGTTTCCCGGATTGGAGCGTTCAATTGTCAAAATAGGAAAGGAAAGCTCCTCATAATGCTAGGATCTGTTCCTGCAGTGCGAGGTCGATGTTTGGATAAACCTTCCCGCCTAAATTTCTCAAGGCAGTCCCTTTCTGTTCATCCACTGCGATCCCAATCAGGCTCAGATCCAGGTCAAATCCTGCCCTGTCCAGAATCTTTAGAGCGGATCGAGCGCTTTGGAATCCAGGCGGTGTGTCTTCAAATACGTAAACCGTGCTCTTGTGAAGATCCTGCCAAATCTCTCCCGCATGTTTTTTATAGACTAGTTTCTGACTGGCCAGCAAAGATTGCAGCTTTGGGGTTCCAAGGCTGACAAGGAGAGCTGCCAGAGCATGGACCGGGCTGGGTTTACGGATGTCATCCAGAGGTTGTTCCCGTTCTTCAGCCAGCCAGGCCATCTCGCCGTGGCCGATGACCGGAAGGTCTTCCAGACCGACCAATGCCGCGCCCATTTCAGCCTCAGGGGTGCCGAAATGGTCCTCCAGAGGTCGGGAAGGGCGATTGGTGAGAATTGCACTCGATTGGCCCCCTATGCTGAGCCAATCTGAGAGCTTTTGGCTGGATTGGGAGGAGAGAAGGGGCCGGTCAAACTGTTCCAGGTAGCTGCGGCAGTTGAATTGGGGCCGCAGTTGATATACTTTTTGAAATCTCTCGCTTCCCAGCACAAATTCCTGGAAGATGCGGTGCGTGATTGAGCGTCGGGCTTCATGCGCGCCTGCAACCAGATCCTCAATGATTTCCTGTTTGTCGCTGGAAAGTTCTTCTTTCAGGACGTCAGCTGCCCGTTCGCGGGGGCTCCTCTGGGTATCCTGCCGTTTGTCCAGCCTGGTCAGGAAGGTGCGCCAGTCAGGTGTTTGTCGGGTCCGGCTCCCTGCTGGCGTTGAGGTGAGTGTTTCTGGCGGGTTCATCTCTGGTTGGGTTTGCCAGATTTCCTTCATCATCAGCCCCAGAAAAAGGGCGGCGGAATCCCATTCGCTGGTGATCCCGGCAGCCTCAAAAGCGTAAATCTCCTGCTGGCTGAGTTGTGGATTTATAAATCCCAGCGACTCTCCCATCGTCTGAACTGTATCCTGCAGAGCCCTGTGATAACCGCGCGGTTCGAGCAGGACGCCGTCCATATCAAAAAGCAAAATGGTCTTCATCCCTTTCTAACCTTTGTCGATATGGCGCTGGCGGAGTTCGTCTTGAACATCATCCAGGGTGAGGTCCATGGCAGAGAGCAGAACCAGAGAATGATAAAAAAGATCTGCTGTCTCTTCTACCACCCGTTGTTTCCCCTCACCTGTGGCGGCCAGGATGACCTCCACTGTCTCTTCGCCGATTTTTTTCAGGATCGCCTCTTTTCCTTCCTGGAGAAGGAAAGCGGTGTAAGAATCCTGGGGTTGGACTGCTTTGCGGTCCTGGATGATTTGGAATAGCTCTTCGATCATGTAACTTCTCCCTCGATTACGTTTTGGGTTCTAAGCTCTGGAAAGATCGGTAAAAACAGGATGTGGCGCCTGTATGGCAGGCCGGCCCATGGGGGTCGACCAGTACCAGCAGGGTATCTGCGTCGCAGTCCACCTTGATCTCCCGGACATCCATGAAGTTCCCTGAAGTTTTTCCCTTGTGCCAAAGTTCCTCGCGGCTCCGGCTCCAGAAGTGGGCCTGGCCTGTTTCCAGGGTGCGCTGAAAGGCTTCCTCATTCATCCAGGCGACCATCAGGACCTGCCGGGTCCCAGCATCCTGGAGTACTGCCGGGATGAGGCCTTTGGGGTTGTAGTTGAGCTGAATCTCGGCCATTGTGTTCTCCTTAATGCCGGAAGTGGCGGGTATGGGTGAAGAGCATGGCTAAACCCCGGGCGTCTGCTTCAGCGATCACGTCCGGGTCCCGGATGGATCCTCCCGGTTGGACGACAGCGGTCACGCCCAATTCATGCGCCAGCTGGATACCGTCGGGGAAAGGGAAGAATGCATCGCTGGCTAACACCGCTCCCTGGGCTCGATCACCCGCACGCAGCCCGGCCATGCGCACGCAGTCCGCGCGGTTGGGCTGGCCGCCTCCAATCCCCACCGTGAACCGCTTGTTGCCTTCGACCCTGGCCAGGAGTACAGCATTGGATTTGACATCCATCACTGCCTGCCAACCAAATTTGAGAGCGGTTAATTCTTGAGGTGTAGGGTCTCGCTCCGTGATAACTGTCCAGCGGGGTGATTCCTCGGGGTCCCCGGTATCAGCTTCTTGCTCAAGGTATCCACCTGGTATCGTGCGCAGTTCCCGGACGGGAAGGGGTTTCTCCAGCGGGGCTTTGATCAGCCGCAGGTTTCCCTGTTGGGAAAGCGGTTCGAGGGTTGGAGGAGAGAAGCCGGGCGCGATCAAGCATTCCAGGAACATATCACCCAACCTATCCACAAAGGCAGGTGTGATGGTCCGGTTGCAGGCGATCACGCTGCCAAAGGCGGAGGTGGGATCGCTGGCAAGGGCCAGGCGCAAGGCTTCTGCTGGTGAATCAGCTTCAGCCACACCGCACGGGCTGGTATGTTTGACGACGGCAGCCGCAGGGCCTTTAAAGCGCCGCACGCAGCGCCAGGCCCCTTCCAGATCTAACAAATTGTTATAGGAGAGGGCTTTTCCCTGCAGTAGAGTCCCGTGAAATGGTTTTCCTCCCGGTTTCCGGGCATAAAAAGTCGCTTCTTGGTGGGGGTTTTCACCATATCGAAGTCTTTGGGCTGGGTGAAGGACATGAGTCTTTTGCCGCGGAGTCCCGGTGTGTTCTGTGAAGTAACGGGAAATGGCCTGGTCGTAAGCAGCGGTGGTCGCAAAGGCTTTGTAGGCCATCTCCAGCCGGTAACCCTTCTTGTCCAGGACGGAAAAGTCGGTAGGGTAGTCATCCGGGTCGCTGAGGACGGTCACGCGGGTGTAATTTTTTGCTGCGGCGCGCAGCAGCGCTGCTCCGCCAATGTCGATGAACTCCAGGATTTCATCCTCCGAGAGATCGGCCCGGTCGATCATCTCTTGAAACGGGTAAAGGTTGACCACCACCAGGTCGATTCTCGGCCATCCCCGCTCCTTGAGCTCTCCCAATGCTTTTTTTGTGTCCGGGGCCAGGATGCCGGCGTGGATCGCGGGATGGAGGGTTTTAACGCGTCCTCCAAAAAGTTCCCGTTCACCGGTGATCTCCTGGACGGGAACGACCTGCAGTCCGTCTTTTTCGAGTTCCCGTGCAGTGCCGCCGCTGGCGATCAATTGCCAATCTTCTTCGTGCAAACGGCGTCCCAGCGGGAGCAGTTCTCGCTTGTCCCACACGGATAATAAGGCTGTTTTCATGTTTGAAGCTCCTCCATTTGTTTGCGGCCCATATCTATCCCAACTGGTCGGATGGGGATTCCCTGAGAAAGCAAATGCCGTTTTACCTCGCCGATGGTCAGCACATTATCGTGGAAGAGCGAGGCTGCCAGGGCAGCGTCAGCCTCGCCGGTCGTCACAGCTTCGGCGAAGTGTTCCACATTCCCCGCTCCTCCGCTGGCGATGACAGGGACATCGACAGCGGAGGCCACGGTCCGGGTCAGCTCAAGGTCGTATCCTGCGAGAGTGCCATCACGGTCCATGCTGGTGAGCAAAATCTCGCCGGCGCCCTGTTCTACCCCGCGCCGGGCCCATTCCACCGCGTCCATGCCTGTCGCCTGCCGTCCGCCGTAGATATATACCTCCCAGGACCCATCGTCCTTACCTTTGGCATCTATGGCCAGCACCACGCACTGGCTGCCAAAGCGCCGGGCGCCATCACTGAGTATCGTGGGGTCTTTGACCGCCGCGGAGTTGATGCTGATTTTATCCGCGCCCGCCCGGAGGATGACGCGCATATCATCCGCTCCCCGGATGCCGCCGCCTACCGTCAGGGGCAGGAAGACCTGATCGGCGACCTGTCTGACCATCCCGGCCACGATGTCTCGCTTTTCATGGCTGGCGGTGATGTCCAGAAAGACCAGTTCGTCCGCTCCCATTTGATCATATATCCTGGCTTGTTCTACGGGGTCGCCGGCGTCCCGGATATTCACGAAATTGACCCCCTTGACCACCCGGCCCTGATCAATATCCAGGCAGGGGATGATCCGTTTGGCTAACATTTAATGCCCTCCTCGATTGAACTTTACTGCCCGGGTCAAATCCAGCTCCTTTTCATAAAGGGCCCGGCCGATGATCACGCCCCCCAGCTCAGCGTCTCGCGCAGCGCGGATGTCATCCAGGGAAGCAACGCCGCCGGCCGCGATGACTTTCAGCCCGGTTTCTTCCTGGAAAATACGAGCCGCTTCTACATTCAGGCCCTTTCCTACCCCGTCCCGGGTGATGTCGGTGTACACGGACCATTCCAGCCCTCTTTTCCGCAGCATCCGACCGAATCCCAGGGGCTCAAGTGCGGTGCCTTCCGTCCAGCCTTGCACCCGGACTTTTCCTCCCCGGGCATCCACCCCGACCACAATCCGGTCGCTTCCATAATGAACAAGGGCCCGTTCCACCAGTTCTGGGTTTTGGGCGGCAGCCGTGCCCAAGATCGCTCTCCGGATCCCCAGGGAAAGCAGTCTGTCAATGTCCTCCCGGGAGCGAATCCCGCCGCCCAGTTGGACTTTGGCTCCAGCCTGGTGCGCTTCCTCAACGATTTTTTGTATACCGTCCTGATTCGGGTTGTCTTCCTGCCCGAAAGCGCCGTCCAGGTTGACCACATGAAGCCACTGGGCGCCTTGTTTTAACCATTGTCGGGCAATAATGCCCGGATGGTCATCATAGATGGTCTGGTGGTCAGGGTCTCCCTGCCGCAGGCGCACCACCTGGCCGCCGCGCAGGTCAATGGCTGGGAATACGTCAAAATCTGTCACCGGTTCTCCTTTTACGATCACTCAGCAGCGCTGGACGAAATTTTTCAGCATCGTCAGGCCTACTTGCTGGCTTTTTTCAGGGTGAAACTGGACCCC
>Ga0207797_1000023_pt1 | contig 95544 bp, 92 predicted proteins | sample PRCRCaboRojoPR_6_FD_187275 | JGI IMG/M metagenome (GOLD analysis project Ga0207797, IMG submission 187275) | Marine sediment microbial community from Cabo Rojo, Puerto Rico - PR CR 10% Liquid 1 (SPAdes) | ecosystem: Environmental > Aquatic > Marine > Coastal > Sediment | place: Cabo Rojo, Puerto...
CCCGCCGGTAGCCGACCCGCGCCTCCGATCCGACGCCGGCCTCCAGCAGGTTCACCTCCCAGTCCAGCGGAGAGCGGACGGGCTCGCCGTTCAGCGAGAGCACCACGTCGCCGGCGGCCAGGCCGGCGCGGGACGCCGGCGAACCGTCGGTCACCCGGCGCACGACGGTGAGGGGGCGCCCGCGGTCGTCGCTCCGGGCCTCCAGCTCCACGCCGACCCAGGGGCGGCGAATCCGGCCGTGGCTGCGGAGCTCGTCGGCGAGCCGCAGCGCGCGGTCGATGGGGATGGCGAAGCCGAGCCCCACCGAACCGCTCCGGTCGCCGGGCGAGATGATCGACGTGTTCACGCCGATGACCCGCCCGTTGGCGTTGACCAGGGGGCCGCCGGAGTTGCCCGGGTTGATCGGGGCGTCGGTCTGGATCATGTCGGCGTACAGCGCCTCCTGCCCCCGGGACGGCCGGATGTCGCGGCCGACGCCGGAGACCACCCCGCTGGTGACCGTGGCCTCCGAGTTGGCCAGGACGTAGCCGTAGGGGTTCCCGATGGCCACCGCCGGCTCGCCCACCATCAGGTCGGAGGACGTGGCCAGCGGGGCAGCCGGTACCCGACCCGCCGGGATCTTCAGCAGGGCGATGTCGGTGAGCTCGTCCGTGCCCACCAGCTCCGCCCCGTACGTCTGGCCCCGGGCGTCGGCCACCACGATCTCGACGGCGCCGCGGACCACGTGCTCGTTGGTGAGGATGTGGCCCTGCTCGTCGATGGCGAAGCCGGACCCCAGCCCCTCCACCGTGCGCTCGTAGCCGAAGGGGACGAAGAAGTCGAAGAGACCGCCGGCCGCCCGCCGCTCGCGCCGGAGCACCGTGACGCTCACCACCGACGGCGAGACCTCCCGCGACGCCGCGACGGTGGGAGTATAGCGGGGTGAGCCGGCCTGCCGGCGGGCGCCGTCCGTCCGGCGGGGCGTCGCGCTGTCGCCGGCGGCCGCGGCGGTCTCGACGGCGGCCCGGTCACCGACGGGGCCGCTCCCGATCCGGGAGGCGAAGCTCTCCACGTCCACCGGTCCGGCGTCGGCGCTGGCGGCCGTCCGACCCGTCGCCTCCCGGACGCTGCCGTCCTCCGCGGGGTCGGCCGTCCCGCCGCCGAGGGCGTATCCCGCGGCGAGGCCGAGGGCCAGGATCACCAGCCAGGTGACGGGGCTGCGGGAGATCCGGGCCGCCAGGCCGCGGATGCCCTCCCGCCTCCGTTCGTCGCCGGCGTCCCGGCTCACGCCTCTCCTCCGTCGGCCGCCACGAGGCCGGGGACGCCCGCCGGGCGGTTCCACCCGTCGTCGTATCGGACGCCGGTCAGGTACAGGCCCTGGGCCGGCGCGGGGGAGGGAGGCCGCGGGTTCCCCTCGCCGGCCAGCAGGTCGTCCAGTTCCCCCGGTTCCCGCCGGCCGGTGGCCTCGTCCACCATGGTGGAGACGAGATAGCGCACCATGTGGTGGAGGAACCGGTCGGCCTCGACGTGGAGCCGCAGGTCTCCCAGGACCGTGGTGCTCCACTCGACCCGTGTGACGTCGCAGCGCGTTCCGCGCTCGGGCTGGCCCGCCTTGGCGAAGGCCTCGAAGGACTTCTCGCCGGCGACCGGCTCCGCGGCGCGGGAGAGGAGGTCACGGTCCAGCTCTTCGCCGGTGTTCCACACGCGATCGCGGCGGAGCGGGGAGCCGGGGGCCGGAGCCGGGCTCAGGAAGTACTCGTACCGGCGGCGCCGGGCGTCGAAGCGGGGATGAAAGGCCTCCTCCGCCGGACGCAGCCGCTCCACGCAGACCTCCTGCGGCAGCACGGCGTTCAGGGCCCGGGGGAGCTCGCCCGACTCCCAGTCCCGCCGGGCCTCGAAGGAGATCTCCTGGCCCGCCGCGTGCACGCCCCGGTCCGTGCGTCCGGCCGATTCCACCCGTACCTCCCGGTCCTCGAGCCGGGAGACGGCCGCCTCCACGTCGCCCTGGACCGTCCGGACGTCCGGCTGAACCTGCCAGCCGTGGAAGGCGGTGCCGTCGTACTGGAGCGTGCCGCGGTACAGCATGGTCGAGCGGTTGGGACGGGAGATCGAGGAACGCGGGCCGGGGCCCTCGCGCCGGATCGCGCCGGGAAGCTACCTCCATCCGATCACCACCGTCAACGCGGGGCGGAGGGGGTCCGAGCCGCCGGACCATGCCGGTGACATCGCGGTAGGCAGGCACGTGGCGCGGGGCGGTCCGGAGGCGTTCCGGGAGGCGTCCAGCGTCGGCGAGCTCCCCTGCCGAGACACACCGATCCGAACGGACGGACGATGGCGATCCAGAGTTACATCCGGAAGCTGACAGACGGTGAGAATCTCACCGCGGACGAGGCCGAGCAGGCCTTCGGGGCGGTGATGCGCGGCGAGGCCTCGGAGGCCGAGATCGCCGGGCTGCTGGTGGCCCTCCGGGCCCGGGGCGTCACCGGCCGGGAGGTGGCCGGAGGCGTCCGCGCCCTCCGCCGCGCCATGGTGCCGCTGCCCGCGGACACGGATCGTCCCGTGGACACCTGCGGCACCGGCGGAGGCAGCCTCACCACGTTCAACATCTCCACCGTCTCCGCCCTGGTGGCGGCCGGGGCCGGGCAGCCGGTGGCGAAGCACGGGAACCGGTCGTACAGCTCGAAGTGCGGCAGTGCGGACGTGCTCGAGACGCTGGGCGTGGACATCGAGATGGAGCCCGAGGAGCTGGCTCCCGTCTTCGAGGAGACCAGCTTCGCCTTCATGTTCGCGCCGGCCTACCACCCGGCCATGCGGCACGTGGCCTCCGTCCGCAGCGAGCTCGAGTTCGCCACCATCTTCAACCTCCTGGGGCCCCTGACCAATCCGGCCCGGGTCACCCGGCAGGTGGTGGGGGTCGCCGATCCGGATCTCATGGGGCTGGTGGCGGACGCCCTGGTGGAGCTGGGCCACGAGCGGGCCCTGGTGGTCCACGGCGAGCCGGGGCTGGACGAGCTGAGCCCGCTGGCCGCCACCCGGGCCGTGGTGGTGGAGGGGGGCGATTCGCGCGAGGCCGTCGTGCATCCCGAGGACTTCGGCTGGCAGGATCTGGACGCCGGGGAGCTGGCCGGCGGTCGGCCGGAGGAGAACGCGGAGCTGGCGCGCCGCCTCCTGCAGGGCGAGGGGCCGGAGGCGGCCCGCGCCGCGGTGGCGCTGAACGCCGGTGCCGCCCTGTGGACCGGTGGGCGCGCGGAGAGCCTGGAGGAGGGCGTCGAGCGGGCCCGCGAGGTGATGGAGCGAGGCGCCGGCTGGGAGACCGTCGAGGGCCTGCGGGCGGCCGCCCGGCGGGGGGAGGACGGACCGGGAGGCTGACGCCCCCCCCGGCGGGAGCTCAGCGGGGCCGGACCACCAGCGCCAGGTCCCAGGGCCCGTCCACCGGAGGACGGGCAGATTCGGCGTAGTGCACGCGCGAGGCGTCGGGACCGACGCGGCCGGCCATGAACATCCGCTTCCGTCCGCCCTCGCCGGGCCTCTCCCGGCTGCGCCGCTCCTCCCGGCGCCGGGCCAGCTCCTCCACGGCGATTCGCAGCAGCGTCCTGTCCTCGTCCGACATCGGCTCGTCTCCCTCTGCGGTCATCGGTGCGCTCGTGATCTCCATCGGCCCGCGGTCGCGCCCGGCACGTCCACCCGCCGGTTCCCTCGATACGTCAGTACTTCCGGATGACTCCCACAACGATGCCCTGCACCCGGACCCGCCCCTCGTCGAAGATCATCTCCGACAGCTCGGGATTGGCCGGCTGCAGCCGCACGTGGCCGTTCTCGCGGTAGAACTTCTTCACCGTGGCCCGCTCGTCGTCGATGAGCGCGATCACCATCTCACCGTTGTGGGCCGTCTCCCGCGACTGGACCACGACGTAGTCGCCGTCGCGGATCTGCTCCTCGATCATCGAGTCCCCGCGGACCCGCAGCACGTAGTGCTCGTGCTGGGTGCCCGTCACCATGTCCTCGGGGACGGCCAGGGTCTCGTTGCCCTCGATGGCCTCGATGGGCTCGCCGGCGGCCACGCGCCCGAACAGCGGGAGCTCGGCGGGCCGGGACGCGGACGCCTCGCCGCTCACCAGCTCGATGGACCGGCTCTCGTTGTAGTTCTTCCGGATGTAGCCCTTGGCCTCCAGGTTCGAGAGGTGCTCGTGGACGGTGGCCAGGGACCGGTATCCGAAGAACTCGGCGATCTCCTCGAAGCTCGGAGAGTAGCCGTACTCCTCGACGAAGCTCCGGATGAAGTCGAGGATCTCCTTCTGCCGCTTTGTGAGCGCCATGGTCCACTCCTCCCGCGAACCGGCCGGAGGGCCGGGAGTATGAGCATCGTCGCCAGCGTCCGGCGGGCGGCTCTGGCCGCGCCGGACGTGACCGAACGGATCCCGAAAGCGATATCAAGGCTACCCGAACAGGAACCGAAACGCAAGGGCGGCGGTGTCACCGGTGCGGCCCGCGGCGACCTCGCCGCGGCACTTGGGCGGCGGAGCCGCGGCGGAGTACCTTTCGCGCCCCGTCGGGACCGGCGCCGCGGCGCGACCTCGAGGAGCGGGAGAACGGAGTGATCCTGGACGACATCCTGGAAGAGAAGGAGCGGGAGGTGGACGACCTCCGTCGCCGCGGGGAGGCCCTCCTCCTGCGGCGACTGGAGGAGGCGCCCCCCGCGCGCTCCTTCCGGGGGGCCCTGGCGGCGGGGGACCACGTCTCGGTGATCGCCGAGTTCAAGCGTCGCTCGCCCTCGGCCGGGGATCTGGCCGCGGACGCCGACCCGGTGCGGGTCGGCGAGGCCTACCGACGGGGCGGCGCCGCAGCCCTCTCTGTGCTCACCGACGGGCCCCACTTCGGGGGGCGGCTGGAGGATCTCCGGGCCGCGCGGGAGGCTTCCGGTCTACCCGTACTGCGGAAGGACTTCATCATCGATCCCCTCCAGGTCCTGGAGAGCCGCGGCGCCGGGGCCGACGCCGTGCTCCTCATCGTGCGGGCCCTGGATCGCGCCGGACTCGGTGAGCTGCTGGAGGCGACGCGGGAGCTGGGCATGGACGCGCTGGTGGAGGTGCACGACCGGGAGGAGCTCGAGGCCGCGGTGGAGGCCGGCGCCGGGGTGATCGGGGTGAACGCGCGGGATCTCTCGACCTTCGAGATCGACCTGGAGCGCTGCGAGGAGCTCGTGGCCCGCGTGCCCGGCGATCGCGTGGCCGTGGCCGAGAGCGGCATCGGCGGCCCCGACGACGTGGCCCGGATGGGCCGGGCCGGTGCCGACGCCGTGCTGGTCGGAAGCACGCTCATGCGCCGGGGACCGGACGAGGCGCTCGCCGCGCTCACGGGCATCGAGAAGCGCGAGAGAGGCGACCACCCGGCGACGGCGGACGCGAGATGAGCCCGCGGACAGAGGAGCCGGAGAGGCGTCGGGGGAGGGAGCCGATCCCGTCCGGGCCGAACGGTTCTCCCGCCGTCAAGATCTGCGGGCTGGGCCGCCGAGAGGACGTGGAGGCCGCCGTGGAGGCCGGCGCCGCGTACCTGGGAGTGGTGTTCGCCGAGAGCCCGCGCCGGGTCACACCGTCCCGGGCCGCCGGGCTGGTGGAGGGCGTCCCGGCCCGAGTCGTCGGCGTCTTCGTCGACGCTCCGGCGGCGGAGATCCGGGAGACGGCGGAGGCGGTTCCGCTGGACGTGGCCCAGCTCCACGGCTCCGAGTCGCCCGAGCTGTGCGAGACGGTCCGGGGCACCGGGCTCCGCGTGTGGAAGGCGCTCCGGCCCAGGAGCGCCGCCGAGCTGGCCGAGGGGGCCGCACGCTACCGCGGCAGCGTCGACGGCCTCCTGGTGGAGGGATTCTCCGAGGAGGCGGCCGGCGGAACGGGCACGGCCTTTCCCCACGAGTGGTGGCGGGAGGCCGGGCTGGACGAGGACGCCGACGGCGGTGGGCCGGCGCTCATCCTGGCCGGGGGGCTCACCCCGGAGAACGTCGCCGCGGCGCTGGGCCGCACCTCCCCGCGGGTGGCGGACGTGAGCAGCGGCGTCGAGACGGCGCCCGGCGTGAAGGATCCGGATCGGATCCGTGCCTTCGTGCGTGCGGTCCGCGGGGCCGGGGGCGGAAGCCGGCGGGAGCCCGTCGAGGGCCGGAACGGGGAGGAAGCGTGACCGGCAGCGACGATTCGCGTCCCGACGAGCGGTTCGGCTCCTTCGGCGGACGCTACGTGCCGGAGACCCTGATCCCGGCCCTGGACGAGCTGGAGGCCGGTGCCGCCGACGCCCGGGAGGACGAGACCTTCCAGCGGGAGCTGGACGAACTGCTCCGCGACTACGTGGGGCGGCCCACCGCCCTCGGCCGGGCCGAGCGGCTCGGTGAGTCCCTGGGCGGCGTCCGCGTGTGGCTCAAGCGCGAGGACCTGAACCACACAGGCGCCCACAAGATCAACAACACCGTGGGACAGGTGCTCCTGGCCCGGCGGATCCTCGACAAGGAGCGGATCATCGCCGAGACCGGTGCGGGCCAGCACGGGGTGGCCACGGCCACCGCGTGCGCCCTCTTCGGCCTGGAGTGCGTCGTGTACATGGGCCGGGAGGACATGCGTCGCCAGGCGCTGAACGTGGAGCGCATGGAGCTGCTCGGCGCCGAAGTCCGGCCGGTGGAGTCCGGGAGCGGGACGCTCAAGGACGCCACGAACGAGGCCATCCGCGACTGGGTGACGAACGTCGAGGACACCCACTACATCATCGGCTCCGTCGTGGGGCCGGCCCCGTATCCGCGCCTGGTCCGGGACTTCCAGCGGGTGATCGGCGACGAGACCAGGGAGCAGCTGGCGGAGCGGGGCGTCGATCCCGACGCCGTCTTCGCGTGCGTCGGAGGCGGCTCCAACTCCATCGGGATGTTCACCGCCTTCCTGGAGGACGACGTCGAGCTGGTGGGGGTGGAGGCGGCCGGGGAGGGGGTCGAGTCCGGCCGGCACGCGGCGCCGCTGGCCTCCGGGTCGCCCGGCGTCCTCCACGGAGCCCTGAGCTACCTGCTCCAGGACGAGGGCGGACAGGTCCGGCAGGCCCACTCGGTGTCGGCGGGGCTGGACTATCCGGGCGTGGGGCCGGAGCACTCCTGGCTCCGGGAGTCGGGCCGGGTGCGCTACGAGTCCGTGGAGGACCGTGCCGCCCTGGAGGCGTTCCAGCTCCTCTCCCGGCGGGAGGGCATCATCCCCGCCCTGGAGACCGCCCACGCCGTGGCCCGGATCGTCCGGGAGGCCGAGCGGTGGCGGGGCGACGACGTCGTGCTGTGCCTGAGCGGCCGGGGCGACAAGGACGTGGCCGAGGTCGCGCGGCTGCTGGAGGAGATGGACGCGGTCGACGACGGGGAGACGTCGGAGCGGCCATGAGCCTGCTGGAGGAGCACTTCCGGGAGTGGCGGGGTCGGGGGCACCGCGCGTTCATCCCGTACCTCACCTACGGCTATCCGACGCCGGAGGACACGCCGCGGCTGCTGCGCGGGCTGGCCGACGCCGGGGCCGACGTCATCGAGCTGGGGGTCCCGTTCAGCGATCCGCTGGCCGACGGACCCACGATCCAGGCCGCCACCTGGGAGGCGCTGCAGCACGGCGCCACCGTGCGGGGGGCGCTGGACCTCCTCCGCGAGATGTCCGACGAGCTCCCGCCGGTGGTCCTCTTCAGCTACCTGAACCCCATCCTCCGACTGGGCGTGGAGGAGTTCGTACGGGCCGCCTCGGAGGCCGGGGCCGCGGGGCTTCTCGTCACCGACCTGCCGGTGGGCGCCGACCCGGGCCTGGAGGAGCGGCTGTCGGGCGGCGGGCTCGATCTGATCCGGTTGCTGGCCCCCACCACCGACCCCGGGCGCATCGACGAGATCGCCGGCACCGCCTCCGGGTTCGTGTACTACATCTCGCGCACGGGCGTGACCGGGGCCCGCGCCGAGCTGAGCGAGACCCTGGGCCAGGAGGTGGCGCGGCTGCGCCAGCGGACCCGGCTCCCGGTGGCCGTGGGGTTCGGCGTATCCACGCCGGAGCAGGCCACCCGGGTGGCCCGGATCGCCGACGGCGTGGTGGTGGGGAGCGCGCTCATCGACGCCCTCGGCCGCTCCGAGGAGGAGTTCCTCGAGCTGGCCGCCGAGCTGGCCGACGCCGTCCACTCCGTTCGGGAGGCTCCCGCGGGCTGACGGGGGCGGCGCGGCCCGCCCGGGTCAGCGGCCGCCGGCCGCGTCCGGCTCCCGGGCCCGTGCCTGCATTCGCTCGACGATCTCCTCGTCCGGCCGCACGAAGACGGTCTCGTGCTGCTGCGGGATCACCGCTCCCGGTGGCGACTTCCGGGGGCTGCGGACGTACTTCCGGCGGGTCCAGTCCACGGCCACCGAGCCGCTGTGGCGCGCCTTGCTGTTCACCGCTGCGGCGATGGCCGCCTCCAGGAGGTCGTCCCGGGGAGGGTTGGCGTCCTTCCGTCCCCAGCGGAGGATGACGTGGGAGCCGGCCACCTGCCGGGCGTGGAGCCAGATGTCCTCGGTGTGGGAGTGGTGGAAGGTGAGCTCCTCGTTGGACTTCGCGCTCTTGCCCACCCGCACCTCGAGCCCCCCGGAGGTCTGCAGGACCCGGTAGGGCTTGCGGCCACCCTCTCCCTCGCCCTCTGCCCCCTCGTCGGGCCGGCCGCCGGCCCGGGCCCACAACTCCTCGATCCTCTCGTCGGAGAGCGCGGCGTCGCCGGACTCCACCGCCTCCTCGGCCCGCTCCAGGGCCTCCCGCACCCGCTCCAGGCGGTCCTCGACGGAGGCGATCTCGCCGGGCAGGCGGTTGGCGGCCCGCTCGCGCCGTCGCGCCCGCTCGAAGTAGCGGTCCGCGTTCTCCGAGGGCGAGAGGCGGGGATCGAGCTCGACCTCCCGCTCCTCCCCGTCGAAGCCCTCGAGTCGCACCAGCTCGTCGCCCTTCGAGAGGCCGTCCTTCCGGGAGAGGATCAGGGAGCCGACGGTCCGGAGCTCGTCGGGATCCGGGCCCTCCTCCAGCTCCCGGCGCAGGCTCTCGCGGCGGCTCTCGATCTCTTCGACCCGGCCGCGGAGCGCGGAGGCCAGCTCCACCATCTCCGGGTCCGGCGGCTCCGCGTCGGCCTCCCGCACGGCCGTCTCGTCGGCGTCCAGCTCCCCCAGGACCCCGTCGCGGCGGGCCGCCGCCGTCATGGCCTCCAGGAGGTCGTCGGAGCGGGACGCGTCCTCCCGGCCCAGGGGGTGCGGGTAGGGCTGCGCCCCCCACGGGCACTCGAGGACCCGCGCCTCCCCGGCCTCCGGGTCGTCGGCGGCTCGCCGCACCTCCCACAGCTCCCGGTACCGGCGGTACGTCCCCTCCAGCGAGTCCGCGTCCAGCACCCAGTCCACGTTCACGGAGCTGAGCCACGCCATGCTCCGCAGGGCGGGGCCCCGGCGCTGCCCCGGCTCCGTCCGACCCAGGAGCTCGCGCCAGCGGTCGGGGCTCACGGGCTCCTCCCGACCCTCCCGGTCGCTGGCCAGGGGCGTGTACTCGGCGCCGGTCTCCAGCACGCGCTCCCCGGGGCGGCGGGACCACAGCACGTGCTCGATCTCCCCCTCGGGGAGCCGGAGGAGGAGCAGGTTCCACTGGTTGGTGTGCAGCTCGGCCACGATTCGGAACCGGGGCCGGTCCGGTGCGGGCCCCACGTCCAGTCGGAGGAGCCGCTCGTCCGGCGGGGAGGAAGCCTCCACCAGCCGGAGGTCCCGGAACTCGAACTCCGCCCCCGTGAAGACCCGTTCCCGCGGCAGGAGGTAGCCTCCGTCCTCGGGGTGGAGGAGGAAGACCAGGGCCGGGGAGTCGCGGAATCGGAGCGCCGCCCGCCGACGCTCCGGGTCCAGGACCAGGCCCAGGGCCCCGCGCTCGCCCCACCGGGCCCCGATGCGCGCTGCCAGGGCCTCGGTGAGGATCGGATCGTGGCGCACGGGCATCGGGGCGGTGGAAGTTTTCTCTCGCCGTGACGAGCGGGGTATATTCACCGGCGCTCCACGGGAATTCAACGAATCGAGGGCACGTGTCCACACCGGGTCCAGCACAGGGCGGAGGCGACGACCGCCGCGTGACCACCCCCGACTTCCTGCGGATGAAGGAGCAGGGGGAGCGGATCGCGGTCCTCACCTGCTACGACCACCTCTTCGCGCGCCTGCTGGACACGACGGATCTGGACGCCGTCCTGGTGGGAGACTCCCTGGGCGAGGTGACCCTGGGGTACCGGTCGACCCTGCCGGTGACGCTGGAGGAGATGATCCACCACGCCTCCGCCGTGCGGCGGGGCCTCGAGGGTCCGCTCCTGGTCGTCGACCTCCCGTTCCTCTCCTTCCAGGTCAGTCCCGAGGAGGCGGTCCGCAGCGCGGGCCGCGTGCTGAAGGAATCCGGCGCCGAGGCCGTGAAGCTGGAGGGGGGCGGCGAGCGGGTCGTCGAGGCCGCCCGGCGGATGGTGGACGCCGGGATCCCGGTGATGGGCCACCTGGGGCTCACGCCGCAGTCGGTGCACGAGTTCGGCGGCTACGGCGTCCGGGCGCGGGATCCGGACGAGGCGGAGGTGACCCTGGAGAGGGCCCGTGCCCTGGACGACGCGGGCTGCTTCAGCATCGTGCTCGAGATGGTCCCCTCCGAGCTGGCCGCCCGGATCACCGGGGACGTCTCGGCGGCGACGATCGGCATCGGCGCCGGGCCCGAGGTGGACGGACAGGTGCTGGTGCTCCCGGACATGCTGGGCCTGAACCGGGGGTTCGAGCCCCGGTTCCTGCGGAAGTTCGCCGAGCTGGGAGAGGAGGCCCGGGAGGCCGTGGACGACTACGTGGACGCTGTGAAGGACGGCGACTACCCGTCGTCCACGGAGAGCTACTCGGCGGGGGGAGGCGACGGGTGAACGGAGAGGACGCCCCCCGGCTGGTGGAGACCATACCCGACATGCGCGCCGCCAGCCTCGAAGCCCGGACCGGAGGGCGGAGGCTGGGCTTCGTACCCACGCTGGGCTTCCTGCACGAGGGACACCTGAGCCTGGTGGACCGGGCCCGCGAGCGGTGCGACCGGGTGGCGATCTCGATCTTCGTCAACCCGGCGCAGTTCGCACCGGACGAGGACTACGAGGCATATCCCCGGGACCTGCAGCGCGACCTCTCCCTGGCCGACGACCGGGGCGTCGACATCGTCTTCGCCCCGGATCGGGAGGAGATGTACCCGGAGCCCCCGCAGGCGTGGGTGGTGCCCGGATCGCTGGGCGACCGACTGGACGGCGCGAGCCGGCCGGATCACTTCCGCGGCGTGCTCACGGTGGTCGCGAAGCTGTTCAACGTCGTCCGACCGGACCTGGCGGTCTTCGGTCGGAAGGACTTCCAGCAGTCGGTGCTCGTGCGCCGGATGGCGCGGGACCTGAACGTGCCCGTGGAGATCGAGCTGGCCCCGATCGTGCGGGAGGAGGACGGCCTGGCCGTCAGCTCCCGGAACCAGTACCTGGACGACGGGGAGCGCCGCCGGGCCCGGGCCGTGCCGGAGTCGCTCCGGGAGGTCCGTGAGGCGTACCGGGAGGGGGAGCGCTCTCCGGCGGCGCTGGGCCGCCGCGGCCGGCGGGTCCTGGAGGAGGCCGGCGCCGAGGTCGACTACGTGGAGGTGGTGACCCCGGACACGCTGGAGACGCCCCCCGAACCGGCGCCGCCCGAATCGGTATGTGCCCTCGCGGCCCGGATCGGGGACACGCGGCTGATCGACAACGCCAGGCTCGCCGGGCCCACGACGCTGTAGAGGACCGGGGACCACACCTGTCCGAATCGGGAGACGAGATGCGGAGGACGCTGCTCAAGTCGAAGATCCACCGGGCCGTGCTCACGGCCACGGAGCTCGAGTACGAGGGGTCGATCACGATCCCGTCGGAGCTGATGGAGGCCGCCGACCTGGTCCCCCACGAGCGGGTCCAGGTCCTGAACCTGTCCACCGGCGACCGGCTGGAGACCTACGTCATCGAGGGAGCGGCCGGCTCGAGCGAGATCTGCCTGAACGGGCCGGCGGCCCGCCAGGGCGTCCCCGGCGACGAGATCATCGTCGCCAGCTACGCCGCCTACGACGAGGAGGAGGCCACGGCCCACGAGCCGACGGTGGTGCAGGTGGACGAGCGGAACCGCCCCGTCGCCCCCCGGCCGACCCGCCGCCGGCGGGTGTCCTCCGAGAGCTGACGGGCCCCTGGACGAGCTCCCGCCCGTCCTGGCGGCGGCCGCCGACCGGGGCGAGCTCCCGGGCTGGGCCCGCTGCGAGCCCGACCGCCGCCGACACGCCGAGCGGGTGGCCCGGCTGCTGGATCGCTGGGCCGGAGCCCTGGACCTCCCGTCCCGGGACCGGAGACGGTGGCGGGCGGCCGGGCTCCTCCACGACGCGCTGCGGGACGCGTCGCCGGACGAGCTCCGCGGAGCGGGGCAGCTCCCGGACTGGCCGGGCCCTCTCCTCCACGCGCCGGCCTGCGCCGAGCGGCTCCGCGGGGAGGGCGTCGACGACGAGCCGCTCCTGCTGGCCGTCTCCCATCATCCCGTGGGACACCCGGACTTCGGCCCCCTGGGCGATCACCTGTACATGGCCGACTACCTGGACCCGGGCCGGGACTTCGCCCGCGAGCGGCGGGCGGAGCTGCGGGACCGGATGCCCGAGGAGCGGGACCGGGTGCTCGTGAGCGTCGTGGCCGCCAGGATCGAGCACCTGCTGGAGCGGAAGAGCTTCCTGGTACCGGAGAGCGTGCACTACTGGAACAGCCGCGTGGCCTGAGGCGGACGGACTCCGCCCCCGCGGCCGAGACGAAGACGAGATGCGACGACGCCGACGAAATACGCGACTCGAGCGGATCTTCATGGCCGTGGTCCTGGGCCTGCTGCTGGCCTTCGGGCTCTCGGTGTGGTGGGAGGTCCGGGCCAGCTCCGAGGAGACCGGGAGCTCCGACGCTGCCGCCGACACGGCTGCCGGGGAGGAGCCGCCGCGGGTGGAGGTGCTGAACGGCGCCGGGGAGCCGGGCATCGCCGAGACCACCGCGGAGCGCCTCCGGAGCCGTGGCTTCGACGTGGTCTTCTACGGGAACGCCGAGGACTTCGACGTCCCGGCGACCCGGGTCATCGCCCGCTCGAACCGGGCCGCGGCCGCCCGGAAGCTGGCGGCCGCCCTGCGCCTGGACAGCGCAGAGAGCGAGCCCCGCCCCGACCTCTACCTGGACGCCACCGTGATCCTCGGCGCCGACTGGCAGCAGCACATGCCGTCGGCCTCCGGCGACAGCGCGGGAGCGCCCGGAAGCTGATCCCCGGGGGGCTCCGGGCCGCCCTCCTGCCGGCTACTCCGCGTCCTCCCCCTCTCCGGACTGCTCCAGGCGGAGCTGGCCGCAGGCGGCGGCGATGTCCCGCCCCCGGGGCTGACGGACCGCCGCGCTGACCCCGTTCCGGTGCAGCCGCCGGGCGAAGGCGGCCACCCGGTCGTCGGGGGTGGGCTCCCACTCCACGGCCGGGATCGGGTTGAAGGGGATCAGGTTCACGAAGCAGTCGAGGTCGGCGCAGAGGTCGGCCAGCTGGTCCGCCAGCTCCTCGCTGTCGTTGAGCCCGTCGATGAGCAGGTACTCGAAGGTCACCCTCCGCCCGGTCTCCGCCTGGTACTCCCGGATCGCCTCCATCAGCTCCGGGATGGGAAACCGCTTCTCGATGCGCATGATCTCCTGCCGGAGATCGTGGTTCGGCGCGTGGAGCGATACCGCCAGCCCGAAGTTCTCCGGCCGCTCCGTCAGGGCGCGGATCCCGGGCACCAGGCCCACCGTGGAGACGGTGATGCGGCGCGCGCCGATCCCGAAGCCGCGGTTCAGCACCGTCAGGGCGGGGAAGACGTTGTCCCGGTTCGCCATGGGCTCGCCCATGCCCATGAACACCACGTTCGTGATCTCTCGATCGTACTCCCGCCGGGCGGCCCGCTGGGCGTTCCGGAACTGGGCCGTGATCTCCTCCGTGCTCAGGTGGCGGTTGAAGCCGAAGTGGCCCGTGGCGCAGAACCTACATCCCAGGGCGCAGCCCGCCTGCGAGGAGACGCACAGGGTGAGGCGGTCCTCGGTGGGGATCAGGACCGACTCCACCTGTTCGCCGTCCTCCAGCTGCCACAGGTGCTTGATCGTGCCGTCCTCGGAGCGCGCCGTGTACGCGGGCTCCACGGCGGTGAGCGAGAAGCGGCGGCCGGCCTCGGCCCGCAGCTCGGTGGGGAGGGTGGTGATCTCGTCGAAGTCCAGGGCGCACTGGTCGTAGACCCAGTTCACGACCTGCTCGGTGCGGAACGACGGCTCCCCGGCCTCCTCCATGAAGGACCCGATCCGCCGCTCCAGGTCGTCGGGCTCCAGTCCCAGCAGGGGGACGGCGCCGGCGTCGTCGCCGGCGGTCGCGTTCGGGGCGGTGGTCTCGGCGGTCATGCAGGCTCCGGTGGGGTTCGTGCTCGGTTGCCGGTCCAGAATAGCTCCGGTTATACTCACGGGGCTCGGTTGCCCGACCGGCGGACGCCCGTCGGTCGGGTCTTAATACTGGACGTGCACCGTCGCCGTTCCCCCGTCCCCTGCCGATCGGCGGCGACGAGCGGCAGCGGCCGACCGCCCCGCGGCGACCATCTTCCCGCTCTCCTCCCCCGAGGGATGGCCCGTCGTGCCGCGGCCCGGGCGGCGGTTTCCCGACCGGGGGGAGGACGAGCCGGATGCAGCCGACGACCCGAACGACGCGCCAGGGAGGACCGGAAGGTGACCGAAGGATCGGACGAGGACAGGAGCGAGACCGGAGCCACCGCCCTGCGTGACCTCCGGTGCGGCGAGGTGAGGGCCGGGGACGTCGGCCGGCAGGTGACGCTGACCGGGTGGGTCCATCGCCGCCGTGACCTGGGCGGCCTCTTCTTCGTCGACCTGCGGGACCGGGCCGGGGTGGTCCAGGTCTCGCTGGGGCCGGAGTGGACGTCGGAGGAGGCCCTGGAGCTGGGGCAGGAGCTGAATCCGGAGGACGTGATCCGGGTCACGGGCGAGGTGGTCCGTCGGCCCGAGGACGCGGTGAACCCCGACCTGCCCACCGGTGAGGTGGAGGTGCACGCGGAGGAGGTGGAGCGGCTCTCCGAGGCCGATTCGCTTCCCATCCTCGTGGCCATGCCTCCCGAGGAGGAGCTCCCCTCCGAGGAGCTCCGGCTCAGGCACCGGGTGCTGGATCTCCGCCGCCCGGAGATGCTGGAGAACTTCCGCGTTCGCCACCGTGCCACCGCCGCGGCCCGCCGGGCCCTGGACGAGGAGGACTTCCTCGAGGTGGAGACGCCCCTGCTGACCCGGCGGACGCCCGAGGGGGCCCGTGACTTCCTGGTCCCGAGCCGCATGCACCGCGGCGAGTTCTACTCCCTGCCGCAGTCGCCCCAGCTCTACAAGCAGCTGCTCATGGTCTCCGGCTTCGACCGCTACTACCAGGTGGCGAAGTGCCTCCGGGACGAGGACCTGCGTGCGGACCGACAGCCCGAGTTCACCCAGATCGACGCCGAGATGGCCTTCGTGGGGGAGGAGGACGTGCAGCGCGTCTGCTCCCGCATGCTGGCCCGGATGTGGGAGGAGGGCGCGGGGGTCCGTCCCGAGCTCCCCTTCCCGAAGATCGCCTACGACGAGGCGTTGGAGCGCTACGGCACCGACTCTCCCGACCTCCGGGTCCCCTGGGAGCTGGAGGACTTCTCCGAGTCCCTCACCGGCATCGGGTTCCGGATCTTCGACGGGGCGGTGAAGGCCGGCGGACGGGTGCGGGGCTTCGTGGCCAGCACCGGCGCCGGGCAGGAAGCGGCCGCCGATCGCCTCTCCCGCTCGGACCTGGACGAGCTGGACGCCCTGGCGCAGGACCGGGGAGCCAAGGGCGTGCTGTGGCTGAAGTCGGAGGAGGACGGCTGGTCGGGGCCGCCGGCGCGCTTCCTGGAGGACCATCCGGAGGCCGCCGAGGCCCTGGGGCGCGATCACGGCGTGGAGCAGGGAGACGTGGTCCTGCTGGTGGCGGGGGCGGACGCGGAGACCGGCCCGCCGCTCTCCGCCCTCAGGCGGGAGACGGCCCGCCGGCTGGATGCTCTGGAGGAGGACGCTCATCGCTTCGCGTGGATCGTCGAGTATCCGCTCTTCGAGGAAGATCCCGAGACCGGGGAGCCCGTGCCGAGCCACCACCCGTTCACGCTCCCCAGGACCGACGATCCCGAGCGGGTCGTCGAGGAGCCCCTGGCCGCGAAGAGCCACGCGTACGACGTCGTGTACAATGGAACGGAGATTTGCAGCGGGAGTATTCGTTGCCACGATTCGGCCCTTCAGCGGGCCATCTTCACGGTTCTCGGACTCTCCTCCGAGGAGGCGGAACAGCGCTTCGGATTCCTGCTGGAGGCCTTCCGGTACGGCGTTCCGCCGCACGGCGGCTTCGCCGTGGGCCTCGATCGGACCGTCGCCCTGCTGGTCGGCGCGGACTCGATCCGTGACGTGATCGCGTTTCCGAAGACGACGGCGGCCCGGGGCCTGATGGAGGGGGCGCCGTCCCCGGTGGACGAGGCGGAGCTGACCGAGCTGGGCCTGGAGCTCCGGCGCGGAGGATCGGGCCCGCGCGGATGACAGGGACGACACGAACGAGGTAGCACGAGCATGGACAACGAACGACGGAGCTTCTGACGATCGAACAGCAGAGCGCAGTCGACAGTTCCACCGTCGAGCACCGGCTCTCCGTGGAGGGCGCCGACCAGCTCCTCCTCGCCGGCGTCAACGATTCTCACCTCACCGCCCTGTCCCGCCTGGCCGACTGTCGGGTGATCCTGCGCGGCGACGAGCTCATCCTCTCCGGTCCCCCCGAGGCGGTCGAGGAAGTCGTCCCCGTGGCGAAGCGGATGGTCCGCCAGGCCCGCCTCCACGAGCCCCTGGACGTGGGCGACGTGGAGCGGTACTACCGGGAGGCCACCGACGGCCAGGGCCCCTCGGAGTTCGACGCCTCCTCCGACGAGGCCGAGGAGGTGTCGGTCACGCTCCCCCAGGCCGGGAAGCTGATCCAGCCCAAGTCGGAAGGGCAGCGGCGGTACCTGGACGCCATGCAGAACAACGACGTCACCGTGGGCATCGGGCCGGCGGGGACGGGGAAGACGTACCTGGCCGTGGCGAAGGCCGTGGCGGCCCTCCACCGGAAGCGCGTCCGAAAGATCATCCTCACCCGTCCGGCCGTGGAGGCCGGCGAGGAGCTGGGCTTCCTGCCCGGCGACATCCGGGAGAAGGTGGACCCCTATCTGCGGCCCCTGTACGACGCCCTGGGCGACATGATGCCCCGGGAGGAGATGCAGCGGGCCATCGAGGAGGAGACGGTGGAGATCGCGCCCCTGGCGTACATGCGGGGGCGGACGCTGTCGGACGCCTTCCTCATCCTGGACGAGGCCCAGAACGCCACCACCGCCCAGATGAAGATGTTCCTCACCCGCCTGGGCCTGAACTCGCAGGTGGTCATCACCGGCGACAAGACCCAGATCGACCTCTCGCATCCCGGCGCCTCCGGACTGATCGAGATCGAGGAGCTCCTGCGCGGCATCGACGGCATCGAGTTCGTCTACCTGAGCGAGACGGACGTCGTGCGCCACCGCCTGGTGAAGGAGATCATCCGGGCCTACCGGGACCAGGACGACGACGGCGGGCCCAGCTGACGACATGAAGGCCCCCGGCCGATGGCAGAAGTGGCGCCGCAGCCTGCGCGCCGTGGATCGGTCGCCGGGGAGCGGATGGCGGGAGCGCGTCTCCCACCACGGGTTCCGGGTGCTGATCGCTGCGGCCGGAGCCCTGGCCGTCGTCATCCTCTTCCCCCGGTCCCCCCTGCCGGACTTCGCCCTCCTGGAGGAGGGCATGGTGGCCCAGGAGGACGTGATCGCCGAGATCCCGTTCACCGTGGAGAAGTCACAGGAGCAGCTGGAGGAGGAACGGCGGCAGGCGGAGCAGAGCGTGTCGCCGCGCTTCGACCTGGCCCCGGGCGTCGCCGACAGCGCGGCGGCCCGGGTCGAGCGCTTCTTCGCCGGCCTCGACAGCGTGGCGGCCGCGGGTGGCGGGCGGCAGGCCGTGCGCAGCTGGCTCCAGGGCCGCGGGCTGAGCCCGAGCGCCGAGCAGGTGGACTACCTGATGGGCGCCGGGAACCGGGCGCAGCTCCGGAGCGAGCTCACGGGCGCCTTCCGGAGCCTGCTTCCGGACGGCGTGGCCCCCTCCTCGGACCTGCAGCAGGTGACCGCCCCCCGGGTCGTCGTGCAGCGGTCCGGCGGCGAGGACCGCCTGGTGGACCGGGACTCCGTCACCTCGCTCGGCGAGTTCTACGACCGGGCCGCGTCCCTACCCCTGGCCGATTCCGCGGCGGCCTCGGTGGCCCTGTACGAGACGATGGTGGTCCGCTTCGCCCGCCCCACCCTGACCCTGGATCGGGCCGAGACCCGCCAGGCCCGGCGGCAGGCCCGGGCGGCGGTGGCGGAGACGGCCGGCGAAGTGCTGGAGGACGAGCTCATCGTGGCGGCCCACGAGCGGGTCGGGGCCGCCGAGATGCAGGAGCTGCGGGCGTACCGGGACGCCCTCCTGGAGCGGAGCGCTGCCAGCGGGGAGGGGCGCCTCGTGCAGGGACTCGGCGGGTTCGCCTACGCCGGGCTCCTCCTGGGCCTCTTCGGCGGCGTCCTCTTCCTGTACCGCCGGGAGGTGTACGAGAGCGCCAGCGGCTTCCTGATCGTCTTCGGCTCCATGCTGCTCGTCCTGGGGGCCGCCGCCATCGTCGCCCGGACCGAGGCCTCGGTCCTGCTGATCCCGGTGGCCTTCGCCGCGCTGATCACGGGCGTCCTGTACGACGGCCTGCTGGGCGTGCTCACGACCCTCTTCCTCACGGCGCTCCTGGCCGGACAGCCCCCGTTCGTGGGCATCACCGCTCCCTTCACCGCGGCGGTGGCCGGGACGGCGGCGGCCGTGGGCGTGCAGTGGATCGAGCGCCGGGCCCAGAGCTGGATGCTCATCGCCGCCGTGGCCGGCGGCTACGTGCTGGCCGGGGGGACCCTGGCCCTGCTCCGGTACTTCTCGCTGGGCGACCTGGCCGCCGCTGCGGGGTGGGGGAGCGTGAACGCCACCCTGAGCACCGTCCTGGCGGTGGGCGCCGTGGTGCCGGCCCTGGAGAACCTCACCGGCATCACCACGGACCAGACGCTCCTGGAGCTCTCCGACCTGAACCGGCCTCTCCTCCGCCGCCTCTCGCGCGAGGCGCCGGGCACCTACGCCCACTCGGTGAACGTGGCCAACCTGTCGGAGGCCGCCTGCCAGGCCATCGGCGCCAACGCGCTTCTGGCCCGGGTCGGCGTCTACTACCACGACATCGGGAAGATGGCCCGACCCCACTACTTCATCGAGAACCAGCCGAAGGGGCGGAATCCCCACGACCGGCTCCGGCCGTCGCGCAGCGCGGAGGTGATTCGCGAGCACGTCCGGGAGGGGCTGCGGATGGCGGAGGAGGCGGGCCTGCCGGAGGCCGTGAAGTGCTTCATCAGCGAGCACCACGGGACGCGGAAGATCGGCTACTTCCTGGAGAAGGCGAAGCGCGAGGAGCCCGAGCTGGACCTGGATCCGGGCGACTTCGCCTACCCGGGTCCGAAGCCGCAGCGCAAGGAGACGGCGGTGGTGATGCTGGCCGACGGAATCGAGTCCGCCTGCCGGGCCCTGCAGGATCCGTCGCCGGAGAGGATCCGCGAGGTGATCCGTCAGATCATCCGGGAGCGGATCGAGGAGCGCCAGCTGGACCAGTGCCCGCTCACGCTGCGGGACCTGAACCGGATCGAGGACCAGTTCGCCCGTGTGCTCACGGGCATGTACCACCACCGGATCGACTACCCGTCCGCCGCCGGCGGCGTGACGGCCGAGCCCACCCCCCCACCGGACGTGCGGCCCGAGGAGACCCCGGCGGGCTCCGGGCGGGAGGCGCGCACCGGCGGTGAGGCCGCGGGAGCGGCCTCCGCCTCACCGTCCCGGTGACGGTCGAGCTCCACTTCAACCGCTTCGACGAGTGGACGGCGGCCCGGGAGGCGCTGCCGGCGGCAGAGCGGGCGGCCCGGGACGCGCTCTCCCGCCGTGATCCTCCGGAGGGCGACGGCGGGGAGAGCCCGGGCGGAGAGGTCTCCTTCACCTGCCTGGCCGCGGACGAGATCACCGAGATGAACCGCCGCTACCTGGACCGCGACCGCCCCACCGACGTCATCGCCTTTCCCCTCTCCGACCCCGACGCGCCGCCGGTGGGCGACGTCTACCTGTGTCCGGACGTGGCCCGGGAGTCGGCCGCCGAGCGCGGGCTCCCGGCGGCGGAGGAGATCGTGCGGCTCGTCGTCCACGGCGCCCTGCACGTCCTGGGGCACGTGCACCCGGAGGGAGAGGGGCGCGAGTCCTCGGAGATGTACCGCCTGCAGGAGGAGATCGTGGAGCGGGCGCTGGAGCGGGGCGCACCCGGGCGCCGGGGCGGGGCGGCGGAGGGCGAGGACCGGGCGTGAAGGAGCTCGGCGAGCGGCTCCGGCGGTACCTGGTCCTGGGGCTCATCGTCATCGCCCCGCTGGGGGTCACCGCCTTCGTCCTCCGCTGGCTCTTCGAGCGCATCGACGTCATCATTGGCCGGTACCTGCCGCCGATCGCCGGGACGCGGTGGCCCGGCCTCGGCATCGCCGCCCTGGTGGTGCTCCTGCTCATCGTCGGGTGGATCTCGGACCGCACGCTGGGCCGGCGGGTGCTGGAGCGGTGGAACAACATGCTGTCGCGCGTCCCCCTGGTCCGACGGGTCTACGGCGCGTCCTCGCGGGTCGTGCAGTCGGTGCTCGACCGGGACGAGAACCTCTTCCGGTACTGCGCCCTCATCGAATACCCGGAGCCGGGCTCCTGGGCGCTGGCCTTCGCCACGGCCCGGGCGCCGGCGGAGGTGGAGCGGGAGCTCGGGTCCCGTGCGGTGAGCCTGTTCCTGCCCACCGTGCCGAACCCGACGAGCGGATACCTTCTCATCCTGCCGGAGGAGCGGGTGCGGCGTCTCGAGATGAGCGTGGAGGACGGGTTCCGGATGATCCTCTCCGTGGGAGCGGCCGTGCCCGCCGAGGGCGAGGTCGACGGGGACGGCGTGCAGCTGGCGGAGGAGCCGGGCAGCGCGCCGCCGGGATCGGCCGGGCCGGCGGAGCTGGACGAACTGGACGAGCTGGACGAGACAGCGGCGAGCGACGCGCCGGAGGCGAAGGGAGAGTCGGAGTGAAGCCGGAGGAGCGGGGCCCCTATCTCCAGAGCCTGCTGGAGCAGAAGAGCACCGGGGAGGTTCGCGAGTACTTCGCCAGCCTCCACCCCAGCGACGTCGCGGACCTCCTGGAGGACCTGAACGAGGACGAGCGCCTGTGGGTGCTCTCCATCCTCCCGACGGAGCTGGCCTCGGAGTCCCTGGCCGAGATGGAGGAGGCCGAGCACCCGGGCGAGCTCCTGACGCGGCTGGACCCGGACCGCGTGGACGAGCTCGTGGCCGAGCTGGCGGACGACGACGCGGCGGACCTCATCGGCGAGCTGGGGCCCGAGGAGCAGGCCCGCGTCCTCTCCACCGTGGAGGGCGGGGACGAGATCCAGGAGCTCCTGGAGTACCCGGAGGAGACGGCGGGCGGGATCATGACCCGCGACCTCATCGCCGTCCCGTCGGGACACACCTGCGGCGAGGCCCTGGACGAGATCCGCCGGCAGGCGGCCGAGATGGAGGACTTCTACTCCATCTTCGTCACCGACCGGAACGGCAACCTCCGGGGGGTGGTCAGCCTGCAGGACCTGGTGCTGGCCCAGCCCGGGACGCCGATCCTGGAGGAGGTGGAGGACCCGCCGGCGCTGGTCTCGGTGGAGACGGACCAGGAGGACGTGGGGCGGGCGCTGTCCCGGTACAACATGGCCTCCATCGGCGTGGTGGATCCGCTCAACCGGCTCGTGGGTCGCGTCACCTTCGACGACGTGATCGACGTCATCGAGGCGGAGACCACCGAGGACATCCTCCGCTTCGCCGCGGTCTCCGACGAGGAGGAGGTCCGGGGCGGCACGCGTGAGGCCATCCGGAGCCGGCTCCCGTGGCTCATCGCCAACCTGGGCACCGCCGCCCTGGCGGCCTCCGTGGTCTGGTACTACCAGGACACCATCGACGCCATCGTCACCCTGGCCGCCGTGATGCCGATCATCGCGGGCATGGGCGGCAACGCCGGTACGCAGGCGCTGGCCGTCACGGTCCGACGCATCGCCGTGGCCGACGAGTCCCTCACCGAGCGGTGGCGCGTGGTGGGCAAGGAGGTCGTGGTCGGCCTGGTGAACGGCCTGGTGCTGGGCGGCATCCTGGCGCTGGCCGGGCTCTTCCTGGCCGGCCAGCCCATGTACGGCCTGGTGGTCATGATGGCCATGTGGGGCAACCTGATCGTGGCCTCCTTCGCCGGCGCCTTCATCCCGATCTTCCTCGAGAGCCTGGGGGTGGACCCGGCGGTGGCCTCGTCCATCTTCGTCACCGCCCTCACCGACCTGGCCGGCTTCTTCCTGCTGCTGGGCCTGGCGTCGGCCCTGCTGCTCTGATGGTGTTTCGGACACGGAGGACGGGGGGAGCGACCCGATGAACGGGGTCGGCGGCGGGCGAGAGGAGAGGGGGCCGGAGCCCGGGGAGGAGCCCCCGGCCGGGCTCCTGGAGGAGTTCGGCCGGGGACGGCAGCGGGCCCTGGCCCGCGCCATCTCCATGGTGGAGGACGAGACGCCCGGATTCGAGGCGCTCCTGGACGCCGTGCACGAGCGGGTGGGGCGGGCGCGGCGGATCGGGATCACGGGGCCGCCCGGAGCCGGCAAGTCGACCCTGACGAAAGAGCTGGCCCGCTCCTACCGCCAGGAGGGCCTCCGGGTGGGGGTCATCGCCGTGGACCCCACGAGCCCCTTCAGCGGCGGCGCCCTCCTGGGCGATCGGGTGCGGATGACGGAGCTGGCGTCGGACCGCGGTCTCTTCATCCGCTCCATGGCCAGCCGCGGCTCCCTGGGAGGGCTGGCCACGTCCACGCGGGAGGCGGCGGACCTGATGGACGCCTTCGGCCTGGAGAGGGTGCTGCTGGAGACGGTGGGCGTCGGGCAGTCGGAGCTCGAGATCGCCCGCACCGCGGACACCACGGCCGTGGTGCTGGTGCCCGAGTCCGGCGACGGCATCCAGGCCATGAAGGCCGGGCTGAACGAGATCGCGGACCTCTTCGTGGTGAACAAGGCCGACCGTCCCGGGGCCGACCGGCTGCGCAAGGAGCTCGAGATCATGCAGCGGATCCGGGGCGGCCGGGACGAGGAGATCGACTGGGAGGTGCCCGTGCTCCAGACCGTCGCGTCCGAGGCGGAGGGCGTCGGCGAGCTCCTGGAGCGGCTGGACGCCCACTTCGGCCGCCTGCGGGAATCCGGCGCCCTGGAGGCGCGGCGCACGGACGTGCGCGTGGAGCAGGCCCGATCCGTGCTGCTCCGCCGCCTGGAGCGGGCGGCCGACAGCCAGTGGGAGGAGCGCCGGGACGAGATCCGCCGCCGGCTGGCCTCCGGGGAGGCGTCGCCGTACGCCGTGGCGGCGGAGATGGAGGCCGCCTTCCGCCGCGAGATGGCCGCCGGGGGGGATCCCGCGCGGAGCTGATCCGCCGGTGAGCCGTTCGGACGGGCGGGCAACGCCCGTCCAGGGAACGGAACGCGACACGGGGTGGTATGGTGAGCGGGAGGATCCCCCGCCCCTGGAGCCGCGGAACCCCGTGCCGCCGCAACCGACTGCCGGAGAGGTACCATGAGCACTGTCGAGCAGGAAGCCGAGCCCGAGGCCGCAGCCGACGAAGCGGAGGGCGCCCCCGAGCGGGAGGCCCTGGAGGAGGAGGTCCGGCGCAAGCGGCGCGAGCTGGCGGAGCTGGAGCGCGAGCTGGAGGAGTGGGACGAGGAGTACGACGACGTCCCCAAGCGGGACGCCAACTTCACCTCCGTCTCCGGCCGCGAGGTCCAGCCCCTCCACACCCCGCTGGACCTGGAGGAGGCCGACTTCGACTACCGGGAGGACCTGGGCTTCCCCGGCGAGTATCCCTTCACGCGGGGCCCGTACCGCAGCATGTACCGGACGAAGCTGTGGACCATGCGGCAGTTCTCCGGGTTCGCCACCGCCGAGGAGACGAACGAGCGCTACAAGTACCTGCTGGACCAGGGCCAGACGGGCCTGTCGGTGGCCTTCGACTTCCCCACGCTGATGGGATACGACTCCGACAGCGGGCGGGCCGAGGGCGAGGTCGGGAAGGTCGGCGTGGCCATCTCGAGCCTGGCCGACATGGAGACGCTCTTCGACGGCATCCCGCTGGACGAGGTGTCGGTCTCCATGACCATCAACGGCCCGGCCATGATGCTCTACTGCTTCCTGCTGGCCGCGGCCGAGAAGCAGGGCGTCCCCCACGAGGAGGTCCGGGGGACCATCCAGAACGACGTGCTGAAGGAGTTCATGGCCCAGCACGCCTGGATCTTCCCGCCGGAGCCGGCGCTGAAGATCGTGGCCGACACCTTCGAGTGGTCCTCCCGGAACGCGCCGAAGTTCCACCCCATCTCCATCTCCGGCTATCACATCCGGGAGGCCGGGGCCACGGCCGCCCAGGAGCTGGCCTACACGCTGAAGAACGGCTTCACCTACGTGGAGAAGGGCCTGGAGCGGGGCCTCGACGTGGACGACTTCGCCCCGCGGCTCTCCTTCTTCTGGGACGTCCACAACGACTTCTTCGAGGAGATCGCCAAGTTCCGGGCGGCGCGCCGGATCTGGGCCCGGCACATGCGCGAGGAGTACGGGGCCGAGGACCCCAGGAGCCTCCGGCTCAGGACCCACGCCCAGACGGCGGGCGTCACCCTCACCGCCCAGCAGCCGCACAACAACATCGTCCGGGTCGCCTACCAGGCCATGGCGGCGGTGCTCGGCGGCACCCAGTCGCTCCACACCAACGCCATGGACGAGACCCTGGCGCTCCCCACCGAGGAGACGGCGCGCATCGCCCTGCGCACCCAGCAGATCCTGGCGCACGAGACCGGCGTTCCGAACAGCATCGACCCCCTGGCGGGCTCCTACTACGTGGAGTCGCTCACGGACGAGCTGGAGCAGGAGGCCGAGGAGATCTTCGAGGAGATCGACCAGATCGGCGGTGTGGTCGAGGGCATCCGCTCCGGCTACTTCCAGCAGCAGATCGCCGACTCCTCCCGCCGCCACCAGCAGGAGGTCGAGTCCGGCGAGCGGACCATCGTCGGCGTGAACGACTTCCAGGTGGAGGAGGACACCTCCATCGACATCCTCAAGATCGGCGAGGACGCCGGCAGGACCCAGGAGCGGCGCCTGGCGGAGCTCCGGGAGCGACGGGACGACGCCCGGGTGCGGGAGGCCCTGGACCGCCTCCGCGAGGCCGCCGAGGAGGACGAGAACCTGATGCCGCCGACGCTGGAGGCGGTCCGCGCCTACGCCACCCTTGGCGAGCTCCGTCAGACGCTGGAGGACGTCTACGGCCGCTTCCAGGAGCCGGTGGGGTTCTGAGCGGACGCCCCTCGACCGACAGACGGACTCCCGCCTCCCCGGTGCCCCGGCTCCGGCCCGCGTTGCTCACCTCGCGGCGGGCCGGGTATCTTCGCCCGCCGGACCTCTGCACGGGCACCAACCAAGGGACCGACCGACATGACCGACCGGAAGTACCGGGTGCTGGTGGCCAAGCCGGGCCTCGACGGACACGACCGCGGCGCCAAGGTGGTGGCCGCGGCGCTGCGCGACGCCGGCTTCGAGGTCATCTACACCGGCCTGCACCAGACCCCCGAACAGATCGTGAGCACCGCCGTCCAGGAGGACGTGGACGTGGTGGCCCTCTCCATCCTCTCCGGGGCGCACATGACGCTCTTCCCGAAGGTGCTGGACCTGCTGGAGGAGGAGGGGCTCGACGACGTCCTGGTCACCGGGGGCGGGATCATCCCCGAGGACGACATCGAGAAGCTGGAGCAGCGCGGCGTCGGGAAGCTGTTCGGCCCGGGCACCGACACCTCGGAGGCCGTCGACTACATCCGGACCTGGTGCGAGGAGCACCGGGGCGACGGCGCCGGCCGGGAGTGAGGGTGGGAGCGCGGACCCCGGCATGAGCGCACACGACGACACGCGAATGGGCCAGGCGGTGGAGGACCTGGACCGCCTCGAGGAGCGGATCCGCCGCGGCGGCGGCGAGGAGAAGATCGAGAAGCAGCACGACAAGGGGAAGCTCACCGCCCGGGAGCGGATCGACCTCCTGGTGGATCCGGGCGGCGGCTTCCTGGAGATCGGGCTGCTGGTGGCCCACGACGAGTACGACGGGGAGGCGCCGGCCGCCGGCGTGGTCACGGGGATCGGCGAGGTCACCGGCCGCGAGGTGGTGATCGTGGCCAACGACGCCACCGTGAAGGCGGGGGCCTGGTGGCCCGAGACCATCACGAAGATGCTCCGGGCCCAGGAGATCGCCATGCGGTGCCGGATCCCCATCGTCTACCTGGTGGACTCCGCCGGCGTGAACCTGCCGTACCAGGGCGGCGTGTTCCCGGGGCAGTACGGCGCGAGCCGGATCTTCTACTACAACTCGATCATGCGGCGCTACCTGGACATCCCGCAGATCTCGGCGGTGATGGGGCCGTGCATCGCCGGCGGCGCTTACCTGCCGGCCCTCTCCGACGTGATCGTCATGGTGGAGGACACCTCCTTCATGGGGCTCGGAGGCCCCAACCTGGTGAAGGGGGCCACCGGCGAGGAGGTGGAGGCCGACGAGCTGGGCGGGGCCGAGGCGCACAACGAGCTCAGCGGGGTGGCCCACTACAGCACGCCCAACGACCGGGCCTGCGTCTCGAAGCTGCGCGACCTGGTGGCCGAGCTGGATCCGCCGGAGCGGCCGGAGCCCCACTCCGAGCCCCGGGAGCCGGCCCGGGACCCGCGGGACGCCTACGAGATCATGCCCGACGACCACCGGGACGCCTACGAGACCGAGGAGCTGCTGGGAACGATCCTGGACGAGGGGCACTTCGACGAGTTCCAGGCCGACTACGCCCGTGAGATGTGCACGGCCATCGCGCGCCTGAAGGGGCGGAAGGTCGGCGTGATCGCCAACCGGCGCGGCATGTTCCCGACCGACGACGGGCCGCCGAAGTTCGGGGGCATCGTCTACGCGGATTCCGCGGAGAAGGTGTCCTACTTCATGGAGGTCTGCGACCGCCAGGACACGCCGCTCCTCTTCGTCCAGGACGTGAGCGGGTTCATGGTGGGCAAGGAGGCCGAGCACTCGGGCATCATCCGCGCCGGCGCCCGGATGGTGGAGTCCATGGCCACGGCCCGGGTGCCGAAGATCGTCCTCACGGTCAACCACGCCAGCGGCGCCGGATACTACGCCATGGCGGGACAGGGCTTCGACCCCGACTTCATCTTCTCCTGGCCCACCGGACGGATGGGCGTCATGGAGGGGGAGTCGGCGGTCCGCGCCATCCACGGCCCGAAGATCGACGAGGCGAAAGAGGCCGGCGAGGAGCTGCCGGAGGAGATCCGGGAGCAGGTCGAGAAGACGCGGCAGGAGTACGAGAAGCAGCTGGACGCCCGCTACGCCGGGGCCCGGGGCTTCGTGGACGCCATCATCCGTCCCGAGGACACCCGGGACGTCCTGGAGTTCGCGCTCCGGAGCGCGCTGAACAACCCGGCGCCCCACATCGGAGCCTTCACGCTGACCGACGATGCGTGAGCCGGGACGGGCGCCGGGGGCTCCGGACGGTGGGCCGACGCGAAACGTGACCACGCGCGACGAGGCGGGACGACGATGAGCGACGATACGGTGCGCGTGGCCTCCGGCCAGGGGTTCTGGGGCGACTGGCTCGAGGCGCCGAAGCTCCAGGTCCGGCAGGGTCCCATCGATTACCTGATGCTGGACTACCTGGCCGAGATCACGATGTCCATCATGCAGAAGCAGCGGTCGCGGAACCCGGATGCCGGCTACGCCCGCGACTTCGTGCCGCTGATCCGGGAGCTGGCGCCGGACCTGATCGAGCGGGACGTGACGGTGGTCTGCAACGCCGGCGGCGTGAACCCGGAGGGATGCCGGGACGCGCTGGTGGAGATCCTCGCCGACGTCGACCTCCCACGCCCGCTCCGGATCGGGGTGGTCACCGGCGACGACGTCCTGTCCGACATGGACGGCCTCATCGAGCGGGGGCACGACATGCGGAACATGGAGACCGGGGAGCCGCTCTCCTCGGTCCAGGACCGGGTGCAGGCCGCCAACGCCTACCTGGGTGCCGGCCCCATCGTCGAGGCCCTGGAGCGGGGGGCCGACGTGGTGGTGACGGGCCGGTCCACGGACACCGCGCTGACCTACGCGCCCCTGATCCACGAGTTCGGCTGGGGCCCGGAGGACTGGGACCGGCTGGCCGCCGGCGTGGTGGCGGGCCACATCAACGAGTGCGGCGCCCAGGCGACCGGGGGGAACACCCTGGCCGACTGGCGGAGCGTGGACCTGGTGGCGCCGGGATATCCCATCGTGGAGGCCCGGGAGGACGGCAGCTTCGTCGTCACCAAGCACCCGGGGCTCGGGGGACGGGTGACGTGGGCCACGGTGACCGAGCAGCTGGTGTACGAGATGGGCGATCCCGCGGAGTACATCACGCCGGACTGCGTCGCCGACTTCTCCACCATCGAGCTGGAGGACCTGGGCGGCGACCGGGTGGAGGTGAAGGGCGTCGAGGGACGGGAGCGGCCGGAGCAGCTGAAGGTATCCATCGCCTACCGGGACGGGTTCAAGGCCACGGGCACGCTCACCTACGCCTGGCCGGACGCGGTGGAGAAGGCGCGGCGCGCGGACGAGGTCCTCCGCGGCCGCCTGGAGCGTCTCGGGCTCGAGTTCGACGAGATCCGGACGGAGCTGGTGGGGGCCGGCGCCTGCCACGGGTCGCTGGCGGGTGAGCCCCCGGAGGAGCTCCCGGAGGTGGAGATGCGGGTGGGCGTCCGGGCCGATCGCAAGGAGCACGTGGCCCGGTTCACCCGGGAGCTGGCCCCGCTGATCCTGGCCGGCCCGCCCAGCGTCACCGGCTTCGCCGGCGGCCGGCCCAAGGTGCAGACGATCATGGCTTTCTGGCCGGCGCTGATCGACCGCGAGGTGGTGGACGACCAGGTGGAGGTCCAGATCGTGGAGGCGGCATGAAGGTGCAGCTCAGGGAGGTCGCCTTCGCCCGTTCGGGCGACAAGGGTGACACGGCCAACGTGGGCCTGATCACCTACACGGAGGAGGCCTACGAGGCGCTGGTCCGGGAGGTCACCGAGGAGCGGGTCGAGGGACACTTCGGCGAGCTCTGTCAGGGAGGCGTGGAGCGGTACGAGATTCCGAACCTCCGGGCGCTGAACTTCCTCCTGCACGGCTCCCTGGACGGCGGCGGAACGCGGTCCCTGATGCTCGATGCCCAGGGCAAGACCTTCTCGACGGCCCTCCTGCGGATGGAGGTGGATCTCCCGGAGGAGGTCGTCGACGGGGTGCGGGACCGGATGCACGAGGAGCGACGGCGCTGGCGCGAGGGGGACGACGGTGAGTGACCTCGTTCACCTGGACGTGGACGACGCCACGGGGGTCGCCTGGGTGGTCATGAACCGCCCGGAGCGGCGGAACGCCCTCAACCGCGGGCTGGTGAGGGACCTGAAGCAGGCGTTCCGGGAGGCCGACGGGGACGAGCGCGTCTCCGCCGCGGTGCTGGCCGGCTCCGGGCCCGACTTCTGCGCCGGGGCGGACCTGGCGGAGATCCGGGAGGCCGTGGAGGAAGGCATCACGGCGAACCTGGCGGACGCCGAGTCGATGGGGGAGCTCTTCGTCCTGCTGCGCGGCCTGGAGACGCCGGTGATCGCGGCGGTCCACGGCCGGGCCCTGGCCGGCGGGAGCGGCCTGGCGGCGGCCTGCGACATGGTGGTGGCGTCCTCCGGCGCGGAGTTCGGCTTTCCGGAGGTGACCATCGGCTTCGTTCCCGCCATGGTGATGGCGATCCTTCGGCGGGCCGTGGGCGAGAAGCAGGCTTTCGAGCTCGTGACCACCGGTGACCGGATCGACGCCGAGCGCGCCCGTGAGGTGGGGCTCGTGAACCGGGTCTACCCGGCCGACGACTTCGACGACCGGACGGAGGAGTTCGTGGAGGACGTGGCCTCCAACAGCGCCACGGCCATGGCCCTGACGAAGAAGCTCCTCTACCAGATGGACGGACAGAGCTTCCAGTCGGCGATCCAGGCCGGCGCGGAGATGAACGCCCTGGCTCGCCTCACGGAGGACTGCCAGGAGGGCATCGCCCGCTTCCTGGACGAGTGAGCCGGGACGGCGAGCGACCGGGCCTGGTGCCGCCCCCCGGGCTCCTGATCGCCCTGGCGGCGGCGCTGGCCACGGCCGCGGGGTTCGCCGGACGCTTCCGGGAGACCGTGTGGCTGGGGATCCTCCTGGTCTGTGTGGCGGTGGCCTTCGGCATGGTGGCCGGCCTGGCCCTGCGGGTCTTCTGGCGGGGAGGGCTCGACGACGCCATCACCGGGGCCGGTGGCCGCTACCTCCTGTTCCTGGGCGGCGTGCTCTTCACGGCGGCCGAGGCCTACGCCTACGGGGTGGCCCTGGAGCAGGGCGCGCCGGCGGCCACGGCGGCCTTCCTGGTGCCCCCGGTGGCCATCGCCGCCCTCGCCTTGCGCAGCGCTGCGAGCCGGGTGAGGTTCGCGCCGGAGGCGGAGCGGGACGCCACCCCCGGCGACTGAGCGGCCCTCCCGGCCGGATGCCTCCGAGCGACGCTTTCCACATCCAGGACCTCCAACCGACCCCATCCGAATGTCAGGAACCACCGAGACGAGCGAGCGTGAGCCCGGGGACGGGCCGCCCTCCGATCCGACGCGCTCCCTGGACGTCCAGTCCATCGGTCGCCTGGGAGCCGCGGCGGCGTGGATCGCCACACTGGGCGGCGGCGCCGGCTCGTACCTCCTGGTGACCGCCGGGGGGCGCACGGCGCTGACGGCCGGGATCCTCCTGGGAGTGGTGGCGCTGGCGGGCCTGGCCGTCGCCCTGCAGGCCACCGGGGAGTCGTGGCCCGGCGAGCCGGGATACGGCGAGGCCGGGGACGGGGAGACCGAGGCCGGCGCCGAGAGGTACCTGCCGCTGGCCGACCGGCTGGCCCTGGGCCTGCTGGGCGGCGCCCTGGGCGGGATCGCCGTCACGCTGGGCGTGTGGGTGGCCGACGCCGTCGGGATCGCCGACCTGCTGGGTGTGCAGATCGCCGGCGCCCTGACCGCCACGGCGCTGGGGCTGCGGGCCTGGTACGGCGCGCTCTGGGGGATCGTGCTGGCCCTCCTCTATCCGCGTCTCCCGGGACGCTCGGCCGTGTCGAGGGGGACGCTGTTCGGCCTCGCGCCGGCGGTGTACGCGCTCCTGGTCCTGTATCCCCTGGTGCTGGATCTCGGCTGGTTCGGCGCCGACCTCGGCGTCCTCACCTTCGTCTTCGTGGTCCTCTTCCACCTGCTCTGGGGCGCCGTGGCCGGCGGCCTCTTCCGGTGGGCCGAGGTGACGGACCTCGGCGTGCTGAGCCGTCCCCTGGTGGAGCGTCACTTTTCCGACGCGTGATCGACGGTGAGTGAGCCGCCGACGTCGACCCGGAAGTGGTGGCTGGGCCTCCAGGCGGGCTACGGGCTCGGGGGCGGGGCCGTGTGGGTCGCCGGCAAGGTCACGGAGAACGAGTTCGTGGCCGGGGCCGGTCTCGGCCTGGTGGTGGCCGCCCTCATCCTCCGGTTCGGCCGCATGGCGGCGGCGGACGAAAATGAGTAGGAACCGGATCCGTCCGCCCGGCGAGGCGCTCGTCGCGATCGTCCTCGCGGCCCTGGCTCTCGGACCGTCGGGCGCCCTCGCCCAGGACACCGTACCGGCGCCGGACACCGTCGCGGCGGGAGCGGGAGATGCCTTCTTCGGCCGCTCCTACGCCGTGCTCGCCTACGACGCGGCCTCCGGACAGCTGGGCGTGGCCGCCGCGTCGACGGAGTTCTCCGTGGCGTCCGACGGGGTGTACCTGGAGCCCGGGACCGGGGCGGTCTCGATCCAGGGACGGGGGAGCGGCGCCCCGGGGCGGCGGATCATGTCGGCGCTGCGGTCGGGACGGAATCCGGCCTCGGCCCTGGGGACGGCGTCGGGACAGGGGGCCCCGGTGCAGGCCGCCGCCCTCACGCCCGCCTGCGATCGCGCCACCTCCCGGGCTCCGGGATCGGAGGACGAAGCGGCGAGCCGCCCGGGGCGCTCCGGGGGCGTCTGCTACGTGGCGCTGGGCGTCCGGCTCCGGAGCTCCCGGAGCATGGATCGCCTGGTGCGTGCCTTCCGGTCCTCCGCCGGCCCCCTGACGGAGCGGCTCCTGGCCACCCTTTCCGCCATGGAGGGGGCGGCGCGGAACGTCGGCGGCAGCCGGTCGGCGGTGCTCTGGGTCGCCGCCGACGGGGCCGACGGAGCCGTACTGGGCCGACGCGAGCTGAGGCTCCAGGTGGACGACCACGAGCGTCCGGCGCTGGCCCTGGAGAAGCGTCTCGAGGTGGGGCGCGCCGAGTGGATGGCCGGCCGCGCGAGTCGGGCCATCGACCGCAGCGCCTACCGGCGGGCGGCCGCGCTGGCCGACTCCTCGCTGGCCCTGGACGTGTCGGCGCCCATGGCGTGGCTCCAGCGGGGACGTGCGCTTCTCTACATGGGGCGGGAGGAGGCGGCGGAGACCGCCTTCCAGCGGATGCTGGAGCTGGACCCGTTCCTCCTGCGGCTCCTGGGGGACGCCTCCGGGACCGAGATCACCGTCCGGGAGAGCGTGATACCGTACTATCCGCGGCTGATCCTGCAGCTCGATCTCTACCGCCGGAAGTACTTCGACGGCCTGGACTTCGGCCCGGAGCCGGCGCCCTTCGGATCGGGAGCGGCCACGCCGGACACGGCGGGCGGGTAGAGACGCCCCCCGGCCCGTGCGGACGGGTCGGGGAGCGTACCCGGTACGGCGTCTACTCCATCTCCACCTCGCAGCCCGCCTTGCACCCCTCCCGCCAGCCGTCGCAGTACTCGTCGTCGATCTTCCCGATGGTCACGTTGCATCCGGCGCCGATCGTCTCGCAGTAGATCCGGCACAGGCCGGCCTCGGCCCGGGGCACGTCCGGGCCGACGATCGAGAACAGTACCAGGGCCGCCGTGGCGGCCAGCACGCGTCGCATGGTTCCTCTCCCGTGGTGTGGGTCCAGGTGGGGGCGGCTCAGAGCCGGGCGATGTTGCAGCCGGCCAGGCAGCCCATGATGTAGAAGCCGCATCGGAACGACTCGAGGTCGTCGCAGTCCGCGGCCGCCCGCTCTCCGCAGTACTCGGTGCAGGGCTGCGCCCACAGGGGCTCGGGACGTGGTCCCGTGGCCGAGAGCAGCGACAGGGCGGCGAAGGCGACGAGGAAGCGTCTCATGGTGTTCTCCCGCTGGGGGATGAGATCGGGGCGAATCCCGCCGGGACGGTCCCGGCGGGCGACACCCGGCGAAGGCGATCGAGAACCCGGTCCACGTCGGCGGCGGTGAGGACGCCGGCCCTGCTCCACACGAGCCGGCCGCTGCCGTCCACCAGCTGCGTGGTGGGAACGGCCCGGACGCCCATCAGGTGCGTCGTCCTGTTCCTGTCGGCGGGACCGGCGGCCAGGGCACCGGGAAGCTGCTCCCGCGCGTAACCGAGGGCGGGGAGCCGCTCCTCCAGCCCCACGGCCACGGCCGGAACGCCCGGAGGGCGCTCCTCCAGCAGCCGGCGCCATGCCGGCAGGTTCCTGGTGCAGGCCGGACAGGTGGACTGGAAGTAGAGGAGCAGGGCGGGCCGGAAGCGGTCCAGCGCCGCCGTGTCGCCCGTGGCGAGCGAGACCAGGCCCAGGTCGCCCGGCACGGCCTCGCCGACCTCCACCACCCGGTGCGTCCGCCAGGCCGGCAGGAGGCGGTCGCGGACGAGGAGGGCGGCAGCCGCCGTCAGCAGGACCGCCGTGGCCGCGTTGAGCCATCGCTCGAATCCGATCCTCGTTCGTCCCATCTCCGCCCCCGTTCCGGCGTGCCGCTCGTGGTGGGTTCTGTTCGCGACTCACCGTGCCGGCCGCCCTCAACGCCCCTTCAATCGGACCGTCGCCGGCTGCCGCGCCTCCCGGGAGGATTGAGGGCGTCGTGACGCGGACGGCCCCCGTGCGTTCCGGGAAGGGACCCGGTCCGGGTCGCGAGCAGGGAAGGGAGAGACGTGGAGGCGGCGGGACGGAGGCCGGAGTCGGGGAGGACGGCGGCGGGGGAGCGGTGGCTCCGAGACGAGCTCGGTCGGGCCCGCCGGGTGCTCCGCCGCGTGTACGGCCACGCCGACTTCCGCCCCGAGCAGCGTCCCGTGGTGGCGGCCATGATCGAGGGCCGCGACCTGCTCGCCGTGCTTCCCACCGGAGCGGGGAAGTCCGTCTGCTTCCAGGTTCCCGCCCTGCTGGATCGACGGCTCACCGTGGTCGTCTCGCCGCTGGTGGCGCTGATGGACGACCAGGCCACCGGTCTCCGGCAGCGGGGTGTCCACGCCGTGGCCGCGGTTCACGGCGGGCTGTCGGGCCGGCACCGAAGCGAGGCCCTCGACGAGGCCGCGGAGGGGAAGATCAGGCTGCTCTACGTGGCGCCGGAGCGCCTGGGCTCCCGGCGACTGGAGGCCGCCCTGGGACGCCGGGAGCTGGGGCCGATCGTGGTGGACGAGGCCCACTGCATCAGCCAGTGGGGGCACGACTTCCGGCCGGCCTACCGCCGGATCGGCGAGTTCGCAGCGTCGGTGGGTGCGCCGGGACTCGCCGCGTTCACCGCCACGGCGACGCCGGCGGTCGAGCGCGACGTGGTCGAGTCGCTGGGGCTGCAAAGCCCGGCGCGGATCCGGTACCCCGTGGACCGCCCGAACCTGCTCTGGTCGGCCGGGCGCGCCGCCTCCCGGCGGGCGGGGATCGGGCGGCTCGCCCGGCTGGCCCGCCGATGCCCCGGGGCGGCGGTCCTCTACGTCGGCACCCGGCGCCGGTGCGTGCGGACGGCCGCGGCCCTCCGCCGCCTGGGCGTGGCCGCGGCCCCGTATCACGCGGGCCTCCCGGACCGGGACCGGCGGACGGTCCAGCGTGCCTTCCTCGCCGGACGGGTGCGGGCGGTGTGTGCCACCTCCGCCTTCGGCATGGGCATCGACCACGATTCGGTGCGGCTGGTGGCCCACCTGGGGATCCCCGGGTCGCTGGAGGCCTACGTGCAGGAGGCGGGACGCGCGGGGAGGGACGGGCGCCCGGCACGCTGTCACCTGGTCTCGGTGCCCGGCGAGGTCGAGCTGCAGGAGCGGCTGGCCTCCCGCCACTGGCCGTCCCCGGAAGCGGTGCGGACGGTGTGGCGGGCGATGCAGCCCGGGCGGCCCCTCCGTCCCCGGGAGGTGGCCCGCCGGTGCCGGACGGTGGGGCCCGGGGAGCGGGCGGGGGCGCTCCGCGTGCTGCGGCGGGCCGGCCTCCTGCGCCGGACCGGCGAAGGGCAGGAGAAGCGGCTCCTCCGGGCGCCGGATTGCCTGTGGCGCAGGGTGGACCTGGACGAGCTACGGCGCGGTCGGGAGCGCGCCCTGGGACGGATCGCTCGCGTGGCGGAGTACGCCGCCGCGTCGGGCTGTCGCCGCGCCGCCATCGCGCGCCACTTCGGGGATCCGGTCCCGCGGTCCTGCCGGCGGTGCGACGGATGCGCTCCGGCGGCGGGGGTGAGTTTCTGAGAGGCCGCGAGGTCCGTAAGATGACGCCCGGCCGTCCGGCCGATCCGCCGATCACCAACCAGGAACGCGGGACGATGATAGACACCGACCTGAGCATGTATCTCGAGGACCACCACCGCATGATGCGGGACATGGTCCGGGACTTCGCCGAGAGCGAGATCGCCCCGGTGGCCTCCGAGCACGACGAGAAGGAGGCCTTCCCCTGGGAGAACGCCGCCGCCATGGCCGAGCTGGGTCTGTTCGGCATCCCGATTCCCGAGGAGTACGGGGGGTCGGGCATGGACCTGCTGGCCGCCGTGGTCGCCGTGGAGGAGCTGGCCCGGGTGGACGCGAGCCACTCCATCACCGTGGGAGCCCACCTGTCGCTGGCCTGTGAGCCGATCCTCCGCTGGGGGACCGAAGAGCAGAAGGAGAGGTATCTCCAGCCCCTGGCCAGCGGTCAGGCCCTGGGCGGATTCGGCCTCACCGAGCCCGACGCCGGGTCGGACGCCGGAGGCACGAAGACGAAGGCGGAGAGGACCGACGACGGCTATCGGCTGAACGGACAGAAGACCTTCATCACCCACGGCGGCGTCGGGGAAGTCTTCATCGTCGCCGCCCGCACCTCCCCCGGCGACAGCTCGGAGGGGATCTCCGCCTTCCTCCTGAACAAGGAGACGTGCGAGCCGGAGCGCGCCCGGGAGCTCGGCTTCGGACACGCCGGGAGCCTCGAGCCCATGGAGGGCTTCACCTCCGGCGACAAGCTGGAGAAGCTGGGCTGGAACGCCTCGGACACCCGCGAGCTGATCCTCCAGGACGTCGAGGTGCCGGCGGACAACCTCCTGGGGGAGGAGGACCGCGGCTTCCGGATCTTCCTGGACACCCTGGACGGCGGCCGGATCGGCATGGCCGCCCACGCCCTGGGGATCGCGCAGGGGGCGTTCGAGAAGGCGGCCCGCTACACGGACGAGCGGGAGCAGTTCGACCAGAGGATCAACGACTTCCAGGGCGTCCAGTTCATGCTGTCGGAGATGGCGACGAAGATCCACGCCGCGCGTCTGATGACGTACCACGCGGCGCGGCTGCGGATGGAGGGCGAGGAGCACAAGAAGGAGGCCTCCATGGCCAAGCTCCACGCCTCGGAGACGGCGATGGACGTCACGACCCGCGCCGTCCAGCTCCACGGCGGATACGGCTACACCCGCGAGTACGACGTGGAGCGGATGATGCGCGATGCGAAGATCACGGAGATCGGAGAGGGAACGAGCGAGATCCAGAAGATCGTCATCGCCCGGGAGCTCCTGAACGAGCTCCGGGGGTAGGGGCCGCGACGGTGCCCCTGCGGCGGAGACGGGTCCGCGGCGCCCGCGTCGGCGACGCGTCACGGCCCCGGCCGCCCCGATCGCTGGACGTTCGTCTCGCTCGTACCCGCCGGGCCGCGTGAGCGGCGCGGACGCGAGACACTCAGCCTCAAACAGCTCCCGCTGTCCGGCCGGTGGCCGGGCGGTGGGCCGGACGCGAGCATGAACCGAAAAATCCTGATCAACGCCGTGGGCCACGAGACCCGCGTGGCCATCCTCGAGGACGGCCAGCTCGTCGAGCTCATGTACGAGCGGCCCGAGACCCGCCGCATGGTGGGCGACATCTATCTGGGCCGGGTGGAGGCGGTGCTGCCGGGCATCCAGGCCGCCTTCGTGGACATCGGCACCGAGAAGGCCGGGTTCCTCCACGCCTCCGACATCGCCGAGCCCGACCGGGACGACGACTCCGGCGGCTACACGCCGATCCAGGACCTGGTGGAGCAGGGCGACGAGATCCTGGTGCAGATCACCAAGGAGCCCATCGGCACGAAGGGGCCCCGGGTCACCAACGAGGTGAGCATCCCCGGCCGCTTCCTGGTGTGGATGCCCTACGGGGACCGGGTCGGGGTGAGCCGGAAGATCGACGACGAGGGCGAGCGCGACCGGCTCCGCGACATGGCCCGCGAGCTCCTGGACGACGGTCCGGGGGGCGTGATCGTCCGGACGGTGGGCGAGGAGCTCACCCGCGAGACCTTCGAGCAGGAGCTCCGGACCCTCCAGGGCACCTGGGAGAAGATCCAGGAGCGGGCCGAGGGGATGAGCGCCCCGTCGATGGTCTACGAGGAGGCCAAGCTCATCTCCGGGATCATCCGGGACGTGTTCAGCGAGCAGGTGGACCTGCTGACGGTGGACTCCCCGGAGCTGGCCCACGAGATCAAGTCCTACCTGGGCCAGGTGAACCCGGACCTCGTGAACCGGGTGCAGGTCTACCGCAAGGACGTACCGATCTTCGACGACTACGGCATCGAGGAGGAGATCCGGGGCGCCTTCCGGCGGAAGGTGGGGCTGGCCTCCGGGGGCCACATCATCATCGAGTCCACCGAGGCCCTCGTCGCGGTGGACGTGAACACCGGCCGCTACACCGGCAAGAAGGATCCCGAGGAGACGATCCTCCGGACGAACCTGGACGCCGCCAAGGAGATCTCGCGCCAGCTCCGTCTCCGCGACATCGGTGGAATCATCGTCTGTGATTTCATCGACATGGAGAAGGAGGAGTACCGGGACCGGGTCCAGAACGAGATGAAGACCTGGCTGGGTCGGGACCGGGCGCGCACCAAGGTGTTCGGGATCTCCGAGCTGGGGCTCCTGGAGATGAGCCGGCAGCGGGTGCGGCCGAACCTCTACCAGGCCATGACCGAGCGCTGCCCCTCCTGCGAGGGCACGGGGCGCGTCCTGGCGCCGGAGACCCTGGTCCGGCGCATCGAGCGGGCGGTCCGGCGCGCGGCGTCGAAGGGCGAGGACCGCAAGCTCACGATCCGCGTCCATCCCGAGGTGGCCCTGTATCTGCTGGAGGACGAGCGGGGCTTCCTGGGCCGGATGAAGGAGGAGGCGGGCATCCAGCTGGACGTCCGGGACGATCCGCTCATGCCCATGGGGGAGTACCGTCTCCTGGCGGCCCCCTCCGACCAGGACGTGACCAGCCGCTACGCCGTGGCGTGATCCCGGCCGCCCGGAGCCCGTGGCCCGACTCCTGCATTGACAGGGGGCGCCGGCGAGCGTAAGGTAGCGGGCCGCTGACGCCCCGGGCTCCCGTCCCGGACGCGGCGCCCCAGCGATCGCCACAGCCGGGCTCTCCGGCGGCACGACGAGGTACCGAGCGACCGTTCGACGACCACCGAGATTCCCCAGACGGCCGAACAAGTCATGTACGCGATCTTCCGCGCGAAAGGAAAGCAGTTCCGGGCCGAGCCGGACAAGACGATCCGGATCCCGAGCCTGGACGCCGAGCCCGGCGACACCGTGACCTTCGACGAGATCCTCCTCGCCGAGGAGAACGGCGACGTCCACGTGGGCCGCCCCACCCTGCACGGAGGAGCCGTGTCGGCGGAGGTGGTGGAGCACGGCAAGGGCGACAAGATCATCGTCTTCAAGCGGAAGAAGCGGAAGAACTACCGCCGCAAGTACGGCCACCGCCAGCCGTACACGGAGATCCGGGTCGTGGACATCGACCTGGGCGAGCCGGGCGAGGCCGGCCCCGCGCCGGAGACCGCCGAGGAGGTGGCGCCGGAAGAGGCGCCGGAGCCGACCGCCGCCGAGGAGGCCGGGGAAGAGGCGGAGGAGGCCGCGGCCGACGAGGTGGACATCACCGACGCCGCCGAGGAGCTGGCCGACGAGCACGGCATCGACGTCGCGACCATCGACGGCACCGGCAAGGGCGGGCGAGTGCTCAAGTCCGACGTGCAGGACGCCGTCGACGCGCAGGAAGCCGACGAGGCGGAAGAGGAGGACGAGGCGGAGCCGGTCCGGGCCGAGGAGGAGCAGGGGCTCGCGGCCGAGGACGTGGACATCACCGACGCCGCCCGGGAGCTGGCCGACGAGCACGGCATCGACATCACGACCATCGACGGCACCGGCAAGGACGGGCGGGTTCTCAAGTCCGACGTGCAGGACGCCGTCGACGCCCAGGCGGGGAGCGAGGAGTAGAGGGACGACCGGCGCCTCCCGGGGGAGCTCCCGGGAACAGCGACGGGGCTCGCCGGTACCGCCAACCGGCGAGTCGGCCGGACCACGGGAGGTGCGAGCACTCCCGACGCCGGCGACGCGAGCGAAGAGACGCATCACCGACCGCGAGGACACGATGGCTCACAAGAAGGGCGCAGGCTCCACTCAGAACGTCCACGACAGCAATCCCCAGTACCGGGGCATCAAGATGTACGGGGGCGAGCGGGCCCGGCCGGGCAACATCATCGTCCGCCAGTGCGGGACGAAGATCCACCCCGGCATCAACGTGGACCGCGGCAAGGACGACACCCTGTTCGCCACCGAGAATGGCGTCGTGACGTTCACGAGGCGCGGCGGCGGGCGGAAGTTCGTCAGCGTGGTGCCGGACGAGGCCTGAGCGACCCGGCCGGCCGCCGGCGTCGTCGGCAGCCGGCAGGACAGAGCACCGAGCGAGTGGACGAGCCCCGGCCCCAGCGGCCGGGGCTTTCGTCGTCGAAGGTTCAACGTCGGAGAGGAACGTCGATGCGAGTACCCGAGGCCCTGGGGGCGGGCCTGGTGGAGCTGGGCGTGGATCACGTCTTCGGCGTCGTCGGGAGCGGCAACTTCGAGGTCACGAACGCCCTGGAGGCCGCCGGCGCCCGTTTCGTGGCCGCCCGCCACGAGTGCGGGGCCGTGTGCATGGCCGACGGCTACGCCCGCGTCACGGGCCGCGTGGGCGTGGCCACGGTCCACCAGGGCCCGGGCCTCACCAACGCCGCCACCGGGCTCACGGAGGCCGCCAAGGCGCGCACGCCCCTGCTCCTCCTCGCCGGCGACACCTCCGCCGGAGCCGTGCGCTCCAACTTCCGCATCGACCAGGACGACCTGGCGGAGTCGGTGGAGGCCGTGCCGGAGCGGGTCCACTCGCCGGAGAGCGCCATGGAGGACCTGGCCCGGGCTCACCGCCGGGCCGTCCGGGACCGACGTGCGGTGGTGCTGAACCTCCCGCTGGACGTGCAGTCCGGCCGGGTACCCGACGGGGCCGAGCTCCCGCCCTCGCCGTCCCTCCGCCCGCCGCCCCCCGGTGAGGAGGCGGTCCGGGAGGTGGCGGACCTGGTAGAGCGGGCCGAGCGTCCGGCCATCGTCGCCGGACGGGGCGCCGTGCTCTCCGGCGCCGGGGAGAGCCTGGAGGAGCTGGGCCGGCGGATCGGGGCCGTCCTGGCCACCTCCGCCAACGGAAACGGCCTGTTCGCCGACAGCCCGTACGCCGTCGGCATCTCCGGAGGGTTCGCCTCGCCGACGGCCGCGGAGCTCCTGGAGGAGGCCGACCTCCTGCTGGCCTTCGGCGCCTCGCTCAACATGTGGACCACGCGGCACGGTACCTTCGCCGGCCCGGACACGGCGGTGGTCCAGGTGGACGTGGAGCCCGCGGCCATCGGGGCCGAGCGGCCGGTGGACGCCGGGATCGTGGCCGACGCCGATCGGACCGCTCGTGCCCTGACGGCCGAGCTGGACCGACGCGGGCACGACGCAACGGGATTCCGGGGCGAGGGGCTCGAGGACCGGATCGCCGCCGGACGCTGGAAGGAGGAGCCCTACGAGGACGAGTCCACCGCCCGCACCGTGGACCCCCGGACGCTCTCCGTCGCCCTGGACGAGCTGCTGCCCGAGGAGCGGACCCTGGCCGTGGACTCCGGCCACTTCATGGGATGGCCGGCCATGTACCTGGACGTCCCGGACCCGGCCGGCTTCGTCTTCAACCAGTCCTACCAGTCGGTGGGGCTGGGGCTCGGAGCGGCCATCGGCGCCGCGGTGGCCCGCCCGGACCGGATCACCGTGGCGGCGCTGGGCGACGGCGGCGCCTTCATGGCCCTGGGAGAGCTGGACACCGCCGCGCGCCTCGACCTGCCGCTTCTGGCGGTGGTCTACAACGATTCCGCGTACGGGGCCGAGGTGCACCACTTCGGGCCCCACGGCGATCCGGTGGACATCGTCCAGTTCCCGGACAGCGACTTCGCGGCCCTGGGCCGGGCCGCCGGCTGCCGGGGCGTCACCGTGCGCTCCCGCGACGACCTGGCCCCCGTGGCCGACTGGGCCGGGGAGCCGGACGGCCCCCTGGTCGTGGACGCGAAGGTCACCCCGGACGTCGTCGCCGGGTGGCTGGAGGACGCCTTCCGAGCCCACTGATCGACGCGACACTCGAACGCAGCCCGGAGGAGACCGCATGAGCACGCTGGCCGACCTCGCCGCAGGCATGAGCGACGGCTCCGTGGAGGTGGTGGACCTGACCGCCCCGCTGAGCGAGGAGACACCCGTCATCCAGCTCCCGGAGCCCCTGGCCAACACCCCGGGGCTGAGAATCGAGGAGCTGAGCCGGTACGACGACCGGGGGCCGGCCTGGTACTGGAACGTCCTGCACGTGGGCGAGCACGCCGGGACCCACTTCGACGCCCCCGTGCACTGGGTCACCGGCGAGGACGGCCCCGACGTCTCCGAAGTGCCGGCCGAGGACCTGGTGGGGCCCGCGGCGGTCATCGACATGAGCCGGGAGGTGGAGGAGGACCCCGACTTCCTGCTGGAGGTGGAGCACGTCCGCCGGTGGGAGGAGGAGCACGGCTCGCTGCCCGAGGGAGGCTGGCTCCTCTACCGGACCGGATGGGACGCCCGCTCGGAGGACGAGGAGGCCTTCCTCAACGTCGACGGGGACGGCGTCTCACACACCCCCGGCATCTCGGTGGAGTGCGCCCGCTGGCTGGCCCAGGAGGCACCGATCGTCGGCCTGGGCGTCGAGACGGTGGGCACGGACGCCGGGGCCGCGGCGGACTTCGACCCGCCGTTCCCCGTGCACTCTTTCCTCCTCGGGGCGGAGAAGTACGGCGTCACGCAGCTCCAGAATCTCGACCGGTTGCCGCCGACGGGGAGCATCGTGATGGTGGCACCGCTGCCCGTGGAGGACGGGTCGGGCAGCCCGTGCCGGGTTCTCGCACTGACGACACACTGAGGAGGAGAAGATGGTCGCTGCAGTGGTGATGATCGACTGCGTACGGGACGCGATCCCCGACGTGGCGAAGGAGGTCGCCGGCATCGAGGGCGTCGCCGAGACGTACTCGGTCTCCGGCAAGCGCGACGTGGTCGCCATCGTCCGCGTCACCGAGTGGGAGCGGATCGCGGAGGTCGTGACCGAGGGCATCGCCGACGTGGACGGCATCGAGGACACGGAGACCATGGTGGCCTTCCGGGTCCACTCCGACCGCGAGCTGGCGGCGGCCTACGAGGGGTTCTAGCAGACCATCCGGCGGGGACGGTGCCGCGCATCCCCGGGAGACCGACCGGGGGACCGGCCCTCCCGGGGCGCTACCGCCCCTCGAACTCCGCCTCCCGCTTCTCCAGGAAGGCGCTGACCCCCTCCTCCTTGTCGTCGGTGGAGAAGAGGAGGCTGAACCAGCCGCGCTCGAACTTGAGGCCCTGGTCCAGGGGCATCCGGCGGGAGGCCAGGATCGACTCCTTGGCGGCCTGCAGCGCCACCGGGCTCTTGTCGCCGATGGTCCGGGCCAGCTCCATGGACTCCTCCCGGAGCCGCTCGTCCTCGGTGACCTGGTCGACGAGACCGATCTCGCCGGCCCGCTCCGCGCTGATCTGCTCGCCGGTGAGCACCATCCGCATGGCCTGTCCCTCGCCCACCAGGCGCGGCAGCCGCTGGGTCCCGCCGCCGCCGGGGATGATCCCCAGGTTGATCTCGGGCTGACCGAGGCGGGCGGACTCCGCCGCCACCCGGATGTCGCACGCCATGGCCAGCTCGCACCCTCCGCCGAGGCAGTAGCCGTTGATCATGGCGATCACCGGCTTCGGGAACTCCTCGACGCGGGAGTAGATGTCGCCGGCCTGCATGCTCCGGTACTGCTCCACGGGACGGGCGTCCCTGAACTCGCCGATGTCCGCCCCGGCGACGAAGGCCTTGTCGCCGGCCCCGGTGAGGACCACGACGCGGACGTCGTCGTCCTCCTTCAGCTCGTCCAGCGCCCCCGTGATGGCGCACCGCACCTCGCCGTTCAGGGCGTTCATCTTGTCCGGGCGGTTCACCGTGAGCAGCGCCACGTGACCGTCCAGCTTCTCCGTCGTCAGCACGTCGCTCATCGTCTGTCTCCTCGGTCCGACGTCGTCGTTCGCTCGCGTCTCTCCGTCGCTGCCGTCACCACTGGTAGAAGCCCTCGCCGCTCTTCCTCCCGAGCCGGCCCTCCTCGACCATCTCCACCAGCAGCTCCGGCGGTTCGAAGCGGTCCCCCTCCAGCTCGCTGTCCAGGTAGCGCGCGATCTCCAGGCGCGTGTCCAGGCCCACCAGGTCGGTGAGCCGGAGGGGACCGATGGGGTGGTTGTAGCCGAGCTCCATGGCCTGATCGATGTCCTCGGCCGACGCCACGCCCTCCTGGAGCATCCGGATCGCCTCGAGCCCCAGGACCACGCCCAGGCGCGAGGAGGCGAACCCCGGGGAGTCGCAGACCACGATGGGCGTCTTGTCGGCCTCGCGGGCCAGGGCCACGGCGCGGGCCACCTGCCGCGGGTCGCTCTCGTCGCCGCGCACCACCTCCACCAGGTCCATGATGTGGACCGGGTTGAAGAAGTGGGTGCCCACGACCCGCTCCCGCGGTTCCAGGGCCGCGGCCAGGTCGGTGATCGAGAGCGAGGAGGTGTTGCTGGCCAGCAGCGCGTCGTCCGCGGCGTGGGCGGCGGCCTCGGCCAGCACCTCCTGCTTCAGCTCCAGGTCCTCGGGCACCGCCTCGATGACCACGGCGGCCCCGGCGGCCGCCTCCGACACCGTGCTGCAGGTGGTGAGCCGGGAGAGGGCGCCGTCGCGCGTCATCGGCGCCACCTTCTCCAGCTCCACGCCCTGCTCCAGGTTGTCGCGGATCCGGGCCACCGCGTGCTCGAGGGCCTCGGGGTCCACGTCCTGCAGGCGGACGGGATGGCCCGCCATCGCCATCAGCTGCGCGATGCCGTGCCCCATCGTCCCGGCGCCCAGGACGGCCACCAGCCCCTCGGGCGCCGGCTCGTCCTCCGGCAGGTCCTCGGTGGCCGGGCACTCTTCGAGCACGCCGGCGAAGGAGGTGGGGCGGGGGGATTCCCCGGTCTCGCCGTCATCCATCGATCTGATCCTCCGGTGGCTCTGACCAGTCCAGCGGGCGGCGGCGCATGACCTCGACGGCCCGGAAGCCGAGCTCGTCGGCGATCTCGTTGGCCAGCACGTTGTCGGCCCCGGTGAACATCCGGAGCTCGGTCAGCTCCAGCTCCCGGGCCCAGCGGAAGGCGGCGGAGAGGAGCCGCTTCAGGTTGCCCCGCTTCCGGGCGTCGGGCCGGACGTAGGGCGTCTGCAGCCGCGCGTACTGCGGGGGCTGGAAGTAGGGAAGGTTGTCCTCGACGAAGCAGGTGAGCATGCCGTCCAGGCCGCCGTCCTTGCGGGCGATCACGAAGACCGCCGACTCCTCGCCGCCGATGTGGCGCCGGAAGAACTCCTTCCGCTCCGCCAGGGCGTCGGGCGCCGGGCGGTAGGCCGGGTTGTCCCGGTGCGCCCGGATGTAGTGGCTCCACAGGGCCACGACCTCCTCGAGGTCGGCCTCCGTGGCCCGACGCACCTCCGTCTCGTCGTTCATCGCGTTCCGTTCGCTCATGTCCCGAATTCGGGGTCGCGCTTCTCCAGGAAGGCCCGGACGCCCTCGCGGGCGTCCGGAGACTCGAAGCAGCGGGTCTGCGCCTCGAGCTCGTAGTCCAGCATCTCCTCCAGCGAGGCGTCCAGGCTCCGGCGCACGGCCCGCTTCGCCAGGCGGAGCGGCAGGGCCGGCTTCTCGACCAGCCGTCCGGCCAGCTCCTCGACTTCCGTCCGCAGCTCGTCGTCGGCCACGACGCGGTTGACCAGCCCGATGCGCTCCGCCTCACGGGCCTCCACCATCTCGCCGGTGAAGATCAGCTCCGCGGCCTTCGCCGGGCCGACCAGGCGGGGGAGAAAGTACGTGCCGCCCCAGTCCGGGTGCAGGCCGATGCGGTTGAAGGTCTGTCCGATGCTGGCGCTCTCGGCGGCGATCCTCAGGTCACAGGAGAGGGCCAGGTTCGCCCCGCCGCCGGCCGCCGGGCCGTTCAGCGCGGCGATCACCGGCTTCGGCATCTCCACCACCGCCGTCACCACCCGGCGGCCGGCGTCCACCAGGGCCCGCGCCTCCTCCAGCCGCTGGCCCTCGATGAGTTCGGACAGATAGCGGACGTCGGCGCCGGCGGCGAAGGCCCGCCCCCGGCCCGTCACGACCACCACGCGGGCCTCGTCGTCGGCTCCGAGCCGCTCCAGTCCGTCGGCGATCTCGTCCCGCATGTCGCCGTGGAAGGCGTTCAGCTTCTCGGGCCGGTTCAGGGTGAGGCGGCCCACGCCGTCCTCCACCGAGACCAGGACCCGGGGCTCCTCCCCGGCAGCCCCGGACTCCCCCGTCGTCCCGTCGCCGGCGGCCGGGCTCACGTCGTCCCCTCGCGGTGGACGACCGAGGCGATGCCCTGTCCCACGCCGATGCACATGGTCACCAGGCCGGTGTCGGCCCCGCGTCGTCCCATCTCGTGCACCAGGGTGGTGAGCAGCCGGGCCCCGGTGCACCCCAGGGGATGGCCCAGGGCGATGGCCCCGCCGTTCACGTTCACCCGCTCCGGGTCCAGGCCCAGCTCGTCGATGCACGGGAGCGCCTGGGCGGCGAAGGCCTCGTTCAGCTCCACCAGGTCCAGGTCGCCGGCCTCCAGCCCGGCCCGGTCCAGGGCCTTGCGGGTCGCGGGGATGGGGCCGAGGCCCATGCAGGAGGGGTCGACGCCGGCCACGGCGGATCTCCCCACCCGTGCCATCGGCTCCAGCCCCAGCTCGCCGGCGGCGCGGCGGCTGGTCACCAGCAGGGCCGCCGCCCCGTCGTTGATCCCGGACGAGGTGCCCGCGGTCACGGTGCCGTCCTCGCGGAAGGCCGGCGGCAGCCGGGTCAGGCCCTCCGCCGTCACGCTCGGGCGCGGGTGCTCGTCCTTCTCCACGGTGACCGTCTCCCCGTCCGGGCCCGGCGCCTCCACGGGCACGATCTCGTCCTGGAAGCGGTCCTCCTCCAGGGCCCGGGCCGCCCGGCGCTGGCTCTCGGCGGCGAAGGCCTCCTGCTCCTCGCGGCTCACTCCGTACCGGTCGGCCACCACCTCGGCGGTCTCGCCCAGCCCCACGGTCCACTCCTCGGGCATCTCCGGGTTGGTGAAGCGCCACCCGACGGTGGTGTCCTCGGTGTCGGGGGAGGTCCGCGGGAAGCCGCGCTCGGGCTTGAGCGTCACCCAGGGGGCGCGGGACATGCTCTCCACGCCGCCGGCGACGAAGACCTCGCCCTCGCCGCACCGGATCGATTGCCCGGCGCTGACCACGGCCTGCAGGCCGGAGCCGCAGAGACGGTTCACGGTCTGCCCGGCGACCTCCACCGGGAGGCCGGCCAGGAGGGCGGACATCCGGGCCACGTTGCGGTTGTCCTCGCCCGCCTGGTTCGTGCACCCCATGACCACGTCCTCCACCCGGTCGGGCGGGACGCCGGTGCGCTCCACCAGCGCCTCGATGGCCCGGGCCAGCAGGTCGTCCGGGCGGACGCGGGCCAGGGCGCCGCCGTGTCGCCCCACGGGGGTACGGACGGCGTCGACGACGACCGGATCCAGCGGTCCGTCCGCCCCCTCCCGGCTCAGTCCAGGTTCACCCATACGCTCTTCGTCTGGGTGTATTCGTCCAGGGCCTGCTTCCCGAGCTCGCGGCCGAACCCGGACTGCTTGTAGCCGCCGAAGGGGGACGCGCTGTCGTAGCGGTTGTAGGTGTTCACCCACACCGTGCCCGCCTGCACGTCCCGGGCGAAGCGGTGCGCCTTCCCCACGTCGCGTGTCCACACGCCGGCGGCCAGCCCGTAGATGGTCTGGTTGGCCTGCTCGACGGCGTTCTCCAGTCCGTCGAAGGTCAGGGTGGCCAGCACCGGCCCGAAGATCTCCTCCCGGGCGATGGTCATCTCGGGGTCCACGTCGTCGAAGATCGTGGCCTCGACGAAGTAGCCGGTCCCGTCGACGGAGGTGGTCCCGCCGCCGGCCACCAGGCGGGCGCCATCGTCGCGTCCGGCCTCGATGTACTTCATCACCCGATCCCGCTGCTCCGCGGAGACCAGGGGGCCGAGCCGCGTGCCCGCCTCGGTGGGGTCGCCGGGCTTCATCTTCTCGGTCCGCTCCAGGAGCCGTTCCATGAACTCGTCGTGGATCGACTCCTCCAGGTACAGGCGGGAGCCCGCGGCACAGACCTCCCCCTTGCCGTAGAAGATGCCGGTGGTGGCGCCGCGGACGGCGGCCTCCACGTCGGCGTCGGCGAAGACCACGTTCGGCGACTTGCCGCCCAGCTCCAGGTGGACCTCGGTCAGGTTCTCGGCCGCCGACCGCATCACCTTCTTACCCGTTTCCACCGAGCCGGTGAAGGAGATCTTGTCCACGTACGGGTGCTCCACCAGCGCCTGGCCCGTGGGCTCGCCGCGGCCCGGAATCACGTTCAGCACGCCGGGCGGGAAGCCGGCCTCCAGGGCCAGCTCCCCGAGCTTGAGGGCCGTGAGCGGCGTCTGCTCCGCGGGCTTCAGCACCACCGAGTTCCCGCAGGCGAGCGCCGGAGCCACCTTCCAGGAGGCCAGCGATAGCGGGTAGTTCCACGGGACGATGGCTCCCACCACGCCCAGGGGCTCCCGCCTCGTGTAATTCAGGAAGGGGCCGGAGACGGGAATCGTCTTCCCGCCCACCTTGTCGGCCCACCCGGCGAAGTAGCGGTAGTTCTCGATCACCGACGGGAGGTCGACGCGGGAGGACTCGAAGGAGGGCTTGCCGTTGTCCCGCGTCTCGATTTCGGCCAGCTCCGACGCCCGCTCCTCGATGAGGTCGGCGAGCCGGTTCAGGAGTCGCGCGCGGTGGTGCGGGTCCATGCCCCGCCACTCGTCGCTCTCGAAGGCCTCCCGGGCCGACCGGACGGCGTCGTCCACCTGGTCCGGTCCGGCCTCCGCCACCTCGGCGATGGTCTCCTCGGTGAACGGGTTCACGTCCTCGAAGCGGCCGGCCCCGTCGACCCACTCGCCGCCGATCAGGAGATCGGTCCTGAGCTCCATGGCGACCTCCTCAGGAACCGGAGAACTCGGCGTCGCGCTTCTCCAGATACGCGCTCAGGCCCTCGTCGGCGTCGGCCGACTGGAAGAGCTGCTGCTGCAGCTCCCGCTCGATGGCCAGGCCCTCGGAGAAGGGGACCTCGCAGCCGCTGCACACGGCGCGCTTGATGCCCCCCACCGCCTTCGACGCCTTGTTCGGCGGGGTGAAGCCGCGGGCGTAGTCCATGACCTGGTCCAGGAAGTCGTCGCCCTCGAAGACCTTGTTGAGCAGGCCGAGCTCCTCGCCCCGGTCGAAGCCGAAGGTGTCGCCCTCGGCCATGATCTCCACGGCCTTCGAGCGGCCGAGGATCCGGCCCAGGCGCTGCGTTCCGCCGGTGCCCGGCAGCACCCCCAGGTTCACCTCGGGGAAGCCCATGGCCCCGGCGTCCTTCTTCGCGATTCGGAGGTCGGCGGCCAGGGCGATCTCCAGCCCGCCGCCGACGGTGTGGCCGTTCAGGGCGGCGATGACGAGCATGGGGCTCTGCTCCAGCCGGTTCAGGGTCTCGTTGGCGTGGAGACAGAAGTAGTACTTGAAGTGCGGATCCGACTCGTCGAGCATCTGGATGTTGGCCCCGGCGGAGAAGAACTTGTCCCCGGCGCCGCGGAGAACCAGGACGTGGACGTCCTCGTCGAAGCGGGCGTCGAGGATCGCCTCGTCCATCTGGCGCATCATCTCGTAGGTGTAGGTGTTGGCAGGAGGATCGTCCATCGTGATGATCCCCACGCCGTCGTCGACTTCGTAGTGGATGAGCTCGTCCGCCATGGTGGGCTCCTCTCTGTGTCCGAGTCGTGGCGCCGATCGCGGGCGGAGGACGACGACAGCGGTCCGGTCCCGGTGCGGTCGTCGTGCCCGTGCCTCGGGCTCCGGCAACGTGCGCGGAAGGAGCAAAGTATCCCTTCCGAACTCGCGTCCACAAGCAGACAGCCGGTCGGCGGCCCGCCCGGCGAGTCCTCAATCAGGAAGGTGGAGCAGGATGGAGATCACGGTTCTGGGTGAGACGGAGCTGGTCGTCACGAACAGCGGCGCCGGGCTGACCGTCCGGGAAGAGGAGGGAGGGCGCTTCGGGCCGCTGCCGATGATGGCCGCGTCGCTGGGCACCTGTACCCTGTCGGTGCTCCTGAGCTGGGCGGAGAACGCCGACCTCGACCCCTCCGAGCTGGAGGTGGTCGTACGGTGGGAGTACGTGGACGACCCCTACCGCGTCGGGAGCTACGAACAGGAGATCCGCTGGCCGGGGCTCCCGGAGGATCGGTTCACGGCCGCCCGGCGCGTGGCCGACCAGTGCACGGTGCACCACACCCTGGAGCACCCGCCGGAGATGACCACGCGGGTGGCGGGCGACGGCGAGGACGGGGCGGACGGGGACGAGTAAGGCCCCCGCGGGCGGCCCGTCGCGGGGGCGGCGATCCGCCGGTGGTGCCCGGCCGTCAGCCCCCCGGCTCCCGACCGACACGGCCCGGGTCCACGGCCCGGCCCTCGGGCCCCAGGTCGGGCTCCTCCCGCAGGTCGCTCCACAGGTACGCGGCCGTGCCGCCCAGGGCGATGACCGCGAAGCCGAACCACTGGACCGCGTACCAGAAGTGCGGGCCGGGGTCCGGGGACGGCGCGGCCAGGACCTCCGGCAGGCGATCCTCCTCCCCGCCGGCTCTCCGTCGCTCGCCGCGCCCCTCCTCCGCCGTCCGCTGCACGTAGAGCGGAGCCACGGGGTACGGGAGCGAGTCCGCGAGGGCGGCCACGTCCACGTGGCTCGCCACCAGGTGCGGCTCCCCGTCCACCGAGTCCCGGGTGACGCCGGCTTCCTGTTCGGTGACGCTCGGAAGCAGGACGCCGGTCACCGAGACCGCGGAGTCGGGCCCGCTCGACGGCCTGCCCCGGGACAGGGGGGCGTGGACACCGTCGGCTGCGGGAATCCATCCGCGGACCACCAGGAGCGCCGGGGCCCCGTCGCGGCGGAGAGGGGTCACCACGTAGACGCCGGGCGTGCCGCCGTGGGCCCGGCCGCGGAGCACGATCTCGCGGCCGTAGTCGTACCGGCCCCCGACCCGAACCCGCCGCCAGGCCAGGGAGTCGGACGCCAGCGTCGTCGACGCGGCGTCCAGCGCCGGCGCCGACAGCCGGGAGCGGAGCGTGTCGTTCCGCGCCTGGCGCTGGCCGTGACGGTCGGCCTGCCACAGCCCCAGGCCGGAGAAGAGGCCGGCCGCGCCGAGGGCCACGGCCAGCAGGATCCAGTGTCGGGTCTCGAGTCGGTGGAATCGGTTCACGGGGGCGGGAAACTCCGCCGCGTCCCTCGATGCGGCAACCGTCCCTGTCGCCGCCCGCGGGCCGGCTCCATCTTGGCCGTCCGCGGACGGGCTCGAATCGAGGCGGTGCGCCGGACAGGGAGAGGAGAGGCGACGTGGCCGAGGCCAGGGGACCGGTGGGACCGGACGAGGCGTACGACATCCTGCGGGCGCTCAGCTCGCCGCTGGTGGCCATCACGACCCGCCGCGGCGACCGGGTGAACGGCATGATCGCCAACAGCGCGCTGCGCGCCTCCCTCGTCCCCGGCCGCCAGCGGGTGGCCAACTACGTCTTCAAGAAGCACCTGACCCACGAGCTCCTCGTGGAGACCGGCCGGTACGTGCTGCACCTCCTGGCCCGGGACCAGTGGGACGTGATCCGCGCCCTGGGCTTCGAGTCCGGTCGGGAGCGCGACAAGATCGAGGACGTGCCGCATGGCTTCACGGACACCTGGCAGCTGCCCGTCCTCGAGGGCTGTGTGGCATGGATGCGGTGCGAGGTGGCCAACGTGATGGACACCGGCGCGTCGACCTTCTTCATGGGCGACATCCGCGAGGTGCACCGGGGGAGCGGGGACGAGGTGATGGACAGCGCGTACTTCCGCGAGAATGCCCCCGACGCGTGGGAGGAGCCCTACCGGCGAAACCTGCGGGAGACGCAGGAGCAGGCCCGCCGGATGCAGGGAGAGATCGACGACCGCCCGTGGCGGCGGCTGAGGCGCTTCGGCGCGGACGGGGAGGGGACTGAGGGCGGCCCGTGACGGGCCGGGGGGCGGACGGATCGTCCGCCCCTTGACCGCGGGCGGCTCCGGTGCCTTCGTAGGAGACCCCGCCCGCCCGGGTCTTCGGTGGCGCGGCGGGCGGTACGGTCTCGAGCCGGGGTGGCGGAACTGGCATACGCAGCGGACTTAAAATCCGCCGGCCTTCGGGCCATGTGGGTTCAAATCCCGCCCCCGGCACTGATGTCGGGTTCGCTATGACCCGGATCCCGCCGCTCTCCGTCGTTGCGCGGCCGATCGGGGCGACGCCCCGTCCTCACGATCCACGTTCCCGGCCTCGCGGCTGGGGAGCCCCAGCTGCAGAGCGCGGGTGACGACTTCCGGGTCGAACTGCTCGCCCGCATTCTCCTCGAGCTCCTCTGCGACGACCGACGGCGGCAGCGGCGCCTGATAGGACCGCTCACTGCGCATGGCGTCGATCGCGTCGACGACACTGATGATGCGAGCCGGCAGTGGGATCTCCTCTCCCGCCAGGCCGTCCGGGTAGCCCGCGCCGTCCCAGCGCTCGTGATGGTGGCGTACGCCTCCGAGCACTTCGTCGTCCAGCGCCCGAACCTCCGACAGCAGCTCCTCGCCCCGGATGGGGTGCTGTTCGATCAGTTCCCGCTGCTCCTCGCTGAGAGGACCGTCCTTGGTGAGCACACCCTGAAAGATCATCTCCAGCTTTCCGATGTCGTGCAGCAGGGCGGCGTATTCGACCACCTCCACCTCGGAGGCGCCGAGGTCCAGGACCTCTGCGATTTCCCGACAGCGCCGCGCCACGCGCACGGAGTGACCCGAGGTGTAGGGATCCTGCTTCTCGAGCAGGGTGACGAGCATGCCCACCAGATCCCAGAGGACCTCGTGCAGGTGGGTCTGAACGGTCGTGAAGACGTGGGCCGCGACCAGCGGCAGGCCGAGCAGGGGCAGGGCGAGGGCCCCCCAGTCCAGGTACAGGTGGACCACCAGGAACGTGAGCACGGCGACGCCAAGGTCGACGGCGATGTTCAGCTCGTCGCGGACCTTCTTCCAGCTGAGCCACCATTCGTCCTCTCCGGTGGCCGTGATGATCGAGGCGTACGCAACCGTGTTGACCGCGAAGAAGGTCACCGTGGCGGCCAGGTACGCCACGAACGTCGGGGCGGGGCGCAGCTCGGCGCCGGATCCCACCGCCCCCCCGAGGAACACGTAGACCCCGGCCGCCAGCACGGCCGACAGACTGATCTGGGCGACGTTGAAGATGGTCCGGCGAGCGGGGCGGGCCCGGTAGAGCCCGAACACGAGCGGTCCGGAGAGCGCCACCAGTCCCGTCCCCGCCGGTCCGACGACGACCATGGCCGCCAGGATGGGAATGTGGTCCAGCATGATACGACTGCCGTGGCGGCGGTACTCCACCCCTGCCAGCTCGGAGACCACCGCGAGCGCGGCCAGGGCGGCAACGAGGGCCCACCACGTCGGGCGGGCGAGCGCGGGCCCGGCCGTCAGGACGGCGGCCGCGAGCGCCAGAGCGGCGATCCCGGCGGTTGCAGCGATCACCTGGCGCGGACGGAGCGTACGGAAGAGTTGCTGGGCCACGAACGTTGGAGGGCTCGGAGACCGGGGGCGGACACGTTCCGAACTGGCGCAGGCGACGTTCCGCCGCCGCCATCCCGTGAGGTCGGAGGGGTATAAGTACGTTTGCCGGACTACATGGGCCGCCTCCCGATATCCCCAACGCACAGAGGGTACATTGCCCCACGTAGAAAATGACGGCCATCTGTCAGCGGCCGGAACGGGGGCATCGGGATCCCGATTCGGTTGATGCTGTCACGAATGGGCTCGCAGAAGGAGCCGGGTCAGGGGCTGAGCCCGTCCGAAGGGGTGGCAGGATGCAAGGAGCCTTGAACATTGCGGGATAGATCGCCCTCGTGCCCCCGGTGGGCTGCGAGGTGCGCGTCCGTGCGGTACCGGATCAATCAATCAGGAGCGTCTCCCGTCTCCCAACGGGGAACGGTCAGACCGGGTCCAGGCGTATCCGAACCGGCCGCTCCGTCCAGTCCGGCTCCGCGGTCCGGTCCGCCTCCACCGGGTCGAGGCGGAACCGTGCCTTGGCCGCCTCCTCGACGTCCGTGTGGTAGTCGACCGTCACGCCCCCCTCCTCGAGCCAGTCGCTGAGGGGAGGATGCAGGTCGGCCGCCCCGATCGTGAAGCGGTACCCCCCGTCCCCGGTCTGCTCGAAGTCGCGGGGCGGCCGGGTGAACTCGTGCACCTCGTCCTCCCCGTCCAGGGGGCGCCGAAATCCGGGCATTCCCATGGGCATGTCCTCTCCGGTCGATACTCTGTCTCGTCTCGCCGTCCCGCCCCTGAAGATCGTCGGCGCCCGCTTCCGGGTCCATCGCTCGCCAGGGCGCGGTTCGCCGGACGCGCGGTGCCCGGAGGGGCTGTGCGGTGACGGGTCCGGCTCACCACCACCCGGCGGCCGTCACCAGGAGCGCGTAGACGGCGGGCAGGTAGAGCAGGGTGCCGAGGAAGAGTCGGCGCGCCCCGCGGTCCGAGGGGCTCACGCCCACGGGGAGCGCCAGAGCGATCAGGCCTCCCCCCAGCGCCGACGCCCCGGCGGCGTAGCCCGCCCCCAGCCCGCCGGCCGCCCACGGGAGGAGGGACGTGGCGGCGAGCAGGACGGTGGTCGACACCGCCGCCACCGACGTGGCGCCTCCGTCCGGGCGCAGGGTGGCCAGCGTCCGGAAGCCGCCGCGGCGGTAGTCCTCCCGGAGCAGCCAGTCCAGGGCGAAGAAGTGGGGCAGCTGCCACAGGAAGAGGAGGGCGAACAGGATCCAGGCCTCCGCCGAGAGCTCGCCGGCCGCCGCCTGCCAGCCGCCGAGGATCGGAAGGGCGCCCGGGACGCCGCCGACGATGGTCGCCAGCCAGGTGTGACGCTTGAGCGGCGTGTAGACCAGGTCGTAGACGGCCACGGTCAGCGCCGCCAGCGCCGCGGCCACGGGATCCACCAGCAGGAGGACCGCCGGCCCGCCGGCGGCCAGCAGGAGGCCGAAGCCCAGCGCCGCGCCGGAGGAGAGCCTGTCCCCGGGGAGCGGCCGATCCCGGGTGCGGCGCATGCGGGCGTCGGCGGCCCGCTCCAGCCACTGGTTCAGGGCGTTCGTGCCCCCGGCGGCCAGCGCGGTGCCGAGCAGGGTGAGGGCCAGATCAAGCAGTCGGCCGTCCAGGTGGGCGGCCTCCAGCTCCCAGCCCGGGCCCGCGCCCAGCAGGAAGCCGACGCCGGCGCTGAGGACCACGAAGCCGGTGATGCCCGGCTTGGTCAGCTCCAGGCAGGCCCGGACCGCGCCCCGAACTGCGGGCGGCTCTCCGTCCTCCCTCATCCTTCCATCATCGCTCGTTGCGTCCGTCGCTGGCCGCGCTACGCGCCGAAGGTCGCCGTCAGGGAGCGAACGAAGCTGATCACCGACACCACGAACAGCAGGCCGAGCACGATCATCGCCGGCCAGTAGCCCGGATCCGTCTCGTCGTTGGCCGGGTCCGACGGGTCGCGTCGACCGGAGTCAGCGCCCGGCGCTTCAGCCTTCTCGTCTCTCATCGCCTGGCTCCTCCTTCACGGTGGAATCGATGCAGAATCGAACCTCGAACCGGAGTCGATGACGGTGTCCTCCTCATGCCCCGAATTCCCACAGCCGGGCCAGCCACATCCAGTCCACTGCGTAGAAGAGGCCCAGCACGAAGAGCAGGAAGGCCGTCAGGGCCGCCGTGCCACGCATCGAGGTCAGGTGGGCCGACGTCCCGACCGTCTCCAGGCCGGAGTAGTCGGGCAGCATCTCCGAGGGGCGGGTCTCCTCGCCGAACAGGAGCGACCCCACGGCCACGATCACGAAGGCCGCCCCGGCGAGCACCGCCAGCACCGCGGTCACCCCCATGACGCCGAACAGAGGAGCGGACGCGGAGAAGTCGAACGCGGTGCCCGGGAGGTCCATCACCGACGGATGGCGGCGCGGCACCCCGTAGATGATGCCGATGTCCATCATCGCCAGCACGACGATGCCCATGGCCCCGGCGTAGAAGAACGGCTGCGCCTTCGCCATCCACTTGGCCACCCAGTCGCGCCGGAAGAGCAGCTTGATGCCGTAGAAGGCGAAGCCCATGAAGGCCAGGGTCGTGCCCACCGCGACGGTGCCGTGGAAGTGGCCGGGCACGGCGAAGGTGTTGTGGCGGAGCGTGTTGAGCTGCATCTGCCCCATGAGGACGCCGGTGATGCCGCCCATGAAGCCGAAGAGGATGATGCTGAACGTGGTGGCCGAGAACCCGGGATCCGACCACGGGGCGCTCTTGAGCCACCCGAACCATCCGTCGCCGAGCCCCTTCCGGCGGCGTCCCACCTCCAGGCCCGCCGGGATGGAGAAGGCGTGGATCAGGCTGGCCAGCACGGCCCCGTAGGTGGCGTACGAGCAGTTCCACATCCTCCACCCGGAGGAGACCACCGGGTCCGCGAGGATGTGGTGGGCCGCGCCCAGGTTGATGAAGAACACGTACAGGATGAACGCCGACCGGGAGACTTTCTCGCTGATGACCTCCGCGCCGCCGGCCACGTAGGTCATGAAGTACCAGACGGTGATCATGGCCACGAGATTGATCTGCTGGGTGCCGTGGCCGATGGTCCAGTACATCTGCCGGTACCAGGAGGCGTCGATGCTCTCCAGCGCCCCGATCCGCCACAGGAAGGTGGGCACGTAGGTGATCAGGCCGCCCAGGAGCGCCTCCAGGGCGATGATGGAGGTCATGAAGGCCCCGAAGGTCACCAGCGGCAGCGACCGGTCCGGGTTCTCGACCTTCTCCTGCCAGATCGAGGTGAAGAAGGGCAGGGCGGCGACCACGGCGCCCAGGATGAAGAGGATCGCCCCCAGGTAGAAGAGCGGATGGGACTCCAGCGGGGCGTAGGAGGTGAGGAGCGGCTGGTAGTTCGGCGGGCTCGAGACCCACACGGCGTACAGGATGAGGCCCGCCGAGCCGACCATCAGGCTCCAGCCGGTCCACGCCAGCTTCGGCGCCGGCAGCTTCCGGCCCAGCACCATCGGCCCGCCCACGTACAGGATGGCGATCTCCATGAAGACCATCCAGAAGATGAGCAGGCTCCACGCGTGCACGCTGAGCCACTTGTAGAAGTCGGCGGCCGGGAGGAGCCCCACCGCCTCCCACCGGGTGAGGGCCACCAGCAGCGCCGCGATCCCGCCCAGCACCATCGCCACGACGGCGGTGATCACGAACAGCTTCACCGGCCGCTCGGCCGAGCGGTGCAGCTTCAGGCCGGTGACCGAGCAGCTGCGGAAGCCGTCCTCGTCGTAGGGTGCCGACAGCAGCGCGAGATTCATCAGCTACCCCCCTCCACCACGACGAACTTGCCCTGCATGCCGCTGTGGCCGAGCCCGCAGAACTCGTTGCAGACGACCCGGTAGGTGCCGGGGTCGTCGAAGGTCATGGGCACGACCCACTCGTAGCCGGGCAGCATCTGCAGGTTGAACTGCTGGATCAGGTCGTCCTCGTCCCGCACGGAGAAGCCGTGCTGGACGTCGTAGCTGCCCAGGTGCACCCGGTACTCCCGGCCGGCCTCGAGCACGACGGGAAGTCCGTCGAAGCCGAACTGCAGCCCCGCGATGTAGACGTCCCGGCCGGCGGGCCTGAGTCCCTGCTCGGTGCGGGTGGCCTTCTCCTTGTACGCGGCCACCTGCTTCCGGTACTGGGCGGAGCTAGTGGTATAGGTGCGGCCGGTGGGATTCTGGTCGCCGATGTGCATCCACCCGAACATCCACCCGAAGAGGATGACGGCGGTGATGATGCTCGCCCCGAGCCATTTCTTCTCGGTCGACGCCAGCGGGTTGTCCCACCAGTTGCCGTCCGGGGATCGAATCGGGGAGCTCATCTCAACCTCCCGCGCCCGGCACGGAGAGGATGTCGACCAGGCCCCAGATCACGTAGGAGAGGAACCAGAAGACGATCGCGGCGCCGGCGATGAGCCAGACGCTGTCGTAGAGCTGCTGGGGCCAGGGGGGGGCGTCGTCGGCGGAAGCCGTCTCGTCATCGGACATCACGGACCTCCCGTGGGCCAGATGCGCGTGAACCGTCGGAGGCGATTCGGCCGCCTGCCCGGAGTTTCTAATAAAGGACCTCGATATGAGCAAGCCGACCCGCCGGTGCGATCGGGGGACGGGACCCCGTCCGCGACCGGCCCGGTGATGTCCCTTCCGGTCAGGCGGACCGGGGGTTTTCGGCGGCCTCCGCCTCGCCGCCCTCCCCGGGATCGAGTTCGACCCCGGTCGGCTCCTCGTCCCGCCGCTGCAGCGTCCACAGCTCCGCGTATCGGCCGTCCCGCCGCAGGAGCTCCCGGTGGGATCCCGACTCGACGAGCCGTCCGTCCTCCAGGACGAAGATCGTGTCCGCGTCCTCGATGGTGCTCAGGCGATGCGCGATGACCACCGAGGTGAGCCGGTCGCCGCGGGCGAAGAGTCCGTCGAGCGCGTCCTGGATGACCGCCTCCGATTCGCTGTCGAGGTCCGAGGTGGCCTCGTCCAGCAGCAGGAGGCGGGCGTCGGCGAGGATCGCCCGGGCAATGGCCACCCGCTGCTTCTGTCCGCCGGAGAGCCGGACGCCGCGCTCGCCGATCTCCGTGGCGTAGCCCTGCGGCAGCCGGCGGATGAAGCCGTCGGCGTTGGCCATTCGGGCCGCCCGGCGCACCGCGTCGTCGGACGCACCGGGCTCGGCGTAACGGATGTTGTCGGCCACCGTGCCGGAGAAGAGCGTCGGATCCTGGGGCACCAGGGCGATGTGCCGCCGCAGGGCCGACAGCTCGAACCGTCGCACGTCCCGGCCGCCGATCGCGACGCGGCCCTCGTCCGGATCCCGGAAGCGGCCGATGAGGTTGGCCACCGTGCTCTTCCCGGCTCCCGACGAGCCCACCAGGGCGGCGGTCCGACCGGGCTCGATGCGGAGCGAGAGATCATCGAGTGCCGGCTCGTCGGCGCCCGGATACGTGAAGCGAACGTCCTCGAGCTCGACCGCACCGACGGGCACCTCCTCCACGTGGCCGCCGGTCTCGGGGGCCGTGTCCACCAGGTCGGAGAGCCGCTCCAGGGCCGCCATCCCGGCCTGCAGCTTGTCGTTGAAGAACATCACCGACTGCACCGGACCCTGCAGCTGGCGCTGGTACATGATGAACGCCGTGAGCTCGCCGAGCGTGAGGCTGCCGCCCACCACCATCCCCCCGCCGATCAGGAGCAGGGCCCCGATGGCGTAGTTGGCCGTGATGTTGATGAGGCCCTCCATCTTCCCGACGTCCTTGCGGCGGTCCAGGTTGATGTCGACGTAGGCCCGGTTCTGGGTGCCGAAGCGGTCCCGCTCCTGCTGCTCGCCGACGAAGGCCTTCACCACCCGGATGTTCGAAATCGTCTCCGTCGACGTGGCCGTCAGGCGCGCCACCGTCTCGCGGATGCTGCGGGACGCGGTGCGGAGAGGCTCCTGGAAGTGGTAGGTGATGGCGGCCAGGACGGGGAGCACCACCAGGTTCACCAGGGCCAGCTTCCAGTTCATCCATACAAGGACGCCGGCGACCACCAGGATGGAGACGAGCTGGCCCGAGAGGCGCGAGGCCGCCGCCTGGATCATGCCCTCCAGGGCGTTCGGGTCGCTCACGACGCGCGAGCTGAGCGAGCCGGACTGCTCGTCGTCGAAGCGGGAGACGGGCAACGTGAGGAGATGCTCGTAGGCCTGCATCCGCACGTCGCTCACCACCTGCTGGGTGAGCGCGAAGCTCCAGTACATGCCCCCGTACTCGACGACGGCCCGGAACAGGTAGAAGCCCGCGAACGCGACGCCGAACCACAGGAAGCGTGAGCTGTCGCCGGCGGGTATCACCACGTCGAAGGCGTAGCGGACGAACTGGGGGCCCGCCGCCTCCAGGGCCGCGGTGAAGCTGATGAGCAGGGCCACCGCCACCACACGGTTCCGGTACGGCCTCAGGACGCCCCACAGCCGCTTCAGGATGGACAGCGTGGATTTTCGGTCGGTCGCCGTGTCGGCCATGGGGGGTGGGACTGTGAGGAGCGAGGACGCAGAAACCGATGCGCGGACAGTCGCCGTGTTGCCGGTTCACAGGCTGTGCCAGTGGAAGGACGGCGGCCGACGAACGGTGAGCTTGCCACGGGGCAGAACGAGCCGGACAATCGGGTACGGCAGGGCTGGACCCCGATCACGATCGAGGCGAGCACCGTCGCTCGAGTCCCGGGAGGAGGCGTGCGGAAACGGTGTACGGCAATCGCGGCCGCGGCGCTCCTGGTCGCTGCGTGTGACATCGGCCCGACGGCGCCGGAGTCCCTCAGCCGGGCCGGCGGCGATCCGGTTCGCGTGGCGGGGTGGGTGATCTACGGCGCCCGGGAGGTCGCCCCGCGGAACATGTGGGAGCGGCAGTACAGGGGCGCGGACGAGGCCATCCGGGAGGCGGACGGGGACCTCTCGCGCGTGCGCTGGTTCCTGGCGGACTCGATGCGCGGCGAGGAGCGCATCTGGTACGCCCGGGGGCTGTGGCTGGAGCCGCACACGATCGTGATGGCACAGGAGGCCGCGGACAGCAGGACGGGGGTGTGCCACGAATCCGTGCACGAGATCCTGCAGACCAGGGACCACGGAGAGCCCGTCTTCGATCGGTGCCCCTTCGACACGACGAGCGGAGGTGACGGATGATCGACGTGCTGGGGTTCGCGGGGAGCCTGAGGAGCGGGTCCCTGAACCGGAAGCTGCTGGAGTCCGCGCAGCGGTGCGCTGCCGAGGGCCTCCGGATCGAGCGGTTCCCCATCGACGACATTCCGCTCTACGACGCGGATCGGGACACGGAGGAGCGCCGGCCCCGGCCCGTGCGGGAGTTCAAGCGCGCCATCGACGAGGCGGACGCCCTCCTGGTGGCGACGCCGGAGTACAACCAGGGGCTGCCGGGCGTCACGAAGAACGCCATCGACTGGGCGTCGCGACCGGGCCGTGACTCCGTGCTGCGGGGAAAGCCCGCCGGCATCATGGGCGCCACCATGGGGCCCTGGGGGACCGCCCGCAGCCAGGAGCAGCTGAAGCTGGCCCTCTCGGCCCCGCTCGCCCGTGTGATGCCCCACCCGGGCCTGTACGTGCGGCGGGCGCACGAGAAGTTCGACGAGGACGGGCGGCTCGTGGACGACGAGACCCGCCGTCGGCTCACCGGGTACCTGGAGAAGCTGGGGGAATGGGTGCGAGAGGTGGGAGACGTGAAGGCGGGACGCCGGGGCTGAGGGCCGCTCACATGGAGGGACGCCCCGACCCTGCCGACGCGGTCGACGACGCGCGTGCCGACGACCGCGGCGCGCTGGAGACGCTCCGGGAGGCCACCCGGGGCGAGCACGAGCGGACCGAGCGGGCCATCGAAGGCCGGTTCTTCGGCGCCTCCGGGGGCATCGACCGGCGGGGCTACCGCGCGCTCCTGGAGGCCTTCCTGGGGCTCTACCGGCCGCTGGACGAGCGACTCGTACCCGCGTCCCGGCGACACCTGGCCTCCCTCCGTTACCGGCGGCGCGCGGACCGGATCGAGCGGGACCTGAGAGTCCTCGGCTGCAGCGAGGATCACCTGGACGAGCTCCCGACGTTCCCCCGCGACGAGCTTCCGGACGTCGACGGGCCGCACCGGCTGCTGGGATGCCTCTACGTGGTCGAGGGATCGGAGCTCGGAGGCCGGGTGATCCGGAAGCGCCTGGAGAAGGAGCTGGACGACGACGCTCTCCGCGCGGACGCCTTCTTCGGCACGGACCCGGGCCGGGTCCGGGAGCGCTGGACCGAGTTCCGGGCGGAGCTCGAGGACCGGCTGGCTCCCGGCGGCCCGGTGGAGGAGGCGGCGGAGGCGGCCCGGGCCACGTTCGGCGCCTTCCGGAGGTGGATGTCGTGAGCGATCGGACGTTCCGCACCACCGGCAGCCTGGCCGTCGAGCCGGACATCGACCTGGAGGCCTGTCACACGGATCCGATCCACCGGTTCGCCTCCATCCAGGGGCACGGGACGTTCCTGCAGGTGGACCCGCAGGAGAAGCGCGTCCTGTCGGTGGCCGCCAACGTGGCGGACTACCTGGACCGGCCGGCGGACGACGTCGTCGGCGCTTCGACGGCAGCCCTCTTCGACCGCGGGTTCACGGCCAGGATCGAGCACTGGCCCCGGGGCGGCCGATCCGTCCGGGAGCGGCTCGTCCACGAGGGTGCGACCGGACGGCTCTCGGTCACGCTCTTCCCGGTGGGCGACACCTCCGGGATGGAGATCGAGCGGGCGCCGAGCGGCGGGGACGTCCCCGAGGAGCTGATGATCAACGCCCGTCCCACGCTGGACCGCCTCCGCGGCCTCGACTCCCGCGAGGAGCTCTTCGGGGAGAGCGTGCGCGCGGTCCGACGCGTCTCGGGCTTCGACCGTGTGATGATGTACCGGTTCGACGAGGACGGCCACGGCTCCGTCGTCGCCGAGGACCGTCGCGACGACGTGAAGTCCTACCTCGGCCAGCACTTTCCCGCCTCGGACATCCCGGAGCCCGCCCGGCGCCTCTATCGGACGAACGGGATCCGGTACATCCCGGACGTGGACTACGCCCCGGTGGCGATCACGGGCCCGCAGGGAAAACGCCGCCGGGAGGAGCTGGACCTGACGCACTCGTTCCTGCGGGGCGTGCCGGAAGTGCATCGCCAGTACCTCCGGAACATGGGAGTCGGGTCGTCCCTCTCGGTCGCCGTCGTGGCGGAGGGCGAGCTCTGGGGGCTCATCGCCTGCCACGGCGTCGAGGCCCGTCGGATCGGCTGGGCCAGACGGAGCCTGTGCGAGCTCATCGGATCCACGGTCTCGCAGCAGATCGAACGACTGCGTGCCGGAGAGGAGCGGCGTCGCCGCCAGAGCGTACACCGCCTGGAAGACCGGCTCGAGTCGCCGACGGATCACACCGATCTGTTCGAACAGCTCCGGAGCGAGAGGTCACGGCTCCTGTCGCTCGTGGACGCCACGGCCTTCTACCTCCGGTTCGCCGGCCAGTCGCTGTGGCTCGCCGAGGACGGGTCGAGCGAGCCGCCGGAGGGGCTCGTGGAGCACGCCTCGAGCCAGCTGGACGGGAGGAAGTCGGCGGCCGTCCGATCCATCGCCGGCGAGCTGGACGACCGGTGGGAGCACTCGGAGCGATTCAGCGGCCTCCTGGCCGTCCGCCTGGGGCACTCGCCCCGTCACTTCTGCGCCTGGTTCCGGCCGGAGCATCGGGAGTCCATCGAGTGGGGCGGGGACCCGAGGCAGCCGGCCCGGGTGGACCCGGAGGGCGGGCTCTCGCCGCGGGACTCCTTCGAGGCCTGGACGCAGATCGTCTCCGGGCGGGCCCCGCGGTGGACGGACATGGACCGGATCACGGCCCGGGAGCTGGCGAAGCTCCTGGACGAGATGTTCATCGAGGTCCAGTCACATCGCCTCCAGCGCGTCAACCAGCAGCTCACGGAGAGAAACGCCGCGCTCGAGCAGGCGAAGAGCAGCCTGGAGGAGGCCAACGCCCGGCGCGAAGAGCTGCTGGAGGAGATGAAGGAGCTGGCCCGGACGGACGAGCTGACGGGACTCGCCAACCGCCGCGAGCTCATGCGTCGTCTGGACGAGGAGGTCGACCGCGCCCGCCGCTACGGCAACTCGCTCTCGCTCGCCATCCTGGACCTGGACCGCTTCAAGGACGTGAACGACCGTCACGGGCATCAGGTCGGCGACCGGGTCCTGCGGCGCGTCGGGAAGCTCCTGGAGGAACGGACGCGCTCGCCGGACGTGGCGGGGCGGTACGGCGGGGAGGAGTTCGGGCTCGTCCTCCCCGAATCCGCCGCGGAGGAGGCGGTGGCGCTGAGCGAGCGCATTCTGGAGCGTATCCGTGACCTGACGTTCGAGGTGGACGGCCGGACGTTCGGCATCACGGCCAGCGTGGGTGTGGCCGAGCTCCGGGACGGGGAAGAGCCGACGGACCGGCTGATCCGGACGGCGGACGAGGCGCTGTACAGGGCCAAGGAGGAGGGAAGGGACCGGGTCGTAGCCGGCTGAGCCGTCCCCGTCGCCTCAGCCGTGGCCGTGACCGTCCGCCGCGTCTCCCTCCCCGTGGTCGACCTCACGGGCCTCCGCCAGGTACATCCGGTTTCCGTCGGGGTCCTCGAAGTAGGCCAGGGGCACCGCGGTGTCCTCGGTGAGATCGGTGACGAAGGTCACGCCCCGATCCGACAGCTCGCTCACGACCCGTTCCAGGTCGCCGTCGACGTGGAAGCCCAGCGTCGTGGAGCCGGATTCGCCCACCGTGGCGCTGTCCATGGCGTCGTGCAGCCCCACGGCGAAGCCGTCGGGAGCCCGCACCACCGCCCATCCGGGGCCCGCCCGGTAGGCCAGATCCAGGCCCAGGGTCTCGGTGTAGAACTCCAGCGCCCGGTCCACGTCCGTGACGTAGACCGTGACCATGCCGCCGGTGATCATCGGAGCTACCCCTGCTCGTCTGGCGGAGGCGGGCTCAGCTGTCGGAGATCGTGTCCAGCGTCGAGCGGATCGACCGGAGCGTTCGGTGATACGCCGGATGGGTCTCGGCGCTCGGCAGGACCGCCTCCAGCTCGTCGAGCTGGCCCTGGATGCGCTGGCTGCGCTGCATCCTCTGCTCCCGCTCGGCGGGAGGCGCGGCGTAGACGGTCTCGGCCGGAGCGGCCCGGAGCTTCTCGACCGTGGACGAGAGCCGGGTGGTCTCCTGTCGCAGGGAGTCCGCCACGGAGACCGGTACCGTGCCCTGGCCGGCCCGATACCACATGAACCCCAGGACCACCGCCACCAGGGCGGCGATTGCGGTGAAGACCTTCCAGGGCGTCGCGTCTGAATCGCTCATCGTGTTTCCTCGTCTTCGTTTCCGGGACGCTCAGGCGCCGTCCAATCTTGCTGGCCCCGCACCCACTTCTGCAACCACCGGAGTTCCTCGATTCGCCGGGTGCGGTCGTGGCGGGGCTCCGAGATGCCGTGTCCCTCGCGCGGGAAGCGGATGAAGCGGGTCGGGACGTCGAACCACCGGAGCGCCTGGTGGAAGTTCATGGACTGCCCCATGGTGTCGATCCGGTCCTCCTCGCCGTGGAAGAGGATCGTCGGCGTCTCCACCTGGTCCATGTGGGTGTAGGAGGAGCGCTCGTCCCAGAACTCACCGTTGGACCAGGGATCGCCGCCCAGGTACCACCGGACGACGTCGTAGTGGAACCCCTGACCGAACTCGCTGGGCCAGTCCGACACCATGGCGCCGAGGCTCGCGGCCTCGAAGCGATCGGTCTGCGTGATCGTCCACCCGCCCAGGATCCCGCCGTAGCTCCATCCCTTGACAGCCAGGGAGTCGCCGTGGGCGACCCCGCGCTCCAGCATGTGGTCGACGCCGGTCATCACGTCCCGGTAATCACCGCCTCCGATGTCCTCCATGTTGCCACGCAGGAACGCGTCCCCGTAGCCGGTGGAGCCGCGGACGTTGGGCTGGAGCACCGCGTACCCGTGGGCCGCCAGGACCTGGACGTCGGTGTCGAAGGAGCGGGTGAACACACCCGCCGGGCCGCCGTGGATGTTGACCACGAACGCGCCGGGACTCGACCAGCCGGCGGCCCGCCCGCCGCCGTCGGTCTCCGGCGGGCGCCAGAGAAGGCCCTCGATCTCGGTCCCGTCCTCGCTCGTCCAGTGGACCTCCTCCGGCGTCGCCAGCGACTTCGCCTCCACGTCCGGGTTGGCCCGCGTCAGACGGGTGGGAGAGATCCGGCCGTCGCCTCCGGAGGGGAGGTCCGCCACGTAGAGGTCTCCGGGGCGCGTCGGCGTCTCCAGCGTGTAGGCCACGCGACCGCCGTCGCCGGTGAACGCGAAGTCGGCGGACCCCACGGTGCCCGCGTGCCGGGAGATCTGCCGCGGCTCGGAGCCGCTTTCCGGCCGTACCCGGTAGAGGTTGGACGTGGTGCTGTCCAGTGCGGTGAACAGGATCGATCTCCCGTCCGGCGACCAGCGATACTGGCCGATGGCCGGCTGGAAGTCCGCCAGGAGCTGGCGCGTCTCTCCGCTCTCCAGGTCCATGGCGTACAGGTTCCCCTGGTCCAGGCGCCAGTCCTGCCGGTCCGGCGCCATGAAGGTCAGGGTCTCCCCGTCCGGGCTCCACGCCGGATCGGACTCCGGGGCGTCGTTGTCGGTGAGCACGCGGATCTCCCCGCCCCCGCCCGGGACCACCGCGAGCTCCGCGTTGTTCGCGTCGTTCCGATGCTGCTCGGTGCGGAACGTGAAGGCCACGCGGCGACCCTCGGGCCCGACGGCGAAGTCGGCCACGGCCCGCTCACCCTCGGTGACGGGACGGGCCTCGCCGGAGTCCGGGTGTGCGGCGACGCGCCACAGGTTCGTCCACCGGTGGCGGACCTGCCCGTTCGGTCCCTCGTTCACGAAGACCGCGTCGTAGCCGTTCTCCCGCCGCTCCTCCTCCTCGTCGGTGAGGCTGTCGTCGGCGGCGAAGTAGATGTGCTCGCCGTCGGGGCCCCAGCGATAGTCCCCGACGGAGGTGACGTGCTCGGTGAGCTGCCGGGCTTCGCCTCCGTCCGCGGGGAGCAGGAAGAGCTGGCGGACCTCGTCGTCTCCCTCGCCCGCCGGCCGGAGAAAGGCGAGCCACTCGCCGTCCGGCGACCAGCGCGGGGCGGCGTCGCCCTCCCCGGAGGTGTAGGGCCTCGCGTTCTCCCCGTCCGCTCCGACGATCCACAGGCGGCCGTCCCGCTCGTTGTCCTCCCAGTCGAGCTCGCTTCGGGCGTAGACCACCTGCTCTCCGTCGGGGGAGAGGCGGGGGTTGCCGACGTCCACCAGGCCGATGGCATCGTCGACGGTGAACAGGTCGCCGGTGTCCGCCGCCGCGGCGGGGCCGGGTCCGGGCGACGCGGCTGCGGCGTCGGGAGCCGGGACCAGCATCAGGGACGTGGCCAGGAGGGCGATCAGGGGGCGCGTACGGCTCGTCATGGTAAGCTCCTCCGGATCTCTCGTCGGCCGGTGACCGTGGCCGACTCTGATGAAGCTCGGGTGAATCTCAGGTGCGCGGGTGACGAACGGGGATTGTGCTGGCGCGGCGCCGGCGGCTCATCTGTTCCGTCCCGGCAGGTCGTCCGGGAGTCGTTCGAGGCCCCCGGAGGCCATGGACCAGTCGATCAGGAGCTGACGCGCCTCCTCGGAGAGTCGCGCCTCCGGATGCATGATCCGGTAGCTCGTCGGGGGCATGGCGTCGCTCTCCACCTCGTCGCCGATCTCGCCGATCAGGTCGCGGGCCTCCTCCGGGTCGGTGGGCCAGTCCGTGAGGTTCATGTGCTCGCGGCCCTGGTGGACGTCGTTGGCGACGTACCAGGAGACGGGCGCCACGCGGCTGTACCAGGGCCAGTCGGTGCGGTTCGAGTGGCAGTCCCAGCACGCACGGCGCAGGACGCTGTCCACGTCGGCCGGGGCACTGATCACATTCTCCACCGGCGGATTCGTCCGGTCGACGGGCACGAACTGTATGCCGACGACCGCGACGACCAGGAGGCCGCCGGCGATCTTCCACCACGAGCGGTCCATGCGGAGGGGCCTCGGGCCTGTTCCGGTGGGGACGACGAGCGAGCGACGGGCAATCGTACCCCGACTTGCCTCGCGGCGACAATCGGCCTATTCACAGTTCGGCTCGACGGATGACCGCGCGCAGCGACCGATTCAGAAGGAGGACCCTCCGGACCCGATGAAGCCGACGACCGCCACCCGCGTCTTCGCCCTGGCCGCCGCACTCCTCCTGACCGGCTCCTCCCCAGCGGCTGCCCAGGAGTTCCAGTGGCCCGACGAGCCGGAGAACCTGGAGGTGCTCCCGGACACCCTCGGGCCCGACGGCCTCCGCCGAACCATGGGCCACTTCACCGAAGCGCTGGGAGTCCGGTGCTCGTACTGCCACGTCGGGGAGGAGGGCGCGCCGCTGTCCGAGTACGACTTCGCCTCCGACGACAACGACCACAAGCAGGCGGCCCGGGTGATGCTCCGGATGGTCGAGGCCATCAACTCCGAACACCTGGAGCAGCTGGAGCACGAGCACCAGGGCGAGGGGCACGCCCAAGCCGGCTACACGCTCCCCGCGGACCGGGAGGTGAACTGCATCACCTGCCACCGCGGGACCGACCGTCCGGCCATGATCGAGGACGTGCTGGCGGGGGTCATCGAGCGGGACGGCGTCGGGGCCGCCGTGAAGCGATACGAGCAGCTCCGGGAGGAGTACTACGGCAGCTTCGCCTACGATTTCACGGTGGGTCCGCTGAGCGAGCTCGCCCGCAACCTGGCGACCCGCGGGCAGACGGACGCCGCGGTCCGGATGGCGGAGCTCGAGGTGAAGCATCACCAGGAGAGCTACCGGGCTCACTTCGTGCTGGCCCAGATGCTGGATCAGGCCGGAGACCGGGAGCGCGCCGTGGAGAGCATACAGCGGGCTCTGGACCTGGCCCCCGACGAGGCCCGATCGTTCCTCCAGCGGCAGCTGGAGCGCATTCGCGGCGGCTGAGCGGGAGTCGGGAGCCCGAGCCGAGCGTTGGCCGGGCGAGGACCCCGGTGTATCTTGAACCCGGCCCCGCGCGGCCGGGGCAGCTCGAGCACCGGCGGGAGCACCGTCGATCCCGGTCGCCCGGACGAGCGTCCCCCCTCACCTGAGCACGGAGGAATGCAGTGTCGCCCGGAGCGGTTTGGGTGATGTACGCGGGCAGGAAGTCCTCGTCCCCCATGGAGGAGGACGAGCCCGAGGAAAAGCAGGAGTTCAGGGATTCCGATGACGCCCGCCGCGCTGCCCGGGCGTATCTCCGCGACCGCTGCGGCGGGGACGCCGAGCTCGAGGAGCTGGTGGAGGGGGGATCGCTGTTCGTGAAGGCCAAGGACGAGCCGTACTCCGTGCGGATCGAACGAAAGCTCACCACCGAGGCCTGAGGACGATGCTTCTGTCGGGAGGGCGGCACCCGGGTCCCCGGGGGCACCGCGCTCTCCCGCTCCTCGCCGCCGCCGCGGCGGCGTACCTCTTCTTTCCTCTCCCGGCCCGAGCCCAGGACGGGGGGGCGAACGTCCGGCTCGTCTCGGCGCTCGGTCCGATCGTGCTCGACGGCGACTTCGGCCTCGAGGCGGCGACGGGCGTCGAGCTGCAGTGGAGCCGCTTCGCCGCCGCCCTCCGCGGCGCGGAGCTGGCCCTGGTTCCCGGCGAGGCGGAATCCGGCTACGCCTGGGAGACCCTGTCCAACGGTCAGCGGCGGTGCCGCGAGGCCGCTACCGGCAGGTTCGCGTCGGACACCCGCTGCATCGAGCTGGCCGCGGCCTTCGGCGTCTCCGCGGAGACCTCCTGGCGCGTCAGCCGGGGACGGCGCCCCCTGCACCTCGGCGCGGGCTTCCGCGCCGGGGAGGGGGGTGGCCCGTACGGCACCGTGAGGTGGCGCGCCGTGCCCGGAGCCGGCAGCGACTGGCACCTGCGGGCGTCGGCAGGGCCGTCGCTCTTCCGGCTGGCCGCCGGCTTCGGACTCTCCCTCTGAGGTCCTCCTGAGGTCCTCCGGCCGTGTGCCCGGGCGAGGGAGCGCCGGGTCTCCCGTGCCCATTCCCGCGCTGGTCATGCTCGGCGCGGCGACGCTGACGGCGGCCTGCGGCGGAGGCGGGCCGGGGCCCGGCGACGGGGCCGGAGCCCCGGATCGGGGTCCGCCGGCGGCCGCTTCCGTGGAATGGGCCGGGCTCCGCTACGAGGTCTCGGTGCTGGCGAGCCCGGAGGACCGGATCCGGCTACGGGCGGAGGTGACCAACGTGACCGGGCGCTACCGGGAGGCGGAGCTCCCGTGGTGCCTGATCCGGGCCCGGCTGCACCGCGACGGCCGCGTCGTCTGGGATCAGGCCCGGGCGGAGGGCTGCGGCGACGGGATCAGACTGATCCGCCTGGAGAGCGGCCGGTCGGAGGAGTTCCGGCGCACGCTCGGCGCGGACCGCGTGCTGGGGGACAGCCTCGCGCCCGGCCGCTTCGAAGTGAGCGTGCGGCTTCCCCGTGCCCGGGGCCTCGGACCTCCCCGCGCCGAGATGGAGCTGAGGCTGGGGACCGTCACGCTGGAGCGGTCCGAGGGCGCCCGGTAGCCGCCGGGCGGCGGGTCAGGCCTCCTGCTCGGAGCGGGTCAGCCCCAGGTCCAGCTCGTCGGCCACGAGCGATCGGCCGCCGGCCTTCACCGTCAGCACGGGGGGAACGCTCCGGCGGATGACGCCCTCGGCCACCGACCCCAGCAGGGCCCGCTTCACGCCCGTGAGTCCGTGAGTGCCGACCACCACCAGGTCGGCTCCGTTCTCCGCGGCGAAGTCGGCGATGCCGGGCGCCGGCCGATCCTCGACCACGTGGACGGAGGCGTGGATTCCCGCCTCCTCGATGCGACCCAGCGCCTTCTCCAGCCGCTCGGTGACGCGCTCCTTGATCTCGGCGGCCATCTGCTCGCCGGTGAGGGGGGCGGGATAGTAGAAGTCCGGGTACGTGATCTCCTCGATGACGTGCAGGAGCTGCAGGTCGGCGTCGAACTCGCGGGCGAGCCCGACGGCGTGCTGCAGCGCCAGCTCCGAGTGCTTCGAGAAGTCCACCGGCGCCAGGATCGTCCCGAAGCCCGCCACCGTCGCCGGCTCCTCCTGCTCACGGGCGGTGAGCACGGGGCAGGGGACGCGGCGCACGACTTCCTCGGTGACGCTGCCCAGCATCAGGTGCCGCAGCCCCCGTCGCCCGTGGGTGCCCATGACCACGAGGTCGATGTCCTTCTCGTCGACGTACTCCATCACGACCGGCGGCGCGGAGATGCCCCTGCGCTGCTCCCGCACCACGGTGAGCGGCTCGGGGGCGTGCTCCTCGACGATGTCCTTCATCCGGGCGTCCGCCCGCTGCTCCAGCTCCGTCGTCAGGCTCTCCATCTCCGGGAAGTGGTGGCTCGGATTGGCCGGGTCCGACGCGTGCAGCACGTTGGCATGGAGAAGATGGAGCTCGGCGTCGTGCGCCTCGGCCAGCGCCACCGCGTAGGGGAGGGCCTGACGGGAGGACTCCGAGAAGTCCGTCGGGAAGAGAATCCGGTCGATGTTCAGCATGGATGGTCCTCGGCTCACGGTTTCCGTTCACACGTCGCGAAGCGTCCGAATCGGCCGGTCCGCACCGGCCGCGCGGAACGTCACGGCCAACCTACCGCGGGTCGCGGAGGGAGCGAAGTCGGGAGATCTCGCACGCCGGGGTGGAGAAAGGGAGACCGTCCCCGTGGGGAAACCCCCGCCCGCCGATCACACCTCCTTCAGGAGCCCGACCTTCAGGGCGAACCGCACCAGCTCGGAGCGGTGGTTCAGCTCCAGCTTCTTCATGATCCGTGACCGGTAGGTGTCCACGGTCTTGGGGGAGATGAAGAGCTTCTCGCCGATCTCCCGGGAGCTGAAGCCCTCGGCCGTGAGCGCCAGGACCTCCTGCTCGCGGGAGCTGAGCTCGTGGAGGCGGCTCTGCTCGCCTCCCTCCTCGGCAGCCTTGTACTCCTTCAGGAGGAGCTTGGTGGCCTGCGGCGGGAGGTAGACCTCGCCCTTGGCCACGACGTTGATGGCCTCCACCAGATCACGGTCGGCGCTGGTCTTGGTCAGGTACCCGCTGGCGCCCGCCTCCACCACGGGGACCAGGTACTCCTCCTCGGCGTGCACCGTGAGCACGAGGACGTCCACGTCCAGGTCCAGCGCGGAGATGCGGCGCGTGGCCTCCAGGCCGTCGGCCTCCGGCATGGAGAGGTCCATGATCACGATGTCCGGATCCTCGGTCCTGGCCATATCCACGGCCTCGTCGCCGTCGGAGGCCTCGCCCACGATTGCGATGTTGCTCTCGGCATCCAGGAGGGCCCTGAGCCCCGCCCGAAACATGGCGTGGTCGTCGGCCAGAAGTACCTGGATCGGCCTGCCCATGTCAGTTCCTTCCCCGTGACTCTCTGTCCCGATTCGACGCGGCCGTGTGGGAGTTTTCCCGACCGGAGGGGCGGATCGGCCCTACGGCGGTCGCCCGCCGTTGCCCGACAGATCGGTGGCGTGACCGCCGGTAGGTTCCGGATCGTACAGCGAAGAGGCGACCCCCTGCCCCCGAGATGACACCCATGAAGCATATCCAGCCACTACCGTCCGGACCAGAACGCGCCAGAAGCGGCGCCAGCGGACGATGACCCCGGCGCGTCACGGTTGGATCGGCACCCTCCTGGGCGTGCCGCTCGGCTACAAGCTGGTGGCGGCCAGCGTCGCGGTAGCCGCGGCCGTGGCGGCGGTGACGCTTGTGGCGGTGCGGCACGTCCCGGCCGTGCAGGCGGCGCCGGACGGCCTCGTGATCGCCGGTGCATTCGCCGTCGGCGGCGTGCTCCTGGCCGTGCTGCACGGAGCGCTGGTGCGGCTGGCACTGCGTCCGATACGGGAGCTCGAGCGGGTCGCCGGGCGGGTCGAGGCGGGCGACTTCTCGGCTCGCGCGGAGCCCACGCTCTTCGCCGATCGGCAGCTGGAGCAGATCGCGGGGCAGTTCAACGACGCGCTGGACGGGATCACGGAGCTCCGGGCACGGCTGCGCGAGGTGGCGCGGCGCAGCGTGGAGCGGCGCGAGGAGGAGCGCCGGGCCCTGGCCGGTCACCTGCAGGAGGACGTGGCCCAGCGGATCGCCGCCTGTCTCCTCAAGCTCAAGGTGGCCCGCTCACCCGCCGACGACGAGGAGCGGAACGCCCTCCTCGACGAGCTCCGCGAGGAGGCGGCGTCGGTGCTGGAGAGCGTGCGTGGCCTCGCCCGGGATCTCCACCCGCCGGAGCTCGGGGACATCGGCGTGGGGCGGGCGATCCAGGCCTTCGCGCGCTCCTTCGCCGAGTCCACCGGGATCGACGTGGAGGTGGAGCGGGACCCGGTGAACGGCGTCCTCGACGAGGAGGGGCGCCTGGCCCTCTATCGTATCGCCCAGGACCTGCTGATGAACGTGGTCCAGCGGACGCAGTGCCGCGACGTCGAGATGCGGCTCCGGACCAGCCCGGATCGGGTGACTCTGGAGCTGGCGGGACGCATGGAGGGACCGGCGGTGTCGGCGCGCTGGGCACGCTGGCCGGACTCGCCGGAGCTCACGGAGATCCGTGAGCGGGCGGTCTACGTCGGCGGCCGCGTGGTGGCCGACGGGGCGTCCGGCCCGGGGCGGATCCGGGTCGAGCTGCCGGCGGCCGTGCGCCAGGACGGTGCGGCTCGAGCGGCAGCAGTCGGATGACCGCCGGGAGTCCGATCGGGCCTACGGGCCGGGTCCGATCCACCGGGAGGGCGGGAGGCCCGGCCCGCACGACTTGACCGATCGTCCCCCCGGGATTCCACTCTCCCCGGGGCAACGTCTCGCCGGTCCCCGTTGTTGGGAGGACAGAACCCGCGGGGACCGCCGCTCGGGGACGAGGGACGCAGGATGGTCAAGAGGCTCTTCCAGAAGATCGTCGACGTCCGCGACGAAGAGCTGAAGGCCCTCCTGTGGGCCACCGCCTACGGCTTCTTCATCCTGTTCTCCTACTACATCCTGCGGGCGGTCCGGGACGACATCAGCTCCGCCGACCGGGGCAACCTGCAGCTCCTCTGGACGGCGGTCTTCTTCGTGATGCTGGGGGCGGTCCCGCTCTACTCCTGGGTCTCGTCCCGCCTGAAGCGCACGGACTTCGTGCCGCTGGCCAACCGCTTCTTCATCGCCTGTCTGGTGGCGTTCTTCGCCGCCCTGGTGCTGCTCCCCGCCGGGGCCCGCCCCTGGATCGACCGCGTGTTCTACGTCTGGACCAGCGTCTTCGCCCTCTTCGTGGTCACGGTGTTCTGGGGGTTCGTGAACGACTGCTTCGACAACGACCAGGGGCGCCGTCTGTACGCGTTCATCGCCGTGGGCAGCTCCCTGGGGGGCATCGTCGGCTCCTCGGTCACCGCCGGCATCGCCGAGGCGGTGCCCACGTTCGGCCTCCTGCTGGTGGCCTGCGTGCCCCTGGAGGCGGCCTCCTGGTGCGTGAAGCCCATGAACCGGTGGTTCGCCGGCGAGGACCTGGAGTCGATCCGGGGGACGGAGGAGCGCCCGGACGAGGGCGAAGGCGACGCCGACGAGGTGGACGAGCCCCTGGCGGGGGACGCGTGGAGCGGCATCAAGGTGGTGTTCAGCAACCGCTACCTGCTGGGGATCGCGGCGTTCATCGCGCTCATGACCTTCGCGTCCACCATCCTCTACTTCGAGCAGGCCCACCTGGTGGGAGAGGCGATCTCCGACCGGGGGGAGCGCACCGCGTTCTACGCACAGATCGACCTGGCCGTGAACGTCCTCACGATCGTCTTTCAGGTGTACCTGACGGCCCGGATCATACGGGCGGTGGGCGTGGGGGTGAGCCTGGCGCTGATTCCGGCCCTGGCGTGCCTCGGGTTCGCGGCCCTGGGGGCCGTCCCGTCGCTGGCCGTGCTCGTGGTCGTGCAGGTAGCCTATCGCGCCGGCCGGTACGGGGTCACGAGGCCGGCCCGGGAGATCCTGTTCACCGTCGTCGGACGGGAGCAGAAGTACAAATCGAAGGCCTTCATCGACGCTGCGGTGTACCGGGGCGGGGACCTGACCAGCGGCTGGATCTTCGCCGGCCTCCAGGCCCTGGGCCTCTCGCTGGGGGCCATCGCCCTGACGGCGGCTCCGGTGGCCGGCCTCTGGGCGCTGCTGGGGCTCAACCTGGGAGGAGAGCAGGACGAGAAGGCCGCGGCGGAGGACGCCGGGTCGTCCGGGACCGGGGTGGCGCCGACGGGATGACGGGCCGCACTGTATCGCGACGTTTCACCATCGCGCAGGGAGGATTCAGATGACGCTGTCGAGACGGGACCTGCTCAGGCTCGGACTGGGCGCCGGAGCCTTCCTCGCCGTCGGCGGCGGGGCGGGACGGGCGTCGGGGCGCGGGCTCCGGGAGATCCAGGAGGCGGACCTGATCCACCACACCATCCCCTCGAGCGGAGAGCGGATCCCGGCCATCGGGATCGGGATGCGGAACTACCGCACCGAGTGGATCGAGGAGGAGGGGCGGTATCGGCGCACGATCGAGGCCTTCCACGAGATGGGCGGCCGCGTGCTGGACACGGCCCCGTCCTACGGCGACTCGGAGAGCCACCTGGGCCGCATCCTGGAGGAGCTCGGGGTCCGGGAGGACATGTTCATCGCCACCAAGGTGGACCGCCGGGGACGGGAGGCCGGGGTCGAGCGCATGGAGGCCTCGCTGGACCGGATCGGCACCGACTACGTGGACCTGATGCAGGTCCACAACCTCCGGGGGTGGGAGACGCAGCTGGAGACCCTGCGGGACTGGAAGGAGGAGGGCCGGGTCCGGTACCTGGGGATCACCACCTCCAGCGACCGACAGTACGACCAGATGGCCCGAATCATGGAGCGGGAGGAGCTCGACTTCATCCAGGTCGACTACTCGCTGGGCGACAGGAGCGCCGCGGACCGGATCCTGCCCATGGCCCGGGAGCGGGAGATCGCCACCCTGATCAACCTGCCGTTCGGCCGCGGCGAGCTGTTCGAGGCGGTGGAGGGGGAGCCCCTGCCCGACTGGGCCGGAGAGATCGACGCCGACACCTGGGCGCAGGTCTTCCTCAAGTACGTGATCTCACACCCGGCCGTCACGGTGGCCATCCCCGGGACCACGGAGCCGGGGCACGCCCGGGACAACGTGGGCGCCATGATGGGGCGGCTCCCGGACCCGCCCATGCGGCGGAAGATCGAGGAGACCTACGACGCCCTCTAGCCCTCGGCCGAGAGGTTGTGCACCAGGTGCCGGGCGAAGTCGTCCAGGGGCATCGTCTTGATCCGCGTGTTGCGCTTCTCCTGGTACGGTTCCAGGCAGTCGTCGTGGACGAAGGTCACCTCCCGGTAGGCGGCGGTTTCCTTCCGCTCCCAGCCGGCGCGGCCGTCGGAGCCGGGCTCGATGGTCCGGTCGCAGTACTCGCACTTCACCAGGGGGCAGAAGCCGTCCGGTCCGCCGCGCTTGACGGTGGCCTTCTTCAGCTGTCGAACGACCAGGGGCATGGCGATCCTCCTTCGGAGGTGTTCGGGTCGCGGGAGATCGGGTAGGGGTGAGCGGAGACGTGGCCGTCTACGGCCTGGAACGGGGATAGGGACGAACGACGCTGGCCTGGGGGCCCTCCTCTCCGGACTCCTCGGCGAACGCCACCGGCGTGCCCTTCTCCAGCTGCTCGAAATCGCCCTCTCGAACGTCGTTCTCGTGGAAGTAGATCTCCCGCCCGTCCTCGCTCTCGATGAACCCGTAGCCCTCGCCCAGGAAGAGATCCCGGACCCGGCCCACGCTGTCCACGTCCGGGTGCTTGACGTCACCGCGCTGCTTGCGCGCGTAATCCTCCAGCTGCCGCTCCATGGCGTGGAAGGCCGAGGTGAGAGCCACGGACAGCTCCTCCCGGGAGGGATCGTCGCCCGGGTCCTGGCTCACCACGAGCTCCTTCCCCGGCACCCGTGCGTCGATGCGCACGTGGTACTGGTTGCCGGTCTCGTGTCGCTTGTGCGGCATCTCCACCATGACCCGGCAGGTGATGATGGGCTCGTAGAAGTTCTCCAGATTCTCGATCCTCCCGCGGATGTCCCGCTTGAGTTCCTCGGTAGGCTCCAGGTTGCGGAAGCTGATCTCCGGTGGTGTCTCCATCGTATTCCTCCTCGATGTCTCGTCGTCGACGTGCGTGGACGGTGCGGCGGGCTCCGTGGGGAGCGCTCATACGGGGCTCCGGTCCGCCACGAACTCGGACAGCGGCAGGCCCCAGCGCGGTATCTTCCCGCCCAGGGAATAATACATCTCCTTGAAGCCCATCTTCAGCATATGAGGCGTGTAGCCGATCTTCAGGATGCTGGTGTCGCCCCCCCACCACTCGTCGGTGTGCATGTAGAAGCCGCGGTGTCCGCCCATGTCTCCCATGCACACCACTTCGAACTCCATGGGCTCCACGTCGATGTCCTCGCCGCCCACGTCGCGGGCCAGGGTGTCGGACACGATCTCCGCCTCCCGGTGGCCCAGCGAGCCGAGTTTCGGTACGGTCACCGAGGCGGCGTCGCCCACCGCGAAGACCTCCGGGTAGTCCGGGTTCCGCATGTGGAGGTCGGTGACGATGAACCCCTGGTCGTCGCTGATCGGCAGGCCGCGGAGGAAGTCGTGCGGCTTCCAGTTCGGAAAGATGATCTTGAGCTCGGCCTCCACGCTGCTCCCGTCGTCGAACTCGATGCCGTCGGCGTGAACCCTCTCGATGCCCCGGGTGTCGGCCAGGTAGCCGAAGCCCATCTCCTCCATCATCGGGAGGAGCTGATCGAGGATCTTCTCGCCGGCGTCCTCGGCGATCACCTCCGCCGGCGTGAAGAGCGTGATGGTGCTCGCGTCGCCGAGCCCCCGCTGCTCGAGCCAGTGCGCCATGGAGAAGGCGATCTCCACGGGCGGCCCCTCGCACGCGGCCTCCGCCACCGGCAGCTCCGGGAGCTCCGGATGCCGGCCCTGCTGGAAGAAGTCGGAGCCGATGGCCACGGGCCCGCCGCGGTAGCCGCCGCCGTGGAGGTACCGGCGCACCTCGTCCCCGTAGTACGTGTCGGTGAAGGTGTGGCCGTGCTCGGCGAAGCCCTGGATCTCGTCGAGGGCCAGCCGGTTGCCAAGGGCGATGACGAGATAGTCGTACCCGATCTCTTCCGCCGCGGACCCCGGCCGCTCGCCCGGCACGTACTCCACGGTTCGGCTCTCCACGTCGATGCCGCGCACCTCGCCCTGGATGAAGTCGCTCCCGTCCTTCTCGAAGAACCGGGTCGTGGGCAGGTGGAGCGAGACCTCCGGGTTGTTGTCGTTCCACACCTCCAGCGGGATGTTCGGGATGAAGGTCAGGTAGGGCTTCCGGTCGATCACCGTGATCCTCGACCGGTCACCGACCTTCTCCGCCACGTAGCGGGCGGTGGTCAGCCCGGCGAAGTTGGCGCCGAGGATCAGGATCCGGGGCCTGGCATCGTTCATGGTCGTCGTCCCGCTGGTGGTTGGCGTAGAGATTCTCGTCGCCGGGAGACGGGGCCCCCGACGCGACTCACGGACAGGATACGTCCTCGGGGCTCCCCCGGGTGTCGGGAGAGGATGGACGGAGCGGGCAGGGACTCCCGGCACGACGGGGTCGGGGATTTCCCCACGTCCCGTTCGACCCGCTCCCGACGGCCGCGATCGCCGCAGCCCCGTAGCTTCGCGCAAACTCGAACTCCAGCGAGGATCCCTCTTTGAGCAGCGAGTCCAGCGACGCCCGGTCCGGGCAGAACGGAGAAGGCGGGTCCCACGGACACGGGGGTGACGACGGGAAGCCCACCGGGACCCGGCTCCTGGTGCTCTCGCTGGCCGCCATCGGCGTCGTGTACGGCGACATCGGAACGAGCCCGATCTACGCCTTCCGGGAGTCCTTCCACCACTCCTACGGCATCGATCCCACCGGGGCGAACGTCCTCGGCATCCTCTCCCTCATCTTCTGGTCCCTGATCATCGTCATCTCGGTGAAGTACCTGGGCCTGGTCATGCAGGCGGACAACCAGGGCGAGGGGGGCATCGTGGCGCTCACGGCGCTCATCCTGCCGCCGGACGAGCGGGCCACCGGGCGCCGCTGGATGCTGGCGCTGGCCGGCCTCTTCGGCGCCGCCCTCCTGTACGGCGACAGCATGATCACGCCGGCCATCTCGGTGCTGAGCGCCGTGGAGGGGCTGGAGGTCGCCACGCCGGTCTTCGAGCCGTACATCATCCCCATCACCATCGGCATCCTGATCGGGCTGTTCATCTTTCAGCGCACCGGCACCGAGGGCGTGGGCAAGGTCTTCGGGCCGGTGACGCTGATCTGGTTCCTGACCCTGGGCGTCCTCGGCGCCACCCAGCTCGTCGGGAGCCCCGAGGTGCTGGCCGCCCTGAACCCCCTGCACGCGGCGGACTTCTTCGTCCGGAACGGCGTGCAGGGCTTCTGGGTGCTGGGGTCGGTCTTCCTGGTGGTCACGGGCGGAGAGGCCCTGTACGCGGACCTGGGGCACTTCGGCACGCGGCCGATACGCCTCACCTGGTTCGGCCTCGTCCTCCCCTGCCTGCTGCTCAACTACTTCGGGCAGGGGGCCATGCTGCTCCAGAACCCGGAGGCGGTCCGCCAGCCCTTCTTCCTGATGGCGCCGGACTGGGCGCTCTATCCCCTGGTGGGGCTCACCACGGCCGCCACGGTGATCGCCTCCCAGGCGGTGATCTCCGGCGCGTTCTCGCTCACCCGCCAGGCCGTGCAGCTCGGCTATCTCCCCCGCCTGGAGGTGGATCACACCTCGGCCGAGAAGCTGGGCCAGATCTACATGCCGGCCATCAACTGGACGCTGATGGTCGCCTGCATCGGCCTGGTCCTCGGCTTCCGCACCTCCAGCAACCTGGCGGCGGCCTACGGGGTGGCGGTGACCACGGACATGGTGTTCACCACCGTGCTGTTCGCGGTGGTGGCCCGCACGCGCTTCGAGTGGGGCCTGCTCGGGACCGCGGCGCTGGCGGCGGCGTTGCTGAGCGTGGACCTGTCCTTCTGGGGAGCGATGATCCCGAAGATTCCCCAGGGCGGCTGGTTCCCGCTGGTGGTGGCGGGCGGCGTCTTCGTCCTCATGACGACGTGGAAACGGGGACGCTACATCCTCGCCGATCGTCTCGAGGAGCTCATCATCCCGATCTCCGAGTTCATGGAGAAGATCACCGAGGAGCCGCCGGAGAGGGTCCCGGGCACCGCGGTGTTCATGGACTCCCGCCCCAAGGGCACGCCGCCGGCGCTCCTGCACAACCTGGAGCACAACAGGGTGCTCCACGAGCGGGTCGTGTTCCTGACGCTGATCACCCGCGAGGTCCCCTACGTGGACGCCCGGGAGCGCTTCGACGTGGAGGACCACGGAGACGGGATCTACCGGGTGCTGGCCGACGTCGGTTTCGCCGAGGATCCGAACGTGCCGTCGCTCCTGCGGCGGCTGGAGCTGGACGGGGAAGGCGTGGATCCGGACGAGGTCACATACTTCCTGGGGCGAGAGACGCTGATCGCCACCGAGGAGCCCGGCATGGCCAGGTGGCGGGAGCGGCTTTTCGCGCTCATGTCCCGCAACGCCGAGCGGGCGCCCCGCTACTTCCACATACCGTCCGAGCAGGTGGTGGAGATGGGCACCCAGGTGGACCTGTAGACAGCGGGCCGTCGTCCGGTGGATCCCGGTGAGGCGCGGGCGTGACGCGGCGGGGGGACCCGGACTCAGCCGGGCCAGAGAAAGAGGAGCGCGGTGCCGCCCGCCAGGCCGACGCCGAAGCGCCGGAGCACCGGCCAGAACAGGCTCCGATCCGCCAGCACCAGCACCGCGCCGGCCTTGAACACCAGGTTCGACATGGAGGCCAGCACGATCATCCGCCATCCCGTGGAGGCCTCGACGCGCCCGCCCCCCACCAGCTGCGCCGCCGAGATCGTGATGGCGTCCACGTCGGTGAGCCCGGAGAGGGCCGAGACGGCGTACAGCCCGCCCGTTCCGAACTGATCGCGGGCTGCGGCCGCGGCCACGAGGACGACGGCGTAGAGGAGCCCGAACCCGAGCGCCGTGCCGAGCTGCGACGGCACTTCCCGGTCGGCGGGATCCGCTTCCATCTCTCCGTGATCGCGCAGGTATCCCCAGGCCGCGGCGCCGGTCATGCACGCCGTCATCAGCAGCAGGGGAGGGGCGGCCCGGGGCAGCATCGCCGCGTTCACGACGGCCACCTCCACCAGGATCCTGGCGAAGACGGCGGTGGAGGCCAGCACGATGACCGATGCCGCGGCGGCCCGGCGCGGTCCCTCCTGCCGCCGGGCCTGGCTCACGGTGGTGGCGGTGCTGGAGATGAGCCCCCCGAGGAGGCCGGCGGCCAGCGTGCCTCCCCGCGGGCCCAGCAGCCGGTACGCCACGTACGCCGCCAGGCTGATGCCCACGATCAGCACCACCATGAGCCAGATCTCCTGCGGGTTCAGCACGCCGTAGGGCCCCAGGGCCCGGTTCGGGAGCAGCGGGAGGACCACCAGCGCCAGGAGGACGAGACGGAAGACGGCCCGGGACTCGTCGGGGCCGATACGTTCGACGAACCGGTGGAGCGGCTCCTTGAACTGGAGCAGGACGGCGGTCCCCCCGCCGACGACGATCGACTCGGTCACGTAGCCGGCGGACAGCCCGGTTCCCAGCAGCAGGGTGAGCAGCGCCGCCATCTCGGTGGTGGTGCCGGGATCCGCCTCTCCCGCGTCCATGCGGATCCTGTTGGCCACGGCCAGGATCGCCGCCACGCCGAGAAACGCCGCCACCACCAGCCACCCGCCGTATCGGTCTCCCAGCGTGCCGGCGACGGTGCCGAGGACGGCGATGAGGGCGAACGTCCGGATCCCGGCGACCTGGCCGGCGGCTCGCTCGCGCTGAAGTCCGATCAGGAGGCCGAGGCCGAGCGCGATGGCCAGGTTGCGAAGGAACATGGAGGGGCTCCGGGTGGATCCGACGGATCAGGAGCGCGTCGAGACGGCGGCAAACTCCCGCCGCCTGGCGCCGCCCGTCAACGCCGGTCGGCGCCCGGGCCCGCGTCGCCGCCCACGTCCCGGAGCGCCTCCACGAGATGATCCGCGTCGTCCTTGAGGAGCACGCCACGCGCCCCGCGCTCCAGGGCGGCCTGGCGGGTCGCGGGCTCCCAGTCGAAGCTGATCATCAGCACGTGGGCGTCCGGGCAGGCCTCCGTGAGGCGGGGGAGCACCTCGAGTCCGTCCTCGTCCTCCAGGTGGCGCTCCAGCAGTATGACGTCGGGCTCCAGCCGGCGGGCCGACGCGAGCGTGTCGACCCCCGTGGCCGCCTCGCCGACGATCACCCAGTTCGGAGCCTCGGCTTCCATCAGGTTCCGCAGGCTCTCCCGGAAGACGGGGCTGGGGTCGGTGACGAAGAGTCTTCGAGCCATCGTTCGCGGCGGCCTTTCTTGCGGATCCTGCTCTCACGGTCACCGCAACACTAGCCCCGACGGGAGGGGAGACGCTGTCGGGAGCTTCCATCCCCCAGGTGTGGGGAGGCTTCCCGTCTCGTGGCATCACCGTGCCGTCTGCGTTACCCAAGATACACATACGACTGTATGTTGTATGTGACGATCGATCGTGGTCTCGTCGACCAGGGGCTCGTCTTCGGCACGGCGTCCCTCTCGGCACACCGCCACTCCGATCCCGCCGATGACCCGACTCTCGTGCTCAGACCTCCGGACCCTCTTCCGGGAGACGCCGACCGCCGTGGTCCTGGTGGACGGGGAGGGCGTGATCCGGGTCGTCAACCGTCAGGCGGCGGAGCTGTTCGGCTACCGGCCGGAGGAGCTGGAAGGGGAGCTCGTCGAGGTGCTCGTGCCCGAGGGCCTCGAGCAGACGCACCGGGACCACCGGGAGGAGTACATGGAGGACCCGGTGAGCCGCCCCATGGGGGTGGGACTGGAGCTGGAGGCGGAGCGACGGGACGGAGCCACCTTCCCGGTGGAGATCAGCCTGAGCCCCGTGCAGCTGGACGACGGCCCCCGGATCATGGCCGCCGTGCGCGACATCTCGGAGCGGCGGGAAGTGCGGACCTGGGGGATCGAGGCCGTCGAGGCCGCCGAGGAGGAGCGCCTCCGCATCGCGCAGGAGCTGCACGACGACCTGGCGCAGCGGCTGGCCGCCCTGCAGGTCGAGACCCGGCTCGTGCGGCGGGCCGAGGGCGAGAGGCGGGACGAGCTCCTGGAGCAGCTCCAGGAGGAGATCAGGGCCGCCTCGGAGCAGGTCCGGCAGATCATCCGCGGGCTCCGTCCGCCGGCCCTCTCCGAGCTCGGGCTGGGAGCCGCCCTGCAGCACGAGGCCCAGCGGCAGCTCGAGGACACGGGCATCGAGCGTGAGCTCCGCATCGAGCAGGTCGACGGCCGTCCGGAGGGGCGGGTCCAGCTGGTCCTGTACCGCGTGACCCAGGAAGCCGTGCGGAACGCCGTCCAGCATGCCGATCCCTCCCGGATCTCCGTCCGGCTGCGGGAGGACGGCGACGGGTGGCTGGAGCTGGCCGTGGAGGACGACGGCCGGGGCTTCGATCCCGACACGGTCGCCGAGGGCGACCGCTACGGTCTGGTGGGCATGCGAGAGCGGGTCGGTGCCGTCGGAGGTCGGATCGAGCTGGAGTCGGCCCCCGGCAGGGGGACGCAGGTTCGCGCCCGGGTCCCCGCGACGCCCTCCGAGGTCGGCTGATCGGCCGGCACGCCGCGAGAGACGGATCCGGTCGGAGACGGGACGGGGATCTCCCCATGGCCGTCCGCGGCGCTTTCCCCACATTCCCGTCGCGGAGCTGTCGTTAGCTTGCCGCGGGTACGATCGACGGCAGCAGGTTCAACCAGATGATCGGCGGAGGGAGTGCCATGGAGAACGCGGAGAAGCGGCTGCAGAGAATGACCGAGATCCTGGAGGACGGCGCCCTGGACGACATGCACGTGGCGGCCGACGAGCTGGCCACCTGCACCAACGAACAGAAGCTGGCGCGCCGACTGAGGATTCACGCCGAGAACCTGAGGGAGGCCGCGGGTCTCCCCGAGGCCGAGGGCACGGAGGGCATCGGAGTCTGACGTCGGCGGGCAGCGACGCCGCCGAGGCGATCGACGACCATCCGGGGAACCACTGGACGGAGGAGAACAGGTGACGGAGAAGAGCGGCAGTGACGGACACGAGTCTCGCCTCACGGTGAGCCTGGAGCGCATCGACGGCTTCCAGTTCCGCGTCACGTTCGGCGAGGAGTTCGAGCAGCTGTTGATGGACGAGCCCGAGCCCCTCGGTGAGAACGAAGGGCCGAACGCGTCCCGGGTGCTCTCGGCGGCGGTGGGGAACTGCCTCAGCGCCAGCCTCCTCTTCTGCCTGCAGAAGTCGGACGTGGCTCCGAACGAGGTCATGACCGACGTGACGACCACCATGACGCGGAACGACGAGGGACGTCTCCGAATCGGAGGCACCGAGGTGGAGATCCTGGTGGACCTCGACCAGGAGGAGCGGGACCGAATCGGCCGCTGCCTGGATGTCTTCGAGGACTACTGCGTCGTCACCCAGAGCGTGCGGGACGGGCTCGACGTCACCGTCTCGGTGGTGGACGAAGAGGGGCAGGAGCTGCATCGCTCGGACGGGTCCGACGGTTGAGCGCGAACGGGAGCTTCCGGGTCGCGGATCGCGAGCGCTTCGGACGGCTCCTGGACGACATGGCGCGCCGGATCGTGGCGCTGGGCGAGGACGACCTGGAGCTGCTGGGCGTGCGCCGACGCGGCGTTCCGCTGGCGGAGCGCCTGGCGGACAGGCTGGGCGACGTGCAGGACCGGGACGTGCCGGTCCAGGAGGTCGTCCTGAAGCGATACGCGGACGACCTGACCCTGCTCCACGACCGTCCGGAGCTGGAGGAGGAGCCGGAGCTGGACGTGGACGGGAAGAGCGTCCTGGTCGTGGACGACGTCCTCTACACGGGCCGCACGCTGTTCCGGGCGGCCCAGATCGCCGTGGCGGCGGGCGCGGACCGGGTCCGGGCCGCCGTGCTCTGCTCCCGCGGGACGAACGACGTGCCGGTGACGGCCGTCGTCACCGGCCTCCAGCTGGACGTGGGGGAGAGCGGCGTGGTCGAGGTGCAGGTGCCGCCCTACGAGGACGAGCCCGGAATCCGCCTGGTGCGAAAGCCGTAGTGATCACGGGGCGTCCGGATCCGGCCGCCCCACCCGGACCACCACCTCGTGGACGCCGCCGTCGTGCTGCAGGGGGAACGCGTTCCCCTCCACGTGTCTCCCGTCCAGCTCGAGGGACTGCACGCCGGCCTCGGCGTCGGAGGACACCCGGACCCGGATCCGCCACTCCGTCTCCCGCTCCCGGAGCCGCATCTCCCACCCGTCCCAGCCCGGCGGCGGGCACGGGTCCAGCCGCACCCGGTCGCCGCGCCGCTGCAGGCCCAGGATGCGTTCCACCGCCAGGCGGTAGGTCCAGGCCGCCGAACCCGTGTACCAGGTCCACCCGCCCCGGCCGGTGAAGGGCTCCGCGCCGTAGACGTCGGCGCACTGCACGTAGGGCTCCACGGCGTAGCGCTCGGCCGCCGACGGCGTGTCGCTGCGCGCCATGGGGTTCAGCACCCGGAGGACCTCCCACGCCCGATGGGCGTCGCCCAGGTCGGCGAAGGCCCATCCCACCCACGCGGCGGCGTGGGAGTACTGGCCGCCGTTCTCGCGCACCCCAGGCGGATAGGCCCGGATGTAGCCCGGGTCCCGCCGGGTGTCACGGAAGGGCGGGGCCAGGAGGAGGACCAGGCGGTCGTCCCGCCGCAGCAGGTGCTGGTCGACGGCCTCCATGGCCCGGTACGCCCGGCGGCGGTCGGCGCCGCCGGACAGGACGGACCACGCCTGGCTGATGGCGTCGATGCGTCCCTCCCGGTTCTCGGCCGATCCCAGGGCCGTGCCGTCGTCGTAGTACGCCCGGCGGTACCAGGAGCCGTCCCATCCGGCGTCCTCCACGCGGGCCGACAGGTCGTCGGCACGCTCCCGCAGGTCGTGGGCCCGTCCGGCGTCGCCGCGCCTGTCGGCGAGCTCGGCCACGTCCCGCAGGACCCGGTGCAGGAACCAGCCGAGCCAGACGCTCTCGCCCCGCCCCTCGATGCCCACCCGGTTCATGCCGTCGTTCCAGTCGCCGCTCCCGATGAGCGGCAGGCCGTGGGGACCGGCCGTGTCGGCGCGCTCCACGGCCCGCAGGCAGTGCTCGTACAGGGTCCCGACCTCGTCGCCGTGGCCGAAGTCGGCGTATCGCTCCGACTCCTCCGGAGCCAGCTCCGCTCCCTCGAGGAACGGCACCTCCTCGTCCAGCACCGACGTGTCGCCGGTGACCCGGACGTAGCGGGCGGCAGCGTAGGGCAGCCAGAGGAGGTCGTCGCTGCACCGGGTGCGAACGCCGCGCGCCCCGCCGGGCTGCCACCAGTGCAGCACGTCGCCGGCCTCGAACTGCCGACCGGCCGCCCGGAGCAGGTGCTCCCGGGCCAGGTCCGGGTCGTGGTGCAGGAGCGCGAGCACGTCCTGCAGCTGGTCCCGGAATCCGAACGCCCCGCTGGACTGGTAGGCCGCCGTCCGCGCCCAGAGCCGGGCCGACAGGGTCTGGTACGGGAGCCACCGGTTGATCAGCCGGTCCAGGCCCTGGTCGTCCGGCGTGCTCACGGTGAGCGCCCCGAGGCGCTCGTCCCAGGCCTCTCGCTGGCGCCCGGCGGCGGCTGCGGCGGCCTCCGGCACCGAGTATCTCGAGGCGAGCTCCAGGGCGTGCTGCCGGTCCCGACCGTCGCCGAGCACGAAGTGGACGGTGGCGGTCTCGCCCGGATCCAGGTCCAGGTGCACCTGGTAGGCGCCGCAGGGGTCCGAGTCCCTGGGCACCCGGTCGGAGAGCCCGATCAGCTCCAGGGCTTCGGGCCGGCCCAGGTCCCCGTCCCGGCCCAGGAACTCCGTCCGGTCCGCGGTCAGCCCGTGGGGCGGGCGCTCCGAGGTCAGGAAGGCCACCCGCTCGCCGTGCTCGCCGTCGGCCGGATTCCGGGCCAGCAGCGTGTGCGTCTCGGCGTCGTAGCCGGTAGACAGCCACCGGATGCTCTCCGGCCGGCGCTCGCCCAGGACCCACTCGGCGTAATAGGTGGCGGTGACGCGCCGGGGCCGGTTCCAGACGTTCTCGATCTCCAGCGCGGCGATCTTCACGGGATCGTCCGGCGCGGCCGTCACCCGGAGGGTCTGGACGAGGCCCGCGCGGTGATGACGGTACGAGGTGCGGCCGGGACCGTGGCGGATCAGGTAGGATCGGTCGCCGCCGGCGGGGAGCGGCGTGGCCGACCAGACGTCGGCGGTCTCCTCGTCCCGGAGGTAGACCACCTCGCTCGGCCGGTCGAGGACCGGATCGTTCCGCCACGGCGTGAGCCGGCGCTCGCCGGCGTTCCGGGACCAGGTGCACCCGAGGGATACCTCCGAGGCGAGGAAGCCGAACTCCGGGTTCGAGATCACGTTGATCCACGGGGCCGGCGTCGGCCGGTCCGGGTCGCGGCGGACGACGTAGTCTCCGTTCTCGGCGAATCCGCCGTATCCGTTCCAGCCGTCGAGCTCCTCCGGCTCCGGCAGGGGCGGCGTCTCCTCGGCGACCTGCTCCGGCGTCGAGGGGACCGGCACGAAGGTCGGGAGACGGTCCGGGCTCCGGCGGACGGGTTCCAGCTGGTCCGCCAGGCTGCCGTCCGCGGCGTCCAGGACGACCGACGCGGCCCGCAGGACGGCGTCGACCTCCCGGTCGTCGGCCCCGGGCTCGCTCACCAGGTGGACGCCGCCGTCGTCGCCGATTCCCGGGCCCGGCCCCAGCCGCTCCACGAGTCCCTCCACCCGGTCGCGGATCCGCTGTACGTAGCCCGGCGGCTCACCGTGCAGGAGGACCAGGTCCACGCTGAAGCCGAGCTCGCCCCACTCCCGGTGCAGGCGGAGCAGCCGATCCACGAACGCCACGTCCTCCGGAGTGGGGACCCGCACCAGGAGGATCGGGTCGTCTCCCGAGATGCCCTGCGACCAGAGCTCGGGGCGTCCGCCGGCTTCGCCCCCCTCGCGGTCCGGGGCGCGGGACAGGCCGGGCAGGGGAGCTCCCAGGAGGGCCGAGAGCAGCTCCTGCGACCGCCGGCCGTCCCCGTCGTCCATGTCCAGGCGGCCCATCCGCGCGACGGCCGCGGACCGGGCGTCCTCGAAGGTAGCCTCGACCCGGGAGAGGGTGTCGAAGTGGGCACGGAGGCCCAGCACGTCGGCCCGGGATCCGGCGGCCACGGTGACGAAGGCCACCTCGGCGCTTCCGAAGGGCTCCAGCTCCAGGTCCGCGGAGAGGGAGAAGATGGGATCGATGCTGGATGGCGACCGCTCGTCGCGGCCCTGCGCCGGGTCCGTGAGCCCCGGCGGCGCGTCGGGCGTGCCGTTCCGGCCCAGGAACCGCTCGCGGTCGGTCTCCCACCGGACGTCGTCCCCGTCCCGCCCGCGCGGACCTCCCACGAGGTAGTGAGCCGCCCAGGCCGGGGACGATCGGGACTCGCGTGAGCGGCGGCGGTAGAGCAACGTCCTGCCGTCGTCGCCCACCCGGGGCTCCACGAAGAGGCGGCTGTAGGCCGGATGCCGCAGGTCGTCGTCCGGCGGTGCCAGGGAGACTTCCCCGTAGCTGGCCACCGTGACGCTCCGGGTCCGTCCCGTGGAGTTCGAGACCCGGACGTGCCGGATCTCCACGTCGGCGTCCGGGGCGACGGTCACCCGTGTCTCCAGGGCGAGCCCGCGCTGGCGGCGGCGGAAGCGCACCTCGTGCGGCGAGAACTCGCAGGCTTCCCGGGCACCGTTCTCCCCGCCTCCTCCCGCCGTCCAGACGTCCCCCGTGTTGCGATCCCGCAGGTAGATGGCCGTGGCCCTCTTCTCGACCGTCGGATCTGGGGTCCACCGTGTGATCATACGGCCGTTCCAGGAACTGCCGCCCCCGCCCGACGAGGAGACGAGCACGCGATAGCTCCCGTTGGAGAGCAGCTGGATCTGCGGCCTCGCGGCGTCCTCGGCCGGCGTCCACCACTCGGCGATCCCGGGTTCGGCCTCCACCTCGGGGCGCTCCCTCTCCGGCGGCGTCCACGGCTTCTCGACGGGCACCTGCCAGGGGGCCTGCTCGTGCAGCAGGTGCTCGGCGGCCTCGACGCCGGCGGAGGCGTGGAAGCGGTGCACCATGGGCCGGTCGTGGAGGCAATTGTCGATTCCGAGGAGGGTCATTCCCTGGTGATGGGCCATGAAGGCCCGCACGGGATCGCCGCTCCCCCCCGAGCCCCTCGGCCCCAGGTCCAGGGACTCGTAGAAGCCGTAGTCCGCGAGGAGCCCCCGCTCCCGGAAGCGCTTCAGATTCCGCGTGGCCTCGGTGGGGCTGAAGGGGAGGGCCAGGGCCGAGGCGTACGGCGCCACGACCAGGGGGTCGTCGGCCCCGCGTCGCAGGGCCAGGGCCGGGACGCCGAACGCGCGGTATCCGTAACCGTCCGGATCGGACGGCTTGCGGTACGCCGCTTCGGAGAGTCCCCACGGCACGTCGTGCCGGCGGCCGTGCCGCACGTGAGCACGGATGGCCTGCCGGTAGCCCCGCTCCAGGAGCGAGTCGGGGGGCGTGCGGGTGAACTGAGCCGGCAGGAGGTACTCGAACATCGACCCGCCCCAGGAGAGGAGTACCGGTCCCTCCCCGTCCGGACCGAAGGGGCGCCCGAGGTGGAGCCAGTGACGCGGAGGCGCGTCGCCGCGGCTGACCCCGATGAGGCCGGCCAGGCGCGCCTCGGAGGCAAGGAGGTCGTAGTGGTGCGCGTCGAGCTCGCCGGCCGAGAGGTCGAAGCCGAGATAGAAGAGATCCCGGCTCCGGTCGTACAGGAAGCCGAAGTCCATGTCGCGGGCGAACCGATCCGCGATCCGGGCGATCTCCGAGAGGTCCCGGATCAGGCGCCGGGCGTTCTCGGCTCCCTCCTCCAGGGAGGAGCGCAGCCCGTCGGCCCAGCGCCGGAACTCGTCGGTCGAATCGCTCCTGTCCTTCTCCAGCCTGTCCAGACGCTCCCGGGCGCGGGCCGCCAGCTCCGGAATCTCGGCCAGCGGCGGGTTCGCCGCGAGGAGCTCGCGGAGCTGCATCCGGTCCCGGGACGACGCGTCCTCCGGGACGTCGGCCGAGGGAGGCGGAGGGGCGAGGTCCCCGGTCAGCCAGGGAAGCGCCGTGCGGACCTCCCTCAGCGTGTGCGAGACCTGCTGGTTCAGCTTGCGGGACCAGATTCGCACCACCCTGAGCTTCTCCCGGACCTCCGGCTCACCGGCAGTCGGCTCCAGCCGGTCGAGCATCGTGACGAGGTCCCCCTCCAGGGCCGGAATCTCCTCGTCCTGGAGGCGGAGGAGCTCCCGGACGAAGGCGGGCGGATCGTCCCGGACCTCCGGGAGGCGCGAGCGGAGGCTCCGTACCCGGTCGAGGAGACGCCTCCGGACGTCCCGAGCGTCTCCGTCCAGCTCCGACAGGACGTCGGCCAGGATCCGGAGCACGTCATCGAGGCTGTCCACCTGCCGGGAGCGGAGGACCGGCTCGTCGGCCAGGCTCCCGGCCCCCTCCGAGACCACGACGAGGGCGGCCGCCAGGTTGCCGCTGTCCACCGTGGAGACATACCGGGGCTCCAGCGAGCTCAGGTCCCGCGTGCTGTACCAGTTGAGGAAGTGGCCCCGGTACCGCTCCAGCCGCTCCATCGCCTCGAGGGTGTTCCGGAGAGAGGCCTCCAGGAAGAGCGGGCCGACGAAGCCGAAGTCCCACGCCGCCAGCGTGGAGGTGAGGCCGAGACCGATGTTGGTCGGGGAGGTCCGGCGCGCCACCTGGCCGCCACCCGATTCCCGGAAGTTGTCGGGCGGGAGCCAGTGGTCCTCGGATCGGGTGAACCGCTCGAAGAACATCCACGTGCGGAGCGCCACCTCCCGCAGGAAACGGTGGTCCTCCGGCGCCAGCTCTTCGGGCCCGCGGTCGGGACGCCGGCTGATGAGGTGACTCAGCTGGGGCGAGAGAATCCAGGCAGCGAGGAGCGGCACTGCTGCCGCCAGTGCCCCGGGCCGCAGGAGCCACACGAGTCCCCCGAGACCGACGGCGGCGGCCACGGTGGCGCTCATCTCCCGCCAGACGACCAGGGCCCGGTCGGTGGCCCGCCGCGCGGCCTGGGCCGACGTCGTCCACTCCAGGAGGTGCCGGCGGGTGATCGTCATGCGGAACAGCGTGCGGACCACCGCGTCCGCCGCGACCATGCTCTCGGCCAGGAGCAGGGTCGTCGACAGGGCCCACCGCTCGCCCTGGAGGCGGGCCACGGATGCGGTCCGCCCGACCCGGGACCGCAGCGTGGGCTCCGACTCCCGTCGTTCGGCGCCCGCCCGGGGGCGGAACAGCTGGCGCGCAGCCACCTCGGCGGCACCGAGCACGATGGGCACGCCGGGCGTGGCGGCCACGAGGGCCGTCCAGATCCAGGGCGACAGCGTCCCCGAGATCCAGCCCAGGGCCGCCAGCACCACGAGCGAGGGCGGGAGGAGGCTCCGGAACAGGTTGTCGGCGATCTTCCACCGGTCCAGGACGTCGAAGGGGTTCGGGACCCATTCCTCCTGCGTGGGGACACGAGGCAGGAGCCAGGGAAGCCACTGCCAGTCGCCGCGAATCCACCGGTGCAGGCGACGGAGATAGGTGAGGACGCTCCCCGGGTAGTCCTCCAGCAGGACGACGTCCGAGACCAGTCCGGCCCGTCCGCAGATGCCCTCGAAGATGTCGTGGCTGAGGAGGGCGTTCTCCGGAACCCGGCCCACCGTCGTCCGGTGGAAGGCCTCCACGTCGTAGATCCCCTTGCCGACGAAGATGCCCTCGCCGAAGAGGTCCTGGTAGACGTCGGAGACGGCGTGGCTGTACAGGTCCAGGCCCGTGTTGCCCTCCTGGATCCGGGCGAAGAACGTGAACCCCTCGGGGGGAGGCGCCGACTGCAGTCGGGGCTGGAGGATGGAGTAGCCGGAGCGAAGCTCGCCGCTGGCGTCGAGGGCCGGCCGGTTCATGGGATGGGCCATGGTGCCTACCAGCCGGACCGCCTCCCCGGGAGGCATCCGGGTGTCGGCGTCCAGGGTCAGCGCGAATCGGACGTCGGAGAGATGCTCCACGTCGCCGGCGCTGACGGTGTAGCTGGTCTCGCCCTCGTCCAGGACCAGCTGGTTGAACTCCTCCAGCTTGCCCCGCTTCCGCTCCCAGCCCATCCAGCAGCCCTCGCCGTCATTCCACAGGCGCTCGCGGTGCAGCAGGAAGAAGGGGCTGCGGCCGGGGCCGCCGTACCGGCGGTTGAGCTCCTCGATGCCCTCCCGCGCCCGGTCCAGGAGCCGGCCGTCGCCCGGCATCTCCTTCTCGGGAGCGTCGGTGAAGTCGGAGAGCAGACCGAAGGTGAGTCGCCCGCGGCCGCCGTTCCCCTCGTAGAGGACTTCCAGCTTCTCCAGCAGCTGCTCGACCTCGCTCTCGCTGCCGAAGAGACAGGGCACGACGACGGCGGTGCGACACGACTCGGGCAGGTCCCCGTCGATCTCGAGCTTGGGCAGCGTGCGGGTGGGAGCCGTGTGGGTCACGATCCACCGGACGATGGAGACGGCCAGTGTCACCGCCGGGACCACCGCGGCCAGGAGGAGCGCCGGGACGGGGCCCTGGCCGTCCAGCGAGTGGAAGAGGGCGGCGAGCAGGGCGGCGGCGATCCCGGCGATGCCGGCGAAGTAGAGGGGGCGCGCGTGCCGAAGCCCCCACCGCCGGAGCCTCGTACGGAGGGGGGGACGGGCTCCGGCGCGCTCCTCCAGGTCGGCCCGTCCGTCGCCGATGAGGTAGTGGCCGACGTGGCCCCGGGCGGCACCGACGCTGCTGCCGTCCCCGGCGTTCCGGGCCATGCGGCACGCCAGGGCGGCGATACGGGGCTCCGGCGACCCGGACCAGGCGGCCACCTCCTCCACGGCTTTCCGGTAGCGATCCCGGCTCTCGAAGTCCATCCGGGCGTAGTCGCCGGACGGGTCCCGGCGGAGCTCGGCCTCGACGCGGCTCAGGCGCTCGAAGAGCGGACGCCAGTCTTCCTCGTCCAGCCAGCGGAGGCTCTCGACGCACCTCCCCACCTCGCGCGACGGGAGTCCGGCCCCGGGCGCCCCGTCCCCGGTGGCCGGGATCCGCTCGGGCACCGGGAGGTCCAGGACCGCCGCGGCACGGACGGCCAGCCGCTCCAGTGCCGCCAGGCGGAGATAGGCGGGCAGCGCCCAGAGCTCCCCGGTGGTCAGCGGGCGCTCCTCCTGGAAGGCGTCGACGTATCGGAGCAGCAGCTCCCGGTCCAGCTGATGATGCTCCGGCGTGAGGAGATCCCGGGCCAGCGCCTCGACCCGGGGGCGTCCGGCCCGGGGGCCCGCCGTCAGCCGGGGGAGGCGTCGCTCGAAGGAGGAGGGCACCGAGTCCCGTGCCTGACGCACCGAGCGCCGCACCAGATACTCGTTGTCCAGGAGCCACTCGACGAGGCGCGGATGCGCGGACGAGAGCTGCTCGGAGGCCTGGACCTCCCGATAGACCCGCCCCAGGAGCTCGGCCAGGGCGTCGAGGTGCTCGCCGAGATCGGCCCCGCCCGCGATGCTAGCGCGTGCGCGGGCCGCGAACTCCCGGATCCTCTCCTCCGGCACCGAGTCCGACCTGCGTGGCTGCCCGTCCGTGTGGTCGCCGGGGTCGTTCACCGAGGTCGGCTCTGCTCGCCGAGGGCCTGCGGCTGCCCGGAGGGGCGATCGCCGGCGGGTTCGTCCTGCAGCACCAGAAGCGGCCGGCGGCCGTACCGGATCAGGTGCGAGGCGACGCTCCCGTATGGCCACGGCGCGCTTCCGGACGCCCCGTGCGCGCTCATGACCACCAGGTCCGCCTCACTCGCTTCAGCTGCCTGCTGCAGGGTGCCGGTCACCTGAGGCGAGACCAGGATCCGGCTCTCCACCGACAGGTCGGGTCGCTCGATCCTGGACCGGAGCTGGTCGAAGTAGCGCTCCGCCGCACGGTGGCTGGCCTCGACGATCTGTCCACGGAGGGAGTCGAGCTCCTCGTCCGCCGGGATCCGGGAGACCATCTCGGGGACCGGGACCACGTGGACCAGGATGAGCCGCCCCCCGGAGGAGCCCGAGAGGAGCCCGGCGGCCAGGCAGACCGCCCACTCGCCGCGGCTGGATCCGTCGACGGGGACCAGGACCCGGCGGTAGCCGTCCTCCGCGGGGCGGTGGCCGCCGTCCTCCCCGGGGCGCACCAGGAGCACGGACGTGCCGGCGGCCTGCACCACCTTGTACGCCGTCGAGCCGATCTCGAATTCCGGCGCACCGGTCCGGCCCTGCGTGGTGAGGACGATGAGACCGGCCGAGTGTCGCCGGGCACAGGCGATGATCTCCTCCTCGGGACGCCCCTCGCTCACTTCGCACACGGCGTCGACGCCCAGCGGACGCAGCCGATCGGCGCACTCGTCCACGTAGGTCTTCGCCTCCGTTCGGTCCAGGCGCCACTCCACCGCGTCGTGCTCGAGGCCGCCGGCCCGGCCCGGTCGGATGACCCGGAGAACGTGTAATGTGGCTCCGGTGGCCCGCGTCACGGCCACGGCGTGTCCGAGGGCGGCCTCCGCCGCCTCCGATCCGTCCAGTGGAACCAGGATGTCGTCGAACACGGAGCCGCTCCCGGATCAGGGGTCGGAGGGACTCGCGCCGCCGGAACCGGGCGCGGACGTCCCGGCCTGCGGGCTCCGGCGCCCCGTCGCGGGTCGCCGGACCGGCTTCTCCCGCTCCGGCGGCTCCGCGAATCGGGGCTCCGGCTGGTCCTGGAGGACGAGGGTCGGCCGCCGGCCGTGCAGCAGAAGATTGGTGGCCACGCTGCCGTAGGGCCAGGGGACGTCCGTCGAGCGGCCGTGTGCGCTCAGCACGATCAGGTCGACGTCCCGTTCTTCGGCCAGGACGTGCAGGCGACCCGCCGCCTGGTCCGCCGGCACCACGGGTACCTCGTCCAGGCGGAGCCCCGGCCGGGAGACACGCCGTCGGGCCCGGGCGAGAAAGGCCTCGGCGTCCCGGCGCGGCCCCCTCACGCTGTCGCTGGACTCCAGCTCCAGCGCCCGGGCCGCCACCAGCTCGCCGCCCCGGCCGGGGAGCAGGGAGGCCGCCGCCTGGAGCGCCCACTCCGAGGCGGGGGAGCCGTCCACGGGCACCAGGAGCCGTCGGTACCGGACCTCGTCGCGGGAAGCCGTCCCTGTCCCGGGCGGTGTGAGCAGCACCGAGGTGCCGATCCGGTAGACGACCTTGTAGGCGGTGCCTCCCATGGGCGCGCCGACGCAGCCGTCCTTCCCACGTCGGCTCAGGACGACCAGATCCACTCCGTTCCTCCTCGCGTAGGAGACGATCTCCTCCGCCGGCCGACCGGCCAGGACCGCGGTCTCCGTCTCGAAGCCGTCGTCTCGGAGCTCCCGGGCCGTCTCGGCCAGGTAGGCCTCGGCGTCGCTCCGCTCGAGGCGCCACCGAACGGGATCCTGCGCCCCGTCCCGGTCCGAGGCGGCGGAGGGCGGCACCACCCGCACCAGGTGCAGCGGGACGTCCAGGGGACGTGCCACGGCCCGGGCGTGACCGAGCGAGGACTCGGCGGTCGTGGAGCCGTCCAGGGGCACGAGGATCTGGCGAATGGGAAGCATGGGACGCTCCGGGCTGTGGTCGAGGACGTGCGGACCCGCGGCGGCACCGCGGTCTCGAGCCAGACGACATCCCCAACCTGACCCGTCGCCGTGACCGGATCTGTGGGGAGGCGGTCCACAGCGTCGTGGGGAAAGCCTCGATAGCGATCCGGACCGGGCCCGATGGGATCCCGGAAGGCGGGCCGGGCCGCC
>Ga0207797_1000024_pt1 | contig 91703 bp, 78 predicted proteins | sample PRCRCaboRojoPR_6_FD_187275 | JGI IMG/M metagenome (GOLD analysis project Ga0207797, IMG submission 187275) | Marine sediment microbial community from Cabo Rojo, Puerto Rico - PR CR 10% Liquid 1 (SPAdes) | ecosystem: Environmental > Aquatic > Marine > Coastal > Sediment | place: Cabo Rojo, Puerto...
AAAATAAAATGCTATGGCTAATATCTAAATGTATGCAAAAAATTGATATGGCGCAAGTCTTAATAAAAAATGTAAGGGCCTATCTACTTCAAATTTTTAATTTCTTCGAGCAAATTTTCAATCATCATCTGCTGCTGTTCGGTGATCTTTTTCTGCTCAGCGATCTGTTCCTGCTGTTGCTGCAGGGCTTTCACCAGAGGGACGACAAACTCGGCGTACGAAAGGTTATAGGTCGATTGCTGATTCTGGGGCCTGATGATGCCGCTGAAATCGAAGCCACAAGCCTTGGCGGCCTTTTCCACCTCCTGGGCGATGAATCCGGAATATACCTTTTTTTCCTTTTCGATCATGGCTGCTTCCAAGAATTCGGGCTTTTCATCCCCTTTTGCACCAGCTCCATGGAAGTTTTCGAGTGCGTGCAAATCCCAGTGAAAGGTTACAGGCCGCAGCTTCATGACGAAATCCAGGCCTGGCACATTGGCCTGAACCCGGGTCTTGAACCTCCCGTCGGAAAGGTTGGACCAGGGTGCATATCCCCCGATTTGAGTGATGCTTGAATTGCCGAGGCGTATGGTGTTGTCTGCGGTTACCCGGGCATTGTATCCAAATGCAGCCGTATTGGTCAGGTTTTCAGATGAACTGGAAGAAGGACCGGAATAAGACCCCACTGCTGTGTTGTAATCTCCGGTTCTATTATAATACAGGGAACGGGTGCCCATGGCCGTATTATATATACCAGAAGTATTGAGGGCCAGGGCATATAAACCACTTGCGGTATTATAGCTCCCATCTAAATTAGACCTCATTGCATGATGTCCTAAAGCTGTGTTGAGTTCTCCTATAGTATTATATGTTAAAGCTTTACAGCCGTGAGCCGTATTACCACTTCCCGAGCTGTTGGAATACAGCGTTTGATATCCGCTTCCCGTGTTATAGGAGCCTGTTGTATTGGAAAACAAAACCTTTGAACCAACAGCAGTATTGAATATGGCTTCATAGGAAGAGGATGCCCCCCATCCATTATTATACAGAGCTGAATCGCCAATGGCTACCAAATTCGGACGGTCAGAATTCCTGTACAAAGCTCTTACTCCCATGGCAACATTGGAATATCCTGTGGTGTTAAAAATTAAGGCACTGTATCCAACTGCCGTGTTACCGGAACTTCTGTTGTATCTTAACACATTATTGCCTATGGCTGTGTTATACATGCCCTGCTGATTAAAGAAAAGGGCATCGGCGCCATTGGCAGTGTTATAATTCCCGTTGGTGTTACTTATTAGCGCATTGATACCAGTTGCCGTATTTTTGGTGCCGGTCGTATTATCCCTTAGGGCATATAAGCCAAGACCGGTGTTATAACCGCCACCATCATTGGCAAACAATGCCTCTACCCCGATTCCGGTGTTACCAAATCCGGAAACATTGGAAGATAAAGCCTTGTAGCCAAGCCCTGTGTTATTGCTGCCACTTTCATTGGAATAAAATGCCTTATAACCGCCTGCGGTATTTTGTTGCCCTGAATTATTATTATAGCCGGTAGAATCGCCGATAAAAATATTCATGTTATCGCTCAGATCATCATGCATACCAGTTCCCTGACCTATAAACAGGGAATTGCCTGTACCGCTAAATGAAAGCCCGCCGGTAGAGTCCAGCCGCATTTTTTCCATATTGTTCACTCTGAACACCAAAGGATGCTTGTCAATGGTTCCTATAAAGTCAGTGGCTGGATCGGTTCCGGAATTGCCCGACAGGGTCCAGCCTGAGGCAGACGAAGAATCAACATATTGCTTGTTAACCGCATCCTTTGCGTTTACCGGATCGCCCAGGTTGACGATGGTCTGCCCACCCATATCCTTTGTTACAAACACAGACAAATCCGGTGCGTTTTTGATGCTGCTGTATGTACTGTCCCAGGGTTCGGGCAGGTTAGCCAGATCATTGTAATTGCCCGAAAAAGCATTACCAGCCTGATTGGCAAACCTGGCAAAAGGTACGCTCAACAACTCACTTGTACCTTTGATGGAATAATCCGTTCCCCCTTCCGGGTCTACCTCGGTTTTCAGAAAAAAAGGACCGTCAGACCAGTCAATGTTGGTAAAATCACCGGTAACCGCCGAGCCATCGCCAATTTCTATTGCCACCAAACCGTTAACATTGGTGCCAGGATTATGGGTCTCCACATATACGGCGCTTCCCCCGGAAGAGCCTTGCAGGATACTGATCTGCATCCCTACTGTCTGGTTGGTCACCAGGTTGTTGTCCGCATCCCTGACCACTGACTGATAGCTCATTTTTTCAGGAGCCTGGGCCCATGCGGTGGCAGTTACCACTATTGCGGTTAAAAGGGTAAAGATTTTTTTCATAGCTTCTAGTTTTTTATGATTTTGAATGTTTTGATCCCATAAAAGAATGATGGCTGATCAGATTTTAAAACTTTCAGAAAATAGGTACCCGAAGCCAGGTCGCCCATTGAGATGGCTGTCACATTTCCTCTGATTTTTTTGCTATCCAGCAGATACCCGTTTCCATCGTAGAGCCGGTAAACCAGGTATTGATTTTGATAATCCCTTATCTCCAGTACCAGAATATCACTAACCGGATTGGGATAGGAGGTACAAACAAGGTCTACTCCATCGGCTTCTCCTGATTCTACCTCGACATAGATCTCATAAGGCTGCTGCACACCTTGTGTTACAGACCCGTTTCCGGACGTGTACAGGGTGTACACAACCTGTCCAACGGTATAGCTGACCGAGCCACCGCTGCCCGAAGCATTGCCTCCTGCAGAAGGAAGTGCTTCCTGTGCCATTGCTCCTGTCAGGGAAAATCCCAGCAGGAAGACAGCAATCAAGCTGAAAATGTTAATTTGCATGATAAAAATAGATTAATTGGCAATAAGTATTGGTCTTGCGGGAAAAGTACACTTTTTTTCAATTCAACGCCAGTAATTGTTCATTTTTTTTATTGAACAGCTTCTTTTGCTTACTCTTCCTGCAGTCTGGCAGGCAGGTCTGAAGCTTCAAAATATTTCACGCCAAGACCGCAAAAGAAGAATTATATGGGGCCTGTTCTTTACGGGCTTCGCGAGCATCTTTGCGTTCCTTTGCCTCTTGCCCCGATAAGGGGCAGATAGCGATAGCAACGCCGAACCCCAAAAGGCATGGCGCCTCGTTAGAGTGCGCGATAGATTGACCACATAAAAGCGTTTGAAGGTTTGAGGTTTGACAAGGTTTGATGTTGAGGGGATGCAGCGTGCAGAGCCACGCCGTGTCTTAGCGATTGGCAGGAAGGTAGAGACGCGATGCTCGCTTCTCGGAAATCAATCTGAGCCGTATCCATATCACGGATCAAAACGCTATCTGCCGTCTGCGACGGCAAGACCAATAATTCGCAGATAACAAACAAATAAATGCCACGAATTCACGAATGAAATATTTATTCGTGAATTCGTGGCATTTTTATTCTGATGGGGCGGAATTTTTGCTTTTTATTTCCTGATCAAATGCTTCCTGTCGGGTCCTGTAGATATGAGGCTTACGGGCACGCCGGTTTCATCTTCAATGAATTTGACGTAATTTTTAAAGGATTCAGGAAGATCACCAAAATTGTCAATCTTTGAAATATCTTCTTCCCAGCCTTCAAATTCCCGGTAGAGGGGTTTTTCAATCTGGTACTGGTCGTAGGGAAGAAAGTCGATTTCCTCGCCATTGATTTTATAACCTGTGCATATCCTGATCTTACTGAAACTGCTTAATACATCCGCTTTGGTCATGAGCAGCTCGGTCACCCCGTTAAGCATGATGGCATATTTTAGTGCGGGCAGATCGAGCCATCCACAGCGGCGGGGTCTTCCCGTGGTGGCACCATATTCATTGCCCTGCTGCTGGAGTTTTTCGCCCTCCTCGTTGGTAAGCTCAGTGGGGAAGGGGCCGCTTCCCACGCGTGTGCAATATGCCTTGAATACCCCGTAAACATTCCCCACGTTACGGGGAGATACTCCCAGGCCAATACATGCTCCGGCACAGATGGTATTGGAAGAAGTAACATAGGGATAGGAGCCAAAATCAATATCAAGCAGTGTACCCTGGGCACCTTCTGCCAGTACAGATTTTCCCTGGTTCATCTGCTGGTTGATCGTATGCTCACTGTCCACAAAGCGGAATTTTCTCATGAGTTCAATTGCTTCAAACCATTTTTTCTCCTGTTCTTCCAGATCGTATTCGTAATCATACTGTTTCAGGAGGGTTTTATGCTTGTTTTTCAGGAATTCATATTTTTCCATGAAATTATTGTCCTCAATGTCACCCACGCGTAACCCGTTACGGCCGGTTTTATCCATGTAGGTGGGGCCAATGCCTTTCAGGGTGGAGCCAATCTTGGATTTACCCTTGGAGGCCTCGGAAGCGGCATCGAGTATACGGTGTGTAGGCAGAATTAAATGGGCTTTTCGGGAAATCAGCATATTGCTGTTGATGTTAATGCCCTTTTCCTGCAATTCCTGCACCTCCTGCCTGAGTATGATGGGATCAATAACCACCCCGTTGCCAATAATATTGAGTATGCGTTCGTGAAAAACACCCGAGGGTATGTTATGCAGAATGTGTTTTACATTATCGAATTCGAGAGAATGGCCGGCATTCGGTCCTCCCTGGAACCTGGCAATTACATCGTACTGTGGGGCAAAAACATCAACTATTTTGCCTTTTCCTTCATCTCCCCATTGTAATCCTAATAAAACATTGAGTTTCATATTCATTATTTTGTATATTTTTATTTAAATGCAAATCTTAAAAATAAAAAAATCCCCTTTGATTGAAAGGGGATTTTTGATGTTTTTTAAAACATTATTCGATTTATTCCTTCCTGTTTAGTTTTTTGTTTTTACAATCTTTACACAAGCCATAGAAATAAAGGGAATGGTATTCGATGTCAAATTCCATCAAATCGGAAATGGTGTCTTGTATTTCCTGTATCCTGGGATCACAAAACTCAATCACCTTCCCACATTCCTGGCAGATCAGGTGATCATGCTGTCTGCACTGATATGCCTTTTCAAACTGGGCGATGTTTTTACCAAACTGATGTTTGACCACCAAATTGCTTTCCTGGAGCAATTCAATGGTATTGTAAAGTGTGGCGCGGCTGACCCTGTAATTCTTATTTTTCATGGAAATGTACAGAGTTTCTATATCGAAATGATTGTCACGTGAATAAACTTCCTCAAGTATGGCGTAACGTTCGGGTGTTTTTCTGTGCCCTCGTCTTTCGAGGTAATCACTGAAGATTTTTTTTACCGTCTCTTTCGTTTCACTACATACCATAGCTGGATCCCTGTAATTATTTTTATTTAGGCTAAATTTAGAATAAAAAAATGAGACTTGGCAAAATTATTTAGAATTATTTTAAAAAAAAATAATTTAACGCATTTGCAAAGACAAATTAAAGGCCACCTTTGTTTATAAAAAAAATAGACGGTGAATTTTATCGTGGGAGCACAATTTATATTTTATTTAAACCTCCTCGATACGTTTGACGGAATCAATTCCTTTAAGCTTGCTGAGGTTTAGGATAAGGTTGTTCAGGTCGGTTACATTGTGAACGTACAATTCAATATACCCTTCAAACATACCGTCGATGGTATCGATATTAAGCTTCCGGATGTTGGCATTCAGTTCGTTTGATATTACAGCAGTGATATCCTTGGCTATGCCAATCCTGTCAATGCCCTTAATGTTTAGCTTGGCCAGGAAGGAGAGGTAAGTGTGGGTTGTCCATTGGGCAGGAACGATATACTGTCCCTGGCTTGACATCAGTTTGATTGCAGTCGGGCATTTGGCTTTGTGAACAATAATTACACTGGAATTGGGCATTTTATAGCCAACGACTTCATCTCCCGGGATGGGATGGCAGCACTCGGCTATCTGATAGGGAAGCTGGGTATCGTCAGTTTTTTCCCGGATGATGTAAGGGGATTTATAGTCAAAATCTTCTTTTGATTTTTGGGTTGTATAAGTGCTTTTTCTGTTTCTGGGCATGGTTTTGTTGGCGGTCCTGGATATTTGCAAGCCCCAGTAGCGGATGAATTTGTTCCGTGAATGTTTTTTGATGATCCTGTCGATGCCATCCAGTGATATGATTCCACTTCCGATCTTACTGTAGAGTTCCTCTTTTGAGTTGACTTCGTAAGCTTCGATGAGTTTTCTGAGGATGTTGGAATTGGGATTTAGCCCGAAATGACCCAATGTCTTTTCCAGTTCCTTTTTGCCCTTGTAAGTCCGGTTTTTGGTTTCGGCCTTTATGGCATTGGTAATGCTGGCTTTGGCCTTGGCAGTGGTCACATAATTGAGCCATTCTCTCTGTATTTTCTGGTGATCGGATGTCAATATCTCTACCTGGTCTCCATTTTGCAGTTCCTGGCTTAAGGGAACAAGCTGGTGATTGACTTTTGCCCCGATGGCTTTGTTACCCACTTCTGAGTGAATTTCATAGGCAAAATCCAGGGCCGTGGACCTGGCCGGTAAACGTTTGGCATCTCCTTTGGGGGTAAAGACGAATATTTCAGAGGCAAAAAGATTCAGGCGGAACTCGTCCAGGAATTCCATGGTGTCGGGCTTGGGGTTATCAAGGTGTTCCTTGATACGTGAAAGCCATTGATCAAGGGCATTGTTCCGCTCTTTTTCATCTTTGTACTTCCACCGGGCGGCAAAACCTTTCTTGGCAAAATCGTCCATTCTTTTGGTTCGGATCTGAACCTCCATCCAGTTACCCCGCGGGCCCATCACCGTTACATGAAGCGCCTCATAGCCGTTGGATTTCGGGGCACTGATCCAGTCCCTTATGCGTTCAGGTTTAGGAACGTATATATCGGTTAAAAGCGAATAGACATCCCAGCATTGGGCTTTTTCTCCCTTAAAGGGGGTGGGATGGATCACGATTCTAACGTTGAGTATATTGGAAAGCTCTTCGAAGGTGAGGTTTTCCTGCTGCATCATATTCCAGATGGAATATATCGGCTTAGGCTTGGCTACCAGTTCGTAGGCGATGTTATTATTATCCAGCTTCTTTTTGATGGGATCCAGGAATTCCCCGATCTCTTTGCTTCTTTTTTCTTCGGTTTGCTTTAATTTATCCTGTATTTCCTGGTATTTGGTGGGGTGGCGGTATTTAAGGCTAAGGTCTTCCAGTTCGTTTTTGAGGCGATACAATCCGAGGCGGTGGGCTATGGGTGCGTAAAAATAGATGGTTTCCCCGGAGATCTTGATTTGCTTGTTTGGAGGCATGGAGTCCAGTGTCCTCATGTTGTGCAGCCTGTCGGCAAGCTTGATGATGATCACACGAACGTCTTCCGAAAGGGTCATCAGGATCTTTCTGAAGTTCTCTGCCTGCAGGGAATTTTTTCTGCCAAAGACTTCGGATATCTTGGTCAGACCGTCGATGATCACGCCGATTCTTTCACCGAATTCTTCCTTTATATCATTGATGGTGGAGGGGGTGTCTTCCACAACGTCATGAAGCAGGGCACAAGCTACGGCTTCAGCACCCAGGCCTATTTCATCATGTACGATTTTCGCAACCGATAAAGGATGAAGGATGAAAGGTTCACCAGATTTGCGACGAACACCATCATGCATGGACTGCGCACGGTCAAAGGCCTTTTTGACAAGTGCCAGATCCTCTTCATTCATGCTTTGGGAGCAACTGTTATAAAGCTCCTTAAATTGCTCCTCTATATATTTATTTTCTTTAACTACCTTGGTGCTCATTAACAAATCCTTTTGGAATCAAATGGAATGATCCACGTTGCTAATATAAGAATTTATTTTTACAAAAAAATTCAGAAACTGCAAAGGTTAACTGATACAGGCCTGTTTTTTATGTTGCTTGGTTAATAAAATTCCATATACATTATAAACTCTGGAATGGATCTTTTATTATCTTTAGCCCCTTTATATTCAAATTATATTTTCAGGAGTTTAGGCGAAACGGTCATTGAAGTTTTATGATCCTGAACGGTTGCAGGTAAATAATAATAAAAAGGCGATTATTTCTGATAAACAACGGTTACTTCTCCTTTTCTTCTGATGATCTGTTGTCCGGGATTTTTTACTTCCAGGTAATATATATAGGTACCGCCGGGTGCCCTTTTACCTCCGCGGATTTTGCCTCTCCAGGGCTTTTGGGGGTCATTTGATTCGAATACTTTTGCTCCGTTCCGGTTATATACAATTAACAGGTAATTTTTTGGTATGAAAGTGAATTCAGGTTTGAAATTTCTGTTATTAGGATCATTGGGGATGATGGCATTGGGAATGAATATACGGGGTTTGATGTAAAGGCATTGGGTTTCGGAAGATACAACAGACTGACGGCCGCTTTGATGATCAATCTCAGCCTCTAAGAAGTAGCAGAATTGAGCACTTTTGCCCTGCCCGCGGAAGTTTTGCACCTGGTTATCGGTATAAGAACCCTGATGAGTTGTTGCTAATGGTTCAAAGTTTCCTTCTTCACCTATTTTCCTGTAGATATTATACCTGATTGTGGATCCGGGTATATTTTTCATTGTATTCCATTCCAAAACATTGTTCAGGTTTTGTTTTTCTACCTTAAGTTGCAATGTGCTCAGGGTATCTGACCTGGTAGTAAGCGCACCGCATGGATTAACAGAGGCTAAATGATAAAAATATTTTTCTTTTTGATTATTAACTCTTTCATCCGTATATGTTATTTCATTATTATTTGTCTTGAATGTGTTTACAGTGTCATAATATTCCTGTGAAGTTTTTCTTAATAATATATAGTTTTCTTGCTCTGAGTCTTCAGAAATTTCAAATGATAGAGTGTTTTCATTTTCCTGGGAACTCAAGCTTTTAAACCTAATACTGGATGGGGGTTTTGGCATTCTGGTATTGACCATAACCCGGTTCGATTTTGTTTTAACACTCGTATCAGCCTGCTGCACACCTTCAATGTAGTATTTGTATATATGATTGTATTCAATTTTATTGTCAATATAGACTGTATCTTCAATATTATCAATTTTTTTGTAATCTTCGCCATCTTTTGATCGATAAATATTCCATGAACTCATTTTAGTGGTAGTATCATTATTAAAGACTAATGATCTTGATGGTATTAAATGGATAAAGGTCTGGTCATATAGAAGATATTGAATAATATTAAAAAAATTCATCCATTCGGGGGTAGGAGATTTCACATCCCTGGTCCATGTTAATTGAATTTTCTTTTCACATATATCAAAATCAGGTTCTGTATGTATCGTATTAAATTCATTGCTTGAGGGGGAGCCCAAACCTTCCAGATCATAAGCCAATTTATACGCCCGGGACCTGTTATTGGCTTTTGAATAACGATCAATCCATGATTTTGTGCTTGTATCCGTTATTAAATGAATGCGGGTAAAGGCATTAATATCAAGAGAATCTCTTGCAATAATGATACTGCTGTTTATGGTATCGGTTAACTCCCACGTTAACCTTACATCTCCATCTTCATTGATGACACTCGCATTTTTCAATACCGGTGCGGAAATATCTGTCTGTGATAAAACGCTGTCAGAAAAACCCAGCAAAAGAACAACAACAATATAGCAGCCGATTCGGGTCTTATTCATTAAAGCATTTTTATGTTGCAATTGTCTTTTTGCAATCAAATATAAGGAAATATCTCTCAAACACCAATCATCCCGGATCAAAATCCGGTCATCCTTTTAACTTCAAACATCGAACCTCAAACCTCAAACCTTAAACCAACCGTTGTTATATAGAAAGTCCCTTCTGTTTACCATTCTGGCCTTATTTTACTCACAGTTCCCCGCAATCGAGCGGATCATCTCATCTTCCTTCAGGTACCGGTTGGCCAGGTCCTGTATATCATCGGGTGTGATCTGGTTAATGGTATCCACTACCCGCTGGTAATAGTCTTCTTTCAGGCGCAGTTCCATCAGGTTGAGATAAGTGGAGGAAGTGGGCAACGGCCCGTCAAAAGCCCTCAGTAACTGGCCCAGCATATAGTTTTTTACCATGCCCAGTTCTTCCTGATCCACTTTTTCCTGTCTCAGCCTTTTTATTTCATCATATATAGCAGATATTGCCTTCCTGCATACACCTGCACCCACTTCGGATACAATCACAAAATACCCCTCATTCACAAGTGGTATCAGCAGAGAATGGATCCCGTATGTATATCCCTTTTCTTCGCGTATTTTTTTCATTAGGCGGGAACCGAAATATCCCCCGAGTATGGTGTTGACCACCTGCAGACCTGGAAAATCCGGGTGATGTTTGCCGAATACGATCTTGCCTATACGAATGGCCGACTGCACGGCATTCTCCTTATGGGTGAAAATCTCATGTTCACTGGTTGTAAAGGGCACATAGTCGGGTGCATGGGTTTTGCCTTCTTTTTTCCACCCGGAGGTACCCAAAAATTTATCGACGGTTTGGTGGACTGAATCGTCGATCATTCCCGTTAACAGGATTTCACAATTGGCTGAATTGTAAAAATTGCTGTGGTATTCCACCAGATCCTCCCGTTTTACATTGTCATGATCTTCCAGGTGCAATATTTTACCGTATGGATGGTGGTTGCCAAAGAGTGCTTCGTTATATTTAATTTTGGACAGGTTGTTCACCCTGGCCCGCTCAAGGAGGAATTCCTGCTTCTTATGCCTTATATAGGTTTTCAGTTCCTTTTCAGGGTAGGTGGGATGAATCAGGATGTCTGAAAGTACCTCCAGGGTCTCGCTCAGGTATTTCCTTAAAGTGATCATGGATACGGTTGCCACATCCTTGTTGGCATTGGTTTTTAATATGGCCCCGTAATAATCGAATTTTCCGGCTATCTCTTCCGAAGTATATTTTTCCGATCCTTCATTGAGCATCTCGTTGGATGCCTGTGCAACCAGGGGCTTGGGCTGGAACCAGTTGCCCGCCCGAAAGAGCAGGTCTATCTTCACAATATCTTCCGTTCCCGACCGGATGGAATAAACCGGGATGTTGTTGGACAAATTAAAACGCGTGGCCGATTTGACCGGTACCGAATCGGTTGTTTGTATTTCAGGTTGCCTGGTTCTTTCCATATTTCCCATAACTATTGATTTTTTGCATGGTAGTACAATGTGGAGGTGTTTTTTTCATCCAGCAGATAATTGCTTACACGCAGTATGTCATCTGTTGTAACCTCCCGGTAATTTTGGATTTCCTGGTTGATCCTGTTTGCATCCCCCAGCAATTCATAGAATGAAAGGTTCATGGCTTTGTGAAGGGCACTTGTTTTGCCGAATGTATTTACAGCCTCTACTTTGTTCTTTACCTTTTGTAATTCTTCTTGCTCAATCCTGTTTTCTGTCAATTCCGTCAGTTCCCGGTTGAGTTCCTCTTCAGCGGTTTCCATGTCCATATGCTCGGAAAGGCTTCCCGAAATGAGAAGCAGTCCCGCGTCCACATCCCCGGTTATGAAGGCATCAATGGTACCGAATATATGCTTCTTCTTTACCAGGTTTTGGTATAACCGGGCTGATTTACCGTTGCCCAGAAGATCCGAAATCAGATCGGTGGCATAAAAGTCGGGATGGTTCCTCGAACACATGTGGAAAGCTTTATAGAGCACGCTGTGGGGAACGTCCCTTTCAACTTCCTGTTGGCGGGTTTCCTGTTGTTGGGGTTCCTCGGGGATTTCTTTTTGTTTGATGTCCCGATGGGGAATTTCGCCAAACCATTTTTCAGCAAGGGTTTTTATTTCTTCCGGGTCTACATTTCCTACAATAGATAAAATGGCATTGTTAGGGGCATAATGATGATAGAAAAAATCCTTCACTTCCTCCAGGGATGCATTTTTAATATGGGCAGGATCCTTCCCAATGGTTGACCATTGATAGGGATGAACCTTATAAGCCATGGGCCTGAGCAGAAAAAAGGCATCTCCATAGGGTTGGTTCAGATACCGCTGATTGAATTCTTCGATAACAACATTTTTTTGCACTTCTACCTTTTCTTTGGAAAGATCCAGTCCAAGCATCCTGTCGGATTCCAGCCAAAAGGCAGTTTCAATATTTTGCACCGGGAGGGTCAGGTAATAATTGGTAATGTCGTTGGAGGTGAAGGCATTGTTTTCTCCTCCCGCTTTCTGGAGCGGTGTGTCGTAGGAGGGAATGTTAACCGAGCCTTCGAACATCAGATGCTCAAATAAGTGTGCAAAACCTGTTCGATCGGGGTTTTCATGTTTGGAACCCACGTTGTAAAGCAGGTTTACAGTGGCAATTGGCGTTGAATCATCCCTGTGTACGATAACGGTCAGCCCGTTATCCAGTATATATCTGTTGAAATCCAGCATATGGTTTCTATTTTTGATTCTTCAAAAGCACAAACTTATATAAATGTTTAAATTTACAATAAAACACCCGGTTTTTCATTTTGTTTTTCAAATTCTCTGCAACGGCAGAAACCCTGTAATTAACCCGATTGATTCAGCACTATTATGTGATGGATGATGATTTGTTATTTGGTCTTGAAGGCAATTATTACCTGAGGAGATATAGGGTAAACAGTCAGAATTTCAGTGTATTTTGTACGGAATTTTATTCCATGCATATTGAAGGCCGTATAAAAAAATCGGTTAATTTGGAATAAGATAAAATGTAAATATTATTTTTGTGCTCGTTATGAAAAAACCTACACGGCTCAGCAGATTTCTGGTTTGGAGAAGACAACACATTAGCGATACACAATTTATCATGATCCTGAGTGTTGTTGTTGGGATTACTTCAGGCTTTGCTGCTGTATTTATCAAAAATGCCGTCCATCTTATAAAGACCCTTGTAACCAGTGGATTTGTTGAGCAATATCAAAACTACCTTTATGTAGTGTTACCTGCAATTGGAATTTTGGTGGCCATTCTCTTTATGCACTTCATTCTTAGGCAATCTGTAGGCCACGGTATCCCTATTGTGCTGGCCAGTATTTCCAAAACCGGGGGCAGGATCAAACCGCATAACATGTATTCCTCTGTCGTCACCAGTGCTTTGACTGTAGGTTTCGGCGGTTCGGTAGGACTGGAGGGTCCGACGGTTGCAACCGGTGCTGCATGGGGTTCAAATGTAGGAACATTGTTTCGTTTAAATTACAGGCAGAAACTGCTGCTTTTGGCTTGTGCCAGTGCAGGTGCCATGTCATCCATATTTAAGGCACCCATTGCCGGAATTGTGTTTGTCCTGGAAGTATTGATGGTAGATCTCACCATGTCTTCCCTTATTCCTTTGCTTTTATCTTCCCTTTCCGGAGCCCTGATCTCCTACCTTTTTCTGGGTATGAATGTGCTGGTGCCCGCTGAAATTACCGAGGAATTTGTGATGAGCGAAGTGCCCTTTTATATCATTCTTGGGATTTTCACAGGTATCGTATCGGTATACTTCACCCGGATGTATAAAACAGTGGAACAAACCTTTGATCGTATCAATGGTCGTTATACCAAATGGATCGTTGGTGGTGTGGCGCTGGGAGTGATCGTTTTCTTCTTTCCCGCTTTATACGGTGAAGGGTACGAGTCGATCAACGCCTCTTTAAAAGGAAATTTCGGTTATTTGTTCGAGAAAAGCCTTTTCTATGGATTGAGGGAAAACATTTATATGGTATTTATCTTTTTCGGACTCATCATTTTTCTTAAAGTCATAGCCACCTCGATCACCTTTGGCAGTGGGGGTGTTGGAGGCATCTTTGCTCCTACGCTTTTTACAGGAGTTAACAGTGGTTTGTTTTTTGCCAAGGTATTCAACTTCTTTGGTGTGGATTATCTGCCGGTCAGTCACTTTGCCCTGGCCGGGATGGGAGGATTGATAGCAGGGGTTCTGCATGCTCCCCTAACCGGTATGTTCCTCATTGCTGAGATCACCGGGGGTTATGCCCTTATCTTTCCCCTTATGATCACTGCCACCATTTCATTTGCCATCACCCGTATTTTTGAGCGCTATTCGGTATATACCTATCAGCTTGGCCGTCGTGGTGAGCTGTTTACCCACGATAAGGACAAAATGGTGCTCACCATACTGAAAGTCCGCAACCTGATTGAAACGAACTTCAAACCCATTCATGAGAATGCCACCCTGGGTGACCTGGTGAAGGTGATTGCCCAGTCGGAAAGGAACATCGTGCCTGTACTTGATGATGAAGAAAACCTGAAGGGGATTGTATTCCTCAATGACATCCGGCACATCATGTTCGACCGTGACAAATACGATCACATCTACGTGCGGGAATTGATGTATATGCCCAATACCATCGTGCACCCCGATGAATCCATGGAAGAGGTTGCCAAAAAATTCCAGACAACCAAGCATTATAATCTGCCGGTACTGGAAGATGGAAAATATCTTGGCTTTGTATCCCGTGCCAACGTCTTTTCAGCATATCGCCGACTGCTGAGGAGTTTTTCCGAAGAATAATTTTTTGTAGATTTGAAGGTTGAGGCATATATATGCCATAATTACTTCAAATATTGAATGAAACCTTCAAATGATACATCATGGCTGATCTTTCACGAAGAACATTCATCAAAAACCTGGCTGCCGGTACAGCCGGTCTTATTGCTGCCGGTAGTGGTTTTTCCTTCTCCAGGGATATAGCAGATAAATCGGTAGAAGTGCTCAATCCCTGCAACCGCGTACCCGTGAGTTTTATTATAGATGATTCCACGGCACTGGTGAATATGGCTTATTATGGAATCCCTCAATTCAAAGAGGTATTCCCCGATCGGTATAAGCAAGACTGGAAAAAGCTTCCGCCGGAAATCCCGGATGATTTTGTAAGGGAATTCGGTGAATGGTGCAGGGAGCATGGTGTTAAAGGAAAATATAGCATGGTTCCCTATCCAGCTTGCACGGGATGGCTTCACCGTTTCATCCCCGGGTGGTCGTCGGGTGAGTTAAAAAGAAGCCTGAAGCTGGTAAGGGATTTTATGATGCCGGACTGGGATATCCATGCGGAGATGATCAGTCATACGCGGGTGATCGATACACGCACAGGAATACCCTATCCCCATGCAACACCTGAGTATATGGAAAACTGGGAGTGGAGCCAGGATAAGAGCTCCGGTGTGCTGGCCGAATATATTGCCTATGCGCTTGACATACTGAAAAAGGTGGATCTTCCCTGTGAAGGTATAACGACGCCCGGTGGCTTTGGTAGTCGCAATATGGATAACCTGGCAATGGGTACAATGGAAGCCTGCCGGGATGTGTTTCAGACCGAGATCCCCCATTTTTTCAGGGATGTAAGAACAGATCCGTCTCAGAGTGTGGAACCGGAATTGTTTCATGTCTCGGGTATAGGAACAGACGATCCTCGTTGCAGCGTGCATGTCATTGGGTGCACAGGCGACTGGTTCGGGGGCTGGGATGGTTTGAATCCCGGTAGTGCAGATCGGTTTATTACAGCCGATCTGCAGAAAGGAAGGATGGTGGATGTCATTGAATCCGGCCAGCCGGCAATCATGGTATGCCATTGGCCGGGAATATACTACAACGGAACCAAACTTGGCTTCAACATTTTTAAAACCGTGGTTAAAAGGCTGCACCAAAAATACAACAACCTGATCTGGATGAAGAACAGCGAAATTGCTCGTTACTGGGCCTGTAAGAAGCTGACAAGCATTAAGCATTCCGGAAATAATATCGATATCGACGCGCCCTTTTCTACAAGCCGTTTCACTGTAAAAGTAGATAAGCCATTAGGCGGTGCACAACTGGCAAGCTTAGGAGGTAAAACTTCCCTAAAGCGCGTGAATTCACCTTTGGATCTGTCGGATGGGACATTCTATGCAAACAGGAAGGAAAGTATGTTGTGTTTTGAATTGCCAAAAGGGAAAAGTAAACTGTTGCTAGGTTGATGCCCAAAGATTATTGAAAATATAAGATAACAAAAGCAAAGCATCAAATAATAAATACCAAATAACAAACAATTTCCAATTACCCAAATCCCAATGATCAAAACAATAACTAGCTATATACCTTTTTAACTTCTGAGAATGTTTAGAACATTGAATATTGGAATTTGGAATTCCCACCTGCCGGCGGGCAGGTATTTGTTATTTGGGATTTAATATAGATAAATATTTTAAAACCATATATCTATGCAGACTTTACTTATTTTTGTTTATCTCGTATCGACTTTATCCATATTTCAACAGGATAAACCGGTCTATGAATGCCACAAGACGGGTGAAAGTATTGAAATTGACGGGAAGATTGATGAGGATGCCTGGGATAAGGCTCCTGAAGCTCACTTTGTAGACCAGGACGGTTCAGAGCCCCGGCTGAAAACCCGCTTTCAGTGGCTTTGGGACGATGAGTACCTTTACGGAGCCTTTCATGTAGAAGATGATCATCTTTGGGCCTCCATGACCGAACGGGACGCTTACCTGTGGAAGGAAAACGTGGTGGAGTTTTTCATCAATGCCGACGGTTGCTCCAAGTCGTACATTGAGATCGAGATCAACCCGAAGAATACCATTCTGGACCTGTTTGTGCTGAACAAGTACAATGCCCGCAAGGACATCAAACAACTGTGGAACTGGGATGCCCCAGGCATTAAGAGTGCCGTCCGGCTGAAGGGCACATTGAATGATGCCTCCGATACTGATGAAGGCTGGACCTTTGAGATCGCCATCCCGTTTGATGAGGTATATACTGCACCCAACCATCCACCGAAAGAAGGAGATCGCTGGTACGTGGATTTCTGCCGCAGCGAAGGGGAAGAGAAAGAGACCACAGAGGCTTCTTCCTGGTCGCCCCCGGCATTTCATAATCCGCTTTCGTACGGGCAGATGGTGTTCAGGGAATAGAGTTTGAAAGAAGTTGGCAGTGGAAAACTCCTGTAAGTTAAGAATTGGCAGGTGAAAGAAATAGTCATGGGTTATCATTAAGTCATTGGTTGTATTCGCGGATTAGCCGAAGGGTTGATCTCATTCAGGCCATGGTCCCGCCAGCGGGAAAGAGCCGGAATCTTTGCCTTTGAAAGTTTATTGATCGTCGTTGGTATTTGCGGAATATTCGTCGCCTGGCAACGAAATGATGGTATCACATAATATATCCGTCTGTCCGATAGTTTCGTGCATGCATGCGAGGTGATTTCGGAACATTCCGAGACCACAGACGAGCATGCGGGGCGATTTAGGAACTTTCCGAGACCACCAGAGAGCTTGCGGGACGATTTCGGAACTACCCGAAACCATGAAGCGAGCATGCTGGACAGTTTCGGAATTTTCCGAACCCATCATGCAAGTATGCGGGACGATTTCGGGACCTCCGAAGATGCCATGCAAGCATGAAGGACGATTTCGGAAACTTCCGGGAGTACCATACACCTATGCTTGATGGGTTCAAATCCCTTTTAGAGTACCATTCTACCTCCAATTCATTTTTCCAGGTTCATCAGTTCCTTTCTCGATTTCACCTTCAGCTTGGAGTAAATGCTGTTTGCATGCGATTTGACGGTGCTCAGTCCGATGTTGAACTCCTCGGAGATCTCCTTGTTGGATTTTCCCTCCCTGAGCAGTGCATATACCTTTCTTTCCTGGACTGTAAGGTTTTTCACCGGGTTGTGGTGTTTTTGCCTTCGCCTTCCTGCCAGATGGGTAACCAGGATGCCCATACCGAAAAAAGCAACACCAATGATGGCACGGACCAGCCATTCACGGCCCGGCCGGACCGGCAAAGATTCCCTGAATGCCTTAAAATAGGATGATCTTGGATGTTCCCAGTCTTCAAGATAGTCTTTATAAAATTGTTGGTTTTCGGAATAGTTGGATTCGAATTTACTCTGGTACAGAGCATATAGTGAAACGATGGGGTGGGAGCAGGTGTCGGCAAACGTTCGGAGCTTTTCATAAACGGCGTTTTTAATGAATTCATTTTTCAGAGCGGAACCATCTGCCTGAAGGGTATCCTTATAAGAAGCCATTTCGGTGACCCGCTGAAAAAGCTTGTTGGGATAATAACCGAAAACCTTTACATCTTTAAGGAATGCATTGTCGCTGGTATCATGGATCATGACCCTAGATTTCTTGTTGGCAATAACAAACAGATGATTTTCCTCTTTTCCTCCAATGATTAGAGAAGCCGCCGGGTCGCCTTTTTTGGAGATATGGATCCTGTAGAGCCTGTCCTGGGCCGGGAGATAACCGGTATGAAAAGAAAAATGGCCGTTACTGTCAATGTTTGCTTTTTCAATGATCATGTTGTTGGACATGGTATACATCTCATCCAGATTGGGGATGAGGGAAAGATAAGCCACCGGATTCCAGGTGGAGTCCATTTGTATTTGGCCTTTAATGGAAGCATCTGCTTTCAGGTATTTCGGTGCCAGCATCAAAAGAACCGAAAGCAGAATGCACGCTCTAATTGAATGTTTGTTTCTCATACAAATCAAAAGGCTGAGAGTTAATTTTGCTCAAATAAAGCATTATTTAGCATGTTTGTATCAAAATCCTGTTTTGTATTGATTCTAACTATTCCGTGAGATTTTGAAGGTATGATTTTAATGATCCAGTTGCCTGTTAAAGGTTCTTTAAATATTTTGTTGATTTCCCCATGAACCGTTTCTTTTTTGCTGTTTTTTTCTTTTCTGTTTTCCATACTCATGTTTAACTGGCTTCCTACTGAAAAATTTCCTTTCTTCTCTCCATTGGGATCGCTGATTTCAATGGTGAGGGCTCCTGCCCGAACATCACTCCTTATTTTTAGAATAAACAATTTGGTTTTTTCATTGACTTCTACCTTTACTTCTTCTTTTTCTGAATCTCCGTTCAGTACTATGTTCCTGTTTAATTTAATCAGGGTGCTTTCATTCTGCGCCATGGCGAAACCGGCAAAAATAAACAGTGCCAGTAAAGTTGCTGATACCAATTTAACCATCTTTTTCATAATTCTAAAATTTTGTGGTTTAAAAACAATTTATCCATACAAATCTAAGCCTGGGTTTTCAAATTTGCTAATTATCGGGGGTTGAAAAAGGGTGGAGGAAAGGTCTAAAATAGTTGAATGGCCACGAATGCACGGATGAATTTCATTCGTGCATTCGTGGCCATCATATTTCCCTGAACAATCAAAGAAAAATTGTTGTTTTATTCCAAAAGTTGCTTTGATATTTAAACAATGAGTTATCTATCAAGAACCAATTTCAATCCGGCGATCAGACTGGTCCTGTTAATGGTATTGCTCTTTACCGGTGCAGTCAATCGTAACCAACAGGCCGGCTCAGGTGAGGTTGTCCACAAGGCAAAATCGGCAGGTCTTTACAAGGTTCCGGTTTCCGGTCTCCGTTATTCCGTTCTACCTGCTTTCACCCACAAGATAAACTCTGTCTGGTTTTTCAAAGGATTTGAAAAATTTCAATTCAATGTCGTACAGCAAAAAACGGAAACTATGGAAACACAACAAAAAAACATAACGACAGCAGTTATAGAACCGGATGGTAATTTTCCAAACAACGACCGGTTTCCCGTGCTCATCTATGAACCGGAAGATTTGGATTTGTCGGATGCAAGTGATTTTGAAAAGATATTTCGACGCAACAACTGGAAAAACTCATGGCGTAACGGCATATTCAGCATGCATCATTACCACAGCATCACTCATGAAGTACTGGGTATTTACGGCGGTGAGGCCAAAGTCCAGCTTGGAGGCCAGAACGGTCAAACCTTTACCTTGAAAAAGGGCCAGGTAGTGGTATTGCCTGCGGGCGTTTCCCACAAGAACCTGGGAAGTTCTCCTGACTTTGCATGTGTAGGAGCCTATCCCGGCGGAAGCGACTGGGACATGAACTACGGCAGGCAGGAAGAAGTGGATCAGGCGCTTGATAACATCTCTCAGGTAGGTCTTCCTGATCAGGACCCGCTTTACGGGCAGGATGGACCGCTTTTTGAGCATTGGGAGTAAATTTCCATTTACTGGCATTTGAAGCAGGGTTTGCTATGGTGTTTATATTGGAAAAAGGACAGAATTGTTAATTTCGCCTCCAATATGAACCAACCATCAAACAGTATGAGGACCATAATCCTGTTATTTTTATTTACGATATATTTAAGCTCCACTCTTATAGCCCAGGATTTTGAATCGCGAATACAAACCATCCAACAGCAACATGACCTGATGGGTGGAGTTGTGTTGGTATTATCGGATAATGGGGTCAAAGAACAGGTGCCTTTCGGACTGGCAGATCACCGGAGAAAAATACCGGTTCATGACAGCACTGTATTCCGTGTGGCCAGCATATCCAAGATGTTTACCGCCACGGCTGTCATGCAGCTTTACGAGCAGGGATTATGCTCACTGGATGAAGACATCAGCAACATACTGGGCTTTGAGATAAGGAACCCGCATTTCCCGGATCAGCCAATAACCATCCGAATGCTCCTTTCGCATACCTCGTCGCTTTCCGACGGACCTACTTATGGCGATTTTCTGTCAGCCACCCATAGCCGGAGCCCCATTCCCAATATCAGTGAGCTGCTGGCTCCGGGAGGATCTTTGTACACGAAAGCACAGTTCCTGGAACACCAACCCGGAACCTATTTTCAATATGCCAACATCAACTATGGTTTGCTGGGGACCATCGTGGAGAAGCTTTCAGGCGTTCGCTTCGACCGGTACTGCAGGCAGAACATCCTGGAGCCACTGAGTATTACCGGAAGTTTCAATGTCAGGGAGCTTCCCGACATCGATCATGTTGCAGTTTTATACAGGAAGAAAGAGGGGGAATGGACACGCCAGACCGATGCCTACAAGGGAGTAAAGCCCGAAAAGGAAGATCTGACCGGTTATACTCCCGGCACCAATGCCGTGCGGTTTTCACCCCAGGGTGGCCTGCGAATTTCAGGATACGACCTGTCAAAGGTTCTTTTCATGCTCATGAATCAAGGCACCTGGCAGGGCAACCAAATACTTCAAAAAAACACAGTGAAACAGATGCTCAACAAACAGTGGCTTTATGACGGCAGCAACGGCGACAACTACCACGGCCTGTTTCAGAGCTGGGGACTGGGCATTCACCGAATCACGGGAACACCCGAACAGGATGTCATCCTGAGCAACAGTGAAACCATGTACGGTCATTCAGGCCTGGCTTATGGTCTGGTCAGCAATGCTTACTTCGATCCTGACAGGGAAGAGGGGCTTATCTTCATCACCAACGGCAAGGCAGAGGGCTATACCGTCAGCGATGAATCGGCATTTTATGAGGTGGAGCAGGCTGTTTTTGAAGCAGTGGAGGATTATCTGGAGGAAGATTGATCAATAAATAAGGCTAGGGCTGAGGCAAAGGGCAGTGAGATTTGAAGGAAATGTCATTTGTTGTCATTGATAGTCATTAATTGTCATTAAGTTGTTTGGAAGGAATAGAGAATAAGTAAGCAGTAGGCACAAAGCAGTAAGCAGCGATGTAGCCAGAGGTATAGTAGAGACGCAAGGCTTGCGTCTCGTAGATTGGGGCACGAAAGAACGACTGAACGACAGCACGAGGGTACGATGGCACGATGGTACGAAAGAACGATGGAGGGGCAGCACGATGGGGCGAGAGAAGGGATGAGTATTGAGTAGTGAGTATTGAGTAGCATCTGGCGGAGTTTTATCAGAGGTTGAACTGATCCTTCTAACTACTTTCATACAACCAATGACAACCGAATGACCATGAATGACAATAAATGACTACTTAATGACATTTGTATTCGCCTGCCAGCCTTAGCTTATGGTTTGCTCCCACTGTGTCGGGACTCACTAAACTTCAAACTCCTGTCAAACAATCAAACAATCAGAATAGACGCTTTTGTTAAACAAGGCCTTATTCAATCAGTCCCTCTTCCTTTAGCTTCTTTTGATAAATCTGATAGTTTTCGTTGTCGAAGCATACGAAGTATACTTTTTCAAAGGATTCATTCTCCCTGAGGTAGTCGCTTACCGTGCTGATGGCAATGTCGGCAGCTCTCTCCTTGGGGAAATGGTATACTCCAGTACTGATGTTGGGAAATGCGATGGTGGAAAGCCCGTGTTTGGAAGCCATTTTCAGGCTGTTGCGGTAACAGTTGGTCAGGAGATCGTCTTCATTGTATTTGCCTCCGCTCCAAACAGGACCGACCGTATGGATTACATATTTGGCCGGCAGGTTGTAACCTTTGGTTATCTTGGCCTGACCGGTATCACAACCATTCAGGGTTTTACACTCTTCCAGCAGTTCGGGTCCGGCGGCCCTGTGTATGGCACCGTCAACACCACCACCACCCAGCAGCGATTTGTTGGCCGCATTGACTATAGCATCTACTTCCAGTTTTGTGATGTCGCCTTGTATGAGTTCTATCTTGGCCATGGTACCTCCCTTTCTGTAAGTTTAGCTTAATGTTCCGGTTTAGATATTAATGCATCAATGCATGAATGCTTAAATGATTCAATGATTGAATAAGTTCAAAGCTTCTAAAAAGTTTGGAGTTTGCCATCTTGATATTAAGCTTTATCATTAAAGAGTCCGGTATAAAAAGCCTAATAAAGGTTGATAAGGCGCTAAGCGGCTTTTGCAGATAATTGTTTATCAGTATAAAATTTTCTGCATTTTGCTAATTCAGCCGCTACCTTTTTGTCTGAACTCATTAAAGCTATAAATAATTTTCAATAATAATAGATGAACCACCATAAAACCATAATACCTTAAACCTTAAACCTGAAACATCAAACAATCATTCAATCCTTCAATCATTTAATCATTATCTTATCTCCGCCCCCAGTTGCTCCTTAAACGTCTTGATGAGCTTTTCCATGATCTTGTCAATCTGCTTGTCCTTAAGCGTTTGTTTCTCATCCTGGAGAATGAAGCTGACCGCGTATGATTTTTTGTTCTCCCCCAGCTTTTCGCCCTGGTAGACATCAAACAGCGAGACATCCTTCAAAAGTTTTCTTTCGGTCTTGTAAGCCAGGTCTTCGACCTGTTTGAAACGCACTTCCTCGTCAAGCAACAAGGCCAGGTCTCTTCTTACCTGTGGATATTTCGATATTTCCCGGTATTCAACCTTGTTGTTTTCGGCCATATGGATCACTTTATCCCAGTAAATGTCACCAAAGTATACAGGTGTTTCTACATCTGCCTTTTTCAGTATTTCTTGGTGTACCATGCCAATTTCGGCTATGGTATGTTTTTTCAGCTTGTACCTGATTCCCTGGGTAAAAATGTCATCTTCCAGCTCTTCCATTTTGAATTGCCGCATATGAAAGCCCAACTTTTCCAGGATGCTCTCCACGTAACCTTTCATGTGGAAGTAATCCACTGGCTTCTGCTTCACTGTCCAGCTTTCTTTGGTGTACTGACCTGAAATGAACAATCCCAGGTGGGTTTCCTCATGGTAGCCGTCCAGGGCATTTTCGGAATTATCAGATTCTGTCCGGGAGTAACAGTTGCCAATTTCAAACAGTTTCAGATCGGGTCTTTGATGGTTGATGTTGTAAGCCACAGCTTCCAGGCCGCCAAACAATAAGGTTTGCCTCATGCTGTTAAGGTCGCTGCTGAGGGGGTTTTGCAAAAATACAAGATTCTTTTCGGGATATGTGTTCAGATCTTTGTAATAGGCCGATTTGGTGAGCGAATTGGCCATGATCTCGGTAAAACCTTTTCCTGTAAGCAAATTGGAAATCGCATCAGCATATTTCTCGCGGTCCGTACCTTCTGAATAGGTTAGTGTGGCGTTGAGCTTTTCCGAGGTTTCTATTTGGTTGTACCCGTAAATCCTTAGTATTTCCTCAATCACATCCACCTCCCTGGTGACATCCACGCGGTAGGTAGGGATGCTCAGCTTCATGCCCTTTTCGGTTTCTTCATCGATCTCTATATCCAGCGAAGTCAGTATGGTTCTCAGGGCCGGCCGGGGGATCTCCATGCCGGTCAGTCTGTTCAGGTTGTCAAAGTTAAGATCTACAAGGGCTTTCTCTACCGGATCGGGGTATTCATCCACGATTTCCGAAGAGATGTTCCCGCCGGCAATTTCCTTGACCAAGATTGCTGCTCTTTTCAGGGCATAAACTGTATTATTGGGATCAGCTCCCCTCTCGAAGCGATAGGAGGCATCCGTGTTAAGCCCATGTCGTTTTGCTGTATTCCTGATGTGCCTGGGTTCAAAGTAGGCGCTTTCGATGAACAGGTTTTTGGTTTTCTCTGTCACGCCCGAGTTGATACCACCAAGCACACCTGCAACGCACATGGGTTTTTCGGAATCACAGATCATCAGATCTTCTGACGAAAGCTTGATTTCTTCTTCATCCAGTGAAGTAAAAGTAGTTCCTTCCTTGAGTTTTTGAATAAGCACTTTCCTGTCCTTTATTTTATCTGCATCAAAGAAGTGGAGTGGCTGTCCGGTTTCCAGCAGCACAAAATTGGAGATATCCACCAGGTTGTTAATGGGATTCAATCCAACGGCTTTCAAACGGTTTTGCAACCATTCGGGTGAAGGTTCCACCTTTACATTGGTGAGGGAAACTCCGGAGTACCTTGGACATGCTTCCCGGTTGACAATCTCCACATCAATCTTCAGGTTCTCATCGTCCTTTTTGAAATGTTCTACCGAAGGTTTCTTTAATTCAGTATTTTCAGACTGCCGTAAGTAGGCTGCCAGGTCGCGGGCTACGCCAATATGCGATGCGCCGTCGATGCGGTTGGGGGTAAGGTCGATCTCCAGCACGGTATCTTCTTCAACATGAAAATAGTCTTTTACTGGTTTGCCTAAAGGTGCATCATCATCCAGAACGACGATGCCTTCATGATCTTCCCCAAGGCCGATCTCATCTTCTGCACAGATCATCCCTTCTGAAACCTCGCCCCTTATTTTTGTCTTTTTAAGTTCTACCCGCTCACCATTTAGAAATAGCCTGGTTCCGGGTTTGGCAACTATTACTTTCTGTCCTTCCGCCACATTGGGAGCACCGCACACAATAGGGAGTTCCCTGTCTTCTCCAACATCAACGGTTGTAAGGCTTAACTTATCTGCATTGGGATGTTGTTGACAGGAAGTAACCTTTCCGATCAGCAATCCTTCAAGTCCGCCTTCAATCGACTGAAAGGACTCTTTGCCTTCCACTTCCAGTCCTGTATTTGTTAAAATCTGTGCCACTTCATCGGGCGATAAATCCGTCTTTACGTAATCCTTTAACCAATTATAAGATACTTTCATTGCGAAATGATGTTTTCAGGAATTTGTATAATGATTTGGCCTTGTAACGGGAGCAAAATTAAAAAATATTTGGACAAAATTATGAACAAGAAATCCGGTATCCACATTGATAATTATAGACATTTGCATATCTTTGCATAACATTAACCAAAGAGGGTGAAAAGTTGGAAGAAAAGCGACCTTTAATACTTGTGACGAATGATGATGGGGTAGAGGCAAAAGGCCTGAGTGCGTTAATAGAAATGGTGTCTGATTTTGGAGATGTGGTTGCAGTGGCTCCTTTTCATGTTCACTCGGGAAAATCCCATTCAATTACCGTTGAAATACCAATCAGGTACAGAAAAATCCACGAGAAAGACAATGTTAAAATATATGGTTGTTCGGGAACACCGGTTGACTCGGTTAAACTGGCATTTAGCGAGATTTTGCCCCGTGAACCCGATATGATTGTTTCAGGGATCAATCACGGTTCAAATGCTTCCGTAAGTGTGATGTATTCAGGTACCATGGGAGCTGTAATCGAAGGCTGCCTGAACGAAATACCCTCCATTGGTTTTTCATTGCTTGATTTCAACCCGGATGCTGATTTTAACGGCTCCATTGAGTACGGCAGGAAAATCGTTGAGCATACTTTTAATAACGGCCTGCCCGAAGGAACCTGCCTGAATGTGAACGTACCTGCTCTCCCGGCAGAAGAGATAAAAGGTATTAGGATATGCCGGCAGGCGAAAGGTGTGTGGCGCGAGGAATTTGAAAAACGGCTGGATCCCCGTTCGGGTGAATATTTCTGGCTTACCGGGTATTTTAAGAACCATGAAAATGGTGCAACCGATACCGATGAATGGGCACTTGCCAATGGATACATCTCGGTTGTACCCATAAAAGTTGATCTTACCGATTATGAGGCCATGGAGCGCCTTAAGAACATCAGCTATGACTAGCAAGAAAAGCTGGAATTCTTTGAAGCTCGGAACCATTTTGGGTATAGCCTGGCCTGCCCTTGTTATGATCGTATTTTATTTTCTGGAGTTCGCCAATTACCCCCTGGACATTTTTTTTGACAAGCTTATGGAGATGAGGCTATTCTCCAAATTTGTCAGCGTGAGTGTGTATCCCAACCTGTTGCTTTTTTTTATTTTTATCTGGAAGGACCGCTTGTATTCTGCCAGAGGCGTATTGCTTGCAACCATTCTTCTGGGTTTTCTTGTTATCATCCTGAAATTTGCATGATATGAAGTATTATCTTATCGCCGGAGAAGCCTCGGGTGATCTTCATGGATCCAATCTGCTGAAGGGTTTGAAGCAGGTTGATCCCAGACCCTTTTTCCGGTTCTGGGGAGGAGACCGGATGCTGGCCCAGGGAGGTGAGCTGGTGAAGCATTATCGTGATCACAGCATCATGGGTTTCTGGGAAGTGGTGGTGAAATTCCGGCAAATCAAAAGGAATTTCAGGCTCTGCAAGCAGGATCTTTTGGATTACAGACCAGATGTGCTTATACTGATCGATTATCCGGGTTTCAACCTGAGGATGGCCAGGTTTGCCAAAAAGCACAACATTCCGGTTTATTATTATATCTCGCCGAAGATATGGGCCTGGAAAGAATCGAGAATAAAGAAGATCAAGGCTTATGTAGATCGCATGTTCATCATTTTTCCCTTTGAAAAGGAGTTCTACCGTAAACATGATTATCCGGCAGAATATTACGGCAATCCTCTGATCGATGCCATTGACGAGAAACAGGATAACCGTAAGCCATGGGAGCAATTTATAAAGGAGAATGATCTGGATGATAAGCAAGTGGTTGCCATCCTTCCTGGAAGCAGGAAGCAGGAGATCGACCGCAACCTGTCGGTGATGCTGGAGGTGATTAAAGATTTTGATGAATACCGGTTTGTGGTGGCCGGTGCACCTTCTATAGAGCCCGAGTATTACCGTCAGTACCTGAGCGGAACACAGGTACATTTTGTTTATGACAAGACGTACGAGCTACTCAACCATTCTGTGGCAGCGTTAATAACTTCAGGAACAGCGACCCTGGAAGCGGCATTATTCAATGTTCCCCAGGTGGTATGCTACAAGGCCAATCCATTATCCTATCGCATTGCCAGGCAATTTGTAAAGGTGAGCTACATTTCCCTGGTTAACCTGAACATGCAAAAAGAGGTAGTCAGGGAACTGATCCAGGATGATATGAACCAGGAAAACCTGAGGCAGGAGCTGGATCACATCCTGAATAACGAGGGGTATATCAGGAGTATGAAGAAAGAATACAAACAGTTAAGAGAGAGGTTAGGAGGAAGAGGGGCTTCTTACCGGGTGGCAGAGGCGATGTATGAGCACCTCCGTAAAGCGAAGAGCGGAAAGCCTAGAGCGTAGAGCTAAGGGCATGGGGGTAGAGAGTAAGAAGTTTCAGGTTTGATGTTTAAAGTTTGAGGTTTAGCATTAATCCTCGAATTAAAATTATTGAACCGTAAACTAAGGAATTAATGCTAATACAACCAATGACCAATGACTACATAATGACTACATAATGACAATCATTGACAATTGAATCAAATTCTTATGCCTGTACATTCAAGTCAAGGCAAGACTCTACCAAATAATTGTAGCTAAACTACCAATGACTACATAGTGACCATCAATGACAATTATCTGTCTCTGCCAACTCCAAATTCACCGGGGGCTTATTGCATACTGGGTACTGCTTACTAATTCCCCAACTCTTCTCAAAGCTCAAACTGTTTGATTGAATGACCATAAATGACAACGCTATATCATGTTTACCGAAACTCAACATCAACCACCACAATTTCCGAAATACCGGTAGTCCTGACCGGTGGCCCCCAGAGTCGTATGCCGCTGGTTACAAAAAAATGGGAATTGTTCATTTCCTCATGGCCCCAGCTTAAGGGATAGATGCTTTGAGTAATAAGGTTAAACGGGAATAGCTGGCCGTTGTGGGTATGCCCCGAAAGTTGTACATCTACTCTTGTATTGCTTACTTCGGAGATCTTTGTTGGCCTGTGATCCAGCATGATAACAGGGAGGGAATCCCGACCCTGCTTTAGGAGTTCCTCAGGTGATTTCCTGTCATCTATATGTTGATCCAGTCTCCCGATCAGATTTACTGAATTGTTGATCACAACAACGGAATCTTTTAGCAATTCTATCCCGGCCCGTTCAAAAAAGTATTCCGTATCATCCCCTCCATAGACTTCGTGGTTTCCAATAACTCCATAACTGCCGTACCTGTTTTTAATCTGCCTCATAAGTTCTTCAAACTTCCCGAGTTTGTCTTCATCGCCATCGCCTTCCAGGATATCGCCACCGAAAAGCATCAGGTCGGGTTCTATGGTGTTGATCTTTTCTTTTACACGTTTCACATAGTTGAGGTTGGTTCTTTGCTGAAGATGAAAATCGGCAATAAAGGCAATTTTAATATGATCGAGCTTTGACGAGCGACGTGGAACCTCGATTTGATAATGAGAAGTCTGTATGTTGCTAAAATGGATGCTTCCTCCGATAACAACCAGGATCGGGAGCATTACAACAATCCAAAGTCCCTTGGTTTTTTGCCGAAAAGATTTGAATAGCGGGTTGGGAACCATTTTTAACAATTTATTGAAAAGAAGGAAAAGATCAAGAAGAACGATTACAATCAACAGGTATAAAAAGAAAACAGCCGAATAGGAACCCAAAATGATGATATGACTTGATAATGCACTGAACTGCTCCTGGAGGAAGAAATTGGTCAGGGGATACAGGAGTGCCAATACCAGAAAAACCAAAGTATATAAGGTTAGCCGGTTTTTGGGAATAAAATGGTGTTTTATACGGAAAAACACGTAAATCAAGGGTAGTATGTAAATAATTGTTATAACAATAAAAAACATAATCATCTTATTTATTCTGGTTTAAATTGGTTTATTGCGTTCATAATATAATATCCCTGCAAGTATAAGTTATTCCATTTTTATCAGCTTACCGGAAGCATGCTGTTTGAATATGATTTTTTTCGGGTTGCCCGAATAATAAACGTTTCCCTTGCTTTCTGTATATACTTCCAGTGTATCTTTTACAGATAGGTAACCATTACCGATGGAATGTTGTTCAATGATTGCATGAGAAGTATTCAGCTTTTCAGCCTGAAGCTTCCCGGAGCCAAATAGTTTAACATGAAGCTTGTTGCATTTTCCTGAAAGTTGATACCCACCGGTATTTGTAGTCCAGTTTTCCAGGTAAACCGATTTGGCATCCAGCATCAGATCTACATTGGACAGCTCATTGGCTGCTATGATACTGAGATGCTTCGTGCGTATGGTATCTTCCGACCACAGACGGGCAGGTTCTTCTATACGAAAGTACCTTAAACTGTTAAAGTGAAACTCAAGTAAAGGTTTTTCGGTGCCCCGGTACCATTGATTCTCATGTTCTTCCCCCACAAGCACCCTTTTGTCTTCCTGGCGGAATGAAATGTTTTCAACCACACTCTTTCCGCCTTTTACTATTACCTTGCAAGCTGTATCCTGTACAAGTCGTATATTGCAGACACTCCAAATCCTCACATAATTGTACGAAGTCAGTTTTACCTCCCTTACCATTTCCCGGTTATCGGAATAAATTTCATTTACCCGCTCACAACCGCCGGATATGAAGCTCATCAGTAGGAAAGATAAGATCATGTATTTGATTATATGTTTCATTTTACCACAAATAACCGATTCCAAATTCAATAAATTCCGCATTGGCATTATGAGATTTAAGTGCCAGGTTTAAAATCATCCCGTTTTCACTGTAATATTTAAGGCCTATCCTGTTGTATAAATCCGTAATAAAAAAGGCTTTGTTGTATAAATAATGGCCCAGTTGCATCGTCAGGGAAAAATCCCCGACGATGATGTCATGCGAAAGGTGCATTCCTGCCCTGTAGAGTGCAATGTTTGTTATGCCGTTTTTTACGGGTTGTTTACGGAAATTTCTCAGTGCGCTGTTGTAGAAGATATCCATTCCCAATCCTGCTTTGGCAAAATGAGCATATTGTCGTTCATAGCTCATGTTGAGAGAGGAGATATAGTATACCGCATCCCTGAACCGGTTGTAATCTTTCAGGCCATGAGACCAAATTACTGAAAAATGATTTTTATCCTGTATGTCAGGCATGGTATAATCTTCCTTAATGGGTTCAGGTTGACTGAAAAAGTACCTGATACCAAAAGACCCGTTGATGACATTCAGTCCTTTGTTTGGTGATCTGATCTTTCCGTTGGAAAAATGGGTCAGGCTGAGGCCTGAAATCAACCGGTAATTCTCTGTTATATTAATCAAAGCATTGAGGCGAAGGTTGAAATGCATGTTCAGGTGGGAACCGATCGCAATATTGTAAATGTTGTCCTGTATATCAAAAGTTTTTGAAATATAGGATAACCCGGTTGACATCCTGTAAGTAAGTCTGAATTGATTCCTTACATTCCATATGGGTGCCTCAAAAAAGGCATACAGGGAAAAGGCATGGCCATATATCTTGTTATTGCCCAGTGAACCCTGGTAATAACCAATACCCAGGTCAGGATGATGATAAAGCTTTTCCCATGGTTTATCCCCGTCCATTTTTTTTAGAAAATTCAGGTTGAATGAGGAAATGTAATCATTGGTAATGAAATCAATGGCAGGCACATGAGGCATGATCATACCTGAGTTGTAGGAGATCTCTGCTTGATCAAAGAGAAAAGCGTTATTGCTGTTTTCTTCCTGACCCCGTAAATGAATCGAAAGAATTAGAATGAATAACAGAAGAATTGATTTTTTACCCATTATGCCTTTTGTTAAAACGTCAGCAAAAATAACATTCTCCTCATGAATTTATTCAAAAAAGAAATACATTATTTTTGTGCCAGCAAACTGTTGAACTATGATATCATTGCTTAAAAAGGAGATTAATGAATTTTTCAGTACAATCACGGGCTATATAGTTGTTCTGGTATTTTTGTTGGCGATTGGTTTGTTTATGTGGGTATTCCCCGGTCAATACAATGTGCTGGACAGCGGATACGCCTCGTTGGAAACACTTTTCACCCTTGCTCCCTGGATTTTTTTATTCCTGGTTCCTGCCGTTACAATGAGAATGATTGCTGAAGAGAAGAAATCGGGAACCATGGAGCTTCTTATGACACGACCCATTTCAGACCTTCAGATTGTCATATCTAAGTACCTGGCGGCCCTTGTTCTAGTATTGATAGCATTGATTCCAACCTTAATCTATTTTTACAGCTTATACCAACTGGGGAATCCTGTTGGTAACGTGGATATAGCCGGTACAGTAGGATCATATATCGGGCTGTTTTTTCTCGCGGCAATCTATGTGTCCATTGGGATCTTTGCCTCTTCTCTAACAAGCAATCAGATCATTGCTTTCATCATCGCTGTGCTGATCTCTTTCTTCTTTTACATGGGATTTGATTTTTTAAGCGGCATGTGGATATTCGGAGGTATTGATACATTTATTGTAGATCTGGGCATCAACGCGCATTATAAATCAATGAGCCGCGGGGTTATTGATACCCGGGATGTTGTATATTTTCTCAGTGTTATTGTGGTATTCATTTTTCTAACCAAAACAATCATTCAACAGCGCAAATAATTTGGTTCATATATGAAGGGAAAAAGAAAAAATCTGATACAATTTTTATTTCTGCTTGTCCTGATTATCGTGGTCAATTTCATTTCATCCGGTGTTTATCATCGCATCGACCTTACTGCCGATAATCGTTATACCCTAAAGCCTAAAACAAAGCAAATACTTACTGAACTGGATGAAGTGGTGTATTTCAAGGTGTATCTTTCAGGCGATATGCCCATTGGATTGAAGCGCATGCAGACCAGGATACGGGAGATGCTCAACGAGTTTCGTGTTCATGCAGGTGATAACATCCAATATCAGTTCATCAACCCTTCGGAGGGAAGGGATGCAAAAGAGAGACAAAGATTTTACAAAGATTTAAGAGAAAGGGGATTGGAGCCGACCAATGTGAAAAGCCGGGACAAAGGCGGCGGCTACAGACAGAAGATGATCTTCCCCGGAGCCATTGTCAATTGTGGTGAAGCCCAGGCTGCGGTGAATCTTCTGAAAAACAATCCCGGATTGTCGGCAGAGAGGAACCTGAATCATTCCATTCAGGCGCTGGAATACAAACTTGTGGATGCGGTCTACAAACTCACCCTGGATGAAAAACAGCCCATTGCCTTTATTACAGGTCATGGAGAGCTTGACCAGTATCATGTGGGTGATATTTCAAAAACATTATCTGACTATTACCGGGTTGATCGTGTCAAACTGGATGGGGTCACTCCTGAAATATATCAATATAAAACCCTTGTTGTTGCCAAACCCCGGAAAGAATTTACCAAAGAGGAGAAATATACACTGGACCAGTTTTTGATGAATGGCGGCAGCATTTTCTGGTTTATCGACCGGGTGAATATTAGCATCGACAGCCTTTCGATAAAAAGCTCCACTATGGCAACCATATCCCGGCTAAATCTGGGAGACCAGTTTTTCAGATATGGCGTTCGAATCAATCCCAACCTGGTAAAGGATGTTCAGTGCGCCATTATACCTGTTAACACTTCTTATTCAGGTACCAATCCTAAGTTTTCGCCATCCCCGTGGGTGTATTACCCGTTGCTTTCTTCTCCGAATAACCACCCCATCAATAAGAACCTGAACATGATCAAAACTCAATTTGTCAGCTCAATCGATACCTTGCCTGACCATCCGGGCCTGGAGAAAACCATTCTGCTAACATCCTCCAATAATTCACAAACAGTGCAGGTTCCTGCCATGGTAAGCCTGAGTGAAGTGAGCCAGGAGATATCCAGAAGTGCATTTAATGAATCCCATAAGATTACCGGTGTGCTTCTGGAAGGAAAATTCCAGTCGGTTTTTAAAAACCGCTTCGTCTCTGATCTGCAGAAGCAATCTAAAAATGATTTCAGGGAAGAAAGCAGGGAGACCCAGATGATTGTTATTTCAGATGGTGATGTGATCAAAAACCGCGTGAGCCAACGTGGTGGGCGAACCATGATAACACCCCTTGGTTATGACCGCTATACCAAGCAGACCTATGGAAATAAAGATTTCATCGTAAACAGCATTCATTATCTGACGGATAACCAGAGCCTGATCAGTATCCGGGGCAAAGAGGTCAAAATGCGTTTGCTGGACCGAGCCCGTGCATCCGAGGAAAGAGTTAAATGGCAGGTCGTTAATCTTGCGATTCCTGTGGCTTTGATCATTGTTTTCGGTTTGGTTAAAAATTTCATCAGAAGAAGAAAGTATACATATTTTAAATTTAAAGAAGGATGAAAAGTTCCACAATATATATTGTGATCCTGATTTTGCTTGTGGCTGCTGCAGGGTATTTGTATTTAAAGGATCAAAGCAGCACTCTGGATCCCCGCTTATCTGATTTCAGCATCGAGGAAGACGAAGCATCACGGTTGGATTCTATTTTGTTGTCGCAGGGATCGGAGACAATAAAATTATATAGAAACAACAACAGGTGGTATTTGAATGAGCAGCTATATGCGCTTGAGCAAAATGTAAATCAATTGTTAAATGTATTGCAGGATATTCGGGTTGAAGCTCCAGCCCAAAGGTCAAACAGGGAGGAGCTTTTGGAACTCATCCGGGAAAATCCCATTCATGTAAAAATATATAACGGAGATGATCTTGTTAAGGATTATCTGATAGAGGACCATGCCCAAAAGAAGGGAACCTCCTATATGATGATGAATGAAAGTGAGGAGCCTTTTATAATGAGTTTGCCCGGATATGACGGAGATCTGGCAGACCTGGTAAAGGTTGATGTAAGTTATTGGAGGGACAAAACCCTGTTTGATTATTCCGGACTTGATATTAAAAGCATTAAAGTTACCTACCCTTCGGATATGAACCATTCTTTTTATTTAACCTATAGTGAGGATGGATTTAAGCTTCAATCCCTGGCAGATGATAAATATATTGAAGATTTTAACAGTTCAAGAGCTGCCAGGTATTTTAGCTATTTTGGCAACGTGAGGTTTAACAAAGTTATCAGGAATAATATGCGCCTAACGGATTCGCTGATGAACGCCACACCGTACTGTGTATTTGAGGTTCTTGACGAGAACAACAACCTGAGGAAGCTATATACTTACAGGAAAAAGTCCGAAGGCCGGGACGATCCTTTTGGTCAGCAGAGCCGCTATGATCTGAATTTCCTGTATGGCCGCTTTGGAAGCGTTGAGGAAATTCTGTTAATAAAATATACTGAATTTGACCCATTGTTGAAAGAAATTGATTATTTTCGGGAAAATTAATTTATCCGATTAATCTATTGATTAATAATTGTATAATAGGTTTTTATTCAGGTGCAATTATATTAAATGTAAACCCAAAATAAAGGAAAGATGAAATTTGTAATATCCAGCACTGAATTGTTGAAGCATTTACAATCCATAGGGAGGGTCATTAGTTCAAAGAACACATTGCCCATACTAGACAACTTTTTGTTTGATCTGAGTGGTAACGAGTTAAAGATAACCGCATCGGATTTGGAAACGACCCTGGTAACCACCATTGAACTGGAGAATGTTACAGACGAGGGTAAGGTTGCCGTACCGGCAAGGATCCTGATGGATATGTTGAAGGAATTCCCCGAGCAGCCCCTTACTTTCGATATCAATATGGAAACACTGGGAATTGAATTGAATTCAGAAAACGGAAAATATAATATTGTGGGACAGAATCCCGAGGACTTTCCCCAGATCCCTGAAATTAAAAGTGAACAGGAAACAATGTTACAACTGCCTTCTGAATTGGTATTTCAGGGAATTGATAAAACCATTTTCGCTACAGCTGACGACGAGCTTAGACCAGTGATGAATGGGATTTATGTTGAACTGGCTAACGAAAACCTTACGTTTGTTGCCACTGATGCCCACAAACTGGTACGTTACCGTAGACAGGATGTTTCTCCCGGTCAGGAATCTTCATTCATCTTCCCCAAAAAGCCCGCCTCCTTGTTGCGGAATATATTAAGCAGGGAAGAAAGCCAGGTTGAGGTTAGTTTTGATGATAAAAATGTTCAGTTTGTTCTTCCGGGCTATAAAATTGTTTCCAGGTTGACGGAAGGCAATTATCCCAATTACGATAGTGTAATTCCTTCGGATAATCCGTTTAAGCTTACCATTGACCGTCTTGATTTTTATAACACCATCAAAAGGGTGGCTGTATTTTCCAACCAGGCCAGTAATCTTGTCAAACTGAGCCTTGAAGGCAACCAACTTACCGTTTCGGCACAGGATATCGATTTCTCAGTATCGGGGCGTGAAACACTGAATTGCCAATATGAGGGGGAAAATATGGAAATTGGGTTTAAATCCTCCTTCTTGCTGGAGATTCTTTCCAATCTGAATGCAAGGGAGGTATTGATTGAACTGTCCGATCCCTCACGTGCCGGTCTGCTTTACCCGGCTGAAAAAGAAAATGAGGACGAAGACATTCTTATGCTCCTGATGCCTATGATGGTTGAATCAGAGACCGAATACGAAGAGGAGTAAGAACAAACCCCGAAAGTGACCATATGGAGCTCAATCTCGATAAACCCATAGTGTTTCTGGATTTGGAAACCACTGGTACCAATATAGTCAAGGATCGCATCGTGGAGATCTCTCTTTTAAAGATTCATCCCAATGGGAAAGAAGAGAGCAAAACCATGAAGATCAATCCCACCATTCCTATTGATCCCAAAACAACAGAAATTCACGGTATCTCCGATGAAGATGTAAAGGATGCTCCCACTTTTGCCGAGGTAGCGAAGGAGGTCCAACAGTTCCTCGAAGGCTGTGACCTGGCCGGGTTCAATTCAACCCGCTTTGATCTTCCGCTGCTGGCAGAAGAATTTCTCAGGGCGGACATTGATTATGACCTGAAAAGGCACCGTTTTATTGACGTACAGGTGATCTTTCACAAAATGGAGAAACGGACGCTTGCAGCAGCCTATAAATTTTACTGTAAAAAAGATCTCACCAATGCCCACAGCGCTGAAGCAGATACCCAGGCCACATACGAGATCCTGAAAGCACAGCTCGATCATTATGATTCACTGGATAACGATATGGATAAACTTGCAGAGTTTTCCACACACAATCGGAATGCGGATCATGTAGGAAGAATTATTTATGATCAGAAAGGCAGGGAAATATTTAATTTTGGGAAGTACAAAGGCCAGTCTGTCGAAAAAGTCCTTACCAAGGATCCTGCATACTACGGGTGGATCATGAACAATGAATTCCCCCTTTATACAAAGAAAGTGTTGACTTCCATTAAGTTGAGAATGTTTAACCAGTAGTGGGCATGAAAATTATCTGTATTGGAAGGAATTATGCCGAACATGCGAAGGAGTTCGGTAACGACATTCCTGAAAACCCCGTATTTTTTCTTAAACCCGACACTTCCATCATTGTTAAAAACCGCCCTTTTTTTTATCCCGACTTTTCCGGAGAAATTCATTATGAAACGGAGATTGTGATCAAAATCAACCGGCTGGGGAAAAATATAAGCAAAAAGTTTGCCCATCGGTATTTTAGAGAGTTGACCGTGGGCATTGACTTAACAGCCAGAGATCTTCAGCGCGAATGCAAAAAGAACGGACAACCATGGGAGATTGCCAAAGGTTTTGAGGGATCTGCACCGCTAGGAAAATTTGTAAGCAGGGAACGGTTTGATGACATCCATGACCTTAACTTTAGTCTTCAGATCAACGGGGAAACCCGGCAATCCGGTAATACAAGGGATATGATCTTTACATTTGAAGATCTGATTTCCTATGTGTCCCGCTTTTTTACACTAAAAATGGGAGATCTGATCTTTACCGGAACCCCGGTTGGGGTAGGACCGGTTCAAATTGAAGACAGGCTGACCGCTTATATTGAAGATAAAAAGCTGCTGGATTTTAGGATTAAGTAGACTTGCTGGTTGTACTTAGGAAAAATGATCCATGCTGGTATTGAGGATTTCCTGGTGCTCCTGAATAACCTTTTCCCTGAAGTTTTTAATGTACTGCGAATTGACTGGAGCCAGGAGATCGGTCAAATGTTGGTTTCTTTGTTGATTGTTGAGGTTATGCTGAATATGTTCCAAAATTTCCCTGTTGGAGTGATTTGAAGAGGGTTTTTTAAGGGATGCATAAAATTTGATCAATTGATCATAGCGCGGTTTTTGTTGTTCCACCAGTGTTTCAAAATGGCAGAATGTTTCTTTGAAATGAAGAAAACGGCGTTCCCCGTTATTGATTACCTTGTCAGGGATATCTTTTAGATCAGTACCCCTAAGCAGGTAGATCTCTGCGTATCTTAGGATCCCAATAAAGCCGAAAGCATCAAGGTCATCGGCAGTGCTTAAGATAAGCACAATGGAGGGACTATTGTTTAATGTTTTTACCTGAAGGTATTGCTTGTCATCATGTTTTTCAATGGCCTCCAGGGCCGGAAGAAATTCGTTTATATGCATATCGGAGGATTCGATAAATTTCCGGCATATATCAGCTCCAGCCTTGCCATGCGATTCATCAAATGTCAGGCTCATCCCTGTGTCATGGAAAAAGGAGGCCAGCATTAAATTGGATAATTCATGCCTGTTAAGGACAATGCCTTTTGCCTCAAGATGACCCAAAATGAATTTAACAAATTGCCATACCCTGCGGTGATGCCTGTGGTTGTGCGATGGGAGATTTATTTCCCTGAAACAAGCTTCGGATCCAGAGTAAAAAGATCCAAGCCATTTGGATTCGAGCGATTCCAGATTCTTTTTTGTGTTTTCCATATTTGATGAGAAATAAAAAAAAGCAGAAAATTTGGACTTTTCTGCTTTTTTCAATGGTGAAGATCTTGTGTTAATTCTGTAGGCCGCTTTCTTCCTGTGCAATTTTTTTGGCCATATTGAGTATCGTAGGATCATCAATGGTAACAGCACCTCCATCTGGTCCGGGACCAAAATGAATGCCAACGCTCTCACCTCGTTCGTAATCGGTAGCTCCAAAGTAATTCCTTACGGTTTCTTCTTTGATGTTCAATCTTTCCGCGATTTCTTTGATGGCACCATGCGGAAGGCTGTCCTTGATTTTCCTTAACTCATTGAATGTTATTGTCATAATTAAGATCTTTTGGTTTAAGAAATTCTTATAAAGTTAAAAAATTTATAACAAATTGTAAAAAAATCATTGCGTTTTTCAGGTTAAAATTACAGTAGAATTGTCTTTTTTTGATGATGAGGTAATTTTTTAGAGATATGTTGAATATTCATGGTTTGAAAGGATCAGGATAAAACTTTTTAACTATATTTGGAATTTTGAAGAAAACTTAGCGTATATGACCCATCAAAGAGGTAAGAACTTTGCTATTATTGGGGTTGCCGGCTATGTTGCCATTAGACATCTAAGGGCCATTCAGGACACCGGCAACAATCTTGTTGCGACTTTGGATAAATTTGACAGTGTTGGTGTCATCGACCATTATTTCCCGGACGCCGATTTTTTTGTAGAATATGAACGATTTGACCGCCATTTGGATAAGCTCAAGAGAAAAGGCATTCAGATTAATTACATCAGCATCTGTACACCCAATTATTTGCATGACTCGCATATACGGTTTGCTTTGCGCCAGGGAGCTGATGCCATATGTGAAAAGCCGGTGGTTCTGAACCCGTGGAACCTGGATGCCCTGATAGAAATTGAAAAGGAAACCGACCGTAAGGTAAATAACATTCTCCAGTTGAGGTTGCATCCTTCCATTATTGAGCTGAAGAAACAAATTGACCAGGGACCCCGGGATAAAGTATATGATATTGATCTTACTTATATTACATCCCGCGGAAACTGGTATTTTATTTCCTGGAAAGGATATGAGGAAAAATCAGGAGGAATTGCCACCAACATAGGGGTGCATTTCTTTGATATGCTTACATGGATTTTTGGAGACGTTAAACAGAATGTGGTCCATATTTACCGCCAGGATAAAGCTGCCGGTTACCTGGATCTTGAAAAGGCCAGGGTAAGATGGTTTTTAAGCGTTGACTATAATGATCTTCCCGGGCATGTAAAAAATGAGGATAAAAGAACTTTCCGTTCCATAACCGTTGATGGGGAGGAAATAGAATTCAGCGGCGGATTTACCGATCTTCATACTTTGAGCTATGAGGAGATATTAAAGGACAATGGCTTTGGTCTCGAAGATTCCAGGAGGTCCATAGAAACGGTTTATACTATCCGCAATTCCACACCTATAGGCTTAAAAGGCGAGTATCATCCTTTATGTAAAAATATAAAATAATATTCCATGACCATTTATGATAAGCTTATTGCTAAAGACGAAAAGATAGCAGTGATAGGATTGGGCTATGTTGGTCTTCCCATTGCCCTTGAATTTGCCAGAAAAGTACCTGTGATTGGCTTTGATATCAAGGAAGACCGGGTAGAAATGATCAGAAATGGCCAGGATCCAAGCCGTGAGCTTCCCTCTTCGGCTTTTGAGGATTGTGATATAGAGTACACTTCCAGTATTGAAGATCTCAAAAAGGCCAAATTTTATATTGTCACGGTTCCAACGCCGATTAACGAGCATAATGAACCGGAGCTTGCTCCGCTTCTCGGTGCTAGCAAAACGGTGGGTCAGGTGCTGAAGCAAGGGGATTACGTGGTTTTCGAATCCACGGTTTATCCCGGCGCTACAGAAGAGGATTGTGTTCCTGTATTGGAAAAGGAATCGGGTTTAACATTCAGGAATGATTTTAAAGTAGGGTTCTCACCCGAACGAATCAATCCGGGAGATAAAGCCCATACACTGGTTTCCATTAAAAAGATCACTTCCGGATGTGATGAGGAATCCGCTGAGAACATTACAAAGGTTTATCAATTGATCATCAAGGCAGGGGTTCATCAGGCCAGTTCAATCAAGGTGGCTGAGGCTGCAAAAGTTATTGAGAATGCCCAGAGAGATCTGAATATAGCCTTTATGAATGAGCTTTCTATAATATTTAACCGACTTGGGATCAATACCTATGAAGTGATCGAGGCTGCAGCCACCAAGTGGAATTTCCTAAAGTTTTATCCGGGTTTGGTAGGCGGTCACTGTATAGGTGTAGATCCTTATTATCTTACTTACAAGGCCCGGGAACTGGGTTATCATGCACAGGTGATCCATGCAGGCAGGTTTGTGAATGATTCGATGGGCAGGTACCTGGCCAAACAGGTGGTAAAAAAGCTTATTGCAAAGGATAAAAATCCAAAATATTCCAAAATTCTGATTTACGGCGCCACTTTTAAGGAGAATGTAAGCGATATCCGTAATTCCCGGGTGATCGATGTGATCGATGAGCTTCATTCTTATGGTATTAACAATGTTGAGGTCACGGACCCACATGCGTCACCGGAGGAAATTAAGGAGGAATATGATATTGATCTTGTTAGTGGGGAAGATGGTCCATATGACGCGTTCATTATGGCAGTCCCTCACAAGGAGTTTACTGATATCCCGGAAGCGGATTTTCTTGCCAAAGCAGCAGATGGAGCATTCTTCGTGGATGTTAAGGGAATATACAGGGATAAGATCAGCCAGTTGGATTATTGGAGTCTTTAAAGGGGTATGCTATAGACACTTTTTGATTGAAGTGTCCTGTTTTACTTTTAAAAAAAGGGGAGCCGGGTCAGTCAAATGTGACTGATGTGGCGGAGCTGTAAAAATATTAAATTTTTATCATGAAAATATTGGTAACAGGAACTGCCGGTTTTATAGGCTTTCACCTCGCAAGGAAACTTCTTGAAAGGGGAGATGAGGTAACAGGTCTTGATAACATCAATGATTATTATGAACCTTCACTGAAATATAATCGACTGGATGACACCGGGGTAGATACAAAGGAGATACGTTATAACCATTTGGTTAAGAGCTCTGCTTATCCCAATTACCAGTTTGTAAAACTTGAATTGCAGGATAAGGAAAACCTGTTTCGGTTATTTGAATCACAGAAATTTGATCGGGTTTGCCATCTGGCAGCCCAGGCAGGGGTCCGATACAGCATTACGCATCCCTATGCATATCTTGACAGCAATATGGTGGGTTTTATGAATATTATCGAGGCCTGTCGTCACAATAATATTGAACATCTGGCTTATGCAAGCAGCTCTAGCGTCTACGGCATGAATGAATCCATGCCGTTTTCGACTCATGATAATGTAGATCATCCCATCAGCCTTTATGCTGCAAGCAAAAAAAGCAATGAACTGATGGCCCATACCTATAGTCACCTCTACGGGTTACCAACCACCGGATTGCGTTTTTTTACCGTTTATGGTCCCTGGGGAAGGCCTGATATGGCTCTTTTCCTCTTTACCCGTGCCATCCTCAACGATCAGCAGATTGATGTTTATAATAACGGGAACATGCAGCGGGATTTTACTTATATTGATGACATTATAGAAGGTGTGGTAAGGGTGATGGATCACCCTCCGGAAGGAAATCCCGAATGGAGCGGCAAAGATCCCGATCCGGCCTCTTCCCCTGCTCCATATAAGATCTATAATATCGGAAACAACAGTCCGGTGCATCTGATGGATTTTATAAAAGCCATCGAGGAAGAAACCGGGAGAGAAGCCAAAAAGAATTTCATGCCCATGCAGCCGGGCGATGTACAAAAAACCTGGGCCAATGTCAATGATCTGATTGAGGATTTTGGTTATAAACCTCAAACGGATATTCGGACAGGGGTGAAAAATTTTGTGGAATGGTACCGGACCTATTATAATATCTGATAAGCCGTGAATACCAATGTTCACTTTAAAGAATTCCAGAGTTGTTGTAACGGGCGGTGCAGGGTTTATTGGTAGTTTTGTAGTTAGAGAATTGCTGGAAAACGAGGTAGGGGAGGTAATCATTTATGATAATTTCTCCCGCGGAAAAATGGAAAACATCCAGGATTCTCTTAAAGACCCCAGGTGCATGATTTTTCCTCATGGTGGGGATATTCGGGACACCGATATATTGAATGAAGCTCTGAAAAATGCAGATTATGTGTTTCACCTGGCTGCATTATGGCTTCTGCACTGCAGGGATTATCCCCGGGCTGCATTCGAAGTAAATATCAGGGGGACCTATAATGTACTGGAAGCTTGCATTAACAACAATATCAAAAAACTGGTCTATTCTTCGTCTGCTTCTGTTTATGGCGATGCAGTGGAAGTACCCATGACTGAAGACCACCCTTTCAATAACCGGAATTTTTATGGCGCCACCAAGATTTCGGGAGAAGCCATGTGTCGATCGCTATATGACCGTTATGGTTTGAATTATGTGGGCTTAAGATACATGAACGTTTATGGGCCTCACCAGGACCAGCTTTCGGCATACAGTGGCGTTATACCCATCATGCTTAATAAGATTGATGCGGGGGAGAACCCCGTGATTAACGGGGAGGGTTCGCAAGCCTATGATTTTGTTTATGTGGAAGATGTCGCCCGTGCCAATATACTTGCTTTACAATCTTCTGCTACGGATGCTTTCTATAATGTAGGTACAGGTGAACAGACTTCAGTTAGCCAGCTTTGTAACACCATTCTGGACATGAAAGAATCCCGCCTTCAGGTAAAATATATACCCTATCCTGAAGCAGATGAACGGAGGCTGGTAAAGAACCGGATCGGTTCCACTGAAAAAGCAGAAAAGGAAATTGGATTCCGCCATCGATATGATCTGGAAACAGGATTGCGGAAGCTTATCCAGTGGAGGGATGCTGGTAAAATTCTCTGATCCGATAAGATAGGTTAAAAAATTATCTAAGAATTCTGCAAGGCTATTATTAAATTCCAAACAGCAACCCGATACCCGAAACTCGAGACCCGACACGAGCGCTTATGTTCTTCGCTTTTTGCTCATAACCTAATGTGCTTCAAACCTCAAACCTTAAACTTTAAGCCTGAAACCTTTTTTAATCTAATTGTATGCACATCCCCATAACCAAGCCCTATATTGCCGACCGTGAATATGAGCTTATTAAGGAGTCGCTGGATTCCGGCTGGCTGGTTCAGGGACCGAAGGTAGAAGAATTTGAAAGCCGTGTAGCCGACTTTACCGGTGCAGGATATTCTGTGGCAGTAAACAGCTGCACTTCCGGTCAATTCATTATGTCAAGAATATTGGATCTCCAGCCCGGGGATGAAGTGATTCTCCCTGCATTTACATGGATATCTACCGCCAACGCCATTGAATTTCTTGGTGCCACACCGGTTTTCTGTGATGTCTCACTGGATACTTTCAATATTGACCCGGCCCTGATAAGAGACCATTTAACTACCCGTACCAAAGCTATTTTTCCTGTTGCCCTTTTTGGGCTTGCTCCTGATATGCATGAGATCAATCACATTGCTGCCAATCATGGTCTCCGGGTTGTTGAAGATTGTGCATGTGGTCTGGGAACCCGTATTGGGAAGACCCACTGCGGATTGTATGGGGATGCCGGGGTGTTATCATTTCATCCCAGGAAGGCTATTACCACCGGTGAGGGAGGCATGATCATCACCAACGATGCAAGTATTGATAATATGGCACGAAGCCTTAGGGATCATGGTGCGGATATCAGCGATTATGAAAGACATAAGGGTAAAAAGAGTTATCACATGAGTAGTTACAGTTTGTTGGGATACAATATGCGAATGACTGATCTACAAGGAGCAATGGGAATTGCGCAGATGGAAAAGCTGGAAGAAATACTGGAAATAAAAACCAGGCTAGCCGCGGAGTTTAATGAACGTTTGTCTCATCTCAATTGGCTGAAACTACCCAGGGAACCGGAAGGATATCAACATAGCTACCAAACCTACTGCGCACTTTATAAACCCAAGGAAACCCTGGATGCACTGGAAAAGAACGATGCAAACAAGCTGGATGAATTGCATGAAGAAAGAAATACCCTGATGGAAAAGTTGGAGGAAAAGGGAATCATGACCCGTCCCGGGACGCATACAATCCATCTACAAAAGCTATATCAGGAAAAATATGGATATCATAAAATGGATTTCCCCAGGGCTTATGCTGCCGACCGGCTTTCTCTGGCATTGCCTTTTTATCCTTCCATGACTGAAGAAGAAAAGGATTACTTATTTAAACATCTTGAAGCGCTTGGTTCCTGATGTGTGGAATAGCCGGTATATTTAATTATCAGGAAAAACCAGTTTCCGGGGATGTTCTGAAAAAAATGACCCGAATGGTTGAACACCGGGGACCGGATTATGAAGGCTTCTGGACGGATCGGTTTATAGGATTGGGGCACAGACGGCTTGCCATCATTGATTTGACATCGGCTGCTCATCAGCCCATGGAAAGTGATGATGGGCGTTATGTGATCGTATATAATGGGGAGGTTTACAATTTCAGGGAACTAAGAGCTCAGCTTGAAAAGTGGGGATACCTGTTCCATTCTTCTTCTGATACGGAAGTGGTTCTTAAGGCATGGAGCTTTTGGGGACCGGACGCACTGTTGAAGTTTAACGGTATGTTTGCTTTTGGGCTGTGGGATAGAAAAGAAAATACCCTGACCCTGGCGAGGGACCGTTATGGTATAAAACCGCTTTACTATTGGGATGATGGATCTAAGATGGTATTCGGCTCTGAGATAAAATCCATCCTTCAACACGACGATTACCAGGTTAAAGTTTCCCATGAAGCGCTCAATGAATACTTTACCTTTCAGAACGTATTTTCTGATCGAACGCTTTTTAAAGGCATAAGACTGCTTCCTTCCGGCACTTATATGCAGTATAGGCTGGGTGAAGGGAAAAAAAGCTTTGAAAAATACTGGGATTTTCACTTTGAGGATAATACACTCTTTGCCACTGAAGAGGAATATATTGAGGAGCTGGACCGTCTGTTCAATCAGGCAGTTAACCGTCAGTTAACTGCTGATGTGGAAATAGGTTCCTATTTGAGCGGTGGAACCGATTCCGGGGCCATTACCAGCATTGCTTCAAATACCTTTCCCAACCTGAAAACCTTTACCGCGGGCTTTGACCTCAGTTCTGCCTCCGGCCTTGAAATGGCTTTTGATGAGAGGGCCAGGGCGGAATATCTTTCAAACCAGTTCAAGACGGAACAATATGAAGTTGTTTTGAAGGGCGGTGATATGGAAAAAGTAATGCCCGCGCTTACCTGGCACCTTGAAGATCCCCGGGTCGGCCAATGCTATCCCAATTATTACATCCACAACCTGGCTGCCAGATTTGTCAGGGTTTCTCTTGGTGGTATTGGCGGAGATGAACTTTTCGCCGGTTACCCCTGGAGATATTACCGGACTCTGGTAAATCATGATTTTGACCATTATGTAAGTAAATATTACGATTATTGGACAAGGCTGATACCGGACGAAGAAAAGCACAGGTTTTTCAGTCCTTCTATAAACAGGGATATAGAAGGTTATTCTACCAAAGATGTCTTTAAAAGTGTTTTGAACAATCCCAACGGGCCTTTTCACATTCAAACCCCGGAGCAATATATCAATAACTCCCTTTATTTTGAGATAAAAACATTCCTGCAAGGACTTTTACTGGTAGAAGACAAATTGAGTATGGCCAATGGTCTGGAACTGCGGATTCCATTCCTGGACAATGATCTGGTGGAATTCGCCATGAAAGTTCCTGTCAAACACAAACTCAATAATTTAAATGAGGTTACCCGAATCAATGAAAACGATCCGGGACCCAAAACCAGGAAGTATTTTTACCAGACCAGAGATGGTAAAATCCTGCTCAGGAAAGTACTCAACAAATACGTTCCTTTCAATTATGCAAACGGTATTAAACAGGGTTTTTCTGCTCCTGATGCAAGCTGGTTTAAGGGAGAAAGCATTGATTACATAAAAAAATTGCTATATAACCGTAAAGCTCGTATTTACGATTATATTCAGCCCCAAATGGCAATGGAAAAGATGGACGAGCACCTGGAAGGCACTAAAAACAATCGTTTATTGATCTGGTCTCTCCTAAGTTTTGAATGGTGGTTAAAAACATTCCTTCCCTGAGGAATTCTCCGCATGAAGGTGGAATTGCTTACACCCGAACGTGTAACTGCTTATGAAGCGTTTTTAAAGGAGGGTAACAATACCCTCTTTTATCACTCAAATGGTTTTCGCAGGTTTTTAAAACGGTTGCTTCCTGTCGAAGAACATTACCTGCTTGCCATTGAAAATGAGAAAATCACCGGAGCGTTACCTGCCTTTTTGTGCAATGGCAAAATTGGTACCTGCCTCAATTCCCTTACTTTTTTCGGTAGCAATGGCGGTGTCATTGAATTTAAAGGTGATCGAAGAATTCGCCAGTCACTGGTGGATGAATTTATAAAGCTGGGCAGAAGTAAAGGATGCCTGTCAGCAACCATTATCAATAGTCCTTTTAATAAACAAGATGGATTGGTATATAATCATAATTGCCTGGACAAAAGAATAGGACAGGTCACCGATATTCAGGAGCTATCAGAAAAGGAGAAAAGGGAGGGAATGGATCATTTTGGTGCCTTTACCCGCAGAATGATCCGAAAGGCAAAGAAAAATTCGGTTGAAACAAATATTGATAACAGTATAAAGGCTTTTGAATTCCTGAAAGAAACCCATTATCAAAACATGGACGATATTAAGGGAAAGAAAAAGCCAGCTTCATTTTTTGAGCTTGTAAAGGATCATTTCCAACCGGGAAAGGACTATAATCTGTGGATGGCTTATAAAGAAGCCCGGCCAGTTGCTGCTTTGCTGCTTTTTTATTTTAACCGGACAGTGGAATATTACATCCCGGCGATTGTTAAGAAATATCGTTCCGTTCAGCCGTTAAGCCTGCTTATTTACGAAGCAATGGTTGATGCAGCAAAAAGAGGGTATTATTACTGGAACTGGGGAGGAACGCGTCCGGACCAGGACGGTGTGTACAGGTTTAAAAAACAGTGGAATGCTGTAGAGGTTCCTTACCATTATTACATCAAGGTATATGATGATCGGTTGTATCATTATTCTGAAGAGTTAATAAAAAAGGAATTTCCTTATTGTTACCTCCTGCCTTTTAATCAATTAAGTATGCATCAGTGTTGAGCAGTCATATGCGGGTATTGTTTGTCGGAAATCCGGGAAATACAGGATACAGGTTTGTAAAATGGTTAAGAGAAAGCGGGGTGGAGGCAGTTCTGGCCGTTCCACGGAAAAACAAGGGAGAAAGAAATTTACCTGAATGGGAAAGTGGTCAATCGCAAGAAGCATATCCCGAATGGACGGTAAAATTCCCGGAATCTTTACTTAGATATATCTATTCCGGGTATAAGTTAAAAAGACTGGCAAAAAACTATGATCTGATTCTTGTTGCAGGAGAATATATCATTCCTGTTCTTTCTTTAAATCGACCGGTGGCCATCCTTCCGGTTGGAGGCGATATGACCAGGCTTCCATTCGTGAACAGAACATTTAAACAGGAAATCCATTCCTGGTTTTTCAGAAAACGCATTCATAAAGTCAAACGCATCATTACCGAGCAGGAGGACATTATTTGGGCGGCCAGGATACTGGGACAGGGAAATAAGATCAGCCGTTTCCCTTTTTTAGTGGATCTCTATCAATTGCGTGATAATGTGAATCACTGGTTAGCAGAAAAATTGAAGAACAAATACAAGGGTTGGGATGGTCTTATCTTTCATCCCACCAGGAAAAATCTGGACCCAAACAGAATAGATTATAAGGGGAATGAAAAGCTTCTTCGTGCATACAAAAGATTTATTGAACTACATCCGCATAAGAAGATATTATTGATAAGTGGATTACATGGCAGACATACGTTCCAATACAAAGAAATGGTAACAGAACTTGGACTGGAAGAACAAGTGGAGTTTATAGATCATATTTCCCTGCCTGATTTACACGCCTATATGTGCCTTGATCATCTGGCAGTATTTGATCAGTTTACCCATAATCTGAACACGCTTGGTGGTATTCAGCGGGAATCTTTGGCCTTTGGCAGGCCTGTGGTTTCCAGTACCGATGTCAGTACAAAGGATTTCAACCAGTCTTATGGAACCGGTTGTCCCTTATTTCCGGCTTTTAATGAAGAAGAGATTTATCAATCCATGGTGGAGCTTTTCTCCGGGTCTTCAGAAGATTGGCAAAATATCAGCCATATTTCTGTTAAGTGGGCAGAGAATTTTCTCCATTGGGAGAACCGTATGGATGAGTTTATCAATATACTGGAAAGTATGCTCAAATCCTGATCAATGAAGCATTATATCTGGAGCTTTCTAAATACAATATTAACCAGGGGTTTTGCCTTTATCTTCTCCATCATCCTGGGAAATATACTGCTACCAGGTGATTTGGGATTGTACGTCACCGTGGTTCTGGTAATCACCTATTTTGCAAATATACTTTCCCTGAACCTGGGAAGTGGGATCATTCATAAGCTTAACAATCAAGATGAACAGCCATTTCGGAATAACTATTTTACTGCAGGTTTTATCTACATTCTGGCTTTTTCATTGGTCGGTACACTGATTTTTCTCGGATTAAAAAACCTGATAGCCCAAATATTCAATATTTCCGAGGCAAGGTATATTTTAAACCTGGTCTTCATGCTTATTCCCGTTAACATGCTACGGATCTTTTTCCTGCATCTTATGCAGAGTGAAATGGAGTTTAAAAAATTAACCTACATCAATCTTAGTGCTGTTTTGATTCAGATTGTTGTGTCGGTCATGCTGGTTTACCTGGGTTATAACCTTGAAGGAGTATTTTACGGTTTGTATAGCGGGCAGACTCTTGGTTTATTGCTTGTTTCCTTTATGGTTTTCAAACGGTTCAGATTCATACTGAATAAAGAAACTCAACGGAAGGCCCCTGCACTGATCAAATTCAGCAGCATCATATTTGTTGGTTCAATTGCAGTTTTACTGGACAGGCGGGTAGACATGCTATTTGTAGCCCATTACCTTGATAAATCAACAGTAGCCGTTTATAGCTATGCCCTTAAATTTTCTCTTTTTTTTCTGCTTATAGGAAACAGTTTTTCAAGGGTTAGCTATCCCAGGTTTAGCAAAGCCTTTACGGATGGGTCTAACACCGCCCTGGAGAGGATATTTCAATATTCCATTGACTTTTCATTTCTGTTTATTACGATAACTTCCATGATCTTTTTGTTTAACGCCGAACCCATCATTGGCTGGCTATTGCCTCCCTATTATCTTGAAGCCGTGCCTTTCCTGTTAATATTATTCATAGGTGTGGTTCCCCAATCTGTTGTATCTTCCACAGGTACGATTTTCACTGCCGGAGGAATACCTTCGGTCAGTGCTAAGATTAACTGGATGCTCCTGGCGTTGAATGTTATCCTTAACTTTTTTCTTATCCCGATATATGGGTTGTATGGTGCTGCAATAGCTACCAGTACGACTTTTCTCTTAAAGCCGGCCCTGATATTTTATTTGTTATCCCGCAAAACGGAGATTAAATATACCTATAAAAAGCTGATTGCCGGCTTTGGCATTTTCATTGCCTTCCTCTTTCTGGGTGAGGCCTTAACCAGTTTATATTTTAAATCCCTCCTGATTGGGGTTTATGCCCTGCTATGTGTGCTTTATTTTTTGAATAAGGAGGAAAGAATATATTTATCGCGGAATTTCAGCCAGGTTAACAAACAGGTATTGAGTTATCTCCGATAATATGGATCCTTTTCTATAAATCAGGATTTTTCTTGGTTTTTCAACTGTTTTTTCTTTAAAATTCAAACCAACCCTAATAGAAGCTGAATATTTAACAGAAAGAGACTACCTTTTCTTTACAATCTAACGATTATTACTGTCCGAACATCAAAAGGCTCATGAATTACCGGCTATATTTTTTAATACATTTCGCCCGTTCGGGTTCCACCTTACTAGCAAATGAACTGGATAAACATAAATCTATAGCTGTCACATTTGAAGAAAATCTACCCGATGGAATAAAAAAAGGAAAGACGGTAAATATTAAAAATACAAGGGATCTGGATGATTATCTTGAGCTGTTATACAACGATGAAAAATTTCATTTCTGGAACATTAAAAAAAATGAGCTAAGAAATCACCTTTTGGAGGCATGCAGCTTTCCCTTACAATTTCGTGATATTTTACAGGCCATTCATTCCTTGTATTTTGAAGCATCGCAGCCGGAGATTGTCATACACAAACAAGGAAATTATTCTTTTTTTATTCGAAAGGTGAAAAAAGAATTTCCGAAGGCTGGATTTCTTTTCATTGACAGAGATCCCAGGGCAATACACAATTCCCAGAAAAAATCCAGAAAGAGCACTACAGGCAAATCCATGAATCAGGGAATTGTAGGATTTGCTTTGTCATACAAACGCATGCATCAAATGATTCACGGGTATATCAGTGAAGATTATTTTTATTCTTTCAAATATGAGAATTTTATAAAAAACAAAATTTCAGAATTGCAGCAGCTCAGCGATTTTCTTGGTGTAAAACCCGCAGAAAACCATAAAACAGAAAGCTATTCTTCAAGAATACCCGGGCCTCAAAAATACTTGCATCAGAATATTGAAGGGAATTATGATTTGTCAAGAATTGATGGCTGGAAGAAAGAACTGGAAAATCACAGGATCGTTTTTCTTCAGACTGCATTGAAGCAAGAGCTGCTGGAAAAGGAATACGGTTTTTATTCCACCAACAGTCTGAGGCCCTTTCAAAAGATGAAAGTGATGTATTGGTATATCATATTTTGTATTGCTCATTTTCTTCTGAAATCAACCAATTGGCATTATTTTTCATTCAGGAACGGTACATTCAGAAAATTTGGCTATGGGTAAACCGGGTAAGGAGCTATGAAATCCCGTGGAGAAGATTCTGTGAAAAGGGAATTTATTTTCTATACGGCAGGAGATTATCAGAATACACCTTCAACCGGTGGAACCAGGAGATACCGTGAAATCCTTGAATATTTTCTTGAGGCAGGTGACAGGATATACCTTTTGGCCCCTGAAAATATTCAAATACCAGCCCATGAGAATCTTGAGCATATACCCCTAAAAACCTACCAATCGAATTTACTGCCTAACGGACTGCTCAATTATCTGCTGAACCGGAAATCCTTTCGATTGATGAGACAATTTCCCTACGACGGTGTGGTGATTTTTTCTGTACCCTATGCCATGCAATGCATTATGGCCGGTCTTAAAAACATTCAATTGTTTGTCAGGGAAGACATTGTAAGGAATGCTGATTTTCGTGCCCGGCGAAAAAAGGGCTTGCGAAGCTTCAGCCTTTTAAAATTGCTGGTTTATAAATTTCTTGAGCGATACGCTTTGAAAAAAGCCCAAAAAATCATTGTACAGAGCCATTATGCTAAAGATCTTTTAAAAAGGAGGCATCCTGGGATCAGGAAAGCGCTGGCTCAAAAACTTTATGTATTGTATAACAATGTCAATACCAGCTGGATGATTTGCTATTCCGGATATATCAGGCAGAACCCCGTAACGCCTGGAAGAACCTACCACTTTTTATTTGTGGGAATAATCAACACCGAATTGAAAGGATTGCATTTGCTCTTAAAGTCTATACAAAGCCTTTTGAATGAAGGGTATCCGGTTCAGCTTGACGTTATCGGGGATGGAAGGTTGAAGTCTGATTATGAGCATATGTATAACAAGGAAAGAGGGATTCAATTCCTGGGCAGGGTTGAGGAGCCAATGAAATTGATGCCCGAATACGATATGCTCATTGTCCCCTCCCTTGTAGATTCATTTCCCAATGTGATTCTGGAAGCGCTCTTCCTGGAAATGCCAGTGATTGGATCGAAAGCCGGGGGAATACCCGAAATTTTGGTTTATCCCGAACTGATGTTTGAACCGAATGATAAAAGTTTATCCCGGAAGCTCCGGGAGGTTGTCGAAAATCCTTGCCTGGAGGAATACCGGCAGAAATGCATAAAAAGAAAGAACGCGTTGACATTTCACTGGGGCGAAAAAGTAAGGGAAATCGTTATTCAATGAAAGTCCTGTTACTCGGAAATCCGGAGAGTCCCCATACCGTCAGGTGGGTCAAAGCACTTGCATTAAAAGGTGTCCAGGTGCTTCTGTTGAGTTTAAATAAGGTCTCGAACGATCTGTTTGCAGATCAGCCCAATGTTGAGGTGCATAGTCTCGGACTTAGCAACCGGTTTGTTATGCATAAAAATCCCCGCTTTATTAAAATTGTGTATTTGGGTATTTTACCAAAAATAAAGCGGGCAATTAAATCTTTTCGGCCTGATATCCTTCATTCACATTATGTCAGCAGTTACGGCCTGCTGGGCGCGTTAACAGGTTTCCACCCCTATGTGATTTCGATCTGGGGATCGGATATATACAGATTTCCACATCGTAGCAGGATGAACAGAATGATGATTAAAAATTCATTAAACAAGGCGGATGTCATTCTTTCAACGAGTAACAACATGGTATCTCAGATTAAAAGATTTACCAGTAAGCCGGTTGAAATAATCCCATTTGGGATTGATACCGAAATGTTTCGATCCCTGCCTTTAAACAGCAATGAAAATCATTTTGTGATCGGAACAGTGAAACATTTAAAGAAAATTTACGGCATTGATCTTCTGATCAAAGCTTTTAAACACCTTACAGACTGGAATCCTGGTTTAAATCTTAAACTTTTGATTGTAGGTGAGGGCCGGGAAAGAAGGAATCTCCAGAGACTGGCAGACAAGCTGGAAATTAGAAAGAAGGTAGAATTTACAGGAAATGTGGAACCCGATCAAGTCCCTAATTACATCAACCGAATGGATGTATTTGCTGCATTGTCTGTTTGCAGGGAAAGTTTCGGCGTTTCGGTACTGGAGGCTGGAGCTTGTCAAAGGCCCGTGGTAGTTAGCAACGTGTCTGGCTTTAATGAGATCGTTAAACATAATTCTACAGGTCTCTTAGTTCAGCAAAACGAGGTATTGGAACCTGCTGAAGTCATTCATAAACTGATTCATAATCCCTCGCTCAGGTATGAGCTTGGCAAAAATGCCCGGGCCCATGTTGAGGAGAATTATGGCTTTAACAACAGCATCAGCAACTTGATGAGAATATACAACAGGATATCGGGTTAGATGCATGCCAGGGCGAGCAACCAATATTACATTCAAAAACATTCACTGGGAATTGTATCGGAAGGCCCTTATACCGGTCGAACCACCGCATCGGAATATAAATCTTGCCACAGAAGATTGCCGAAAGCTATTGCAACTGACCTCTGCATGGCTGATCAGATGGCCTTCCAATTGGGATAAAGAAAATAAATCAGCATTTTGGTTTGTAATTAAGGATCATTATAATGGGTTTGGGGAATTCAGCAGGAATACAAGGAGTAAAATAAGAAGGGGACTGAAAAGAAATTCGGTTCGTAAGATAAATAAACAAGAATTGAAGCAGCAGGGCTTTCCGGTCTACAGAAATGCTTTTTCAAGATACGATAAAGTTTCCAGGCCATTGAATGAGCATGAATTTTTGTACAGACTGGATGCTTTGGATTCAGAACGGTATGATTTCTGGGGGGTATATCAGGATAATGTGCTTGTCGCCTATGCAGAATTAAGGTATGTGGAAGATGTGATCAACACGAGCGTGTTGAAATTTCATCCTGATTTTTTAAAGGACTATAGCAGTTATGCGCTTTTGTATACCCTTATAGAGCATTACCTGAACAGGAAGGATATTGGGTATATAACAAACGGCGCCCGAAGCATATCCCATGATACAAATATCCAGAATTTTTTAATAGACGGGTTCAGGTTCAGAAAAGCTTATTGCACATTGAACGTTTATTATCGACCGGTTTTATATCATTTCCTTCGGTTGTCCTACCCTTTAAGAAACCTGTTTGAAAGTCTTCCAACCCGGCTTTTCGGAAATTTCAATGCTTTATTAAAACAGGAGTATATAAGGCGCAATTCACAGTGATATGGACAGAAATGATATTCCTGTAAGAATAGCCAGAATATTCCAGTCTACAACATTTTTACTGCGATTTCTGGATTATCCTTTTCGCCTTCCATATGTGTTCAGGGATGAAACAAGGTTACCTGCCATTTTTATACTGGCACCTCCAAGAAGTGGATCCACCCTGTTATATCAGTTGCTTACCGAAAGCTTTCATAATGTTCACCTAACAAATGTATGGAATCTTTTTTACAGCCTGCCCGTGTTGGGTTCTCTTATATCTGAAGGGTTATGTGGTAATCATCGTCCTCGTTTTGAATCGGTGCGGGGCTTTGTGCCGGGTTTGTGTGGTGAAGCTGAAGGGATGAAATTCTGGCTTCACTGGATGGGGCAGGGTCTAAAACCCGATGAATCCCGGCTGAAAGGAAAGAAGCTTAATAAATTGAAAGGTTTTTTATCCAAAAGGTATGCTTCCGAGGATTTAGTCTGGATCTCCGGTTATATCGGCCATGTCTTTTCCATTGACTTTTTGCGTAATCACTGGCCCAACTCGGTTTTTATTCACTTATACCGGGATATGCTCTCCAATGCGCATTCAATATACAAACTCTTTCCTGATGAGTGGTTCTCTCTTGATCCCGGAGGTATTCCGGAGGTGGCTGAAAATCGTTATGATGAGATAGCCAGGCAGGTTACCAGCATCCATTCCATCATTCTCGATTATTACGGGAAAGATGTATATTCAGTCTCATACGAAAAACTTTGTGAATCACCCCATCAAATCATGGATGAAATAATTGATTTTGCAGGGGCAAACGATATTACCCTCCAGAGAAAGAATTCTTTGCCCGAAAGGTTTGACAAACATGAAGTGAATGCCGGTTATAATTACCATACGCAGATGCTTTATCAGTATTTAAAAAATGAAACTTCAAAATATAAAGGGCACAAAAGACGGTTTTTCAACCGGTTGATGGTTTAATTATGGGTTCATCGATAATAAAAAGGACCATGGATGTGGTTTTATCTTTTGTGGGTATAATCATACTTTCCCCTGTATTCCTGCTAATAGCCCTTATGATCGTCCTGTATTCCAATGGAGGTATCATCTATAAAAGCAGGCGAATCGGCAGGAATCAAAAGTACATTGATGTTTTTAAGTTCAGGACCATGGATCCTAATAAAGATCGCCTGAAGATAACCATAGGAAACAGCGATCCAAGAATTACCGGGATTGGTTATTATCTGAGAAAATACAAGCTTGATGAATTACCTCAATTGTTCAATGTTTTGAAAGGAGATATGAGCATAGTTGGTCCGCGGCCGGATGTTCCGGAATACAGGGATTATTATCTCCGTCATATGCCTGAGTATTATTTTATGAAACCTGGGATAACCTGCTATTCTTCTATTTTCTTTTCCAATGAGAGCGAATTATACCGTGATTCAGAGGATCCGGAAAACTTGTATATCCATCATATCATTCCTCAAAAAGTAGAGCTGGACAGAAAATATTTTAACAAACAGGGATTTTTTACAGATCTGTCGATTATTTTGAAAACCTTTGCCAAAGTATTGAATAACCGATAGAGGTATGAAGAAAATCTGGTTGTCTCCGCCTCATATGTCCGGTAACGAGTTGAAGTATATTCATGAAGCTTTTGATAACAATTGGATTGCTCCGGCATTTTCCAATTACTGGCTTACTACCTTTATTATCGAGGGTGAATCAGTATCCGCTGAAGATTTGCGAATTGCCCTGGGAAAGGAAAATATTGAAGCACGGCCACTCTGGAAACCAATGCATCTTCAACCCGTTTTTAAGAATTATCCCTTTTATGGCAGTAGTCATTCCGGAAAATTATTCAGTAAAGGACTTTCTCTTCCTTCGGGCTCCAATCTCTCACCGGAGGATAAAGAAAGAGTCGTAGCAATAGTCCACAGGGTGTTGGACTCACGTTAAGCTATTAGGTAATTGTATGGAGCAGAAAAAAAGCCCTTCCTTTCATCTTAATCTTTTTGTTTTAATGATGCTTTCCTTTATTCTCAGGATGGCAATGCCACAGTTGAAATTTATTTTTATCCCTTTATTTCTCTATTTTACCGGTTATGTTGTTCATACAGTCATCATTAATAAGAAATTACCAGGGCTAAAACGGTTCATTTCTGCTATATCAATCTACCTGGTTTTACTTGTTATTTACCTGATTGCAATAATTTACAGGACTGATTTTTATCTACCTGTAAAAGAATGGGTATCCGGTTTCATCATTCTGGTCCTTTTTTATTTTTTCTACTATTTTGTTGTTGAAGAGAACATAACATTCGAGCGTTTAAAAAAAATTTTCTCACAACAGTTGGTGGTTATTATCACAGTGATCTCCCTTACGGGTCTTTTAAAATTTATCTTCTCTGCATCAGGACGGGCTTTTCCTCTTTCCACCGAATTGGCTCAAAATGCGTTTACTTCCTCACTAACTTCAGATTATAATTTCTTTTCCCTTGCGGTACTCTTTGGTATGATTACCCTGCTCCATCAATATTATCAAAGAAAACAAATAGGGAAGAAAGAACTGATGGGTGATAATCTTCTTATGGTTTTGTTTTCACTTGTTATTCTTACCTCCCAGTCAAGAAGAAGCTTTTTGATACTGTTGGCTATCATTTTATTGATCGTGGCAGTAAGGATATTCATCATTTATTATTCGGAGGAAAGCCCGGGAAAATTTTTTAAAAGAAATGATGGATTCTTATTATCAATGGCAATTGTATGTCTGGTTGGTTATGTCTTCATGTTCCTCACATCAGATCAGATAAAAACCCAGGTTATAAGAAGAAGTGGGTTGTATCAATCGGGTTTTCGAATTGAGCTTACCAATGCGGTTAACAGATATGCCAGGTTGTTGGGTTCGGATTATGAGCAGATGGAGTTGTATAAGCTTTTGTGGAACCAGGATGACAGACCACAGGCACATTGGAGAAAAGAGATCAAACAATGGGTGGACAATCAATGGCTCGATATGACATATACTGATCATAACTTAGGGAAATTGCCTGACTTAGAAAGAGAGGGAATTTCCGAAAATCTCAAGAAAGGAGGAAGCGAGGAGCAAAGTAAAGATATTCAGGAGAAAAATTCGATCTGGCAAAATTCACTCTTTTCCCGTTTGAAAACGCTTTTTACTGAAAAAGAACCAGCACTTTCCGGTGAAGAAGCAACATTAATGAAGCATAACCGGACTGTTCTGAATGGGGGTAGAAAAATGCGCTGGGAATATGCTCTTCAGTTATTTTCAGGTTATTCTTTAACAGGGAAGCTTTTTGGGAATGGATTTACCTATTTAAACCGGTTTGGAGAAAAATTTAGAGGTTCTGCCAATACTTACGAATACCCTCATAATCCGCTAATTTCCTCATTATTATATTCAGGGATTATCGGGGCAGGTATATACCTGTTTTTTGTGATTTATACTTTTGTTCTTTACCTCAGAAATCTCAAAGCTTTGCGATATTTCTTCCTCTTGTTTCTTGTTACAACGATGTATATGGCGATAAGTGGCAACAGTCATTTCAGCGTACCTGCTTATAGCTTTCTTGGTTTGCTTCCCTGGGTCTATGTTGGTTTGAAGAATAAATCTGAAGCATGAGCCGGATTTGCCATATGACTTCAGCCCACCCGGTTAAGGATGTTCGCATATTTTATAAGGAATGCAAAGCCTTACAGGAGATGGGTCTGGAAGTACATTTGCTTTCCAGGAGTAAAAAAAATAATAACCAGGATGGCATTCATATCGTTCGTTTACAACCCTTCAGAAACCGGTTTATCCGAATTATTTTGTATCCATGGATCATATTGATAAAAGCTTTTAAGGTTAAAGCAGCAATATATCATTTTCATGATCCTGAATTGATATTTATCGGATTCTTATTAAAGCTGGCAGGAAAAAAGGTAATTTATGACGCTCACGAAAATGTGCCCCTTCAGGTCAACGCTAAATCTTATCTGATCCAGCCTTTCCGGTGGTTTTCTGCAAAAGCGGTTAAATTTATTGAGGAAATGGGGGTAAGATGGTTTGACGGGACCATTGTTGCTACCGAAAGTATTAAACTAAGGTTTCCTTCCAGGTATTTATCAAAAATAGTGGTTGTGAGAAATTTTGTGGATCCCGGTGAAATCCGTCCCCGTGAGTTTTCCGGGAAGAAGAATATGGTATGTTATGTAGGAGGAATAAGTTATAACCGGGGCGTTGACCTTCTGGTCAGAAGTATTGAGGGAACCGGTATGACATTAACTCTTGCCGGAAAATTCCATAATTCGGGATGCATGAGAAAGGTAAAGAAGCTGGAAGGTTGGAAAAATGTTAAATATGTAGGGGTTATTGGAAGGGATGAGATAAAAGAATTGTATGGTAATTCTTATATGGGCCTTCTTCTATTAAGGCCCCGTGAAGGTTTTAAAGATTCGCTTCCGATTAAACTATTTGAGTACATGGCTGCGGGTATTCCGGTACTGGCATCTGATTTTCCTCTTTGGAAAGAAATCATAGAGGACAATCAATGCGGGATATGTGTGGATCCTCTAGATGTAGAGGAAGTTCGCAGACAGATTAAAAGATTATTTGCCGATACTGCCCTGGCTGAAGAAATGGGTAAAAATGGCAGAGATTTGGTAGTAAGTAAATACAACTGGAACCAGGAGAAAGAAAAGTTAAAAGAATTTTATACCGGGATACTTGAAAATGAAAATTAAGAACCTGCAATTTTTATTTTGAATTCTTAAATCTATTGATCCTTGACCGTAAAACACTCCATTTTTAGTAAATTAGCCTGAAAAATCATATGCTTGAATCCGGTTTCATGAAAAACAAGGTTTCAATTATCATACCATGCAGAAATGAAAAAGAATATATAGGCCAGTGTATTTACAGCCTTCTACATAACGATTATCCCCAAAAGGAACTCATTGTGGTGGACGGACAGAGCAATGATGAGACTCGAAAAATAATCCGTGAATATGAGCAAAACCATCCCAATGTTAAATTTATCAGCAATAGTAAGATGGTAACGCCGGTGGCACTTAACATTGGGCTGGAAGAGGCTGATGGGGATTATGTTATGATAGCAGGCGCCCATGCTTCGTTTCCTGAGAATTATATTTCTGAAATGGTCAGGAGGATGGATCGTTTTGATCATGCTGCAGGGGTCGGTGGTGCCTTGAATACGACTGCAGAGAATACACTGGTTGCCCATTCAATAGCAAAAGTGATGACCGATAAGCTGGGTGTCGGAAATTCAATGTTCCGGATTGGCGGTAAGCAACCTGTTAAAGTGGATACTTTACCCTATGGCATCTATAAAAAAGATGTCTTTGACAAAGTAGGTAAATACGATGAGCGGCTGGTTAGGAATCAGGATATTGAGCTGGCCAGGAGGATTGGGCGAAAAGGAGATCATCTTTACCTTTTTTCTGATATAAAGTGCGATTATTTTTTTAAGGGAACATTCGGCAATCTGGCAAGGCTGAATTTCAAAAACGGGCTTTGGAATGTATTTACCTTCTATATAACCAAACATTTATCATCATTGAGTACCAGACATTACATCCCATTGGTTTTTGTACTCTCACTGCTCCTTCCTGCCATATTATCTCTTCTTGTAAACCCTGCATTTATTTGGCTAAGCCTGGCCATAGCTTTTGTTTATCTTGTCCTTGTTGTATACAGAAGCATTAAGCTGACAGACAGGCATACAAGGGTTGTTTATATCATCTGGAGTTTTTGCGTGCTTCATTTTAGTTACGGTTTCGGATCCCTCCTTGGTTTGTTCCATCTGAAAAAGCTTTTTAAGTAGATTCCTTCAGATGAACAAAATATCATCTAAAGAAATATTGAATAAGCTGAATGTTTTCAGCTTATTGGGCGTAGCCTATTTAATCCCTTTCAACAGCGATTTGAACCGCTACCTGCTGGGAATATTTTTGGTTTCTACTCTTATTCTTTATTTTAATTCTCTGGGATCAGTGAAGCTGAAAAAATGCAAAGGGTTGATCGCTTTATTCCTACTCATCATCTTTTATGGCCTTAGTTTTATTTATTCCCATAATTTAAAACTGGCGTGGATTGATTTTGAAAAGAAACTTCCGCTGTTATTACTGCCCCTGGCTTTGGTGGTTATATCTCCTGGTGAGAAGGAAACCCGGCAGCTTCAAAGGGCTTTTCTGGCAGGTGTGTTGACAGTTACAATTGTTTGTGCGGTTTTTTTCCTTTTCCGAACATTTTCTGATGCACATTTTCAGAGGGTGCTTGTGAATCATCCTTTTTATCAGATGTATTCCAAGTTTTACTCTTTTGGGAATACGAATTATTATGCTGTTTACCTGATTATGTCGGTGATACTCCTGACGGGGATGCTGTGGAAAAAATCACCTCCAGGGAAGGAGAGGAGAATGAAATGGTTCATGTATTTAGGTTTGGCTTTATTTATTATTTTATCTCTGGCTATTTCTTCTCGTTCAGGGATTGTTTCCCTGGCGGTTGTCTTGGTTTTCTCCGGTTTTTACCTGATAAAAAACCGTTATTTTGGGGTTGTTTCTCTGGGACTTCTGATCGTTTTGGGATTATACATAACTACCAACTATCGTTTCAGCAATTATATCCGGGTGCTGGGTGGTATGATTCATTCTACTCAAAAGATCAGCGATAATGAGCTTTTAGAGAATAGTGCGCTGCGGCTCATCTTCTGGAAAGCATCTGCGGATATTATCGGAGAGAATGTATGGTTTGGGGTCGGTACGGGGGATGTCAAGTCACAGATGAAGTCAAAATACAAAGAGATGGGGGTCTATGAGCAGCTCCATGAAAATGACGATCCCCACAACCAGTTTCTCAGGACCTTTGTGGCTACCGGCTTACCTGGTTTTCTGGCTTTAATGGGTGTCTTTGTATTTGCTTTTAACAGGGGTATTCAGAGCAGAGATTATTTACTAATTGCTTTTTTGATTTTAATGCTGATACACTTTCTCTTTAAATCCATGTTGTTCAGAGAAAATGGCGTGGTGTTTTTCAGCTTTTTCTATAGTTTGTTTTATGTCACTGATTTTCCTGGAACCAGGAAACGCTAGTCGACTTTAGCGGACATTTCATATTTCAGCCCCTCATAATCCACCATACGGGCCTTGATTTTTCCTACCTTGATCGGGCTTTCAATCCACACGGGCAGCCGGTTTTTGTCGTCGGTTACCCATACCTCAAGATCTTCTCCTCCCTTGAATACATCGCCCGGAACCAGGTAACCCGAAAACTTGATGCAATCAAATTTGCCCATTCCACGAACCCTTCTTTCCTCTTTGCCGAGATACCTGATGTATACGGGTTCAATCTTGCTGTCAAGCAGCAGCGTGAGTGGTATCTTTTCTCCCACTTCATATTTTGAAAAATCAATGGAGCGGGCGTAATAGATGATGGACATTATATCGTGTGTGCAGTTGGTAAGGGGGATGGTATCTTTTTTAAAGGGTTGGCGCGTCTTTTTTGACTGGGCATAGGCCACGCTGTCAATCCAGTTGTAGTCATAAGTAATGTCGATTTTATATCCCCCTTCATTGACATCTCTTTTGTAATAATATGGTTTTAGGGTCTCAGGATCCACCCATGTTTCATATATGTCCCTGACCTGGTAAAACCAGTCATAAAAACTGTAGGTTTTGCCTTTGCCTATTAAATGATAAGCCTGCTGATTATTTCTCATGGCTTCATTAACCTCAAAAGTGACCTCACCAACGTCCGTCCATACCAGGAACCAGTTGTAGGTAAGCACATATTTTATTTTTTCGCCGGCCTGGAAATTCTTGAATGAGGGGATACACTTTGGTTCTTCATTATTGTCATTTTTGTTGTCATTGTCCTGTCCGGTAGTCAGGTGTAAAGCCCCTAAAAACAATATTATCAGGATGATCTTTTTCTTCATAACTTTTTCTTTTTATCAGCTAACCACACTATAATTCTTAGAACGTTTCCTGATCAGTTTGAGTTGTTCCTTCACGATGGCATGCTCCTCTTTTTCCAGGTCAGGATCCTCGTCCAATACTTCCATGGCCACGTTTCTTGCATGGGTTAATATTTCTGAGTCCTTACCAAGATTTGCTATTTTTAGTTCAAAAGGTATGCCACTTTGTTGGGTTCCTTCAATATCACCGGGACCTCTCAATTGCAGATCGGCTTCTGCTATTTTAAATCCATCGTTGGTTTGAACCAGCGTTTGAATTCTTTTTCTGGCTTCCTCTGATAGTTTGTCTGAGGTCATCAGCACACAATAACTTTGATACTGACCTCTGCCAATTCTTCCTCTCAGCTGATGCAGCTGCGACAAACCAAAACGCTCTGCATTTTCAATCACCATAACTGAGGCATTGGGAACATCTACGCCTACCTCTATAACAGTGGTTGAGACCATGATGTTTGTTTGTCCCCGGGCAAAAAGTTCCATGGATTTGTCTTTTTCCTCAGGCCTCATTCTTCCGTGTACCACGCTTACTGCATATTTTGGAGGTGGAAAATACCTTAGTATGGTGTCGTATCCTTCTTCAAGGTCTTTCAGGTCAAGCTTTTCAGATTCTTTTATCAGGGGGTAAACGATATAAATCTGTCTTCCCTGATGGATCATCTTTCTCATAAATTCAATGAGCCGCATGCGTTTGGCTTCGTAGAAATGCACTGTTTTTACAGGTTTTCTGCCCGGCGGCAATTCATCAATTACTGAAACATCAAGGTCTCCGTAAACGGTCATTGACAAGGTCCGGGGGATAGGGGTGGCTGTCATTACCAATACATGGGGAGGCTGGGTGTTTTTCTTCCAGAGCTTTGCCCGCTGAGCTACACCAAAACGATGCTGCTCATCAATGACGACCAGTCCCAGGTTTTTGAATTGCACCGTATCTTCAATAAGTGCATGGGTCCCGATCAGGATATGAAGCTCCCCGCTCATCAGTTCTTCATGAATTTTTTTTCTTTCAGAGGAGGGGGTAGATCCGGTAAGTAGCTTGACCTGAACCGGCATATCATCCAGAAATTTTGTTATGCTTTCATAGTGCTGGTTAGCGAGAATCTCCGTGGGGGCCATGATACAGCTCTGGTATTTGTTGTCAAGTGCAATGAGAATGCTCATCAAGGCCACCAGTGTTTTACCGCTTCCAACGTCGCCCTGGAGAAGCCGGTTCATTTGTAATCCTGAGCCCAGGTCCTTGCGTATTTCTTTAAGTACTTTCTTCTGAGCATTGGTTAGGGGGAAAGGCAACTTTTTACTGTAGAAGGTGTTGAACAATGTGCCTACTTTTTCAAAGTCAAATCCGCTAAATCGCCGTATACGGGTGTTTTTTTGTTCCAATATGTTCAATTCTATATAAAAAAGTTCTTCAAATTTCAGCCTGTACTCTGCTTTTCGCAATTTTTCCTGGTTTTTTGGGAAATGGATGTTGAGCAAAGCTTCATTAAGCGCAGATAATTTCAATTGATTGATGAGCTTATCCGGAAGGGTTTCTTCAAGTTTGTCGCTAACCTCTTGAAGCAGATTGTTTTGAAGTTTTCGGATCACTTTTGAGTTAACATAATTTTTTTTTAATCTTTCCGTAGTATTGTAATGGGCTTCAAATCCCTGCTGAATCCTGGAGTTATAATCCTCAAGAGATTCAATTTCAGGATGCACGATATTTATTTTTCTGTTGAATACGGTGGGTTTGCCAAAGATCACATATTCCTTATCCAGGGTATAGGATTTCCGGATCCAGTTGATCCCCCGGAACCATACCAGTTCGATGATACCTGTATCATCAGCAAAATAACCTATTAATCTTTTTTTATTGGGTTTGCCGGCAAGCTCAAATTTTACTATTTTTCCCTTAATCTGAATGTTGGAAAGGTCCGGATGAATGTCTGTGATTTGGTAGAATCTGGTCCGGTCGACATATTTGTAGGGAAAATAATAAAGCAGATCACCGTAGCATCTTATGTCGAGTTCTTCAGCAAATAAATTGGCTCTTTTTGGACCGACTCCGGGAAGATATTTAATATCTTTGTTCAAAACAGATGCGTTCATCAACCCACAAATTTTGTATAAAAATAATATTCATCACACAGAAAATTTATATCTGAATGGCTTTTTTTAAATCTTTTGGCTTTTTGGTAACGTTTGTTGGGAAATACCTGTATTATTTGGTTTCTGCCCGGCACTTCAGGGGATACGGATTGCATTCACCCTTTATATTCCGGCTTTATAAACGGGTAATATCAAAGAAAGATGATGAGGTACTTGAAAGTATTAGAAAATTCAGAAAATACCTGATGAAAAGCAACGAGGTGGTTTGCTGTGAATCTGGTTTCGGCGCAGGTTCGAGATATGGCGGGCGAAAAAAACAAACCAGGGTGAACAGTTTGGTGAAGCACTCATCCATTCCACATAAATATGGAAAGATCCTGTATTATCTTGTAAATACCCTGAAACCCGTCAATATATTGGAATTGGGCACTTCTGTGGGAATAAGCACCTTGTATATGGCTATGGCCGGTGAGAAATCAAGGGTTTGGACAATTGAAGGATGTGCAGATAAAGTGCGTATCGCAAATGATAACATACAAACCCTGGGAATGAACAATATCTATCTTTATAATGGTTGGTTTGACGAACAACTGCCCAGGGTACTTCATCACATGCCTTCGGTTGATATGGTATTTATGGACGGGGATCATAAAATGGAGAACACATTGAATTATTTTGAGCTTATCCTGGATTTTGTTCATAACGACACCATTCTTGTACTTGATGATATTCACTGGTCTTCCGGTATGGAATCAGCATGGGATGAGATACGTTATGATGAAAACGTAAGAGTCAGTGTTGATTTGTTTCGCATGGGAATTGTGTTTTTCAAAAAAGAACTCTCACCTGAAACTTTTAAAATCAGGTATTAAATCACAGGAGAATTCATATATTCGCAGAGCCAAAAATCCTTGTGATGTCTTCGCTTATTCAATTTGATAAACTGAGTAAATATTATTATGTTGGGAATGAAACGGTAAAGGCTGTCCGATCCATAGATTTGAACATAGCACGTAACGAGTATGTAGCCATCATGGGCCCCTCGGGCTCCGGAAAGTCAACCATGATGAATATTCTTGGTTGTCTGGATACCCCTACCAAAGGCACTTATATGCTGAACGGGAAAGATGTCAGCAAACTGGACAACGATCAGCTTGCCGATATCCGGAACAAAGAGATTGGATTTGTTTTTCAGACGTTCAATCTTCTGCCCCGTTATTCGGCTTTGGACAATGTAAGTTTACCCCTGGTATATGCAGGGATTTCCAGGGAAGAGAGGCTGCAAAGAGGGAAGAAAGTCCTGGAACAAGTAGGGTTGGCCGACCGGATATTCCATAAACCCAATGAGCTATCGGGAGGTCAAAGACAAAGGGTAGCCCTGGCCAGGGCTTTGGTGAACTCACCTTCGATAATTCTGGCCGATGAACCCACTGGCAATCTTGATTCCAAAACATCTGTCGATATTCTCTCGTTACTGGATGAGATCCAAAGACAGGGGAATACACTGATTATTGTTACACATGAAGAAGATATTGCGAAACATGCAAGGCGGATTATTCGTTTAAAGGATGGAGCCATTGAGGAAGATTCAATGAAATAGCAGGAGGGAAGGTGAACAAGTATTATTGCGTAATGTTGTTAGAATAAAAATGCGAATCTATAGTAAAACCGGAGATAAGGGCATCACTTCGCTTTTGGGAGGAAAGCGGGTATCTAAGTCTCATCTGAGAATTGAGACGTATGGTACCGTTGATGAGTTGATTAGTTATATAGGATTGCTGCGTGACCAGGTTGAATCACAGAAAATACATGACGAGCTTATCCGCACACAGGATAAATTAATGGTTTGTGCCTCGTTGCTGGCTGCCGACTGCGACAACTGCAAATCACAATTACCAAAGCTTTATGATTCGGACATCACCCATTTGGAAAACGTGATTGATGAAATGGAGCGTGAACTGCCACCTTTACGGTCCTTCATCCTGCCCGGTGGTCATTCAACTGTTTCAATCTGCCATATCACCCGTAATGTCTGCCGAAGAGCAGAGCGATATATTATCAGGATGCATGAAGAAGAAGGTGTTTCTGAGTTGGTTATCAGTTACGTTAATAGGTTGTCCGATTTTTTCTTTGTTTTGGGAAGAAAATTATCGAAAGATTTGTCTATAAAGGAGGTAATATGGAATCCAAAAAAATAATAAAATTTTGGATTTAACGTATTAATTTTAAATTTGCAGAACTTTAGTAAAACAAAAAAAATCTTCTAATTATGTATTGGACACTTGAATTGGCATCAAAGTTAGAAGATGCACCCTGGCCAGCAACTAAGGAAGAATTGATCGATTATGCTATTCGTTCCGGTGCTCCAATGGAAGTCATTGAAAATTTGCAGGAAATTGAAGATGAGGGAGAAGTCTATGAGAGTATAGAGGATATCTGGCCTGATTATCCAAGCAAAGACGACTTTTTCTTTAATGAAGATGAATATTAAAGAATCATCATATTTGCCTGTCTTTTACCGGGAGGAGGGAGATTGTGGATCACCCTCCTTTTTGGCTTCAGGATTGAGGGAAGAAAGAAAAATGTCGTATTTTGATTTTGGCCTGAATTCTTCCAGCCACTGAAAACCAGATAATTTGGTTTCTTTCAGATCACCCAGGGGATATAAAGTACCATCCGGTTTTTCCAGCATTGTCACACGGATTACCTGATTTTCCCTTAATTTAATTAATAAATTGCTGCTTACCGCTTTATTTACACCAACAATACCCTTTTCATTTTTGGTATAGTAGATTGTCTCGCCGTTTCCGTTTACTTCAACTGTATGCAGCGCATTGTCCCTAAAATAACCGGTCATGGTTTTGCCTTTGATCTGGTTGAATTTGTCATTGGCCTCTCTGCTGACCATGAAGGCAGCATTATGTAATATGAATTTGGTAACCTGATTATTTTTTGTGAATATTTCAATGAATTCGGCGGTAACTTGGCTGCTGTCTGTCCATATAACCGGTTCATGGTACATTCTGATGATGGAATCCTTCAGGGAATAATACAATGAGTCACATTTCCCCTGGAGATTGGATTTGAAAATTCTTGCCTGGTAATAAGCCTTGAAAATCCTGTGTTTTCCTGTGGAATCATAATGTGATCGCAGAGTATCTGCATGCAAATAAAGTGAGTCGTTTTCATCATCAACGGAGATCAGATGGGCGCTGTCTGTCATGAAAGCCTTTTCCGGTTCATTGGTATATTCCGAATAATTCCCCTTTAGTATTACATCTTCGGTTGTATCCCTGATAATGGCACGGCTTCTTATTTCTCCATAACCCAGTGAATCATCATAATATAAAGTATCCCCTTCAATGATCCGGTCTTCCTTTTCATAGTAGGCATTTTTTCTGAAAAAAAACCGGGACTGCCTGGTTTTGTACCATCCGTTTTCACAATATAGATAGTTCTTGTCACTGTGAATATGGGTGGGGCCGAAAAAGTATGCTACTTCTGTTTCGGTATTGTATTCCAGCGTGTCACAGTTGACCGTATAATCAGGATCCTTAATTACCACGCTGTCCTTAAAATTGGCAATGTTTCGGTTGGAATAGTAATGCCCCTGCCTGCTTGTGATGGTCTTATCTTCATTGACGATCTTCCCGCCGTCAAAATAATAGGCATAATTGTTTTCACTGTAAAAATTCAGCGAATCGGTGGTGAGCCTGGCCTGTTTGTCCCGCAGTATGACATTATTCCTGACACGTCCGAAATTGCGGTTCCCGTTATAGCTCAGGTAATCTCCATAAAGGTCCAATGTGTCACCTCTTTGTATGTGCACATTGCTGAATGCTTCAATCCTGTTGCTGTCGGTATAGAATAAAGCACTGTCGCAGAACATGGTAAAGTCATCGTGGGCCAGTTCTACGTCGCCTACCAGAATCCTTGCGTTGGGACTGATCTTCGCGTTAAATTTGGTTACCTCCGCGAAATTGATCCGGATCTGCCTGGTTTGCTTTTTTTTTTGTGCCTGCGCCATAAATCCGGACCCCAATATCAGAATCAGGGTGATTAGAATAAGTCTATTTCCTTTTACCACCATTTCGCTGAAGAATATATTCTAAATAAAACCACCATGTAACTGGTCCTGTATGGTGGTTTACATTTTATTTTATTGCTATTTCGCAGTTTCTGAATGTTTTATCGACATGAATGTAAGTGTTTGACTTTTTTTCAGTGATCCAATCCTGGATAATCCTTTGCTGCTTTTTTTGTAACGCCATCTGCTGAAGGGTGCTAAAATCATTTTTGAGATCGGCTTTGTGTGCCTTGATCTTATCCTGTAATTTGGTGATCTTGAAGATCATCTTGCCATTTTCATCCTGGGATTGGTAAGGTTCTGAGACTTCCCCTACATTCAGGTCTTTTACAGCGTTATAATCAGCCTGGGGTAACTGGTCAAGCTCGAATTCATTGCTTGCATTCTGTGGGTTGACAAGTATACCGCCATTTCTCTTATATCTTTTGTCATCAGAAAATTCAATGGCAGCCTTTTCAAAGGAAAGATTCCCTTTCCTGATTTCATTGGCAATACTGTCAAGCCGGGCCAAAACCTGCTTTCTCTGTTCGGGTCCAATGTTGGGTTTTATCAGGATGTGCCTTACATTCACTTCATCCTCCCTGCGATCCATCAGTTTGATCAGGTGGTATCCGTAAGAAGATTCCACAATACCGCTCACTTCACCTTCCTGCAAGCTGAACGCGGCATCGGCGAATTCAGGGTCCAGCTCTTCTGAGGTTCTGTATCCAAGTTCTCCACCTTTGCTGGAAGTTCCCCGGTCTTCAGAATAAAGGACGGCTAGCGTAGAAAATTTTTCCCCATCCATGATTCTTTTCCGAAGTTCCAGTAGCCTCTGCCTTGCCTGCTTTTCAGCCTTGTCGCTTTCAGGTGGATATTTTACAATCTGTGCTATCTGCACGGTCTGATTGACCATGGGAATGCTGTCTTCCGGCATGTTTTTATAGTATTCCTCCACCTCTGAAGGAGAAACCTTGACATCCTGGATGAGCTGCTGTCTCATTTTCTGCGTGCGAAGCTGCTCGCTTAGAAGCTCACGGAAATCGGCCCTTATCTCTGGAATGCTCTTGTTGTAGTATTGCTCAAGTTTTTCTCTGGATCCAATCCGTCTTATGAAGTACCTCAGCCTCATGTCGAGTTGCTGATCAATCTGATTGCCGCTAACTTCGACACTGTCTTTTTCTGCCTGGATTAACAGGAGTTTCTGCGAAATAAGTTCATTCAGCAGATCACAGCGCAGGTTGGAAGAACTCATCCCCTGTGCCCTCATTTGCATGACCTGGCTTTCAATATCCGATTGAAGAATGGTTTTATCCCCAACGATGGCCACAACCTGGTCGATTAGTTTGGGGCTTTGGGCCAGTGATGCAGGTATGGTGATGATCAGCAATAAGGTTGCTGTCCATATTTTTCTCAGGTTTAGTCGCATAGATTTTATTGATTTTTAATAGATGACAAATTCATTATGGTTTAACGCTTCGTTGTATATATCATTTTCCAGCCGGGTAAGCAATTGATGCTTTCGTTTGTTCAGAATGATGCTTTCAATTTTATCCCTTACATAACTCATGGGGGCTTGCGTTCCCCTTAGCTTATAATCGTTGATCCGGATAAAATGAAGAACCGCGCCTTCCTGTTCTTCGATAAAGCTGTTGTTTCTGAAAAATCGCTCCGGTCGGTTAAATTCCAGTGGTAGATTTCTTACGAAGCTATCGAAATTGATCCACTGGTTATCAAAATCATCAAACTTATCGGCATACTGGTAGCAATAGTCTTTCAATTGATCCATATCCTCTTCGTTATTTGATCTGTACCACCTCCTGACATTTCCAAGATTGGGTGAGTTAACCGAAAGTTTGATATACAGGATTTTCGCCAGATTCTTATCCAAAACAAAATTGGATGAATTTTCATTGTAATAATTCTCTACTTCCTCGGTGGTTATCACAGTATCCAACTTTTGATCGATCAGTTCCTGCTGGTATCGGTAGATCAATAAAGAGGCCCGGTAATCCTGGATTTGCTTGGTGATGTCCTTGCGATTCTCAGGTAGGTTTCTTTCTGCCTTTTCCAGCAATAGCTGTTTTTTAATCCATTTGTCAATATAGTTTTTTGCTATAAGTGCGCTGTCTTCCTCTGATTTGTCATTGGGTATCACATTTTTCAAATCGGAAAGATAAAGGTATTTGTTATGAATCTTAGCTATTGGTTTTTTATCGCTGTTATTTTGATCCTGGCAACCTGTGAAAATCAATGCCAGTAAAAGCAATATTCCTGTAAATTTCATTTGTTTTACACAGCTTTTAATTGTTCCTGATTTCATTCAACACCCCTTCGTTGATATCTACCTCGTATTTATTTTTTAGCTTTTTGATCCACTGTTTTTCCAGGTAATTCTGGTAATCAGCCAAAACTGCACCTCTTGCCTCTTCCAGTTTTTTGGGTTCGGGTGGAACAATTTCCCCTTCCACCATGTATGGCTGCTTATTTTTTATTTTATTTTCAGTTTCCATATCCCATGCATAACGATCAATGATGGAGTTATCACCCTTGTGAAACAGACCTTTTTTTATGTCTAACTTTTTTTCATCCTTATTTATTTTGTTTAATATTTCCGGATCAGAATGGCTTTTTCTGAACCAGCCCCCTTCTTTAAGCTTCTTTACCCGGTTCAGAACTTTTTCGTTATCGCACAGATATATTTTTCCCCTGAAGCGCTCACCCCACATATAGTTGTTTTTGTGGTTTTCGTAATATCTCCTTAGTCCCGAAGAATCTTCCGAAGCCTTTGCCCATACTTTGCGGTCCATAATCTCAAAAAGCAGAATTCCATCGTGGTACTCTTTAACAAGGTATTTATATTCGGGATATTTCCTGTGTAACCGTGCACGTTCAAATTCTACCATTTTTTCATTCTCAAAACTTGTGAATGCTTTGTCCAGCAGATATTGCCCGTCAAAGCGGTTTCTGAGGTTATTCCCGGGGCTATCCAGGTATTTTATAAAATCGCCGGTATGAAATAACCTGTTTTGAATGACAAAAAGCGTATCGTTACCGGGATATGCCATAAGCTGACCCCAGGCAAGGCTGTCTTTCTCTTTTGGTTTCTTTATAAAACGATACAGTTTCCTGAAATTGGATTTGCGTTCAATAAAATGATATTCATTTTTGAGATCTGCTACCAGGGAATCCCGTGCAAGTTGGAAGCGTGCGCTTTCTTCGAGTTTTCTTTGCAGCTGATCCTTTTCTTCTTCAAAAGACCCCAGCGTTTTTTTATCAATGAGTTTTACAATGTGGTATCCTACAGAAGTTTTGAAAGGCCTGGATATTTCTTCTTTTTCTTCCAGGTTAAAGGCGGCCTTTTCGAATTCGGGAACCATCCTTCCAACCCCAAACCATGGCAATTTCCCACCTTTTTGTGCTGAGCTTTTGTCTTCAGAAAATTTCCTGGCCAGATCTTCAAATGTTTCCCCTTCCTTGAGCAGGTGATAAATGGAGTCTATTTTCTCTTTTTTATGCTGCCTTTTTTCTTCGGGCATGGTATTGGGGGCAAGAAGCATGATATGTGCCACCCGCACTTTCCCTTTTGCTTCCCGCTGGCCTGTTTTTTTGATGATGTGGTAACCGTAACGGGTTCTTACCGGAAACGACATTTCATTGATCTCAAGATTGTAGGCTGCATTTTCAAAGGGATATATCATCTGAAGTGCCGTAAAGTAGCCCAGATCCCCACCGTTACTTTTTACCGTGGGGTCATCTGAAGTAGCTCTCGCAACCTGTGAGAAATTTTCGTCTTTCCTGATTATTCTTTTCCTTATGTTCATAGCCTTTTCGTAGGCATGAAGGGTATCCAGGTACGAAGTAGGCCGGGGAAATTTAATCAGTATATGACTGGCTTTGACCTCTCGTTTGCTTCGTTCGTAAGCCTCGCGAAGCAGCTTATTCATGGTATTCTGGTCTCTCAGATATGGTTTGGCCAGCTCCTCCCTGTATTTATTTATTTCTTTTCTGATGGAGGGAAGGGTGTCCAGTCCCATATTTTCTGCTTCAATGACCTTTAGCTTGAAATTGATAAATAGATCAATGTATTCTTCAATCCCAGTTCTTTCACCAGATTGAAGATTTTGATTGTTTTTCCTGTAAATTCTCAAAAACTCCTTTGCGGAGATGTCGCGGTCACCAATGGTCATCAGGATATTTTCATCCTGTGCTATAAGAAGCATCCGGAAAGGAGTGATGAAGACAATAAGCAATACAATTAATTTCTTCATACTGTGAAACTTTAGATTGATTATATTCCCTTCCTAACGACTGTAATTTGGTGCTTCTCTTGTAATGGCCACGTCATGGGGGTGACTTTCAATCACTCCTGAATTGGTTATTTTGACAAACCGGGCCTCTTTCAGATCCGGGATATTTTGTGACCCGCAGTATCCCATGCCGGCCTTCAAGCCTCCGATGAGCTGGTAAACAACCTCCGCCAGATTTCCTTTATAGGGAACCCTGCCGGTTATGCCTTCGGGTACCAGTTTTCTTACGTCATCTTCCAGATCCTGGAAGTATCTGTCTTTAGACCCTTCCTGCATGGCTTCCACTGATCCCATACCCCGGTAAGTTTTAAATTTCCTTCCCTGGTAAATGATGGTTTCACCGGGTGATTCTTCAACGCCGGCAAACAGTGAGCCTGCCATAATCGAATCGGCACCCGCGGCAATGGCTTTTACCACGTCGCCTGAGTAACGCAGTCCTCCGTCGGCAATTACTGGCACTCCCATACTTGCAGCTTCCCTGGCTACATCATAAATGGCCGATAGCTGGGGCAGTCCAACCCCGGCTACCACACGGGTTGTACAGATTGATCCCGGTCCGATACCCACTTTTAATGCATCTGCTCCTGCTTCCAGTAAATCACGGGCAGCCTCTGCAGTTCCTATGTTGCCTACAATCACTTCCATCTTTGGGAAAGCCTGTTTTAGCTTCTTTAGTGTCTGGAATACCCCTTTCGAATGGGCATGAGCAGTATCAATCACGATGGCATCTGCATTTTCACTAATCAGGGCTTCAGCACGTTCCACTGCATCGTGGGTAACACCTACTGCGGCTGCTACCCTTAACCTGCCTTTTTCATCCTTACAGGCATTGGGATTGTCTTTTGCTTTTGTGATATCTTTGTATGTCAGCAATCCCACAAGCTTGTTTCCGTCATCGATCACCGGGAGCTTTTCAATCCTGTAGTTTTTTAGTATCTCAGTAGCTTCTTCCAGATCAATGGATTGCGAAGTGGTAATGATTTTGTCCTTGGTCATTACTTCATCTACCGGTCGGTTGTAATCCAGTTCAAACCTCAGGTCCCGGTTGGTTACGATACCTATAAGAATACCACCGTCATCTACAACCGGAATGCCACCGATCTTATAATCCTTCATAATACCCAAAGCATCTCCAATGGTACTGTTTTTTCTAATGGTGATCGGATCATAGATCATTCCGTTCTCTGCTCTTTTTACGGTCTTAACATGCTTAGCCTGCTCTTCGATATTCATATTCTTGTGAACGACACCGATTCCACCAAGACGTGCCATGGCTATAGCAAGATCGGATTCGGTAACGGTATCCATGGCAGCTGAAACAATGGGTATATTGAGGTTGATATTTCGTGAGAACCTGGTTGATAAATCTACTTCGTGGGGCAATACTTCTGAGTATTGAGGAATGAGCAATACATCATCAAAAGTATACCCGTCAGCCTGAATTTTTTCCTTATCAAAAGCCATTTCAACAACGATTTTGGGTTGACTATAAAATTGCGCTAAATTACAAAAAAGTAAGCAAACAAAAAGGATTGAGGGTTTAAAAACTGAGTTTCCATACCTCTGTTAAAAAGTACATTTCGTTGCCTTTAATTATTTTTAACGAAATGTTTTCTGTAATACTCTTTTTTTGGTAATTTATTGTAGTTTTTTCATTAATTTGCAAGTAAGGTTCATAGAATTATAATATACTTTGGAATCATACAGCCAAATACTGCTAAAGTACTGGGGTTATTCAGAATTCAGACCGCTTCAGGAAGACATCATACGAGCGGTTGTAGAGGAACGAAAGGATACCCTGGCGCTTATGCCCACAGGAGGAGGAAAGTCCATTACTTTCCAGGTACCTGCTCTGGTACAGGAGGGTATTTGTCTTGTTATAACCCCACTCATCGCCCTAATGAAGGACCAGGTGGAAAGACTTAATAAGCTCGGCATAAAAGCCATGGCGGTTCATTCGGGAATGAAAAAGAAGGAAATTGATGTAGCGCTGGATAACTGCATTTTTGGGAATTACAAATTCCTCTACATCTCTCCGGAAAGAATTGAAACAGAGATATTCAAAGCCAGGGTGCAGAAGATGAAGGTCAACCTGGTAACTGTTGACGAGGCGCATTGTATTTCCCAATGGGGTTATGATTTTCGCCCGTCCTATCTAAAAATCGTTAACCTGAGGCAATATGTTTATCCACAGCCACCTTTTCTTGCCTTAACTGCCACTGCCACACCGGATGTGATTGGAGATATCCAGGACAAGCTTGGCTTCAAAACCAGAAATGTGCTTTGGAAGAGTTTTGAGCGGAAAAATCTGGTTTATCTGGTCCGGGAAACGGAAAACAAACAGAAATATATGCTCAAAACCCTCTCGAAGGTAAATAGTTCGGGCATAATATATACCCGGAGCAGGAAACGCACAAGGGAAATAGCCGAGCTGCTCCTGAAGCATCAGATTTCTGCTGATTATTACCATGCAGGCCTGGAGCATGATGAAAGGGCCCAGAAACAGGAAAGCTGGCAGGAAGGAAGAAAGCGCATCATGGTTGCAACAAATGCCTTTGGTATGGGGATAGATAAGGCAGATGTCAGGTTCGTCATTCATTATGACATACCCGATAACATTGAGTCCTATTTTCAGGAAGCCGGGCGGGCCGGACGCGATGGGAAAAAATCCTACGCCGTACTCTTGTATAATGACAGTGACCGGGTTAAAGCCAAACAGCGTATAAAGAATAATTTCCCGGAGATCAAAGAGATTAAGGCAGTTTATGAAGCACTTGGCAATTATTTTCAAATTCCCATAGAGGGAGGGAAAAACCAGGCATTTGACTTTAACGTGGCTGATTTTGCCGCTACCTACCATTTTAGCTTCATGACCATTTACAACAGCATTGATTTTTTGCAGAAGGAAGGGTATGTTGAATTAACGGATGAATTGTCCAACCGGTCAAAAATTCATTTTTGGGTGAACCGGGATAATCTCTATAATTTCCAGCTTTCCCGGGCCGAATACGATACTTTCATCAAGCTTCTGCTTCGTTCATATACCGGTGTTTTTACGGACTATGTCAATATCGATGAACGCTACCTTGCCCGCAGGGTGAATTCCAGTGTTGACGTTATCTACAGATACCTTCAGCAACTGAAAAAATTTCAAATCCTCGATTACATACCCTATAAAAAGTCGCCCATGATCGTCTATACAGAAGAGCGGCTGGACAAACGCAACCTTCATATATCCAGGGAAAAATACAAGGAAAGGAAAGATCTTTATGTTCAGAAACTACACCAGATGATCCGTTACGCTACAAATACCAGCCAATGCAGAAGCCGTTTTCTGCTTGATTATTTCGGAGAAACGGACGCTTATCGCTGCGGTCAGTGTGATGTCTGTAACAGAAGAAATGAGCTGCAATTAAGCGATATTGAATTTGATACCATACGCGGTGAAATAAAAAACCACTTGCAGGAAGAACCTCTTACTTCCGAACAATTGATAGATCATATCGATCGTTCAGAAGATAAAGTAATTAAGGTTATTGACTGGCTCCTGGATAACAGGGAGCTGAGTGAAACGGGGAATGGAACTTTACAATGGCATGAAAAAAGAAACCAGGCAGGAAGAAGTTGAGGATACTCATGCCTGCCTGGAGCCGATGCTAAAGGAGGTGATTCAAGATTTTGATACTTCTATTATAATAGATGATTTGATTTCGATATAGGTTGCGTAGATCTTTCTTTTTTTTAAATTTTTCCGTAAACAAGGTAGCTGAGAATTTTTTACTTTTGTCCGTTTTAAAATGTAGCTATGAGTGAGCATTCTTACGATGAAATATTGCAGAATGAGCAGGTTACACAATTTGTGACCCGGGCAGCAGAATATTGCACATTTGTGGAGAATACAGGGAATTTTAGCAAAAGAGATTTTATCAGGAAGGCGCTTTCCCTGTTGTCGGAGCTGTATACCCTCACGATGCAGATGCCTGCATTGGAGAATGCCACAGATTCCGTTAATGAGAAGTACGTGACGGAAAGTGACTGGAATGACATTTACCAGAAAGTCAGTAAAAAACTTGGTTACCATAACGATTACCTGGATGTATTTGATCCGGTGGCCAAGGAAGAGGAGGATTTAAGTGTGGCAAGCCTGGGAGACAATTTTGCTGATATTTACCAGGACATGAAGGATTTTGTTACCCTTTACAGCATGGGCAACGATGAAGTTATGATTGATGCCTTGTGGGAATGCCAGATGAACTTTGAGGAATACTGGGGTCATAAGGTGTTGAATGCACTTCGTATCTTGCACCGCATCTATTTCAGCGACGAAAATTTGGAGGAGGAAGAAGAGCAACAACAACAGCAACAGCAGGATTCTGAGGATACGGGCAGGGATAACTGGCTTTTTAAAAGAAAGCAGGAACAGTACAAAAAACGGGATCAGTGATAAGAGGAACCTATAAAATGATTTTCGGATGAAGTATCAATCGTCCATTACGGAAGAAGAGATCAAGCATTTGCCCCGTAAAGAGTTCAGCGGGGAAATTTATTTAATTGACAGCCTGGAAAAACTGGATATAGCCCTTCCAATGCTTAAAGATAAGACCATATTGGGCTTTGATACGGAAACCCGGCCCTCGTTTAAAAAAGGACCGAATAATGATATTGCACTTCTGCAGCTGGCTACCTCCGATGAGGCCTTTTTGTTTCGCCTGAATTATATTGGTTTGCCCGAAGGACTAAAACAGCTCTTGGAAGACGAATCGATTCTCAAAATTGGTTTGGCGCTCAGGGATGATATTTCCGGTTTAAAACGGTTTAATGATTTTTTACCTTCATCTTTTATTGATTTACAGGACCTGGCCAAAGAGAACGATATACAGAACAACGGGCTGAAAAAGCTTGCTGGTATTTTTCTGAATATCCGTGTTTCCAAATCCCGTTCCCAGCGCTTATCCAACTGGGAGCGACATACACTGACTCCCAAACAAGTCAGATATGCGGCTACTGATGCCTGGGTCTGCTATGAACTATACTGTGTAATGAAAGATTTGTAAGAATGGATAAAGACTATGGGCAGATCATATTAAAGTCGGGGAAGGATCAGTCATTGAAACGTTATCATCCATGGGTTTTTTCCGGTGCCATTAAAAAGACCCTGGGCCGGTTTAGTGAAGGGGATGTGGTACAGGTGTATAACAACAAGGATGAATTCATGGGAGTCGGTCATTATCAACCGGGAACGATTGCGGTCAGAATTCTGTCTTTTAAAGATGTTACAATTAATGCATCTTTTTGGGAGGAAAAGCTTTCAAAAGCCGTGAATCTTCGGAGGAAACTTGGTTATACAGACAACGAAACCACCAACGTATTTCGCCTGGTCAATGCTGAAGGAGATGACTTTCCCGGCCTCATAGTGGATTATTACAACGGTGTAGCCGTAATGCAGTCACATTCGGTGGGAATGCACCGACAGAAGGAGCTTTTTTCGGAAATACTGAAGGATTTGCTGGGCAATTCCCTGAAGGCGGTCTACGATAAAAGCAGTTCCAGTTTGCCATATAATGCCTCAGTTGAGAAGGAAGACGGGTTTATCTATGGGGATGCTAAAAATCATATGGTTCGTGAGGATGGGCTGAGTTTCCAGGTCGATTGGGAAACGGGGCAAAAAACCGGCTTTTTTATCGATCAGCGGGAGAACAGGCGTTTACTTAAAACTTATGCCAGGAATGCTAAGATATTGAATCTTTTTGGTTATACCGGAGGCTTTTCTGTTTATGCTGTCGCCGGCGGATGTCAAAGCGTTGATTCGGTTGACAGTTCTGCAGCGGCTACTGAACTTGCAGAAAAAAACATGAAACTGAACTTTGGAAATGACGCTCCCCATCATGCACTGTCCAGAGAAGCCTTTGAATATCTCCGCAATACAGAGCAGCAATATGACATAATCATTCTTGATCCTCCAGCCTTTGCGAAACATTACAAGGTGCTGCCCAATGCCCTTCAGGGATACAAGAAGTTGAACCGCCTGGCCATTGAAAAAATCCAGCCCGGAGGGTTTATCTTTACGTTTTCCTGTTCCCAGGTAGTAAGCAAGGAGAACTTCAGGAAAACCATCTTTACGGCTTCGGCCAATACAGGACGAAGGGTGAGGGTATTGCATCAGCTCAGCCAGCCTGCCGACCATCCTGTAGACATTTACCATCCCGAGGGAGAATACCTGAAAGGCCTGGTGCTTCAGGTGGAGTGATAAACGACCCGGTCCCGGCATAATTTTTTTTACCATTCATAATCTTTATATTTGCAGGAATATGTTGAACCTTAAAACAACCTGTTTATGGATTCCAAACAAGCAGAATCATTGTTGAAGCAATATATTACAGACGAAAAGATGTTGTATCACTGCTATGCTTCTGAGGCAGTGATGAGAGCCCTTGCCAAAAGGCTGGGAAGAGACGAGGAAAAATGGGCCAACGCCGGTTTGCTGCACGATATTGATGCGGAAATCACTGATAAAGATCCTGAGCGCCATGCCATGGAAGCCATTCCCATATTGAGGGAGCAGGGTATTGAAGAAGATGCCCTGGATGCCATCAAAATGCACAACGAAGAAGCCACTGGCGAGGAACGTACCACTGAATTTCAGCATGCCCTGGCCGCCGGTGAAACCATTACCGGTTTGATTTATGCCACGGCCCTCGTGTATCCCGATAAAAAAATCAATAGTGTAAAGCCCAAATCGGTCAGGAAACGGATGAAGGAAAAGGCTTTTGCTGCTTCTGTCAACCGCGATACCATTAGGGAATGCGAAAAGATTGGGATCCCCCTGGATGAGTTCATCGAGTTGTCTTTAAACGCCATGAAAGAAATTGATTATAAGATCGGGCTGGATTAAGTTTTTTGGGTTAGAAAACGGATTAAAAAAAATTTCACAGCACCTGTATTTGTCTGTTCATCTAATAATACATCAAGTATCAAGTATATGAGACCTTTTCGATCCAGGAATTTTATTACAGCATTTTTTGTAATCATTGTAGTAATGGTAGTATCCCTGGTTGGCTGCAGGGAGTATAAACCATCCGACGGCGGTTCAGGTGAAGGGCGTTTCAGGCTCCAGGCCTACAGGCAGCACCAGCAGATGAAACAGAACTCTTCCTTTAGTGATAGAAAGTGGAAGATGTTTGGCCCCAGGTGGATGAGCGGCCGCATCACCGATGTGGCCGTGCCAAAAGGTTCCGATAGTACGGTTTATGCCGCTTCGGCCTCAGGTGGTGTATGGAAAAGTTACAACCAGGGAATATCATGGGAACCTGTATTTGAAGATGCAGCTTCTACAAGCATCGGTGATCTGGCAGTGGCTCCCTCTGATACAAACATTGTGTGGATCGGTACAGGCGAGGCCAATATTTTCCGCAGTTCCATGGCCGGCGTGGGGATCTATAAATCCGTGGATGCAGGTAAAACATGGAAGCATATGGGTCTCAGCGGCACCTATACCATTGGAAGAATCCTGGTGCATCCGGAAGATCCCGATATTGTATATGTAGCAGCATCTGGTCACGAATGGACCAATAACGAAGAGCGCGGCGTATTTAAAACCACCAACGGCGGTAAAACATGGGATAAGGTATTTTATATCAACGAAAAGATAGGGGCCATTGATTTGGTGATGGATCCGGAAGATCCCAAAACATTATATGCTTCCATGTGGAACAGAATTCGCAAACGCTGGAGCGATCCCGTTCCAAAGCCCGGTGATGGGATATTCAAAAGCACCGATGCCGGGGATACCTGGCGGAAGCTCAGTAAAGGTTTGCCCGACGACAGCCTTACCGGCCGCATCGGGATTGATGTTGCCCGGTCTGACCCGGATGTCCTTTACGCCTTCGTGGATAACCATCACCTAGATACAACTGCAGAGAAGGGGACCGATGCCTATGGCAGGGAAAAGAGCCGGCAGGTGATCGGGGCGGAGGTATACAGGAGTCCCGATAAGGGGGAATCCTGGTTGAAGGTAAGTCCCGATACGGGAGTGATCGGTAACCTGACCCGTACTTACGGTTGGGTATTCGGACAGATCCGTGTGGATCCCACAGATAAGAATACCATTTATGTAATGGGCGTTCCCCTGGCCAAATCAACCGATGGTGGCAAAACCTTTAAGGAGCTTTCCGATGAAGGTCTGCACGTCGACCACCATGCGCTTTGGATCGATCCCGACAATCCCGACCTTTTGATCAATGGAAACGACGGGGGTATCAATGTCTCCCACGACCAGGGCAAAACCTGGTACAACAATAAAACCCTGCCCGTGGTGCAGTTTTATAATGCCAACTATGATCTGAAAGATCCTTTTCGGGTATACGGGTCGGTACAGGATAACGGCTCTTTTCGCGGACCCATTGATCACAGGCCGGGAGTGGATTCGGCCGGTGAGTGGGTGGAAATACCCGGGGGCGAAGCCACCTACATTGCCATGGACAGGGAAGATCCGGATGTGTTGTTTACTTCATCCTATTATGGGCGCCTGAGAAAATCGAGGTATGTTCAAGGGGAATGGAAAACTGAAAAGATACTGACCGAGGCCGAAGAAGATGAACCCGAATTGCGCGGACAATGGCTGGCTCCCACGATCATGTCACAGCACGACGACAGCGTCCTCTATCATGGTTTTCAGTTTGTATTTAAAACACCGGACAGGGGAGAAACCTGGGAAAAGATCAGCCCCGACCTGACCAACTATGATCCTCAGAAACAAGGCGAGCTGCCTTACGCCATTAACTATGCCACCATATCCACCCTGTCGGAATCTCCATTAAAGCAGGGATTGCTATACGCGGGCACGGATGATGGCAATGTACACATTACCCAAAACGATGGAGATTCATGGACCAATATCATCAGGGACCTGCCCAAAGGCAAGCATGTTTCCCGTGTTTGTGCTTCCCAATATAATGAAAGCACCGTCTATTTAACATTGAACGGCAAGCGGGAAGACGATTTCAAAGCATACATCTATCGATCGGCTGATTATGGTAACTCATGGACGGATATCTCCTCCAATATTCCCATTGGCCCGGTGAATGTGATCATCGAGGATCCGAGGTACAGAGATGTACTGTATGTAGGCACCGATATAGGCGTGTACATTTCCACCAACCGGGGTGAATCCTGGGAGGTGCTGGGCAACGGTATGCCTTCCACCTACGTGCACGACCTCAGGCTCCATCCTGGGGATCTGATCCTGGTGGCAGCCACACACGGAAGGTCGTTGTATAAGATGGACATCAGCGAGATCAGAAGGCAATAGGCAACAGATTACCTTGAAACGAGAAGACGAGAAAATGGGAAAACGGGAATACGAGATGAATGGCTTGAAGTTTGAGGTTTTAGACAAACACTTTGTGGACCTTTGTGCGTACTTTGTGCTCCTTGGTGGTTAGAATATTGAATATTAACCACTAAGAACACGAAGGAAATCACGAAGGAGCACGAAGGAATTTATACACAGAGGGTGATCAACGCAATCCTCCAATCACTCAATCACTCAATCAACCAATCACCCAATCATTTATTCGTGCATCCGTGGCCATTATTACATTCATTCGTAACATCTATAAACAAAAAACCCCCGACTACTGCCGGGGGCCGTGGAACCACCTGGAATCGAACCAGGGACACACGGATTTTCAGTCCGTTGCTCTACCGACTGAGCTATGGCTCCATTTGTTTCAAGCGATTGCAAATGTACGTAAAATTATTTTTTCACAAAATTTTTATGTGGAATTTTTGATTATTTAAAAGCCGTAAAAATACTATGCACAGTGATCGCAAACCAACTTGCCAACGGAACTGAAAAAGGAAAAATTATTACACCATACCGATCTTTTGTAATTTTGCCAAACTTTTAAGAGAGGGTGATTCGTTTTGTTGGTTGGATTGATTTCAGGTCTGAAATCAATCTTCAACAGGAAGTATTTAAATCAGGAAAACCATGCAATATCATACACATAAGCTCTCCAACGGGTTGCGGGTCATTCATCTGCCTGATGAATCGGAGGTGGCTCATTGCGGACTGATGATCAACGCCGGGTCGCGCGATGAGCTGGAGAGCGAGCAGGGCATTGCCCACTTTGTGGAACATCTGTTCTTCAAGGGTACCAGGAAGAGAAAGGCCTTTCACATCCTCAGCAGGATGGATGACGTGGGTGGCGAGATGAACGCCTATACCACCAAGGAGGATACCTGCATCCATACCTCATTCCTGAAGAACGACTATGAAAGGTCGCTGGAGCTGATGGCCGACATCACCTTCAACTCCACCTTCCCCGGAAATGAGATCAAACGGGAGAAGAACGTCATCATCGACGAGATCAACTTCTATAAGGATAATCCCTCGGAATCGATATACGATGATTTTGAGGAGCTGGTATTTGCCGACCAGCCCCTGGGCAGGAACATCCTGGGCACGCCCGAGGCGCTTGACCGTTTCCGGGAAGAAGACTTCAGGCGGTTTGTCGGCCGCAACTATCATCCCTCACAGATGGTGATCACTTCTGTGGGCAACATCCCTTTCTCTAAACTGGTGGCCATGGCAGAGAGACATTTCGGCTATGTATCGGAAGGGCAATCCAACGGCTACCGGGAGCCCTTCAATGGCTACAGACCCGGAAAACGCGTTGTTGACAACAACACCAACCAGGCCCACTGCATCATAGGGAATGTGACCTACGACATGCACCATCCCAAAAAGATCGTCATGGCCCTGTTGGATAATATCATTGCCGGCCCGGGGCTTACCTCGCGCCTGAACATGCTGCTGAGGGAAAAGCTGGGATATGTCTACAACATCGAATCCAGCTATACGCCATTCTCCGACGTGGGATTGTTTACCGTTTATTTTGGTACGGATAAGCGCCGGGTGGACAAAACCCTGCAATACATACACAAAGAATTTGATCGCCTGCGTACGACCAAACTGGGCAAGATTCAACTGAACAAGGCCAAACGGCAGTTGTTCGGCCAGCTTGCCATCAGCTCCGAAAACCCGGTATCACGCATGCTGGCACACGGGAAAAGCTACCTGATGCTGAACCGTGTGAATTCGCTGGAAGAGCTAAAAAGTAAAATAGACCGGATCACGGCGGAAGATTTAAGAGAAACGGCCAACGAAGTGCTGGATCCGGGAAGTTTAACCACATTAATTTATAAATAAGCCATGTTTGAAATATCTTCGGAATTAGAAAAGTACATACTGGACCATTCGGAAAAGGAAGATGAGCTGCTCTACGAGCTGAACAGGGAGACCCACAAGAAAATGCTTCGTCCGAGGATGCTCTCCGGACACCTGCAGGGCAAAACCCTTGAGATGCTCAGCAAACTGCTGCAGCCTTCACAAATACTTGAGATCGGAACCTACACGGGTTACTCTGCCATATGCCTGGCCAGGGGTTTGCCTGAAGGCGGCCAGCTCCACACCATCGAATCAAATGATGAGCTGGAGGATTTCGTGCAACACTACTTCAAACGTGCAGGGCTGCAGGACAAGATAACCCTTCATATTGGGTATGCCCTGGATATCATCAGGGAGCTAACCGGCCCGTTTGACCTTGTTTACCTCGATGCCGACAAAACGGAATACTCCGATTATCTTAAGCTTTGCAAAGAAAGGCTCAGCCCCGGAGGATGCATCCTGGCCGATAATGTGCTTTGGGACGGCAAGGTGGTTCATCCCGATACCAATGATCCCGATACCATGGGCATCCATCATTTCAACGAAACGGTAAAAAATGATCCTGACCTGGAAAAGGTGATCCTGCCTATACGGGACGGGCTGATGATGATACGGAAAAGGACATGACCACCGTTTGATAAGGGGTTTGACAGGATCCGATAACCATCGGATTTGACAAAGGTATTATGTTTGAAGGTTTTGAGGTTATGTCATACATCATTGAACAAACTATTAAAGGTAAAACCCTGCGTGGAATAAATTCATTAATACGTTATAAACCCTTCAGTACGCATTAGATTATTGAAATTAATTCTCTGAAAGAGAATAAGAAATCAGCCCGGGGGCATCCGCCCCGGGTAAAAAGAAATAACATAGATTACATTAAAGCCCTGAAAGGGCGGAAGAAGTTCATGAAATGGGCCAATCATTAGTTAAAGTTTATCTACACATCATCCTCAGCATGTAAAATCTGGAAGAATTTACTGAATTTATTCAACATTACAGAATCGATTATGACAATCGGTAATTATGGGATTGCCATCATAATCCTCTTACGCCCTTTCAGGGCTTCAATACCTGTTTGACATTAGTCCCGGGGCGCTGCCCTCGGGCTTTTGGCTGGTAGCCCCTCCCTGTTGCAGGCAGGCTTTCAGGGCTAAGAATTAGTTCGGTTCAGATCTTCCGGGAAGATTGTTATTAAATTTTACCGATTTTAGGTAGCGAAGAGCGGAGGAATCCTGCCCGTTGAATGATCATTGATTGTAATTAGATTATTATTAGGCCATTTGTTGTATCCGCAGAATGGTTTAAGTTAAAAACAGGTGAATTTATCAGGAACCATGTTTGTTTTGCAATCGATATATAATATTCTTGCCGTTGTCGAGTCAGATAGCAATTAGAAACTCCAGAACCAATGGTCATATAATTAATCATATCCTATTCTCGTCTTCTCATCATTCACGGCAATTTGCCAGATTATTCATTTTCCCGCCAATGGCTGAAACACGCCAATGGCATGTCTCTACACACGATATTCCTTCAACATTAAACTCCTGTCAAACATTAAACCTCAGACTCTTTACAACGCTCGTTGTTCTTTACTTTATACCCCAACCCGTCCGTGTTCAAAATCTAAAGAAGCATTTACTTCATAAACAATGGTCAATACTATATGGGGCAAACTCATCTTATCCGTATTTTTCCCGTTTTCATTCTCGGGTGAATAAACCGACTGAACCGCTATGCCGGGATTCTCTTCAAGAAACCTGTAAAACTGTTTGCTGAAACTCTGGATATTTTCTGCGTAAATGGTATATTCTTCCATATAAAAATGTTTATAACAATGCAGTTTATTTAAAGACGGACTCTGAACCCGCATGGTTGGAATGATTGAAAATATGATGGCCACGAATACACGAATTAATTATATATCAATACCTCTTCTTTTCTAATTATTAAGGCCTGATTTCTTTCCGATCTGCATTGCATATTTTCAACCTGACAGGTTTTTTCTTACCCCCCTATAATTTAGGAATACTTAAGTGGTTAACTTGATTGAGGAGGTAATTTTTATATCTTTACGTTAAACTACAAAAGGCAATAAAATTCTAGAGGTCAATATGAAAAACATTTTCCTGCTATGGATTGCATGGATGATTGTATTTCCTTCTTGTTTATCCCCATCCCATAATACCCGGTTGGAGGATGCCATTATTAAGGTGGTCCGGGCCTACCATGACAGGGATTCCGCTTCCATAAACCGGATGATTCATCCCGAAACGGGATTGTATATAATATATAGAAGAGGTGTATTCCCGGAGATCCAAAATACGGATGGGATAGATTTTAATCAACCGGTTCCGGGACACTTCGCCTATGAAGGTATTAAGCCTGTAACCAAAATTCAGTATGAGGAACTTCCTGATTATAGCTGTGAAAAGGGAACATGGAGTAAAACCGGGTTGTTTTGTGATACGGCATCAAGGGATCACCTGCTTTCCGAAACTGCCAGGGACCTGAAAAAGTACCGGGGGGATAAGATCCCGGAAAAACGAATAAAACATTTTAAAGAACTGGAAAATAAGAGTCAGCGGGTCGTCCTGGTTGATGAAGAAGGAGGGGAGCTCGTTTTTTATTTAACCAGGATGGATGACACATGGTATTTAACCATGATTGACAGGCTGACCAGCGATTGCAGTGCTTGATAGCAAAGGATATGATCGCCACGAATGCACGAATAATTTGTTCATTCGTGCATTCGTGGCCATTAATTGTTGTGCATCTATGAACTTTTTATTTATATCTTTGAAGTAAGTTAGAAAGAACAGAATTGAACAAATCATCAACAGAACAAAATAAACAAAACCCAACAGGATCATGAACAAAAAACCATGGTATGAGCGGCTCTTCGAGAATTATGCCAATCAATACGACAAGGAAGAGTTTGTGCAGGGCACAGTCGGCGAGTGCGATTTTATAGAGAAGGAGCTAAATTCTGACAAATCCCTGCGCCTTCTGGATGTGGGCTGTGGAACCGGCAGGCACGCGATAGAACTCTCGAAGCGGGGGTATTCGGTGACGGGCATCGACCTGTCGGAATCACAAATTCAGAAGGCCAGGGAGAAAGCCCGTGATCAGCACCTCGACATCGAATTTCTGACCATGGATGCCAGGAATATATCCTTCAGCGATGAGTTTGATGTGGCCCTGATGCTTTGCGAGGGCGGCTTCCCGCTGATGGAAACCGATGAGGAAAATTTTGAGATCCTGAAAAACGTCTCGGATGCCCTGAAAAACAAATGTAAATTTATTTTCACAACATTGAACGGATTGTTCCCGCTGCATCATTCCGTTGAAAAGTTTTGCGCAGCCTCCTCAAAGGAGGGTCAGGCAGCTTACCGCAACAATTCATTTGACCTGATGACCTTCCGGGATCATAACACCACGGAAATAGAGGATGATTCAGGCAAAAAGATTACCATTGAAGCCAATGAAAGGTACTATGTGCCCAGCGAGGTCACCTGGTTGCTGAAATCATTAGGGTTCAACCAAATTGATATCTTCGGTGCCAGGCTGGGTGCCTTTTCCAGGGAGGATCCCCTGACAACGGATGATTTCGAGATGCTTGTTGTGGCGGAAAAAATGTAAATTGGGTCATTGATGGTATCCGCAGAAGGATCTAAATGATTGAATTTTTAACAGCTGGCAGGCATTATATTGTTAAATGGTTAAATGGTTAAATTGTTGATTGGCTGATTGGAGGATTGATTGATTGGAAGATTGGTTGATCACCTCATGTGTATAAATTCCTTCGTGCTCCTTCGTGATTTCCTTTGTGCTCCTCGTGGTTAATATTCAATATTTTAACCACAAAGGACCACCAAGTACGCACAAAGGTACCACAAAGTGTTTGTCTAAAACCTCAAACTTTCAAACCTCAAACATTCAAACTCTTTGATCGGTTAACCTATCGCGCGCTCTGACGAGGCGCTGATGTGTGGAGGGGAAATCACTTGTTATCGCTATTGGCCTTCTACGAAGGCTTCCAGGTAGATCTGTTGCCATATTTAATAATGGAAGCTTCAACATATGAAATCAAACAGTGCAATAATTGATTTGCAATCACCAGGTATTTGGGTCTTGCCTTCATAGAGGGCAAGATAGCGATAGATACTCCTGAAGAAGGGGAGGCCATATACCGGTGTGAGAATGACCTGATCCTTTCTCCCTATGATGAAGTAAGGTCCACTGAACACTGGCTGGATGAAAATGAGATTGTTGTCTCTGCCAAAACCACTTCAAAGGACAGGATGGGTAAAATGTTTATGGATAAAATTCTTTTGGAGAACTTCCTCGGTCATTCCCAGAGAGTAATCGGTATATTTCAGAATGATGTTCAACGTCAAGGTAAAAACAACATCAGCTATACTTTAGTTTCCGGATCATTTATGGTTTATTCCCGGTTTTTAACAGAACTGGATGGCATTTATTACCTGGATCCGCCACCGAATGCCTATAAAGCAGCATACAAACATAATATGTATCAGTTCTCCAGGTTGTTGCTGAAGGATATATGGAAGATGTTAGCCACGTAGCTGATCCCGTCTTTTCTGGGATTCGATCTCGTCTTTCGAGGAGGCAATCCGTTGGATGTGATCCCTGTCCTGAAGCCTTTCCCGGATGATCTCACAATATTCACCGCTGATCTCATTACCCAGCCACTTTCTTCCATAGGCTTCCGCTACGGCATAAGTGGTACCTGACCCACCGAAGGGATCTACTATTAAGCTATCCTCATTGGAAGAGGAAAGAATTATTTTTCTGAGCAGCTCAACGGGTTTTTGGGTATTGTGAGGATATTTTTCCCATGCCCCGTTGGAAATGGTTGGAATCTCAAAAACATCCTTGGGTTTGGCCCCTTTGGGATGCGGCTCCCAAACGTACTTTTTCTTTTTGTTGCCTTTGGCGTATTGGGAGGTTTCGGCCTGGGTTCGTCTTGGGTATTTTGTAGTATGTCTGTTATAAGGAACCCGCGCCTCGTCGATGTTGAAGATAAAATTTTTGCTTTTCCTGAAATGGAGAATGCTTTCATGTGATCTGCCCCAGTCATTGCCCAGGTTGGCTTTGTTCCTGTAATACCACACAAGCCACTTGCAACCCTTGAAGAGAGGAGAAGCTGCCCATTTTAGATCTGCCAGGATTTCAGAAAACCCGCAAATGTAAAGAGAACCCGTACTTTTTAAAACGCGGTAGGCCTGCCTGATCCAATTCAGGCTCCACTCTACATATTCTTTCTGAGAAGAAAACGTATCCCATTGTGCCTTTTTGATGTTGTAGGGAGGATCTGCAAATATGAGATCCACTGAATTATCGTCCACCATTCTTAAGAAATCATTGACATCAAGCTGATAGAGCTCACCAAAGTCTGTATTAAAATAGGATTTCTTCTTTTTAACCCTTCTTTTCCCATATTCCAGTTCGAGTTGCAATTCTTCGGCCAGTGATTCCACCTGGCTCTCCGGGTAAACGCGATAATTGTTGATGGGATGACGTATGCTTTTGAATTTTCCGTCCTTATCCCATCTTCGGAGGGTTTCCTTGCTGACACCTAGAGTGTCGGCTACTTCGCTAATTGAGAGGTATTTTTCCATGTATCGGGTTTTACAAACATTATACAACCTTACACAAAATTAAGGATTATTCAACACAAATTATTCACTAGAGCTGATAAATTGGAAAAATTTTATCCGGGATACACCAGATTGGAAAAGAATTGAGTGAAATTTATTTGATACAAAAGTGATGGCTAGAATATATTCCACTCAGTTGACAAACAATATCATAAGACTCATCAGAAGCAATTCTCCCTGAGAAATATAAAGGCCACGAATGCACGAATACTTAACTGATTGAATTTTTAACCCTTGGCGGGAATTATATTGTCAAATTGTTAAATTGTTACATTGTCAAATTGGTGATTGGTTGATTGGAAGATTGGTTGATCACCTGCTGCGTATAAAATCATTCGTGACCCTTCGTGATTTCCTTTGTGCTCTTCGTGGTTAATATTATTTTTTTGCCTTTCAGACGATGGTTGCTACCAATCGCTGAGACAGGCCATGGCCTGTCTCTACCAACTCCCACAACATCAAACATCAAACGTTCAAACATCAAACGCTTCGTCAAACTCCCGTCAAACCTCAAACCTTCAGACTCTTCTTTCGCGGTCAAAACATCCATTTGTGCATCCCTAGCCATCCCACATTTAGAATTAAGACCATTCCATGAAATAAATTTGAATAAAGTAAATAAATGTTTACCTTTATCGTTCAATAGATGTCGATGAATAGTGAAATGTTCTGAACTATACAGAATCTTAATCAAGGATGGCTGGTACCCTGTTTCACAAAAAGGTTCTCATGTGAAATTGAGACATGACAAGAAAAGCGGTAACATCATTTTTCCAGATCATGGTAGCCAGGAACTGGGAAAGGGGCTTGAGAAGAAGATTAAGAAAGATGCCGGATTAAAATGATATCTCAATATGAAAACAACAAATAAAAAGATAATCTTTACGGTCGAAAAAACAGATACAGGATTTTCCGCATATTCTGACGATTATCCCATTTTTACAACAGGCAGAACGGTCCCGGAATTAATTGACAATGGATTGGAGGCATGTAAGTTTTATTTTGAAGATCAGAATATTGAAATAACCCGGGAAAACCTGCAATTTGAGATAGATCTAAAACAATTTTTTCAGCATTATAAGGTGTTGAACTCAAAATTTCTGGCTAACCGGATTGGCATGAATCCAGCATTATTATCACAGTATGTAAACGGACATAAAAAGCCTTCCAGCGCTCAGGTTGAAAAAATTTTATCCGGGATCCACCAGATAGGGCAAGAATTGAGTGAAATTTATTTGATACAAAAGTGAAGGGTAGAATATATTCCACTCAGTTGACAAACAATAACATAAGACCCATCAGAAGCAATTCTCCCTGAGAAATATAAAGGCCACGAATGCACGAATAATATATTCATTCGTACATCCGTGGCTAAAACCGGGTTTCAAGATGATCTATGATTCTATTCGGCTAACGTCTCCTCTTTGATTTCGGGAGCTTTTGGAAAATCTACCGGTATTTCCGTCATATGATGGAAATAGTTGCTCATCGTTTTCAATGCCACTATTGGAGCCAGCTCTGTAAAATGAGCCTTGGTGTAGCCCGCATCGAAAAAGTGTTTGATGTATGACTCTGCAGGATATCCCCTGGTTATGGTCATTTCTCTCAGCAATTGTGTCAATGCCCTTAATTTCGGATCGTCGATGGTTCCTTTTCTGAGTTCGATGGTATCCTGCTCTGAAAATCCAAGCATCTTAGCTGCTGCCGTGTGTGCTGACAGGCAATAATAGCACTGGTTAACCTGCGCAACTGCCAGCAGGCCTGCCTGAACTTCCTTTGCAGTGAATGATCCGTTCTCAATGATATCAGAAAGGGTGGTATAAGCTTTTAAAGCAGCCGGTGAATTGGCCAGACCCTTCATGATGTCAGGTACCATACCAAGCTTTTGACTAACTGCCCCGTAAACTTCACTGACTTCCTTTCCGGCGTCCTCTTCGCTGATCAAATCAATGTACTTCATAATCTTTGTTTTTTTGGTTATACAATCGTTTTTTTCCTTTTTGAATACACTTTGGTCGTAGAAAGAAGTCAAACCTTACAATGGTAAAGTGAACGTAAAATAATTGGCAGGAATCTAGTAAATAATG